>Ga0209172_10000019_pt1 | contig 472639 bp, 435 predicted proteins | sample LarsenN4metaG_FD_184113 | JGI IMG/M metagenome (GOLD analysis project Ga0209172, IMG submission 184113) | Hot spring sediment bacterial and archeal communities from British Columbia, Canada, to study Microbial Dark Matter (Phase II) - Larsen... ...
GGGCCAGGCTGCGGGCGTGCAGGTCGATACCCCAGGCAACGTGGTGCTGCTGGCTGGAGAATGGCCTGCGGTCGCCTCCTTTGCTCACGGTTGTTGGCCCAACGCCAGCAGTCCCACTGGGGTATGCCGAGGAGGGGGCCTCAATGAGTATCAACGCAGTGGAGCAGACGCCTACCACCGTCCGCTCGTACCGCACTCCCGCTGCCAGGCGCGGCTCAGCGCAGACGTTAGGTGCCTATCCGTAGTCCTCTTGAGGAAGATCCCTATTCTGGCTATACTATGGCCAGAATGCGCTACGAGATTATCCTTGCACCTGAGGCCATCGAAGACTTACGCCGCTTGCGGGCGAACATCCGCTCTGCGGTGCGCGATGCCCTTGAAACGCACTTGCGCTATACCCCGACCAAGACCAGCAAAAGCCGGATCAAGCGCCTTCGGGGCCTGTCTCGGCCGCAATTTCGCTTGCGTGTTGGCGACGTCCGAGTCTTTTATGATGTAACCGAAGCCGCCGTTGAGATTTTGGCGATTGTGCCAAAATCCCAGGCCGCCACCTGGCTTGAGCAGGCAGGAGAAGCCAATGAAGGAAATAGCCCTCTCTGAAGTCAAAGACGATTTGTCGCGATACCTCCGTTTGGCCGAAGATGAGCCCATCGTGATCACGCGCCACGGCAAGCCGGCGGGGATCCTGATTGGGTTTAAATCAGAGGATGACTGGTTTGAGTACCGCTTAGAGCATGACCCTCGGTTTCTTCGGCGGATCAAAGAGGCACGGCAAAGCCTTCAGTCCGGACGTGGGGTCAAACTGGAAGATATGGAACGCTAGCAGAGCCAAGTGTGGCGTGAGCAGAGGCGCCTACCCACACACTGAAGTGGCTGAGGGGGACAGTGGGCGGTTTGCACCTCCAGGGTTCAGGCGTTGCTCAGTGGTAGCACAGCCCACGATCCTTGGTTGGAGGGCGTTACGGGTGGAGACCTGCTATACACTGGGGCACAAGCTACTCACGCATAGAGGTCAGGAGGTGACACCTTGGCTAAAGAAGATAAGGCTAAAATCAAAATGACGGTGATTCACTTCGAGACCGAATCAGACAACGCTACCCTACAGGAGAATATCCGGGCGATTACGCAAACTTTGACTCGTGCCTTAGCGTCGCCGCAGCGAGTCGCCTACTCCTCTGTACAACTTCCATCCGCTAACGGAGTGGACACGAACCCTAATATAGGAGTTGATGACGAGCCGCACGTTCTGGATGCAGAGGTAACGGCGCCAGGCTCCACCTCTCCGTCACCCAAAAAGAGGGGCGGAGCGCGGACTAGCCGGACGCCACAACCTATAGAGCTTGATTTGACCTCTGGCGATATGCCGCTTAAAGGCTTTATCGAGCAGAAAAAGCCCGATGGGGACATTAAAAGGTATTTAGCAATTGCCTATTGGTTGAAAAAGTACCGCAATATCAATGAAGTCAATATGGATCATGCGTATACCTGTTACCGCCATTTGGGGTGGCAAGTGCCTGCAGACGCATCCAGGCCTTTACGGGCCATGAAATCAACACGGTATGGGTGGATGACTGCTGGATCGACCAGAGGAGCCTATGTCATCAACCATATCGGCGAAAACCAAGTTGAGCAAATGGGGAATGAATGATACATCCTATTAGATTAGACGATATAGTGAGTGGAATTACAGGCTTCTCAAATTGGACACATGCAGACAAGATAAGGTTCTTTGCTTGGTTCATTCATTCCAAGAGAGGGCAGGAACGATTTAGCCCAGCAGACATCCGTAGATGTTATGACGAACTCTCGTTAGAGAAACCAAGAGATGTGAACCCATATCTCGCTCGGATGTTGAGTCGAAAGCCAAGAGAAGTGTTGCGCGACAAACGGGGTTATGCCCTGGAAAGACGCGTTAGAGATCAGTTAGAAACAAAATACGGTCAGCGGGCAGCGACTGTTCAGGCGGATAAGCTATTGCTGGAGCTGCCAGCTAAAATCCCAGACCTCGCGGAGCGCAGCTTTCTCGATGAAGCATTGCGATGCTTCCGCTGTAAGGCATTTCGAGCCGCTATCGTTATGACCTGGAACCTGGCCTATGATCATTTATGCAGATATATACTCAATGCTCCTAATCGGCTCACAGACTTCAATAAACAATTACCAAAGGCATTTCCAAAAGCACGTATTTCTTCGGTAAATACTAGGGGTGACTTCATAGAGCTAAAGGAATCAGAAGTATTGCAAGTATGCCGTTCGGCTAATATTATCACAAATGATCTTTTAAAGATTCTCAGGGAAAAACTGGATAAACGGAATACAGCAGCACACCCTTCAACCGTAGTGATAGCCCCTCATACCGCTGAAGAGTATATTATCGACCTAATTACTAACGCGGTTCTGAAGCTTATCTAATATTTTTCCCTTGGGACAGTGTGAATAAATCATCGCGCCTAACCATCCATTGCAGCGGACGGGCAGGGAGCGTGGTTGTCTGCACGTTAGTGATACGGTCAAAGATGGGTGGTAGTTTCGCCCGCCCGCCGCTGAACTGGGCGCGTTGCTATGACTGCCGATGTCAAGAGTTGATTACTGGTTTTTTCCTATCTTCTTTATCCCGTGTACCTGCATCATCGGAAGCGGCGGAGCCAGTAAGACACGACGGTTGATCCTGCTGCTATCCGTGGATTGGGTACCACCTGACTGGCGTCCGTCGGGTGCCGGCCTCGCTCTAGGCACGAGGGTTTGTTGCAGCCGCTTCACGCCGTCGAGGATGACACCAAACCGGGACTGCGCCTCTACCGCTGAAGGGTCACACTTGCGTGAGCACAAATGCTGGGCTTGCAACGGGCCAGGTCTATGGAGTCAGCGGGACCTCCTGGGCGATGGCCCACATGAAGGCGATCAATTCCCGAGTGATGGCCACCACCACCTGATTGGCGTATTCGCCGCGGGCGCTGAGCTTGCGGTAGCGTTTGCACAGCCGCACCTGCGCCTTCCAACTGATATCCTGGATCGGCTTCGGGAGGTGTTCGAGACGGAGTTGGAGATGGCGGCTCACCTGAGCCGGATAGCGGTAGGCCCAAGCGCCTTCAATGAGCGCCCGCCGCGCATGGGGGTTCCCTGTCTTGGTGATCGAGCCCTGCCGGCGCCGCTCACCGCTGGAGTATGCCGAGGGCGTCAAGCCCAAGTAATTCATGAGCGGTCGGGGGTTGTCAACGCGGGTCAGATCCCCCAGTTCCGCGATGACGGTGACGGCTACGGTAAATTGTACGCCCCTCAAGGCTTGCAGGGCCTCGACCACCGGCTGCAGCCACCAGGCGTGTACTTGCTCGTGCAGTTCGTCTTCGAGGCGCTGCAGGCGTTCGGTGTCCTCGTTCACCGCCCGGACATATGCCTGGAAGACGATCTGTTGAGCCGGGGTGGCACAGACGACTTCCGAGAGCCAGCGCAGGGGGGCCGGCCCCCAGGTGGCCTGGCCCGTCTCGAGGATAGCCTGCCGCAGCAGAAACGCTTTGAGCCGGAACTTGGTGGCCTTGAGATCCCGGATGGTATCTTCACGAGCCCGGCTCAGAGCGCTGATGGCTTCGTCTTCGACCTGGGGAACAGAGACGGGAGTCAGGTCCCCTGCGCGCATCAGGCGGGCCAGTTGGACGGCGTCACGACGATCGGTGTTGACCCGGTCGCCCGCCTTTTTGGGAATCAATGAGGGGGCCACGACCTAGCACATGTGGCCTTTCTTCGTGAGATAGCGATAGAGCCAATAGCCGCAAGGACCAGCTTCGTCAACAAAGACCAGGTGCTGGCTTTTCGACTGTAACTTCCGGATGAGTTGCTCGATGTCGCATTGTCGAGTACCAATGGTGCCAAGAAAAACGACGTCGGGGGGATGGTCTTCGGCGACATAGGCGACCGCCATCAAGTCTTTATGGACGTCCATTCTGACGTAGAGCGTGCGAGACTGGTACATGGCTGACCTCCAAGGTTGTGTAGTTCAGGTTTCGACCTGAAGCAGCTCTGGCTTCTGGTAAGCTCACCCGCGGTGGACCCGGGGGTCAGCCTACCCCTCGGAAGTCATTATGTCTAGCGGCGCTCTTACCCTATCCGATCCACCGGAGCCCCCGCCGTCACTCCTGCCATGGCGTTTGACGTGTAACGCTACGCGTTATACAATTGTCCCGTGATCAAGTCATTCAAGGATCGTGAGACTCAGCAGATTTTCACCCGTCAGCGCTCCCGAAGGCTGCCGTCTGCCATCCAGCAGGTTGCCTTGCGGAAACTGCGTATGCTCAACAATGCGCATGCCCTCAATGATCTGCAGGTTCCCCCGGCCAATCGCCTGGAAAAGCTGACAGGGGATCGCGCGGGACAATATCGCATGCGGATCAATGACCGCTGGCGCGTCTGCTTTGCGTGGCGCGATGGTGACGCCTATGACGTCGAGATTGTCGACTACCACTAGGAGAGTGTCATCATGAAGGAGGAGAGACTACATCCCGTGCATCCGGGAGAGGTCTTGCTGGAGGAGTTTCTCAAGCCCATGCAACTGAGCCAAAACCGCCTGGCGTTGGACATCGGGGTGCACCCGCGGCGCATTAACGAGATCGTGCTTGGGAAGCGGAGCATCACCGCTGAGACAGCACTCAGGCTGGCCCGGTACTTTGGCACCTCACCGCAGTTCTGGCTGGGATTGCAGGCGGATTATGACCTTGACGTAGCCATGGAGGTGCTGGGGGAGAGGCTGGAGAGGGAAGTCAAGACCCGTGCTGCAGTGGGCTAGACGTGAGGCGGCCGCTAACAAAGCGCTGCACCGGATGCGCCACACAGCGGCGCGCCGGTGAGCGCTAGCGTTAGATCCGGCAAATTATGAAAAAGCGGCTGCGGAAGAAGCGACATTTTGGCAAGTTTGGCGAACCGGGTGTACCGATCGTGATTGTCAGGAAGCGCAAGGACGACTGTGATAGCTTCGTCGACGCTTTCACACAACAGGCTATCGAAGGAAATAGCTGCTACTTCGGAGACGGCGGCAAGGGCAATCGCTTGGAAGGCGTGATCGAGTTGGGGAAAGCCTGTCATGGCCCAGAGGAAAGACTCAAAAAGATCATAAGCTCGGGAAGATCCAGAACTATGCGGTCGGGAAGGTGGTCAATGCTATCATAGGAGACGCGAGGCGCCCGAGCGCTCGTGATCAGGCCGGCTATGGGCATAGCCGCCAGATTAAGGCTCCCTCTCCCTCTGGAAAAGGGGTGCGATGGGGGAAGTCCAGGCTCCAAAGAGCATCGGAGCCGCCCTCCCCCTGGCCCTCTCCCAGGGGGAGAGAGAATGGTCGTTCGGCTGTTGACGGGGCCTTACCCTCGTCTGGAACACTGTGACGTAGAAAAGGCAACCGTCGCCGCAAGCGTATATCCCCTGACCTCTAGGCCAGCTTGAAGAACTCCACGGCGTTGCCGGCCCAGATCTTATCGCGCTCGCCCGCCGGGATGTCGGCATAGATCTTGTCGAGGAACGACCGGGAGTTGGGCCATTCGCACTCAATGTGCGGGAAGTCGGTGGCGAACATGATGCGATCCACGCCGACATGCCGCCGCAGCTCGACCGCCACCCGCTCGTACTGCACGCTGAAATAGATGTGCTCCCGCACATAGTCGCTGGGCAGGTACTTCAGCGGTTTGAACCCCACGAGTTCCTCCGCCCAGCCGATGTGGCGCTGATACCACAGATCGGCATGCTCCAGCCAGAACGGTACCCAGCCCAGGCGCGTCTCGGCGAAGAACACCTTCAGCTTGGGGAAACGTTCGAACACACCGGCCAACACCAGTTGCATGATGCTCACGGCGGGGGGCAAGCCGAAGTTGGTGAGCCATTCTAGAAACGGCCGCCGCAGCCGCGCCATGGTGTGTGGCTCTTCGCGCGGGTATTTAAACGTCGGCTGCGAAGCACGCGCCCCGGTGCGGTAGAACATCACATGCACCGTGACCGGCATGTCCATGTCCACGGCGGCGGCCCAGAACTTATCGTCCTCAGGCGTGGGATAGCCTTTGCCATTGGGCAAGGCACCCAGTAAGACGCCCTTGAGCCCCAGCTTGGCGCAATGTTCCATCTCGGCCACGGCGTCGTCCACGTTGGTGATGGGCATCACCCCCATGCCGATGAGGCGGTCGGGCGCCACCACACAGTATTCCTCTCCCAGCCAGTCGTTGTAGGCGCGGATGATCGCCTTATAGACCTCATCGTGACTGATGTTGCGCCAGAACACCGGTCCTGCCACCATGGCCGGAAACAGCACCTCGGCGTCGAGGCCATCCATATCTTGCTCTTTCACCCGCTGTTCGGGGGAACCGGTTCCGGCAGCATCCTCCACTTTGATGCCGAACGGCTGCCATTGACCGCTGGGCCGTCCGGCACGCAGATCCAGGAAGTTGGCTTCCAGGAGGGGTTGGCCTTCGATGAGCAAGGCGTCGCCGCCGTCCGGGAGATGAATGGTGCGCGGCGCCCGGTCGCGGTATCGCTGCGGCACCCGATGCACCCAACGCTCGGGGGGAACTTCCAGATGTCCATCGCTCGACATCAGCCGATATGTCCGTGCCATGGGAGCCTCCTTTCACGATGGCTAGCGAGGTAATTACTCAGCCTGCAGTGCCGTGGGTGGGCCGTTCTGCGTCTTCATATGTTCTCCATCATACGCCTCAATGGCGCCGAGAGGAAGAGGGCATTGACAGGGCGGCGACAAGCTGCTATCAAGGGGCTGAATTTTCCTATCGCCGGTGATGGATGGTGCGCGCGAGTTCGCGCCTGGGCAGTCAGCAGAGCGGCAGGGACAGCCCTGTCATCGTAAGCTCGAAGCGGGCAGAACAGACATGGATGATGTGGCGCTTGCATGAGGAGGGCTATCGATATGGCAGGCATCGAGGGATTGGGACACGTCGGTATCCATACGCAAGATCTGATGAAGATGCGAGATTTCTATACGCGCGTCATGGGCTTGCAGATCGCCGATGAAAACCTCGATCGCGGCATCGTGTTCTTGAGCGCCAATCCGGCATACGAGCACCATGAGTTCGTCCTCACCCGAGGGCGGGATGTGGCGCCAGGCGCCAAGATGGTGCAGCAGATCTCCTTCAAGGTGCAGAGCCCGGACGACCTGAAGGACTACCACCGGCGGCTGCAAGCCGAGGGGATGACCGTCGAGCGCTTCGTGAGCCATGGCAATGCTCTGGGACTCTACTTTTTCGATCCAGAGGGCAATCGCATCGAGGTGTATTACAAGACCGGTTTTCCGGTGCCCCAGCCCCATGGCGATCCACTCGATATCGAAGCGTCGAGCGATGAGTGGCTGGAGACAGCCCGCGCCGCCATTCCAGCCGATCGACGATGATCGCCCGCATCGAGATGTTGATATCACAAGGTAGTATGTCGCATCATGGCCTCTTCCCTAAAGATCAGCTCTCTGGGTAGGCTGAGGGGGAAACGGCATCGGCGTTCATCAGGTGCAGGCACCGCTGGCGATAAGGAGGGCAACATCATGGCGAGGATCAAACACATCGCACTGACCACGCAGAATCCGGAGAAAGTGGCGGCCTTTTACAAAGAGGCTTTCGGCTTGCAGGAGATTCGGCGCAGCCCGAATGGCGCCGTGTTTCTCACCGATGGCTACATCAACCTGGCGATCCTGAACTGGAAGACGGAGAAAGATGCCGACGTCGGGGCCAACGGGCCCAACTACAGCGGCATTCACCATTTTGGTTTCCAGGTCGAAAACTTGGACGAGGCTTGTGAGAAGTTGGAAGCGGCGCAAGCCAGACGGCTAACCCAGAAGGAGGGTTTGGATACCATGATGGCGCCCGGCAGCCATCGCAACTTCGAGATGAAATGGGCTGGCCCCGACGGGGTGGTGTTGGATATCTCCCACACCGGCTGGGATGGAACGTCTTAAGCGATGCGTCTCTTCACCTCTGGGGGCTTACCGGGAGAGGGACGGGCACTTCGAATCTCCTTGACGAGGCCGTCAATGAGCTGCGACGCTGCACCAAGCTGGGCCTGCGTGGGGCCATGATCTGGTGCTCGCCCCCGCAAGACCGTCCCTACAGCCTGTCACTGTATGATCCGTTCTGGGCCGAGGCGCAAGACCTGAATATGCCCCTGAGCCTGCCTAGCATCACTGGCACGGGGCCGGAGAGCCGGCTGATCGTCAAAGACCCTATGGACGGTTACATCCGCTCCACGGTGCTCAGCCATGAAGTGCAGCGTGGGTCCTTGATGAATCAAGGGACCCACACGGTGCTCATCTTCTCCGGCGTGCTGGAGTGCTTCCCGCGGCTGAAATGCGTCTCGGCCGAGAACGAGGTGGGCTGGCTGACCTTCTTCCTGCAAACGCTCGATCAGGCCCAAGATGAAGATCGGTATCTCTATCCTTCCCCCTTGACGATGAAACCCAGCGAGTATTTCCGGCGGCAATGCTACGCCACCTTCATCGACGACCCGGTGGGGGTCGCCACCCGACACTTCATCGGCGCGGACAACATCATGTGGTCCTCGGGTTATCCTCATACCGTCTCCACCTGGCCGCATTCGCAGGAGGTGGTGGCGCGGGATTTCCAGGGCGTCCCCGAGAAAGAGAAATGGCAGATGGTGCGTAACAACGCCATGGCGCTGTATAGCCTCGACCTCAATTAACGGTGCTGCCATCGCCGCAACTTGTCTCCCAGGGAAAGGTGTTGAGTGCCTTTCTCCCTTGCCTATCGAGGGTGGGTTTTTGGGTGCCTGTCTCCCTCTCCCACCGGGAGAGGGCTGGGGTGAGGGGAGAGAGAGCGGGATGAGGGCACGGGTGGCAACCCAAAGGAGGCTCCCTATGGTGAAAGAAGTGTTCTTCTTCACTGAGATGGCCTACTCCGCCTATCCGCAGGACGTCGCCGCGCGCTTTGGCTATACCGCGTTGAAATTACCTAACATCCATTTCGAGCCGCAGAAAGCCCATGAGCTCTATCAGTGCTATTTTGAGGAGCACCAATACGCCATCGAGGTCGGTTTCGACGGCATCATGATCAATGAGCACCACAACAATCCACTAAACATGATGCCGTCCATCAACGTCATCGGCGGCATCCTGGCCAAAATCACCCGACGTGGCCGCATCGTGCTGCTCGGCAACGTGCTGCCGATTCACGACAATCCGTTGCGCCTGGCGGAAGAGATCGCCATGATGGACGTGATCTCCGGCGGCCGCATCACCTCTGGCTTCGTGCGCGGCATCGGCATCGAAAGCCTGGCGCATAACGCCAATCCGGTCTACAATCGCGAGCGGTTTGAGGAGGCGCACGACCTGATCGTCAAGGCATGGACCACGCCTGGACCCTTCCGCTGGGAGGGCAAGCACTTCCACTATCGGGTCGTGAACCCCTGGATGTTGCCGTTGCAAAAGCCACATCCGCCGATTTGGGTGCCCGGCATCGCCAGTCCCGAGACCATCATGTGGGCCGCCCGGCACCGCTATCCCTACATCGCCCTGAACACCTCCCTGGAGGTCACGCCGCGGATGTGGAAGTTGTATGCGGAGACGGCGGCCGAGGAGGGCTACCAAGCCACTCCGGAGAACTACGGCTATGCCATCCGCATCTGCGTGGCCGACAGCGACGCCGAGGCCTATGAGCTCGGACGTCATTTCTATTGGCAATTGGGCCGGACCTTCGGTCGTGTGCCGATGCATTGGCAGCGGCCGCCGGGCTACATGAGCCGCGCAGCTCAGAGCAGCCAACACACAGCACTGCGCGATGCCTACGGCGATATCGGCTACGAACAGGCGCAAGAGGTGCTCCAAGTCATCACCGGAGCGCCTGATACGGTGATCGCCAACCTTAGACGCGTCATCGATGTGGTAAATCCCGCCTGGCTGGTGCTATGGGCACGAGAGGGACCGATGTCCCATACCGCCGCTATGCGCTGTCTGGAACTACTGGGCAAGGAAGTCATCCCGGCCATCAAGGAGTATCGACCGACATGAAACCGGCATCGTTTGAGTATTTCGCGCCGACGCACATGGCGGAGGCGTTAGACTTGCTGGCCCGGTATGGCGATGAGGCTAAAATCCTGGCCGGTGGTCAAAGCCTCATGCCGCTGATGAACATGCGGTTGGCTCGGCCGCGCGTGATCATCGATATCAATCGACTCAGCGATCTGGCCTATATCTCTCCAGGGCTCAATGGCATGTTCACCATCGGCGCGCTGACGCGTCAACGCGCCGTCGAGCGCGCCAGCCTGATCCGTCAGCATTACCCCTTGCTAGCAGCCGCCATGCCGTTCATCGGCCATTTTCAGATTCGCAACCGGGGCACCATGGGCGGATCCATCGTCCATGCCGACCCGGCGGCGGAACTGCCAGCGGTCTGTCTTGCCCTGGACGCGGAATTCGTCTTACAAAGCGCAGCACAGCAGCGGGTGCTGCCAGCGGCGGATTTCTTTCGCACGTACCTCACGACAGCGATCGCGCCCACCGAGCTGCTGACGGAAATCCGTCTACCTCCTTGGCCCCCCCAGGCACGATGGGGTTTCCAGGAGATCTGTCGGCGGGAGGGGGATTTTGCGCTGGTAGGCGCTGCGGCCGTCGTGCAGATGGATGATCCTGGCGTCTGCCAGGCGGCGCGTCTGGCCATGTTCGGCGTCGGCGGCACACCGGTTCGACTGCGGGGGGCGGAGGCGCTGATAAGCGGTCAGCTTGTCGATGAGAGGCTGCTCAAGGAGGTGGCGCACGTTGTGTCAGAAGAACTGGAGCCGGATTCGGACATCCATGCCTCGGCGGAGTATCGGAAAGAAGTCGGCGGGGTGGTAGCCCGCCGGACGTTGGCGGCTGCCTTCGGCGTCGCGAAGAGAAATGGCGGTGCACGATGATGAAGCGGACCATCCGACTCACAGTGAACGGGCGAGCCTACGAACGCACGGTCGAAGTGCGCCTGACCCTGGCTGACTTTCTGCGAGATGAGCTCGATCTCACGGGGACGCATTTGGGCTGCGAACACGGCATCTGTGGCGCCTGTACCGTGCTGTTGAACGGCGAGGCGGTGCGATCGTGTCTGCTGCTGGCGGTGCAGGCGGACGGCGCCCACCTGATGACGGTGGAGGGTTTGGGGCAGGGAGAAGGGCTCCACCCGCTGCAGCGGGCCTTTCACGAACATCATGCGTTACAGTGCGGCTTTTGCACTCCGGGGTTCTTAATGACCGCCTACACCTTCCTGCAGGAAACACCACACCCGACAGAAGATCAGGTGCGGGAGGCGATCTCCGGCAATATCTGTCGGTGCACCGGATATATTCCCATTATGCAGGCCATATTGCAGGCGAGTCGCTCGATGGCCGCCGAGTCGTCGCTCCCTGCGGGTTGACCGGGGAAGGGACAACGGCTGCAAGCCCTTCCCCTGGCGTAGGTGAGGCTAGGGAGGGCAGACGTGCCAGGTTCAGGCCCCCTCTCCCTCCGGGAGAGGGTCGGGGTGAGGGGAGAATACCATGGACCACACCTACATCGGCGCGCCGATCAAACGACGGGAGGATTTCCGCCTACTGACCGGCAGGGCAACGTTCACCGACGACATCAAGCTCCCCCACATGCTGCATGCCGCTATCCTGCGCAGCCCGCACGCGCACGCCAGGATTGCCTCCATTGACGCCACCGCAGCGCAGGCCATACCCGGCGTCGTCGCCATCTTCACCTTTCAGGACCTAGCCGCTGCCGCCAAACCCATTCCCATCAGACTCTACCCGTTGCCCGGCCTGGAGCGTTTTCTGCAGTACCCTTTGGCGCGGGATAGGGTGCGCTACGTGGGCGATCCCGTGGCGGTCGTGGTGGCGGAAAGCCGTTATCTCGCCGAGGATGCTCTCGACGCCATCGACGTCACCTATGAGCCGCTTCCAGCTGTGGTGGACGTTCGGGAGGCCTTACGCAGTGACATCGTGATCCACCAGGAGGCGGGGACGAACCTGGCCGCTCAATACACGCTGGTGATCGGGGACATCGACGAAGCCTTCCGCACTGCCGACTATACCCGCCAGGAGACCTTCAAGGTCCACCGTCATACCGGTAATCCCCTCGAAACCCGCGGACTGGTGGCCAGCTACGACGCCGGCCGCGGCGAGTTCACCGTGTGGGGGCCCACCAAAGTGCCGCATTTCAACCGCGCCATCCTCGCTTCTTTTCTGGACATCGCCGAGTCCAGGCTGCACTTCGTCGAGCCCGATGTGGGCGGTGGCTTTGGCATACGGGGGGAGTTTTATCCCGAGGATTTTCTCATCCCCTTCGCCGCCATGAAACTGGGCCGGCCGGTAAAGTGGATCGAAGACCGCCTGGAACATCTCCAAGCGGCCAATCATTCGAGAGACGTCCTCTGTGAGATCGAGATCGCGGCGCAGCGCGATGGCACACTACGAGGCATGCGCGCCCACGTCTACGGCGATATGGGGGCTTATATTCGCACTCATGGCGGCTTGGTGCCGTCATCAACGGCGGCGTTGTTACCCGGCCCATATCGCGTCCCCGCCTATCAGTGCACCGTCGATTGCGTGATGACCAACAAGATGGGGCTGGGAACCTTTCGCGCCCCTGGGCGCTATGAGTCCTGTTTCATCCGCGAGCGCCTGCTGGATATGGTGGCGGCGGACCTGCAGCTCGACCCAGTGGAGCTGCGTCTGAAAAACTTCGTGCCGCCCTCCGACATGCCCTATACCGTTGGCAAGACGCGTCCGCATTCCCCACCGACCGTGTTCGATAGCGGCCACTATGCCTCAGCGCTGCGACGTGCCCTGGAACAGATCGAATACGATAAGCTCAAGCCACTGCAAGGCGCCTTTCAGGGTGGAAAATACCACGGCATCGGCATCGGCTGCTTCGTCAAGAACACCGGGCAAGGTCCCTTTGAAGGGGCGCGCGTCGTGATCGAGAGCGCCAACAAAGTGGCGGTCTATCTAGGGATCACCTCGCTAGGCCAGGGGCATGAAACCACCATGGCGCAGATCTGCGCCGACAGCCTGGAGCTGCCTATCGAATACATCACGGTGTGGCATGGCAGCACCGACCTGATGCCCTTCGGCGTGGGGACGTTCGGCAGCCGTGGCACCGTGATGGCGGGCAACGCCATCCATCTCGCCTGCCAGAAGCTCCGGGACAAGATGCTGGCGATCGCCGCCCGTTATCTGGACATCGAGGCGATACACCTGACCTTCCGCAGCGGACGAATTTACCGCCAGGGTGAGGCAGACCAGGCCCTCCTCGGATTAGATGACCTGGTACGTTTGGCGGCCCCGAGCAGTCCCTTCAGCGTCGACGAGCCAGGACTGGAGGCGACGGCGTACTTCCGCAGCGACCAGCTGACATACAGCTATGGCAGCCACGCCGCCCATGTGGCCGTTGACCCAGAAACCGGCCAGGTCGAGGTCTTGCACTATGTCGTGGTCGAAGACGTCGGGCGCTGCATCAATCCGCTCATCGTCCACGGTCAGACCGTCGGCGCCGCGGTCCAGGGCATCGGCGCCACCTTGCTCGAAGAGCTGGTCTACGGCGACAACGGCCAACTCCTCTCGGGGACGTTGATGGATTATCTGCTGCCGACCAGCACGGATACCCCAACCGTCGACAGCATCATCCTGGAGGAGGCTCCATCGCCACTCAATCCCTTGGGGGTGAAGGGCGCCGGGGAAGGGGGCATCGTCGCCACCGGGGCAGCGCTGGCGAATGCCGTCAGTCACGCGCTGGCACCGCTGGGGGTGCAAGTGAAGGAGTTGCCCCTCAGCCCCGATAAGCTCCGCGCCTTGATGCGAGGGAGAGAAAGGATGGAGTGCTGAAGTCTAAGCCAATGCGGTTCTGCCTCAGGGTGTATCGAACCCGCCAGACTTGTCGGCATCAGGTCTGGTCCGGGAGAAGTCAGATGGAGGGCACTCATGATTCACACACCAGTCTGTGACCTACTGCAGATTCGGCACCCAATCGCACTGGGAGGAATGGCCAGCGCCACCTCCGTGCCCCTCGTGGCGGCTGTCAGCAACGCTGGCGGGCTGGGGACGCTAGGCATCTCGCGCACCCCGGCCGAGCAGATTCCGAAGGACATCGGCGCCATTCGGGCCAGGACGAAGGCCCCCTTCGGCGTCAACTTCCTGCTCTTCATGGCTCGCGAGCCTGCCATCGACGCGGCCCTCAACCAACGTCCGGCCGTGTTCTCCGCCGCCTGGGCGCGGGCGGATCAGGATCTCCGGGCCCTCTTCGGTCGGGCACACGAGGCAGGCAGTCGGGTGATGTACATGGTCGGCACCGTGCCGGAGGCGCTCCGCGCCAAGGCCGCGGGCGCGGATGTGATCGTGGCGCAGGGCACAGAAGGCGGCGGGCACGTCGGCTGGATGGCGACCATGGCTGTGCTGCCCATGATCGTGGACGCGGTAGGCCCGACACCCGTCATGGCCGCCGGGGGTATCGCGGATGGGCGCGGGCTGGCCGCCGCGCTGGCACTCGGTGCGCAAGGCGTGCTGCTGGGCACACGCTTTCTGGCGACACAGGAATCGCCGCTGCACCCTAACTTCAAACAGGCGGTGCTCGACAGCGACGGGCACGACACCATATTGACGGAGATTCCGGACATTGCGCGCGCCAGCGTTTGGCCTGGCGCCATGGCACGCAGCCGGCGCAATGCGTTCATCGAACGCTGGGCGGGCCGGGAGTGGGAGCTTCGCGCCCGGCAGCCAGAGGTAGCCGCGGCATTGGAAAAGGCCCAGGAGACCGGCGATGTGGACAACGCCTCTCTGCTCATCGGGCAGGATGCCGGGTTGATCCACGACATCCCACCTGCCAGCGAGATCGTGGAACGCGTCGTGGCGGAAGCAGAAGCATTGCTGAAGGATCGCCTGCCCAAGCTGGTGCAAGTAGGCTGAGTGTCATCCCTTGAGTGGTACCGCTTCCTCTCACTGTACCTCCTGCAGCCCAATTAAAGGGAGAGCCCTTAGCAACTTCGGAAAACAAGAATAGGACTCGTATAAGCCCCTCTTTCTGATACCCTGGCTACTGGCGCACGGGGGAACCTCCGGTTTCACCCCACGACACGCGATGCTCTCGCCTGAGGAGGAGCGACATGCGGCTGGATAGTTCGTAAGAGGCTTTCCCAAGCGTCACACAGGAGCGGTTCGGACAACGGTGACCGAGCGTGGATCTGCACGAAGCGCCTCGAAAGGAGCGTACCATGTTGTGCATGAAGTCGCTGAGTATGGGTCTGATGGCTGTGGCAGTCAGCATCGTACTCGTCGCGCCGAATATGTTGACGGCAGGAGATGCCTCCCGGTATCCCCAAGACGACAAATTAGCCACCGAGCCGGCGCCCTGGACGATCAAGGGCCGGTGGGGCGAACGCGGCAACTGGGGCCGCTGGGGTGAGGAAGACAAGCGTGGGATGGCTAATTTTATCACCCCCGAGATGATCGTCAAAGCCGCCGGGCTGGTGAAACAGGGCAAAGTGTATGCCCTCGGGGAAGAGCTGTATAATGATGTGCCGCGCGTTATCACCCCGGCGCGCGTCGGCATGCAGATCATTCAGGAGAACGACGGCTACGATCGCGTCGCCAAGGCCGGCGAGTTCGATCCGAAGACCTATCAGGGGGCGGCCAGTTTCACCTTCATGCACAACCACACGGGCTCGCATCTCGACACCTTCTCCCATATCTACCGGGAAAACAAGATCTACAATAACGGTCCCGCCCCGAAGCCGGTGGGCACAGCACATGGGGATGCAGCGAGCGTGAAATACCTCGTCGGGCGCGGTGTGTTGCTCGATGTCGCCAAGCACAAGGGCACGGACCCGCTGCCTTCAAACTATTGGATCACGCTGGAAGACTTGCAGAACACCGCCAAGGCGCAGCAGGTTGAGCTTCAAAAGGGCGATATTCTGCTGGTCCGCACCGGCTGGCGCAAGATGTGGTTCGAGCCCGGGCCTGACGGCAGGGTCGATCTGTTACATACCAAGTGGCATCAGCCGCAACCCGGCGTGGGCCCCGACTCGCTGGCCTTCTTCAACGAGATGGAGATCGTCGCCATTGGCGCGGATAACGCCGCGGTGGAATGGGGCTTCCCGCCCGACCCCTCCTATACCCGAAAGGCCTTTGGGTTTCCGAGGCTGCCGCTCCACGTCGATTTTCTCTGGAGCCGGGGCGCCTACATTATGGAGATCCTGAACCTCGACGAGTTGGCTGCCGACCAGGCCTATGAATTTTTGTTCGTGCTGGGCCCGCTTCTGCTCAAAGGTGGCATCGGCGTACCCATCAACCCCATCGCCATTCGCTAGGGGATGAAAAGCGGCCGACGAAGGCCCAGCACGAGCGCCTCGTCGGCCGTACCCTTGAAGGACGGGATTCAGCCATGCCCCATACGCATGCCGCCGTTGCCCTCGATAGGGTGACCAAATCCTTCCCGCTCGGCAATCGCAGCGATCTGGAGGTTCTCAACATCGCTGATCTGGCGCTGCCTGCGGGCAGCTACACCGTCCTGCGCGGCCCCAGCGGTTCAGGAAAAACGACGCTCCTGAACCTGATCGCCGGGATCACCGCACCGACGGCGGGGAAGGTCTGGCTGCATGGTACGGAGATCTTTGCCCTGTCGGAGCCGGATCGCGATCGCTTCCGCGCCGCGCACGTGGGCTACATCTTTCAGACGTTCAATCTCTTCGCCGCCTTCACTGCCCTCGAAAACGTCATGTTCGCCATGATGTGTACGTCAAAGCTCCCCAGACATCGGCACCGTCAGCGGGCCGAAGAAATCCTCGTCACGTTGGGCCTCCGACGCCGCCTCGCGCATAAGCCCCATCAACTGTCGCGAGGCGAACAGCAACGTGTCGCTATCGCCCGAGCTTTGGCGAACGATCCGTTGGTTGTGTTGGCCGATGAACCGTGCGCCAGCCTCGATCCCAAGACGGCACGGGCGGTGCTCGCGGAATTCCTGACGCTCTGCCGGGAGCAACGGCGGACGCTCCTCGTGGTCTCCCACGACGAAGCCGCCCTGACCGAGGCCGATCGCGTTCTCGACATGGCCGCGATCAATCGGCTGATCGTCGCCTCGGTCTAGCTTCGTATGCTCAGGAAGGCCTATGACCCTTGTGGCTGTGGCGTGGAAATATCTGCTAGGGCGGGTGATGACCACCGCCTTGACGGGACTGGCCGTGGCGTTGGGCGTCGCTTTGCTGATGGCGACGTTTCTGCTGACGCGGGGGATCCGGGACAGCTTTACCGCCGGCACGACCGATTATAATCTGATCGTCGGGGCCAAAGGCAGTTCAACTCAGCTGGTGATGAATGCCATCTTTCGGATCGATGTACCTCCCCCGAATATCCCTTATACGGTCTTTGAGCGGCTTACGGTAGATACGCGTGTGGAGGCGGCGGTGCCCCTATTGCTCGGCGATGCGTATGCCGGCTTCAGATATGTCGCGACGACACCGCTCTATTTTCAAAGCTTCCCATGGAAGCGCCAGGTCCTGACCTTAGCCGATGGTCAATTCCTGCACGACGATCCCCCCGACCAGCCGCGCTTTGAGGCGCTGTTAGGATGGGCGGTAGCGAAGCAGATCGGCCTACGGCTCGGCGATCGATTTTACGAAGGGGAGGAAATGGCCGCGTTTCCGCTGACGGTGGTGGGCATTTTACGGCCGACCTCTGGCGCCGATGACCGGACGATTTTCATGTCCCTGGCAAGCTTTTGGGAGATGAATGAGCTGTCACGGGAGATGGCGGTTAAGCCGCTGACCGCTGTCTTGGTCAGACCGAAGCGTCTGTCGGACATACCAATTTTACATCGCGAATATAATGTGCTGCCGGACACGCAGGCCGTCCTGCCCAGTGCGGTATTGCTGACGGTCTTCAAACTGCTCGGCATAGCTGAGGAAGTGCTGCACATTGTGCTCGGCATCGTCGCCCTTGTGGTGTTCCTGTATCTCTTTGTGTCGATGTACCACGCCGCGCTGGAGCGCAAGCGCGAAATCGCCACGATGCGGGCTCTGGGGGCGCGACGGACGACGATATTCAGCATTATCGTATTGGAATCCTGCGGGATCACCCTAGCGGGAGGTATGGTCGGCCTGTTGGGCGGCTACGGTGTGGCCTGGCTGGGCGCTCGCGTCATCGCCGCACGTGGAGGCATAGCGCTCAACCCGATGATGGTCACACCCATGCACCTGGCGGTGCTTGCCGGGGTCGTGCTTCTAGGTGCTCTCGCTGGGCTGCTGCCAGCGTTGTTAGCCTATCGAACCGAAGTGGCGGACAATCTCACACCGTTATCGTGAGGCGATCAATCATGGATCGATGTCGTCGCATCATCGCCGTCAGCGTCGGAGTCATGCTGACGATCTTCTCCGTGGCTATCGCTGGGGAGGGCATTCCACGTCTGACATTTGCGCAGCTGGTAGACTCCATCAAGGCTGAATTGGAGGTCACACAGAAGATCAAATCCTATGCTGGGAAGGAGGTGGAAATTCACGGCTTTATCGTCCCCGCTGGCCTTCCCGACCTGTCCTTCTTTCTGCTGAGCCGGGTCTCGTCCATCGGCAATTATTGCTGTGAGGCGCCGGTGGGGCAGGATGAGACCGTCTACGTCTTCACCGCCAAAGCCCCGCGCATCACCTACGACCCGTTGAAAGTCTATAAGGTCCGGGGTATCTTCGAGGCGGGGCTGGAACGCGATCGGGTGTACGGCATCAGCTTGTTCCGTATACGGCAAGCGCGGGTCGAAGAGGCCGTCGGCGCCAAAATTCTGAAGGTCGAGGGGGTGAACACCGCCCCTATTCGTCAGTAAAGGCTGCACGCATGCGACTCATCGGGGTGATCGTCGCAGGGCTGGCCATCGCGGTATGGGGTGGGTTCGATACCGCCCTGGCCCTCCAGTGCGATGGCAAAGTGGTATCCATGGGCTATAGCACCTGGAGGGTGCGAGAAATCTGCGGTGAACCTGCCGACGTCCAAGAGATCCAGCACATCCTCCCACGACGATACTATGACCCATATCGCCAGATCTACGTCGAGACCTTCGTCTTGATCAATAAGAGCGTATGGACGTACAATTTCGGCTCCAATCGCCTCGTCTACGTCTTGACGTTTGAAAACGATAAACTGACGAACATCGAAACCGCTGGGTATTACGGGAGATGACGCCGATGAACGGTGGCTCCCTATGCCGCCTCTCCCTATGGGAGAGGGCAGGGTGCGGGGCCAATCGCGCCATAAGCCGATCTGACCGCCGTTCTAGGTGCCGAGGCTTGCCGCGATCGCCGTGGGCGTACTGTCCGCCCTAGCGCCATCATAGCAGGCCAACGCCGCGTCCACCCCCGCCCCAGCGGCACAGCGCCAGCCCTCGCGTCGCAACACCGCTTCGAGCGCTGCCAAGCAGAGCAGGATGTTCTGCCGCGACGCCGAATAGCCAAGCGTGCCGATGCGCCAGACCCGCCCCTGCAGCGGCCCAAACGCCGCGCCGATCTCAATGCCAAAATCCTGCAAGAGCAAGTGACGGACGCGCCGCTCATCGACGCCGTCGGGGACGATCACCAGGGTAAGCATCGGCAGACGGTGCGCTGGGGGCTCCTCACCGAAGATCCGCAAACCCAACGCCACGAGACCGGCCCGCATAGCCTCACCGTGCAAGCGGTGGCGAGCGAAACGTGCTTCCAGCCCTTCCGTTTCCCAAGCGCGCAACGCTTCGCGTAGTCCGTAGACCATGGCCGTCGGGGCGGTGTGATGGTTGAAGCGTGCCGCACTCCAGTACTGTGCGAGTTGCATGACATCGAGGTAATTGCTGCGGACCGGAGTTCGGCGCGACTTCAGAACCGCTTCGGCGCGGGCGTTGTACGTCAACGGCGCCAGCCCGGAGGGGCAACTCAAACACTTTTGCGTCGCCGCCACGGCGACATCGATGCCCCAGCGATCGACGGCCACCTCGCATCCCCCCAGCGTTACGACAGCATCGGCCAGCAACAAGGCGTCGTGCTCATGTGTGAGCTGTGCGATCTCCTGCAGCGGCTGCAACACGCCGGTAGACGTTTCACCGTGGATGAGCGCGACCAGCTTCGTGCGCCCACCCTGCAACGCCATGGCAATGGCCTGCGGATCGATGACCCGGCCCCACTCCGCCCTGACCGGCACCACGTCAGCGCCGCAGCGTTCGGCGATGTCGACCAGTAGCATGCCGAAGCGTCCACATTCTCCAACCACGACACGGTCTCCCGGCTCGACCAGCGAGGTGATCGCCGCCTCCAGACCGGCACGGCCTGTCCCAGACACGGGGAAGGCCCGCTCGTTCGTCGTCTGAAAGGCGAAGCGGCACAACGCCATGACCTCGTTCATAATTTCCGTGAATTCGGGATCGAACTGGCCGAGCAACGGGGTGGACATCGCACGGAGCACGCGTGGGTCGGCCATACTGGGACCGGGGCCGAGGAGGATCCGCGGGCTAGGGAGAAGGTCGCCGAGATGCGCACTCATAGCAGTTCTGCACTCCTTTCAGAAGATTGAAAACGATACCAAGACAGACTCGCCGGTCAAGCGCCTCAGTAGGCCCTGCGCCTGCGATCGTCGTCGAAGAGACCCGTGGCGGGTTGCTTCTGGGCGGTCCAACCGGTTTCAAGGACATAACCGCGCCACGAAATCTTCAACCCAAGCCGCGAGCGTTGCCCGACGAGCACGACATTCACTCGGTCCTCGCCATTGGTGGTGCTCGTCGCAGCGATATCCGGCACCAGCACTGGCGCCAGCCCAGCGGCGGTGCTCAATGCTTCGCCTATTTCAAAGACACCTTCGACGGCCTCTACGCCGAAGGCAGGTCTGCCCATCAGACGAGGGCAGTCGGCTTGCACTGTCGGCTCGTCGGCCGCCGAGGCCGGGCGGCGGCGCTGGCGTGCTTTCTCGTCTGTGGATAGCGGCACGACCTGGTGTGGCTGTACCGCCGCCTCGACATCGCCCACCACTGGATGGCCCGGCACCCTTATACCCCCTCCGTCGCTGAGCGAGGGGAGAAGTGGGGCGATCGGAACGGGGGCGGCGCCGCTACCGGTAGATCAGGCTCGGCAGCCACAACGAGATACTGGGGAAAAAGAACACCAACAGCAGCCCAACCACTTGCAGGCACATGAATTCGAACATGCCCCGATAGATGTCCGACAGCTCCCATTCCGGCACCACGGATTTGAGGTAATAGGCCGCCATCGCCACCGGCGGCGACAGGAACGCCGTTTGGAGGTTCACCGCCACCATCGTGCAGAACCACACCAGGTCGACGTTCAGCCCTTCGACCACCGGTAGGAAGATGGGCACGAAGATAAAGACGATGACCGGCCACTCCAGCGGCCATCCCAGGATGAAGATGACCAGCATCAGCAGCGCCAACATGGCCAGTGGGGAGATCGGCAGCTCCAGGAGGGTCTCCGCCAGCAGGGTGGTGGTGCCCAAGCGGGTGAACACCGAGCCGTAGATGTTCGAAGCCACAGCCAGGAAAAGCACCATGCTAGATGTCTGGAGTGTCTGATAGGCAGCCTGCTTGATCCCCTGCCAGGTCATGCGTCGATACGCCAGCATGAGCACCAAGGCTCCCAGCGCCCCCATCGCCGCCGCCTCGGTGGGCGTGGCCAGCCCCGCCAGAATGCTGCCGAGGGCGGCGAAGATTAGCACCGCCATGGGGATGATGCCGAAGACAAATTCCTTGACCATGATCATGTACGACGCGGCGCGCTCCTCCAGGGGCAGCGGCGGCCCCAGGCGCGGGTTGATGAAGCTGCGAATCATGGCGTAGACGATGTACAGCCCCGACAGCAACAGGCCCGGAAACACCGCCGCCGCTAACAGCTTGACGATGGAGATGCCGGCGACCGGGGCCAGCACCACCAACATGACGCTGGGCGGGATCAGGATTCCCAGCGTCCCTCCGGCGGTGATGGCGCCCGCCGACAGGGCGACATCATAGCGACTCTTGATCATCGTCGGCGCCGCCATCATGCCCATCACCGTCACCGAGGCGCCGATGATGCCCGTGGCGGCGGCGAACAAGGTGGCGGTCAGCAATACGCCGAGATAGAGCGAACCACGCACCGGCGCCAGGATGAGTTGAAAGCCTCGAAACAGGCGCTCCATCAGGCCTGCCTGCTCCAGGACGTAGCCCATGAAGATAAACAGGGGGACGGCGGCGATGATCTCCTCTTTCATCAATCCTACGGTCTGGAACACCATGAGGTAAAAGACTTGCGGGCCGATACCTATGTAGCCGAAGACGACCGCCAGAATGATGAGCGTGAAGGCGATGGGAAAGCCGACGAAAATGCCCGTCAACAGCGCCCCAAGCAGAATCAGACCGAGGTATTCAGGACTCATACCCACTCTCCCTTCCGGGCCGCATGCAGACTCTTAAAGAATTCCGAAATCCCCTGAAGCAACAAGAGGAATGCTGCGATGGGGATGACGGTCTTGAAGGGATAGAGGGGAGGTCGCCACGGGCTGGCATCCGACCGCTCCAGCAGGGTCCACGAATGGACCGCCTCCGCCGCGCCGGCCCACAGAAAGTAAATGATCCCCGGAAAGAAGAACAGCAGGTACAGTGTGGCATCGATCGCACCCTGCGTGCGCGGAGAGAAATTATTGTAGAAGATGTCGGTGCGGATGTGCCCCTTTCTCAGCAGGGTATAGCCGGCCCCCAGCATGAAGTGGCTGCCGTAGAGCATGTACGTGGTGTCATAGGCCCATATCGTGGGGGCATCGAACAGGTAGCGCGCGAAGACCTCGTAGCTCAGCCCGCCGACCAGCGGGATGATGAGCCAAGCGAAGAGCCTGCCAATATGGTCAGAGATGCTGTCTATGACACGAATAATGCCCATGCCGAGCACGGGCTGTGCCGGTTCCGCCATACGATACATCCCTCCTTCCGGTCGATCGTCTCTCAGCCGCAGCGAGCACCCCACCCTTCCCCTCCCCGGGGAAAACACCGGCTGCCGCCGCGTTCAACGCGTCCTCAAGGCGGCGCGGCGAGCTTTCGGGCTGACGCCACGACGGTGCGCCTGCAGCCCCTGACGCGCTCACTGCAAGAAGATCTTTTCCTTCCAATAATGATCGCTGAGGAACTGGTACGGCGGCCACGTCGAGCGGCGATACGGCACCACCAGCGAGGCCCACTGCCGCTGCGACTCCATCACTTTCTTCACGAAGGGGTCGGCGGCCATCTGCCGCTCGACGACCTTGTCGTAGATCTCCATGAACTTCCGTAGCACGTCATCGGGGGTGCGATAGACCTGGACGCCGTGCTTCTCCACCATCTCTTTATAGGCCTCGGCGTTGGCCTTCTGGAATTTCGCCCACCAGGTGAACCAGACCTCTCGGGACGCCACTTTGATGATCTCCTGGAGGTCTGGCGAGAGTTTGTCATAAATATCCTTGTTGATGAGCAGATCACCGACGGTCACTTGCTCATGCATCCCAGGGGTGTAGTGGATCTTCCAGACGTTGTGGAAGCCGAGCTGCAGGTCCTGAATGCCGCCCACCCACTCGGCGCCGTCGATGACGCCGCGCTCGGCCGCCGGCAGAATCTCAGCTCCGGGCAAGGTGACGACGCTCATTCCCGCTTCTTTGAAGACATCGGCTCCCAGTCCATAGATGCGGAATTTGACGCCTTTGAAGTCGTCCCATCCCTCGATCTTGCGCTTGAACCAACCCATGGCCTGAGGGCCGCCGGGCTGGATGGGGAACGATACGACGTTCAGCTTTAAGACCTGCTGATACCACTCCTGCAACAGCTCATAGCCGCCACCCTCGTAGTACCAACCGTAGAAGTCGATGTAATCCATACCGAAAAGCGGCCCGTGCGACAGTGGGATCGCCGCCCAGTGCTTGCCGACCCAGTATCCCGGCGCTGTATGGGCACCATCGATAACGCCCCGAGACGTCGCATCCAGCACCTCAAAGGGGCCAACCACGGCGCCCGCCGGCAGGTGCTCGATCTTCAGCCGACCGCCGGACATCTTCTCCACCCGCTCGGCGAACATTTTGAGGTTGTCATAGGCGATAATCCCCGGTGGCCAACTGGCCTGCACCTTCAGGGTAGTGGGCCTGGTGCCCGCATGGGCCTGGTGGACGCTCAGGCATAGGGTGCATGTCCCTACGAGGAATACGATGGCCATGCCGATGTGGATCGCGGTCCGCCTCTTCATTCGCCATACCCTCCTCTCAGGCTCAGACGTTCACCGAAAGACATTGGCACCACCCAAACGAGAGAGCTGCAGTCGAGGCGAACCCCGCCATGCCGCCGACCAGACAGGAGGTGACACAACCCGCCCGCCGTCGTCCAACACGCAGCGACCGCGCGTCACTCTTTCGCTGCCCTGCCGTAAATCCGATCTTTCCAGTAGTAGTTGCCGGCGAATTCATACATCGGCCAAGTCGACAGCCGGTAGGGGACGAGCAGCCCGGCGTACTGCCGCTGCGAATCCAGCACCTTCTTGAAGAAGGGGTCCCTGGCCGCTTCGCGCTCGGCGATCTGGTCCCAGGTTTCAAGGAACCTGAGCAGGATATCATCCGGGGTGCGATAAACCTGGACGTTGTGCTTTTCGACCAGCTCCTTATAAGCTTCGGCGTTCTGCTTGTGGAAGCGCACAAACCAGCGGAAGAAAGTCTCGGTGGCTGCCGCTTTGATGATCTCCTGCAGGTCCGGGGGTATCTTGTCCCATACATCTTTATTCAGGTACAGATCGGCAACGGTGGCGGGCTCGTGGATCCCCGGTGCATAGTGCACCTTCCACACGTTATGGAAGCCTAGCCGCATGTCCTCGATACCACCCACCCACTCGGCGGCATCGATGACCCCGCGCTCGGCGGCGGGTAGGATTTCGGCTCCGGGCAAAGTGACCACGCTCATGCCTGCCTCTTTGAAGACATCTGCGGCAATGCCGGGGATGCGGTATTTCATGCCTTTAAAGTCTTCCCAGTCTTTCACCGTGCGCTTGAACCAGCCCAGGGCTTGCGGGCCCGCAGGAAGGATGGGAATGGCCACCACGTTCATCTTCAGGACCTGTTGGTAGAACTCCTGATAGAGTTCCCAACCACCGCCTTCATAGACCCAGCCAAACCAATCGATGTAATCCATGCCGAACGGGCCGGCCGGACAATTGGCCAGTAGGCCGGCGGCCTTGTGCTTGCCGACCCAATAAGCCGCGCCACTGTGGGCGCCGTCGATGACGCCGCGATGCGTGGCATCCAGTACCTCGAAGGGGCCGACCACGGCGCCACCGGGGAGGTGTTCGATCTTGAGCCGGCCATTGGACATCTTCTCGACGCGCTCGGCGAACATCTTCAGGTTGTCGTACAGCGTGAGCCCGGATGGCCAACTGGCCTGCACCTTCAAAGTCGTCGCGCGGGTACCAGCCTGGAGTGGCTGGGCGCCGAAGACGGAGATGGTGACGCCCACCAACATGGCAACGACCATGCGGAATCGACTTGTGACCCGCTTGCGCATATCAGCACCTCCCCTTGATAGTCGCTAAAAGTTCTTTGCTAGCCGACAAGGTTGGCGTCCTGTGCTCGGGCACCAACCGAGGCTGCTGAGCACAATATGTGTTGATCGGCCTTGCTTCGCGGCAGGCAGCGAGCCTCGTTCACCGGCCCCTACCGGTAGACTCCTCAAGTGCCATAACGGCGGGGTTTAGCTCGAATCGGCTGTGTAGCTTGGCTCTTAAACCATGAATTTCGCTCACTGTCAAGTCGAAACTTGACAGCCCAGGCTCTTGCTGCTAGAAGAGTCGCAAGGACGAGGGTCGATGCGCTCAATTCCCTCTTGGATCGTCTTGTCCGTGGTGCGATCTCTCCTCCGTTGCGCTGATCTACCCTGGAGTCCGACATAGAAACTCCCAAGCAAGCGTCCTCTTGATCTCAACTCGACAAGGCCGAACGTCGCTGGCCATACAAGCATCCCAATCGAAGCAGGAGGTGTCCTATGACGATGGTCCTGGATCATACGATCGTCCCGGTGAAGGATGAGGGATAGGGTGAGAGAGGCCTGCGGACAGCGCCAAACGCCCTCACCGCGGCCCTCTCCCAAAGGGGTTACTTTTACCCACATTTCTGGAAGCCATTGAAAGATTGGGAGCTTTAAAAGCCCCCCAAGGGCCGCAAAAAATCAGCATCTCTGAAATGCCAAAGACTTACAAAAGCTCCCTCAAAGATGTGGGAAAAGGTGACCCCAAAGGGAGATGGAGAACGAAAAGAGGGATTGCTGCCATGGAGAGAGGGTAGAGGAGCGCCGCAGAACAGGGGGGAGGGCACCATGCCAGCACGAACGGGACAGGAATACATCAAGGGTTTACAGGAGCAGCCCCGCGAAGTCTGGATTTGCGGCGAACGCGTCGCCGACGTCACCACTCACCCGGCACTCCGCAATGGCGTGCGCTCGATCGCCGCGCTGTACGACATGCAGCACGACCCGGCGTTGAAGGAGGAGATGACCTACCCTTCGCCCTCCAGCGGTGAGCCGGTGGGGCTGTCGTTCATCATCCCGCGTACCCTGCAAGACCTGGAGCGCCGTAGCCGGATGATGCTGCGCTGGGCCCGGATGAGTTGCGGCATGATGGGTCGTTCGCCGGATTTCCTCAACGTCAACTTCGCCGCCTGGGCCGCCGCGGCCGACTATTTCGCCCAGAACCGCCCTGAATTCGCCACCCATATCGTGCGCTATTACGAATATATCCGCGAGCATGACCTGACGCTGACGCACTCGCTGATCAATCTGCAACGCCAGCGCTCCCCCTCGGGCGTGCAACACCTCGACGCGGACACGGCGCTGCGGGTGGTTCGCGAAACGGATCAGGGCATCGTCGTGCGCGGCTCGCGGGTACTGGCCACGTTGGGGCCGATCTCGGACGAAATCGCCGTCTACTCGCCGCGCCTGCGCAAGATGGGCGAGGGCCACAGCCCCTATGCCCTAAATTTCGCCATCCCCTGCGGTACGCCGGGCCTGAAGTTCCTGGGCCGGGAGAGCTTCGATCTGGGACGTTCACCGTTCGACCATCCGCTGGGGTCACGCTTCGAAGAGATGGACGCCATCGTCTTCTTCGACGACGTGCTGGTGCCCTGGGATCGTGTCTTTCTGCTCGGCGATGTCGATCTGGTGAACGACACGGCCGTGGCCACGCACTCGCATATCCATACCGCCCACCAGGGGGCGGCCAAGAACGTTGCCAAAAGCGAATTGCTGCTGGGAGTGGGCCTGCTCATGGCCGAAACGCTCGGCTCCACCGAGCTCCCGCACATCCAGGAGAAGCTGGCGGAGCTGATGCTGCACACGGAGGTGATGAAGGCCTCGCTGCGTGCCGCGGAGGCCGACGCCCAGATCGATCGTTGGGGCGTGATGTGCCCGAACGGTTTGCCGCTGGAAGTCATCCGTACGCTGTTCATGAACGTCTACCCCCGCATGGTGGAAATCCTGCAACTGCTGGGCTCGAGCAGTTTCATGATCATCCCGTCCGAGGCCGATTTTCAGAGCGCGCTGAAGCCCGAGATCGAGCGCTATCTGGCGACCGACGCCGCCAGCGCTCGCGAGCGCGTCAAGCTCTTTCGTTTGGCGTGGGATATCGCCTGCAGTGCCTTCGCCGGCCGGCAGGTGCTCTATGAGCGCTTCTTCGCTGGCGACCCGTTGAACCGCGCTCAATTCCTTTACAACATTTATCCGAAGGAGGGGGTGATGGAGCGCGTGCGAGAATTTTTGGGCCGCGATGACGACGTGTAGGGAACGATGGCGCGACGCGATTCCGACAATTACCAGAAGGGCTAGGGCGCGAAGACCTCCCGTGATACACTGTCGGGGGCTTACCAGAGGGGAGCACCAACCGAAATCAGAGCCGATTTTACCGGGGCAGGGCAGAGTTCATGGAAGGCCAGGGCTGGGAGCAGCTCATAGGACATGGGCATCCGGCTGGCGCGGGCCGACATTGTCCTGTGGAGCCTCTACGAGGCAGCATCTCTCGGGCAAAGAATCCCTGCTGTCCATGACCGCCGTATAGTCTTGGCCACCGATGTTGAAGTCCAGGATCATATCGTCAATGCTGGCAGCCGCCAGGCCTTTGAACTGCCCCGTGGCTTCCTGGATGCTGCCAACCGTCATCGCCGCCGCAAAATCCACCCGCCTATCGCTTAACAGATCCGGGAGCGCAAACGCCTCAGCAACCTGTAACGGATGCCGGCAGAGCAGGAAGGTCACTGCTGGCGCCATCCGAAGCCGACTGATACGTGCCGCGGTTAACGGAGAGGAAAAGGCTGCCATTTGGTGCAGAAATCGTGTACACTTTTATCCTCCAGGCCGATCTCTCCCCACACATAACCGCATGATATCGATTTGCGACAGGTTTGAGACAGGACACGACGATATGCAGGCCCTGCATCACTGGTGGACGTATCCGCTCCTCACGCTGCTAGGCGGCGTCATCGGCACGTACGGCACGCTCATCGGCGCCGGCGGGGGGATCTTCCTGGTCCCCACGCTCTTGCTGCTCTACCCGCAGGATTCCCCCAACACCATCGCCAGCATTTCGCTCGCCGTGGTGTTTTTCAATGCCGCCTCCGGCACCGTCGCGTACGCCCGGATGCGGCGCGTCGATTATCAAGCTGGGCTGCTCTTTGCTGTGGCGACCGTGCCGGGTGCGATCCTGGGGGCGTATGCCACAAGTCTCCTCTCGCGCCAGCTGTTCGACCTCATCTTCAGCGTCCTGATCCTCAGTCTTGCAGCGCTTATCATTCTGCGCCCGACGCCCCGGGGACAACCCATGAGCCTGCCTCGCTATGCGCTCACGCGTCGATTTACAGATGCCAAAGGGGTCGACTACCACTACTCTTTCAGCACTCCCCGGGGCGTGGGACTCAGCTTCCTGATTGGCTGGGTCTCCAGCATGCTCGGCATCGGCGGGGGCGCCTTCCATGTCCCCGTGCTGGTCTACTTGCTGCATTTCCCACTGCATGTGGCCACGGCTACGTCACACTTCACCCTCGCGATCATGAGTCTGATCGGGAGTATGACACACGTGGTGATGGGCGACTTCACGCACGGGATCCGGCGCACGTTGGCGTTGGCGGTGGGCGTGCTCGTGGGGGCGCAGCTGGGTGCGCTACTGTCGCAGCGATTTCGGGGGATTACCCTGATTCGCATCCTGGCGCTGGGGCTCGTTCTCTTCGGCATCCGGCTGGTCATCCAAGCCCTGCAGCACTGAGAGGCGACATAGCAGCGACCGCGGAACCTATCCTACCTCCCCTGGATGCCATAACCAGTAGCGTGCTCCAGTCCCAGCATCGACGCGCAGATCCATGCCGGTGACCATCTCCGCATCGTCCGAGGCCAGAAAGACCGCGGCTCGGGCGTAATGCCTCGGGCTGGGCAGCCGGCGCAAAGGAGCCCCGAGACGCGGTTCTGACAGATAGCGTTGCCGTTGTCCCCGTGGCGGCCGATTCCAGGTCACTCCCCAGCGCGCTGCCCGCTCCTGGCCTTCGGTGGGATCCGTCGCCGTTGGTGTCAGGCTATTGACGCGAATGCCGTATTCCGCTAGCTCCATGGCCACGGAGCGCGTGAAATTGAGCAACGCGCCCTTGCCGGTGCTGTAGCCCACGTTCCAGGGCTCCCCCTGGTGCCCGGCCGTCGACACGATGTTGATGATGCTCCCTTTCCGGCCCTGGGCGATCATCTGCTGCGCCACATGCTTGGTACACAGAAAGGCCCCGGTCAGGATGATGTCGAGTTGGCGCGACCACTCTTCCAGGGGCATGTCCAGGACCCCTTTGCGATTGAAGATGACGGCACCGTTGACCAGGATGTCGACGCCGCCGAACGCCTCTCTGGCGCGTTCGACGGCGGCCTGGACTTGACCTTCGTGCGTCACATCGCAGACTACGGCGATGGCCTGACCGTCCCGCTTCACGATGGCATTGGCGCAACCGTTGGCGTAGTCGGGGTTGACATCCACACAGACGACCTTGGCACCTTCGTCCGCCAAGCCCTCGGCGATGCCTCCGCCGATGTTCGGACTGGTGCCGGTGATCAGGGCTACCTTGCCGGCGAGTTTCACAACACCGCTCCTTCTGTCTGTCCCTTCACCCTGGCCTTCTCGCGAAGGGAGCAGAGGTGCCAGATTCACCTGTGGGAGGCATCAATTGTTCCCTCTCCGATGGGAGAAAGTGAGGGTGGTTCCAAACGCCGATCACAGGGTCAGCTTCCCTCACCCCAGCCCTCTCCCAGAGGGAGAGGGGGTCTTACGGCGCCCCGTCAGAGAATAATACTCACCTTGCCGTGCGGCCTGAGCGCGTCAAGGTCGAGGATGGCTCGGCGCTGGCGAATCTTCAGCGCGCCGTCCCGCTGTACCAGAGTGTACTCATAGCGCCCGACGTAAGTATCCATCTGCTCGAAGCGGATGCGATACACCACGAAATTCGCCGTGACGTGGATGTGTTCGCCCTCCACGGCGCGGATCCGCACATTACTTAGCAAACGGCGCGTGCGAGAGCGCGGGTGTTCGGCCCAGGCCGACTTGCCGAGCAATTGTTCGACCCGTGAGCGCAGGCGGACGATGTCGTCGGCGACGATGGCCAGGGTCTGCCTGGGGTCGCCTTCAGGGGTGTCCGTGGCCGGCACCTCGTAGGTCGCGTCGTCTGTGAGCAGCTCTAACCAGTCGCGTAGACGCCACTCATCGAGGAGCGCAGCCTCATAATAGAGAAAATCCTCGATCATCGGGCGGGTTACAGTCTGTACGTCTTGTACGGCGATGGCCCCCATCTGTCACCTCCTCCCAGGCGGAGCACGCGACGTGGGGCACTTGATTAATCAAGGCGCCCACGTCGCCGCCCCTAAGCTCGCGCTGCCACGGCCTGCGCCTCCTCGATCGGGGCCGTTGGCGACAGCGTCATCAGCCCGTGCCACTGACGCCAGAAGGCGCGCATCTGCAGCTCGTCATTGTGGAGGGGATGTTCGCGCCTCATGCCGCGCGAAATGTCAGACCATTCCACCTCGCGGTTGGCGAACCCCCGCTGACAATTTTCAAGCATCTCCACGTCGTCTGGCGTGGCAAATCCACCGGGGCCGAGGAAGGTCAGGAAGTTGTCGAGGCGCAGGGCCCGGTGGTCCGGAGGCTCATCGACCGGCGCCAGCGCCCAGGCAGTGATCTCCATGTAGTCCGGGGTGCGCGGGAAGAACGTGCGAATCGTGATGGCCATGATGTCGTTGATGATCAAATTCGGGAAGATGAGCAGATTGCGGTTGGTTTGCGTGATCTTGAAGGCCCGCTCAGCGCCGAAGCGCTCCTCGAATCGCCGCTGGATGGCCTCGAGTTCGGCTTTCTTGGCTTCTCCAAAATGGGGCGCCCAGGCGGCAATCGGTCGTCCCCCTGGGGCTGGCGCGGTTTCGATGACCGCATGGCCGTTGCCGAGGGATTTGCCGCGCCCCATGCGCCGAATCCTCGCCGCATCCACGCCCATCTCAACCAGGAACTCGAAATAGCGCTGGTGCGTGATGGGCGCATGGTAGCCATCGATGCTATTTTCGACCAAGAGCTTCCAGTTCGCCCGCATGCTGTAGAGTTGCGTGCCGCCGACGACCTCCATCCCCACCTCGGATTGGTCGCACACCAAGTCCAGATACTCCCTGGCCCCGCTCAGATAGTCGACTAGGCTCTCCAGCTGGGGGTTGAAGCCGATGAAGATAAACCCGCGGTAGCTCTCGACGCGGGGCGCTTGCGCCAGCGCCAGCTCCTGGCGGTCGAAGGCGACGCTGTAGGCGTCATCGCCGGGTACCCCAATCAGCTCGCCATGATTGCTGAACGTCCAGGCATGATAGGGGCATTGGAAGCTCTTGGCGTTGCCGGCGGGTTGCAGGCAGACCAGGGCGCCGCGGTGCGTGCAGGTATTCAGCAGGACCCGCACCTGGCCGTCGCTGCCCCGCACCAGGATCACCGGCCTTCCCGCCACCTGCCGCGAGCGGAAGTCGCCCGCCTGGGGAATCTCCGATTCATGGCCGGCGTAGATCCAGCACTGCTCGAAAACGCGCTGCCGTTCTAAATCCAGAATCTCCGGGTCAGTGAACACCCGGCGATTGACCCGAAACAAGCCGGCTGCGGTATTGTCGATCACGAGGCTTTCAAGGTCGAGGTTTCCCACGGTGCGTCCCCCCTTTCACTCCCTCCACGGCGTTGGCAGCATGGATTTGACGAGATGCTCCGCTACGCCTTGCGCAGCTGCGTGGTCTCAAAGGCGACGCGTAAACCGCCCAGGTAGGTGAAATCTTTGACATAATCTCGGCCGGCTTGCAAGAACGTAATGGCCATGAGGCCAGAGATCAGCATCTGGTCGGCCATATAGCGCTGCAGCTCGGCGCTGATACGGTCCTGCTCCTCTAGGCTGAGCGCCCGCCGCATCTGGTCGAATAGCGCGTTGACGTGCATATCGCGGTGATTCGGCACGTTGAGGGAGCCTACTTCCAGGACATAGGCAAAGGAGTAGAGATCGGGGCGGGGATAGGCGATCACCAGCGTCTGGTCGCGGTCATAACTCAGGTGGCGCTTCAGGAAGATCGGCCGGTCCAGGACTTCGACGGTGACCTGCACGCCGATTTTCTCGAGCTGGGTTTTCATGATCGTGGCCACGGTGGGTAGCACCGGATCGGCGGCGTGGGTGATGAGGCCATAGCGCAGCGGGTGCTGCTCATCGAAGCCCGCCTCTTTGAGCAGCGCCTTGGCCTTCTCAGGCTGATACGGGTACATCTCCAGCAGTGCCACATGGCCTCTGAGGCCATGGGAAACCAGGCTTACCAGCGGGCGCCCGTACCCTAGCAGCGCCGCCTTGGCCATGGCCTCGCGGTCGAGACCATAGCCCAGGACCGCCCGCCGCACCCGCAGGTCATCCCACGGCTTGCGGGTCAAAGTCGGGACGATGAACACCCCGGTGGTTTCCGGTCCGCGCCAGACCTGAATCTTGGCCTCCTGTTCCAGCCGCTTGGCCTGTTCCCTGGGCACCCAATTGAGGAAATCGACTTCCCCCGCACGCAGCGCCGCCACCCGCGTCACCCCGTCCTTCATGATCTGGAGCTCGACCCGCTCCAGGCGCGGTAAGCCAGGTTTGAAATAGTCCGGGTTCCGATCCAAGACGATAACGCGATTTTGCTCCCAGGCGCCGAGGCGAAAGGGGCCTGTACCGACGGGATGGAGGCTGAAATCTTTGCCCCAGCGCTGGTAGGCGGCGGGCGAGATGATGCGCAGGCCGCCAGAGCCGTGGATGGCCAGCGAGGGCAAGAGGACGCTGCTGGGATATTTGAGGCTCACTTTTAGCGTCTGTGCATCGACGACCTCGACCCCCTCGACTAGGTCGAAAAAGCGTGCCTGCTGGGCCTTGCTCTCGGGATCCATCACATGGTCGAGGTTCCACTTGACGGCCTCGGCATCGCACGGTGTGCCGTCGTGAAAGCGCACCCCGCCGTGCAACCGAAAGAGGTAGACGCGACCGCCGTCTTGCACCTCCCAGGACTCGGCCAAGTCCGGCACGATGTTCATGCGCTCGTCGATGGTCACCAGGGTGTTGTAGAGGTTATCGTGGACATAGCCCGCCTGTATGCCTAGCGACCGATAGGGGTCTCCGCCGGTGATGTCCGCCTCGAAGGCGACGCGTAAGGTACTGCTCGAGCCAGCGGCCTGAAGGGTGACTGCGGCGGGCCAAGTCGCGACTGCCCCCGCCGCCAGTACCAGCGATGTGATGAACGATCGTCTCGTCAGTGGGTGTGGTTGGCCTTCCATCGTTCCACCTCTCATTGGCCGGTCAGGTTCATCCACCGGCGAATGTGGTCGGCGATCTCCACGCCGGCGTCCTCTGGACGGTAGCCGGTTTCGCCTAGTGGTTCGACAAAGGCGGGGGGGAGAAAGCCTCAGGTGGGATGGCCATGGAGCAACGGAACAGGGCGGGCCTCGCCTTCGTCGACGTAGGCTATGGTGCGGCCATCGACCGCCAGGCTGTGCTGTTGCCGCGGGTACAAGCAACGAAGCCAAGCGGGCCAGGGTCGCAGCGAGAGGCGCACTCCGGGCTGCTAGTGGCTTTCCCCACCCCCTCAAGGACGACGCGAGGGAGTGGGGAAGGTAAAGTCAGCTAGAAGATGTAGATCATGCGGTTGACGAACGCCCAGGCATTCGTCGCCTTGCGATTGTTCGTTTCCAGAGCGCCGCCGTAGTCAGCGTACGCGAGTAGGGGAGTCCAGGTCAAGCCAGGCAGAATGGTATAGCGCCAGCCTGCATTAACCTCCCAGCCCACGAACTTACTATCGCCGGTGAAATTCAGCGCCGGCTCCCCAGAGCTATTCAGGGGCGAATTCGGTCCGGTGCAGGGGCCGGTGATCGAGCCCAACCGGAAATTCGACCGGCAGGCAGTGTCCTCCGCTGTCCAGAAGCCGCCAGCTGATCCTGTCAGGGTCAGCTTGTCCGTCGCTTTGTACTCGACGTGGCCGCCGATGATCACCCAGCCGAAACCTTCCAGATTGGCGACCTCACCCATACGACGGAACGTGCGGTTGCCTGTGGCGTCGACATCCGACTTGCCGAGCAGTTCGAACCATTCGCCCAGGTAGTGCGAGGTGTCCACCCCCAAATAGCGAAAGCCTTTCACATCCGAGCGATTGCCGATGCCGCGGTTGTTGATATCGTCGTCGGCCTCATTGCCGGAGACATAGGCAAACCTCGCGGCCAACGACCACGGCCCCATACTGTGCTCGACTTTCACGAAGCCATGAAAAGCATCGAAGTCGGTGTCACTGACGCCGGTCGCAGCGGCGCTGGCCGCTGTGAAGTTACGCTTGCCGAACAGATAAATAAAGCCCGGCTCGATGCGCGTGTTGCCGATGCGGTAGCGAGCGTCGAAGCCCACATAGTAGCGGTCCTCGGTGGTGACGTTGCGCGTATCCTGCGTGATGCTATTGAACGGCCCACCGCCGCCCGTCAACGCGCCGCCGAAGGGGGCCTGGCCATGATAGTAGATAAGGGGGAGATGGAAGTCAAGTCCGGAGATCGGCTTCAGCATGATCGTCGTGCCGGTGAGATAGTCTTCGCCGATCTTGGCGCTGCCGGTGAAACGGTCGAGGTCTTCCTCCAGCTGCACATAATAGAGCAGAACCGACACCTGATCGGTGAAGTCGAACCGCACGTCGCCGCCTCCGGCATCCATAGTGTAGAGCGAGAGGGGATGCAGAGGCGTGACATTGATCGGGAGTCCGCCGATGCGCCAGCGATTGCCGATGGGGAGTTGGGGCACTCGGAAGTCGACGTAGAGATGCTTCAACTCTATGGTATTAGTGTCGATGCCGTTGCGGAAGCCGCACTGCTCGAAGGCAAAGGTGCCGGTGCCGGTGACGCAGCCCGACCCTAGGCGGTTCGCCGAGGGGGCACCATAGGTCTGATCGATCTCGATGCCGAAGACGCCCCGCAGGTCGTCGCTGGCGATGAAGTTGAAGAACCCGCGGAAGCGCGTGCGGCCAAAGAAGACTTGATCGCCATTGCGCGTCGGATCGTTGTCAAAGCTCGAGTTATTGCTGTCCCATCGTGGAAACACGTTGTCGAAGAACCCGGTCACTCGCAATTCAGCGGCAAAGGCAGGTGCAACGAGAAGCCCTATCACCGCGCAGCATACCGCAAATCGCGTCCAACTCTTCACGTAGGATCCCTCCCTTGTGTGTACTGATGACCAACCTCTGTCGTTCCTTCCCTGTCGTTCACGCCATATACACTCAGCAACAATTCCCTACCAATTCTCTGCCTGAAGTATCTATGGTGACGTGAGCGAAGCGACATCACCTCCCTTCCGCAGGGGTATAGCTCAGGGTTGTGCCCCTCTCTCCGGCTCTCCGCTCCGCCTAGAGATGGGCGCCAGTTCCCTTTCCCTTCGGGAGAGGGATAGGGAGAGGGCGGCTGGGCGTGATCGAGCGTTTGAGCTCCCCTCACCCCAACCCTCTCCCGGAGGGAAAGGGCGTCTGAGCCTGGCACCTAGACCTATCGAAGAGGACGGCACGGGTGTTCAGGTTTGGCTATTCTTTTAAGCGCATATCTTCATACGGCGTCGGGAAATACGTCAGCGGTGTAATGCCGATCGCTGGCTCCTCAACCCGAGGCCCCACGGCATGCAGCGTAGCGACCTCCATGATCGGGGCGAACATCGTGCGCTCGTATATCCGCCGCTGGATGTCATGGAGGATGGCAGCCCGTTGCTCACGGTCCCGGAGCTTGGCCTGTCGCTGGAAGAGTTCGTCGATGTCGGCATAGCTCGCGCTGGTGAAATGGCCACCACCGACGGCGAATTCACCGATGCGCGCGGCGGCATTGCCCTGCTGCGCCGTTCCAGTCACGATCAACCCCTTAATCTTCTTCTCGCGCCAAGCGCTGAAGAACGCCGCCCGCTCCATGACGCGGACGCGCGCTTTGATCCCCACCGCACCAAGATAGTTCACCACCGCCTCCCCCATCGAGGTAAACGGCGGGATGGGGGTGACTTCTCCCGCATCAAACCCGTTGGGAAAGCCTGCTTCAGCCAGAAGGCGTTTGGCGGCTGCCGGATCGTAGGGAATGGGCTCGAGGGGGAGGGCGAAGTCCATGTCGCGATGCACGATGCTGCCGGTGAGTCGGGAGAATCCCAAGCGCTCGGCCTCATTGATGGCTTGCATATCGACGGCGTGGGCGACGGCACGTCGGACGCGCGGGTCATGCCAGGGGGACTTGGGGTCGGCCTGCTCGGTGAAGACGATGAACCACACCGCCGCCGAGAAGGTTTTGGCCAGCTTGAGTTTGGGGTCTTGCTGGGTTTCGATGGCTTCGGGGCCGGTCATCAGGAAACCGATGTCAGCCTCGCCGGTTTTCACCATCGCTAAGCGGGTGGTGCGCTCGGGTACCCCCTTGAACACGAGGCGTTTGATCGCCGGCATCTTGCGCCAATATCGCTCGTTGGCCTCGACCACCAAATTGCCGCCAGCCTGAAACTCCACGAACTTGTATGGCCCGAGGCCGACGGGGTGCTTTTTAAAGCCGTCTTCACCTACTTTCTCGACATACTGTTTGGGGACGATCCATGCCGCCCCCGCCGCCGGTGTGCCGTAAAACGCCAGAAAATCCGGCCATGGCTCCGTAAAATGGAAGCGTACCCGGTGCGGCGCCACGACCTCGACGTCGCGCACTCGTTCACGGAAAAGGTGCGCGCTGGCGCCTTTATACCGTTCAAAACTGAACTTGACATCCTCGGCGGTAAACGGATCGCCGTTGTGAAAAGCCAGACCTTCACGCAGCTTGAACTCGACCGACAAACCATCGTCGCTTTCGGCCCACGACTCCGCCAGACAGGGGGTCATGGCATTGCCCGGCAGGGGTTTGATCAGAGCGTCGTGCAAGGCATAGAGGAAGACGTAAGGTGTGCCCATTGCCGGGGTTTCGGCGGGATCGAAGAACGTCGGGGCTATGGAAAAATCCACCGCGATGTTCATCTGTCCCTGCGGCCCCTTGGGCTGAGCCAGCGTCTGGACGGGAGACAGCAATGCAATCAGCAGGCTTAACACTACGCTGGTCGTCAACTGTGGGGAGATGCCTCGGGACCGTCGTGCCATCATCGGACCTGTTCCTCCTTTTACGACTACGAGGCGTGCCGACGCATCAATTTGCCGACTTGCTGCCATCGCGGCGGGATCCGTCCCCATCATGCGATGTGATGTCCCCTGCGAACTCATGCTTCCTCTCATCGATGGCAAGGACGGTCCGAAGGCCATCCCGCGACCGGAAGGCAGTTAAACGTGTTTGAGGAATTGCGGCCTCAGGGGGAAGCGTGAACACAACTTCGGGCCGATCGCGAAAGGCGGTGTCGAGCCGAACGCCTGAAGGCGTGGATGCGCCATTGATGTGCTCCTTAAGTCAGTGGGTGGACATGAGCAGCACATCCTTGCAAAGCGGGGGTGTATTCTATCCGAGTTTTTCGTGGGGGTCAACAGAAATGACATAAATATTGCTGGAATTTACTGGTAAATTCGCAGGAAACATGCAGGACAAGATGGGTGTCTCTTCCCTCCAGTGGCGCCCTGGCCTTGGCCAATGGCGACGAAGCCATGCAATGACCGGAGGGCCATGGAAACGATGACGGTAGCGGTCCAATCCCAGCGATGGCAGAATGACATCAAGGCAGGAGAAACAGGGCATAAAGCGCTAGGGTAACGGAGAAGACCAACGATGCCGTCCCCGGCAGATCTCAATCTCTAGCCACCCTCACCCTGGCCCTCTCTCGCAAGGCCTATGGGATACCTGCTGAGAGACCAACCTGGCGCTTCTGCCTTCGCAGAGGAGGGCCGGACGAGGGTGAAATGGCCGTGCGTAATCGGTAGAACGCTAGAAAATGTAAATCATGCGGTTGGAGATACTCCAGGCATCCTTCGCTTTGCGGTTATTCGCCGACAGCGCATCGCCGAAATCCGCATACGCCAGCCGCGGCGTCCAAGTCAGCCCCGGCATAATGGTATAGCGAAAGCCGGCGGCGATCTCCCAGCCCATAAACCGGCTGTCGCCGGTGAAATTCAGCGCCGGCTCTCCCGAATTATTCAATGGCGAGCCTGTAAACGTGCAGGCCCCAGTGATTGACCCGACGCGGAAGTTCGCTGGGCAGGCCGTGTCTTCCGCTGTCCAGAAGCCCCCTGCCGCCCCTTCCAGGACCAAGGCCTCGGTCGCTTTATACTCGACCTTTCCGCCCAATACCATCCAGCCAAAGCGATCCAGGCTGCCGACCTCACCACTGCGGAACGGGGAACGCAGCGACACGCCATCGACATCCGACTTGCCGAGGATCTCGAACCACTCGCCGAAGGCGTGGGCGCCGTCGATCCCCATCGGCCGAAAACCTTTGACATCGGAGCGATTGCCGATGCCGCGGTTGTTGATATCGTCGTTCGCCTCGTTGCCCGAGGTATAACCGAACTTGCCGGCGAACAGCCAAGGTCCTCTAGTGTGCTGGACCACGAGCTGCGCCTCGAACGCATTGAAGTCGGTGTCGTTGACCCCAGTCGCCGCCGCGCTGGCCGCCGTAAACTTCCGCGTGCCGAACAGGTAAATAAACGACGGTTCGATGCGCGTGCTGCCGATGCGGTACCGCGCATCGAAGCCCACATAATAGCGGCTCTCGGTGGCGACATTGCGTGCATCCTGGAAGACGCCACGGAATGGACCACCGATGCCGGTCAAGGCCGGGCCGAAGGGTGCTTGAAGATGGCCGTAGAGACCGATGAGGTGCAGATCAAGCCCGTCTATCGGCTTCAACATCAGGTTAGCCCCGGTACTGTAATCCTCACCGATCTTGGCGCTACCAGCAAAGCGGTCGAGATCCTCCTCCAGCTGCACATAATACAACATGAGGGAGACTCGGTCGGAGAAGGTGAACACCACGTCACCACCCCCGAGGTCCATGGTATAGAGGAAGAGGGAGTGCAACGGTGTGACGTTCAACGGGAATCCGCCGATGCGCCAACGATTGCCAAGAGGCAGCTGAGGGATGCGGAAATCGACGTAGAGGTGTTTGAGTTCGAGGGCGTTGACATCGATGGCATTCCTGAAGCCACACTGCTCAGCGGCAAAGGGGCCAGTCCCGGTGACACACCCCGATCCCAGTCGATTAAAGGACGGCGCCCCATAAGTTTCGTCGATCTCCAGGGCGAAGATACCCCGCAGGTCATCGCTGGCGATGAAGTTGAAGAACAGACGGCTGCGGGTGCGTCCAAAGAAAACGTCATCCCCCGTACGTGTCGCGTCTAGGTCCAGGGCCGAGGTATTGTTGTCGAAGTGCGGAAAGCTGTTGTCGATGAACCCAACGACCCGCAGCTCGGCCGCCCAGGCGGGGGTCGCGGCGAGCCCGGCCATGACAAGGAAAACCACGACTCGTGCCACGTTCCTCATGAGTGATCCCTCCTTGCTGTGCTCGGCGCGGGGTTCATGTCCGCGTCATTCACTGCCTCCCATTCGGGGACACACCATCAACTGACCCCAGTTACGATAACCGGCTGAGCAATGCCCCTCAGCTACAGAAGCGACGACGGATCACCCCCCTCCTGATCGAATTCGGTCTTCCAGCTCTGCCGGGGATGTGCGCATGTCTCGATCCCATTGGCATGCGACAACGAGGCGAACTTATCAGGGGCAGCCCTGGCATACCTGAGGCCCGTCTGCGAATTGGCTGCCAAATCCCGGCGATTTTCGTGCCATTCGCTCCACTGACGCCGTTTGCGATGGAAACGATGGAGGCTATTCTGAGGACTTCATGCCACAGCGCGGTATGGCCTTCTCAGGGTGCCGTGTGAAGTGTTCATCCGGACTTGGTATCCCATGCGGTTCGGATAGGGCGAGGGACTGCTGGGGTGCGAACGGACAAGGCGCATGGCATCAGGGGGGAGGGGGGGCGGCGAAGACGCCAGAGATGATGGGAAACTTTGTGGGGATGTAGGGGAGGATCGGTAGACGACAAATAATAGCCCGAGTACCGCAAACCCTAACCCATAAGACATGGCCGGCGGTGGGGGTGCACCGGTGCACTCCCACCGCGGCGAGTAGGTTAGAAGATGTATATCATGCGATTGGTGATCACCCAGGCCTCCTTTGCACTGCGACCATTGGCCGAGGTGGCATCGCCATAATCCGCAAAGCCCACCCTCGGAGTCCAGACTAGCCCCGGCATAATGGTGTAGCGCAAGCCGAGATCGATCTCCCAGCCGACGAATTTGCTATTGCCGGTGAAGTTCAGCGCCGACTCTCCCGAACTATTCTGGGGATTCGTGCCAGTGCTCGTGGCACTGCCGGGAGCCCCAAAGCCACACGCTCCCGTGGCGGTCCTGATCGAGGCCGGACAAGCGGTTTTCTCCGCTGTCCAGAAGCCGCCCACTGCGCCTTCCAGGACTAACTTATCAGTGGCCTTATACTCAGCCTTGCCGCCGAGGATCATCCAGCCGAAGCGGTCTAGCTTTGACGCCTCACCCATGCGGCGGAAGTCGCGGTCGAACACGCCGTCGACATCAGATTTGCCGAGGATCTCGAACCACTCGCCGAAGAAATGCGAGGTGTCCACCCCGATATAGCGAAAGCCCTTGACATCAGAGCGATTGCCGACGCCGCGGTTGTTGAGATCGGCATTCGCGTCGTCACCGGAGACATAGCCGAATTTCCCGGCAAACAGCCAGGGTCCTGTAGTGTGCTGGACAACGATATGCGCTTGAAAGGCATTGAAATCGGTATCATTGACTCCAGTCGCAGCGGCGCTGGCCGACGTGAAGTTGCGCGTGCCGAAGAGATAGATAAACCCCGGCTCGATGCGGGTATTGCCGATGCGGTAGCGGGCATCGAAGCCGATATAGTACCGGTCCTCGGTGGTGACATTAAACGAATCACCGGCGATGCCGTTGAACGGCCCACCGGTGCCCAGCAGGGATCCACCAAACGGCCTTTGGCCATGGTAGTAAGCGAAGGGAATGTGGAAGTCCAGCCCATCGATCGGCTTCAGCATGATCGTCGTGCCGGCCAGATAATCCTCACCGATCTTGGCGCTGCCGACGAAGCGGTCGAGGTCTTCCTCTAATTGCGTATAGTACAAGAGGAGCGAGACCTGATCGGTCAAGGTGAAGGTTACATCCCCACCCCCGTTATCCATCTGGTAGAGGAGGAGGGAATGCAACGGAGTGATGTTCAGCGAGCGACCGCCAATACGCCAGCGGTTGCCGAGGGGGAGCTGCGGCACGCGGAAATCGACATACAAGTGCTTGAGTTCAAGGGCGTTGACGTCGATGCCATTGCGGAAGCCGCACTGCTCGGAGGCGAAAGTTCCGGTCCCCTCGACGCAGCCGGACCCCAGGCGATTAAAGGACGGCGCGCCATAAGTAAGGTCGATTTCCAGGGCGAAGACGCCGCGCAGGTCATCGCTGGCGATGAAGTTGAAGAAAAAGCGGCTGCGGCTGCGCCCGGCGAAGAGGTTATCGCCGTTGCGCGTGGTATCCCCATCGACCGACGAATGGTTGCTATCCCAGCGCGGAAAGGTATTGTCGAAGAACCCGGTCACCCGTAGCTCGGCCGCCCAGGCGGGGGCTGTCAGCAGTCCGACTACCAGAACGAACAGGACGACTTGTGTCCAATGCTTCACGTGTGATCCCTCCCCTTGCACTACATTGATCCTGAATCGTTCGCTCCCTTCCGTTCACGCACAGTAAGTCGATCAACCATCACTGCAGCGATCCACTTGAAAACTCCTTCAACGGCGCGAGCGAGCCTCAATCACCCCCTTTACTCAACGCCTTCCGCGCTACGTGGGCTCCATCCTCATCCCCATATTTCCGCATCTCGGGAATTCTGAGGTCCGCTATGGGGAAATTCGCGGGTATAAGCATAGAAGTTTGGATATCGCTAGACCTGAGTTTTTCCTGCAAATTTACTGCTAAAATCCTGCTATTTTACTGCTGTCCGATATCCCCAACGGTTTTGGGTGGTGAAAAATGCCCTGCCAACGGCGTGCTCCGCCACGGCCATCCTGCTTGCATAGACCTGCAAAGGCTGACTCGCCCGGGCGAAGACCGAGCAGGACGGCCCTGGCACCCACCAGAACGCCTCCCACCTCAACCAACTAGACAGCTAGCTTAGCGTTGACAGACAGGCCGAAGCCCGCGCTGAGGAAACCACCGGCAGGTCATACAGCTGGGGATCGATTGGCGAGGCACGCATCAACAATCGCAGCCCGCTAGTGGAACAAGCACACGCTGTCGATGGTGCAGAACTTATGACGCTTCTATTTCGTCAAGCCCATTCGCTGCAATAGGCTAGTGAAGCGTAGGTCGTTACGCAGCGGGTCGTAGATCGGATCAGCATTCAGCAGCGTCAGATAGGGGTCATGCTCCGCATAGGCCTGGTCCAGCCAGGCTAAAGCCTGGTCTTTCTCGCCCAGGGCCATCGAGATCCAGGCAAACGCCAGGGGTTTCACATAGGTATATTGGGTCCACTCATGGAGCTCCGCGAGGATCTGTCGGGCCTGCTCTGGCTTGGCCGATACGGCAGACGCATAGCCGCAATCCCAGAGAATCCATGGCGTACGTCCCCAACGCTCGAGCATCTGTTGGCAGGTAGCCAACGCCTTCGCCGACCAGCCCTTTTGCAGATACGCGTACACCAGCCCCGAATATGCCGTGAGCAGATCCGGAGCCAGATCCAGGGCGGCGCGGAATTGCGCGATGGCCTGGTCGTATTGGCGGGCGAAGTAGAATACCAGCCCGGCGTTCTTCGCAATCCCCGGCGACAGCGGACTCAGTTCACGGGCGCGATGCATCACGGCAATGGCGTCGTCCATCCGTCCTCTCGTGATCAAATACCAGGCATAGCGACGATGCGTGATGGCATCGTTGGGACTGAGGGCGAGGGCTTTTTTAAAGGCGGCTTCAGCCCCGGCCCAATCCCAGGCATACCATAACTTCGCACTTGCCTCGGTGGTGTGTACGGTGGCGAAAGCCGCACCATGCTGCAAGGCCCGCTCCACCGCCGACATGGCACGGGGATAGACGTCCATAGGCCGAGTTGTCGCCGCGACGAACGGCAGCAGGAGGTAGGCATCCGCCATACTGGCATGGGCCAGAGCATAATGGGGGTCTTTGGCGATCGCCTGCTCGAAAAACGCAATGGCTTTGCGCAAGCCCTCGTCGGTCCATTGGTTCCGGAAATAGCGACCTTGCAGATACAGCGTATACGCTTCCAGGTTCCCCGTTCCCTGTTGCTCTTCGATCCGTTGCCTCTCTCCGGCACTCATCTGCACTTTCAGCTGTTGCGCCACCCTAGTCGCGATATCACGCTGAATCGCAAACACCCCCGTGAGCTCTCGATCGTATTCTTGCGACCACAAATGTCCCTGGCTGGCGACATCGATGAGTTGGGCGCTAATCCGCACCCGATTGCCGTCCTTGCGGATGCTGCCTTGGAGAATCGAGCCCACCTGCAATTCGCGACCGATGGTGGGGATGTCCTTGAGCGTGCCTTTATATTGCATGACCGAGGTGCGGGCGATGACGGTCAGACCGCGGATCTGCGAAAGCTGGGCGATGAGTTCTTCAGTGATGCCATCGGCAAAATAGGTATGATCTTCCTCAGCGCTGAACGTGAGAAAGGGCAGCACCGCGATGCGCGATTTATCCAGCGGCACACTCTTGTCTGTTCTCACCCCGCGCCAGAGGGCCCACCCTCCCAAGATGACCAAGATCAATACCGCAACTGTTTGTACCACAAGAGCCGCCTGCCGCAGGCGCTGTAAGGGCTGACTCGGGGTCGGCCGTTCCGCCAGGGTGACAGGAGGCGTACCTGATATGCCATTTCCATCGTGGTGAATCGTCGCTCCTCTAATATTATCGTGTCGCAGCGGACTGGGTGTAACCTCCGGTTCCTGAGCAGAGGCGCCTGGGCTGGCGACGAGCTCGGCCTCGCCGAAGGCGGAGGCTCCAGGGGGTCCCTCCTTGCCTATACACTTGCTGGGGCGCTCTTCGACCCCTGCGACAAAGCGATAGCCGTAACCGTGCAGCGTCTGAATGATAACTTGCGTCTGGCCGCTGTCGCCCACGGCTTGGCGTACAGTTCGGATGACCCCTTCCAACGTCGCCTGGCTGATGAATTGCCCCGGCCAGACCTGCGCACACAACTCTTCTCGCGAGACGACCCGATCCCGGTGCTCCAGCAGATACAGGCACACCTTGAACACTTTCGGCCGCAGCCGGATGGTCTGTCCGGCACGTTCTAAGCTATAGAGAGAGGTATCTAACTGGCAATCGCCGAAGACGTAGATCATGCCGATTCAGCACCTCTCGCCCCCGCCGTGGTACCGGCGGTCAGCCTAAGCATGGTCTCCCCTCATGGCTTCCATGACCCATTATCCCCGTGGCCATGGGCCTGGAGCAAAAGCTATCCGCACGGGGTGTGCCCCATCCGCGCTAGGTTAGGTGACAGCGAGGCACAATTCCGCGCCGCAGGGTTAGATCCGGGTGAGGAGTTGAGGCCTTACGAAGAAGCGACACGGCCTAGGAAGCCGAGGTAAGGTGGGGGGCACAAATGCAGCCATCGGATGCGTTTGGCGCATTGGCGAGCTCCTTAGCTCAGGCAGAAAAACCGCAGCGTCATGGCGGTTTCCCTGCGCGGAGGAATCGGGCGCAATCATGGACTGTTGCAGCCACCTGGACCAGCCCCCTCAATGCAGGCTGGCGGGACTATAGTCGAGCACTGCTGTCATGTCAACCAAAATTTTGCCGTACCCCAACCTTTTGCGCCCGTCACTCCTTCACGCGCATGTCTTCATACGGCGTGGGGAAATACGTCAACGGCGTGATGCCGATCGCCGGCTCCTCGACGCGTGGCCCCACCGCGTGCAGCGAGGCGGGCTCCATGATGGGGGCGAACATCACGCGTTCGTGGAGGCGACGCTGGATTTCGTGCAGCAGGCTCTGGCGCTTCTGACGGTCGCGCTCCTGCGCTTGCTGGCGGAACAGCTCATCGGTATCAGCATAACCCCCATCGGCATAATACCCGCCTGTGATAGCGAAAGCTTCGAGCCGCGTTGCAGCGTTCCCCTGAGCCGCCGTTCCCCCCACAATCACTCCTTTGATCTTCTTATCGCGCCAGGCGGTGAAGAAGGCCGCCCGCTCCATCACCCGGACCCGCGTGCGAATGCCCACAGCGCCGAGGAAGTTGGCTACCGCTTCACCCATCGAGGTGAACGGCGGGATGGGCGTGACGTCCCCCGCATCGAAGCCGTTGGGGTAACCCGCCTCGGCCAGGAGTCGTTTGGCCAGCGCCGGATTATGGGGATAGGGCTCGAGCGGCAGCGCGAATTCGAACTGCTGCGGGACGATGGAGCCCGTCAACCGTGAGAGGCCGAGGCGCTCCGCCTCGTTGATCGCCTGGTTGTCGAGGGCATGGGCCGCCGCCAGGCGGACCCGGCGATCGGACCACGGGGATTTGGCATCCCACTGCTCGGGAAACACCACGAACCAGAGGCCCGCCGAGAAGGTTGCCGCCAGGCGTAGGCGGGGGTCGCGTTGGGTTTCGAGCGCTTCCGGACCGGTCATCAAGAAGCCGATGTCGGCCTCGCCGGTCTTCACCATGGCCAAGCGCGTGGGGCGCTCGGGCACCCCTTTGAACACCAGGCGTTTGATCGCTGGCATCTTGCGCCAATACTGCCCGTTGGCCTCCACCACCAATTCCGCTCCGGCTTGGAACGCGACGAATTTATAGGGGCCAGCGCCGATGGGATGTTTCTTAAACCCATCATCGCCCACCTGCTCGACGTACTTTTTGGGCACGATCCAGGATGCGCCCGTCGCAGGAGTGCCATAATACGCCAGGAAATCGGGCCAGGGCTCGCTGAAGCGGAAGCGGATGCGCTGTGCGTCGACGACCTCGACCGCCTTCACCTTCTCGCGGAAGGTATTGGCGCCGGCCCCTTTGTAGCGCTCGAAGCTGAATTTCACATCCTCAGCGGTGAGGGGGTCGCCATTATGAAAGGTTACCCCTGGGCGCAGCTTGAACTCATAGATCAGCCCATCGTCGCTCTCCTGCCACGATTCCGCCAGGCTGGGAGCCATGGCATTGCCGGGCAGGGGCTTGATCAGAGCGTCGTGCAGGGCGTAGAGGAAAATGTAAGGCGTGCCCATCGCCGGCGTCTCCCCCGGATCGAACCAAGTCGGGGCAATGGAGAAGTCCACCGCGATGACCATCTGACCGCGCGGTTCAGCGGCCACCCCTGTGCTCCCGAGCACGGCACCGCTCACGAGCAGCATCACGAAAACGGCCGATAGCACACGCCAAGAAGTGAATCGGCGTCGACGCATGGAAGACCCTCCTCTTGCCTGGAGCTGTTTGGCGCCATGGCAGACGATGCCAGGCGACCGCGACACGACTCCCTGTGGAAGAGGATTAGATGCGGGTGAGGAGTTGCGGCCTCAGCAGAAAACGGCGGCGGGACGATGGCAAAGGTGCGGTGAGCAGTCCGATAGACAGGGGACCCAGAGCCATGGACATCGGTGAGCTCCTTGTCATGAGCAATAGGCAGGATCACGACGAAGCTCCAACGTGGCGTCATTCTAGCGAGCTTCCGATCGCGGGTCAACAGGCAATCATAGGGAAGCTTCCAGCTGATCCTCCCTCACCCTGACCCTCTCCCGGAGGGAGAGGGGATCGGCCCAGAGATGGCGTCGCAACCATATGACGCCTACCCTCAAGCGCTAATAGACTTGAACGCAGGCTCATCTTGTGCGATAGTAGTGAGTGAATCTTACCTATCCCCTTCTTTGGAAGGGAATGTTCCTCACCTCCGTGACAAAGAGTTTCGCGTCCGCCAATCGATGTGCCAGCGGTGGAGGTGAACCATGCGTACGGCCCCAGCATCGACGAGGATCGTGCGGGTGTCCCTGCCCCAACGTCGATCTTCCCTCAGATTACCGGTTTTGCCGCGCTTCCTGGCCAGAGCTCAACTCCTCACCCGCTAGGTGCTCCCCCGCGGAGATCGTTCCGCCAGGGGGAAGGTCCATTCCCGTGCTCGCAGCTCTGTGCTGTGAGCCCCCCGAAGAGTGCTCATCTATAGACGAAGAGGATGCGCCTGCGTGCGATCCTGCCCAAAAGGAGGAGGAACGATGCCACTCACCGACCTTCAACTCATGGCTCACTTATTTCGGCGAGCAGGCTTTGGGGCCACGCGCGACGAACTGGAAGCGGCGTTGGCCAAAGGTTACGAGGCGACGGTCGAGGAGTTGCTCCACCCTGAGGCCGCCCCTGCCGTCGAGGAGGACGTGCTGCAACGCTATTACATCGATGCCAAGGAGTCGTTTCAATTGGATGGGGCGCAGATCGCCTGGGTGTACCGCCTGATCAATACGCAACGGCCGCTGGAAGAGAAGATGGCGCTGTTCTGGCATGGGCTCTTCGCCACCGGTTTCAATAAGTGCGACGATCCGCGCGTCATGTCGCGGCAGATCGCCATGTTCCGCCGCCACGGACTGGGCAATTTCCGCGAGATCCTGGTGGAGCTGTCACGCGACCCGGCGATGATCTACTGGCTGGATAACTGTCAGAGCACCGGTGTCGCCCCCAACGAGAATTACGGCCGTGAGCTGTTGGAGTTGTTCTCGATGGGCATCGGCAATTATACCGAGGACGATGTCAAGGCCGCGGCCCGCGCCTTCACCGGCTGGACGCTGGCCCCCACTTTGCCACGTCAGCCCTACGGCCGCTTCGACTGGGAGTTTGAGTACCGCCCTGATCTTCATGACGACAGTGAAAAGACCTTCCTCGGGGAGACCGGACGCTGGAACGGCGAGGACATCGTCAACATCATCGTCAAACAGCCGGCCACGGCTCGCTTCATCGCCCGCCACCTGTACAACTTCTTCGTGGCCGACGAGCCGCAGGTGCCCGCCTGGTCTATCGAGCCGCCGCACGACCCGCAGGCCATTGACACCCTGGCAGCGGCCTTTCGAGAGTCACAGTACGACATGCGCGCCGTGCTGCGCACTCTCTTCCTGTCCGACTTCTTCCGCTCCGAAAAGGCCTATTTCGCCAAGGTCAAAAGCCCGGTGGAGCTGGTGATCGGCACGGTGCGGTTGGTCAAGGATTTCAGCTTCCCCAAGCTGGGGCTGCGGGAGATCGCCTTGGAATGCCGGTACATGGGGCAGGATCTGTTAAACCCTCCGAGCGTCGAGGGTTGGCACACCGGAAAAGAGTGGATCGATACCGGCTGTCTGGTGGAGCGCATCAACTTCGCGGCGCAACAGGTCAAAGACCTCACCAAACCGGGGGTGCGCTTGATCGTCGACCGCCTGCGCGCGGCCAGCCCGCTTTCTCCAGAAGGCTTTGTCGACCGCTGTCTCGATCTCGTGGGACCGCTCAGCGTCTCGCAGGAAACCCATGAGGCCCTGCTGCACTACGCCAGGCTGGGCGGCGAGCTGCGCTTCGGAACGGAGGACGAAGCGCGAACCTCGGCGCAGCGCGTGAGCGATCTGTTACAGCTTATCGTCGCCTCGCGCGAATACCAACTGAATTAAAAGCAGGCATGAGCGACGAGGACTGAGGACTGAGCCAGGATGGCCAAAGACTAGAGGGCCTCTCCCTCAGTCCTCAGCACTCAGTCCTCAGCACTGTTTTCGGAGGAGGCTATCATGGCAGCGAAGACCATCAACGGCAAACATCCGACGCTCGTCGTGCTGCAACTGGTTGGGGCGAACGATTACCTCAACACCGTCGTGCCGTACGCCAATCCCCTCTACTACGACAACCGGCCCACCGTGCACATCCGCGAGGATCAGGTCCTCCACATCGACGATCAGGTCGGCTTTCATCCCAACATGCGCGCCGTCAAGCGCCTCTACGACGAGGGCAAGGTGGCCATCATCCACGGCATCGGCTACCCGAATCCGAACTACTCGCACTTCCGCTCCATGGACATCTGGTATACCTGCGAGCCGGAGAAGGTCTCCTCGGAGGGCTGGCTGGGCAAAGCCGTGCGCGACCTCGACCCCAAAGGGGAGAACGTGCTCACCGCGGTGAACTTCGGACGCGGCATGCCGCGCGCCCTCGCCCTCAGCGGGGTGCCGGTGGCCTCGGTGGCGCAGCTCGACAGCTATGGCATCCTCACCAGCCTGTCGGGGCCGACCCGGCCGGTGGCCTTGGAGACCTTCACCCGGATGTATACCGGCCCGGGGAGGGGGGACGAAGTGTTGCGGTATCTCGGCCAAACCGGTCTGGACGCGCAGAAAGGCGCCGATATCCTGCGCTCGGCCGTCACGAAATACGCCTCGACAGTGTCCTACCCCGAAGGCAATCCGGTCGCCGCCAACCTGAAAGGCGTGGCCCAGGTGAAGCTCGCCGATTTGGGAACACGTATCTTCTACACCGCCCATGGCAGCTTCGACACCCATGCCACCGAGCTGCCGGTGCATGCTAAGTTGTGGACCGACGTCGATACAGCCATTGACGCCTTCTTCCAGGACCTGCGCGCGCATGATGCCGCTGATGACACGATCATGTTGCTGTGGACCGAATTCGGGCGGCGCGTCCGGGATAACGGCTCGGGCACCGACCACGGGGCAGGCGGTGTAGCGTTCGTCATCGGCGAACGGGTCAAAGGCGGCATGTACGGCGAGTATCCGTCGCTGCGAGATGCCGACCTCACCCAGCAGAAAGAGGGCATGTTCGGCAATCTGCGCTACAGCTATGACTTTCGTGGCCTGTACTCGACGATTCTGGAGCGCTGGCTGGGACTCGATGCGAAACCGATCGTCGGGGGTGCGTTCGAGCAGTTGCCGTTCATCGAAAGATAGGACTGAGGTATGAGGACTGAGGACTGAGTAGGATGGACCCAACCACTAGCAAGCCTTCACTCAGTCCTCAGCGCTGTTGTCAGGGCTGAGCTATGAGAACTTAGGCGAGTCACCCGAGTACTTCGAGGCCTCTGCCTCAGTCCTCAGCACTCAGTCCTCAGCACTCTCGTTTGGACCGAGGGCTGCGGCGAGTACAGCTTCGGACGATGAGGCTTCTCCCTCAGTCCTCAGCACTCAGCACTGTTTCAGGGGGAATGCGATGAGCGCCAACATCGGCTTGCGCTACCAGAAGACCATCGGTCTGCTCGCCCAAAGCGGCCGGGGCTTCAGTCTACCCGTTGACGTCGCCTTCGGCCCGGGTGGGCTCTTGTACGTGTTAAATCGCGGCAACTCCGTGCAGCGCAATGTCCACGTCACCATCTGCACCGTGGACGACGACTACCGCACCGACTTCGGCGCCTACGGCAGCGGGGACGGGCAGTTCATCTGGCCCACAGCCATCGCCGTCGACCGTGCGGGGGATGTGTATATCGGCTCGGAGACCGAGCATCGCATTCAACGATTCAGCCCCACCGGTCAGTTTCTTGGCAAGTGGGGAACGCCGGGAGGAGGCGATGGCGAGTTGAACGGCCCGTCGGGCATGGCCTTCGATGGCGAGGACAACCTCTACGTCGTCGACCAGCATAACAACCGCGTGCAGAAGTTCACCAAGGATGGCAAGTTCTTGCTGAAGTGGGGCGAGAAAGGGGAAGGGGAAGGACAATTCGATCTCCCCTGGGGGATCGGCCTGGATGCTGCCGGGAATGTCTACGTCGCCGATTGGCACAACGACCGCATCCAGAAGTTCGATGCCGCGGGTCAGTTTCTGGCCGCCTACGGCAGATCTGGGTCTGGCGACGGTGAGTTCCACCGCCCCAGCAGCGTCGCCATCGACCATGACGGCTACATTTATGTCGCCGACTGGGGCAACAACCGCGTGCAGATCCTGGGGCCGGACGGCCGTTTCCGCGCCAAGCTGTTGGGTGACGCCGGTCTGTCGAAGTGGGCTGAGGAATATTTGCCCTCGAACCCGGACTACATGGAGCAGCGCGCCGCGGCGCGCAATCGCGACGTCGAACGGGTCTTCTGGGGGCCGACGTCCATCAAGATCGGCCCGGACGGCCTACTGTACGTCGTCGATAGCTGCCGCCATCGCCTGCAGATCTACCGCCGCGTCTACTGACGCGGGACCATACACGGGCATGATCGTCGGCGGCACCTTCGGCCACCTCTCCCAATGGTGGATGAGTTCGTCGTAAGAAGGAGGAGCGATGGTGGAAGGCCGGGTGTGCATGATCCTGACCTGTATTGTGTTAGCCTTGTCGTTTACCGCTCAGGGGCTGGCGGGTACAGCAGCCCCGCAGCCCCAGGGGACACTGACGGTGGCCGTGGCGACCTTTGGCAATGAGCGCTGGTTACCGCATCTCTACGTCGGCGCCGAGGATATCGTGCTCAAACCCCTCTTCGAGAACCTGCTCGATCGCGACCCCAAGACCGGCGAACTCATCCCTATGTTGGCCGAGCGGTGGGAGGTCATGGACGGCGGGCGGGCATGGAAGTTCCACCTGCGTCCGGGGGTACCATTTCATCACGGCCTGGGAGAGGTCACGGCGGAAGATGTCAAATATACCTTTGAGTTAATCGTGAAGGAGGGATCTGCTAACTCCCTCTCGGGAGAGTTCCGGCTGATCAAGAACATAGAGGTCGTTGATCCACAGACCATCGTCTTCCAGTTCGATAAGCCCTTCGTGACCTTCGGCAACCGCGTCACCCACGGGCTGTTCGCATCCACCGCCTACGTGCAATCCAAGAAACATCTCGAAACAGTGGGGGAGGAAGGGGCTGAACGGCAGCCAGTCGGCACGGGGCCCTGGAAATTCGTCGAGCACATCCGCGGCGACCGCATCGTCTATGAAGCGCTCGATGGCCATTGGCGGACGGTGCCGTACTTCAAGCGCCTGGTGTTTTTGAAAGTGCCTGAACCGGCGACACGCATGGCCATGCTGCGAGCGGGGAGCGTCGATGTCATCGAAATCGGCGGCGAGTACGTCGAGGAACTGAAGCAGGTCGGAGTGCGCACGCTGACCATGCCGAACGTGGCTTGGGTTTGGGTGATTCTGGGCGGGCAGTGGCCCACCAAGGCCAGCTATGATCCCGCCGTACCCTGGGCCCAACCCGATGCCGATCGGGCGCGCAAGGTGCGGCTGGCCTTGAACCTGGCCGTGGACAAACACGCCATCATTCGGCAAGTCCTGGGGGGACTGGGAACGCCGGCCGGCGCGGTGAATTTCTATCCGAACAACCCGTGGGCCAACGAGGCGTTGCTCAAGCCGTACCCCTACGATCCAGCGAAAGCCAAGGCGTTGCTGGCTGAGGCGGGCTATCCTAAGGGGTTCGACGTAACCATGAATCTGACTGCCTGGCCGGGGCGGGGCTTTTTGCCTGATATCGGCGAGGCAGTGGCGACCTATTGGGAGAAAATCGGCCTGAAGGTCAAGCGGCGACCAGTAGACCGGGCGGTGTTTGCGGCCGATTTTCGGGCACGGTCTTATGCCGGAGTGGCGTTGGCGTATGCCGGACCTGTCGTGGCGCCAGAGCCGTGGGAGTTGTTCGTACGTCTAGCTCATACCAAGGGGGCATCCCATCTGTTGTTCGAACATCCCACTATGGATGCCTTTATCGATCGGTTAGCCGCCGAGCCCAATTTTGACGAGCGGGTGCGCATTATGCGCGAAGAGCTGGGGCCGTGGCTCTACAACTATATGCCAGCGGTCAGCATCGGCGCCACGCACTCCATCGCTGGGGTCGGACCCAAGGTAGGAGAGTGGCCGTTGATCCCGGGGCATATGGGTTTGCACAACTGGGAATATGTGACGCGGGCGCGCTAGGCCTTATCTCCATTGCCTCCCTTAGGAGGCTAAGCTTTACCCATACTTCTCCTGGCCCTTGGCGGGCGCACTGGGGGGGGTATGCGACTTCCAGTCCCCTTCCCCCCAGTGCGGGGGAAGGTTGGGATGGGACAGGATACAGGTCTGACCACACTTTCCGGATTTGTGGTAAAGCATAGCCCAGCGGGAAAGGGCGCACAGGCGTGAGGAACAGCATGGTAGCCTATCTGATAGGACGTGTGCTGCAAGCGCTACTCAGTATGTTAGTGGTGATCAGCATTGTGTTCGTGTTAACCCGTCTTTCGGGAAACCCGGTCCATCTGCTCCTGGACGTCAATGCGACGCAACGCGACCTCGAGATCCTAACGCACCACCTCGGCCTCGATCGCCCCTTGCCGGTGCAGTACGCCATCTACGTGAAGAACATCGCCCTCGGCGATTTTGGTACGTCGATTCTCACCCGCAGGCCGGTCAGCGAACACCTCTGGGAACGTCTGCCCGCGACCATTGAGCTAGGGTTCGTGGCGATGTTTCTGAGCGTCGCCATCGGCGTTCCCATCGGCGTCTACTCGGCGGTGCGGCGCGGTGGCCCGCTGGATGGCGCCGCCCGCGTCTTCGCGGTCTTAGGCCAATCGATGCCAGCGTTCTGGTTGGGCCTCATGCTCATCCTCATCTTCGGCGTCATCTTAGGAGTGCTGCCGGCGGGCGGGCGCGGCGGTATCCCACATCTCATTCTCCCAGCCTTTACCCTGGGATATTTCACCTCAGCGGCGATCATGCGTCTGACGCGGTCGAGCATGCTGGAGGTGCTCGGGGCTGACTACATCAAATTCGCCCGACTCAAAGGGCTTCACGAACAGGTTGTGCTGTGGAAACATGGCCTGAAGAACGCCCTGCTGCCGGTGATCACCTTTGCCGTCATGCTCTTCGTGCAGTTCTTGGGGGGTGCCGTGGTCACTGAGACGGTGTTCGCCTGGCCCGGCCTAGGACGCCTCATTCTGGAGAGCATCACCACGCGTGATTACCCCATCGTGCAGGCCGGCGTGCTGGTGTTGAGCGCCTTGTACCTCACCGGCAATCTGCTCGTCGATGTGCTGTACAGCTATCTCAATCCGAAGATTCGTTACCGCGGGGCTGTGGGTTGATCGTCGGGGAGGGCGAGGCAAGCGATGGAATCGTATGACATGGAAAAGACGCTGTGGGCCACGCTCCGACGGGCGAGCCGGCGCCAACCCCCCTTCGTCCCGAGCCTCATTCTGTCGGCTCTAGTCTTCGCCGCCATCTTCTCGCCCTATCTGGCCCCCCACGACCCCACCGAGGGGGATATCACCCGTAAATCGATCCCGCCGGTTTGGATGGAGCGCGGCACCTGGGAGCATCCCCTGGGGACGGACCGTTTTGGCCGCGACGTGCTGAGTCGCATCATCTACGGCACGCGGATTTCCCTCGCCGTCTCCCTCATCGCCATCGGCGTCGCCGGCACGGTGGGCACCACGGTGGGACTCGTGTCGGGCTATCGCGGCGGCGTTACCGATGCCGTTCTCATGCGGCTCACGGATATCGGCTTGTCGTTGCCGACCATCTTGATCGCTGTCGTGCTGGTGGCGGTGTCGGAGCCCAGCTTTCGCAATGTCATCTTGGTGATCGCCCTGTTGTTGTGGCCGCGCTTCGCCCGTCAAGTCCGCGGCGAGACCCTGGCCATCAAAGAGCAGGATTTCGTCGCCCTGGCGGTGGTGGCGGGACGCTCCTCGCTGTGGATTATCTCGCGGCATATCTTCCCCAATGTGGTGCCGACGTTGTTGGTCATCTGCACCCTGCAAGTAGGCTATGTCATCCTTTTGGAGGGGTCGTTGAGCTTCCTGGGGGTTGGTGTGCCACCGCCTAACCCGGCCTGGGGCCTGATGATCGCCGATGGACGGGGCTTCCTGGCGACCGCGTGGTGGATTTCCCTCTTCCCGGGGCTGGCGATGCTGTTGACGGTGCTGGCGGTCAACCTCATGGGCGATTGGCTGCGCGATCGCCTGGACCCCAAGTTGCGGCAAATCTGAAAGAAAGTGCTAAGGGCTGAGTCAGGGAACACATTCCTCAGTAGCGATGAGCCTGATAGTCTCTAACCTAGTGTCCTCCTCCGAGGAAACGTCATGCAAGAGGCGTCACCTTTATTGGTGGTGGAAGATCTGCGAACGTACTTTTTCACGCGCCGCGGCATCATCAAGGCGGTGGATGGGATCAGCTTTACCCTCAACGCCGGCGAGACACTGGCGTTAGTGGGAGAATCCGGGTCGGGGAAATCGGTGACTTGTTTGTCCCTGGTCCGACTGGTCCCTGAGCCAGCGGGACGCATCGTTGGAGGGCGCGTGCTGTTCGAGGGTGAAGATTTGCTGCGCAAGAGTCCGGCCGAGATGCGGCGTGTGCGCGGCAAACAGATCGCCATGGTGCTGCAAGACCCCATGACCTCCCTCAACCCCGCCTTGACCATCGGCACGCAAGTGACCGAAGTGGTGCGTTTACACCAGGGCCTCCGTGGCAGCTCGCTGCGCACGCGTGTCCTAGAGGCGCTGCGTCGCTTGCGCATCCCCGGCGCCGAAGCGCGACTGCAGCATTATCCCCATCAACTCAGCGGCGGCATGCGGCAACGGGTCAGCAGCGCCATCGCCATGTCTTGCATGCCGCGCCTGCTCATCGCCGATGAACCCACGACCTCCTTGGATGTCACCATTCAGGCGCAGTATCTCGAGCTGCTCAAAGAGGTCCAGGCGCAGACCGGCGTCGCCATCATCCTGGTGACGCACGATTTTGGTATCGTCGCCGCTAATGCGGATAGAGTCGCCGTGATGTACGCCGGGAGAATCGTCGAACTCGGTAGCACGCTGCACGTGTTCAATAGCCCCAGCCATCCGTACACCCAAGCTTTGCTGCAGTGTTTGCCCAGCGTCGAACTCAAACGCCCGCACCTGGTCGAAATCGGCGGACAACCGCCCGACCTCGCCTCCCTCCCCCCTGGCTGTCCCTTTGCCGCGCGGTGTGCCAAACGACAGCCCATCTGTGACGAGGAGTATCCGCCCGCCGTCGCCATCGAGGCGGGCCATGTGGCGCATTGCTGGGTCGCTGCGGCGGTGGAGGCATGAGGGGGGCACCATGCTGCAAGGTATCGGACTGAAAAAATACTTCCCCGTGACCGGCGGTTTCCTGGTGGGCAGGGCGGGAGGGTGGATCAAAGCCGTCGATGGGGTGGATGTGCAGGTGACCGAGGGCGAGGCCCTGGGCATCGTCGGCGAATCAGGCTCCGGCAAGACGACGCTGGCGAAGCTTTTCCTCCTTTTGGAACAGCCCACGGCTGGGAGCCTTCGCTTCGACGGCCAGGACGTGCGCACGTTCGAGCGCGCCGATGTTGCCCGTTATCGCCGCGCCGTCCAGGCGGTATTTCAGGACCCTTACAGCTCGCTGAATCCGCGCATGCGCGTGGAAGCCATCGTCGCCGAACCGCTGCCCGCTGAGGATGGCCTCAGCCGTGCCATCGTGCGAGAGCGTGTGGCGGAGATCCTCACGATGGTGGGGCTCAGCCGCGACAATGCCATGCTCTACCCGCATGAATTCAGCGGCGGCCAGCGGCAGCGCATCGCCATCGCCCGCGCCCTGGTCACCTATCCCAAATTCCTCATCTTGGATGAACCGGTATCGGCGTTAGATGTCTCCATTCGGGCGCAAATCCTCAATCTGCTAAAGCGTCTGCAGGAACAATTGCGGCTGGCCTATGTCATGATCGCCCACGATTTGGCCGCTGCCCGTTATCTCAGCACCCGCTTGGCCGTGATGTATGCCGGTAAAATAGTGGAAACCGGCGATTGCGACGCGGTGTATACAGCGCCGCGGCATCCGTACACCCAGGCGCTCCTCTCGGCCGCGTTGCCGTTACACCCTGCGGTGCGGCGACAGCGCATCATCCTGCCGGGTGAAGTGCCGAATCCGCTCAGTCCCCCCGCCGGCTGCCGCTTCCATCCCCGCTGTCCAAACGCCATGGCGCAGTGCCGAACCGATGAGCCCGCCTGGAAAGAAGTTGGCAGTGGTCATTATGCCGCCTGTCATCTATATTGAACCGGTGCACCGAAGCTTGGTCCGGGCGGCGCCTAGCCCCTATAGCGGCTTTCAGAACAGCGCTGGCAAAACCCCGACTCACACCCGTCTTCCCCGACACAGTTCAAATTCGCCTCGACGTTGCGCTATACTCGGGGTGTGTCTCTGCCAGGCAGGGCAACAACATCGGGCGCTCGGCGTATGGCCTGTATAGTTGGCGATAAGACTATCGCCGACGACGTTCAGCTCCAACCGATCCCCTGCCGTGTGGCACAGCGACAGGTGTCGAGCGCCATCAACGGTCAGGTGGTGTTACGCGGCGTCCCGGAAGGTTATCATAACTGGGCCGGCTGTGGTAATGACGCGTGGTCTCTCGTCAAGGTCTTAGCCGACTGGATCAAGGCGGGTATGGAGCCGCGCCGTCGATTTAACGTGCGCAAAGGAGGAGAGCGATGGCCACACCTGATCCTGCACGCCTGCCATCCACCACGTCGACTGGGCCGGACCAGCACCTGCGGATGAGCTACGAAGAGTACCTCGCCTGGGCCGGTGAGGATGTGCATGCTGAGTGGGTGAATGGAGAGGTCATCGTGCAGATGCCACCGAAACCGCGACACCAACGAGTGGTAAGCTTTCTAACGCAGTTGCTAGGCTTGTTCACTCAACTTTTCCGATTAGGGCAAATCCTCCCTGCTCCCCTAGAAATGCGTGCCATACCCGGTGGGCCGGCACGTGAACCCGACCTGTTGTTCGTGGCCCGCGAGCACCTGGACCGCATTACGGAGGAACGCCTCAATGGTCCCGCTGACCTCGTGGTGGAAGTGATATCCGACGACAGCGTGGCGCGTGATCGGGCTGATAAGTTCTATGAATACCAGGCAGCTGGTGTGCGCGAATACTGGATTCTCGACCCTCGCCCAGGCTACGAGCGCGCGGACTTTTACGTGCTTGACGAACACGGGCGTTACCGCCCGGTGCCGGTCGATCCGGATGGACGCTACCATTCGACCGTGCTGCCAGGTTTCTGGCTGCAGGTCGATTGGGTCCTGTCAGTTGCGCCGCCAGATGTCTTGAACGCCCTGGCCCAGGTCGTTGGCCCTGAGAAATTAGTGGAAGCCATCAGAACCGGTGGCATCGCCAGCAACGCCGAGAGCCCCAGCACGCCGTCCTGAGGCCGGCGCTGCCAGCAGTATCATGAGCTTTTCCCCCTCCAGAGCCGACGGGTCCGGCTTTTGTAGATACGACATTCAGCTCGGTATCTGTCTCCCTCTCCCTTTGGGAGAGGGTGGGGGTGAGGGCGGTCAAACCGCCTGGTGAAGCCCACTTCCCCTCACCCTTGCCCTCTCCCGCGGGGAGAGGTGACATCTTTTGAGAGCTGAACCTGGCCTTATGCTCATGAAGGGGGGACAAGGAGCACAGCTTTACTTTCGTTCGTCGAACACTTGCTTCGCCACCTGTACGGCGTTGGCCCCCGTCGGCCATCCACTGTAGAAGGTCACGTGTGTGATGATCTCGCTGATCTCTTCTTGGGTGACACCGTTGTCTAAGGCGCGCCGGATGTGGCCGCGTAACTGATCGGTCCGATAGAGCGCTGTCAGCACCGCCACCGTGATCAGGCTGCGATCGCGCTTCGATAATTGCGGGCGCTCCCACACATCGCCAAAAAGCACGTTCGCTGTCAGGTCAGCTAGTTTGGGAGAGACTTCCTGCATCACCGTCCGAGCTTCAGCCATAACGCCTCCTTATCGGTGTTTCATAGGCATCTCAACGCTGTCGTCGACAAACCACGGCGCCAGTATACTATGGACGCTCCCCGTGGGATAGTCTGTGCGATTTCACTGTTGCACCGATCGCTCATGAAGGAGAAAGTATGCGCTACGATGTCATCGTCATTGGGGCGGGATCGGCCGGGAGCGTCCTGGCCACCCGCTTATCCGAGGATGCCGACCGCTCAGTGTTGCTCCTGGAAGCAGGTCCCGATTACCCAGACTTCGACCGCCTCCCAACCGATTTGAAGTACGGCAACAACACCGCTGCCGCCATCGCCGGGCCACACACTTGGGGGTTTTATGGCAAGGCCAACAAGTACCAGGACGAGCCGATGTTGGTACCCCGCGGCAAAGTGACCGGCGGCACGAGCGCCATCAATGGGCAGGTGGTGCTCCGAGGAGTGCCCGAGGATTATGATCAGTGGGCAGCTTGGGGCAACGATGAATGGTCGTATGACAAAGTCCTGCCGTACTTCCGGAAGATGGAGACCGACCTCGACGAGCACGGCGACTTTCACGGCTCCTCCGGCCCGTTGCCGGTGCGTCGTCATAAACGCGACGCCTGGCTGCCGATGCAGCAGGCGTTCTTCCGCGCCTGCGTGGATTTGGGGTTTCCCGAGGACTGGGATATGAATCTCCCCAATTCCACCGGCGTGGGGCCGTTCCCGATGAATAATCGCGACGGCATTCGCGTCAGCACGGCGCTGGCGTACTTGACCCAGGCTCGACACCGACTGAACCTCACCATTCGCGCCAACGTTCATGTCGGTCGCATCCTGTTCGAAGGCGCACGCGCTGTTGGGGTCGTGGCTGAAAGCGGCGGCGAGCGTTTCAACATACGCGGCGAACAGATCGTGCTCAGCGCTGGCGCCATCGCCTCTCCCCATCTGTTGATGCTCTCCGGGGTGGGGCCGGCGGCTCACCTGCGTGAGTTCGGCATCCCTGTGGTGCAGGATGTCCCGGGCGTGGGGCAGAACTACCGCGATCACCCGTTCATTCCGATCATGCTGCATGTGCGCGACGACTATCTGCCGGAGACCCAAAGCCCGCGATTGCAGGTCGGCCTACGCTATACTATCCCCGGCTCCAGTTCGCGCAACGATATGCAGTTGATGCCGTCCTGGTTCACCGATGCGCGTGGTGGCGTCACCGTCGACGGCGACCCGCTGGGGGTGCGCTTCGTATCGATCTTGGAGAGCGCTGTGGGCGCCGGCGAGATCCGTCTGCAGTCAGCGGACTCCCACGTGCAGCCGTCCCTGCACTACCGTTTTCTCTCCGAGCCCCGCGACGTGGAGCGTCTGCGGTACGCCGTCCGCCTGGCCGTACGCGTCGCCGAGCATCCCGCCTTTCAGTCCATCGTCACCCACCGCATCGCCCCGACAGACGCCGACCTTGCCAGCGATGAGGCGCTGGACAAATGGATGTTGGCCAACGTCTCGACCGCGCACCATCTGGCCGGCACCTGCAAGATGGGACCCGCCTCCGACCCGCTGGCGGTGGTGGACCAATACGGCCACGTGCGCGGCCTCAGCGGCGTGCGAGTCGTCGATGCCTCCATCATGCCGGACGTGGTGCGCGCCAATACCAACGCCACCATCATCATGATGGCCGAGCGCATCGCGGACTGGATCAAGGCGGGGAAGTAGGAGCGTTCACGCATTCGCGCCAGCCGCGCCGCAAGGCAGAGGCCCAGAGGACGGATCGGCGTTGCATATCACCACAGTCGAAGCGTTTCATGTCGATTGGGGAAACAGTTGGAGCGCCTGGGTGCGCACCTGGACCGACGGCGGCACGTATGGCCTGGGTGAGGCCGGCCCGGGGGCGCGCGGCAATGCCTCAGGGGGAACCATTGCCTCGTCCTCACCCCCACCCTCACCCCCCCATCGCGGGCATAGGCGCCAAGTGAAGGGGAAGCGCGACAGATGCCAGGCCGTTTCGAGATCCTCCCCCCGTGCGGGGAGGATGCAGGTGGGGGGGGTGAGGTGCCAGGGGGGAAGGGGCACCACACCCTGTCCCCGTCTGCCTTTGCGCTGAACTTGGCGCCGATGCCTCTCGAGGGGGAGGGAATAGGTCCCGGCCCACAATCACTTATAGAGATGCGGGCAAAGCCTTACCCTCTTCATGAGTGAGAGAAAAAAAGCGGAAAGGTGGCAATATGGACTGGATCGCTGACCCGCAGGCTTGGATCGCCTTCGTCACGTTAGTGGCGCTCGAACTCGTCCTCGGCATCGATAACGTGGTCTTCATCTCGATTCTGTCTGAGAAGTTGCCCGGTGATCGCCCCAGGAAGGCACGCCTCCTGGGGTTGAGCCTGGCCATGCTGATGCGCATCGGATTGCTGTTCTCGCTGACGTGGATCATCGGCCTCACCGCCCCATGGGTGGTGCTTTTCGGTCACGAACTCTCCGGCCGCGACTTCATCCTCATCGGCGGCGGCCTCTTTCTGCTGGCCAAGAGCACCCACGAAATCCATCAAAAACTCGAGGGCGCTGCAGGGGAAGCCTCGGCGCGTGTCGCACCTTCATTCGCCGCCGTCATCGTGCAAATCCTCTTGCTCGACATCGTCTTCTCTCTCGATTCGGTGCTCACCGCCATTGGCATGGTACGGCAGATCGAGATCATGGTCGCGGCCGTCGTCATTGCGGTGTTGTTCATGATGCTCTTTGCTGGTGTCATCGGCGATTTCGTGCACCGTCACCCCACCTTGAAGATGTTAGCGCTCAGCTTCTTACTGCTCATCGGCGTGACGCTGATCGCCGACGGTTTTGAACAGCATATTCCACGCGGGTATATCTATTTCGCCATGGGCTTCTCGGTGTTCGTCGAGATGCTGAATTTGCGGCTGCGCAAAACCCGTGTGTCCCCCGTCGAACTCCGCCAACCCTATACGCACCAAGGTGGCCAAGGGCTTACCTCCGAGGTGCATTGATTCTGCATGCTCGACGCCTCATGCCGATCACATCCAGGAGGCCTGATTCCCCTCTACCAATCTGACGCTCCACGCGTTACACTGCACGAGGGCCATGGGGCCCCATGCCGGCTGTCTTGGCCATACGGATACCTGCTTGTGAGTTGACGACATCTCCCCCCGCCCAGGTGAGGCAGCCTTGGGCTAGAACGCAGCATGCGTGGGAGGAGCACACGACCCAACGATGAATATCGTCATCCTAACCAATGAGTATCCGCCCTATATTTACGGCGGAGCGGGCGTGCATGCCGAATATTTGGCGCGTGAACTGGCGAACCTCGACGATCATGGCCATGCCGTGAAGGTGCTCTGTTTCGGCGATCAACGAAGACATGTCGACAACCTCACGGTCGAGGGCATCGCCGCCACCTTCACGCCTCCCTCACGAGACCAGCGTCATCAACGATTTCTGGAAACGATGGTGCGCAATATCGCCATGGCGGCGTCTGTGGCGACGGCAGATATCGTCCACTGCCACACCTGGTATGTGCACCTGGCAGGATGCCTCCTGAAACCGCTGCTCGGGGCACGCCTAGTGCTGACGACGCACTCGCTGGAACCCCATCGGCCTTGGAAATTCGAACAACTGGGCACAGCCTATTACGCCACGTCCTGGGTGGAGCGCACGGCGTATGAGAATGCCGATGGGGTCATCGCCGTCTCGGAAGCCATGAAGCGCGATGTCCATGCGTTGTATGGAGTGCCCTATGAAAAAATTTGGGTGATCCATAACGGTATCGATCTCCAGCAGTATAAACCGACCCCCAATCCCGCCATCCTGAAGGCCTATGACATCGACCCCGACCTCCCGTTCGTGCTATTCGTCGGGCGCATCACTCGCCAAAAGGGCATCATCCACCTGGTCAATGCCATTCGCTATCTGCATCCCGGCATTCAGGTCGTGCTCTGCGCTGGGGCTCCCGATACCGAGGCCATCGGTCGAGAAATGGCGGAGAAGGTGGCCCAAGCCCGCGCGCAAACCCCCAACGACATCATCTGGATTCAGCAGATGGTGCCCCGCGGCGACCTCATCAGCCTCTACACCCACGCGGCAGTCTTCGTGTGTCCTTCAGTCTACGAACCCTTCGGCATCATTAACCTCGAGGCGATGGCCTGTGAGACGCCGGTGGTCGCCTCCGCCGTCGGAGGCATTCCAGAAGCGGTCCTGGATGGAGAGACAGGACTTTTGGTGCCCTTCGAGCCCGTCAACAGCCACGACTCCGAGCCGCGCGACCCTGAACAATTTTCGAGGGATCTGGCCGAGGCGGTGAACCGCTTGTTAAGCGATCCGGAGCAGAGGCGAGCCATGGGGCGCAAGGCGCGCGCCCGGGTAGAACAGTTGTTTAGCTGGACCACCGTGGCGCAGCGCACGTTGGAGTTCTATCGGGCCTTGACAACGCGGTAGGGGCCTTGATTAATCAAGGCCGCACGGAGGGAACACCGTTAACCGGCGATGGATATTTCCCGAGCATGTGTTGATGCGCGGTCTTCAGCCAGGCCAGCCCAAACCCGCTCTAGTACACATGACAGGCGGTATAGTGGCCACTGGCCACCTCCTTCCAGATGGGCTCTTCGACCTTGCACTGCGGCATGGCCTTGGGGCAGCGCGTGTGAAAGCGACATCCCGACGGCGGATTCAATGGGCTCGGCACGTCGCCGCTGAGGATAATGCGCTCCTTGGTGATCCCCGGCCTGGTGGATGGAATGGCTGACAGCAGGGCCTGGGTGTAAGGGTGCAGAGGATGGGTGAAGAGTTCGTCCGCCGCGGCCATCTCGACGATTTTGCCCAGATACATCACCATGACGCGATCGCTGATGTGGCGGATGACACCCAGATCGTGGGAGATGAACAGGAAGGTCAGGCCGAACTCTGCTTGAATGCGCTCCAACAAGTTGATGATCTGCGCCTGGATCGACACGTCGAGCGCCGACACCGGCTCGTCAGCCACGATGAATTCGGGTTCGAGGACCAGGGCGCGGGCGATGCCCACACGCTGGCGCTGTCCGCCGGAGAACTCATGCGGGTAGCGATTGTAGTGAAACGGCGCCAGCCCTACGACGTCCAGCAACTGGAGAACGCGCTCACGGGCCGCCTTGCGATCGGCCAGGCCGTGGGCGATGAGGGGCTCGCCGATGGCATCGCCCACGGTAATGCGCGGATTCAAACTGGCATAGGGATCCTGGAAGATGATCTGCAACTTGCGGCGGTACTGGTCCATGACCTGCGGACGCAGGCCGGTCAACTCCACGCCACGGTAGGACACCTGTCCACCGCTGGGCTCGAGCAGGCGCAGGATCAGGCGGCCGGTGGTGGTCTTGCCGCAGCCGCTCTCCCCCACCAGCCCCAGTGTTTCCCCCTGCGCGATGACGAAGTTCACGCCGTCGACGGCCTTGATCTCCCCCACCCGCCGCGACCGCACCACCCCCTTGATCACGGGGAAATATTTGGTCAGCTCCTTCACCGACAGCAAGGCGTCCGCCATGGTTACCCTGCCTTCCCCTCTAACACCTTGCGCACCTGCTCCTCACCCCAGGCGATGGCCTGATCGATCGGCGTGCCAGTCACTGCTTTAGCGACCATGTCAGGCAGGATGTAGTTATCCTCGATGATCTGGATGTGTTCATTGGGCTTGGCCGGCCAACCACGGGGGCGGCCATACTGCAGCTCTTGGGGCAGGATGGTAAACTTCGGGTTTTCCTGCCAGACGGAATGGGTTTCGTAGCTGCGCAAGGCTGGGTGATTGAAGCCGTTGCTGGCGACGATCCAGTTGCTGTAGTTCTCCGGTTCAAACAAATAGGTGATGAATTCCTTGGCCAAGTCGATCTGTTTGGAAAACTTCCAGATCCCCAGGCTGGCGCCACCGATGCCCCAATACCGGCCAGCAGGCCCCGCAGGGGTCGAGTGCAGGTAAATGTCATGATGGATCGGCATGTTCTTCGTCCGTGCCGTCTCATAGGCGCTGATCGGGTTGTGGATCCAAGCGCCCTTGCCGGAGATGAGAAAGCGGTTGTTGGAGGCGTCGTCCCAGGAGAGCACCTCGTTCTCCATGGCATCCTGGTAGAGGGCTTTGTAATACTCCAGTGTGGCCTTCATCTCCGGCGTGCGCATAGCCACCGTCTTGCCATCCGCCTCCACTATCTTGCCGCCATGGCACCAGAGGATGGACCAAAAGGTGGTGTTGGCGTCGGCGCAATGACTGATGGCGATGCCTACCGGGTGGCCGCGCTTCTTCAGCACGCGGCCAGCATTGAGCAAATCCTCCCAGGTATCCGGCGTCGCCAGACCCGCTTCGTCGAAAAGCCGCTTGTTGTACAAGCCTGGGAAGGTGCCGACCAGCCAGAAGAGCGCCAGCCAGCGCCCATCGATAAAGCAATAATCTCGGGCAAAGTCATACCAACCGCCGTGCTTGCGGCCCAAATCCTCGGCCAACTCGTCCAAAGGGACGAGGTATTTCTTGTAGAGATAGGTATGGCTACGCTGCAGGATGGTGATGTCATGGCCTGACTGCGTCTGCACTTCGGCGGCGATCTTCGAGGGGATCTGCAGATGGGCGATGGTATCGACGCGTACCGTTACCCCGCGTTGTTTGCTGAAGGCGGCGGCCTGTTCGCGGAGTTTTTCGTCGGAAGCGGGCACGAAGTGGTTCCAGCTCAGCAGGGTGACCTCGCGCTGTTGGGCCAGCGCCGGCGGCCGTCGCAGCGCTAGGATGCCGGCGAGGCCGGTCAAGCCGCCAGCGGTGACCCGGAGAAATCCACGGCGATTGACACCACGCTGTGTGTTCATAGGCCTCCCTCCCTATACCGCGGTCTCATACAAATGACAGCTGACGAGATGGCCTTCGGCCACCGGTTGCAACCCTGGCTCGCGCTCCCGGCAGATCGGCATGGCGTGTTTGCAGCGGGGGTGGAATCGACAGCCACTCGGCGGATTGATCAGGTCGGGCACCGTCCCTTCGATGGACTCCAATTTCTTGCGGGGGCCTTCCACCTCCGGATAGCAGTTCAGCAAGCCGACGGTATACGGATGCTTGGGCTGGGAGAACAGCGTCGGCGCATCGGTATACTCCACCACATTGCCGGCATACATGACTGCGACGCGATCGGCCATCTCGGCGATCACACCTAAATTGTGGGTGATGAGCAAGATCGAGGTGCCGAACTGGCGCTTAATCGTCTTCATGATCTCGAGGATCTGCGCCTGAATGGTCACGTCCAGCGCCGTGGTGGGCTCGTCAGCGATCAGCAAGGAAGGGTTACAGGAGATGGCCATGGCGATCATGATGCGCTGCCGCATCCCCCCGGAAAACTGGTGGGGGTAGTCGATGACGCGGTCCTTGGCCGAGGGGATGCCCACGGCCTCCATCATCCGCACGCCGCGCTGCACGGCGCGTTGCCACAGCGTACGCGGGTAGGGCTGGGGCTCGCTGTCAGCCATGTCCTCGAACCCAGGGGCTCCGGCGGCGCGCAGCATCGCCACGCCCTTGCGCAAGGCGGCTCGCTGGCCCTTGAACTGGTGCAGATAGATGGCCTCGGCCAACTGGTTGCCGACGGTGAACACCGGATTGAGGGAGATCATCGGGTCCTGAAAGATCATGGCGATCTCACGGCCGCGGATCTCCCGCCGCAAACGCGCCAACGGATACGTTAGGAGGTCCTCCCCTTTGAACCACACCTGCCCGCTGACGATCTTGCCCGGCGGGTCCTGGATCAGGCGCAGGATGGAGAGGGCCGTCACGCTCTTCCCCGAGCCGCTCTCGCCCACTAACCCCAAGGTCTCTCCGCGCGCGATCTCCAGGTTCACGCCGTTTATGGCCTTCACCACGCCGTCTTCGGTGTGGAAGTGCGTGCGGAGATCGCGAATTTCCAGCAATAGCTCTCGCATAAGCACTCGCTTTCCAAAACCGACCGGCCTGAGCCGTAGGCACTGAATCAAGGATATCCGGAACTCAGGCCTCAGCACTCAGCACGTTCTTTATCGTTTCAACCGTGGATCCAACGCATCGCGTAAGCCATCGCCCAACATGTTGAACGCCAGCGTCGTCAAGAAAATGGCCAGCCCGGGGAAGATGACGATCCACGGGTTGATATCGATGAACACCAGGTTAGCCTTCAGATCCCACCCCCAGCTGGGCGTCGGCGGCTGCGTGCCGAGCCCGAGAAAGCTCAATGAGGACTCGATCAGGATGGAGGTCGCCACGGATAACGTGCTGGTGACGATGATGGGCGCCATGCAATTGGGCAAGATGTGCCGGAACAACATGCGCAACCGGCCTAGGGCCAAGGCGTGCACCGCCTCGATGTATTCCTGTTCCTTGACCGACAGGACACTGCCGCGCACCACGCGGGCGTAAATCGGAATGCGCACGATCCCCAAGGCGATGACGACGTTGGTGGTGCTCGGCTCCAGGATCACCATGATGACGATGGCGAGCAGGAAGATGGGGAACGCCAGGATGATGTCCATCACCATCATGACGGCCTTATCCAGCCGACCGCCGTAAAACCCCGCCACCAGCCCGAGGGGGATGCCCGGCAGCAGCGACAGGACGATGGAGACGATGCCGACGTAGAAGGCGATGCGACTGCTATAGATCACCCGACTGAAGACGTCGCGCCCTAATAGATCCACTCCCATCAGATGTTGCAGACTGGGGGGTTCGAGGCTGCTCCCGCCGGCCACGATCTCCGCCGGCCCATAGGGGGCGATGACGTCCGCGAGGGCGGCGACGACGATGAGGGCGCAGACCATGAACAACCCCCACAACGCACTGTAGCTGCGGGATAGCCGCCGGAGCGTGAGGCCGAGCAGCGAACGGGCGCGATACTTCGGGGTCATTTCCCCCTCCCCTCATAGCGAATCCGTGGGTCGAAGTACGCGTACGAGATGTCCACTAACAGGTTCGAGAACACAAACATCAGCGCCACGATCAAGATGAACCCTTGCACCTGCTGGTAATCCCGCTTGATGATGCCTTGCACGCCAAACGTCCCCAAGCCGGGAATGCCGAACACCGCCTCGATGACGATGGCCCCCCCGATCAAAAAGCCGATCTGCAACCCCAAGACGGTGATGGTGGGGATGAGCGCGTTCTTCAGCGCGTGCTTATTGACCACCAGGAACTCGACCACGCCTTTGGCGCGCGCCGTCGTCACGTAATCCAGCTTCACCACCTCCAGCATGCTCGCCCGGATCAGCCGTGTGAGGATGGCACACCGCGCCAACCCAAGCGCCACCGCTGGCAGGACCAGATGGCTGAAGTGGTTGATGACGCCGTCGGCCATCGGCACGTAGCCCTGCACCGGTAGCCATCCCAGGGTGAGCGAGAACAAGAGAAACAGCAGAATCCCCAGGAAGAAATCGGGCATGGACACGCCCACCATGGCCAGCGTCATGACGCTGTAGTCGAGGGCCGTATACGGCCTGATGGCCGAGATCACCCCCGCCGGCACGGCGATGAGCAGCGCCAACAGCATCGAGAGCACGATCAATTCGAGACTGATGGGAATGCGATAGACGATGTCATCGAGGACCGGCCGGTGCGTGAAGATCGAGCGCCCCCAATCCCCCTGCACCAAGCGCGCCAGCCACCACGCGTACTGCACGATCAGCGGCTTGTCGAGGCCGTGTTCGCGTCGCAGTTCATCCGCCTGCCGTTGGTCATACATATCCCCCAGCAAGAGGAAGATGGGATCGCCGGGGATGAACTGCATCATGGAGAAGACCAGAAAGGTAATGGCCAGGACCGTTGGAATGAGCAGCAGGAGCTTCTTGATGATGTATTCTTTCATGACCTTCCTATGAGACCCGACCGGACGCTAAGGCACGAGGACTGAACGAAAGGTCGGGTTGGCCGTTGGCTCAGTCCTCTGCCTGCAGTCCCCATGACTGTCTCACTTATCCAACCACACCTTCTCCAGGGCAAACCTGAGCTCCCCCTGGTAGACGAAATCCTTGACGTGCTTCCTGAGCGCCTTAAAGTGGGGGGACGTCGAGACGCTGACCCAATACATGTTGTCCAGCATGTAACGCAGCAGCTCTTCGCTCCGTTGCTGTCGCTCGGCCTCGGTCGGGGCGAGCTTGATCTGCCGATACAGCTCGTTGACCTTTTTATCCTCGTGGCAGGAGAGGTTAAAGGCGGCACCCGCCTCGGAGATGTAGCTGTTGTGGTGGACGGTGAGGATCGACGCCAGGTCCTCCACGGTTTGGTCCCATTGGCAGCGGTTTTTACCCACCATGTAGGTCATCCACGTGACCTTGTCCTGGATCTCGATCTTGGTCTCCACGCCCAATTTCTTGTACTGCTCTTTGAGCAGGGCGGCGACGTTGGCGAAGACCTGCTTTTCGTTGTTGGTCAGGATGGTGTAGCGCAGGGGGTTGCGCTCATCGTAGCCCGCCTCTTTGAGCAGGGCCCTGGCCTTTTCCGGATCGTAGGGACAGAGACTGGTCAGGTCCACATAGCCTTTGACGTCAACCCCTGTCATCGACACCAACGGCTTTGCCAGCCCCAGCTGGGCTTTTTCGGCGATCTCATAGCGATCGGTCCCGTAGCAGCCGATGGCTTTGCGGACTCGCAGGTCGTTGAAGGGGGGCCGGGTGACCTGCAGCGTGGCCACCATGGGGGTGGTATGCAGGCCCGACAGGACGGTGACGTTGCGGTCTCGCTCCAACACCCGCACCAGGTCCGGCGACAGGGAGTTCAACATGTCCACTTCGCCGGCCCGAATCGCCGTGACCTGCGTCATCGGATCGTTCAACACTTTGAACACCACTCTGTCGAGGTAGGGCAGCCCTTGTTTCCAGTACTGCTCGTTGCGCACCAGGGTGATATGATCGTTGGGCACCCACTCTTGAAACTTGAAGGGGCCGGTCCCCACCGGCTTCATCCGGTACTCTTGTTCCGACATGGTTTTGAACGCCGTCGGCGAGCTGATCACGAAGCCGTAACGATAGCCCGCCACGACAAGGGGAAACAGGTAATTGGGCTCTTTCAGGACGAAGCGCACGGTGTAGCGATCGACCGGTTCAACGCGCTCGACGTCCGCGTAGAAGCCGCGGACGGCCGACCTGGCCTTGGGGTCAATCAGGTGCTCGAAGTTCCACTGCACCGCCTCGGCGTCGAAATCGGTGCCATCGTGGAATTTCACCCCTTCCTCTAGATAGAAGGTATAGATAAGCCCGTCCGGGCTTGCTTCCCATTTTTTCGCCAGCTCAGGCGCTGGGTTGAGGTCTTTGTCCAGCGTCAGCAGCGAGTTGTGGATGTTCATGTTGATCCAGATCACTTCATAGCCCGGCGCCGATTGGACGTCGAAGTGCGAGATGTCGACGCCGTGTACCACGGTCAACGTCCCACCACGCTTCGGGCTGGCGCCCAGAGCCAGCCCGACCACGCCCAGCCATATACCGATGGCGATCACCAGACTGTGCCTCACTAGACTGCTCCCACGCATATCATCCCTCCCCACCGAAGATGGCAGCCACATCCCAGCGCTGTGGGCCGCTCCACAGCGCCCGCATTGCACCCTCGCCATCGCGCCGGCCTACCCAGTGGCGAACCCTGCGCCTGTCCCATACACCGATACATCTCCCTGGCCATCGATGCAGTGGGGGTTCGCGCCGGTCCTTTTGCATCACCCCATGCTGAGAATGCCGAAACCTTGGTAGGCCCATATTCCCCGCTGGGACGGTGCCGGAATGACCTCGCCCACCGCGAGCGCTCAAGGTGAGGAAATACCGGACACGCTCAGCTTAAAGGCGCAGCTATAGCTTTGGAGTCGAAAACAGAAAAGCCCTGCCCAGAGGGAGGGCTTTAGAGGCGGGTGAGAAGCTGAGGGCGAGCGACAAAGCGGCTGGCGATCGCTCGATGGTCGATGCGGAAGGGTCGTGTGGGACCTCGAACGTGGATGTCGTGCATAGGCCCGCTCCCGTCTTCAGTGGATCGCTCCAAAACAGCCAAACCCCAGTCGCGTAGGCGCATTGTAGAGAAGCACACCGCCGGTGTCAACGAAAATCTCTAGGAACCACGCGCGTTTACTCGGCCCCCTCATCGAATTGCACCAAGATGCCATCGGGATCGCGGAAGAAGACCGTACGGATACGGCCGCCGGCGTCCCTGAAAGCATCCGCCGGGCCGCAGGTTTCAGCCCCCTGCGCCAGCAAACGCGCGGTCACGGCCTCCACACTCGGTACCGTGAAAGACAGATGGCTGATGCCGACCTGATCCAACATGATCGGCTCGCCACTGACCGTATCGCCGGGATGCTCCGTCAAGACCAAGAAAGGGGCTGTCGGCCCAGTGCCATAGCGCAGATGGACCACGCGCCGTTGGGCATGGCGGTCGCGGTACAGGTGCGGTAAGCCACCGCTGCTGGTCGGTTGCAGCTCGTCCTTGTCGACCCGCAACCCCAGGGCATCGCGATAGAATCGCAGCGAGCGCTCGAGGTCGCGGACGCAAATAGCGATGTGCGAGATGGCAGATATCGGGAGGGATTCGGCCATGGTTCTTCTCCTCACTGGTTACGTGCTCTCGGTGTGACGCACGGGCGGGGTCCTCTCCCCATGCGACGATGAACCGCGTCATGCGGCCAGGATAATGCGCGCGAGCGAGAAACACAAGCATGACCAACGGCTCGCCAGGGACAGGCCATGTCGCAAGAGACACCGCTTTTGGATACTCCTGCCCTCCGAAATCCACCCAATAAATCTTGACTTCTTTGTACAGATTGCATACATTAGTCGCGAGTTGTATGCGAGGGGATGGCCCCTGCTGCCATGCAGACGTTGATACCCCGTGAGCTGACGATGGATGTAGCGATCTCGCCCCTTCGGGGGCCGACCGAGGAACCAAGGAGAGGGTATGAGCACTCAAACGTTGGACCTCTTAACATCCCAGGAATATAAATGGGGATTTGTGACAGATATCGAGGCCGAGACGGTCCCACCCGGCTTAAACGAGGACATCATCCGCCTGATCTCGGCCAAAAAACACGAGCCCGACTGGATGCTCGATTGGCGGCTGAAGGCCTACCGATATTGGGCGAAGCTGGAGCAGTCAGAGGCGGAGCCGAAGTGGGCGAACGTCCACTATCCGCCCATCGATTACCAGAAGATCGTGTACTATTCGGCGCCGAAGATGAAGAAACAGCCCAAGAGCCTCGACGAGGTCGACCCAAAACTCCTCGAGACGTACGAGAAATTGGGCATTCCCCTGCACGAGCAGCAATTGCTGGCGGGGGTGGCGGTGGACGCCGTGTTCGACAGCGTCTCGGTGGCGACGACGTTTAAGGAGAAGTTGGCGGAACTGGGCGTGATCTTCTGCTCCTTCTCCGAGGCCGTGCAAGAGCATCCGGAGTTGGTGCGCAAATACCTGGGCTCCGTGGTGCCGTACAACGACAACTTCTTCGCCGCCCTCAACTCGGCGGTGTTCAGCGACGGCTCCTTCTGTTATGTCCCGAAGGGCGTGCGCTGCCCCATGGAGCTGTCGACCTACTTCCGCATCAACGCGGCCCAGACCGGCCAATTCGAGCGCACCCTGATCATCGCCGACGAGGGCAGCTACGTCAGCTACCTCGAAGGCTGTACGGCGCCGATGCGCGATGAGAATCAGCTGCACGCGGCGGTGGTGGAGTTGGTCGCCCTCGACAACGCCCAGATTAAATACTCCACGGTGCAAAATTGGTATCCGGGCGACAAAGAGGGCAAGGGAGGCATTTACAACTTCGTCACCAAGCGCGGCAAGTGTCTGGGCAAGAATTCGAAGATTTCTTGGACGCAGGTAGAGACCGGCTCGGCCATCACCTGGAAGTATCCGAGCTGCATCCTGCAGGGCGATAACTCCGTGGGCGAGTTTTACTCGGTGGCGCTGACGAATAATTACCAGCAGGCCGACACCGGCACCAAGATGATCCACATCGGCAAGAATACCAAGAGCACCATCATCTCGAAGGGCATCTCCGCCGGCCACGGCCAGAATACCTATCGCGGGTTGGTGAAGATCCTCAAAGGGGCGACGGGGGCGCGCAATTATTCGCAGTGCGACTCGCTGCTGATGGGCGACAAGTGCGGCGCCCACACCTTCCCATACCTCGAAGTCAACAACAACAGCGCCACGGTCGAGCACGAAGCCTCGACCTCGAAGATCAGCGAGGATCAGCTCTTCTACTGCCGGCAACGCGGCATTTCGGCGGAAGATGCGGTGTCGATGATCGTCAATGGCTTTTGCAAGCAGGTGTTCCGCGAGTTGCCCATGGAGTTCGCCGTGGAAGCGCAGAAGTTGCTCGGCGTCAGCCTCGAGGGCAGCGTAGGGTAAATCACCGGAGGAAGCTGCGATATCGGCAGGCGGCTATCGATCCATCGAAAGGACTTGTGATGCTAGAGATTCGTAATCTTCATGTCAGTGCCGCTGGCAACGAGATCCTGCGCGGCATTGATTTAACCGTGAAGGCCGGCGAGGTCCATGCCATCATGGGCCCGAACGGCTCGGGCAAGAGCACGCTAGCTCAAGTCCTCGCCGGTCGTGAAGACTATGAGGTGACCGCCGGTACGGTGTTCTACGATGGTCACGATCTGCTTCAGATGGCACCGGAAGATCGCGCCCGTGAAGGCATCTTCCTGGCCTTTCAATATCCCGTCGAAATTCCCGGCGTTAGCACGACCTACTTCCTGCGCGCCGCCGTCAATGCTATCCGTAAGCACCGCGGCCTGGAAGAGCTCGACGCCATGGACTTCTTGGGGTTGTTGAAGGAGAAAATGCGCCTGGTGGAGATGGACCAAGCCCTGTTGAATCGGCCGATTAACGAGGGCTTCTCCGGCGGCGAGAAGAAGCGGAACGAGATCCTCCAGATGGCGGTGCTCGATCCCAAGCTGGCCATTCTAGACGAAACCGATTCCGGCCTCGATATCGACGCCCTCAGGATCGTCGCCACCGGCATCAATACCCTGCGCAGCCCAGAACGCGCTATGCTCGTCATCACCCATTATCAGCGACTGCTGAACTACGTTGTCCCCGATTACGTGCATGTGCTCTTCGAGGGCCGCATCGTCCGCTCAGGCGGCAAAGAGCTGGCACTGGAGCTGGAACAGAAAGGGTACAGCTGGATCGAAGAACAGGTGCAGGGCCCCCAAGCGGTCAAAGCGTAGAAGGGGAAGTTTGGGCCATGACTGAAGGAACGACCGAGCTCTATGTCTCGAACTTTGCTGAGTTCGAGAAGCAACATGCGACAAATGGGCAGGCGTGGACCCAACCGATCCGCCGGGCGGCGATTTCGCGGTTCGCTGCGTTGGGTTTTCCGACGACGCGCCACGAGGAGTGGAAGTACACCAACGTCGCTCCGATCGCCAGGACGCCGTTTCGCATGGCGCCACGGCCGTCGCAGGAGCGCGCCGCAGAGGCGCTCACGACTGCGACCATCGCTGGTTTGACGTGTATCCAACTGGTGTTCGTTAATGGGCATTATGTGCCGGAGCTCTCCTCACCGCGACCGCTCCCGCAGGGCGTCCATCTCAGCAACTTGGCGGCGGCACTGGGCCAGGCGCCGCATCAAGTGGAACCCCACCTCGCACGCTACGCCGCCTATGAAGATCACGCCTTTGTCGCCCTGAATACCGCCTTTATGCAAGATGGCGTGGCTCTCTTCATCCCTCCTGGATGCGTGATGCCCGAGCCCGTCCATCTGGTGTTCATCACGCTGCCGCAGGGGGATGCCGCGGTAACCTATCCACGTAATCTCATTGTCCTGGGCGATGGTGCCCAGGCGGCGGTCATCGAGAGCTACATCGGGCAGGGCCCCGGAGCCTATCTCACCAATACCGTCACCGAGATCGCCCTTGGGGAAAACGCCGTCGTCGATCATTGCAAGTTGGAAGGGGAAAGTCGCGAGGCGTACCATATCGCCACCCTCCAGATCCATCAAGCCCGCAGCAGCAACTTCACCTCGCACTCGATGACCATGGGGGGCGCTTTAGTGCGCAACGACCTCAATGTCGTCCTGGCAGGCCAGGGGAGTGAATGCACACTCAATGGCCTCTTCATGGGAACGGGACAACAGCACCTCGACAACCACACACGCATCGACCACGCGCAGCCGCATTGCACCAGCCGCGAATTATACAAGGGTATCCTGGATGGTAAGGCGCGAGGCGTGTTCAACGGCAAGATCGTGGTGCATAAAGACGCGCAGAAGACCGATGCCATGCAGACGAATAAGAATCTGTTGCTCTCCGAGGAGGCTAGCGTCGACACGAAGCCACAGTTGGAGATCTTCAATAACGACGTGAAGTGTTACCACGGCTCGACGATCGGCCGACTCGAAGACGCCTCGATTTTCTACCTGCGATCCCGTGGCCTCGATCTGGCAGCAGCGCGCAGCCTACTCACCTACGCCTTCGCCAGCGAGATCATCGGCCGCCTCAAGCATGAGCCCATCCGCACGATGCTCGATTGCTTCGTGTTGACGTGGTTGCCGCGTAGCCAGAGGACGAAGGAGACGTTATGAACATCGCCAGCGACGTACTTGCGGCGGGGAGGCGGCGCATGTCACCCCGCACCTTCGACGTGTGGAAAATCCGTGAGGACTTCCCGATCCTGAAGCTGCAGGTTCGCGGCAAGCCATTGGTCTACCTGGACAACGCCGCCACCAGCCAGAAGCCCCAGGTGGTGATCGACACGCTGAACCGCTACTACACCGAGGAAAATGCCAACATCCACCGCGGCGTCCACTACTTGAGCGAGAAGGCCACCCAAGAATACGAGGACGCCCGCGTCAAGGTGCAACATTTTCTTAACGCTGGCTCAGAGCGCGAGATCATCTTCGTGCGCAGCGTCACCGAAGCCATCAACCTCGTGGCTCACTGCTACGGTCGACGATTCATCCAGGCTGGGGACGAGATCATCATCTCCGCCATGGAACATCACTCCAACATCGTGCCGTGGCAGATTTTGTGTGAGGAAAAGGGCGCGGTTTTGCGCGTGATCCCGATCGACGATCGGGGTGAACTTCTCCTGGATGCGTATGAACAATTGCTTGGACCGAAGACCAAATTCGTCGCCATCACCCATGTGTCCAACGCCCTCGGCACCATCAACCCCGTACGTCGTATCGTTGAAATGGCGCATCGCTGGAACGTGCCGGTGCTCATCGACGGCGCCCAAGGCGTGCCGCATTTTCGGGTCGATGTGCGCGAGTTGGACTGTGATTTCTATGGCTTCTCGGGCCACAAGCTCTTCGGTCCGACGGGCATCGGCGTGCTTTATGGCAAGGCCCATTGGCTCGAGGCCATGCCTCCGTATCAAGGCGGCGGCAGCATGATCCGCTCGGTGACCTTCGAGAAGACGACGTACGCCCCGATCCCCGCCAAGTATGAGGCGGGAACCCCGCATATCGCGGGTGCCATCGGGCTGGGGGCGGCGATCGACTATCTCGAACACATCGGCCTAGACGCCATCGACGAGTATGAGCAACACCTCCTGGCCTACGCCATGGAAGTCCTCGCGGCGATCCCGGGGGTGCGTATTTACGGCACGGCCAGGGAAAAGGCCAGCGTCATCTGTTTTACCATCGAAGGGGTGCACCCCCACGATATCGGCACCATCCTCGATCGGGAAGGCATCGCCATCCGCACCGGCCATCATTGCGCCCAGCCGGTCATGGATCGGTTCGGTGTCCCAGCCATGTCCCGAGCTTCCATGGCCTTTTACAACACGAAAGCCGAGATCGATGCCCTGGTGGCCGGGATTTACAAGGTCAAGGAGGTGTTCGGCTGATGTCCGACCTGCGCGAGCTCTATCAGGAATTGATCATCGATCATAGCAAGCGGCCGCGGAATTTTCGGACGCTGGAAGGCGCCAATCGCAAGGCGGAAGGCTACAACCCACTGTGCGGGGACAAAGTCACGGTTTATGTCGACGTGGATGGCGATCGCGTCGCCGACATCGGCTTCGAAGGGAAGGGATGCGCCATCTCCACCGCGTCAGCATCGGTGATGACAGAAACGGTCAAAGGCAAGAGCTTGGCGGAAGCTGAGGCGCTGTTCGAGATCTTCCATAATCTGGTCACCGGTAAGCCGCCAGCCGACGGCAAGACGCCCGAGCTCGGCAAACTGGCGGTTTTCTCCGGCGTGTCGGAATTTCCAGCCCGCGTGAAATGCGCCACGCTCGCCTGGCATACGCTGCACGCTGCGCTCAAAAAGAGCGGGGAAACGGTCTCAACAGAATGATTCACCCCTGCTTTCTCCCTTGGGGCATACGCGCCAAGTTAAGTCCCCTCTGCCTCCGGGAGAGGGCTGGGGTAGGGTAGAAGGGAGCGTCGATGGAGAACACCACCATGAACACCTTCGAATCGATGGCGCTGGAACAACAGGTCATCGACGTGCTGCGTACCTGTTACGATCCAGAAATCCCGGTGAATATCTACGAACTCGGGCTGATCTACGAGGTCAAGGTCGAGCCACCAGGCGTCGTCCATGTCAAAATGACGCTGACGGCTCCCAATTGCCCCGCCGCCCAATCGCTGCCCATTGAAGTGGAAAGCAAGGTCGGCTCCATCGAAGGCGTGACTGATGCCAACGTCGAGGTCGTATGGGACCCACCTTGGGAGCCCAGCATGATGTCCGAGGCTGCTAAGCTGGAGCTTGGCATGCTCTGAGGCAACCGCCCGCCAGAGAGGGACGAACCATGAAGCTCAGCGCCCAGGAAGAATACGGGCTTCGGTGCTTGCTGCAAGTCGCCAGGCATGACACCGAAGGGAGTCTGACGATCCCTGAGATTGCGCGCATCGAGGGATTATCGATCCCCCATGTCGCCAAGCTCATGCGATCGCTACGGCGCGGTGGGTTCGTGAAGAGCGTCCGTGGGCAAGCCGGTGGCTATCGGCTGGCACGCCCGCCGGCGCAAATCAACATCGGCGAGGTGCTGGCCTGGCTTGGCGGGCGTCTCTTCGATCCGAGTTTTTGCAGCATCCATTCCGGGGTGGCAAACCTCTGCACGCATTCGATCGACTGTTCGATTCGTTCACTCTGGCGCTCCGTGCAATTCGTCGTGGATGAGGTGCTGGGAAAGGTCACCCTGGCCGACCTCTTGGGTGACGAGCGCCGGGTCACCTCACGAATCAATGGGCAGGCGCAACAGCTGCTGTCGATCCCGCAGTGCTCATGACTGATCATCCTCCTGGCGTCAAGCCCTAGCGGCCTGCAGTTACACAGCTGGGGTAGTGCATCACGACGATGTTGGCGCTCTCTTTCGATGTCGTCTCGATCTACTTATGAATGGACCCGTTCGGATAGCCTGTCAGGACGCCAGTCATCGATCCGGCTGGCAGTCCCCCGCCTCACGAAGGATTTGCTCTCAATCGAACCAATGGACATGGGCACCCAGTGATGGATGTTCCTCCCTGCTTCTTTCCCCCCGGTGCGAAGGAAGGTGGGATTGGGGGGAAGTCTCCGCGCTGTACCAATTTTCTCTGGTCTGATTTCGGATACTCCGACGCCACCTCTCATCTGGTTGGAAGCTTGACAGCTTAGCAGATGGCTTGGAGAGGATTTTGCGCTACCATCTCGCCGCGAAATTTGTTACCCTCGGCACATGAGAAGTATGACGTCGGTGACTCGTTGCAGCGCGAATGCGACAGGAGCAGCAGGCATGGACGAGAAACAACCGCTGGTGTTCGAGGAGATGCCCATCGGCGAAGAGTATGCCGATGAATATGTGCTCACCCCTGAGATGGCGCGAGAGTACGCCGAAGGCATCGAGGATGCGAACCCATGGTATCTGGAGCAATCGCCGTTCGGCGGCCCAGTTGCCAACCCGATCTTGCTGGTGGCCCAGCACGCCCGCTTGTTCAAGACCAAATATTCGACGGCGGGCAACGTCCATACCCGCCACGAAACCCAATTCCTCAACCCAGCGCGCATCGGGAAAACGATCAAGATCTATGGCAAACTCGTGGACAAGTACATCAAGCGCGGTCGTGAGTACTTGGTGATGGAATGTCGCTCGGTCGATGAGGATGGCGTGGAATTGTGCCGTGATCGCCGCACGATCATCACCCGCTATGCGAAACGTCCCGAGTGAGGAGCCTGGTCATGCCGATCGCTGTGGAAGAGCTCGCCATCGGGCGAGAACTCGCGCCCATCGTCAAACAGATGAGCCTGGAAAAGATGAGCCGGCCGCTCATGGCCGGCAGCAACCCGATCCATTTCGATCCGGAATTCGCCGCCAAGGCTGGCCTGCCCGCCCCCATCGCCACCGGCGTGATGTCGTCGGCCTATCTCTCCGAAATGCTGACCAAAGCCTTCGGGATCGACTGGTTGCGCAGCGGCTCCATGGATGTGAAGTTCATCCGCCCGATCTACGCCGGCGATACCGTCACGGCGCGCGGCCGCGTCACCAGCCTCACGGAGTCCAGCACGGGATGGTACATCGCCGTGGAGATCTGGTGTGAGACCCAGCGGGGCGAGCCAGTCACGGTCGGCACCGCGAGCGTGGTTGTGCACTGATGGCTACGACCGAATCGCGCACCGATTTGCCGTCCAAGCCGCCGCGGCTGAGCTTCTTCCGACCCGCCCCGGCGGGCGTGGGCATCGTCCCGCAGGGGAGACGACTGGGCGTCCTGAGCGCCGCCTTTAACCCCATCACCGTGGCCCACATGGCGCTGGCGCAGAGTGCCTACGAGCACTTCCATCTCCATGAGGTGCTGTTCGTGCTGCCCATCACCCAGCCGCACAAAGCCCTCGTCGGCGCCCCGATCGCCGCGCGCTTGCAGATGATGGCCCTGGCAGTGCAGGATCGCCCGGCGTTTTCGATCGGCTCATGCACCCATGGCCTCTTCATCGATATCTGCCGCGCCCTCGAACTGGCCTATCCGCCGCAGACCCATTTCTGGTTCATCACGGGCCGTGATGCGGGTGAGCGCATCTTAACCTGGCCTTATCCCGATCCTGCCCAAGCGTTGGCTGATCTCTTCGGGCGGGCGGACTTGCTGGTTGCCGACCGCGAGGGAAGGTTCAGAGTGCCCGATTTGGCCGTGGTGCGCCCTTATGCCGATCAGATCCATCACTTGCCCTTGGAGGAGAAGTATCAGCAGATCTCCGCCAGCGAGGTCCGCGCCCGTCTGGCCAAGGGGGAAGATGTCACGGGCCTGATCCCTGACCCTGTGCTGGCGTATATTCGGCAGCATCAATTATATCGAGAGCCGTCCCCCTGAAGCCGCCCGGCGATGATGCCTCACGGCGTCGGCTGCACCGCCAACACACTGGCCGGGTTCGGGCGCGGGCGTCGTAGCCCAAGGCCCACGAGCATCGCCGCCGCCCCCAGTAAAAAGCTCACGACATACAGCCCGCTATAGGTCCCGGCGAGATCGAAGAAGAAGCCACCGAGGTAGGACCCCAAGCCCATGCCTACGGCAGAGATGCCAAAGACGGCGCCGTACATGGTGCCCATCACCCGCGCCCCAAAATACTGCCGCGTGAGCACCGCATAGAGCGGCATCACCCCACCATATGCCACCCCAAACACCACGGCCAGGACCAAAAAGGTCCACAGAGGGCCGGCCAACAGATATGCAATGATGCTCACAGCCTGCAATGAGAGCATCGCGACCAGCGTGGTCTTGGCCCCAATGCGATCGGCGATCATCCCGGTGCCAATACGCCCGCCGATGCTCAGCAAACCGGAAACGCCGAGAATGGTGGCGGCGGCCATCTTTGGGATGCCGACGTCCATGGCGAACGGCGCCATGTGAAAAATGGGGCCGGAATGGGCGGCACAGCAGAAGAAGTGCGTCAGCGCAATCACCCAGAAGGTTGAACTCTTGCCGGCCTGCCGAGCGCTCATCTCCGCAGTCTCTTGCACAGCCTTGGTGAACGCCCGCTCCCCCGCGGGCGCTCCATAGGCCTGAAAACCCATATCTGCGGGGGAATTTCGCACCAGCAGCGCTGCGGGCAAGATGATCACCCAGCCGAGCAGACCGACCAGCACGAAGGCCGTGGACCAATCGAAGGTGGAGATCAGATGCCGGGCAAGCGGTGCCATCACCATAATGCCGGTACCATTGCCGCCCGACACGATTGCCACCGCCAGGCCGCGGTTGCGCGTGAACCAACGCGTCGCTGTGGCGCTCAGCGGCACATACATGGCCCCGACGCCCATGCCTCCCAGCAATCCAAACGTGACATAGAGCTGCCAGATCTGCCGTGTCAGGCCCGACAGCAGCATGCCCAACCCGAACAGCAGGCCTCCCAGCAGGACGACGCGACGGGTGCCGATGCGATCGGAGAGCATCCCGAACACGAAGGAGAACAGCCCGAACGCCAGCCAGTTCAGCAGGCTCGCGAGGGAAATCTGCGAGCGATTCCAGCCGAACTCCTCCTGCAAGGGGACGAGGAACACCCCCATGCTGAACATGCTGCCGATGCCGATCATAATGACCACAAACGCCGCGCCGAGCACTACCCAGCCATAAAACAGCTTTGCGGATCCTGCCCGTGTGTTCACTGTGCTCTCTCCGCCATATCATCCATACAGATCTTCGGCGATGCTTTGCCGTGGCCAGCCGCACTGCGTTCGAGCCGACACAGATCACGCATCAAACGCTATCGTGCCGCGGCGACGCTCATACGCTTGCGAGGGCTCTGTGACATGCACCGCATTCCCCTCCAGACCGTCGTTGATGACGATCGACGGCTGCCCGGCAACGTCGGGAAGCTGGTTGGCGGTGACGCTCGCCAGCACCGTATTGCCTGTGGTAACCTCCTCGGCTTCCGCGCCGCCGCCCTGCATAAAGATCGGGATGTCGCTTCCGGCTTCGATGCGGTTACGGTGCACCAGTACCCGCACCCGGTTATGATGCGCGCCATGACCGCGATAGCCCATCCCCCCGCTCACCCGTAGAGCATGCCGCTTCATCCCGGTGATCACGTTTCCCAGCACCGTGGCATCCACCATATTCCCCCGGGCGGGGCCAAAGCCACCGAACAGCGCGATACCTTCACGGCTGTTGTGGCATTCATTGTCGATGACTTGGAGTCGAAGCGCGCACTCTGTGATGAGGGTCGGAGCCAAAGAACGCCCGGCACTGGCAGCGAGGATGGCAGATTCGGCGTTATCGCGCATGACGTTCCGGCGTACATCGACGGCGATTCGGGCGCGACTCGGGCCGAACGACCCAGCGATAGTCAGTCCGCGACGCTCACTGTGCTCAATCAGGTTATCGCTGACGCTGGCGTGCATGACCACGCCGTCCGGCTCATCGAAGAACACGACGATCGCCATGCCATCGGCGAAGGCCCGCGTCATGGTATTGTCGATCACGATGACGCGGTTCGCCGCGCCGGCCTTGCCCTGCACGAAGATATGATGTCCCTGTCGGCCCTGTCCACCGCTGGGTGTAGTGGGGGAGAAGCGCTTGGTGCCATTGTCGAGGAAGATATTATCCTTGATCAGGGCTTCCTGAGGACCGGAAACCAGCACGCCGTGTTGGCCATGGCCGCGAATTTCGTTGCGGGAGATCAGCACCCGCGCGCCCAGCTGATGGCTGACGCCGTTGCCACCACCATTAATCACCGAAAACCCGCTCAAGACGCTGTCGTTTCCCAGGAGCACAAGACTTTGACCCTCGCACACGGGGCGAAACGACAGGTCCATCGCCCCCTCGCCATCGATCGTGCTCTCTCCCTGGCCAGCCCCCATTAAGGTCACCCCTGGGGGGACATATAGCGGGAAGCGCTCACCGGATTGGGAGGGTGAGTACCGACCGGGGCCGACGAGCACGATATCGCCAGCCACCGCCTGCAGCAAGGCGGCGCCGATGGACGAAAACGATGCGGTCGTGTCGTTAGCGGATACAGACAGCAAACGCGGCATCAGGCATGGCATGACTCCAAGGTCTCCCCACGATCTCGCGCTATTCAAGTATGCAAACTCAGGCCATGAAGCACAGGCCTGCATCGTAACATAGGCACGCTGGCTTCTGGAAGTCACTCATGGGAAGTCGGCTTGTGCAGAACGATATGAGGGGAGGAACTACCGGGAAACTTACTTTGTTGCACCGCGCCCTCGCCCACACCCGCCGCCATGTCAGTGGACGATGGACTACACCGCCGCGAGGGCGATGCAAGCGCCGTCGAATGTGAAGAGCACAGAAGGCATCGAGGAGTTCAGGCATCCACTGTACGGCGGCAGCGTCCGTCCAACTCCTCAGGCACGCTGAAGATCCGGGCTCTCGTTCAACCTGAACCAATAGCGATGGAGGGTTCGCAAGAGGTCCAACAAAGCATCGGAGCCCACCGGCTTCACCAGGTACGAATTCACGCCGAGATCATAGGCCCGATTCACATCTTCGGTCTCCCTAGAGGACGTGAGCATGACCACAGGAAGCCGTTTTAACCCTGGCTCCTGGCGCAGCCAGGCCAGGACTTCGTGACCGGTACGGCGTGGGAGCTTAAGATCCAACAGCAGCAATGCCGGCAAAGGAAAGCGGTCGCGGTCGCCGTAGGGCGTCTGGCCGGCCAGATAGGCGATGGCTGCTTCGCCATCTTCCACGACCTGCAGCGTGCAAGTATTGTTCAAGCGGCGCAGCGCCCGCTGCAAGAGCAGGACGTCGTTTGGATCGTCCTCGGCCAGTAAAACGGTTGCCGATCGACTCATCATGACGTGTTCTCCATTTGGCCTGATTCCGGCCACAATCGGCCGCCGTGCCCGCTATGAGACTCGGCACCGACATGCCCGCCCAAGTGGGTCATCCCTTCAAGGATGATGGCCAGACCGACGACCGTCTTCAGGGTAGGATGCAAGGTCGTGGAGGCGTTTGCAGGGTCGTCAGACCCAGCAGCGATGCTCTGAACTGAAGACTCTGGGCAACAAGCTTATGGTCATCGAGATGCACCTACTCCATCCAATGCTTCCTAATCAGTATCGCCACGTGATAGCAAGAATATCGGCGGCGGCCGGGTTCACATAAGCAAATCCCCGGGGGATGATGCGATATGCCTCGCTCAGGATGGCATAGCGAGTTATCCCGCTTCTTCGGGGGAGTCAAGACTGTTACCCAGGGGGGATTATCGGTGTGTCGCCAGTCAATGACCGCGGAACATCAAAAAGCCACCTGGCGAACCAGCGTCGCTCGACATCGACATAGAGTATGTCAGCCCGCATACAGAAGTGGTAAGCGTGAGCCTGGGGCTTAATGAGCGGAAACGCCGACTTGGGGGCAGTGAGCCACGCGCGGACGTCGCTCGGAAGCCCCAAGATTCCGCTTAATATCGCTGTTGTTCGTGTGGTAGTGCGAGGTCTGTCTCGCTGGAGAGGGGGCCCTCTTGGGCCTGCAGCACTCGCCGCACAATTTCGCGTACTTCACCTAAGGCGAAGGGTTTGCTAAGACAGGGTATACCTGTCTGCTCCAGAAACTCCCGCGTCCCGGGAGTCAAAGTATCGCCCGTTAAGAAAATCAGCCGTTGCAGGAGCTGGGGGTTGCGCTGCTCGATCTCGCGATACAAGCCCGGTCCATCCAATTCGGGCATGCGAATATCGCTCATGATCACATCGAAGTGGTGGTCCCGCAATTTCTTCAGGGCTGTTACGCCATCCCCAACCGTTTCGACACGATGCCCATCGAGTTGCAGGACCTCGGCCACCACCCCAGCAATCCCCGGCTCATCATCCACGACTAAGATGCGTTTCCCTTGGATCGCTGGCGAGGCCCTTGCCTCCACGGGGAGACGTGACGGGTCTTCTAATCCTGCGACAGGCAAGAGGACATGAAAGGCGGCACCTTGTCCAATGACGCTATCAACGCTAATACGCCCGCCATGGTTTTCGACAATGCCTTGGCACAACGATAAGCCCAAGCCGGTCCCCACTCCTGGCGGCTTCGTGGTGAAGAATGGCTCAAAGATGCGCCCCTGGAGTTCTGGGGGGATACCGGGCCCGTTGTCGCGGATTTCTAACCAGACGTGCTGGCCGTCGATGCTCACCCCGGTCTTTAATCGCAAGCGCCGCGGCGTGGCGGTTTCCCGCATGGCTTGATGGGCGTTGGCCACTAAATTCACCACCACCTGATGCAGTTGGTGCGGATCCGCACGCAGTATCGGTAACTCTTCAGTCAACTCGAAACTGACCTCGACGCCGTCGACGCGCAACGGATAGGCCAACAACTCCACCGCCTCCCGCACCACTTGGTTGAGCTGCACCGGTTGACGCTCAGGGGGGCGCTGCCGGGCCAGAGCCAGGAAGTTATTCACGATCCGCGCGCAACGATCCGCCGCCTGCACGATCTTCTGCGCCCGTTCGCTCTGCTGTTTGCTGCGGATAGATTGGCGCAAGAGGGCTGCCTGCCCCATGACCACCGACAAGGGGTTATTCAACTCGTGCGCCACGCCGGCCAGCAATTGCCCCATAGTCGCCAGCTTCTCGCTCTGATACAGCGTTTCGCGCTGGCGTCGCATCTCTTCCTCCGCCTGCTTACGCTCGGTGATATCGCGGGCAATGCCGATGATGCCGATGATTTTCCCCTGATGGTCACGACGCGGTGCTTTGGTCGATAGGTAGGTGCGTGTCATGCCCCCGATCGTGGTCACTTCCTCAAAAGTGTGCGTCTCCCCCGAGCGCATGACCCGATGGTCGTGTTCCATGACCTCGCGAACCACATCGGGCCCGATGAGTTCTCTGTCATCTTTGCCGATGATCTGCGCTGGCGATTTTCCCAGGGCCTGTGCCCCGGCCGTATTGATCATGAGATACCGGCCTTGCAGATCCTTCACAAAGATGGCGTCAGTAGTCCCTTCAAAGACAGCCTGTAGGAGTTGATAACTCTCCTGCAACGTCTCTTCGGCTCGGCGCCGCGCCCGTCGCACCTCCGCCTCGCGCAACTCGCGTTCGACGGCGGGGATGAGTCGCGCCAGGTGCCCCTTCATGATGTAATCGTGGGCCCCAGCTTTCATGGCCGCCACGGCGATGTCTTCGCCGATGCTGCCGGAGACGATGATGAATGGCAGGTCGAGTTTCTTCTCCTGCATCAGCGCCAGCGCCGCCAGCCCGTTAAACTCCGGCATGGTGTAGTCGGCGATGATGATATCCCAGCTGTGGGTTTCGAGGGCGGCGCTCATCGCCGCAGCGGTATCCACCCGTTTATAGGTCAGGTCATAACCACTGCGCCGCAGCACGCGTACCAGCAGTAACGCGTCGTCCTCGGAATCTTCGACGATCAGCACGCGCAACGGAATGCCCATGCCCGACCTCTCTACTGCGGTGGAGGTTCGTTCAACACCAACCAGTACAATCCCAATTGGCGTACGGCCTCCACGAATTGCACGAAATCTACCGGCTTGCGAATGTAGCTATTGCAACCGAAACTGTAACTGTTGATGAGATCCTGTTCCTCTTTCGAGGAGGTGAGGACCACCACGGGGATGCACCTGGTGCGTTCGTCGGCGCGTAAGCGGCGCAACACTTCTAACCCATCGACCTTGGGTAACTTCAAATCGAGCAGGATGACCACCGGCTTGACGCTGATATCGCGCTGCGCGTGCGTTCCCGTCCCGAACAAATAATCCAGGGCTTCGACACCATCCCGTGCGATTACGACCTCATTCCTGATGTTGTTCCGCTTGAGCGCTCGCAAAGTGAGCGCTTCATCGTCGGGATTGTCTTCGACCAACATGATGCTTTTATTGGCCATGGATGAATTCCCTCGGATGACACATGGTCACAGCGGATCAAAGCACCCATCCCCTGCCGACAGCAACGGCCATCGGGATGGAAGTCTGGAGCGCACCGTTCCCACTATTCGTCGACAACAACCTTCATGTCAGAGCTCGATGAACTTTCAAAATTTATCAATATCTATTTATATTATATTCCTCTTCATTAATATTATATTCTCTGTCAGATGTCTAGAAAAATCCTGGATGCCATGCAGCCAAGATGGAACGCCCTAATCCCCTAAAGGCCCAGCATCTCACAGTGTAAAGTAGAAAGTCGCACCTTCATCGACACTCCCCTGTGCCCATACGCGGCCGCCATGCCGGTGAATAATGCGCTGCACCGTCGCCAGGCCAATGCCTGTGCCTTGAAACTCGCCAACTCGATGCAAGCGTTGAAAGGCCCCAAATAGTTTATCAGCATAGGTCATATCGAAACCGGCCCCGTTATCGCTCACGAAAAACGCCGAGCTGCCATCCGCTAGGCTCAGCCTCCCGAACTCGATGCGAGGAGCAGGAGTCTTGGCCGTGAACTTCCAAGCATTGCCGAGCAGGTTTTCGAGGACCACCCGCAGCAAGCGCGCGTCACCATTGGCCACAAGGCCGTCGGCGATGATCCAATCCACCTGCCGCTCGGGCGCTTGTTCCTGCAGCTCCGCGGCGACAGCTCGCGCCGTGCTGCTTAAATCGACGGCATCCCGCTGCAATTCAGCACGTGTCACCCGCGATAGCGCCAACAGAGCGTCGATCAGCTCCGCCATGCGTTTGGTAGCGCCGCGGATACGTTGTAGATAGTCTACCCCCTCGCGATCAAGACGCTCGGCATAATCCTCCAGGAGCGCCTGGCTGAAACCATCGATGCTCCGCAAGGGCGCCCGTAAGTCATGGGACACCGAGTAGCTAAAGGTTTCCAGCTCGTGGTTGGTGGCTTCCAATTGGGCGGTGCGCTCGATGACGCGTTGCTCTAACTCGGCGTTCAGGTTCTTGATGGCCTCCTCCGCTTGCTTGCGCGCGGTAATGTCGCGCCAAACGCTGACGACCCTGGCGCGTTGGCCAGTCTCATCGGCGATGGCCGATACCGTTGCCTCGCCGATGAACAGACTGCCATCTTTCCGCCGCATCTGCAGCTCAGCGCGATGGACGCCGTGGGCATCTAAGGCTTCCTTGAGCTCGGCTCCAAAGGCGATATAGCGTTCATGACTCGGATACAGAAAGGCCGTGTTGCGCCCGAGGACTTCGTACGGACTGTACCCGAAGATGCGCTCGACGGCCGGATTGCAGGTGATGATGGTGCGCGTGCTTGCATCGATCAAAAATAAGGCTTCGTCGAGGCTGGAAAACGTTTTCTCCAAGAGCACGTTGGCGGCGTGCAACGCCTCCTCCGCCTGCTTGCGCTCGGTAATATCATTAAACGCCACCACTGCTCCCACGACCTCTCCATCCACCGCGATGGACGACGAGGCGTAGGCGACAGGAAAGATCGTGCCGTCCTTGCGGGTGAAAGCGAGCTCGCCGCGTTGCAACTGGACGTCCCCCATCGCCACAGACAGCAAATCGCAAGCATGCCGCGACAGGGCGGTACCGCTCGCCCGGCGTACCCCAATAACATCATGACTCGATTTCCCTAGCAGCTCGGCAGCAGTCCACCCCAACATCTTCTCCGCCGCCGGATTGGCGAAGATGAGCCGGCCCTCGCGATCGACGGCGTAGACCCCTTCCCCCAGGTTGTCTGTGATGGATTTCGTAAATTGGAGCTGACGCCGGAGTTGTTCGTCGGCCTGTTGCACTTCATGGAAAAGGCGAGCGTTCTCGAGGCCTACAGAGGCCATCTGGGCCAATTGCACGATGATGCTCTCGTCATTTTCGGTGAATTCTCCCTCGTACTTGTCCGAGAGCTGGATCACCCCTATACTGCGACCATCGCGCCCGACGAGCGGCGCTGCCAGCCAGCCTCGCATCGGCGGATGCCTGCCCCGTTCTTTCCCAAACCCTCGCCATGCCGGGTGTGCCTCCAATTGCTCCTGCGTCAGGCGCATGGGGCGATTGTCTCGACATACAAGGGCATAGATGCCGGACCCATCGGGTTGTGCAGCATACGCGCGCCAGGCGGCATATTTGTCGGAAAGAGAGACCGCATTGGGAGCCTGCCCCCAATTTCCGTCGACTGTCAGGCGGATAACCGACTGATGCGCCCCGATGATGGCGCGGGCCCGTTCGGTCGTGACTCGAAGCACCTCATCGACGGACAGGGCTGAATGAATGGCCAATGCCGCCTCGGAGAGACCGCGCAGCTGGGCGGCATGCTGTGTGGCATCGACGACGGCTTTTTGCAGGGCATCCTCACCGGCCTTACGTTCGGCGAGATCGATGGCCCCATGCTGCGCTGGGGCGGGAATCGCGAGCGCCCTCAGCACCCATGGCAGCAGCACCGTCGTGCTCAGCGAAATGGCCGCGGTCATGGCTTTGACCGCACCTGAAGCCCAGTAGGTGGGGTACCACACATTCCATACTCCCATCAGATGGGTGGTACCACAGGCGACAAGGAAGGCCCCCAACATCAGGAACATCCAGTCGAAGGGGAGGTCGCGGCGCTTGCGTACGAAAGACAGCAGGATGATCGGCATGACGTAATAGGCGACAGCGACTAGCGTATCCGAGGCGACATGCAGCCAGATGAGCGCTGATCTCCATAGGTAGCAATGACCTTGGGGCAGAAACGGCCCGGAAGTCAGCGCCTCCTTGAGGAACTCCACCATGACCTCACCCCTCTCTTCAAGCCAGTGATGGTGACTGCCAACGGGGGAAACAAGATTCAGGCAGCAGATACCATAGATGATATGAATAGTACATTTTCGACGAAAAAGAAACTACTCACTGGCAGAGCCGCGCACGGCGGTGATCCGAGGAAAGGACAGGCGGTGGAGCATTGGTTCGTGCGCTTCGCAGGGCAAGTGCGGTCGAGACCGCCGTGGCGTCCCTCAACGACTCAGCTTCTGGAGGGACCAGGCTGGTCCACATCGACCGGAACAAAGGTGGGCCGGCGATGATGGGCAGGTGCCGTGCGAGAAGGCAAGCATTCCGAGGACGCCCCTTCTCGCACGAAGAGCGAGCCGGGCCGATCGAGGATCGCCCAGGCATCTTTCATCGGCGCTCCCCGATGCTCTGGCGTTTATGCCGGGTAGATCCGGCGGTAGACTCCAGGCGAGCCCACGCCATGGGTCATCACGTCGCGCATACGATCGGAGCGTGGTGAGGAATGCTGCCGCTGATGGTTCCATGCGGGCGTTTCCGACACCTTTTCGTGCTCGAATTCGTACACGGTGGCATAGCGGACCTCGCCCTCGACGACGCGGTAGCGCCGGGCATAAATCACCCCAGGCACCTGGCGATAGCCGGGGATGTATTCGCCGTTATACCACTCGTTCCACTCTTGATCGGCGCTCTCGGGCACCGACATGCGACCGATCTGCAGGGCGGGCGCCATGCCGCGATCCGGCATGTCAATCGAGACGGGGAAAATCTGCTGACCAAGGACCCGGGTGAGGTTCTTGCCGATCACCGTCGGCGAGATACGCCGGCTCCAGGGGCTGGGATTGGCCCGCCACTTTTGAAATTCCGGGGTTTTCAGGGCCTCAGCACTGTCCAGCTCATACACCGCCAGATACTGCGGTCCGCCCTTATAAGCCACATAGCGGGCGGCGTCGAGGAACCCCGGCAGGCTCAAGAGCTCCGGTAAGTGCTCGGTGTTGTACCAGGCGTTGAACTCGTCCTCATAGGTGGGCTCGATATCGGTGTACACCAGGAAAATCCCCTTGCCTTTCTTGGCCATAGCGATGTCTCCTTTGGCGTAATCAGTGCCTACGGTCGTCGACTGCTTGTCCCCACACGACAACTCCTTCCTCTCAGCTCTCTCCAGCCAGGCCATCGACATATAAGCACTGTCCAGAGATATACCCTGCCTCATCGGAAGCCAGGAAGATGACGGCCGCAGCGGGATCTTCTGGCTCGCCAACGCGCCCCAGCGGAATCCCGATGCGAAACTGCGCTGGATCACCCTTCAGCATCTGCTCATAGCGCGCCTTCGCTTGTTCCGGCGTCTCCGGAAGGCCGGAGTTTCGCCGCAAATTGGTGCGCGTCGGCCCCGGACCGACGGCATTGACGGTGATACCCCGGTAGGGCGCCAACTCAAACGCCAGACAGCGGGTGAGGTGAATCACCGCCGCTTTGGAGATACAGTAGGCGCCCAGGCCGAGGCGCGGCACCTTGCCAGCGATCGAGGCGATGTTAACGATGCGGCCGCTGCGGCGTCGGATCATATCGCGGGCTGCGACTTGCACGCAGTGCCAGACCCCCTTGAGGTTGATCGCGAATAGCCGCTGCAATTCCTCCGACGTCGTATCCAAGAGAGATTTGGGGGGGAGGGCAATGCCAGCGCTATTGACGAGGATATCGATGCGGCCGAATTCGTCGAGCGTGCGCTTGGCCGCCGTCTCGATCTGCTCGGGCTGTGACACATCGACGCGCACGGGGATAGCCCGCACGCCGAGATCTCTGACCTCATCGGCAACACTGGCTGCCTGGCCGCTGTTGACATCCCACACCGCCACGCGGGCGCCGAGCTTGCCCAGCCCCAACGCACAAGCCCGACCGATCCCCGAGCCTCCCCCAGTGATGACCGCAGTCTTGCCCGTGAAGGACATCGCCATTCCCTTTCTCACCCCCCAAGCCTTGAGCCATCACGCCGGCGCGGAACACCGCGGCATGGCGCCAACGGCTCTTTGTCGGGGACGCTGAGGAACCTCAGCTGGGCTGCCAGTCGACGCCTGAGAGAGCTGAAGGTTGACTCTCACGCTAACTTGGCCATGCCGTCCACATACAGGATCTGGCCGGTGATTTGCGATGCTGCTTCAGAGGCTAGAAACAGCACGGCCGCCGCCTGATCTTCCGGCGTGCTCAGGCGGCCAGTCGGGATGCCCAGTCGAAAGACCTCCGGGTCGCCCTGGACGGCAAAACGCTGGGCCGCCTGGCGCGACGCCTCATTGGCAGGCACCCCACGTAGCATGGGGGTATCGGTCGGCCCAGGAGCGATGGCATTGACCGTCACGCCCTGGCCGGCGAGCTCCAGCGCCAGGCACTTGGTCAACATTTTCACGCCGGCTTTGGAGACACAATAGTGTCCCATCCGAGGCCGTGGGAGGTCGGCGGCGATGGAGGCGACGTTGATGATGCGTCCATAGCGCCGCCGCATCATCTCGCGGGCTGCGGCCTGGGCGCAGAACAGGGTCCCCATGAGGTTGACGTTCCAATGGCGGTCCCACAGGTCCGCCGGCATTTCCAGCAGTGACATCGGGCGCTGTAAGATGCCGGCGGCATTGAAGAGGATGTCGAGCTTGCCGCAGCTGAGGGCGATTTCACTGACGACAGCGTTCACCCGAGCTTGGTCGGTGACATCCAGTTCGAACGCCAGTGGCGTCACCCCCACCGGCTTGATCTCCGCTGCCGCACTGTCGAGGGCGTCGCGGTTGATGTCACAGAGCGCCACGCGCACACCGGCTTGTGCCAAGGCCTTGGCGGCGGCACGTCCGATGCCGGAACCGGCCCCCGTGACCATGGCGACTTTGCCAGGGAACCCCATGGGAGACCTCCGCTAGTGTTTCTCCTTCAGCGCCTTTAGCACCTTCTCCGGCGTCAGCGGCAGGCTATACACGCGCACGCCGACGGCATCGTAAATGGCGTTGGCGACGGCCGCCGCTGTAGGCACGATAGGCGGCTCGCCAATCCCCTTGGCGCCGTATGGAGTCGGGCCAGAGGCCAGCGGCTCCTCGATCAAGACGGGTTTAACCTTGGGCACATCCAAAATGCTCGGCAATTTGTAATCCAACAGGTGAGGATTCATGAGCCGACCGTTGCTGTCGAACTTCATCTCCTCCGACAGGGCATACCCCAGGCCCTGGACCGCACCGCCCTGGATTTGCCCCTCGACCGACAGCGGATTGAGGGCGAAGCCGACGTCGTGCACCGCGGTCAGATCCAGGACCTTGACCTCTCCCGTCTCGGGGTCGACTTCTACCTCAGCGACTTGAATGGCGTAATTCACCGACGGCGGCAGATTCTTCGAGGAGAACGAGGCCAGCGGTGGTCCGCCCCGTTGGGTGGCGCTGCGGCTATAGAGCTCGCGCAACGTCAGGCCCCGATCCGGCGTGCCTTTGACGAACACGCGGCCATCCTTGATGTCGAGGTCGTTGACATTGGCCTCCAAGGCATCGGCCGCCGTCTCGAGGAGTTGCTGTTTCAAGGCCTCGGTCGCCTTCTTGACGGTGTAGCCCATGCTGCGCGCGATATTGCTGCCGGCGCTGATGGGCGCCACGGGGGCGACATCGGTATCGCCGGTGGTGACCTGCACGCGATTGACCCCGAGGCCCATCTCCTCAGCCACGATTTGGGCCAGCGTCGTATGGGTCCCGGTGACGTCCACCGAGCCGGTCATCACCGAGACGCTGCCATCTTCGTTGAGCTTGACAGCGTTGCTGCCCGGCATGCCTCCCGAGGTCCAAAAGGCGCAGCCGATGCCGCGGCCGCGATTTTTGCCTTTGGGCCTAGTGCGCCAGCCGGACTCCTCCGCCGCCCGCTCGAGCATCATCACCAGATCGGCGGCATCCTGGGTCGGGCCGATGGTGGTAGGGTCGCCCTTCTTGAGAGCGTTTTTCTTACGGAATTCGAGCGGATCGATGCCGAGGCCATGGGCCATCTCGTCCATGTGTTGCTCAAGCGCAAAGAAGATTTGCGGGCTGCCGGGGGCGCGGAAGGCGGCGCAGGGAGGCTGGGTGGTATACATCACATAGCCTTGCGTCAGGATGTGCGGGATGCGATACGGGCCGGACATGCGGTTGGCGACGTTGCCGGCGAAGTTGAAGGCCGCCGTGGCGTATGCCCCAGTGCCAAACCAGAACTTCGAGTGGCGCGCCACGATGGTGCCGTCCCGTTTGACCCCCGTCTTGATTTCGATAATGCATGGGCGCCGCGGGGTGGTGGAGAGGAAATCCTCCTCGCGGTCCATGATGATCTTCACCGGCCTGCCCGTTTTGCGCGCCAATAGTACTGCCGGCGGCTCCAGCACCAGGGTGTTTTTGCCGCCGAAACCGCCGCCGATCTCCGTGCCGATGAGGCGAATCTTACTGTGTGAGGTTTGCAGCGCCTCGGCCAGATAATTGCGGATGGTGAACTGCCCCTGCGTCGTCGTCCACACGGTGATCTTGCCATCGGCATCGACTTTGGCCACCGCCACATGCGGTTCGATGTAGCCTTGATGGGCCATGGCGACTTCGTAGCGGCTCTCGAAGGTGCGGTCGGCCTCCTGGAAGCCGCGTTCGACGTCGCCGACTTTCACCTCGGCGTAATTGACGATATTGCCCTTGCGACCGAGGTTGTCCGGTGCGCGATAGCTTTCCCAGGCCTCATGCACCAACACGGCGCCGGGTTCGGCGGCCTGCCGAGGATCGATGACCGCTGGCAACGGTTCGTATTCGACCTCGATCAAAGCCAGCGCATCCTCGGCGATGTGGGCATCCGTCGCCGCCACGGCAGCGATTGGCTCTCCCATGTAGCGCACTTTCTCGCGTGCGAAAATCCAACGATCTTTGATCACCCCACCAGAGGGCGTTTCCGGAGCGTCCTTGGCGGTGACGATGGCCTTCACGCCTGGCAAACGCTCGGCCTTCCTGGTATCCAGACGCACAATGCGAGCGTGCGCATGCGGACTGCGCAAGATCTTGCCGTGGAGCAAGCCAGGTAGTTGGACGTCGTCTCCGAACACCGCTTTGCCGGTCACCCGAACGTCGGCGTCGATGCGCGCAATAGGTTTTCCAACCACAGCATAGTCAGGCATAGCTCTCATCCTTCTTCCGGTGGTTCACTGCGGTTCCGAACCTCGCCGATGGCTGGTCCGCCTCAAAGCCGTGCCATTGGGCCTATTGTACATCAGCCGGCTTCAATTGCAAGTGCATCACCAGGATCGGGGATGAAAGGAGTACAGCGGTGTGTCCGCCGTGCCATTGCGCAGTTGACACCGCCGCAATGGCCGGATACAATCGCCTAACTCTCGGCAAACACGGCCAATTCGCAACGCGTCGTGGAAAGGAGACAAGCATGCCGGACCAAGCCCTCCAGATGGCCCTGGCAGACGGAATGAGCCGGCGCAGCTTCCTGAAGGCGCTCGGCATCGCCACGGGGAGCGTCGTCATCGCATCGCAGTGGCCGACCTCTCGGGCGCACACCGCCACTCCTCCGGGCTCCGACTTCCAACTCAAAGCCCCCGAGCCCAATCCCAAGCGGGGCGGGCTCTTGCGGTACTCTGTACACAGCGCCCCAGCCCACTTCGATATTCACCAATCAGGGACCGTCGCCAACATGGGCGCCCAGGGTCCGATGTACGATAATCTCATCCGGCGCGACCCCCGCGATGGCCAGACGATCATCCCGGATCTGGCCCAGAGCTGGAAGATTTCGGACGACGGCAGGACCTACACTTTTTTCTTGCGCAAGGGCGTGAAATTCCACGATGGCGCCGACTTCACGGCGGACGACGTGCACGCCACCTTCCACCGCATCATCTGGCCCCCCAAGGGCATCAGCATCCCACGTACCCCATTGTTCTCGGCTGTGAGCGACATCGTCATCCTCGACCCCTACACCATCGAGTTCAGACTCAGCGAGCCACGGCCGCAGGGTTTCATGCTGGGCGCCTTCGCCAGCGGCTGGAATGTCATCGTCCGTAAGAAGACGCTGGAGGAAAATGACTATAATTTGCGGAACGTCATGGATTATCCCGGCACGGGCCCCTTCAAGCACGTCCGCCGCGTCGATAAAGAAGTGTGGGTGATGGAAAAGAACCCGCATTACTGGAACAAGGGGTTGCCCTATATCGATCGTCTGGAGATCTACCATTTGCCGCCGTTTTCTCCTGAACTGGGAGCCGCGTTGTTGGCCGGTAAACTGGACTACGCCCGCCTTCTCGACCCGGTGACCGCCCGGAAAGTCCAAGAAACGCCGGGGATGACGGCGACGGACTTTTATCAAAGCGTCATCCAAGCAGTATGGGTGAACACCGAGAAAAAGCCGCTGCACGACCCTCGCATACGTCGAGCCATGCATTTAGTCTTCGATCGGCCTGTGCTCGTCGATGTGGTCAAAGATGTGGCGCCGATGATGGTGGGCGGCTTCATCTATCCGTTTTCAGAATGGGCGACGCCGACGGAGGAGCTCTCCAAACGCCTGGGCTACCAGAAAGACCCCAAAGCCGCCATCCAGGAGGCGCGGCGGTTGATGGCCGAGGCCGGCTATCCTCATGGGCTGAAGAACCTCGACTTTTTAGTGCGCGAGGCCGCCACGTTCAAACTCTGGGCCGTGGCCATTCAGGCCATGCTCAAAGAGGCCTTGAATATCGAGACCAACCTGCGCACGGTGCAGATCTCGGCCTGGTTCGATGAGGCGCAGGCGGGGAATTTCGATCTGGCCATCAGCGCCATCGTGTCGACGCTGATGGATCCGTCGGATTACTTCAACGCCTGGTACACGAAGGATGGACCGCAGAACTACGCCAAATGGTCCAACGACCAGTTCCAAGCGCTGGTGCAGCAGATCGACCGCGAGACCGATACGATGAAGCGCAAGGCCCTGGTGCGTCAAGCCGAAGAAATCATGGAGAACGATCCGCCGCTGCTGCCAGTATCCTACGAGAAGATCTACGACGGCTGGTACAACTACGTGAAGGGCCACAATCCCTATCATATCTTCGGGATCTACGACGTGGTGCGGTGGGACACGGTGTGGCTGGATAAGTAAGGGGAGGGGTTGCACGGCCAAACGGTGCCAGGCGTGCTGAAGGAACTGACGGGTTTCGCCATCATATGCCACCTCGTGTGTATGGTCATGCGGCCATCGGCGCCCGGGTGCATCCAGGCGATGTCCTCCCCGACCGTCCACACCTTATAGCCCATATGGGCCAGCGGGGAGACCAGCATGGAGAGGTTGGTCTTGCCGCGGGCGCTTGGAAACGCCGCCGCCATATAGGTTACCTCGCCCGTCGGATCCTCTAGCCCGAGGATGAGCATGTGCTCAGCCATCCACCCCTGGTCGCGGCCGATGGCGCTGGCGATTCGGAGCGCCAGGCACTTTTTCCCGAGCAAGGCATTGCCGCCATAACCGGAACCGATGCTCCAAATGAGCCGCTCTTCGGGAAAATGCAGGATAAATCGCCGATCGGGGCTGAGATCGGCGATTGAATGCAAACCGGGGACAAAGTCAGCCGACGAGCCCAGGCGCTCCAGGGCGACGTTGCCCATCCGGGTCATGATACGCATGCTGGCGGCTACGTAAGGGCTATCGGTGACTTCGACTCCCACCTTGCGATACGGTGATGCCACCGGACCCATGATGTAGGGCACCACATACATCGTGCGCCCTTGCATGCTGCCGTCAAATAGCTTGCCGACGTTGTCGCGCGCCTCCTGGGGGGCCATCCAGTTGTTCGTCGGTCCCGCATCGTCGTGCTCCGGGGTACAGATAAACGTCAGATGCTCTGTGCGCGCGACATCGTTGGGATGGCTGCGATGCAGATAGCAGACGGGATAGGTGCGCTGATTGAGGGGGGATAAGGTGCCATCCTCCAGCATGCGCGCGCTCAAACCCTGATACTCGGCTTGTGATCCGTCGCACCATACGATCTTCGCGGGGCGCGTCAATTGGGCAGCCTCATCGACCCAGTGTTCGAGCGGTGTGGCCATCGCTGAAAACCTCCCCTCTGACGGTTGCTTCTTCGGGGTCTCCGTCACGGTCGTCGTGGGATGCTGATCAGCGTCTTTCGCGGCAACGAATCTCCCGGTTTTGGTGCTGCGATGTATCGTGGTCGGGGGGAACCTCTTGGTTGGGTTCGATACACGGTGAACCTCGAGGCGTTCTGAGGGGGGTTAATAACCCAGGTTCATTCCACACACCTGCATGGGGGGCCCTGCATCGTGACTCCTTCTTTCTGGTCAGGACAGATCGCGTGGAGGCGTGGAGAAATATCGCTTAATCACATCCTCCGCCTCGCCGGGTAAGTAGGTGCGCAACCATGAAACGAACACGAACGTGTTCGGAGAGATCGGCGTCTCAGCGCTCTCGGGGTGACGCGCCCGGTAATCTTGTTGAAAGAGGGCCACCAGAGCGTTGACAAAGTCGGCGTCGTCGAGGTCGTCGAGTCGGTTCAAGCTCAGTCGTATCGCCGCGTCGTGATAGGTGGAGTGCTGGCGTAATCGCAGCGTCCGACAGACCCAAGCCGGCATCCGATCCCAGCAGCCCCACAACTGATCGATCAGGGTATATAGCCGCTCGAGGCTGAACTCTCGGGCGTCCAGTGCCCACCGCCATTGAGCCACAGACGTGCCTGGGGGCCGATAGATCGCCCGCAGACAGGTGAGGAACTGCCGCTTCACGTCAGGCGTGTTCATCGGGACTCCTTCTCGCGGCGTGGCCGTTCATACCGCCCGGCGGTCCTAGCGGCTGAGGCATGGCCAGCACCCTCCGGACTCGCCCCCTGGGCAACAGGCTGTGGCCATGAATCCAGGGCTTTGGCCGATGCCGGCATGGGTTGATACTCCGGGTGCTGTGCCATGTAGACCACCACATCGGCGGCAGTCTCGAGGCGCATGTCTCGAGGTTCACCACGAGATCGTACAAGGCGGGATACGCCAAGTGGTGAGGCGCTCTCAGAAAGCTGTGGCGCATCGAGCTGGCCAGGGCCTAGACGGTGGGTTGTGCCACGGCCATAAGCGCCCACGCGGGTGCATGATCGTGGAGCATGGCGTACACTCCACCGCTGTCATGATGGCGCGGTCGACCCGTAGGCGGTGCTGCTGGACGACCTTGCGCTCCTCGCGGGAGACGATGAGACCAGCTCACGAGGCGTAACAGCCGATCCACGTACTTGGAAGCCATGTGGTTGATCTACCCGTCCTTGTAGCGCTGTCTATGAGACAGACCGCCTGGAGCGCCGCCAAACCGAGGAGCGCCCGTAGGTCCCGGGTCTCCTACATCCACAGGGACAGCTGGTAGAAGGGAAAAGCGGCCAGAACCACATCGAATCCCCACTGCCAGCGTCGTCATGGCCACCCGCCATGTCGGGCCGCGATCGCCATGCCGGCGAACCAGCCATCGGCGATGAACAGGGCCGCGAGGCCGATGAGGGCCGGCACGGTCGGGATCATCAGCGACTCCTTGCCTCGCCAGCCACAGCCCGAGACGCGCTGCCGCCTGGAGAGCGTCCGTCCCTCCTCGCCGCTACCCCTCGTCGCCCCCCAAGCCGAGGTCGGCGATCAACACGCCGATGCGCTCGGTCTCGACCTCCTGGTGGCTGAAGCGAAAGACCTCCCAGTTGTCCCGCCGGAGCCAGCGATCCTGGCGCAGGTGGCGGGTGAATCGCTCCGGGCACAGACGCCGCCCCACGCCCTGCAAGTGCGGGTCGAGCTCATACGCGGTGAAGTCGGTCAGGTCATCGAGCGCGATCACCAGTCGGCGGTTGTCCACGATCAGCACGAAATCGACGCGAAACGGCGCAGTCGGGGCCAACGGCAGGCCGGACATGGCCCCGGGCATCCAGTTCATCCACACGAAGGGGAGGAGCGCTGGCTGCTGGAGCAGGGCCTCGAAGTCCCTGGTACACCGACTGGGGATGACGAACTGGTTCTCCTGCCATTTCACAAAGCGTTCGAAGAACGTAAGCTGGATGGGGTATTCCTTACCGATCAGATCGGCAAAGCGTTGCATCCCCATGTAGTAGGCGGTGTACAGCGCCTCCGCCTCGACGTCCTCGAGCAGCACGTCGAGCCAGCGCAGCGTCTCCAGCCGACCGTGCCAGCCCTTGCGCAGGCGCACCAGGGCGTTCTGGGCACAGCGGAGCCATGGGGGTTTGCCTGCGGCAATGCGCAGCTCGAACGTCGGCAACTCTCGGCCGAGGAGTAAGAAATCCATTGCCTGTCCTTTATGGGCCACGGCTGCGGTCGCTGCGCGTGCCCACCGACGTCTGTCAGCGGGGGCCATCCCCTGCCGCCGGCCGGCGCTCGCATCGTCGGGCGCGCCGCTCGGGACACCGGCGCAGCAACGCATACAGATCGGGGTCATCATCCTCCGCGTCCTGCGTCCCGGGGATGTGTTCCTCGACCCCGTTGGCCCGCCGGCAGCGCCGGCACAAGCGGTTGGCGGGGCCCCAGGAGAGGAAAGCCTCCTCGCAGGCCAGACATCGCCGTCGTATGCGCTTCATCGCCCCCTCTCCCACGCTGGCGCCCGTTCGGTGTGCCGCCCATCGCCGCGGTCCAGTGGCAAGAGGCGCGTCCCCAGTCTCCCGTGCGATCTGCTAACGCGGCAGCGCCAGAATCGTCGCGGCCATCGTCGGTGCATGGGTCAGGCAGCGCAGGTGGTAGGCGCCCACCTGCTCCGCCACAAAGGAGATCTTATATTCGCGGCCGCGCTGCCAGGTGGCCGTGGGTACCACGACCTGGCCATCCGGCGCCAGCACCGCCACCTCGTGTTGGTCGCCGTTGACCACGAACACCGTCAACCGTAAGGTGTCGCCCTGCTGCACAGTGACGAAGCCCGGGGTGAACAGGTAGCTGGAGACCTCCCAGCGCTCCGGGGCGCCCGGCTCTGCCTCACCCGGAGCCTTGAAGCCATAACCCTTCGAGAGTTCCACAGGGTTGACCGCCGGGGGCGACAGCTTTTCCGTCGTCGTCGCCCCTTTGATTTCGACGGCACTCATGAGGATCTCCTGCGTGGCCGGTGCGCGTTGTGCCGAGGCATTGGAGCCTGGCAGCAACGCCGACCACAGGAGGACACCGCACGCTATGGCACCCCACATGGCGAGTCGTTTCATGACGCGTCTCCTACGTCCCAGGTCGCTGACGAGACCGCGCTCCGCTCAATGCACCGTCTCGGGACACATCACTCGGGCGGCCGCCGTGGGGTGGTGCGAGCGACCGCGACGCGGACGCGCCGCGCCTTCGGACCCTGGGGCGTCTCCTCCACCACGAACTCGACGACCTGTCCCTCCTGGAGCTCCGAGAACGGCACGTGCAGCACTTCTGAGCGGTGAAAAAACACGCTGCGGCCGTCGTCGCTCTGGATGAAGCCAAAGCCCCGCTGTTCGAGCAACCGTCGAATCGTCCCTTGTGCCACGATCATCCTCCCGTTTCACGGCGCAGACCCTGCCACGCTCGCCATCATGCCCTGGGTCATCAGCCATCAGGCGCGAGCCGGTCCCCCTGACTGGGCTCCCTCTCCTCACCGCCGCCCAGGAGACGGCGTCTGCATGTGAAAGGCCAAGGTTTCGCAGGTCTCTACGAGGCCTTCGCGGTGCGCAGTCCAGCCCGCCGCTGCCGGTGTGCTCTGGACTCCTGGCTCGCCGCCGGGTGCGTCTCTCTTGGGCCCGCCGTGCGTGTCCCATCGTGTCGGGTGTGTCCTCGCCTACAGCGTTGTGCCTGTCCCGGGCTAGCGCCGCGGCGTCACCATGAGCACCGGACAAGGGGCGTGCCGGCTCAGATAGGCGGCGGTCCCACCCAGCATCGCATCGAGCACACTCCGCTTGCTGTGGGCCCCGATGACGAGGAGATCTGCCGGCAGGCGCTCTGCCACCTCGACGATCGTCTTTCGGGGCTCGCCCGCCTGCACCATGGGCGTGATCGGAACCTCCAGCCCCTGCACGTCGGCGAGGAAGGCCTTCAGCTTCGTCTCCATTTGCGCATCGATGCGCTGCATGATGTCTTCGCGATAGCGGGCGATCATGTCTGGGGAGAGGCTTGGTTCCTTGATCTTGCCGTAATCGTAGACGCTGAGGACCGCCAGCTTCGCCCCACAACCCTTGGCCAAAGCGACCGCCACCTCGCGGGCGGTGAGCGCATGCGACGTGAACGCGTCCCACTGTTGAAGCGCCACCGCTAAGAGGATCTGTTGAGACATCGCACACCTCCTCCCAGGGTACGATCGAGGAATGAGCCGCTGCCGCGAAACCTCGCCCCTGCGATCAGCGCGGCAGATGGCCGAGGATCAACCTAAGGGAGGGGCGCTGCAGACATTATGCCAAGGGGAACAGAAGGTCCAAAGGCACGACCAGCGCGGCATACAACGGGAGTCAAATGCCAAGGAATTCCATGGAGGATCTAACGATGAGGCCAAAACGGCACGGAAACGGCCCTTACCCGCTGAACCTCATGTCAATATGGCACATAACATGGGTGTGTCGCAGTGCCAAGATGGCCTATCAACGGCATTAGGCGAGGCCATAAGCCTTAATCTTGCGGTGCAATGTCCGGAGCCCGATGCGTAGCAGCTTGGCCGCCTCGGTTTTGCTCTTGGCCTGGGTGAGGGTGTGGCGGATCAGCTCTTTCTCAACCTCTTCGAGAGGTGTCCCAACGCGAATGGTCAACTCGTCGGCAGCGGGTGACGGCTGAATGTAGGGTGGGAGATCGACCGCCTCGATGATGGGCTTGCGCGACAGGATCACCAGGCTCTCTAAACAGTTGCGCAGCTCCCGCACGTTGCCGGGCCAGGCATACTGCTGCAGTCGCCGCATCGCTTCGGCCGAGAGCCCGGTGACCTTTTTCTGGTGCTTTTCGTTGAACTCCTCGAGGAAGGCGTTGACCAGCAAGGGGATGTCCTCGGTGCGCTCACGTAGGGGCGGCACCTCGATCGTGACCACTCGCAGGCGGTAGTACAGATCCTCGCGGAACGTCTTGTTCCGTACCGCAGCCTCAAGGTTGGTGTTGGTGGCGGAGATGACGGTGAGGTCGACCGTGATCGGCTTGGTCCCCCCCACCCGCAGGAATTCCTTGGTCTCGAGCACCCGCAGCAGCTTGGCCTGGGTCGTCACGCTGATCTCGCCGATCTCGTCGAGGAAGAGGACGCCACTGTCGGCGAGCTCGAAGAGCCCGCGTTTCCGCTCATTGGCGCCGGTGAAGGCGCCCGGTTCATGGCCGAACAGCTCGTTCTCCAGCAGCCCCTCGGAGAAGGCGGCGCAGTTGAGGGCGATGAAGGGTCGGTGCTGGCGAGGGCTGTTGCGGTGGATGGCCCGTGCGATGAGCTCTTTCCCGGTGCCGCTTTCCCCGAGGAGTAAAATGGTGCCGGCGCTGGCGGCGACCTGCACGATGGTGCGGTAGATCCGGCGCATCGCCAGCGAGTTGCCGATGAGATTTTCAAAGCCGTATTCGATGTCCAACCGTCGGCGCAGCTCTCGTACTTCGGCGTTCACTTCCAGCTGACCCACCGCTCGCTGCACAACCACCTCGAGCTCACGGAGGTTCACGGGCTTGGTCAGATAGTCATAGGCCCCACACCGCATGGCCTCTACGGCAGAAGCGATGCTCGCAAAGCGCGTCATCACGATGACAGCGATATCGGGGTCGACGGCGTGGGCCTCGCGGAGGACGTCCAGGCCGCCGACATGGCGCATTTTCAGGTCGGTGAGCACCACATGGATGGTCTCACGCTTGAGCAGAGGCAGCGCGTTGGAGCCGGCTGTAGCGGTGAGCACACGATAGCCTCGCGTCCTGAGGGCGTCAGCGAGCGCCGGTAAGACCCCTTGCTCCTCACTGACGACCAGCACGCTCCATTTCTGCGCCATCGTTTCCCCTCCTCGGTCGCCCGAACGTGGCATCGCGCCAGGCCCCTGGAGCATTCACGGCCGCTGCCGCCAGGAGGTGGACCGGACGGGCGACTGCACCCTCAGGGTTAGCCACCCGGCAATGGTCGTTCAGCCTTTCACAATCCGGGTGATTTGCTCTTCAGCCCAGGTCATCGCTTCTTTCGTCGGCATCCCTTGAATGGCCTTGGCGACCATATCAGGTAAGACATAGGACAAATCGACCTGGGCGGCATACTGATTCGGGGGTCCAGGCCAGCCTTTCGGGTGGGCATACTCCCCTTCTTTGGGAAGCATCGCCATCTTCGGGTCACTGGCCCACACCGGATGGTTTTCGAAATGCCGTACCGGGGCATGGTTAAAGCCATTGCCGGCGACGATCCAGGAGGAATAATACTCTTCCTCATAGAAGAAGCGCAGAAAATCTTTGGCCGCCTCGACATTCTTCGAGAAGTTCCAGATGCCCATCTGGTGGATCGGAGGGGCAAAATGCCGCCCGGCGGGGCCGGCCAACGTCGTATGGTGGTTCAGATCCTCGGCGATCGGCATTTTTTTCGACAGCGCTGTATTGTACGGGCTGACGGGGTTGTGGATCCAGGCGCATTTGCCGGCCAGGACGCAGCGATTGTTGCTGGCATCGTCCCATGACAGCACCTCGGCTTCCATCGCGCCGTGGTACAGCTCCTTATAATATTCGATGACCTCGGCGGTCTGCGGCGAGTTGATGGCCACGGTTTGACCATCGGTATCCAGCACCTTGCCGCCGTAACACCACAAAATAGACCAGAAGGTGGTGTTGGCGTCCGAGCAATGGCTGACGGCGATGCCCACCGGATGTCCGGCTTTTTTCAACGCGCGCCCCGCCTGAAGGAGATCCTGCCAGCTATCAGGAACCGACTGGCCGTGTTTCTTGAACAGCGTCTGATTATAGGTCCCTGGGAAAGAGATCCACATCCACGGTAGGCCGCGCCAGACCCCGTTCACGAATGTAGCCTCCTTGGCAAACGGATATAGACCACCATATTTCTTTTCGATCTCTGCGACGAGATCGTCCATCGAGACGAGGTATTGCTCATAAAGAAAGGGCAGGGCTCCGGGGACGAACACGATGTCATGCCCAGCACGCGTCTGCACCTCAGCGGCCAGTTTGGAAGGGAGCTGAAGGTGGGCCATCGTATCGATGCGAACGTTGACGTTATTCCGCTTGCCGAACTCGGCACCGATTTCTTTCAGTTTCTCGTCGGAGGCGGGCACGAAGTGATTCCAGGTGATCATGGTGACTTCGCGGCGTTGCGCGAAGACCGGTGCCCGACCCAGCGTGAACACACCGAGTGCGCCAGCCGCACCGATTTCCAGGAAGCGACGGCGCGAGAACCGGTATCCCACTTCGTTGCTGTTGACGCGCATCTCACGGGTCATCCTTCACCTCCTTCTTCGTGGCGCATGAATGCCTACGGTTCAACACCCTCTCTGGGCTGTGCTTCTGACTCCAGTCATCGGAGTCACCCTTCCATGCTGGATGCTCGTCCAGGCGCCTGCATCCTCTCAGCTGCCCATCCACATAGGGCTACGTCCCAGCAACATCTCTGTCCCCCGTCGGGTCGCTACCTTGCAGGTCTGATGTCGTCCACCTTAACGATCGCATCGCGGCGTGGCTGCCAACGCAGCTCTTTTCGGAGCGCAACGATGTTCTCCGGCTGCAGGACGATCAGCAGCGGCATGGCGTCGAGGAAGATCGTCGCCGCCTGCTTGTAGTTGGCCGCGCGCGCCTCCTGATCGTGTAGTTGACGCGCCTGCGCCATGAGCCGGTCCCACTCCGGGTGACGCCAATAGTCATACAGACCGCCTGGCTGCAACCAACGCCAGAACATGTCGTCGGGGTCGAGGAGCGGGGAAGCCAGCTCGCTCAGCAATAGGCCGGCGATGGCTTTGCGTTGCAAGGTTTGGACGAGGTCGGAGGGCTGCAACCACCGGACCACCGTATTGATGCCCACCTGCTGGAACATCGCCGCAATGGCCTCAGCAAGCGGCGGTTCAGGGGCGAGAGCGCCGACGACGGCTTCGATCGTGATTGCTTCTCCGGTATAACCGGCTTTGGCCAGCAGTTCTCTGGCTTTGTGCGGGGCATATTCGAAGCGCGGTTTGCTCGGGTCATACCCCACCATGCCGACGTTCGGATAGGCGTCGTTCGGCACCACGCCACGTCCGTGCCAGAGCTTGTTCACGATCGCCTGCCGGTCGATAGCATAGTGCATCGCTTGGCGCACGAGCTTGCGGTCGAGGGGCGGCTTCTTCACATTGAGAAAGAGAACGATGAACCGGGCTGAGGGAGCGATTTCGACTCTGGCCGAGGCAGTCTTCTCGATCGCCTCAACCTGGTCCGGCGGCACATCGGTGATGAAATCGACGTCGCCCGCCAGAAGAGCTGCGATGCGGCCGGCCGTTTCCGGGTAGGGCTTGTAAATCACCGTGGCATAGGGAATGGGCGTTCGCCAATAGCGCGGATTCGCTGCGAAGACCAGATGCTCGTTCTTCCTCCAGTCGACGAACTTGATAGGGCCACTCCCGATAGGGGCCTTGCGGAAGCCTTCCATCCCGACGCGTTCGAAATATTGCTTGGGTAAAATCATGCCCGCGGGGGAGGCCAGGCGCGCTGGCAAGAGCGGATCGGGGTGCTGGGTGATGATCCGCACGGTGTATGGGTTGAGGGCTTCGACCCGCTCGATGAGGTGCAAAGCTGCGTACGCGCTGGTGCGGGGGTTGTCGGCGGCGGCTCGCTCGAGGGAGAACTCGACATCCTCCGACGTCAGGGGAGCGCCATTGTGGAAGATGACGCCTTCGCGGAGTTCGAACTGCCACGTCGTGTCGTCGATGCGCGTCCACGATGTGGCGAGTGCCGGCTCCAGCGCGAGGTGTTCATCGCGCCCGACGAGTGTGTCGTAGAGGTTCGCATACACATTGAGGTCGCAAGCTGAAGTGCTGTAGTGCGGATCGAGATGGCTCACCTCGGTGCTTTGGCCGATGACGAGCTCGCGGGACATACGAGCCGTGGCCCAGACAGGGAGGCTATACATCACGGCGAGGGCGACGAGGAGCCATGCCGGCCGCCGCCAGTTCGGAAGGTGATCCCAGGGCATCTGTGTACCGCCTCTGACCGAAGGCACCACGCGCACGAGGAGCACTCGCCGAGTGCTCCACACATCAACGTAGGCAGGAGGCCTGGATTGGCCTCAATCTTATCGCCCGGCGTTAGGAAAAGTCAAGCAATGGCGATAGCTTAGACCTGCTTCACGGCGGGGCGCTGGCCCTCCTTTACGGCCATCTGGCCAGAACATAGCCGCGTCCGTCCACCAGCGCCTGCGAGACGATATGCCCCAGGTGGCGAAAGCGCGCCCAGCTTTGCGCATCGGTGATGACAAAACCCCGCTGCAAGTCCGTTCCCGCCAGCACTTTATGCTCTTCGATACAGATCAATGGACGATCGACATAAAATACCAGGGAGGTGCGAATATGCCGGTTCGTCACCAGCAGGTCTCCGGCGGTGGGAGATGGCTGATTGATGCCACAGGCCGGTTGAATCACATAGACCGCTTGGTCAGGCCGGACATATTGCGCCACGTGCGGTGCAAAGCGTTTGACATCGGGCGAACCATCGGCGGGGACGGGCAAACGCAAACAACAGGCCAGCATGACCACTGCTACCCCTCCCAGGGCTAGACGGCCGGAGAGGAAATCTGCCAAGCCGACGGCGATCATCAGCGCCACGGCGGGGTAGATGATCGCAATATACCAGCCGACCTTGGTCTGGGCCGCGGAGAACAGCGCCAGAGGGACCGTGATCCACGCCAGCAGCAACAGCACTCCATCATCCTGCTGACGCCAGGCCTTCCACACGCCCCAGACATACGCCAGTGGCCAGCCGTATCCCCAGATCGACAATCCCCGCCGCACCACCCCCGCATAAAACAACGGCCCTCCACTATGTTCTTCCAAGGTCTGGAACACACGCTCTAACACGTTAAAGCCAACGTATTCCCGCAGAAACTGCGGCCCGTGAAGACTGTACTGCCAAAGGTGCCACGGCAGCATCACGAGGGCCGCGACCAGGCAACCGACGGCGAGATAGCGTCGGTGCGAGGCCCGGGGTTGCGACCGCAACAGGAAGAAGAGCCCGATGATGACCAGCCCTACGAGGCCGGGCCAGGCCTTTGTGAGCACCGCTAAGCCAACGGGCAGCCCGACCAGCACCAGCAGCCAGGGACGGCGGTTCGCCTCCCACGTTAGGAACAACGCCAGCGCAATCCAGAACGCCAGCGTTGTGTCCATCATACTGACCCGCGACAGGCTCAAAAAATTCCACCATTGGCTGTAGTAGGCACCGTCGACCCCCAACAGAAGCAGGGCGGCCGCCAGGCCCACGGGCCACGAGTGCAGGCGGATGCCGAAGCCCATGGTGAGAGCAACGACCCCAAAGCCAAAGAGCGCCGCCCACAGCCGTGCCGCAAACTCGCCGATGCCGACGACGTGATAGGCCAAGGCCGTCAGCCAGAAGTACAGCGGCGGTTTATGGAAAAAGGGCAAGCCGTTCCAGGTGATCGTCCCCCATGTTTTGGCGTGCAGCATTTCCTTGGCGGCTTGCGCGTAGATCGCCTCGTCCCAATCGTAGAGGCTGCCATCTCCTAGCCGATAGAACAACAGGCCCAACGCCAGGCTGAGAACGCCTATGCCGCCCAGCCAGGGCGTGACGCCGGAGCCTAAGAGGTGCGCGAGCCATTTAAGCATGGATGTAGGAGGTCACAGAGGCGGTTAGCGAGGGCAAAGGAGATGAATAATGGCGGCGACATCCGGTTCCTTTTCCAATTCCGCCAAGCGCTCGACCGCCTCGCGGCCATTGGCCTCAGGAAGAGGGGGGGCGGCATAGTGCCAACAATTCCAGAACTTCTCCGCCGTTTCATCCCAGGTCAAGGCCCGCCCGGGCGCGCCTTTGAGGACATCGATCTGGCGCTGGATTCGCTGCCCCGACGTCATCACAACCTCCAAGCGCTGCGGCGCAGGGGCATTAGCCAGTGCCAACTCAGGATCGACGACCACGGTGACCTTTTGTGCCAGTCGCTGAATGGTTGGATCCTCAAGGGCTGCGCCTTCGGCATCTTCGATGGCCACGCGCCCGCGGATCAAGGCATTGGCGACGGTGAATGGTAATGACAAGCGTGCGTCAAGTGGGTTGCGCTGCGATGGGTCATGCGGGCGGCCCACCAGTCGCTGCACAAACGCCGAAGCGGCGACCGTGATGTTGGCGACCTGCTCCGGTTGCACACTGGCCTCGCGGTGCAAGGCTAAGGCGAGTTCGACGGCACCATGCGTTAAGCGCCCGCAGGGGTAGGGTTTCTGGCTGATGTTGACCACCTCGTACCGATTGCCAAGGTCACCGAGCAACACGGCGCGCGCGTAACTCCCCCGTTCGTACAGAGGATAATAGCCGAACAGGCCATTGAAGCACTCGCGTGGGCCGGTGATGCCACGACGGGCCAGGGCAGCCGCAACGATGCCCGCCTTGGCTCCGAAGCCCGATTGCATGGTATTGACCGAGGCCCCCTCACGGTGTGCTTGGAGGGTGCCGGAGAGCTGGCTATAAACGATGCCGAAGGCATTGAGCGCGGGGTCCACCTCCATTCCCCACAGCTTGGTGACCGCTGCAGCCGCACCAAAGCCGCCGCACGTCGCCCCACGGTAAAAGGTCATGGCCGATTGCGTCGCCAGGCCGATACGACAGGTGAGATCGGCGGCGAGGGCGATAGCGGCGATGAATTCGCGGCCGCTTACGGCGCCTCTGGCCTCGGCTGCGGCCAGGGCCGCCGGGAACGGGGCAGTCAGCGCGTGCACGATGGCGCCCTCGTGGACGGCGTCGTACTCGAGGGAATGCATCATGGTGCTGTGAATCCAGGCGGCGTAAGGCGCGGGCACGCGCCGCCCCGATGGCAGAAGTGTGCACTCAGGCCGCCCGCCCCACTCAAGGGCTTGCTCAACTAGCATGCGACACCACGCACAAGGCGAGCCCCCAAGCGTGATCGCAAAGGCATCCAAGATGAGGCGCTTGGTCGTCTCGATCACCGGCGTCGGCAGATCGACATAGGCGCGTTGCACGATGTGCTGCGCGAGAACTTCCGCTTCGGTCATGTCTCCCTCTTCTCTTCCCGGAGATCGCGATATATCACGGCGAGCATATGTAACGGTCTGCAATGCACCCTATATCAGGACATTCGCGGCGGTATGTCAAGCCGAAACTCCTCCGCCTCAAGGCGGCGTGGAGATGAACATGGAGATTGCTGCCCTTACTGCCCGCCAACGCCAGTCCATCACGCTCATCTGACGATCAACTGGTCACTCTTCGCCGAAAATTCCAGGGCTTGTTCTTTGTTCGCAAAGAGCCAAGAAGCGCTGTTGAGGGAATATCGCCCCGTCCTCGCCGCGGCACCTGGACAGACTTCTCCGCTTCGAGGATCGCCGATGGCAACGCCTCACGCGTCGATAGCGCGGAGTCTCCTTTGATGATATCGCGTTCAGCGCACGGGGGCGGCTTGCCTCCAGGGCGCGAATTCGGCATGATAGGGATAATTGAATGACCCATCGGTGTTATCACCGCAGCTCGCATAAAGGAGAGGCCCACGTGGATGCCCCACTGCAGCTCAGCGTGCTCGATCAATCGCCCGTGCGTGAGGGTGGCACCGCCGCCGACGCACTGCAGGAGACCATCGCTCTGGCCGTGGCCACTGAGGCCATGGGTTATCGCCGTTTTTGGGTATCGGAGCACCATAATTTGGCCAATTTCGCCGGCACCAGTCCCGAGATCCTCATCGGCCAGATCGCAGCGCGCACGCGTACCATACGGGTGGGCAGCGGCGGCGTGATGTTGACCCATTACAGCGCCCTGAAGGTGGCGGAGACGTTTCGCGTCCTGGAGGCGCTGTACCCCGGACGCATCGACCTCGGCATCGGCCGCGCCCCCGGCAGCGACCCCCTCACCGCCGCCGCCCTGGCCTACCCTGGCATGGCGCGCGATGTCCGCCATTTTCCCCAGCAGGTCATAGACCTCTTAGCCTACCTGAGCGATCGTCTCGAGCCATCTCACCCCTTCGCGGGGGTTCATGCTGCGCCAGGCCGGCCGGCGAACGTGCCCGAGGTGTGGCTGTTGGGCTCTCGCGTCGAGTCCGCGCACCTTGCCGCCACGTTAGGCTTGCCCTTCAGCTATGCGCACTTCTTCGGTATGGGCGTGGAAGACGGCCCCCTCATCGTCGAGAGCTATCGCCGCCACTTCCGTCCGTCGGCGTATCTCGCCGAGCCGCGGGTGAATGTGGCCGTGCATGTGCTGTGTGCCGACACGGAGGAAGGGGCGCGACGGCTGGCGGCGAGCCGCAACCTGATGAAACTGCGCAGTGCGCTGGGGGATCGGAAGGGGGTACCGCCTGTCGAGACCGCCCTGACCTATCCCTATCGCCCGGAGGAACTGGCCTATCTCGAGCAGGTCAAGCAAGGCTACATCGATGGCAATCCACAGCAGGTCAAGGACAAGCTCGAGGCGATGGCGCGTCTCTATCGGACCACCGACCTCACCGTGGTGACCATCTGCTATGACTTCGCGGACCGGATTCGGTCGTATGAGTTAGTCGCCGAGGTCTGCGAGCTCAAGCGCTGAGGCCACGCGCGGCCGTCACCCTCGGCCGACATCGTTAGATGATCTCTTTGAGCAGACTGACCACCGCCGGGATGGCGGGTCGGTAGGCAGCCCAGAAGCCGGGGGTGCAAAAGGCCCGTCCTTGCCGGTGCGGCTCGCCGTAAGCAGCCCGTGACGCGGCTTCTTCGAGGCGGAGAATGGTGCGGTCGTTGCCATGGCCCATCGACCACCCGGTGATGGCGCCGACGAGCCAGTCGGCAAAATGCACCGCTTGATCTTGGCTCAGCCCCAGGCGCCGGCCGACCAGGATGCCCACATCGGCGAGCACAATGCCAAGGGTGGGAGTGCGCAACGCTTCAGCATGCCCAGCCTCATGGCGCTCCCACGCTTGCAGCGCGGCCGTGACGTACTCTTGCGGCAGGACGGCCTGGGCCGGATCGTGCGGGAAGGGATGCGGCACGACGATGATCTGCGTCACGGGATACTCGCCGATATCCCCGGCATCACGGCAGAACTCGCGTAACCTGTCCCAGATGCGTCGCAACGGAGCATGCTCAGCCAGCAGATGTCGGAAGGTCTCCAGATCGATGAAGCCTTCCAAGTGCATCATTTCGAGGAATTCCTCGACGGATTCCGTCTTCTCGGCCCATTCCTCCACGATGGCCCGAGCCTCTTCGTTCGACGCTTCCAGCTCGAAGAGGTGGCGAAGCCACCGGCCGTGGTCCATCAGCCACACCGCTGACCGCCCTGCTGTCCCGGCTTGCCAGCCGATCTCAACTGCCATTGTTGCTCCCCGTCCCACGGTGTCTTAGGCAAGCTCTTACGTCCCTCAGCACGCCTGCTGCTATAATAACATATTCCATCTCGCAGCGCGGGCTGTTCCGTCTTCCGCTATTCCCCCTTGACTCGGTATGGCTAGTGACCATAATAGGTGGCCATACGACAGGGTTACGGCTGCATGACATCAGCCTGTGGAGCAGGGGAAGGCAGGAGGCCGTGCTCATCGTTGGGTCCATCCGCCACAAAGGGGTTGTGTGATGTTTGAACCGTTCACACCACTGATGTTCCTGGGCCGCGCCGCGCGTTTGTTCCCCGACAAGCTCGCCGTCGTCGATGGCGAGCGGCGTTATTCCTATGCCACCCTGGAGGCCCGGGTGAATCGCTTATCCAACGCGCTGCGCCGCATGGGCGTTGGCGGGGGGGATAAAGTCGCCGTGCTGTCCCCCAACAGCCATCGCATGCTGGAGGCCTTTTTCGCCGTGCCGCAGCTCGGCGCCATTCTCACTCCCCTGAACTATCGCTTGACTACGCCTGAATTTGCCTACATCCTGGAGCACTCCGAGACCAAGGTCGTGCTGGTCGATTGGGAATACACCCAGCAGCTCGCGCCCCTCGTCGACACCCTCAAGGGGGTGCAGCACTATGTGGTCCTGCGCGATGCCGAGACGTCGACGGCAGAGCTACCAGCCCAGGATTACGAGGCCGTGTTGGCGGCCGAGAGCCCAGATTTCGAGTCCTCAGCGGCCATCGCCGAGACCGACATCGCCACCCTGAACTACACCAGCGGCACCACCGCCCGCCCGAAGGGGGTGATGCTGAGCCATCGCGCCTGCTTCACGGCCGCCCTTAACTTCATCGTCTCCCTCAATGTGCGGCCGACGGATGTCTATCTGCATACGTTGCCGATGTTTCACGCCAACGGCTGGGGGGGCATCTGGGCCCTGGCCGGCCTGGGGGGTACCCAGGTTTGCCTGCGTCGCGTCGAGCCTCAGCCGATCTTCGAACTCATGCAGCGCGAAGGCGTGACGTTGGCCTGCGCCGCCCCCACCGTGCTGGTGACGCTGGCGCATTTTCCGCGCGCCGGCGAGTACTCGTTAGCGCCCGGCCTGCGCCTCGGCACCGGCGGCGCGCCGCCAGCGGCAGCCGTGTTGCGCAACATGGAGGCGCTCGGCATCGAGGTCATCCATCTCTACGGCCTCACCGAGACCGGCCCCTTCCTGACGTCGTGCGAATGGCAGCCGGCCTGGAACCGGCTCGACGTCGCCGAGCGCTACCGCCTGAAGGCACGCCAGGGCATCGCACAGCTGCTCACCGACGTGCGGGTGATGGACGACGAGCTGCGCGAGGTACCACGCGATGGGAAAACGGTCGGCGAGATCGTCGCCCGCGGCAACAACGTCATGGAGGGCTACTACAAGCAGCCGGAGGACACGGCCAGAGCCATGCGCGGCGGCTGGTTCCACACCGGCGATCTGGCGGTCGTCCACCCCGACGGCTACATTGAGATCGTCGATCGCGCCAAGGATGTCATCATCAGCGGCGGCGAGAATATCTCCTCCGTTGAGGTCGAAGCCATGCTGTACGAACATCCGGCGGTGCTGGAGGCTGCCGTCATCGGCGTGCCCGATGCCAAATGGGGCGAAACCCCCAAGGCTCTGGTCGTGCTTAAGCCGGGCCAGCATGCGGAGGAGAAGGAGCTGATCGAGTTTTGTCGGGCGCGTATGGCCCATTTCAAAGCCCCGACATCGGTGGAGTTCATCGCGGCTCTGCCCAAGACCGCCACCGGTAAGATCCAAAAGTTTGCGCTACGTGAGCCGTACTGGCAGGGGCATGACAAGCGCGTGCAGGGGTGAAGCGGCAGCAGCAGAGGTTGAGGTCATCGGTTGACGATCCCTTCCGCCGCCGTGTATGGCGGTGATTTTCGCAGCCACGACACCGATCCCGCGGTCGTTCCCCCTCTCCCGCCGGGAGAAGGCGGCGTGAGGGAAGGGGAACCAGTGATAAAGGAGTCACCATGCGAGGCGTCGTCTTCGTCGGAGATCGCGAGGTTGAGATGCGGGAGCTGCCGGAGCCCAAAGCGGGTCCAGGGGAGGTTGTGCTGGCGATGAAGGCATCAGGGCTATGCGGCAGCGACCTGCGGCCCTATCGCGCCCCCAGATCCCAACGCGGCGATCCGGCCACACTGGCGGTCGGCGGCCATGAGCCCTGTGGAGTGGTGGCCGAAGTGGGGCCGGGCGTCAGCAGCGTCAAGGTCGGCGACCGCGTGATGATGCATCATTACACCGGCTGCGGCACCTGTAAGATGTGTCGGATCGGCTACACCCAGATGTGTCTAGTGCACCACGAAGTCTACGGCTTTACCCAGGGGGGCGGTCACCAGGATTTCCTCAAAGTACCGGCGTCGACCTGCGTGGCGCTGCCTGACGCCCTCAGCTTCGAAGAGGGCGCCGCCTGCGCCTGCGGTACCGGCACCGCCTTTCACGCGCTAAAACGCCTCAATCTCTCGGGTATCGACACCATTGCTATCTTCGGTCAGGGGCCGGTAGGGCTGAGCGCAACGCAGTTCGCGGCGACGATGGGGGCACGGGTCATCGCTGTCGACGTCGTTCCGGAACGTCTGCAGTTGGCCGACCAGCTAGGCGCCGACGTCACCATCGACGCCCGCACCGATCCACCGGTCGACACCATTCGCGGGTTGACCCATGGCGAAGGGGCGGACGCCACGCTGGACGCCACCGGCATCCCGGAGGTACGCCTGAACGCCGTCGACAGCGCGCGGCTGTGGGGCAAGGTTTGCTTCGTCGGCGAAGGCAACACGACCACCTTCGATGTCAGCCCACAGATCATCCACAAACAGCTCACCATCTACGGCTCTTGGACTTTCAGTCTGAGCGGCCTGGCGGAAGTCGCGCAGTTTGTGGTCGAGCGTCGCGTCCCCCTCAAGGAGCTGATCACCCATCGCTTCACGCTGGACCGCATCGCCGACGCCTATCGCCTCTTCGATACCGGTCGAACGGGCAAGGTCGTCATCATCTGGCCGTAATGGGGAATCCTACCTACTGGGCGATGAAGCCGCCGTCGACCACCAACTCGGTGCCGGTGATGAACGACGCTTCGTCGGACGCCAGGAACAATACGGCGTAAGCCACCTCGATCGGCTTGCCGATGCGCCGCAGCGGCGTCCAGTCGATCAATCTTTGCAGCGACGAGGCATCCCGCGGGCGGGCAGAGCGCATCGGCGGCATGAAGCCGGGATGCACCGAGTTGGCGCGGATGCCGAGCGGGCCATATTTCACCGCCGTCGCCTTGGTAAAGATGCGCACTGCGCCCTTGGAGGCGTGATAGGCCGGATGGCCAGCCTCGCCGCCGACGAAGCCCATGATCGACGAGATGTTGACGATCGAGCCGCCGGCCTTTTGCATGGCCGGAATGGCGTATTTGGTCCCGAGAAACACTCCGGTGGCGTTGACCTCCATGATGCGGCGCCAGCCCTCTGTGCTCATGGGATCGGCTTCAGAGGTGCTACTCAGGCCGGCATTGTTGACCAGGATGTCCAGCTTCCCGAAGTGCGCGACGGCCGCGTCGACCAGACGCTGCCAGTCGGCCTCGCTGGTGACGTCGGTGCGGACAAACATTGCTTCGCCGCCTGTTTGATGCACCTCGGCTTCCAACTTGCGGCCATCGTCCTCCAGGATGTCGGCGATGACCACCTTGGCGCCCTCGCGGGCGAACAATCTCACCTCTTCCGCCCCCATTCCATGCGCTCCCCCGGTGATAATGGCCACTTTGCCTGATAGTCGCATAACGCCCTCCGTTGATGAAGTACGTAGACTGTTGTAGGCGCCGCCCGCACCCTTCCCCATCCAGGGCATAGGTACCAAGTTCAGCGCGAATCCACACTGGGATAGGGAGTATGTTCCCTTCGCCCTCGCGGGGCAAGGTCGGGATGGGGGAGCTTTAGCACCTCACCCCCCACCTGTCTCCTCTCCCGCAAGGAGCATAGGCGCCAAGTTAAGCGGTGGGAGGCACCATTGGTCGCCTCTCCCGACGGTAGAGGGTGAGGGCTGTTCCAAACGCCCCTCACCGGTGTGGCTTCCCTCACCCCGGCCCTCTCCCAGAGGGAGAGGGGGTCTTATTCTGGCGCCTATGCCCTCAAGGGGGAGGACATCGAAAAAGCGGCAGGCTCCCGCCTGATGCCCCTGAGGGATCAGCGATCGTGGACGAGCAGGCACGATCGCGGCGGCGTTATTCTGCAGCAGGATGGCCCACTTGTCTAGCGGAGCACACGGTGACCGGGATGGCTCGAAGCTTTTCAAGTTATCATGCCAAAGAGATCCCCCACCGGGCAACGGGGGTGCTATAATAATGCCGCCTTTTGCGGGTTCCCAAAACGATGGAGAGTCTCCTCCTCATCGACGGCGACGCCCGCAAATCTTGTCTCAGGCGGCCTCGCCCGAAGCCCCAGCGGAAAGGATCGACCATGCAATTCGGCTTGTTCTATGAGGCACCCGAAGACGCGCGCTACACCCATGCCGAGCGCTATCTCGAGATGCTCGATTTGATGACGTATGGCGAAAGCCTGGGCTTCGATGCCGTCTGGATGGCGGAGATCCATTTCGGCGGCCCGTTCTCGCTGTTATCCTCCCCCCTCACCGTCGTGCCAGCCATCGCCGCGCGCACCCGGCGCGTCCGCATCGGGACGGCGGTGACGCTGCTACCACTGCACAATCCCCTGAGCCTGGCGGAGCAAGCCGCCACCGCCGATATCCTCTCCGGGGGGCGCCTGGAGTTTGGCGTCGGGCGCGGATCCATCCCGACGCAGTTTCACGGCTTTGGAATTCCCGTCGAGGAAAACCGCGCGCGTTTTGGTGAAGCGCTGGAGATCATTCGCCGCGCCTGGACGGAGGAACGCTTCAGCTATCAGGGGCGCTTCTATCAGGTGGACCATCTCGCCGTCGTGCCGAAACCGCTGCAACAACCCCATCCACCGATTCGCGTCGGCGTGCATACGGCGGAGAGCTTCGCCCATCTCGGCGACCTTGGCCTGCCGATCTACTCCGGGACGACGACCACCCCGCTGCCGGAACTGCGCGAAGGCATGGCGTTATACCGTCAGCATCTGCAAGCCAGCGGACACCCATGGCGCGACGACCAGATGGCGTTGATGTTCCCCATGCACGTGGCGGCGACATCGGCGGCGGCGCGCGAGGCCATGCGCCCGGGTGTCGAGCGTTTCTACCGCAATATCCTCACCATCCTTTCCGCCTTGCCGGAGACGTACACGGGTCATCTGGAACGCCTGCAGAAGCTGCGAGAGACCGTCGACTATCTGCCGTTCGAGCGCTTCTGCCAGCATCAAGGCGTGTTCGGCGAGCCCCAGGAGTGCATCGATCGCCTGCAGGCCGCGCGCGATGAATTCGGGCTGTGCCAGATCATCTGTTGGTTCGATCAGGGATGCATGCTGCCGAGCGACGAAGTCAAACGCAGCATGGCCCAGTTCGCCGACGCCGTCATGCCCAAAATCTGAGGCTCTGGGCAGCGAGCGATCACGGTGTTGTTGATCTGAGATGAAGCTGCAATCATGAGGCGATCATGCAGAAAATGACAGACGTCGCGATCATCGGCGGCGGGGTCGTCGGCTGTTTCCTGGCCTATCGCCTGGCGCTGGAAGGCGTCACGGTGACCATGGTGGAACGCGAGCATCTGGGCGCCGGAGCCTCAGGGGCCTCGGCGGGCAACGTCCAACCCGGTGAATACGAGCCGATCGAGGGCGCCGAACGCCTGAATCCGCTGGAAGTCGAGAGTTTGGCGCTGCACCGACGCTTTTTACCGATGATCAAAGAGGACAGCGGGGTGGACCCGCTCGACCACGCCGTGACCTATTTCTACGCTGCTCTGAATGAGGCCGAAGCGGCCCATGCCCGACGCTTCGCGACTACCCTACAGCGCCTCGGCCTCCAGGCCGCATGGATCGACGGTGCGGCGGCACGCGAGTTGGAGCCGCGGCTCGCGCACGAGGTGCTCGGTGGCGCCGTGCACCACGATTGCGTGCAGATGGATGCCCAGCGCTTCGTCGAGGCCCTGGGCAAGTCCGCCCAGAGGCGCGGGGCGACGCTGCGACACGGCGAAGTGGTGGGGCTTCGGCGCGACGGCGCTCGCGTCACCGGCGTACGATTCAAAGACGGCACAGTGCTGGAGGGCGCCACGGTAGTGTTGGCCATGGGGGCCTGGAGCTCCCCTGCGCTGTCGCGCTGGTTGGGCATTGCGATGCCCATCGAGCCGCACAGTTTGCAGAAGATCCACGTGCGACCTGCGGGCTCCCCACCGGCATGTGCGGTGCGCTGGGGGGGCGTCAACATCGTCACCCGCCTCGACGGATTGGTCCATGTCGGCAGCAAACACGACCATACCGGCTTTGAGGCGTTTCCCAGCGCAGACGGCAAACAGTGGTTGGTCGAGCGCTTGCGCACCATCCTACCGGGGTTGGAAGCGACCGTGGTGGAGGCCAAAGCCGGCCTGGCGGCGACGCTCCCCGGTCGCATCCCCATGCTCGGACCAGTGCAAGGCCTCGACGGACTCTACGTCGCCGTGCCCAGCAGTAATGGCTTCTTGCTGTCGGCGGTGCTGGCACACATCCTGACCGACTGGCTCGTACGCAGCAGAGAGCATCCCTTCATGGCGATGATCTCGCCCGCGCGGGTCATGCAAAGTGCTGTAGCACGATGAGCAACCGCGCCGCCGTTTCCGAAGACAGTCGAATGCCTGCCGCCCTCTATCTCGATTTCACGCACGAGGAGTGGGGGCACCTGCGAGCCGATACGCCGTTGACCCTCTCCGAGGCAGACTTGGCGCAGCTGCGTGGCCTCAACGAGCGCGTGTCCCTGGATGAGGTGGTGCAGATTTACCTGCCGCTGTCGCGGCTTCTGAATCTGTATGTGGCCGCCGTCCAAGAGTTATATCGGGCCACCGCCACGTTTCTCGGCAGCCAGGTCCCCAAGGTGCCGTATGTCATCGGCATGGCCGGCAGCGTCGCCGTCGGCAAAAGCACGACCGCTCGCATTCTGCAAGCGTTGTTGGCCCGCTGGCCGGATCATCCCAAGGTAGATCTGGTCACCACCGACGGCTTCCTCTATCCCAATCGTGTTCTCGAACAGCGCGGCCTCATGCACCGTAAAGGGTTCCCGGAAAGCTACAACCTGCGCGCCTTGATCAAGTTCGTCTCCGATGTCAAAGCCGGCTTGCCCAAAGTCAAGGCGCCGGTGTACTCGCATCTGAGCTATGACATTTTGCCGGGCCACTTTTTGGTAGTCGACCAGCCGGATATTATGATCGTCGAAGGGTTGAATGTGTTGCAGACAGGCGATGGCGTACTGGACCACAAGCCACGGGTGTTCGTCTCGGACTTCTTCGACTTCACCATCTACGTTGACGCCAAGGTCGAAGACATCCGTGAGTGGTATATCGAGCGTTTTCTGACGCTGCGCGATACGGCGTTTCGCAACCCTCTATCCTATTTCCATCGCTACGCCAGCCTCTCCGATCAGCAAGCCCGTGAGCGCGCCAGCACCATCTGGAAAGAGATCAACGAGGTGAACCTGCTGGAAAATATCCTGCCGACGCGCGAGCGCGCCGACCTCATCCTGGAGAAAGGCCGGGACCACTCGGTGCAACGCGTGAAGCTGCGCAAGCTCTGAGGCGCATGCCCAGCCTTGTCCGTCCCTCAGGCCATGTTTTATAGCGGTCTTTCGATCAACGTCTCGCAGGTGAGGCCCGTCAATGCCTGTCTCCGGCTCTATCCCACCCTCACCCCGCCTTCTCCCGGAGGGAGAGGGGAATATCTCCATCAATAGACGGAGGGCGACCAGCGGCGCGCAACGAGAACACAGGTCTGGTGCGTCATCACCCACCGCTCATCCTCACGCCTGATGTCTAACCCGGCAGGATCCCCCGCGGTTATCAAGAGATCGAGAATCTCCTGAGCTGTCCGCTCATCCGGACCAGCCGCCTGGATCCACGCCGCAACATCCATCGGCTCAGCATATCTGGCCCGCTGTTCGACGACCAGCCCCGCCTGCTCGAGCATCGCCACCAGCTGCGACTCGCTATAGACATAGGTCTTGCTCGGGGTGCGCAGTTTTTCGAGGCGGTTCTGATAGGCGCGCTTCTCCGGGTCCTCCGCACTGACGCGATCGATGAGCACCACGCGCGCCGTCGACGTGGCCACGCGGACCATCTCCGCGAGGGCAACTTGCGGGCGAGGGAAATAATGGAAGGCTAATTTGCAGGTGACGAGATCACATGTCGCATCGCCGAAGGGCAACGCCTCGGCATCCGCTTGACACAAGGAGATATTGTCGCGGCCGAGGGTCCGCGCTAGGGCGTTGGCCTCGCGCAACATCCGCGCGCTGAGGTCGACGCCATACACCCCCCGGGCATGTTGGGCGAACTCGCATGCAAGGAACCCTGCCCCGCATGCCACCTCTCAGACGCGCCGACCCGCCGTCGGCCGTACCAGCCTAACGATGAGTTCCAGCAGCCCGCGGTCCGCCATGGCGCTGCCCTGCAGGTAGTGGCGCACTTGGCGGTCGAATTGGGCACGCACCTGTGCCTGGACTGATGTCGGTTGCTGATCAGCCATGACCATGCCCTCCAGACGCCGACTGCACGAGCTCTCAGCATCATCGCACGGCGCCATCTACCAGGCGCGCTCAGTTGAAGTGGTACAGTTTGGCCGCATTCCCTCCGGCGATCTTCGCTTTCTCGTCCTCGGGCACATCCTTCAGAATGCGCTCGACGATCTCGCGCGACTTCGGAAAGGTCGATTCGGCATGGGGATAATCCGAACCCCACATCAGGTTGTCGACGCCAATGTACGAGCGCAACTGGATGCCGAGGTCATCTTCTTGGAAGCTGATGAAGACGTTACGGCGGAAGAAATCACTGGGGAGCATGCCGTCTTTGAAACGCTCCCGCTTCACCCCGACGGCGCGCTCGGTGTAGGTATTATCCATCCGCGACAGAAAATACGGCACCCAGGCGACCTCGAACTCGACCGCCCCTACCCGCAGCTTGGGGTAGCGTTCGAACGCGCCGGCGAAGATGATCGAAGCGAGGGCCATGCGCACATCATATTCGCGGTTCGAAAACTCGACCGCGTCCTGCGTCATAGCGTCGGGGTCCGTTCCCGGCCGCCAACGGTAGGTGGCCACGTGTAGGCTGAGCGGCATGTCCAGATCATGGGCCGCCGCCCACAAGGGCTCATACATCGGGTGATCGTAGCGCTGTTCCATCGGCCGGAGCGGGATCATCGCCCCCGCCAGCCCTAATTTCGCTGCGCGCTGCAGCTCGCCCACGGCATCGTCCACGCGGTCGACATTGAGCATGGCGATGCCTTTGAGGCGATGGGGATAGGTCTTGCAGAAGTCGGCCAGCCAATCGTTGTAGGCGCGGAAGATGGCCGATAGCAGCTCGCTATCGGGAACGCGATAGACCGTCAATCCCTGCGAGGGATACAGCACGCCGCCGGCTACACCATCCACATCCATGTCCTGCACGTGGGCATGTGGATCGAAGCCGCCGCGTGGAGCGGTCGCCATCGTGCCGCCAGCGGTGAGCCGGTCTGGGGCCTCAAAGCGCAGGCCGGCCTGTTGATTGGTGCCGATATTGCCGAACTTCACGCCATCGGCGTACCACTGGTCAACCTCGCCTTCATGAACCAGGCGCGGCGCTCGATCCCTGAATTTGCGGTCGATGCGTTCCTGCCACAGGTCCGCCGGTTCGATGATGTGGGAGTCCGAGGAGATGAGCGTATAACTCGACATGGCTGCATTCCTTCCCTGATCGATGGTCAACCCGACTCTGGTCCCCGCTGCCTGGACGTGAGTGTAGAGAGCTTTCCACAGCGTGTCAACCGTTGAGGCGCGATGATTGACAGCCTTCGTCCTCTGCGGCTACATTCATGATGGGCCGATGGGGCCTCATATGAATGGGAGGGAGATTATGTCTTCGTTGATGGATGGGGTATTCATCAAACGCCGCTGCTACCTCAAGCTCGGCGACGGCACGGTCCTCAGCAGCGTTCGCCTCCGCGCCGACTGCTTTTTCCGGCATTGGCCGTTCAAGGACGCCACCCTCGACGATGAGGGGTGGGTGCGGGTGCGTGCCGTACCATCGCTGCCGCGTTCCAGTCCGGTCGCTGAAGTGCTCCTGCACATCGATCCGATGACCGGCCTTCTGATGGAATACCGCTATATCGATGATGGGGTCACACGGATCTTTACGCTGATGGACGCCGAGTATCGCGAAGTCAGTGGAGAGGGCAACGAACACGCTGGGTGAGGGATGGCTGACCTGCAAGATGTGAAGATGGTCGGTCGGCTACTAGGCCAACTGCGCCACAGCCTTCGGCACGAGCTCGTCCGCGTACTATTGGTCGCCCTCTTGGTGGTAGCCGGCATGTGGGGATTTCTTGAGCTGGCAGGCGATGTGCTCGAGGGGGATACCCGTGCGTTCGACCGTTGGCTCCTCAACGCCCTCCGGAATCCAGAGAAGCCCGAGTGGCCATGGGGTCCCCGCTGGCTGGTGGAGGTCGGCCGGGATATCACAGCCCTCGGCAGCCCAGTGGTCTTAACCTTCGTGACGCTCACCGTCGTCGGCTATCTGGCGCTGCAGCGTAAGTATGGCGCCATGTGGTTTGTGATCGTCACGACGGCCGGCGGCGGCTTGCTCAGCCAACTGCTGAAAACGCTCTTCGCTCGTGAGCGCCCGGGCGGCGTGTTAGACGTGCCATACGTCTGGGTGAGCAGCCCCAGCTTTCCCAGTGGACATGCCATGCTGGCGGCGGTGGTCTATCTGGCCCTCGGCATCCTGTTGGCCCGCATCGAACCCAACCCCCTGCTGAAGGCCTACTTCCTCGGGGTGATGATGGTGCTCGCGTTCTTGGTGGGGATGAGTCGGGTTTATCTTGGCGTGCACTATCCCACAGATGTCCTGGCTGGATGGACCGTGGGCTTGGTCTGGGCCCTGCTGTGCTGGCTCGCCGCGTGGTATTTGCAACGGCGCGGCGCCGTGGAACGGGACCGCTAGCTTGCCTCCCACAACTCCGTCGCGCTCACCACCCGCCGTCCCCACCATTCGGGTCCTTCGCGGACGTAAGCCCACTCGGGGTTTTGCGCTGTGTCTCGCAGCGCGGTCATGACGGCGCGGAAGATCGGCGCATCCTCCTCGGCAAACTCGAAGTAGCCGATGAAATCGTAGCCATCCGGCCGTCCATAGCGCTCCGGGGCATGGTACAACCGCCGGGTGATGCAGGGGATGCCGGCCGCGGCGGCGAGCGCATGGCCTTTGGCGAGGACGTTCCCCTGGTCGTCATAGCGCGGCAGGAAAAACGTCTCGCGACGCATCCAGTCCATGGCCCACCAGGCGGCGGTTTTGTTCTGAGGCGTCACCACGCCCATCGGCAGCCGACGCGCTGACCCAGGCGGCAGGGCGGGGGCATAGGCATATTGCGTCATCGCGTAGCTGGTATAACTACGCGGCCGTTGGACGCCTGCTAGAACTTCCACCGTACCGCCGCGCGGTTCGACTAACGCCCTCAGGCCTTTTTCGTAGATGATCAGTGACTCAGGCGCGGCGGCTTCGAGGCGGATCAGCACATTGGCCTCGGACATAGCGGGGTGGGAGATATCCCGCTCGCCAATGCAGGCGGGGTCAGCGCGCAACAGCTGAAACCGTCCCCGACGGAAGGCCTCTTCCGAGGGATATCCCTCGACCTCATGCATGTTTTCCAGGCCGCGGCCCAAGTCATCGAGCGCCGCCGTCAAGGCGGCGTCGACGCGACTCGCTGGCAGCACAACGAAGAGAAATCGGCCGTAACCGATCACTTGAGTGGTCAGTTGTAAATCCGCAGGCTTCATGGGGCTCTCCTTCATGTCTGAGCGCCGTTGAGTTCGTGTGCGTCCGCGTTTTGTCACCGCGCTGCCCTTCCAGTTCTCATCCCCCCGCAACACAGCCCCCTCGAGCTCTTCGATCCGTTCCCAGAACCGATAGCAGATCTTCTCTTGCGATTCGCTGCTGATCGGATTTTCCAGCATTCGGATGCACCATTCCCCCTGGAGATAGGGGGTGCGTCCGTAGCACTTGACTGTCGAAGTAGGCCACGAATCGCTATGGCGGCATGCTCGTGACTATAGCGCCCTTTCGACTAAATCGCTAGTAAGGCATAGACTTCATAACTTGCGAGGGGCCGTGATCGCCTCCAGGTGCGGGCCGAGCCCACTCGTTAGCACGCCCACGGACACCCGGCGCGGTGCTCCGCACCACAGGACGGACTAAGCGGTGCACCGGATACTCGGTCACGATGGGCTTCACAGGCGGAATGTCGCTCACTTGATGCTGCCGGGGCTGGGAAACCTCCCCTGCATAGGCTACTGGCCGTGGTGAAGCCCTCCGGCTTGATGGGCGCCACGACGTCCGCCTCCTCGCCCGTCGCCATCGCTCATACTTTCCCCGCCTGGCCGGGCTGTCCGCCTAGGAGACGTCCCGTGGGGTCGCGCCATGGCCGTTTGCCCAGAGCTGGGGTAGGCCGCTCGACAACGGCGCTGACCATAACCTGCGCCACCACGGAATGAGTATCCTCGCTGTGGTGGATCTTCAGGTGCACTCCGATCTTTGCCAGATCCGCATGGATTGCCTCGGCTGCCTTTTGTGCGCCACCACGTCGGCACTGGTGGGCGGTGTTGTAGCCTTCGGGTGGCGAATGGAGAAAAGTTTTCTTGAGATTATTCTCCGTTCTGGCATACTGGCGCCCGTTTGCCTGGGAGGGCCCGGATGCTCTTCCCAGATGTTGTCAGGGCAGATCGGTGAAACTACATGCAAGAGGAGGTTAGACATCAGATGTGTATGAAGCAACGTTGGTGCGGCTGGAGAACGATGCTGATGCTGTTGGTGGGACTGGTGGGAATGACCATGACGCTGCGACAGGCGCATGCACGCCAGCAACCCGGACCGCAAGAGGCACCCACGGTCAGCGGCACGGTGGCGAGCGCGTCTCCGGAGCGGCTGACCCTGGTCGTTGACCGGGAGCCGTCGGCGTCGTGGCCGGGGGCCGAGAAGATGGTGGTAGCGTTGACGCCGGATACCCAGCTCATGTGGGGGGCTCAACAACTCGCCGCGACAGAGCTTCGGAGCGGCGATATGGTGACGGTGCGCTATGTCGAAGCGGCCGGCCACAAGGTCGCTGAGACGATTTGGGCGCTATCGGCACGCCTCCGCGAGTTTGCCCCTTTGCAGACCATGGCAGCGAGCGCAGACGAGGCTTATCAACTGGCGACCCGTTTGACCGAGAAGTCCCGGTTTCACGAGGCCCTGCCATATCTGGATCAGGCTATTCTCATGCGCCCCCACTTCCTCAGGGCCTATGCGCGCCGCGGCTACACCTATGCGGCGCTGGCCGTGTTGGAAGCGCACCAAGACCTCAAGCAGGCCTATTGGCAGCGCGCGCTCGCCGACTATACGACGGCTATCGACGAAGGTTCGAAAAGCGGTTTCCACGCTTCAGAATGGTACAACAACCGCGGCGTTCTCTATATGCAGCTTCAGGATAACCAGCATGCCCTGGAAGACTTCACCGAGGCTCTGCATATCGATGCCACGTACGTATTGGCGCTGACCAATCGCGCTAGCGTGCGTCGCTCGCTTGGAGATTGGGATGGCGCCCTTGCTGACCTGACACAAGCGTTGACGCTGCAACCGAACGTCGGCAAATGGTACTGCCAGCGCGGGGTGACGTGGTTGCAGCAAGGAGACAAGCGCCAAGCGCAGCAGGACTTTCAGCGTTGTTTTGACCTCGAACCCACGCTGCGCGAGCGCTATACCAAGACGATCGAGAAGGTTCTCAATCAGCGTCAAAACATGTGATGAAAAAAGCAGGACAGCAACCAGGAAGCAGCTGTGGCAGCACACGCGCCTCGCTGGTGGCAATCGATCTCTAGGCCCGGCTCCAGCGGATGTCTATCCCCTCCTGCGGCCCAATGGCCTGGCGCAAAATCGACAGCCGGGTGCTATCGGCACCGGCCTGCTCGAACAGGTCGAGCGTCGCCTGGTTGATGTAATAATCTTGATCCGTCGACGACTCCTCTTCGAGGTGATCCTGCAAAAACTGCAGGTGTTCTTCGGTGATGTCGGCTAAAACCTCGCCCGTCTCGTTGTTGTAGAGCCTGATCGTTGGAGCCTGTCCTCCTACCTCAGGTGTCATTCCTACCCCATGAGGCGCACTCTGGCCCCAGGCCTGGTGCTGCGCCACATCGCAACTCAGTGGGCCATGGCAGGCACCTCATCGCTTCACGTCCAAGGAGATGGTCGCTTCAACCTCCTCGCCTGGCTGATCACCTGGACGCGGGCCTATGAAGACTCTTCACAAACCACAGGTATACTACGGCTGGATCATCGTCGCCATCGGCTTCTTCACCATGATGCTCATCATGGGGAGCTTCTTCTCGTCCGGCGTGCTCTTCGCGGCTATCGTCGGCGAGACCGGATGGAGTCGAGCGACGGTCTCCCTACCGTTTTCGATTGCCCTGATTGTCTACGCCGCCACCGCCTGGCTGGCCGGGCGCTTGTTCGATCGCTATGGGCCACGTCGATTATTCCCTCTGGGGGCACTGTGTTTGGGGTTGGGCCTCATCGTCACCGCCCATGTTCACACCCCGTGGCAGCTCTGTTTGAGCTGGGGACTGCTGGTGGCGCAAGGGTTTAATTTGGCAGGGATCGCCCCACACCTCGCACACGTGGCCCTATGGTTTACCCGCTATCGGGGCGTGGCTTCGGGGCTGATGCTCAGCGGCGCCAGCGTGGGCGGGCTGGTGCTCGTGCCAGGCGCGCAGTATCTGGTCGATCATTACGGTTGGCGCCCGGCCTATACCATCCTGGGAGCGGTGGTCATGCTGTACCTGATCCCGCTGAATGCCGCGGGCCAGCTTCACCAACCTGCCGACCTCGGGTTGCATCCCGATGGTGTGGCGGCCCCCCCCATCGCCGCGACCACGCAAGGCCGCCCGGCTCAGGCCGCGCCGTGGACGCTCTGGCACGCCATGGGAACGGGGCCGTTCTGGTTGATCTTCGTCCTGGGCGTCTGCCTGGGCTGGTTATCGAACATCACCGGCGTGCATCAAATCGCCCACATCATCAGCAACGGCTACCCCAGTATGCTCGCCGCCTCCATCGTCGGCATCGTCAGCCTACTGCGCGCGGTCAGCAGTGCCATCGGCGGCGGATTGTCGGATCGCCTCGGGCGCGAGGCGGTGTTCAGCGTTGGTACCCTGTTGTGCACGCTGGGGCTCCTCTGTCTGGTTCTCCTGCAGCCGTCGTCGCCCAGCTGGCTGTTGTACGGCTATGCCCTGGCCTTTGGGCTGGGTTATGGTGTCTACGGCGCAGTGTATGCCGCAGCCACAGCCGATCTGTTTTTCGGGCCGTCTTTGGGCACGATCCTCGGAGCCCTGGAGTTGGGCTGGGGCCTCGGTGGCTTCGCTGGCGCCTGGTTCGGTGGGTTCTGGCATGACCAGTGGGGGAGCTACCACGGAGCGTTTGTGCTCTCCATGGGAGCCAATCTTCTCGGCGGGCTCACCCTGTGGTTGGCGGCTCCTCGGCGTCTTCGGCGCGTCGAGCCCCAACACCCCTGACGCAGAAGGTGGCGCTTCCCATTCTCGCCGGCACAATGTATCATGGCGGCGGGTTACGGCAAAGGGCCTGGGCGCCACGATGAGGCACCAGAAACCAGGCAAGCCAGGGTAAGGGTGGTTCCGAGCCGGTTCCGTTCCGCGACTGCCCTCACCCCAGCCCTCTCCCGGAGGGAGAGGGGGTCTTTAGCTAGCGCTTGTACCTGAACAAGCGGCGAGGAGGAAGGCAACGATGCCCTACGCCATGCGCGCCAAGTTTGGCCTCAGCTTGTCGAATCGCGCCGTGCTCTTCGGCTGGGCCAGCCTCGACGATCTGCTCGATGCGGCACAGATCGCCGAGCAGTCGGGCTATTTCCACGGCATCTGGGTCGGGGACAATCTCCTCTCAAAGCCGCGCGCCGAAGCCATCGTCACTCTCTCCGCCATCGCCGCCCGCACGCAACAGGTGAGGTTAGGGACCATCTGCCTGGCCAGCTTCCCCCTGCGCGATCCTATTCTGCTGGCGATCCAATGGGCCAGCCTCGACCTGCTATCCCGCGGCCGCACGATCTTGGCCGTCTGCAACGGCGGGTCGGCACTGGACGGGCCTCAGTTCGCGCACGAACTGGAGGTGATGCGAGTGCCGTCGCGCGAACGCGTCGGCCGCGTCGTGGAGGGCATCGCCATTCTGCGCCGCCTGTGGTGTGAGGAGCGCGTCACGCATCAGGGCAAGCACTATCAATTCAAAGACGTCGAGCTGCTGCCGAAGCCGGTGCAACGGCCGGTGCCGATCTATATGGCTATCAATCCCAAGGAAGGGCGTGTCGATGCCGCGACCGTCGATCGCATCCTGCGGCGCGTCGCCGCTCACGCCGACGGCTGGCAAACCGATGCCACGCCGGTGGAGACCTTTCGCGCGCGCTTCGATGCCATTCGCGACTACGCCGCACGCCAGGGACGCGATCCCTCCAAGCTCGAATCCTGTCTGCACCTGATGGTCAACATCAACGATGATCGCGACCGCGCCTTCCGCGAAGCCGAGACGTTCCTCAGATCGTACTATGGTGCGGGTGCTGTGTCGCGCGAACGCGCCGAACTGTGGCTGGCCTACGGCTCACCGGCGACGGTGATCGCCAAAATCCAGACCTATCTCGACGCCGGCTGTACCATGCCAGTCTTGCGGTTCGTCTCCCCCAATCTGCAGGAACAGTTGCAGCGCTGCATCGCGGAGGTTTTACCGGCGTTCCAGACAACGTGAAGAAGATGTCTGCGTTCATATGAGGAGCCCTATGATCCAAGCGGTGATCTTCGACTTCGACGGGCTGATTTTGGACACCGAGGCGCCGGAATTTCAAGTCTGGCAGGAGATCTATCAGGCCTATGGGTGTGAACTCCCCCTGACCGTCTGGGCTAATGCTATCGGAACCTCATTGGATGTGTTCGATGCCCATAAGCACTTGGAGGCACTCTTGGGGCAAGCACTCGACCGCGAGTCTATCCAAGCGATACGCCGCCAGCGTTGCGCCGAGTTGCTGAGGACGCAACCCATCTTGCCGGGGGTACAAGCCTACATCGCCGATGCCAAGCGCCTGGGACTGCGGCTCGGTGTGGCGTCGAGTTCGTCGCGCGAATGGGTGGTGGGCCATCTCACCCGCCTGGACCTCAGCACCTACTTCGATTGCATCAAGTGCTCCAACGACGTGCCGCGCGTCAAGCCTGACCCGGCGCTCTATCGGGCAGTTTTGGACAGTCTGGGTCTGCAGGCCGAGCAAGCCGTCGCCCTAGAGGATTCGCCGAACGGCATCGCCGCCGCCAAGGCCGCCGGGCTGTTTTGCGTCGCCGTGCCCAATCCGCTGACACGTCAGCTCTCCCTGACGCAAGCTGACCTGCACCTCAATTCGCTGGCAGATCTTCCGCTGGAGCAGCTGCTGGCCGCGGTGCAGCGCCGACATCTCAACGGCAGGCCATAAGGGGGAACTATGGCGTCTTCGCGGATGGTGAGCGATGCCGTCACGTCCCCGATGCTGACGCTCGACATCGAGTCCTCGGGCTGACCGATGAGCAGTCTTTTCGTGAAACATAGGTGCTTCATGTGCGCGGAGGTCAAACATGGTATGGCGCAGTCATTGGCAAGCCAATAAAGCGGAAGTCGTGGCCGAACACGGCGTGGTGACAGCCATGCAACCGCTGTCGGCGGAGGCCGGCCTGGAGATGCTCAAGTGCGGCGGCAATGCGGTTGACGCCGCGGTGGCCATGGGCTTCTGTAATGTCGTGCTCGAACCCTACATGGCGGTGATCGGCGGTATGGGCTACATGCTGGTGCATATGGCTCAGACCGGCGAGACAGTGGGGATCGATTTCAACGGGCGGGCGCCCCGGCGGGCGCATACCGAGATGTTCGACGTACTGGGGCCGGCGCCGGCGGGCGGCGTCAACGTCTACAACGTCAAGGGAGATGCCAACCGCACCGGCCCGCTGTCGATTACTGTGCCGGGGACCTGTGCCGGCTTCTGCGCGGCGCATCAGCGCTTTGGCGTCCTCCCGTTGGAGCAGGTGCTCGAACCGGCCATCAGCCTGGCCAGCGATGGCTTCGAGACCAACTGGCATACGACGCTCTACGTCGCCAATACGTTCGATACGCTGGCGGCTGATCCGTACCTCGCCGCCATGTGGTTGCCGGGCGGACGTCCGCCGCGCAGCTCTCCCAAGCCGGCGGAGAAGATCGTGCAGCGCGACCTCGGCGACCTGCTGCGTCGCATTGCCAAGCAAGGCGCGGCGGCGATGTACGACGGCGAGGTAGCGGATGCCATCGATACCTGGATGCGCCAGAACGGCGGTATCCTCACACGCCAGGATCTCGCCGACTATCGGCCGATCTTCGGCGCGCCACTGCGGCGCGAGTTTCACGGGCATACCATAGCCTGTGTAGCCACGCCCAGTGGCGCCATCACCAACCTGCAAACCTTCGGCATCCTCAGCCACCTTGGCCTCGAGGGCTTGCCCCACAACTCCGCCGCCTATCTGCACTTGGTCGTCGAGGCTGCGCGCCATGCCTTCGCCGACCGCTATCGTTATCTGGGCGACTGGGAGCATGCGCCGGTGCCGCTAGAGGGCCTGCTATCTCCGGCATACGCCAAAAAGATCGCGCAAACCATCAACCCCAGCCGCACCTCACTCAGCATCGATGGCACGGAGGAGCCCTGGAGCTACTACCTGGACCGCGCCGTGCACGATCCCTGGGAGTTCGATCCTACGCCGCGACCGGCCACGCCGTATGCCGCTGTCTTCCCCAGCGATTCCGGCAATACCACGCACATCAATGTCGTCGATCGACAGCGTAACGCCGTGTCGTGCACGCATACCGGCTACTATGGCCCGGTGCACCCCGATCACACCGGGGTCTATTTGACCGGTGGCATGGCGTGGTTTATCCCACTCCCCGGCCATCCCAATTCCATCGCCGGCTGGAAGCGCCCCATGAACAACATGTGCCCGGTGATGGTGTTCAGGGATGGACGACCGGTGATCTGTCAGGGCGCGCCGGGGGCACGGCGCATCATGCACCGCGGCGTGCAGGTGCAGCTCAATCTGCTGTTGCACGGCATGGGTCCCCAGGACGCCGTGGCCGCCCTCACTGTCGACGCCAGCGGCCGCGAGACCCTGGTCGATTCCCGCTTCCCAGACGAGGTGGTCGAGCAGCTGCGCTCCTACGGCCACCTTCTCAAACTGGTGGACGAAGAACCCGGTATGACCGGCAACTTTTCGCGGCCCTCGGCGGTCGCGATCGATTACGACCGCGGCGTCGTGCGCGCTGGCGTCGACGTCTTCCGCCCGGCCTTGGCGTTGGGGTATTGAGAGGAGAACACGCATGAGCCTGGCCCATGACAAATACGTCGCCTTGCAACAACAGCGCAACGCCCTGCCCCTGTCCGTCGATCCCCAGAAAACGGCGTTGGTCATCATCGATATGCAGGAGTACTTCCTCAATCCCGACTCCCCGTTCTCTCGCTTGGGTGACAGCCTCGTACCGGGCGTCTTGGAGTATTTCCAGGAGCGTAGCCGTACGGTGGTCGAGCCGACGCTGCGCCGCCTGCTCGATTTCTTCCGCGCCCACGGCTTGCGCGTCATCTACACCACCGTCGCCTCTGAGCTGGCGGATGGCCGCGATCTCTTGCCCATTTTGCAGGGCAGGAACGCCATGGCACGCGAGCGGATTGGCGCGGCGTCGACCCCGACGCGCACCGCCCCCTGGGCGCGCATCGTCGCGGCCCTCGAACCACGCCCCGATGAGCTGGTCGTGAACAAAACGACGTACGGCACCTTCGCCTCCACCGGACTCGATCACACGCTGCGGTTCATGGGCATCGACACCCTGGTGATCGGCGGTGTGGTCACCAATGTGTGCGTCGAGACCACGGCGCGTGACGCCGCCGACATGGGGTATCAGACCATTTTGGTAGACGATGCCTGCGCTGCCTTCTCGCCGGAGATCCACGAGGCGACGCTGCTGTCGTTTCAAGGCCCCTTTGGCCGTGTGCGGACGGCCGATGAGGTGCTGACGCTGCTCAAACAGGCCCTGCCGGTGGCGGTCTCGACGCCACGCTGAGCTACTCCACGCCCTTTGGGCCGCGGCGGAGCACCTGCCCTGGCAGCGCCCCAGTGTGCTCGCCGTCCTCGATCACCACGACGCCGTTAACGATGACGCTGGCGATGCCGGCGGCGTATTGATGGGGCTCGTCGTAGGTGGCGCGGTCGGCGATCGTTGCCGGATCGAAGAGGGTGATGTCGGCCCGGTAGCCTTCGCGCAAGAGCCCGCGGTCCACCAGCCTTAGGGCGGTCGCCGAGCCACCGGTCATCTTATAAACGGCCTGCGGCAGCGACAACAGCCCCAACTCGCGGACGTAGTGGCCTAAGATCCGCGCGAACGTGCCGTAGAAGCGCGGGTGCGGCTTGCCCTGACCGGTGATGCCGTAGGGTGCCAGGGAGGTGCCGTCGGAGCCCACCAGCACAGTAGGCGTCCGCAGGATGGTCTGCACATCCGCTTCGGCCATGGAAGTGACGAGGATGCGAGTATGGCCGCGGTCGGCGATGAGGTAATCGCAGACGGCGTCGAGGGGGTCACACCCTCGACTGCGGGCGAGGTCGCCGATGGTGCGTCCGGCATACTGCGGCAGGTGGGGCGAGATGGCGATGCGCACGGCATCCCACGAGGGGATGCGCCCGAAGTTATTGAGGCCTTCGGCGGCAATCTCCTCGCGCAGGCGGCTGCGCGCGGCCGTCTGGGCTAGCCGCTGCAGCATGGTCTCCATGCCCCCTTCTTGCACCCAGGTCGGCAGCAGGTTGCGCAGCGGATTCGACGCGGTGGTGTAGGGGTATTGATCGACATCGACTCTGACACCGCGGTGTCGGGCGGTATCGATCTCTGCCAATAACCTGGCCGCCCCACCCCAATTATCCGTGCCCGACAATTTGAGATGGGCGATCTGGACGTGGATGCCGCAGGCTTCGCCGATGGCGATCGCCTCCCGCACGGCTTCGAACACCAGGTTGGCCTCGTCGCGGATGTGCGAGGCATAGCCCGCCCCATACCGGTGCAATACCTGTCCTAAGGCGATCATCTCCTCGGTCCGGGCGTACACCCCTGGCGCGGTGAACAGCCCGGAAGAGAGACCAAGCGCCCCCGCCTCCAGAGCCTCCGCCAACAAGCGTTGCATCAGGTCGAGTTCATTGGGCCGCGGCGGGCGATCCTCCATCCCCATCGCCATGAGTCGGAGGGTATTGTGCCCCACCTGCATGACGGTATTGACGGAGGTGGCGGGAAATGCGTTCACATAGTCGCCAAAGGTGGTGTCGCGAAACTCCAACCATGGGGCGCTGGCGGCCAGATACTCACGCAACAGCCCGGCGCGACCCGGCAGCGCTGGCGCGGCCGAGAACCCGCAGTTGCCCAGCACCTCGGTGGTCACGCCCTGACGGATCTTGCTCTCAGCGCGAGGATTCAGGGGCAGGGTGAAGTCAGAGTGGGTGTGGATGTCGATAAAGCCAGGGGCCGCCACTAGGCCGTCGGCGTCGATGATGCGATGGGCCTGGCGAGTCAGCTTGGGCTCGATGGCCGCAATCCGACCGTCCGCCACCGCCACGTCGGCCATCCGGCCCGGGGCACCGCTGCCATCGATCACTAGGGCACTGCGGATGATGAGGTCGTCCATCGTGGAGTCCTCCCACAGCGAGTCTGCGCTATTGCCGATATCCGGTGACGATCGGCCCATGATATAATGGACGGCATGCGGAGTCCAATCGCAACTGCTTGTAGCGAGGTTCTGATAGGCTCATCTAAGCATCTAAACGGCGCGGAGCGACTTTGGCTTTCACAGGCACTGCGTGTTTTGGCTCCCTACCTTAATGACCCGTCACTTTGCACAGAGTACATCATGCTCATGCCACTTGATCCCCCGTCGGCGCAGGATGGTGATCCTGCACATCGCCATACTCCTACCAGAAATGCTTGACTCCCTTGTTTCCTTTTGCATTGTTCCTCCGCAAGCCGCGCTGAGTGAAGGCAGCCAAGTCCATACTATACAGGATGTGGCATATTGAATATTGCACCGTGTGCTATATTAATAATGCAAATTCAATCTAATATACTGTTCGGCGGCTAATCAGTTCGCCCTTCGCCTGAGAGTGACATGACCTGATTGGCATCTTCTGGAGGTAACGATGGACTACCAGCACTTGATTACCATTGAGCCCGACAAGCGCAGTGGCAAGCCGTGTATCCGCGGCATGCGCATCACGGTCTCCGATGTGCTGCAGGACCTCGCGGCCGGGATGCCAGTAGACGACATTCTCACGGACTTCCCTGAACTTACCGCCGATGACATTCGGGCATGCCTGGCCTTCGCGGCAGATCGTGAGCGCAAGCTGATGACGGTTCCGCCGACATGAAGTTGCTCTTCGACCAGAACCCGTCGTATCGCTTGGTGCCGGCCCTGGAGAGCCTGTATCCTAGTTCGGTGCACATACGCGACGTGGGGTTGGCAATGGCCGACGATGAGACGGTTTGGAATTTCGCGCAGCAGCAGGGGTTCATCATCGTTTCGAAGGACATGGCCTTTTACCATCGGAGCATCCTCTTCGGGCACCCTCCGAAGGTGATCTGGATCAGGTTAGGCAATTGTACGACGGCCCAGATTGAGGCCCTGTTGCGGACACGGCAGGCTGATCTGCTGGCATTCGACCAGGATGTACATGCATCGTTTCTTGCGTTGGCCTAGTAGTGCGTTGCACATGCCGCCGAACCGCGGTGGACCGCGCGGCTCAGGCCCGAGCGGTCGGCCGCCCGACACTGGTAGATGCGCCCGCGAGAAGAAGGCCGCAAAGCACAGGCTCAGGGGCAGGTCGTAAGCATGACGCTACCCCTGGATGCGGCTAGAGGCCGGGGCATGGTGCAGGGTACTCCCTCGGAAGGGAACCGAGACGGCGCTCTGATGTCAAAGATGGGAGCTGACGGGACGGTCTTTCAACCCACTGAAGTGGACGGGGGGAGAGCGCGGGTGTTTGCTTGTAGACACGGGCGGAAGCCTGCTGTGGCACAGCTCCCGGCGCTTAGTTCGATAGCGTTAGCCCCCAGCGCTCTCAGTCTGGCTCCGGTCGCCCGGGGAGGTCTGGAGATGGTGTTGCTCCACCGCTCGATGATTGCCGCTTGTCTCCTGCCGGTTGTCTTACTTGCAGCCGATTCAGACGCAGGATATCGCCTACAACCCAAAGGCTGCGAGTTCTCAGTCGAATTTCCCGGAAGGCCGCAGGTTTATGACGTCGTTATCCCTCCTCTAGGAAGGGTTCCAAATGCCGAGTATCGCAGCGGCAAGGGGCCCGGAGATGGTTTCATCTTGGTTGCAGAGTGCTTTGCAGTCCTGGATGGCTCTCCAATAGACACTTTCAATATTTATTGAAGAGCATCATTCCACGGTCTGTATAACAGGCAGAAGTTATGTAAGCCACAGCACGTCTCCATAACCGTGTGCCGTATGCCATCCTTCAAAAGGCGGATGGTCTCCTTGACCATCCCGGAGTGTTTGACTCCCCCAATGGCATGTTCGATGCGGATCCGGATGGACGACATGCGACGATTCGTCGCTTTTTCAGGTGGGGTGAGGTCCCTCCCACACGGTTTCTTCTTTGGTTGGAACAGCAGCACATTGGGCAGATAGAATCCCTGGAAGCCTTTATCTTGATACAGGTAACTCCCAGGTGGCAACGTATAGCCCGCCTGCTCTGCTATCGTCTTATCCGACGCTTTGCCTTCACAGGTGAGGCTCCAAAAGCACACATGCCACGTTTCGGTGATCAGCAGGAGGTTTTTGAGCGTGTGACGCTTCTTCTTGCCACTGTCATATTCTTCCCGCTCTTCTGAATCATGGGGACGTTGGATCGGTCGCTCCGTCCCGTCGTGCCAAACAGGGGGAGGGCGCAGTCGGTTCGGTCTTGTGCCGCGCAAGCCGCGCGACCAACTCGTCGGCGGCGCGGGCTGGCAGCTGGTCTTACGCCGCTAAAGCCTGGTTCAGCGCGGCGTGCAACAGATGAATCCACTGGTTCGCATTCGATTGTGACACCCCAAACAGCTGCCCCTGCATCTCTTGGATCGGATGGTGTTTCAAATAGCTCAGAATGAGGGGCAGCTTATCGGCCATGGTCGGTAAGGGACCATTGACATAGGCACGATAGCGGCGGCCGGTGCGGGGCTGCCCATCAACCGTGCGGGTCGCCATAGATCTCTCGAAGGCTTGCTCAAACACGGGCAACAGGGCTTGAAATTCTGTGTCGGTTAAGCCGGTCATCGCGCGTAAGCTCCCAACACGCTGGGTGACTTCGTCGTACCTTGGCATAGGCACCTCCCTCGTCGAGGGATTGTCGGCGGGAGATGGTACACCAGAAACCTTGATAAAGTCTTTTGTATGTGGCGCACCAGCAACGGGGGTGGACCACGTGCCCCGCCGCTCCTTCTTCCCAAAGATGAAGGACCTACCGCCAGGCGTCGCGGAAGTGCGACGCAACCTCATCACAGTGCCAGCCTGCGACGATCACAACGGACGCTACTCGAAGGACGACGGGGTCGCATGCTATATCATCCTCCTTACACACAAGGCGAACCAACTGGGCGTGGACCAGTTTCTGAGCAAGGGGCTGCGCGCGATCACCGGCCGCAAAGGATTGGTAGACCGCATCTTCCTGAAGATCGAGGTTTATCAAGTGCCCGATGGGCGTCAGCTTCCTACGTTGGAGTTCGACGTGGAGCGCGTGGGCAGAGTCATGCAGTGGATTGCACGGGGGCTCTTCTTTCATGAGTTTGGCAGGCGCTGGGAATGTGCCCTGTCCGTTTTCGCCGCTGGGCCACTGATGTCGGATCTCTTGCCAAGTCCCTATCGGTGTGCCATCAGCGGTTGGACCCGCTTTTCGATCACGTCCCGTGGAAGGGAACCAATCCGGCTGTGTTCTGGTACAACTGGGTGGTTAGCGTGAAAGGAGATTGCAGTCACATGTTGCGCATGTGCTTCTATGGCGGCCTTCGTTATTTCACCATCCCTGAGAAGCCTAAGGAGAGGGATCGCGGTGCGGCCTAACCGCGGAAGCTTATCCGCTGTCCCGTCCGGTTCATCACGAGAGGAGTCTCTAATGCCTATTCCCTTGTTGGTCTGGGGGGCTGTGATCGGAGGAAGTGCCCTTGTCGGCTTTGTAACAGGCGGTTCCGCTGCGTCGAGAATCAAGAAGGCCAAGGAGCGCTATGCCCGCCGCAGGAGCGCCTATGAGAGCTTCATCAACCAATACGAGACGAAACACCGGTTCACGTCTGAGCAGTTTGATGATCTCATGAAAGTCCGCCTCCAGGCACTCGTCACGATGGGCGCCGCAGTATGCTTTCTGGAGAAGGCCAAGCTGAAAGAGAGGGACCTGAGCAAGAAGTTTGAGATCACCCCACAGCGCATGTTAGAGTGGAAAAGGGCTTCGGCCAATGCCGTAGAGGTGCTCGGGGGCCTAGTATCGTCAGCCACATCCGGAGCCGTAACGGCTGCGAGTGCATATGGCTTGGTTGGAATACTTGCGTCTGCCTCAACTGGTACGGCGATTTCAGCCCTGAGCGGTGCGGCGGCAACGAACGCAACGCTGGCGTGGCTGGGTGGCGGGACATTGGCGGCTGGAGGTGGAGGTGTTGCGGCAGGCACTGTGGTTCTGGGAGGTCTAGTGGCCGCGCCTGCCATTATGGTAGTTGGCTTTGTCGCGAGTTGGCAGGCCTCGAAAGTTGAGGCCGAAGTTGAGAAGCATGTTTCACAAATGGATATCGATCAAGCCAATAAAGAAAAGATCATGTCGGTTTTTGGATGTTGTCACAAAGAGAGTGCACGAACTCCGTGGAAGCACGATCCGTACAGATGAGGAGTTGAAACGTCTCATTGATAGAGCTAACCCTTCAGATGAGCGAGATGCCTATATGGTTGCGAGAACAGCCAAGGCACTTGGAGATATGCTTGAAGTGGCCATTATCGACGAGAACGGATGTCTTGTTGAAAATACGGAGGTCTGAATGTCCTCACACATCAGTAAGGTTGTAGGAAAGACCTTGGTAAATGCCGCAGGCAAAGGTGGCAAGATCATTGCACAGAACACAAACCCGCTCGATGCTTTGCGTGAATACTGCGAATACATGAGGGCTGCTCAAGCCGAGCGAACAAGACGCGAGGAGATCCGTGCAAGGAGGGACGTAGCTATTGCAGCGATTCAGTCGCAAAGAGAGTTGATCGAGAAGTACTTTGAGCAGCGCTTTGCCGAAAGGAAGACAGCCCTCTCAGGATTCCTCAACTTGCTGACGCATGCCGTTGATTCCAAGAACGAAACGGAATTGAACGTCGCGTTGGACGGCATCCTTGGGATAGTACGAGACAGCCCGTTGAAGGACTTCGAGGCATTCAGGCAAGCTCGGCTTGCAGGTCAGACAATAGAGATATGATCACCAAGCTTAGTTCAGCGGCGCGGCGATTGCGTCGTCCTATTCTCGTCCAGCCAAGCTCCAGGCTGGTGGGATGCCGCTCAACTCGTGCCCCATTAGGTCGCTTCGCGCGTACATGTTATTGGTATGTTTCTGGTAGGGAAAGGTGCTAGAATCAGGCACTGGAGGTGATACGGTATGACCAAAGTAGCCATCTTGTCCGTTTCCACAGTGACAGGGGATATCACCTATCATGCCATAGCTGGGGACAAACAGGCCCACGGCAAAACGGCGGGAGCAGCCCTGGATGCATTGGCTGCCCAACTTCCATCAGAAGAGACCGGCACGCTCGTGATCGTGCAAAACTTCCGTCCAGACCGCTTCTTCGGCGTAAACCAGCAACAAAGGCTGGCCGAGCTCATGGACCGATGGCGCGCCGCGCGTGATGCCGGCACCACCCTGCCTGCGCCAGAACAAACGGAGCTGGATTCTCTTATCGAGGAAGAAATCCGCGCCTCCGTCCAGCGGACAGGGGCTCTGCTGCACGATCTTGGGCGATGAACCCGCCCTATGAGGGGGTGGCGCTACGGGCGAGGCACCGTTGCGAGTGTTGCCATGCGCCCGAAGTCGTCTTCAACTTTCCGTTTGAGGTTGAACACATTATTCCCATTGTGCGCGAGGGCACTGATACAGCATCCAACTGGGCGCTGGCCTGCCGCGCTCGTAACGTCCGCAAGGGAGTGCACATCGAGCATGAAGATCCTGTCACACGTGCGATCGTGCCTCTCTACCATCCACGCGAAGATCCCTGGGACGTACACGTCCGTGTTGAAGTGGACACCGGCCGCATTGAGGGGCAGACCGCGATTGGGCGAGCCACCGTGGCGCGGCTGGAGATGAACAGTCCAGCACAATGCATTGCCCGTCAACACTGGATCAGCCTGGGCCTGTTCCCATAACCAGCTGACCTAACCCGTATGAGGCCCCCTTTTGTCAAGAGACAGACTACCTCTAGGAGCGGATTTTCTCTTTAGCGAGTGATGTTTCCCACTTTCAGCATACCACCAGGGTATGCTGCGGAGGGGGCCTCCATCAGTATCAATCGCTTGCAGCCGCCGCTGGAAGCGTGGGCGGTAGGGCTCAACCAACAGTTCAAAGGAGATGAGCGGGTGAAGGACCACTATACTGCAGTGTTGAAGAACAAAGGGGAGTGGTGGATCGGCTGGATCGAAGAGGTACCGGGCGTGAACTGTCAGGAGCGGTCAAAAGCGGAGCTCATCGAAACCCTGCGGATCACCCTGCGTGAAGCCCTCGAATTTAACCGCAGAGAGGCACTAGACGCAGCAGGGGAGAGCTACGAGGAGCAAGACATCGCCCTATGAAGCGCCGAGAGTTGCTGCGGCATCTCCGAGACCAGGGATGTCAGCTGTTGCGGGAGGGAGCCCGACACTCCTGGTGGTATAACCCCACACTGAACAAGCGTTCCGCCGTGCCTCGCCACACCGACATCGATGAAGATCTGGCCCGAAAGATCTGCCGAGATCTTGGAGTCCCTTGGATTCGTTAAACCCTAACCAGGCATTGCACCGGACGCGGTGACCCGCGCCGGTGAGCTTGGCTATTAGGTGTAATCAAAGCGGGGGGGGAAGCATGACCCCAAAGATTTCTTTAAGCGTCGGCAAGACAAGCGCCCCTCAGCAGGAGGAGAGCGAAGGGTTATTGGAGAAAGGTTACGACTGGTATGTGCAATGGGTTACCCCAGACTCAGCAGCGCTGAACTCAGCAGAGTTTAATGGCGTGTTGGCAGATTGGAAACACAAGGGTTTAAAGCGTATGGGAGAGAGAGGCAATGTCCAAGCGGGCGAGAAGCCTCTGGCCGTCAAGTCGGGGGCCACGGTCTTGAGCAACGGTGCCGGCGCGGCTTTCATCGGGCGGTGCAGCATGGTTGCCCCTCGTGACTCACGAGACAGACGTACAGGCTGCGGGCGTGCACATCGATACCCCAGGGAAATGGGTGTTGGGTGGTGTCAAAGCATATGCGGTCTCCTCCTCGTGACTGAGTGCGCGTTGTTCCCCGCGCCAGCAGACCACGGGGGTATGCGGAGGGGGGAGGCCTCAATCAGTATCAATGGCCTGGAGCGAACGAGGTGGCCCGTGCGGCTCAGGCCCACTGTTCTGCGGCCAAAGTTGCGTTGTAGGCACTGGTTGAGAAACCTAGCATAATATGTATGCTGGGGTAACGGTCTCAACAGCCAAGGAGGGATCCGAATAAAACGGAGGATTTCCATGCGGAGGTTTGACCGCATTACCCTTGATCCACTGGTCATGGGTGGACGCGCCTGCCTCCGCGGCATGCGCATCACGGTGGCGTTGATTGTGAATCTGGTGGCCAACGGGATGACCACGGCCGAGATCTGCGAGGCCTATCCGTATCTGGAGCCGGGAGATGTCCGCCAGGCGCTGCGATATGCGGCATGGCTTGCGGAGGAAACGGTCCATCCGTTGGAGCCGATCCATCCGTGAAATTTCTGGCGGGTATGGGCATTTCCCCCAAGACTGTCGGCTTCTTACAAGCCCTTGGGCACGATGCGGTGCATCTCGTTGACGAGGGTCTGGCGCGCTTACCAGATCGCGAGATTGTGGCGAAGGCTCGCCAGGCAGGACGCATTTTGCTGGTCCACGACCTGGGCTTCGGGGAATTGGTCGCCGCCAGTGAGGCTGAGTCGCCCAGTGTCATCACGTTTCGTCTCCGCAATATGCATCCCGAGAGGGTCAATGGGGCGCTGCAGCGCCCGCTTCCCCAACATGGGGACGCCCTGGAGCGCGGGGCGATGATCAGTGTCACAGAGGGACAAGTACGGGTACGTGCTCTTCCGCTTGGCGCCTGAAACCCTGCTCACGTTTGGCGTCGTTTCACCCCGTCGCGCGGTGGTGTCCTGCACCGGAGCATGGTAGATATTCACGCAGCCGCCGTGCAGAACAATACGCTGCAGCGGACCCTTCACAGCGCCGGTGAGCTTGCGCGTTAAACGGCATGGACGCCCATACCAGCTCTTGCCATAGCATGGGTCCCGCACTACCGAGATGGCATGATTGTATCCTTCATCGGGAGACATCCTACACGATGGTCCGAGTGCCCGCTCATCGCGAACCAACGCATCCAGGCGAGATGCTCGTTGAGGAGTTCCTGAGGCTGATGGGACTGACGCAGCGTGGCCTTGCCCAGGGGAGCTACGTGCTCTACCAGCGGGTCAATGAGTTAGTCAATCGGCGGCGCGGCGTTACTTCTAGCGCAGCGCTCCGCCTTGCGAAGGATTTTGGCACATCGCCAGATTTCTGGATGAATCCGCTGATCCGATGGGACCTCTACCATACCCAAGCCTCCACGAATGATGCCCGGCCCATGATATAATGGCCGCCATGCCGAGTCCAACCATTGCTGCATCCATCGTTTGAAACCGCTTCCTCTGCGTGCATCCGCCTCTGCCACAGGGGAAGAGCCTGATGGCGCACGCTTCAGTTCGGAGGTTGGGATGATCACCAAATTCGATAGTCTATTTGCCGGTCATGTCGATATGGACAACATGGGCTATGCCGGAACGCCTGTAAACGACCGCCGCTTTCCCAATGAGATCCTGGTCACGGCGTTCGACAAAGCTCAAGCCATCGCCCAACTGCTGGACCGCATGGGCTATGATACCTTCTGGGTCGCTGAACACCACTTCCAACCCGAGGGCTACGAATGTATCCCGAACATCTTGATGCTGGCCGTGCATCTGGCCCACGTCACGCGGCGCATCAAATTGGGTTGCGGGTTCAACATCACGCCGATGTGGCACCCCCTACGGTTAGCCGAGGATTACGCCGTGGCCGACATCCTCACCGGCGGGCGCGTCATCTTCGGCGTTGGCCGTGGCTATCACACCCGCGAGGTCGAAACGTTCGGCGCCCCGCTGCTCGATCAGCCGGCCAACCGCGACCTCTTCGAGGAGCAGGTGGAGATCATCTTCAAGGCGTTCAACCAGGAATCCTTCTCGCACCAGGGCAAATACTATACCATCCCACCCTGCGTGCCGTATCGTGGCTACGAGCTGCAAGAGATCACCCTGGTACCACGCCCGATCCATCGCCCGGTGGAGTGCTGGCAGCCGATCCAGAGCGCTACCCAGCGTGGCCTGGACTTCATGGCTAAGCATGGCATCAAGGGCATCATCGGCGGCGGTGTGGCCGAAGGCGGGGCCATGCAAAGAGTGGTCGAGGCCTGGCGTGAGGCTATCGCCAGGACCGGCCGCGAGATCGAATTGGGCGGGGATCTCAGCATCGGCTTCCATTTCTACCTGGCTGACGACCAGCAGCGTGGCATCAAAGAAGCCGCCAAATACTTCGAGGAAAATTTGAAGATGTTTGGGCCGTTGCGCCTGGTCCGCTCGCTCTCCGACGAGCAGATCGAGGCTATGGCCGATCCCCGGCGCGCGCCCTTTGCTGGGCTACCCACTCTCGATGAGGCGGTGCAGAAAGGGGCATTTCTCTGCGGCCCCGCTGACCTCATCATCGAGCAGTTGAAGCGTCTGGAGGAACGCTATCCCGGGCTGGAGCGCGTGTCGGTGAGCCATCCCGTCGGCACCCCCCAGGCGCTGATCTTGGAACAATTGGAGCAGTTCGCGGCGGAGGTCATGCCGGCCTTTAAGCCGCCTGTCCACGAGGTGGTGCCGGCGAACTAAAGTAGGTTTATGACCAGGAATAAGGGCCTGGCGTCCCTGGGATAGGCCTTCCAGGGGTTCAGAGAGTAGCTTGCCGTCTTCCCGGTCGGCGATCATCAGGATCGCCCCTCGAGACCTTTGCCAGCCTTCCGAGGGGCGAGTGGATGTCCGCAACCGTGAGCAAAACGGTGGCGCTGGATGAAAGGCTCCTCGGTGAGACCATCGCGGGCGGAGCCTTCTGGTGACAGCCTATGCCCGCACGGCAGCCGATACAGCGTCCCCAAACTCGCCCACACCTCGCTATGGACACAGTCAGGCCGATCGCCAAAAACCTCGTCTTTCTCATTCGGAACCTCGAATACGGGGGAGCGCCCAGGCAGTTTACGAATTTGGCCACCCGCCTCAGTCGACAGGGCGTTACCGTCACCGTCTGCTACTTTTATCCCGGTGGACCACTAGAACGAGAGTTGGCCAATACCGCGATCCAAACCATCTGTCTCGACAAGCGAGGGCGCTGGGATGTGCTGCATTGTTCTCTGCGATTGCTGCAGCACCTGCGGCGGCTTTGCCCTGAGGTGCTGTACAGCTATGGCACGGCCAATATCTTCGCGATTCTCCTCAAGCCTTTCTTGCCAACAACTCGGATCGCGTGGCGCATAGGGAGCGCCAACATCGATCCGAGGGAGCAGGACTGGCTGGCGAAACTACTCGGCCGCGTGGCGAATGCCCTCTCCAGATATGCAGATGTGATCATCGTCAATTCGTATGCCGGCTATGCCGACTGTGTGGCACGGGGGTTCCCTGTTGGGAAGATGGCCGTCATTCCGAGTGGAATCGATATCGAACGCTTTATGCCCGATCCAGAAGCCGGGGCGAGAGTCCGCGCCGAATGGCGCATTCCCGCGGAGGCCATCGTCATTGGCCTCGTCGGGCGGCTCGTCCCCAGAAAAGACCACCCCACGTTTCTCAAGGCGGCGGCACGCTTGTGCGCCGAAAGGCAAGATGTACATGTGGTTTGCATTGGCAAGGGGCCTGGACCCTATGCCAAAGAATTGTGCCGCCTCGCCGCACAGTTGGGCATTGCCGAGCGGGTCAGGTGGGCTGGTCCACGCGCAGACATGCCCGCCGTCTACAATGCCCTCACCGTCGCGCTGTCCGCTTCCGCTTCCGGCGAAGGATGTTCAAACGCGATCGGAGAGGCGATGGCCTGTGGGATACCCTGCATCGTCACCGATGTCGGGGATTCGGCCAGGATCGTGGGCGAGACAGGCCTCGTCGTACCGCCGCGCGATCCGCTTGCCTTGCATGCAGCGCTCAAACGCCTGATAGCAGGGATGGAATCTCATGGCTTCGACCGAAACTCCACGCGACAACGCATCGTGCACATGTTATCGCTCGATCAAGTCGTCGTCCAAACCGCAGCGGTGCTCTTTGGCACAGACTCCATCGCTTCCGGAGGTTCCTACGGTACTTTTCCTCACAATGTGTAGGGGGGGTTCCGGTTGGAAAAGCTTCTATGGAGGGCAGCGCGACACTGGCCGTGTATGCGATCATCCTTGGTGAGCGCGGGCCTTCTCCCGTTCAAGCTTTGCGTTCCAGGAGTGCTGCATGCACGTGCTCGCTGTGGCTGATGCACTCGATCGCATCCTCGGTGGGAATATACTGATAAATGGCTCGATCGCAGGTGGGGAAGTATGTCACGATATATTCCTCTGTGTACCCTCTTCGCCGGAAAAAATCGCCGGCCTCGCGTCCCAAATGGCCATCAGAAACGACATATTTCACAGCGTAGCCTGCCGATCTGCAGAGGGCTCGCAGCACGCGCTCCATATCGTGGGCTCGGTCGTCGTAGAATTCCGGGTGTGTTTCAAAGAGAATGCGGGCTTTGAAGTCGCTGTCGCCCAGATGCGGAATAAAGCTTTCTAATATCGGCACTTCATAACCTTCGATGTCCATGCGGATGAAATCGATCCGGCGCTTCGCCTGAATGAAATCCCAGAGTGACATGGCTTTGACATCGATAGGGCCAGAGAACTTCCTAGCGTATTTCCTCGCCCACGCTGGTTTGTCGGCGACATCGACGGGGTAAAACGTATGCCAGTTTGATTTTTCAGCGAGATAGAGCTTGCCGAGCCCGGTCGCTGCAGTGATGCCTAGATTATAGCTTTCGATGACGCTTGCCAGCCCATTGAGTCGGAGATTTCGATTCAAGAGGTCGAAACTAGGAGGGTAAGGTTCTACAGCATACACTTTGCCCTGCATACCTACGAACTTGGCCATCATCACCGTGTAGTAGCCAATATTCGCTCCAAGGTCGAGGGCCGTCATTCCGGCTTTGAGTTCTCGGCGCAAAAGGTATCGGTGCTCCGGCTCTCTGTTCCCCCGGATCATTAACTGCTTAGACACTCCCGGATCGTGTAAATCCAACCACAACGAGTAATCGTGAACGCGCTTCTTATAATATCGAGCCCCGAAAAGGCGGGTGTAGAGAGCAGCCAACGCGGAATTGACGCCGCGTTTAGCTGCTTCTGACGCAAATCGACCTGGCCCGAGCCGCAAGAGGGCATTGGCGATCGTTGTGAAGCTCCCCACCGAAGCCCTTCCCTCTCAGGTGTGACTGGAACTGGCGCCTCTTCGCCGCGCACGCCACGGTGGGTCCATCTCATCCCAGGCGCGGCAGGCCACAGCAGGCGTACGGCTCGTAGACTGCCGCGGTCTAACTGGGCAGATGCCCAGCCATGGGGTGTGACCAGAGAGACCCCCCTTGGTGGGCACGAGTGTTACCGCGCATATAGCCGACGGCTAGGAGCGTGACTCACGGTGCGTTTGTCATAGCCACAATGGCAATTCGGACAATTCAAAGCAAAAGCGTCGCGCGCGGCCTGCCGGTGTGCAGGCGTATAGAGCATCTCTGCTAAGCGTTTGTCGTGTAAGTTTCCCAGCTTAAACGTGACATAGCACATCTGGACGGTGCCATCAGGACCCACCCAGATCAAGCGATAACTGTGACAGGGTAGCCGCATGTTCGGTCCCTTGGTGAGCCAATCAGGAATGGCACGCAAGGCTATCGGATGCTGGACGATCAGCTCCGGCCGAATGGTTTTCAGGCGAATGAGTTCGGCGACGACGCGCTCGATGGCTGGGCGATCGTCGGGGCGGAATTGGAGCTCGCGGTCTTTCCCCTCGCTGAAATAGGGCAGCGAATAGTGGATCAGATTGACTTGGATCGGCACCTGATAGCACTCGGCGAACCGCCAGGTCTCGTGCACCGAACTGAGGCTACACGTCGGGCGCATGAGCAGCCAATCGAGTCCCATCGAGACGTTCATGCCGTAGCGCTCGCGGACATAGGCGACCCCCGCTTCCAGGCGGGCAAAACGGTCCCGACGCTGGACGTAGCGGTTATAGTCCTCGCCTACGCCGTAAAATCCAATGGTTATCCGCCGGAGACCCGCGTCGAAGAGCTCGTCGATGGTCTCTTTGAGGAGCATGCCATTGGTGGTAATCCAATACCTCAGTCCAAGCTTTGAGGCATACGCCACGAGGCGCGGCAGATCCTTGTGGAGCAAGGGCTCCCCCCCGTAGAACCTCACCCTGTTGAACCCAAGCGCCTTGGCGTCGTCGAGGAGGTCGCGCAGGATCGACCAGGGGAGTTGATGACCGGGCATAAAGTCGCGGCCATAACGACACCCTTGACATCGCAGGTTACAGTTGGCGGTCAGCGAGATGAAGAGAGAGCGTGGCTCAGGGCGAATGAGTTGCGGAAACACGCTCGCGGCGGTACTCTTGACCCGATCGAGATGTCTATCTGCCAGCCATAAGGCATGCCGTAATCGCGGGTTGCGCTCATACATCGGCTCAAGCCAATCGAGTAAGAACGAGCGAACTTTCATGGTAGTCCTCCTGTTCCTAACCAGGCTTAGGAGCCATGCGATGTTGCGCTAGCCCTCGGGATCCATCCCTTGAGATGCGTGGAACGGCGCTTCCCGCTCACCGACCATGCCTCGTCGCGCGCACACTCATGTTTCACCTGGAAGGCTAAGCGCCGTGGTGCACCGATAGAGAAGGCACTCCGATATAGATGCTGCACGGTATGTCATGTGGTACGATCTGCCCCGACGCGACTCGGCGCCAGAGCGCTGGCCCTATGGCCCCTCCCCCTCCGGGAGAGGGCGGGGTGAGGGCGAACTTGAGCCAAGGAAGGGCTCTGATGGTGCTCCCCTGCCATACGTTGATCTGAAAACCGCCATAGAGAGACTACGCAGCTTGGTAACAACCCCGGTGAGCGTTCCAAATCGATATCCCTCTTGTCGCGCACTCTGCCATGCCCCGATAAGGAAGGCTATGGAATGTCTGTCCAAGACCTAGAACACCACCCGCCAGGCGGCGAGACGATGGGCGGCATGACTGAGAAATCGAGCCTTGGTCGATTGGGGGGACACTGTCGTTCGGTGTAGACCGAAAAAAGTCCAGTGTGGGGGGAGTCCAGCCATCCCTGCAAGGGCTCCTTAGCTGCACGCGAACCTAACCAGTTACGGAATAAGAAGTCAAGAAAAATCAGCGCTTGCATCAATTATGAGACAATCGCTCGTGGCATGTCGGCGCCAGCGCCACATGGTCCCCGGCTAGCGCTGCCAGGCCGTGATGAAGCTGTGAGGGCGGTTCAGCCCCCTTGCGCGGCGATGATGATCTGTGGTATAGCGACCGCCATGGCTAACTCATACCGCACATGACGAGCGGTACCTGGAAGCGGTGCCGTGTTAGCAGGCCCTGCCGTTCCTGCTGGTGAATGATTTTTACTTCGGTGAATCCCGGGGAACATTCCCCAGCGGCGTGAGGAGAGACGTCTATGGATGTAGCCCATCGTATTCGCCGAGTCGGCGTGGTCCTCTTCGAAGGCTTCACGGTGCTGGACGTCTATGGCCCAGTGCAAGCCTTCGCGAGTTGTCGTGTGCCGAACTCGGGGATCCCCCCGCAGCGTCTGTTTGAGATCTTCACCATGGCGGAACAGCCAGGCGTGGTCAAGGCGAGTGAGGGCCCACCCTCCTATGCGGAGTACAGCTTCGCCGACGCGCCTCCTTACGACATCCTGCTCATCCCCGGCGGCTTTGGCACGCGCACTGCGGTCACCAACGACGCCTTGCTCAAACAGTTGGCCGGGGCCAGCCAACGTGCCACGGTGACCGCCACTGTCTGTACCGGCTCCGCCTTGCTGGCGCGCACGGGGTTACTGGATGGCCGACCGGCGACTTCTAACAAGCTCGCCTGGGATTGGGTGATACAGCAGGGGCCGCGCGTGAAATGGCAGCGCCGGGCGCGCTGGGTCGATGACGGCAACGTCATCACCTCGTCCGGGGTGTCGGCCGGCATCGACATGGCGCTGAGCTTGATCGCGCGCCTGCACGATCGTGACATGGCCCTGGCCTCAGCCCGAAACATGGAATACCGCTGGCACGAGGATGCGGCGGACGATCCCTTTGCCTGACGCAAGGTGTCGGTGGGTACGCGGGCTTGCCGCATAAGAAGCCGAATGCACGTGGACGCCGTTGGCAGCGGCATACACATCTCTACGCTGCACGAGGGTTGGGCCAAGCTGCCCGCCTGGATGAGGCGCGCCATGCACAGCGCGGCGGCCCTCGCCGCCTATAGCGGCTTTCGGGACAGCGTATGGGCAGACTAGAAACGTCAGCGCTCTGCTGCGGCTCCGTCCGGCCCTCAGCCCACCCTTTCCCGGAGGGGGCTTTGCCCAAAAACTCGGAATTGAGCGTAGATTCGATAATCTTATAGTATTAAAGATCCCAAAAGATGGCCACAAACGGACTTTCTGAGCAAAGCCCCCGGCGGGAGAGGGGAAAGAAGATGGACCCTCCCATCCTGGTCACGGTGAGCGACCGACGAGCCCTCCACGTCGCCCTGACACGCCAAGCGTATGGGAGTCATCCCTGTCGTTGATGGGCGCCAAGGATGGCGACGGCTTCGATCTCGACCAGCAGCTCGGGGGCTGCAAGCGCGCGGACCTCAACGAGTGTCGAGACGGGGAAATCTCCGGTAAAAAACTCCCGCCGTGCCTTCCAGACCTCTTCCCGCCGTTTGATGTCGGTCACGAAGATGTTCACCTTGACGACATCGTCCATGCAGGCTCCGGCCGCCTCGATGAGGTGTTTGATCTTAGTGAAGGTGGCTTTGGCCTGCTCGTACATGCTGTCGCCCCCCTGGACGACGTCCCCCGCTCGGGCGGTCATGCCAGCCACGAAGACCTGCTGACCGACGACGAGGCAGTTCGACCAGGTCTGCGGCGGCGGTTCGGGCACGTGCGGGCTACTGATGCGTTGCTTGGGTGGCATAACGCTCCTCCTTGATGCTAGTTCGCACTCGCTGACAACTCATGCCGTAACTCTGTGATGTCCCTTCGAGAACACCGACTGAGCCGAATACAAGCAGCCGCGCCAGGTATCCCGCTCGGGATCGACGCTTTTGCCCGGAACGCCTGGAAAGTCTGGCCCATAGCGGTAGGCCCGGAAAGGCCAATTCGCGCGGCCAGAGCGCCCGTCCTGGCCAATGAAGGAGACGGGCCCTTCGCCTAACTGAAAGTCCATCTCAATCGGGATGGCTCAGGAAGAGGCAGAGCAGTCTCCTGCAGCACCCCACGAGAGTTCTGCATAGCGGAAACACGCGACGAGATGATCGTTGACCATGCCGACGGCCTGCATGAAGGCATAGCAGATCGTCGACCCGACGAACTTGAAGCCGCGACGGGAGAGGTCCTTGCTCAGGGCATCGGACTCTGGCGTGCGCGCCGGCACCTCCTGCAGCGTGCGCCAGGCGTTTTTTCGTGGCTGACCGCCGACGAAGCGCCAGACGTAGGCATCGAAACTGCGGAACTCTCGCTGTACGGCCAGGAACGCTCTGGCGTTCTGAATGGCGGCGACGACCTTCAGGCGGTTGCGAACGATGCCGGGATTGGCCAGGAGTTCCTCGACCTTGCGCTGGTCGTAGTCGGCGATGACCTGAGGGTCGAAATGGTCGAAGGCTGTGCGGTAGGCGGCGCGCTTGCGCAGGATCGTCTCCCAACTCAACCCGGCCTGTGCCCCTTCCAAGATCAGCAACTCGAACAAGGCGCGGTCGTCATGTAAAGGCACGCCCCACTCGGCGTCGTGGTACGCGATGCCGAGGTCGGTCTTGGCCCAATCACAGCGCGATCGCTCAGCCAGCTGCATGGTCATCCCCGCGCGTCATCCTGTCATCAGCCGATTGGTCAAGGCGATCTGCCCGGCATGCCAGGCGAAGCTGGTGACGACGCCGCCCCACACCTCACGTCCCGACAGCCGGCCGAAATGGGCGTCGTGGACCACCTTGTCGAAATCGGCCTCAGCCGTCGCCTCCAGGCGCGTGCGAGAGATCTCACGCACCTCGTGGAAGTAGGCCAACAGGTCGTCCTTAGCGGGGTATTGCCCACGGCTGGCGTCTCGAACGGAGCGGCCGAAGGGATAACGCCGGGGTTGTCCCAGCAGAACGTCGCGCACCCAATTGTCTTCCACCTCCGCGATGTGCCAGAGTTGCCAGGCGATGGAATTGCGCCCATTGGGTGGCAACCAGAGCAATTGCTCGTCGGACAGAGCCTCGACGATCTGTAGCATCGCCGGCTTGCGAAATTCGAGGCCGGCCCAAACGGTCTTTGCTTCGGGATTCACCCACGCACCTCCGCGCAATTCTTTCTGGCCTGTATCCCTTCCACCAAAACCTTGACTGTGGAACGTATCCGGCTTTCGAACTCTCGTCCCCCAGGGCGAGTGAACCGCCCTCACCCCTGCCCTCTCCCGGCGGGAGAGGGCGGTATTCGACGATGTTTACCGCTTCCGCGCGAACTTCCGCAGACAACGCAGATGCTTCGGCGGGTTCATATGGCGGCCGCGGATGGTGAAAGCCACGTCGCCGACGTACAGATCGCCACGCGAATCCACCGCCACACCGTGCGGCGCGATGAACTGCGTCGGCCCTTCGCCCTCCTCGGGGTCGCCAAAGCGCGTCTGCAACTCGCCTTTGAGGTTGTAGATGCTTACCCGATGGCCGAGGCCTGGAGCATCGTCCACACCGCCCATGCCGTTGAGTTCGCCGATGAAGAAGTTGCCCTCGGCGTCCAGACAGATGCCGTCCGGGCGGTGGATGTTGTTCCACATGGTGATGAATTTGCCGTCGGCGTCGAAAACCTGAATGCGATGCGCCTCACGGTCGGCCACGTAGACATAGTCGTCCTTATCCACGACCACGTTGTGCGGCCGGATGAATTGACCGGGGTCGATGCCTGGCTCGCCCCACGACAGCACATGGCGGCCGTCGGGGGTGAATTTATGGATGCGGCTGTTGCCGTAGCCGTCAGAGACGTAGAGATACCCGGTGCGCCGCGACACCGCCACGTGGGTGGGGCGGTTGAAGGGCTTGCCCTGCCACTTGGGGGCCGGCTGGTTGGGGCTGCCCAGCGTCATCAGGAGCTTGCCATCAAGGGTGAATTTCTGAATGGTGTGGAGTCCATCGTCGACGCAGTACACCGATTCATCGGGGCTGATATGAATCCCGTGGGGGCGTTGGCTGAATTGCCCTTCGCCGAACGAGCGCAGGAAATTGCCGTCGCGGTCGAAGACGCAGACGGGATGCTCGCTGCGATTGAACACGTAGACGTTATCCTTGGAATCGACCGCCACGCCGGCCACGTCGATGAATTCCCATCCCGGCGGGAGCTTCTCCCAATTCTCGACGGGCTCAAAGAGCAGGTTGCCACTGCCAACTATCGTCGCCATAGCACGCTGACCTCCTTTCATCATCCCATGGATCTCTCTGCTGTCGCCCGAATCGCGCCATTATCGGCCAGGGCGGTAACCCTGTCAACCGATCACCCTGAACGCTCTGGCGCCGAAGGCGGATGCTGCCGGTACCAGTTGATGATCTCGGCGCCTGTGGCTGCCCAGACCCCGTGACGCCGCATCATCGCCCCCAGCGCTTCATCCAGATAGCCGATGCGGAACGGCTGACCGATGAGCCAGGGATGCAGGTTCAACACCAAGACTCGGCCATTGTGGGCGCCGTCGCGGTACAGTCGATCGAAGCTCTCCTTGAGCAACTCGGCATAGCGGTCGATGGCAAGACGCCGGTACCACAGCGCGTTGACGTCGTCCAACTCCAGGGCGATGGGCAGTGCGAACAGCTCGCCTTGTTGGGTCTTCATGCGGTAGGGCTGTTCGTCGTTGGGCCAGTCGCATACGTAGCGAATGCCAACCTCGGGGAGCAGTTGCGGCGTCAGGGCCGATTCGCCGTACTCCGGCCCCAGCCAGCCGACGGGAGCGACGCCAATCGCCTGCTTGAGCCGGTCGACGCTCTCCCGGAGGTAGCGCCGTTCCTCCGACTCGGACATCTGACTGGTGATCATTCGGCTCACGGAGATGCCGTGGCCGATGATCTCGGCCTGGCGCTGCCGACAGTGCCGGATGAGGAAGGGATAATTTTCGGCGGTGAAGACATCCATCGCCACCGTCGGTTTGATGCGGTATCGCTCTAACACATCGAGTACTCGGAAAATCCCCACCCGGTGGCCATAGTCACGGTGGGACAACCGGGCATAGTCCGGGAAGGGGCGGGGATCCAGGCCGCCGGACAAGGTGGCCAACTGATAACTCCCCTCGGGGGGGCGCCATTCCATATGCTCTAGATTGATGATGACGCAGAGGGCGACACGGGCGTTGTCCGGCCAGCGCAGTATGCCGCGCTTGCTCAACGGCGACCAGTCGTAGTGCTCATGATCCATTCCGACACGACGCTGTGCAGGCATGTGCTAGCTCCTTCGCTCAGACATTCACCTTCGCGGCGTGCGCCACCATCTGGTCATAGTAGTGCGCTATGTAGTACTCGGCGATCTCGTCGGCGGTGGTCTGCCATACGCCATCGTGGGCCATGATGTAGCGCAGGATGTGGTCTAGATACTCGATGCGGTGCGGCTGGCCGATGAGGTAGGGATGCAGGGCGATGCACATCACCCGGCCGCTCTCCGCCCCTTCTTTGTACAGATGGTCAAATTGCGCCTTGCAGATGCGCACGAAGTAGTCGCCCTCGAAGTGATTGCGGAAGACCGACACGTCGTTGAGTTCGATGGAGTAGGGCACAGAAATCAGCTTGCCCGACTTGACCTTGATCGGTACCGGTTGGTCGTCATGCATCCAGTCGGTGTGGTAGATCAGCCCTGCCTCGGCCATCAGGTCGGGAGTGCGCTCGGTGCCGGTGATGGCCGGGCCGAGCATACCCTTGAGCTGTTTGCCGGTATGGCGCTTGAGGGTATCGATGCAGTCGCGATAAAACGCCCGCTCTTGTTCCTCCGTATAGGTATAGAGATAGATCGTGTTGTAGATACCGTGGCTCATGAAGTCCCAGTCGCGCTTGACCATGGCCTCGGCGATTTCTGGGTAGTGCTCCAGCACTGCCAGGTTGAGGGAGACGCAGCACTTGATGTGGTAGGCATCCAGGACTTCCAGCATGCGCCAGAAGCCGACGCGATTGCCGTAATCGCGATAGGCGTATTGTTGCACGTCGGGATACGGCATGCGGGGCCAGGGATTGCGCAGTCCATCATAGTCCGGGAGATATTCATAGTGCTCGATGTTGGGGGCGATCCACAAGGCTACCCTTGCCTTGTTGGGCCAGGTGATCATGGGACGATCGATGATGGGACTATAATCCACGCGATGCGGCGGCAACGGCATGGGCAGGGCCCTCCTTTCTAGGGCGTCCCCGCTGGCTCACCAGCAGCGACGTCGGTGTCGGCAGGCGTCACGCCCCTATTATGGCCACCGCCCTAGAAGAGTCAAGGTGATTCCATACTGCTTTGCGTGCAGCCCTCTGCCGTATTGCGTCCCCCCTCCCCTGGCCGCTAGAGAATGCGGCCACCGTGCCGACGCCCACAGCCGGAGGGCCTCAGCCACCGACTTCCCCGTCAGTTCTCCTGACATAAACGTTGACACTGCCGACGCCACCAAAGCTGGCCGGCAAACGGAGTGGGTGGTTCTGGTCCGAGCTGCCGTTGGCGCTCTCCCGAATTCCCTGGAGTGAATTCGCTTGACGTGAACGCCGCCGCTCTCTAGGATGCGGGCAAAATCGGCTCCCTGAGAGAGTCGCTTCCTCACCCTCGCCCTCTCCAGAAGGGCATAGGCACCAGGTGAAGCTGTAGGAGGCGCCCATGGTACCCTCTCCCCTTGGGAGAGGGTCAGGGTGAGGGCGGCTCCAAACGCCTCTTCCCGGCTTGGCTTCCCTCACCCCAGCCCTCTCCCGGCAGGGTAGGCGAAACGGGACATACCCCGGTCGATCTTCCACGGAGACAACGCACGAGAGGAGAGACTCCATGGCGGACGTTGCCGAGATGATATCTGAGGGCGGGATCGCACCGATCCCCGTCGCAGAGCGCAGGCTGGGCTTCTTCGATACCTTCGTGCTGTGGGCCGACCTCGGCGTCAGCTTCCTGGTGATGGTGGTGGGCATGTTCCTGGTGCCGGGCTTGGGCCTCGGCCAGGCTCTGCTGGCCATACTCGCCGGGGCGCTGATCGGTAATGTTCTGCTGGGACTCATCGCCACCATCGGCAGCGACACCGGCATGCCGACCATGGTGCTCATGCGTCCAGTCCTGGGCTTGCGCGGCTCCTATGTGCCGAGCGTGCTCAACGTACTGCAGCTCATCGGCTGGGCCACCTTCGAGGTGATCATCATGGCACAGGCGGCGCACGTGCTGAGCGGGCGCTTTTTCGGCGGCAGCAGCTATCCGGCCTGGGTGTTTTTCTTTGGGGTCGTCACGACGCTGATGGCGGTGGGCGGGCCGGTCTTGGTGGTCAAGCAGTGGCTGGAGAAGTTCGCCGTCTGGGCCGTGCTGGCCTCCACCCTGTGGCTGACCTACGCCGTGGTGACCGCATACGACCTGGGGGCGCTTTTCAACAGGCCGGGCACGGGATCGATGTCCTTCTCGCTGGCGGTCGATCTGGTGGCCGTGATGCCCATCTCCTGGGTGCCCTTAGTGGCCGATTACAGTCGCTTCGCGCGCCAGCGTCGGGCGGCGTTCTGGGGCACAGGCCTGGGGTATTTCCTGCCGCATGTCTGGTTTTACGGCTTAGGGGCGGTGCTGGCGCTGGCCGCTGGGGTGACCATGGACCCGAACGCGCCGATCGTGCCGCTGCTGTCCGCCATCGCCAGCCTCACCGCCGGCTGGGCGGCCATGGCCGTGATTCTGCTGAACGAAACCGACGAGGCCTTCGCCAACATCTACTCGGCGGCCGTCTCCCTGCAAAACATCGCAGGGCGCGCCAGTCCCCGTCTATTGACGTTGCTCATCGGCGCGCTGGTGCTGGTGCTGGCGGCGACGATTCCCCTGGTACAGTATGAGAGCTTTTTATTGTTGATCGGCGCCGTGTTTGTGCCGCTGCTGGGCATCCTGGTGGCCGATTACTTTGCGTTGCGTAACCGACACTACGATGTGGCCGAGCTCTACCGCGTCGGCGGGGCGTACTGGTATCGCGGCGGCGTGAATTGGCTGGCCATCGTCGTATGGTTCGCCGGCTTCGCGCTGTATCTGCTCATCGCCGGTCTGCCGCAGCTGGGATGGCCGGGCTGGGCGCCGTGGCTCGGCGCCACCCTGCCCAGTTTTCTCTTCGGCCTCGTCGTATATGGCCTGGTCAGCCGCTTCCTGGCGCAACCCACCCTCCAGGGCAGCCCGGCCGTGCCCACCTAAGCGCGTGGCGATGTGCTCATGACACCCGAAATTCGCGCAAGGCCTCGGGCTTCGGCTCCAGCCCCAATCCCGGCGTCTCCGGCAAGGTCACCCAGTCCCTCTCGGAACGGGGTGGATCCTTGAAGATCGCCCCGCCGAGCATCCAGGCGAGATAGTGGAATTCCACGCGCGTGCCGTTCGCCATGCCGGCCTGCAGATGCATGTTGTGGTGCGGCCAGGCGCCGCCATTGGCGATGGAGACGTTGAACGCCTGTGCCATGGCCGCCACCTTGGCGCATTCGGTGTAGCCGCCGCCGTTGAGCACATTGGGCTGCAGGAAATCGACCGCCTGATGCACGAGCAGCTCACGGTGGCGGAAACGGTGTCCCTCGTTCTGCCCAGCCGCGATGGGGATGGTCGTTTGCCGGCGCAGGGCCGACAGCAACAGGGCGTCGTTCTGGTGCACCGGCTCCTCGAACCAGTAAAGACGGTCATGCCAGGCGAGAAGCTGCGGCGTCGGCGGCGCCGAGCGCCGCCAGCGCACGGCTAGGCCTGGCGTACTTCCTGACTGAGCCAGTGCAGATATGGTGGGCTGCCCGCTATCACGGGCAAGGCCATGATCTCCGGCGTCTCGTACGGGTGCCGGGCGCGGATGGCCTGCTCGAGCTCGTCATAGAGCGCCCGTCTGCTTTTGATCAGGCAGAGCCATTCCTCGGCCTGCTCAACTCGGCCCTGCCACCAGTATGTGCTGGCGATCGGCCCGATTACTTGCACACAGGCTGCCAGACGCTGCTCGACCAGCGCCGCGGCGATGCGTTGCGCGTCATCGCGGCTGGCGGTGGCGGTCAACACCTGAATATAGTCCTCCGTCATCGCGTCATATCCTCGTGTGCCCTCTGCGAACAATGGCCGCCTCAGCGCCGCCGGACTTGATAGCCTGCGGCATCGCGGTCCCAGGTCGTCGGGGTGACGCCGGCCTCGCGCAGCCTGTGCTTCTGGATCTTCCCGGTCGGGGTCTTGGGCAGCTCATCGACGATCTCGATGTAGCGCGGCACCGCGAAGTAAGGCATGCGTTCCTGGCAGTAGTCCAGCAAGGCTGCCATGTCGACGCCCGCCCCCGCCTTCAGCACGAGGCAGGCTTTGACCTCATCCTCACCGCCGGCGATCTCTGATTTCACCGCCACGACGGCCGACTCGACCACCGCCTCATGGGCGTTCAGTACCTGCTCGACCTCGAAGGAAGAGATGTTCTCACCGCGGCGCCGGATGGCGTCCCTGATGCGGTCCACGAAATAAAAATAGCCTTCCTCGTCGTACATCCCCGCATCGCCGGTATGGAACCAGAAATTCCGCCAGGCCTCTACCGTTTTATCCGGCATGGCATGGTAGCCGGCCATGAAGCACCATGGCTCCTTGGGCCGCACCACCATCTCGCCGACCGTGCGCGGCGGCAGCGCCTCGTCGGTCTCGGGATCGACAATCTGCATCTCGAACCAGCGTTGCAGCAACTTGCCGCAGGAGCGCGGCCGCAGGCGTTCATCATAGGGCATGTACAAGGGGATGTTGACCTCGGTCATGCCGTAGCCTTCCAATAGCTTGGTGTTGAACCGCTTCTGGAACGCTTCCCCCCACTCTGGGGCGACCGGCACGGCGACGATCACCCGCAGGCGGTGGTCGCCATCTTCGGGGCGCGGCGGTTGACGGTAGATGAACTCGGTCATCACGCCTAAGGTGTTGGTCACCGTGGCTTGTGAGCGCCGAATATCGTCGAGCCAGCGGCTGGCGCTGAAAGAGCGTGCCAGCACCACCGTACAGCCGACGATCAAACTGCTGTAGACCTGCATGAATAGAGCATTGGCGTGAAACAGCGGCATACAGCAGTAGTACACATCGTCCGCCGTCAGGCGGATAACCTCGATCTTGTTGTGCCCGAACAGGTAGAGATGGGCATGCGGCATCAATACCCCTTTCGAGGGGCCGGTCGTGCCGGAGGTGTACATGATGGCGCCGATATCGCGGTAGGTGACCGTCACCTGCACTGGGGTGGCGGGAGCTTGCAGCAGGGCGGCAAAGGAGAGCGTCCGCAAGCGTGGGAACGACGGCAGGTCCGCTGTGTCACCCTCCGTCTCGACTACGATTGCGGTGTCGAGGTGGGGCACATCGGCTTCGATGGCGTGCAAGAGGGGTACGTACTCGCGGTCGATGAGGATCAGGCGGCCGCCGGCGTTGTTGATCACATGCTGCAGGAAAGCGCCTTTGTAGGCCGTATTGATCGGCACAAAGACCGCCCCCAGCCGACTGACGCCGAACCAGGCCTGCAAGAATTCCACGCTGTTGGGCAGCATGGCCAGCACGCGGTCACCCGGCCGCACCCCTAGCTCGGCGAGGGCATTGGCGATGCGGGTGGCGCTTGCATCCATGGCGCCGAAGGTGCACGGGGCGCGGTCCTCGAATTGCACGAATGGCTTGTCGTGCAAGCGTTGGCCTTGCCTAGCTAGCACTGTTCCGACGACCCAGCCGGTCTTGTCGATCTCGCCCATTGCCCTCCCCCCGCCATCGACGATGGCTCAGCGCTGGGGCAAGCCACCCGTGTACGACCGATGCAGGAACATGGCTGTCCCCTACTATACCATATCTCGGCTGACAGGGGTTCTGCGGGGATTGATGAGCGAGGGGTTGGATGCCGGTACTGACGTGGACTCCGAGGAGTTTAACGCGCGAGGCCCACCAATTGGTGCCCTAGCGGACTGCAGAAATTCAGCTCGCGGCGGAGTATGTTCACTTGTTACAGCAACCGTTCCAGACGTGCACGCTAAAGCACGGAAGTCCGGGCACTGTGTTTCAGCTGTCGATGATGGGCCTTGAGGCGGCGGTTGGTCCGCACTAAGGCTTTATGGAGATGCCATAAGCTTGAGGTCGCTTCATCGAGGATTTGCACCTGGGCCGTCACTTTATCTTCATAGGCCAGCGCCTCATGACCTTCCAGCCGTTTCCACATCGTGAGCAATCGCGTAACGACGATTTGCGCCCACTCCAACGCTAGGCGATTATGGGCGACTTCGGCTTGGAGGGCGGCTGCTTCCGTCAAATCGGCAACCGCCCGGCCATATCCTTGCTGCTTCATAGACTGCTCCTTCCGAGAAATAGTTTGCATGCGCCAGGAGGGCGTACCATCGCTGGGTTATCGCGGTCGGGTTCCGCGGTCACTTCTCTTTATTTCTGTACGAATTTGCGAATACTAGACAATGTATCCCATAATATGTCACAAGAAGGGGAATGAGCAAAAGACATGCCGCATGGGGACTTCAGACAATCTTTGCACATCAAGCATGGAAAAGACGTTTATTGGAAAAGACGTTTACTAGTGAGCTAAGATCATTATCGATGAATAACCAGATATAATCGACAAGGTCAACGGGATCTCTTATCTGAGACGAAAAGCCTTAGCATCGAGCTTTTTCCTCAGAGTCATGGATAATTGGGTGACTTCTCATAGATGAGACATCCGTCACGGAGATGAGATCGTTAGGGGAGAGAATCATGCGCATCGCAGTGGTCGGGGCTGGCGGCACAGGGGGATTCTTCGGGGGTCTGTTGGCGAGGGCTGGGATGGACGTCGTGTTTATCGCCCGTGGTCCACACCTCGAGGCCATGCGGCGTCGTGGCTTGACGCTCAAATCCCGCTTGGTCGGCGACGCTACCCAACCGGTGCAGGCGACGGACGATCCCCGCCACATCGGGCCCGTGGATCTCATCCTCTTCTGCGTGAAAACATACGATACGGCCGACGCCGCCGCCCAGATTCGCCCCCTCATCGGCGCGGACACCGTTATCCTGCCGGTGCAGAACGGCGTCGAGAGCGCGGAGCGCATCGCGCAGGTGGTGGGCTCAGCACCAGTGATCGGCGGCGTGGCCTATGTGTTCTCGAGCATCGAGGCACCGGGGGTCGTCAGCCAGACAGCGGGGCCCGGTCGGCTCCTCTTCGGCGAGATCTCGGGTGGCACTAGCCCGCGCACCGAGCGACTCTTGCACACTTTCAGCGCCGCCGGCATCGCCGCAGAGCTCCGACCTGACATCCGCGTCGCGCTATGGGAAAAATTCGTCAACATCTGCGCCGCCAGTGGCGTCACCGCCCTAACGCGTCTCCCCATAGGGCCTATTCTCGCCTGTGCCGAGACCAGTGCGCTGTTTCGCGGCACCATGGAGGAGGTGGAGTCGGTCGGGCGGGCCTGCGGCATCGACCTCCCCACTGGCATCGTCGACCAGCTCAGCGCCTTTTTTGCGAACTTGGAGCCCTGGGCGCGCGGCTCGCTCGCCCATGACCTCGCGGCCGGTCGACGCTTGGAGCTAGAAGCCCTGAACGGGGCAGTGGTCCGCCTAGGACGGGCGCATGGCATTCCGACCCCCATGAACTTCGTCATCTACGCCGCCCTCAAACCCTATGTCAACGGCGCCCCGACGCTGCCGTGAGCCCTGGCTCTTGACCGCCAAGGGAAAAAGGCATAGCCTGGCAGCGATGATCGGCAGGGATGCTCCCCAAGCATGCGGCGGGCCAGCCCTGAAGGTGAAACCCACAGCCGGAGGAGGGGCTATGAAATTCGGACTGTTCATGATGCCGTCCCACCCACCTGAACGCAGCCTCTATGAGGCGCATCAGTGGGATTTGGATTATCTGTGCCTGGCCGATGAGTTGGGCTTCGAAGAGGCTTGGATCGGGGAGCACTTCACCTCTCCATGGGAGCCGATCCCAGCTCCAGACATCATGATCGCCCAGGCGCTCATGCGCACCACCCGCATCAAACTCGCGACTGGGGCCCATCTGCTGCCGTTCCACCATCCGGCCGAGTTGGCCCACCGGGTGGCCTACCTCGATCATCTGGCGCAGGGGCGGTTTATGTTCGGCATCGGCGCCAGCGGCCTGCCCAGCGATTGGGCGCTGTTCAACGTCGATGGCAACGCCGGCCAGCACCGCGACATGACCCGCGAGGCCCTTGACATCATCTTGAAGCTGTGGGAGGGCGAGCAGCCCTTTCAGTATGCAGGGAAGTATTGGACCGTCAACTATCCTGAGACCATGTACGGGTTCTTGAAATTCCACATCAGACCGTTTCAAAAGCCGCATCCGCCCATCGGCGTGGCCTCGGTCAGCGTGCGCTCGCCGACGCTGGCGGTGGCGGGCGAGCGCGGCTTCATCCCGATGAGCCTGGGCCTGAACGCCGCCTATATCGCCAGTCATTGGGAATCCGTCGAGGAGGGCGCCCAGAAGACCGGCAGGAAACCCTCCCGCAGGGATTGGCGCATCGTGCGCGACGTCTATGTGGCGGAAACCGATGCCCAGGCCAGGGATGAGGCCCTCAATGGCATGCTCGGCCGGGTGTGGGGCGAGTATTTGCTGCCATTATTCAGCGCCTTCCAATTGCAGTCGGTGTTCAAGCACGATCCCAACGTGCCGGATAGCGACGTGACCCCCGCCTACCTCATGGAGCACCTCTGGCTCGTGGGGTCCCCCGACACGGTGGCCAACAAAATCGCCCAGCTCTACGATGCCGCTGGCGGCTTCGGGACGCTGCTCATGCTGGTCTATGACCATGTCAAGCAACAGGCGGGGTGGGAGCGCTCCACGCGGCTGTTGGCCACCGAGGTCTTGCCGAAGGTGGCTCATCTATCCCCGGCCTAACGCGCTCGGCGCCAGAGCTCACGTCCACCTGGCGAACCGAGGCCCCCAGGGGAAGGTGATTCTGGTGCGCTATTCCCCTCTGGGAGAGCTCACGTCCCCTTCCCCCTCGCTCAGAGCTGACAGGGGTAGGTTTTCTTCCTCTCTCTGGGAGAGGGCGTTGGGTACCAAGGTTGAGTTCAGGCCTGAAACATCCCTAGGCTTGCGGGCCCTCCTATCGGAAGAGGGTCAATGGGAAATCGCCGTGCTCGCTGGGGTGCCGAGGGGTAGAGTGAAAGCCCGGCTGCACCGGGCGCGAGTTCGACTGCGGCATGAGATAGCACGGCCGGTGACCGATGCAAGAGCGCCGATCCTAAGTGTGGCGGAGGAGGTATCCCTGATCGAGGTGACCGTACATGATATCATCGTACGTGCCCCCAAGGGTGAAGTAGCCACATGGACAGGGCCCCAAGACTATCGGGGGAAATTGGGGCCGCCATATACATCGTCATGCTCAAGGAACTGGCGGGTGAACGCATCTTGTCCATCTGGCTCGACAGGTTCGAGGCCAGTGCGCTGGCATTGCAACTGAACGAGGTCGCGACGCCCCGCCCGATGACCTTCGATCTTATGGGGCGATTGGTAGAGGTGGCTGGCGCGAGGGTGGAAAACGTCGCACGCACTATGGAGCAGTGCGCGGTGCGGGCTGACCTGATGACGGCGAAGGCCTGAAGGGCGAGTTGCCACCTCGATCAACTGCTAGCAAGCACGCGGCCGAGAATGCATGGCCTCGCTCATACATCCCTGGCGTCTGAGAGCGTCTGAGTGGACCTTGGCCACGGCAGTGGCGATGGTTTGACTTCTCCCCAGGAGCATGGCATGAGGAAACGGGTCACGGCACGGCCGCTGGCGATCACGACATCAAAGACGGGCGAGTATGGCGCTGGCAGCGCTTTGGCACGACCCCCACCATCCTTGCCACCTGGTTGAGGCGTTGCGTTTGAGGGAGATGGCTATGCACATCGTCGATGTCCGCACGATCCCGCTGTCCTATCGTTGCGACAAACCCTATATGAGCGCGGCAGGTGTCCAGGCCGCACGTAATGCGCTGCTGGTCGAGGTCGAGGCCGACAATGGCTTAATCGGTATCGGTGAGGCCGGCTCCGCCGGCGGTCCGCTGGCGAGCACGCAGGTGGTCGTGGAGCAGGAACTGAAACCGCTGCTGGTAGGGGAGGACCCCCTGCTCATCGAACGCCTCTGGCAGAAGATGTTCCAGCGTACGCGCCAGCACGGCCGACGGGGCATCGTCATGCACGCCATCAGTGGCATCGACATCGCCCTCTGGGATCTAGCCGGTAAAGTCGCTAAGCTGCCGGTGTATCGGCTGCTCGGTGCCTACCGTGACAGGGTCGAAGCCTACGCCAGCGGCGGCTTCTACCAAGAGGGCAAGGGGGTTTCCGACGTCGCCGAAGAAGCCGGCAGCTACATCGCCCGGGGTTACCGCGCCATGAAAATGAAGATCGGCCGTAACCCTTCCACTCAATCGAATTTGCGCGAGATGCTCGCCAACCACGAGATGTGCGTGGTCAGTCTGGAAGAAGACCTGGCGCGCGTGGAGGCGGCCCGCAAGGCCCTCGGCCGCGACGCCAAGCTAATGGTCGATGTCAACTGTGCCTGGAGCCCCGCCCTGGCGATCCAAATGGGCCAGGCCATGGCCCCGTATCACCTCTACTGGATCGAGGAGCCGGTGGCCACCGATGACATCCGCGGCAGCGCCGAAGTGGCGCGGGCCCTGGGCACCGCCGTCGCCGGGTATGAGACGGAGGTCGGCCTGTACGGCTTCCGCGAGTTGATCACGCATGGGGCGGTGGATATCATCCAACCTGACATCGCCTGGGCCGGGGGCTTTAGCGAGTGTCGCCGCATCGCTGCATTCGCGCAGGCCTACAACATCATGGTCGCTCCGCACGCGTTCTCCTCGGCGCTCACGCTGGTGGCCGCCCTGCACCTGTTGGCCTCGATCCCCAATGGCCTCATCCTGGAATTCGATCAAAACCCCAATGCGTTGCGGCAAGAGTTGCTGAAAGAGCCGATCGTCGCCGACAGTCAGGGGTACGTAAAACTGCCCGATCGGCCGGGTCTGGGCGTCGAATTGGATACAGCGACGGTGGAGAGGTATCGGGTACAATAGTCCTCGATGCTCGGTCCTGTGGTTCAGGAAAGGAGGAATGGATGCCCAGCAAAGTCGGCTTCATCGGCCTGGGGAATATGGGTGGGCCGATGGCCATGAACCTTCTGAAACACGGCTTTCCACTGGTGGTCCATGACATCGATCCGGCGAAGGCCAAAGCGTTGCAGGACCGGGGTGCCACGGTGGCCAGTTCGCCGGCAGAGGTAGCGCGCGCCGTCCAACGCACCATCAGCATGGTGGAAACCACGGCTCAGGCGGAGTCGGTGATCGTCGGCGAACGCGGCGTCATCCATGGCGCCAGCGGTGGGCACCTGGTGATCTCGATGAGCACCATCGATCCCTTCGCGGCCAGACGACTGCACGCCCAACTGGCGGTGAAGGGGATCAAGATGCTCGACGCGCCAGTGAGTGGCGGTACCGTGCGCGCGGCATCGGGCGAGTTGTCGATCATGGTCGGCGGCGACCACGTCGCCTTCACCGCCTGCCAGGACTTGTTCAAAGCCATGGGCACGCATATCTTCTACATCGGCGATATCGGCCAGGGATTGGCCATGAAGCTGGTCAATAATATGCTGGTGCAAGTCAACTTAGTGGCCGTCTGCGAGGCACTGATCATGGGGGTGAAGGCCGGCCTCGATCCACAAATGATCTACGATGTCGTGCGCGTGAGCACCGGCAACAGCGTAGCCTTTGAAACGCGTGTACCCAAGATCATCGCCGGCGATTTCGCGCCCGGTGGCACGGTCGATATCTCCTTCAAAGATCAAGAGCTCGAAACCGCCTTCGCCAAGCAACTGAGCGTACCGCTCCTGCTCGCGAACCTCACCCAACAGGTATATCAGATGGCCCGCGCCGCCGGCTTGAACAAGCAGGACAGCAGCGCCATCATTCACGTCTTGGAGAACCTAGCCGGGGTGAAGGTCAGTAGAGGATAAGGGGGCATGACGGGAGGGAGAGCTGTATGCCACCGATTTATCTCGATTACAACGCCACCACGCCACTCGATCCGGCCGTCATCGCTGCGATGCAACCGTACATCGCGACGCATTACGGTAATCCGTCCAGCGCCCACGTCTACGGCCGCACGGCCAAGGAAGGGGTCGATCGGGCGCGCGCACAGGTGGCCGAAATCCTTGGCTGCACGCCGGATGAGGTCATCTTCACCGGCGGCGGCAGTGAATCGAACAACACCGTCCTGAAAGGCGTCGCCTGGACCTATCGCCACAAAGGCGACCATATCATCACTTCCGCCGTCGAGCATCCGGCCATCATCGCCCCATGTCAGTTTCTGGAGCGGCAGGGTTTGCGGGTGACCTATCTCCCCGTCGATGGCACCGGTCAGGTCGATCCCGACGACGTGCGACGGGCGATCACGCCGCAGACCATCCTGATCAGCATCATGCATGCCAATAACGAAGTGGGCACGCTTCAGCCCATCGCCGACATCAGCCGCATCGCCCGCGAGCATGGTGTTTTGCTGCATACCGACGCGGCGCAATCGGTGGGCAAAATCCCCACGCTGGTCGATGAGCTCGGCGTCGATTTCCTCTCCGTCGCCGGGCATAAAGTCTACGCTCCCAAAGGCATCGGGGCGCTGTATATCCGCGCCGGCACCGCCCTCGAGCCATTGATCCACGGAGCGGGGCACGAGTTCGGCCGGCGCGCTGGCACGGAGAACGTTATCTTCGACGTCGCCCTCGGCAAGGCCTGCGAGGTCGCGAAGATGGACCTCCCACGCTATCAACACGAGGTGCGCTACCTACGCGATCTCTTCTGGCAAGAGCTCCACAAACGCTTCGGCGAGCGGATTGTGCTCAACGGCCATCCCGAGCAGCGTCTTCCCAACACCCTGCACGTGAACTTCCGCGGCGTCATCGGCGCCGAACTCTTGGATAAGATGCCGGAGCTGGCGGCGTCGACGGGCTCGGCGTGCCATGCGGGAGAGATCGCCCTGTCGGCGGTGCTGAAGGCGATGCAGATTCCACCGGAGTTGGGCATGGGGGCGGTGCGCTTCAGCTTAGGACGCTACACCACGCGTGATGAGGTCGAGCAAGCTGTAGAGCTGATCGAACGGACCTTCTGATGCGCTCGCGGTTGGGATCACACCGTCAAGTGTGACCAGAGTGACTTTCACAGCCGCCCATCGCGAGATCGCACCCGCGATCCTGGTCCCTGACGGTCACTATCCCTCACCCTGCCTCTGAGAGCCTAGGTACCAGGTGAAGGCTGCGGGAGGGTCCAATCCTCTCCTCTCACGACGGGAAAGGGTAAGGGTGAGGATCGTGCCAAACGCCTCCTACCACCTTGGCTTCCCTCACCCCGGCCCTCTCCCAGAGGGAAAGGGCGGATAGAGGACCAGGAGACGCGCCTCGGCTCCCGCTGCGTTGGGGGATTTCGGTTGCGCTTGGAGGGGGATGATGGTACGGTGACAAGAACATTCTGTCACCGATTCCTGACCCCCAACCTCGGGAGGTGTGAATATGGCAATGGTAAAGGCCGGCGATACGGTCCATCTGAGTTATACTGGACGGCTCGCCAACGGTCAGATCTTCGACACGTCAGACGAGCAAACTGCTGTGGCCAATGGCGTCTTCATCGAGGGACGGCGCTACGAACCGCTCGCGGTGCAGGTGGGCACTGGCACGATCATCCAAGGGCTCGATCGCAATTTGATCGGCATGGTAGAGGGGGAATCGAAGGAGATCACCATCGCCCCCGAAGACGCCTACGGCTTCAAGGATCCCTCGCTCGTCTCCCTCTTGCCGCAGGAGTTGTTCCAGCGCCATAATATCCAGCCGGCCATCGGCATGGTGATTCAGACCAACGCCGGCCAGGGACATATCACGTCGATTACACCCGAATCCGTCGAGGTCGATTACAACCATCCGTTAGCCGGTGAAACCCTCACCTTCTCGGTGAAAATCGAGGGTATTGACCCCGCCTGAGCGCGCCAGCGCAGGGTGCGGCCATCAGCCCCTCGGCTGGATTCTATCCCGTCCCCCTTCCCCCGACCTCTCCCAGTGGGTAAGGGCGCGAGCCGCCACAATTGTGTCCGGTCAGAACAAAACCCGCCCCAGTGAGCCTCATAAGGGAAGGGGGAGTTGACCAGGGGAGGGTTTTCCCTAAGAAAGGCCCCGCTGGGCTTCAGGTTTGGAGGGCACGTCGCATCGTGGCTTCAATGTCGGCGATGCTGAACGGCTTTCTGAGTAGGGGACAGGATAGTTGCTCGAGAAACCGGGAATGTTCATCGCTCAGCATGTCATCGGCGATAAAGATGGCGTGCTGAGCCAACTCCGGCCGAATCAAGTGGACTCGCCGATAGAGCGCTGGCCCATCGATCCCTGGCAGATCGATCCGAATGATGAGCAGGTCATAGGATTCTCTGACGATCCTCTCTAACAGCTCTTGCGGAGAATACACACCTTCAACCTGGTGCCCGAGGTGGCGGACGACGTCTTGCAGGAGCGCCAGGTTTTTCTCGTCGCTGTCGATCACCAATACGCGCTTGCCAGGCAGGGACCGATGGACCACGTTCAAGGAGGCGTCGCCGGGGGATGTCATGCCGCCTAGCGGTAGTTTGACCAAAAAGGTAGCCCCTTCGGGTACGCGGTTATGGGCGCTGAGCTTGCCACCATGGGCCTCGATAATCCCATAGGCCACGCTGAGTCCAAGCCCAGCTCGGCCCGCTTTGGTGGTGAAGAATGGGTCGAAGATTTTGACCAGATGTTCCTGGGGGATGCCTGGTCCATCGTCGTGACACGCGATCAAGATCATCCCCTGATCTAACTTCGTTTCTACCACCAGCTTGCCCTCTCCCCGATTCGTCATGATGGCTTGACAGGCATTGAGGGCGATGTTGAAAAGCGCTTGTTGCAGCTGCTGGGGATCGGCCATCGGGTGCGGCAGGTTGTTGTCGAAGCGCCTCTCCAGGAGGATATGGTTGAGGTCGACCTGAAAAGCCAGAGCTGCGAGCACTTTCTCACAGAGGCTGTTGATGTCCGTGTAAACCTTGTGTGGCGGCTGCCGCCAGGTGAATGCGAACAAGCTGTCGACGATCTGATGACACCGCGCGGCAGCTTGTGTGACCTCTTCCAGCTTCGCCTTCATCGTACTGCCAGGGGGAGCCATTTCCTTCAATACTTGGGTGAATCCGATGATGAGGCCGAGTGGGTCGCGCAATTCGTGCGCCACGACGGCCGTCAGCTCACCCAAGGTGCGAATCTTCTCGGTGAGGATCAATTGCTCTTGGACCGCTTGCAGATCCACCAACGAGCGCCGTAAAAATTCATTGGTTTCGCTGAGATCGCGGGTTCTCTCGGCAATCAGCCGTTCCAGCTCGCTCATATGGTGGCGAAAGGCCTTCTGCATGCGGGCTTTTTCCAATGCCCGTTTGATCACCAGGTGCATCAGGTCGAAATCGAATGGTTTAGCGATGTAATCATACGCACCATGGCGCAGCGCATCGATGGCCGACTCAGTGGACACGTAGGCCGTGATGGCCACCACGACCGTATCTGGACAGTGCTCCCGCAGATGGTCCATGACCTGAAACCCATCCATGTGGGGCATGACCACATCGGTGATCACCAAGTCAAAGCTCTCCTGCTGCAGGATGTTGAGACCTTCGAGACCGTTCGCCGCCGTGATCACCCGATAGCCTTCAAGCTGCAACAGCGTCTGGAGATTCTTGCATAGGCGCGCCTCATCCTCGATGAGCAGAATCGCCGCGGCTTCAGGCATGGCTCGCACCTCCTTGATGGCCAGGCATCGCTGGCAATGTCACCCGAAAGGTACTTCCCTTGCCGACCTCGCTCTGAACTTCAATGCGCCCATGAGCATTCCGGATGATCCCTTCAGATACCGCCAATCCCAGCCCGACGCCACGCCCGCCGGCTTTCGTGGTAAAAAACGGGTCGAAAAGATGGCTGAGATGCTCTGGCTGAATGCCATAGCCGGTATCCGTCAGACTGATCTCGACCTCTTGCCCTTGGCAGGCCGTGCGAATCTTTAGCTCGCCGCCTTGCGGCATGGCATCCGCCGCGTTGCGCACGATATTGAGGATGACTTGTTTCAACTGGTCGGCAGAAATGCGCACCCGAGGTAGCACGGGTGCCAGCTCCAGGCTGAGGGCAATCTGTTTCTCGTGCAGATCCTGCATTAACAGGGACTGCAGGCTCTCGAGGATGGCGTTCACCTCCACCACCTCGTGAGAGGGGGCAGGACGGGAGGCGCTGAGAAGATCCTGCAGGATCCGCGCGATGCGGTTGATCTCTTCCTCGATCATCTGCAGGTCCTCGGCGGCTGGTCGGTCCCCTCGGCTGGGATTGCGCATGATACGGAGCGTGGTCTTGATAATGGCGAGGGGGTTGTTCACCTCATGCGCTACTCGTGCTGCTATTTTACCTACGGCCGCCAGGCGTTCGTGCTGAATGAGCTGCTGCTGGGTCTCTTGCAAGCGGCGATTGGCTTCCTCGAGCCGGCGGGCCTCGTCGGCCAGGCTGGCCAGATGGCGCTGGATCGCGATGCGCATCTGCTCGAAGGCACGCGCCAGGTAGCCGATTTCATCGGGGGCCTGTACTTGGATGGGATGGTCGTAGGCACCTTTGGCGAAGGCCTGCACGTCGGCGACCAGGTGTCCGATGGGCTTGGAGATCAGCATGGCCAGGACAGTAGCCAGCGACGTGGCCGCCAGAATGGCCGCCAGGCTGAGCAAGAGGAGATCGCGCCGGATCTGTTCGATCAGCGCATAGGCGCGTTTGAGCGAAAAGCCCACCCGCATCGTGCCCCATTTTCGGGAACTTTGAGGAGCAAACACCGGGACGGCCACATCGTACGCCGGATCTTGCTCCCCCGGTAGGATAATGTCCTGCACCAGTGGCCCGGCGGCTTGCAAAGCCTGCCGGCTGACACGGTCATCGAGAAAAACGCCTTGCAGATCATCCCGCCCGCTGAACGCCGCAACCCGACCATCGTACAGGTGGGCGATGGTATAGACGATATCCTCCTGTCCGCCGGTCACCCCCTCGACCACCTGTTCCAGATGGATGAAGTCGTAGTTCAGGAGATAACTTTCGCTGAGGGCCGCAAGGCTTGTCCCCAGCGACAGGGCGCGCAGCCGAGTCTGCTCCAAGATGGCGCCGCGTTGACGGTGCTCCATGACGACAGCGACGGTACCCATCACGATGAGCTGCAGAGACACCATGCCGACGATGAACTTGGCGCGCAGGCTCCCGCAGATGAGCCACGGCATGCGCAGCAGAAGGCCGATGCTGGAGCTGGCGGCTTCTCGGCTCCAGACCAGCAGGGTCGCCAGGCCGACTCTAGGGATACGGTTCACCACCTGTTGTCGTCTCCGCCTTACCCCCGGCTGGGCCTTTCCCGAGCCATACCTTCCGCAGCGGCATCGCCCAATCGCCCAGCAGACTGACTTCGATCCCTCCGACGTACGGTTGAAAAAGACGCTCAAACATATGGTAATGCTGGGTGATCCACGGGGCATCCTCCATGACGATACGCTCTACCTCGCGGTACAACTCGATCCGTTGCGTGGTATCCAACTCAGTACGGGCCTGATCGAGCAATTGATCCACCCGTGCATGGCGGTAGAACGTCCGATTGTTTGGGCTGCTGGAATGCAGCAGGCGCGACAGGAAATCGTCCGGGTCGGGAACGGTCGCCGACCACGACAACCGGAACATGGGCAGCTTGCCTTCGGACAACATCTCGCGATAGCGCGACCAATCAGACTCAACCTGCACTTCCACCCGCACCCCGACATCCGCCAAATACTTTTGGTAAGCCGCCAGTTCTTCCTTGGTGCTCTCCGCCCTGAAGAGCGTCCAGAGCTGTACCACCGGGAACCCAACCCCATTCGGATACCCCGCCTCTGCCAGTAACCGCTTGGCTTTGGCGGGGTTATAGTCGTATCCCCGGAGGTCGGGATCATACCCCGGCATCCCAGGAGGCAGAGTTCCCGTCGCGGGCAGATTGCCCATTTGGCTGATGTCGCGCACGATAGCCTGGCGATTCACCGCATAGTTGAAGGCTTGGCGGACACGTTTATCGTCGAAGGGTTTGAGTCGGGTGTTAAAGCCGATGTACAGGAGGCTGAGCCTTGGTTTGCGGATGTGCTGATAGAGACGGTATTGCGGGTCAGTCCGGACTGCCTCGGTGTACCCACTCGGAATGACCGTCTCTTCAAGATCTCCCTTCAAGAACTCTTCAAAAGTCCTCTCGAACGTGGCGCCGATTTTGTAGACGACCCTATCGAGAAATGGTCGCCCTCCGTAATACATCTCATTGGCTTCCAGCACGATCTCCTGCCTGGGCTCCCAACGCACGAATTTGAACGGCCCGGCCCCTATGGGCGCACGGCCGAATTGCGCCCCCTGCCTTTCGACCTCTTCCTGGGGGATCACAGCGGCGTTGGCCAGCCCTAGAACTGCGAGCAAGGGCGCGAACGGTTCCTCGAGCTTGATTTGCAAGGTATAGCGCTCGACGGCTTGCAGACCCTCGATCCGTGGTGTCTGGCCGTGCGCAAACTCCTCGGCCCCTCGGATGCGGTGCAACAGCTCGGTCAGTGGTCCAGCTTTGCCGGCCTTGATCAGCCTGGCGAAGCAGTAGACGAAATCCTGCGCCGTCACCTCCCGCCCATGATGGAACATGACGCCCCGGCGCAGGTGGAAGATCCAGGTACGGGCATCGCGTGAGGCTTCCCAGAACTCAGCGATGGCAGGAATCGGCTTGAGGTTCACGTCGAACTGCACCAAGCCATCGAAGATTTGGCTGGCGACAGTCCGTCCGTAAATTTCGGTGATGAAGGACGGGTCAAGTGTCGGAGGATCATTGAGCAGGGGTCGGCGGTAAGTCCCCCCGAATGTCATCTCCGAGCTCGGGGGCGTAGGGAGTACGGCGCCGCCTACATGCGCCGATACGAGCAAGAGCCCACATATCAATGGGACGATCAGGCAGGCCACATGCCTTGACCACAACATCGGACAGCCCCCTATGCTGCCAGCTTGGTTTGGGCTATTGCAGGGCGTTCATCAGACTGCCGACATCGAGCAGGCCTGCCCCCTGAAACTCCGAGGGCTCGCCGAGATCCACGGCGGTATTCTGCAGCAACGCAAGCATTTGCGAGAATGTGAGGGCGGGACGTCCCTGCAAGGCCTGTCGCTGCATCACCAGCGCAACGGCCCCGGTAACATGGGCTGCCGCTTGGCTGGTGCCGCTTCCTTCGCCATAACCGCCCCCCCGGTTCGTCGAAAGGATGCGTCCGGTCTCCTTCGAGCCTCCGGGAGCCACGAGGTCCACCGCGTCCCCAATTCGGCTGTAGTTCGTCACGCGATCCTCGATATCGGTAGCGCCCACGCCGATGACGGTCGGGTAGGCAGCGGGGTACTTGATATTCGTCGTGCGGTAGCAAGAGGTTTCGCTATCGCTGCCTTCCCCGTCGCTCCCCTCGCCTGCGGCCTCGGGATCGCACGTGGTATCGCTGCCCTCGCCGTCGCTGCCCTCGCCCGCGGCGCTGGGCCTCGGGTTGGTGTTGCCGACGGATGCCACCATAATCGTCCCACGCTGGTAGAGGCGGGCGATCGCCCGCTGTAAGGGCACATTATCCTCTGGGAAGCCGAGGCTCATATTGACCAGAGGATAACGCTTTGTATAAACCCGTTGCAGGCCGTTAATACAATCGGAAATATGGCCGGCACCATCTGAGCTTAAGACTTTGATTGCGGCTAATTTGATCAGAGGGGCGGCCCCGATCACTCCCTGGAGATTTGAGCTCGCCGCGATGATCCCCGCCACATGCGTTCCATGTCCGTTGTCATCGTCGCACGATCCGCCCCCAGGGAGGGCGTTGAAACAGTCGACGATCCTTGGGCTCCCCTGAGGATTCAGCTCTGGATGGGAGCGATCGATGCCGGTATCCAGAACGGCCACGGTCACGCCACTGCCTGTCGCCTCGGCCAGCTGAGCATGAACCTCAGGGATATGGATGCGATCGAGGCCCCAAGGATAGAGTTCCTCTGGAGGGGGGTCGGTCGGCTCAATGGAAACAGTGTAATCTGCCGAACCCACGGGATCGTCGAACACGCCTTCCACATTGGGATCGTTCAGCAGGATTTGCAACACACTGCCGATGATGCCAAGGGGGATCTTGATGGCCAGGGCGTTGATCAGCGACAGGACATGAACGACCTCAACCCCTAGAGGCGTGAGGAGCAGCTTTTGAAGATTCAGGTCGATGCCTTCCAGGTAGATCACGATGTACTTGCCGTCGCTTTCGTCTGCAACAGCGAGCCCGCCTCCGACTGACGTCAGGATCAGAGTCATCGCGAGATAGATGCACACCACCGCTTTGATTCGCGCCATCAGCCTCATACATTTTCCTCCCTCTACATCCATGTGAAGGGTGGAAGACGACATGGCTGGCATGTCCGATCCGTCGCGACCCTCTGCTCAAGAGCTTGGATTGTATGGCAAACTATATCTCAAAGCATCAACCAAATAAAAGCTATATGTTTACTCTTCAGGGATTTCCAAAGCAATCTAAGGATTTAGCTTGCTTGTAGCGGGAGCGGGAGGTGTGGCGAGTTCTTGTCTCGGTGAGTGGACCCACAGAAGCCGCTCTACGACGGCGGTGGAGGGTTCACGGCCAGGACAGCCAGGTCAGATCTCTAGGCGCGACGCATCACCTTGCCCTTGCCGGTGACCAAACGACGGGGATCGATGTGCTCCCGCAACCAGGTAAGCTCCTCGGCGCTGGGCGGAGCCATTTCCTCTACGGTTGGAGACACCAAAGGTTCGAAGGACATCTCGGCGAGCACGTGCTCGACCTTCACGGTGGGCGCGGTGGCGATGAGGCGCATGCGGTGGCTCTGCGCCTCGAAATCGAACAGCGCCATCGGCGTCACCACGCGGTAGGGTCCGGTATTGGCGGGCAATCCCACCCGCTCGCGGGCGCCGGGCGAGCCATCCAGATAGCCGGGGGAAGAGACGAAGTCGAGCTGCGGTACGAAGCGGCGTTTCTCCTGCAGCATGACGAAAATGGTCCGCCAGCACAACGAGGCGATGCCGTTGGCGCCGCCGGCGCCGGCGAACCGACGCCCCGGCCGCTCATACGTGCCCCCGACGTACGACGAATTGATGTTGCCGTAGGGGTCGATCTGCAGGGCGCCGAGCATGCCGTAGTCGATAAAGCCCTGCGCCGCCTGGGCGAAGACGTGATTCATGTTCTTCCAGGCGACCGCACGGTAGTTGCTCTTCGAGTCGCCAAGAAACAGCGGCTCGAATGGCAGAGGCAGTTGCGGGGCAACGGTGCCGTATTCATAGATCCAGATGATCTGCGGGGCATAGAGCTTTTGGGCCAACATGGCGGCGATCTGCGGCATGCCGATGCCGATGAAGTAGGCTTTTTGGTCCTCGAACAGGCGCGCGGCGGCGCAGGTCATCATCTCGACCTCGGTGAATTCACGGTGATCCATCGTAGCCCTCCCGATACCGTTCCTCCGCCTTGAGCTCCAGCAACCGTTTGACGCCCACACGCTGCTCTAACAGGTCCGCAGAGGACGCCACGCGGTAGACGTAGGTCTCCAGGTAGCGTTGCATCTCGTCGGCCGAGTCAAGGGCTCGGAGCACCTCGCCGATGCGCGGCATGTCCGCTGCATACCGCCCCGGGCACGTCCCTGGATAGGCGCCAAAGGGTACATGCACTACGGCATCGACTAGATAATACGGGATCGTCGTCTTGGACGGATGACGGCGAATCTCCTCAGGATCGATGATCTCCTCAGCCTGTACGAGGACCTTCTTCGCGGCCATCGCCTGCTCCAGCGGCGCGGTGCTGGCGCCGAAGATCCGAGCGTTGCCGTAGACATCCGCTTGGTGAGCATGGATGAGCCCGACGTCGGGATTGAGGGCGGGGACAAGGCAGATGGGTTTACCGCTGAAGGGGTCTTCGATCACCTTGGCTCCCGAGTAGGAGAGGGTATCGGTCCCGAGCAGCGTCCGTGTCGGCAGAAAAGGCACTCCCATGGCGCCGGCGAGTAAGCGCAGGGTGAGGCTATCATTGGTCCATTCGGTGAGGCTCACCGTCCCAGCTTGCATCGCTTCCGTCAGCACCCGCTCGCCCGCCGCCACAAAGCCGGCATCGATGCGATCGACGCAGCCGCCCCCCAGCAGGATGACTGCTTCCGCGTAGGAATACTTGGCGCAAAACCACAGATGCTTGCGCCCTTGCCGGATGATCTCATGGATCAGCGCGTTGGGGCCGCGGATGAAATAGGTCAGGTCGCAACCAATGTAGTCCCCATCGGCGACATACTGCGACACCGCCTCGCGCTCTGTCATGAGTTTCGGGGTGAGCCCGCGCGCTTTGCTGGCACGCTGCGCCCGTACGTCATCGGGGGCTTGGTAGTATATCGCCCCACGTCCGCTCTGTAAGATCTGCATACGCCCCCTCCGATGCGCGGCCCAGCATGGCGCCCCTCTTCCCCGCTCCTTTCACCAACAGGCCAGCTCGCCTTCGACCTGCACCGGATGCCCCGCCTCATCGCGGCCGGTGAGGACGAGGCGATATCTAAAGCACGGCAATGCGCTCGACACCCAAAGCTCCGGGAATAAGGCCTGCTCGCGAGGTTGGATGACGATGTTGATGGCCTCTTCCAGCTGATCATGGACCTGCCCCTGCTCGGTGAGCCATTGCGCCTGCAGGTGTTGCAAGGTGACTCCCATGCCATTGATCTCCTGCACCACCACATCGAAATACCACTTCGTGTCACTCTGATGGTTGCGGTAGACCGGGTTCGGCGAAAAGCTCAAAAGAAGCTTGGCCCTTTGCCCCATGGCCTGGCTATTCAGTTCAGCGCTTGCCAACGAAGAGACGCTCTCAACATGGTCAATGCCGCAGGCGTTCCCCCCCAGCACAGCGCAGGGTAAACGCCGCTGTTTCGGCCGTCGGCGTGACGATCGGACTGTTTCTATACACTATGGAGCGGTGAAGGTGCAAGCAGAAGTTCACCCCGGTCTTACGGCTGGCGGATCCGCAAAAAGAGCTGGTCGAGCTGAGCTTCCTGCAGGCGGGTCACGATGAGGTAGGCCAAGTCTTCCTGCTTCCAGAGGAGGACCCGACGCTCGTGGACGGTGGCGAGGTAGGGCGCATAGCCATCGATTTGCCGACGGTTTTCGCGAGGGATCGCGAGATCGGTGGCCGGGAACACATAGAGCGTTGAGATGACATCGCCGGTTTTGAAGATCAGGCATGCCGCCCGGCGCTCCATGACATAGGTGGGATAGCCCCGCAAGAGCTTGAAATCCTGGTTGCCCCAGAAATGGATGGGGGGCGAAAAGCCGAGCGCCTGCTGAAACCACTGGCGAATCTGCTCAGGCTCCGTGGGATCGGTGCCGTGCGGGGGATAATTGATGAGGAGGCGAATGTAATCACGCGCCACCTCACTCACTACGGCCGCGGCCGGTGGGGGTGGCGTCACCCAACGGTGGTAGAGCGGCAGCGCGATGGCCAGGATCACCACGGCCGTCGTCGCACACAACGCGGGAGGAGTGGTCCACAACCAATGCAAGGCCCAGTGAAGCCGTCCAGCCACCCGTGACTGACGACGGATATCGGCGAGGATGGCCTCGCGAAGATGATCGGGAGCACGGTGATACGAGGCGCGGTGGCGGATCAACGACGCGATCAGTCCTGCAGTGTCAAAGGCCTCGAGACATCGGGGGCATTCATTGAGATGTTGCCGGAGGAGCTGGCTTTCCTCCTCGCTGAGACGCCCGTGGAGCAGATCTTCGAATTGTGCTTGCGCTTCGTCACACGTCACCGCGAATCCTCACCCTCCGCTGCTGGCCACACTTGAGTGGACGTGAGGCGGGACTGCAGCACCTGGGACAGCAGGCGGCGGGCCTGCATCAGAGCCGTTTGTACGCGCTCCTTCGTCGTGCCAAGGATGGCCGCTACGTCTTCACCGGGGTAGCCCTCCATATCGCTCAGGATCACCGTCGCGCGCAGCGCTTCGGGAAGCTGTCGGAGAGCCGCATCCAGATCCGCCCTGGAAAGCGTGCGTAACAAGCTGCGCTTCTCCGGCAGGGCCTGTTCCCCAGACTCCGGGCCAAGACCATCAGGATGAACGCTATGGTGTCGGCAATATGTCTCCCACATAACAGTTAACAGGTGAACACGCAGTTTTGTTCCTGGAAATGGTGCGAGAGCCGTGGACAGCGCCTGACGGAGGGTCGCCCGCACCAGTGATTCTGCATCTCTGGTATCACAGGTTACCCACATGGCGAGGTTATACAACGCATCGAGGTGAACCAGGAGGGCAGCCACACGCTCCGTATGGGTCATCGCCAGAGTTCCTGGCCCCAGTTCCGCCGGGAGCTGGATCGCATTTGAGAAAAGGAAAGCGGTTAACAAGACGATATCTGCTACTGTTCTGCGCCAGCACCTTAAAAGAAGCGGCTGGACTTGTCAAGGTTCCGCTTTCACCAAGGTATGCGTGAGCGTTTTGCCACGCCATCTCTGGGCTTGATTCCCTCTCCCGGCGGGAGAGGGTGAGGGCGGCAGGGCGTGTCCGGGCGGGTGGGCTCCCCTCACCCCGGCCCTCTCCCAGGGGGAGAGGGGAGGACAGCGCATGCGCCATGGACAGGCTGGGATTTTGGCTTACGAAGGGATGCAACTGGAGAGGGGAGCATAGCGCACGCACCACGGAGAGGGCCGCGTTGACAGCAGGTTCATCCCGGTGCTAACATCTCAGCAGCCACGGAAGACATTGGCATAGCATCGAACAACCGCGCATCTGGGCTGGATGGAAGGGGTTGTGTGGCCATGGCACAGCACAGGACAAGACGGAACACCGCTAGGCAGATCGCATCGATCGCACCGGAGCAGCTGCATGCCGCTCGGGAGTGGCTGGAACAGGAGCTCAGTGCCGGGCATGGCGACCAACTGGCGTCCCGGCTCATCGAACAGGAGCCGCCACAACCTCTCCCGGCCATCGTCGAGGCTCTGAGTACCATGGCCCGACCAGAAGCCGTCGCCGTCCTCGGTCAGCTCGCCGCCAAGGCGGCTTCCAAGGATCTGCAAAAGGCCATCCGACGGGGTCTCTACCGCCTCAAAACGATGGGCGTGGAAACCGCCAACCTACCACCGCAGGAACCACGCAAATCGGTGCTGGAGGTGCCTAAGCTGCCAGTGGTGGCAGCTCTGGCCAGCCAGATCGATTTTGCCGGGAATCGTGTCCTGTATATCGCGCGTCGTCGGCCTTTTTCAGGGTTGGTGCTGGTCAGCCTCATCATTAGCGACCAACGCGGCGTCATCGACTGTAACGCCGTGCCGCTCACCAAGAAAGAACTCAGCACCATGCTGGCCGAAATCCAGGCCGATGAGCGCTTCACGCATATCGACCTGCCGCCGACTTATGCCCAGCAACTCGTCGAGGAAGCTTATCACCGCAACCTGGCGAGCGGGACACCACTGCCGCGCGACTTCCAAGCCATGCGCGACTTGATCGGCACACCTGAGACGCGTTGGGAGCAAGCGCCGATTTATGACCTTATCAACCCCGAGGACATTCGCAGCCAAGTCGGCTTGGTGTCGCTCTCCGCTACGCTCCTCGATTTGAAGGAGTTTCAGGGCTGGTCACTGCCGCCTGAGATGGTCCAGAAGTATCGCGACGAGGTGCGCCGCGCCTCGGATAGCCCCATCATTGTCTCGCCAGCGCTGCAACAGGAGCGCCTGGGGGAAATGCAAAAGCGGGTCATGCGAGAGATTTTCGATGCCGAACACATCAGGCGCTATCGCCGCCGCCTGGAGGAAATGGCCTATCTGCTCTGGCACACCAAGCGACCGGACGAAGCGAGGCGCGCTTTGGCCGCTGCCATGGCCTTACAAGGGGAAAAGGTCGATGCGGCCGAACATCCTTTCCTGCGGGCGCTCTTTACCCGTAGCGTCGAGATGGCCGAGGCCCTGGAGCGCGAAGATCAGGGCCAGGTGACGGTGGCCACCCCACGGTTGTGGACGCCGTAGCAGCCTACAAATACACGCCGCCGCCCAGCGGCTTGGTCGTTTCCTCGTAATCGTAGCCCCGTCGCTGGGGAAAATGCACGATGGAGCGGACGTTGCCCCAGGGAATCAAGATATTGGCGACGTACTCTTCCTTGACCCGTTTCTCCGGGGGAATGATCGTGCCGTCCTCATTGCGCACTCGGGTGATCTCGAACTTGGGGTTCTCGATCCAAATGCCGATGTGATCCCGCCCCACCACCTTGGCGTAAAAATTCTGCTCCGACACCCCGGCGGCCCGCAGACCATCGACCTCACGTAGGATCAACATGACGCGATCATTGATGACTTTATCGATATCCATGCCATCATTCCTCATGTGTATCTGTCTGTCGTGGTCGCTTGCGGCATGGACAACCAGCCCATCGGCCCACCCGCCTCAAGATATGCGACGGCTGGATGCCCGCCCAAGAACATCTCCGAGGCCGAGCGAGGCGGGCAACGGCTGTCCCAGTTGAGCTCAAGATATCCCGCGTAGCCTTTTGTGGAGATCTGCTGTGCTCCGGTTAGGCGCACGAACTAGCCATCGTCGCCCTGCGCCGCGCCATCCTCTGCGGACTGTCCGGAACAGGCGCGCGGCTGACGCCATGGCAGCGCCTCTATGGGAGGTGAAACGGGACACGTCTTCTCCCATTGATAAGACGGATTGAGGGCAACTACGACCTCGCGCAGCTCGGGTGGGAGATCGGTGAGGGTCACAGTCCCATCCGCATCGATATAGATCGAGAAGCGAAAATTTTGTAATCCGATCTTCGCCGCCATCTAACCTTTCTCCCGATCGCCCAAATCCAGGTGCCGAAAGCGCTCCCTGATCCCTCCTTCGAGGCACTGTTGGGCATAACGCAGGTAGCGCTTGGCTTTGTCATGGTTAGGATCCAGCACTAGGGTATCCCGAAAGCAGCGCAGCGCTTGGACATACTCCTGCGCCTGATAATAGCCCAGCCCCTGCTCGAAGGTGAGGCTGGTTTGAGCCTGCTTGAGGAGGGCCCGGGCGTCGGCGTCGGTGGGGGTCAACGCAGTCACCCAGCGTAGATGTAGGATGGCTTGCTTGGCGTCGTCGCGCTGCAGAGAGGCTTGCCCCTGGGCGACACACTGCTGCGCCAGAATGCGCCGGGCCTCCGCAAAGCTCGTTGCGGCGCGGGCATAGGACGTACCTTGAGTGATGACCCCGGCCCAGGCCTCGACCACTGTGGCCAATCGCGCCTCAGCCGTGGGCCTGGACTCAGCTGACAGTCCCTCACGATCCGATTGGAGACTGGCGATGACTTGGGAGAGCGCGCGCTGGAAGGTCAGCAAGGCGGATTCGTGTTCGCCTCGCTCGGCCAGCACCGCCCCCAGATAGAAATCGGCCTCGGCCCAGGTGGGGTCCTGCCGCAAAATCCGCTCCCACGTCTGCTGCGCCTCGGCAAATCGGCCTTCAGCAAAAAGCTGTTTCCCCAGGTAGGAGAGGGCACGCAGGTTCTCGGGTTCGAGACGTGCGATGATCTCGTTCACCTGCCGACGCTTGCTCTCCAGCCCCTCCTGCTCATAGAGGTTTTCTAGGGTCTTACAGACCGCGAGGTCGTTTCGATCGAATTGCAACAGGCGTTCGTAAGTGGCGATGGTGTCGGGGATCCGCCCCTCCTCCATGAAACGCCGAGCCCGCTCGCGCAGGACGCGCCGGCGGAGGTGCCGGAGGAGCAGAGTGCCGGCGCCAGCGCCGACGACCACCCCAAGCGCCACGAATAGCCACGTCAATTTACCCAGGTAGGCCCGGTACAGCGCCCAGCGGGCCGCCGTATATCGCGGCTGCAACGTCAGTGCGGCGTTGAGATGATGGATAGCGAGGTCGAGGCGCCCTTGGCGAGCGTAGGCGAGGCCGGCACCATACATCGCCTCCGCCAGCATGGGATCAAGGCCAAGGGCATCGTTCCAGGCCCCTAAGGCGGCCTCGATACGGTTGGCCTGAAAGGCCTGCCAGCCCTCTTCCAAACGGGAGAGAGCTGGGAAATAGCTGAGGATTTGGACGCGATGGTTGACGGTATCGGCGACGTAGAGCGTACGCTGTCCATCGACCCACACCGCGGCCGGATAGTAAAATTCGCCGGGCTGCTTCCCGAGATGGCCGACTTGTGCGACATAGCGACCGGTGCGATCGAAGATCTGGATGCGTCCGTTCCCGGTATCGGCCACATAGATGTGGCCCAGATGATCCGTGGCCACGCCGCGCGGGCTGTCGAACTCGGCCACCCCACGCCCCGCCTTGCCAATCTCCCATAAGTATTGGCCTTCGGCGGTAAAGGCCTGGACGCGGTGGTTTTGCGTATCAGCCACCAGGACGCGTCCATCGCGGTCGAGGGCGATATCGGTAGGAGAGAGCAAGGCCCCTTTCCCCGAACCGCTGCCGCCCCAACTGCGGAGAAAGCGGCCGTCTGGCGCGAAGTGTTGCACCCGGTGGTTTAGGGTATCGGCGACATACAGCGTGCCTTCGCTGTCGACCGCCACCCCTTCGGGGGCATTGAATTGGCCGGGCCCACTGCCAAAGCCCCCGAGCACCCTCACCGCCTGTCCCTTAGCGTCGAACACCTGAACGCGATGATTTCCGGCATCGGCGACGTAGAGAAGCTGATTTGGGCCCCAAGCCAGACCTCTGGGACGCGATAACTCCCCAGGCTGCGCGCCTTCCCGGCCGAAGGCGTAGAGAAAGCGTCCATCGGCGGTGAACACCTGGATGCGATGGTTATAGGTATCGGCGACGTAGAGTTGGCCTACATCATCGGCGATGATGCTACTGAGTTGTCGGAACTGGCCATCCTCGCGCCCCTCCTGGCCCAAGGTCACGGAGGGGCGATAGGCACGCGTCTCGACGAAGGCCAAGGTAGGGCTACTGATCAGGAGGATGAACGCGAACACAATGCAGAAGAAACCGACGATACCTCGACCTCTAGGGCGAGTCATGATGACATCCACCACCACGGACTGCGATCGGCATCATCGCCGCGTCGCTCGGCTCATTGGCGCGTCTGTTGCACGGTGGTCTCGGTAGAGGCCGGTGCCTGGTAATACTCCGACGTGAGCTCTTGCTCGACCGTCTCTCCCAGGGCTTCCTCAAGGAATTGCGAGAATTCGAGACATTCGCGACCCTGTACACCTTTCACCTTGATGCTGACCTTACCATCCCGACCGATCTCGATTTCCATCTCACGTTTTAGGACCATTTGCGCACCACCAGGCGGATTGTGTGATCTTGCAGCGTCTCATCTTCCGCCACCGAGAAGCCCCGCTTGCGAACCTCGGAGAGCACTTTGTGATAGGCATAGCGCTGATTGAGGTCGTTGACGAATTTGCTTTGGGAGATGCCGGTCCGCATCTCCACCCCCCACCAATCAGCCACCACTTCGTAATGGCCCTGTGACGACTTGCGAAAGCCGATGTTGTAAGGTCCACCGAGATCGACGACGAGATCCGCCTCGCTCCATTGCCCCCGCCAACCCCGCACGCGCACTTCGCCCTCTTGGCTGGTATAATTCAGATCCTCCAAGGCCTGCTTCAGACAGTCGAGATCTGTGATTTTCGTTTGCACCTTCGTGAAATGCGACATAGCCAACCCTCTCTGCTAAAGTTCGAGCCGACGGGTGTCCCCCACCCGCCCGCTGACGACCCGCTTTGAGGCGACGCGGGCCCGCGTCTGCGCCCACTCCCGCAGGGCAGTGATGTCTTCCTCCATCGTTTGCGACAAGGGGATCGTCTCTTCGAAGCTCGCCAGCACATCCTCGGTTGTCAGGTCTCGCCCCGCGTCAAACGCGTCATACAAGGCCGAGATGATCGCCTGTTCAATCTCGGAGCCGCTGAAGCCTTCTGACGAGAGGGCCAGGAGATCGAGGTCAAACAGGTCGGGATCACGTCCCCGCTTTTGGAGATGAATGCGAAAGATATCGGCGCGCTCCTCCCGCGAGGGCAGGTCTACAAAGAATATATCATCGAAGCGCCCCTTACGCATCAATTCCGGCGGCAAGAGCGTGACATTATTGGCGGTGGCGATGACGAAGACCGGCGAGCTCTTCTCCTGCAGCCACGTGACGAAGCTGCCGAAGACGCGCGCCGTCGTGCCCGCATCGGAGAAGCTCGAACTGTGCGTTCCCGAAAACCCCTTTTCGAGTTCGTCCAGCCAGAGGATGGAGGGCGCCACTGCTTCGGCGGTCTTGATCGCCTTGCGCATGTTTTCCTCCGACGAGCCTACTAGGCCGGCGAAGATTTTGCCGACATCCAAGCGCAGCAGCGGCAATTTCCAGAGAGAGCCCACGGCCTTGGCCGTCAACGATTTACCACACCCTGGCACGCCGATGAGGAGGATGCCCTTGGGGCGCGGCAGGCCAAATTCCCGGGCCTCTTTGGTAAAGGCTTTCTGGCGCTTTTGCAGCCAACGCTTCAACTCCTCCAAGCCGCCGACATCGCTGAACTGCTCCGTGGCATGATAAAATTCCAGGATGCCGGATTTGCGGATGATCTGCTCCTTTTCCGACAGGATGACATCGATGTCGAAGCGTTGTTTTTGCACCAGCGATTTGGCGAAGACGTTCTCCGCCTCATTGATCGTCAGTCCCAACGCCGCCTCGATGATGCGCTCGCGCAGGGGTGACCCTTCGCTGACTTCAAGCCCGGCTTGGGGGGGGACGATGCTATTGCGTCCGAGGTCCTCGATCACGGCTTCCAGCTCGTCCGGACCAGGCAACTCGTAATCCACGACGGTGACCTCTTTTTCCAGCTCGGCGGGAATCTTCAAGATCGGCGACAGCAGGATGAGCGTTTTGGGCTTGTCGCTTTTTTTCAGGTAGCGTGCGAGATCGCGCAGGCGCCGGACGATGGTCGGATCCTGCATGTAGGGATGGAAATCGCGCAACACGAACAGCGCTTCATCGTTGGCATCGCTCACGAACTCCAGCGCTCGCAGGGGGTCTCGGAGATCGCGTGAGCGCACGGGCACGCGCTGCACCCGTCCGGTGTCGTCGCGGCGCACCTCGATGACCCCCTCGGTCGTGGCCCAGCTCAGGAACTTCCGGTTGCGCTCCGTGGCGATCTGTAACAAGCCCTTCTCGACCCGTTCTTCCTCCCATGAGAGGACATAAATGAGCGGGTAAGCGGCCCGGAGTAGGTCGTTGATCGCACGGTCCGACGGACTGAGTAAGTCGCTGTTCACCACCCTCCCCCGCTACCGTGTGCTGTCCTTCAAAAAGGTCTCAGGGTTGATCATAATCCCGTTGTTGCCGTCGCGCGGCACCACCAGGAGCTTGACATCCTTCGCCAGCCGATGGATCCACATATACTCCAGCAAGCGAGGATTTTTCTCGATGCTGGCGTTGATCACATCGAAGGCTTCGGCCTCGCCTTGCGCCTCCTTCACCCGCGCCTCGGCCCGTTTGGCGGCTTGCTGCACCTCATACTCCAATTGCTGTACCTTCTGACCGGCCATCATCTTGCTCTCGAGCGCGGCCTCGAACTCTTTGCTGAACAGCACATCGCGCAGCAAGACCTCTTCACACACCAACCCATCCCGGGCGAACATCCCCTTGAGGCGGTCGAAGATTTGCTGCTGAATGGTGGCCCGGCGTTTACTGTACACATCCAGGATGTTATACTCCGAGACCACCATCCGGCTAACGTTGCGAATCGCCGGGCGGATGATTTTGTCCTCATATTCGGGACCGATACTGCGGTGCAACTCGGACAACCGCGCCGGGTCGGGCTTGTAACGAACGGTAATCTCCAGGCCCACCTTCAAACCGTCGGCCGTCGGTGCCCACAGCGTTTCGTTGTCCCCCCGTGTCGCTTCGCTGGGACGTTGCGACATCGTGTAGGCATGGGTGCGCACGTCGTAGCGGGTGACCTGCTGGACGACCGGCAGGATGAAGTGCAGTCCCTCATCCAAGGGCTCCGGCAAGACGCCGCGAAAGATATCGAAGACCACGCCACGCGACCCAGCGCGAATGACGACGATACTCGACAGGATCAGGAGAAAGAGGAGAAGACCGCCGGCAAAGAAGAGGAGACGCCGCTGGGTCAGCCAGGGAAAGAGTACACGCAGCGAAGGGTTATCCTCCCCGTCACCGCGAGGGCCTGACCACGCTGGGAGCCGATGGGTAAAAAACCAATAGCTCAGCGAGATCAGGAAGAGAAACACGATGATCCACATCAGCGCTGCCATGGATTTCCCTTCCTGCCTGGGAAAGCCCTGAAGAAGGCCCGCAGGACCGGTCCCGGTATGTTATTGTATGTCACGCCTCGAATCGGTGTCAACATCTTCCACCGCAGAGGAGATGCGCCCATCTTCGGTTTCCGCGGGAAGCGTTCGCGCTTTCGAAGAGGATGTCGATCTCGATGCTCCGACTTCGGACGCATTTTTGAGGCGAACGCAATGACTCTAGATAAGTCCCATACTTAGAAAAGCCCCCTCCTAAAGTCAAGGGAAATTTGGCAAGCGATGCGAGGCACGAGGAATCCATGGTAGTATACAGGGACCGTCCTCGCAGCCCAAGCTTTCCACGGCTGGATCGTCAACCTGTGCGCTTGAGAAGGATACGTCTTCGTCGTGATGCGCGTGATCACGAAATCGATTTTGCGTGAGATGGGTGCGGTCGCTAGCTTGACCCTGCTGGGGCTCATCATCTTAGTGCTCCTGCAACAGACCATGCGCCTGGGCGATCTCGTCATGCAGCAGGGCGTGTCGCTGCTGGCCATCGCGCCCATTGTCGCCCTCGCTCTGCCGGCGTTGGTGGTGACCATCCTGCCGGTCTGCGCCCTGATGGCCCCGGCGATCACCTACAGTCGTCTGGCCGCCGACAGCGAGTTGCTGGCATTGCGTGCGACCGGTTATAGCTTCACCCAGCTGCTCTCGCCGATGCTCGGCTTTGGCATCCTCATCGCTGGGATGACAGCGCTGCTCATCGTCGAGGTCATCCCCCAGGCCAATTTCCTCGCCCGGAAGCAAATCTTCGAGGCGGTCTCGACCTCCTTGCAACTGCGGGTACGTGAACGGGTGTTTCAGTCACCCCTACCGGGCATCGTCCTATACGTCGAGCACATCGACAAGCAAAACGGGCGACTCCAAGGGGTGCTGCTGGCCGATAGCCGGGCCCCGGAGGCGATGACGATTTTCGCCTCTGAGGCGGAGATCGTGCCGGATTTTCCCGGGATGCGGGTCGTCATCAGGCTGCACGAGGGTACCCTGCAGCGCCGCCAAGACGACCAGAACTTTCAGCAGGCCGCCTTCGAGCAGTACAGCTTTGTCATCGAGGTCGGCAACCCGTGGGATGAGGCTGAGCTCAGCAAGAAGCGGGTGCGCGAGATGTCATTGCGTGAAATTCGCCAGGAAGCCCAGGACTTAAAAGTGCGCGGCGGGAACTTTCGCCGTGCCCTCGTCGAATGGCATAAACGGCTTGCGTTGCCAGTGGCGTGTTTCGTCTTAGCCTTTGTGGGAGCACCCCTTGGCGGTCTGACGCGCCGCACCGGACGGTTGGGAGGCTTCGCCCTGAGCGCCGCCGCGCTCCTGGTCTACTACCTGCTGGTGACAACAGGTGCCAGCCTAGCGGAACTCGGCACCACCTCGCCGGCCTTCGGCGTCTGGTTTCCCAATCTCCTGGCCGCCCTCGCTGCCCTCGCCCTGATCGCCCATAGCGAGGGCCGACGCCCCCTTTTCCTGGTCAAATGGCTGAGCGTCAAACTGCGTTGGCCATCGCGGGGAGTATCGACGTCAAGCCAGAGCAGGGAAGAAAATCCGGGCCGTTCGGTCATATAAAAGGGGAGGGTCAGCGATGACACTCCCTGACAGCGACGATAGGAACTGCATCGTGGCGCAGCGATCGGCGCTGAGCACCCATCCGCAGGAGGAAGGGGTGCCGCACGTCAGGATCGCAAGCGGAAAGGAGGGCAACATGAAGCAACTCAGCCGTATCGGTATGCTGGCCGCCATCGGTGTCGTGGTGCTCAGCGGCGCTCCCGCGATGGCCTTCGACTGCCCTAACATGCACAAAGCGGTCATGGCCTACTATGACAAGACCGCCAAGGTATCAGGGGTGGACCAGGCCAAGTTGACACAAGCCAAAACCACGCTCGACGAGGCGATGAAGAAGCATGAAGCCGGCGACCATAGAGGCTCCATGGACGGCATGGCCGACGCCATGAAACAGATCACCGCGGCTCGCCCATAGCTGCCACCCCGTGGGGGCCTTCATCGGCCCCCGTGCCGCCCACCCGGCGACTCCCCTCACCCTGGGGCATCCCGAGGAGACACGCTTCCCAGGCAGCTCGGGGCTCGACGATGCTGACCCGTATCCGCAGCTCCCACACGGCATAGGGCAACGGCCGCAAGCGTCGCAGCCGTATGCCGTCCTTCTCGGTGGTGATCAGGGCGCGGGCACGCTGGGATTTGGCCGTGCGCGCCAGCGCTTCCAGCTCTGAGGGCGTGTATGCATGGTGATCGGGAAAGGCCGCGAACGCGCCCACGTTGGCGCCGAGTTCCACGAGCAGTCGACGGAAGCTCTCGGGGTGGCCGATGCCACAGAATGCCACCAGGCGTTGCCCGACGAGAGACGCCAACGGTAGCCTCTGGCCATCGGCGAGGACCCACACCTCGAGGGGTTCATACCGGCTATGGAACAGGAGCGGTGCCGGCCGCAGCACGTTGAGGTCGGGAACCATCATGTCGGGCGCCCAGTGCGACAGGACGATGGCGTCGGCACGCGCCGCCGCGGCGGGCCGCTCGCGCAGATCGCCGCGCGGAAACAGCCGACCTGTCCCAAATGGCTGGGTCGCATCGAGCGTCAAGATATCGAGGTCGCGCGCCAATTGGACGTGTTGAAAGCCATCATCTAACACCACAGTATCCAGGCCAAAACGCTGCACCGCCAGCAGGCCAGCCGCATAGCGGTCCTTGCCTACCACCACCGGCACGCCGGGGAGATGCTCGGCCAGCAATACCGGCTCATCACCGGCGACCTCGGCCGAGACCAGGCACCGCTGGCCATCGGAGACCACGACGAGGCGCTGCCGCCCTTGGCGTCCATACCCACGGCTGAGCACGCCGACGCGGCGGCCATGATCCTGGAGATGCGCCGCGATGGCCTCGACCAGCGGCGTTTTACCGGTGCCTCCAAGGGTGAGATTGCCGACGCTGATCACCCGGCAGGGCAACCGGTTCACCGTCGCCCAGCCATGGGCGTAGGCCTGCAGGCGCAGGCGGTGTCCCAGGGCATATGGCGCCGTCAAGGCGGAGAGCAGGGGCCCGAGGGTCCAACGCGCCAACGGCTGAGCCCGCCCTTCGATGAGGTCTTTCCAAACAGTGGCCAGTGTTCGCTGCACTTTATCTTCCTGAGGACATACCCTAGTCAGAGGCTGGCGAAAGCTTCAGAGGATGCGATCTCCAGCCCCGCCGCCATTGCACCGATATTCATATCTTACCATGTCAGACGCAAGAGGCTTCGGCTCTTCTCTCCTTCCCCCCAGTGAGCTGACCGAGGAAAAGGCTCCCGCTGCACGGTCTCGTGGGCACGATCACGTTGGCCGGAGAGGTGGCTCCTGGCCTTCCCGTGCCATGCCTCGAAGCATTGCGGCAGATCGCTGCTGGGACGGCCTTTGGATTGGCCCGCTACCGGCTCCAGATGCTGTCTCCACCTTTGCTGACCAACCACCGCCTGCTCCCAGAAAACTGCATCTTGACAAATCGTGACTACTTTTGTAAAAGCGGGCCTGCTGCGAGTTCCCCTCGATGATGCCTACCGTGACAGCCGCCACCGAACTTCGCTGACTGCGCATGTTGCAGAGCCCGCAGCGCTCCACTTCCTCCTGATCATTATGATGAAGCGCGTAGGGGTCAAGGCGACGCATTTTCGGCGGAGTCAGAGAGCCGTGTCATCGAGGCGATGGGGCAGGTGGCTCACAGCTGACCTCTGCCTGGGTGCTGCCCTCGCCTGGATGCAGGCGGGTTCCCCTTCTCAGCCTCGTCAGTCCTCTACCACCTATCCCCATCGCCTCTCCGTTATGCATTTCGGCGAGAACGCCCTGGCCCGTCCCTTGATCGGCCCCGTCTCGGCCGACCCCGGCGAATTCGTCGCCAGAATCGCGGCGGGAACCGGTGCTACACCGCGAGCACCTGAAAAAGGCTCTGCAAGCGGTGGTGTCTCGCAACATCGAGGAGGTCAAAGTGGCGAAGCAACTGGGATAGGAGGGCACCATTGCCCTTGATGTTGGTTTATCGTTCCGCTGGAGGGCGGAGGTGTTGGGTCACCAGGGCGACGATGGCCGGCGCCGCTGCCACCGCCGTCGTCCCTTGTTCCTGGGTGTAGGATTCAAAGGGCACGGCGGGCGGCGCAGGGGCATCCGGGTAGCGCGTGGGGATGTAATACTGATCCAGCACGCGTCCGGCGGTCATGTGCACCGCGAAGGCCGGGTCGAGTTGGGCGCAGCGTTCCGCCGGTTGTGCCACAGAGTGGCTGGGTACGGAACGGTGCCCATGGCCGATGAGAAACGCTTTAAGGGCCTTTTGGGCCGCCTGCTCGGCCATGAAGCAGGCAGCCGAGTAATCGCCGCGCTGCCGGTGCCCGCGCGCGATGGCCAGGTCGTGCTCCGCCTGACGCAACCAGCGCAGTGCCGCCTCACGACCGGGCTTCATAGATCACCTTGCCCTCGTCGAGGGCGCGGCGGATGAAGGGATTGCCATCTTCGACCATGCGTTGGAGTTCCTCCGGGGTATAGACCAGGATGTCGGCGTAGACGCCCGGCGGGCACAGCCTGGCCATCGTTTCCAGACGCTGGACGAAGGGCTCTGGCGTGTCTTTGATCACCAGCACGTCCAGATCGCTCTCCGCGTCGGCCTCGCCGCGGGCGGCGGAGCCGAAGAGGATGACGCGCTGGGGTTGATAACGCTGCAAGGCTTGCAAGAGGGCGTTGAGGGCATCTTCCATGCAAGGTATACCTCCCGAGCCGCAGTATAGGCGGCAGTCGAGGAGGCGTCAAGTCATTAAGGAGGTCGCAAGCGATGCCAGCTCGACGGAGGCGGGCGTACGAGGCGGAGCAGAAGGCGCGGTGGGAAGCCATGATGGACGAGGCCACCGTGGATTGTTACGACGAGTCCGAAGCGTTTGCAGGGATGTTAGCCACACTGGAAGACCGCCTGGATTTTCCTTCCCCAGCCAAGGCGCTCGGGGAAGCGGTTGAGGTCATCGGGCTAGACGCAGAGCTGAGCAGCGAGCGGCACGGTGTGGTGGCTAAGGTACGCAAACGAAGATGGCACTACACCACGGCATTGGCTGATGTAAAGGTGGTACAGAAAAACACGGAAACAGCTGAATGGCTGGACTGCCGATACCGCCGGCCGGATGGTACGGATATTCCAGATCGCCTCCAGAAGAAGCAAAAACTCATGCACACCCATACGGTTGACCATCTTCCCAACTGCAACGCTCTGCTAGGCGATGGCCTCTATCACAAAATGCTGGGAGGAAAGAGCAAGATCGGAGAGGAGACTAGTGCCTGCACAACATTGTAGGCGATTACTGTGCAGGAGAACCCGACGAATGGCAGGAGAGCGAGGAAGATACACTTATAGCTCACATCAAGGAGATGGGGATGGATTTAGAAGTCAAAACATTAACTCCCCTGTGGACGGGCGGTGTGGAAACTGGCCGGATGAACCGCATCCACGAGACAGGCATCATCGGCGGCCTGCGGTGGTGGTACGAAGCTATTGTGCGCGGGCTGGGAGGCAATCCATGTGATCCCACGTCAGAAGGACCCAACGCTAATCGTTGCCCACGTGAAATAGACGGCCGGGATGAGTTTTGCCCGGTTTGCCAGCTTTTTGGGGCCATGAGGTGCCTGCGCAAGTTCCGGCTCCGCATGGGCGATGGTGAGGCATTGTTCAACAATAACACCCGTGACATTCTCATTCCTAGTGGCCGCATTCATACTAGGCCACGATTAAGAGCAGGTGGCTGGTATCTGATGAGCAATAGCGTTATGGGCAATGAAATCCCCTTGCACTTGATCCCGCTGGCAACAGCAGATGTGGTACCCCACTTGAGCCTGGTTTTATCCCTCATTGATCGCCATGCAGCCATTGGCGCGAAAGTATCAAACGGCTATGGTGTTGTGCATTTTTATGAAAACGGGCGACCGATCCGGGCTTATATGCCCGAGATCTTATCTAGCTATTCAGAGTCCTTACGTCAGAATTCTTTGCCCGACATTCGTGACTTTTTCTTTACCAAGCTACAGTTTCAAGTACCAGCAAACAATCAAAAATGGTGGCAGTATATCAAAGGTATTGCCGAAGCATGGGCTGGCCAGGTGGCCGATGGTAGGCAAACAGTAAATGTATATGATCAAGACCCTAATCGTAACCAACAACGGCGAAATCAAGCCAGATCTCACTTACAAAATATAATAAAAAACGATCTGTTGCCATTAGCACCGGCAGTTCGCAATTGGCTTCGTTATCAATGGGCAAGTTGTATGAATGATTGTCAGAAGTATTATTTATTTGGTGAAGCTCGACCTGTTTGTCCATATTGTTGCCAAACAGGTTACAGGGAAGATAGAAATGATAGCCATCGGAACTGGTGCCCGAATTGTGGACACACCTTTGCCAAAGGTGCCGAGCTCCCAGATGCCGCCTCCAAAGTTAATGTTTCCCACGCCTACCGGCTAGACAATGACAACTGGGAGTTTCGCGTATGGGGTTGGATTCCCTGCCAGTCGCCGGATGGAATCTCTCTGGATCGTGCTCAATTCCTGGCCGATTTGCAGGCAACTTTGATAGACGCGGCTACTTGGCAATGGGTGTTTGGTGGCCGCTCTCCTGCGCTGTGTCTGGTAGAGTGGCATGCACTAGATTGCTCGCAACAGGATGGAACTATTTATCTACGGGAGTTACTTGGTCTGAATGAGAGAGGTGACGCTTGAGCCATGATCTTTATGCAACAATATCCTGCCTGAGCCAGGAAGATGTTGATAGAATCGTCTCTGGACAAATAGGCAGGCAAAAAATACCGGATATTTACACCAGGATTCAACTGCTGGCTCCGGCGCTGTTGCGCGAAGAAAGATGGAACCGGGTCAGAGGCAAAGATTACGCGCACGACAAGTATCAAGGCCTTGTATTCAAGTTGCCTGACCATCGACACACAGTGTACGCCACTGAATTGATTGCCAAAGTACGAGACAACTTGATGTCTGAAGGCACCCTGGGGCTGTGGCAGCCGGTTATTCCCGACCTGTCCACTCTGCCGGCTTGCTCTACCTTCCTTCAATTTCGCTTTACCCTCTCTACCCCGTATCTCAGTCGGGACGACGAAACCTTTCATATCAACAACAACCCCGTGCGAAAGGATAAAGTGTTCAAAGTCCCGATGGTAGCTGGAACTGCCTGGAAGGGGAATTTGCACTGGACTGGCGTGCACCTAGCGATCCTGAAATGGCAGCAGCACCAAAATGTGGCAACATTTGCCGATGAGCGATTTCGCCTGGCGCGATTGTTCGGCGACGAAAAGGGTGAAGAGGGGGCACAGGTCCAGGATCTAGCTAAGTACCTGGATGAACAAAGCCCTCAGGCAGCCAAGCTCTACCGGCAAAAGGTACGCGACCACTTTTTAATTACCGGCAATACCCTTCCCCACCACAGCGGCCATCTTCGTTTCTACCCCACCTTCTTTGACCGCATCAGCCTCGAGGCGATCAATCCCCACGAACGGGCCACTCGGGCCGGCAAGCAGCCCATTTACTTTGAAAGCATCCCGGCTGGGGCCATCGGTGTCTTTTCCCTTTTCTATGTATCCTTTAACGATGTGTCAGAAGCTGAAGCGCGAGCTGACTTAGCGCTGGTCGCTGATGCTATCCGCGAGATGATGCTGACTTATGGCTTCTCGGCCAAGAGGTCTAGTGGCTTTGGCGAAGCAAACGATGACTTGGCAGAAGGGAAAATTGTGACTGCCACAGGCCAATGGCCATTGACGACGCTTTCCACCTTGAAAAACGAGGTGAACCATGTCCAATGGAGTGAGCGGGCTGGCGCTGCTGGCGCAGGAGCGGGATAAGGTCTTGTTAGGGGAAATAGCCGCATGGTTACATGACTGGCAAAAGTGTATCCCCTTTTGGAAAGGTTTAGGGGCAACATTTAATCCCGGCGATATTTCATGTATCTTGGAGAATTTCAGACCCGCTATTCCGTTGACATCGCATGGGAGTATTTCGCTCAAGGAAATGATAGAACAGGGCAGAAACCCATCCAGAGCTAGACAATCTTCAGATCTGCGCATCAGGTTGTTAGGTACCTGCCACGATATGGCTCATATAGATAAGCCAGAAGTACCAGGGCTTGGTAAACAAACTGAGCTAATTAGTTCTGTGTTTGGATATGAGACGTTACCTGTGGAGGCTTCACAACATCTATTAAATGCCGTCAATCATATAGAACAACGAGATATCTTTTTGCGAAAGTTAGAAAAAGCTTTCAACCATGCGGTGGGGGATGATAGACGTCCAATCAATGAAGTTACACTTTGGGACTGGGGATCGGCCACAGCTACTCTCTGGAAGGCCATTACTGCTCGGTACATACTGGAGAAGCAAACTAATGGTGACCTAAATTGGCGTATTCTTTCTATAGATTTCGACGGTCTGGGTTTCCTTGAAAGGGCACCAACAATTGGGGACTTGATCGGCCGGCAGGCGGCTATACAGTCGGCGCTCAATGATGTGCGGGCGCTTTTAGAAGTGACCTATCCTTTGGGCAATGAAGTGTACCGGGACGAGAACGGCAGCGCCTTTGTGGTGCCGGCCCTGGACGGGGATGATGCCGATGGCAACCGGCTGCGCGGTCTTATCCAAAGCCACATCCTGGACGCTATGCGCCAGAGTGAATTGGGTGGGGAGCTGCGGCCGCGTATCCACATTACGCAAGCAGACAAGCAAGCGGCCGTTCTCCACAAGGCCCTAGCCACGCCCCCACTCCCGGTAACACCCTTCCAAGATAGCCTAAGGTGCTGGTGGAAGGGGGAGGCGGCTGATGTTTGTACTGCCTGCAGCGTGCGGCCGCAGGGCTGGGGTGCGCCCAACGACAAGCAAAAATCCAAAGCGCAGGGGCGAAATGTCTGCTACATCTGCCTGGAGCGGCGCGGCTCACGGGCCAAAATCTGGGCACAGGCCCGCCACAAAACAGGCGACAAACACAAACCCTGGAGACGTACTATCTGGTTGGACGAGGTGGCGGATGAAAACGGCCGCCTGGCCCTGCTGGTGGGCAAATTCGACCTCACCCAGTGGCTTAATGGTGACTTGGTACAGACGCTACTGGTCGTGTGCGACCCTGCCAACAACACGTATGCACCTAAGAACCCCTCATTCGCCCGGCTTCAGCGCGTCTGGCGCACCACGCAACAGTTCTGGCAAACCGTCCAAGACCAAGACATTCCGGCGGTTGCCGCTCAGTTGGAACAACGCCGACTGGCTATCGCGGTTGCCAATGCCGATCAATTGCAGGAGGACTTGGGTAAGTACCACGTTTATGATGCGGACATCAACGGCCGGCGTCTTTCACTGGTTTGGGACGATGAAAGCGGCCATCTGCTCACGGCCGATAACCTGGCGGCATGGACAGGAGAGGGCGCGGCCGCCCTGCACCACCGGTTGCCAGAAAAAATCTCCCTGTACGAATCAGGCGGCTACGGCCAACGTCGTGCCGAATTAGTGACCGCTCAAATAGACAGAAGTCGCTCAGAGATATTCCCGGCAACTTACTCACCAACTATTGCCCTGCTTACCCAGCCCACTTCCTTCATGGCCCTCGCTCCGGCAAGCGTTGCTTTAGACGCGGCAACGATGGTAGCTCAACGCTACGAATTGGAAATGAGCAAGGTATGCAACCGCCTGCCCCTGTTCCTGGGCATAGTTTTTTTCGACCGTCGCCAACCCCTTTTCAGTGCCCTAGATGCTGGTCGTCGCATGCTCCAACAGCAGCTTTCACCTGTGGAATGCACAGTTACAGATAATCAACCACGCTTTCGCCAGGATGCGCCTAGACACCTGAATCACGCTGAATTTGAGCAGTGGCAGGAAGTAAACATGATTTCCACTGACGGCGAGACCCTGAGCTGGCGAGCCAGCACCCGCATGGGAGACAGCACGACACCTGATATGTGGTATCCATATGTGCATGTTTTGCGGGAGAAAGATGGTAATCCACCCGCCGGCCGCCAGCAATTCACCCATCCGGAGCATCCGGGCCAACACTGGGTTTACGTCAGTCACGTGCACGCGGGGGATACCATATACTTTATGCCATCCCGTTTCACCTGGCTCCATCTGGATACTTCTGCCCGCCGTTTCAAGGCCGGTGAGACGACGTACCCCTTGGATGAGTTGGCCCGCATCACCACACTCTGGCAGAAGCTCAAAGGCCTGTCTGCGGCCAATAAGCTGAGCGAAAGCCAGTGGCACGCCGTGGTCACGCTCCTGACTACAAAGCGGCAAATGTGGGGCAAGAGCGCCGAAGAATTCATTGCGGCTGTCCTGGCTAAAGAAGGATTGCACGGGATCACCATCGAAGAGGTCATCTCTGGGCGATTGCAGAGGGCGTTTGAACTGTACAGCCAGATACTCAAACAAAAGCTGAAATGATAAGGAGGAGCGGGGATGACTGCGCCAGCAGAAACAAAAATCTACTATGCCATGGCCCTCGATCCAATCCATGTCGGCACAGGTGGGTACCGCCTGGGGCGCGTGGACTTGAGCATTGTGCGTGAGCCCGGTACCAATCTACCCAAGCTGCCCGGTACTAGCCTGAGCGGCACTTGCAGAGCTTATGCCGCCATGGTGACCGGTCGTTACAACTGGACCGAAAACGGTAAACCCGGTTCCTGCGCCGGGCAGGGCCAGGAGGATACTCAGAACAACAAAGCCGGTCACTGCGGCAAACACACGTGCCCAGTCTGTATCGCTTTTGGCTTTGCCCGCAACGCCAGCGGCTTCCAGGGACTAGCTCAATTCGCCGACGTGCACCTTCTTTTTTTCCCGGTTCATTCACTGGCCGGGCAGGTCTGGGCCACCTGCCCAGCCGTTTTGCAGGGTGCAGGCTTGGCTGATACAAACTTCTCGGAACCGGCCGAGAATCAGATCAGGCTGGGAATTGCCCTCACCGTTTCGCAGAATCGCCTGAACCTGGGATGGCTCATGCTGAAAACAGAAAGCACGCCTTTCCAGCTTGATAACCCCGGCCTGCCTATCCCCAATGAGATCACCCGGCACAGCGTATTAGTGCCCAACAAGCTGTTTGCCCAAATTGTCAACGACAACCTGGAGGTGCGCACCTCGGTAAGCATCAACCCGGAAACCGGCGCAGCCGAGGAGGGGGCTTTGTTCACCTATGAGGCCATCCCACGCAGTGCTATCCTCTGGTTCTCCATCACCTTCCTGAAGCCAGAATTCTTCAAGATCAATGGTAGAAATGTACCAGCCCCAAGCATCAACGGCCAACCTACAACGGTGCAAGACGTGGTCGAACAAGGGCTGGCCCAGTTCGAACACTTGGGCATCGGCGGCATGAACACACGAGGTATGGGCCGATTAAAAATTTATCTGTCGGGACAGGGAAGGTAAATCAGGAGTGACAGCATGACTAACCTGGACAGTCTGTGTGCCCAATATGGCTATGAGATTGTTCACACTATTGCTCCCAACGGTAGCTTACCCAAAGGCGACCGCGCCAAACTGGAAAACACCATCACTAAAAGCCTGGGCGTATTGCAAGAGAATGGTGTCTACGCTTTCTTCTTGTTTTTGGCGTATCGACATGGGGAGAAGGGTGCGCCAGAGGTCAAAAGCCAGGCGCTGAATTTATTGCGCCATGCTGAAGTGAACCTGTTGTCATTGGGCAATGATGCTTTTCAGGCTGTGCGACAGCTGACTAATAACCTGGACAATCTCTTACTGGCCCGCCAGTTGCTTGAGCAGACACTGATCTATGCCCGCTATCATGCCAAAGCGTTGGAGGTAACCCCGTGAGCTGGCAAACGTATCGCCTAGTGTTCCGACTAGAAAGCCCGCTGCACGTTGGCTGGCGCAAGACCGGCAACCTGATGCAAACGCGCCCCTACCTGCCTGGCCGGGCCTTGTGGGGTGCGGTCACCGCCAGTCTGACGCAGTGGCTGGGAGAAGCCGATTACTGTGCCCTCGGCGAGTGGGTGTGTGATCACCTGCGCTTTGGTTACTTCTTCCTAGCCAGAGACCCGGATCAGCCTCTTTATCCTGTTTATCTGACCGCACACAAACAACCAGGGATTTATTATGGCCAGGAGGAAATGCCAGAAGCTGAATTTGAACGTCGTTTCCTCAGTTCATTGACCTCTACAGCCATTGCCCACGAAGCCAATGCAGCTCAGGAAGGATCGTTACATGAAGTGGAATTTCTAGTTTCCTCTCTTGACCTGGGGCAACCGGTTTATCTGGTCGGCCATCTATTCACGCAGAGCAGCAATGAAGTAATCTGCCAAGAGAACGACATTGTGGCGCGAGGATTGTCTCTCTATGAGCAGGTTATGGCCTCGCTTCGCGTCGGCGGCGAACGCAGGTACGGCTTTGGTCGATTGATGTTATGCCGGAACCAATGCGAAAAAACTGATAAATTATTCGATTACAGGACTGATCAGCAAAACGGTAACCTTTGTGTCACTATTCCAGTGCAAAAGCCGTTATTGGCACATGCCATTGCTGATAGCACGAATGTGAAAGGTTCTATCGAACCGGTGGTGAGCCGGGAATGGGTGCCAAGACATGGCCCAGGGCGCCAAGTGACATTGCTCGGCTTGTGTTATGTACCTGGCTCAATAACCACAAGTGAAACGACCTTCAGCATTGGCCATTATGGCATTTGGGAGCAAATTACTTATCATTGAATGGGGATTGAGAATAGCAAGGAATCCTAAACCCCACTACCCAGAATCGCACCGGGGTAGAGCAGAAGACCGGCCGGCTGGTGGAACAGCTCAAAGCCATAGGGCCGAAGAGGATCATCCTCTTCGTCTTGCCGGCACGTCGTGAACTTTCCCTATCCAGGGGCTTCTGATACAACTCGGTTCCGACAAAGCACCATGAAGGCCACCATGGCAAAGACCATTTAGCTTCCCGATGAATTGGCCCAACTGCTTGGCCCTGAGGAATGCCTGCCCCAGGCCTTCACTCAGGCGGTGGTCTTGGAATTGTTCCGGGAACACCGCATCTCGGGAGGAAAGACAACGGAGCTTTCAGGGCTCTCTTATCAGGAGTTCCTCGACCTCCTACACACCAAGAGCATTCCCATGATGACAACTCCACCGCGTGATCCACGAGAAGTAGCTGAGCTCCTCCGTCGTGTCGAGGGTTCGGCATGACCATCGTTGCCGATTCTAGCGTCCTCATTGCTCTTGCGACGATAGAGGGCCTGTCGCTGCTGGCGCAAATGTTCGCTGAGATCTTCATTTAAGCAACGGAGCGCCTATGGAATACACCGTCATCGTGCATACGGCTGAAGAGGGGGGGGTATTGGGTCGAAGTCCCTGCCCTCTCGGGGTGTCTTTCGCAAGGTGAGACCATTGAGACAGCCCTGGCTAATATCCGAGAAGCCATAGAGGTACACATCGAGGGTTTAAAAGAGGAGGGCCAAGACATCCCTCGGGATGCAAGATTCGTGATCGGCAGGGTCGAGGTGACAACTGTTCCGTAGGGCGATCCGCTATGGGAGATCCAGGTGGTCCTCATCGATCTCAAAGCCCTCTACGGCGAGACCGCGAAACTTTCCCGGCTGCCTCAATACCTGGAGCACGCCCAGCGCCTGGCGGGGGACGGCAACGCGGTGGTCCTCACCGGTGCGGCGCCGATTTGGCTCTCCCTCACGGTGGCCCACGCCCAGCACGGCCAAGCCCGCAAGCTGCTGTATCGTTCACCGGTCGCCGGCGATGGGGTGATCTTCGAGCACGCTCCCGTTTGAGCCGAGAGGGTGCCGCATGGAGTGCGACTGCCGCCCGATCATGGTCTGCCTCATTAGTTGCTAGACGAGGCAAAATCTCCTGCCCATCTTGCAGTATCGCCCACGACGTGTCGTATTCATCACTACCCGAGAAGAGGACGACAGCCGCCATCACCTCGAAGCGATCCTACACGCCCGGCAAATCCCCTGCGATCCTCCGCTGTATGTCGATGCCTATGCCCCACCGTCTATCCTCCAGGCCTGCCAGTCCATCCTCATCCGGTGAAGCCATGTTGACCGTCATCGCCTACGACTACACCGGCAAGAGCTGTAGCTACACCCACGACGATCGCTTTCAACCAACAAGGTGTGCCGTGCTACGATGGGCGACCCCGGCCAGCCATGCGCTCTGCCACCTCCAACAACGCCCTAGCCCGCTTGACGACGGGCACGTCGATGACCTTGCCATCTAACGATGTCGACCCCCTGCCGGCGCGCTCGGCCTTCTCGAAGGCGGCGACCACCCGCCGGGCGTGCTCGATCTCGGCCGGCGATGGCGAGAACGTGGCGTTGATGAGGTCGATCTGGGCGGGGTGAATGGCGAACTTGCCTTTGAAGCCGATTTTCTTGGAGGCCAGAGCATTGCGCTGCAGCCCCTCGGGATCGCGGAACCGGAAGTATGGCGTGTCCAGGGCCAGGACGTCGGCGGCGCGGGCGGCTACGCACATGACGCTGCGCGGATAGGCCACTTCCGAGTCGTCCTCGCTGCGTTCAATGCCCATGTCGTGCGTGAAATCCTCGGCCCCGAAGGCCACGCCGATGATGCGCGACGATGCCGTACAGATCGCGTAAGCGTGGACGATGGCCATGGCGGTCTCGATCCAGGGGACGAGCTTGACATGGCCGGTGGGTATGCCAGCCCGCTCCTCCAAGGGGGCAATAAGGCGGACAATGCGATCGATGTCCTCGGCGGTCTGAATCTTGCCCACCGATACGCCGGCGATGTGCGGCCCGACCACCGCGGCCAAATCTGCTTCGATCAGGCCGCTGTCAAGGGCGTTGACTCGCGGGATGACCAACGGCCCGACCTGTGCCAACTGCGGCAGGAAGGACGCGGTCACCTCACGGGCGCGCGCCTTTTCGTCAGCGGGCACCGAATCCTCTAGGTCGGGGACGAAGGCGTCGGGCGTAAATCCCATGGCCTTAGTGAGCATAGAGGGTTGGTTGCCGGGGACAAAGAGTAGACTTCGCAGGACGGTCATAGCGGACTCCCTTGCCTGGTGACTTCAGCCATCAAATGATGCCTCGTTCCCCAGAACATACCACACGACGAGGCGCCGACTCTACAAGCACCTGGCGCCCGCATCGGCCTTGCATGCTGGAGGTTGCCATAGTATAGAGGAGGGGGCACAAGGCTGTCGGCTGGGAGCGCTCTACCCGACGGCCTCGCGGTATGCTGGCGCTGACTGTCGTCCGGTCAGCGATAGATCGTGGGCCACCGAGAGCGTCTCACTGGGCGGGCAGCGCTAGAGCGTACAGCATGGTTGGCAACGGCGTAGGATGAGCGTGGAGGAAAGCTGCGATGGCGAGTCGACGCCTGGGAATCGCCGTTCCTATTCAACATCCCTTGACGGTGCCGGAATGCATCGAATTGGCTCGGCAGGCGGAAGCGTCCGGCTATGACAGCCTGTGGATCCCCGAGGTCGTCGGGGCCGACGCGTTCGTTTTGATGACGGCAATGGCCGGCACAACCGCCCACCTACGCCTGGGCACCGGCATTGTGCCGATTTTGACGCGCACGCCGTCGCTCTTGGCGATGACCATGGCGAGCCTGGCCCAACTGGCACCGGGTCGGGTGTGCTTGGGGCTGGGCATCAGTACGCCCAACATCGTGCAGAACTGGCATGGTATCGCCTACGACCGTCCCCTGGCACGCCTGCGGGAGTATATCACCATCGTGCGTCGGGCCCTAGCGGGGGAGCGAATCACGCTCGAACATGGCCTCTACCCGCTGCGCAATTTTCGCCTAACGTTGCCGCCTCCGCCGCAGCCTATCCCTATTTACGTCGCCGCACTCAACCCTCGCATGCTGCAGCTGGCCGGGGAGTTGGCAGATGGCGTGCTGTTGAACTGGCTTCCCGAGGACGGCATCGGCTGGGCGCTCGAGCAGGTCGCAGCGGGAGCCAAGCGGGCGGGCCGTTCGCTGGCCGATATCGAGGTGGCCTGTCTGGTGCGGACCTGCGTCACGGATGATGTGGCCGCCACCCGGCAATGGCTGCGGCGAGAATTGACCGGCTACGCCATCGTCGACGCCTATCAGCGCTATTTCCGACGAATCGGCTTCGCCCCGGAAATCGATGCGGTCAATGCCCAGTGGCAGGCAGGCAACCGCGCCGGCGCCGTGGAGGCGATCTCCGCGGCGATGACCGACCGCCTGGCGGTATTCGGATCGGCCTCTGAATGCCGGGAGCGACTGGCGCGCTTTGCCGATGCCGGGGTCGATCTCCCCATCGTGTTCCCGTTTACCGCCGAGGCCGACTACCTGACCGGCGTGCACACGACGCTCGCGGGGCTAGGGACGAAGCTCTAGACAGCTTGGCCTAGAGAAGCTTTTTGACGATCTTGGCGTTCCATTCCACGCCCATATCGTTGATCTCGCGGGTCAGTCGCGCCCCGTCGGGATCTTCAGCATAGGCTTTTTTCCAGGCATCCAGCGTGGCGTAATCGGGCATCTCCCACAACGCAAAGTAGTGCGGACGGGTACCAAGCAGCATGTCGCGCGCGAATAAGCCCTCCATTTTCATCTGCGGAAAGATCTTGATGTAATGCTCTACGAAGCGCCGGTAGGCATCGGCGACCTCGCGCTGGGTCACCCCCGGCTTCGGATCGAACTCGACGAGATAGTACATCATGGATGGCATCCCTCCTGGCGGTCAACGCGTTGGTCCATCATCCTTGGCATCAGCAGCGATCAGTACCGCCTCGCCTGCACACCACGTCGCAAGGCCCCCGACCGTCGAAGACGTACCGTCGAGACAGGCGCGCCTCGTGCTCTCATTTAGGCATCACCGCGCCCGTAGTTGCCCCGTGAAGTCCTCGATCGGAATGGCGGGCAGGGTCATGATGTGCACCGTGCCGCGCGACCCGAGTTCCACGGAAATACGGGCGATGGTTTCATTGTTCGGTGCCTCCACGATGCTGATGAAGTCATAGGGCCCGAGCACGGCATACTGATTGAGCACTCGTGCCCCCATATTTTCGATCTCCTTATTGACCTCCCGGATGCGATCTGGCCGTTCCTTAACCGTCTTACGTCCTTCATCGGTGAGGGTGCTTAACAACACGTAGGTCGCCATGGTTCGACCCTCCCTCTTCGGCGAGTGACCCCATCTCGACGGTACACGGAGACTTGTCAGGGCATCGGGTGGCGGTGCCAAACCGCCCCCCCCTGGCCTTGGCAGACGCTTCAGCACCAGGCCGCAGGGGGTTTAGTTGCCACTCTAGCATATCCGTGCGACAGACAACAAGAGCGGCAGGATCGGATTTGAGGCAGCTGCGACGGTCGGTCCCGCCTCTGCTTCCGTATCGTTGGCGAGCACGGCAACCACCTCTGCCTGGCGGATTTTTGAGCGCGGCCCTGCACTGATGCTATAATAGGTCTATCCATACCATTGGAGCCTGAGGGTCGGTTCGCAGCGCCTCGAGTTCCCAATGCATCATGACGGCGACAATCTAAGCCCACGATGGCCCGACCTCGAGGTCAGCGCTCGCACGATCATGGCGGCCAGCGGAGTTCAGCGAGGCATCGTGCGGCAGGTTCGATCAGGGAGACCCATCCTATGACAGCGACGAGCTTGACCCCGCAACGCTTTTTCGCGGAGAGGTTCGGTATCGCCAAAGAAAGCCTGGGTCGCATTCTCGGCGGCATGCTGGGCAAGGCGGTGGACGATGGTGATATCTACTTCGAATATCTGGTCAGCGAGGCGATCAGCCTTGAAGACGGGGTCGTCAAGAAGGCCTCGAAGAGTATCACGCAAGGCGCCGGCGTGCGCGCCATCGCTGATAGCCGCACCGGCTACGGATACTCCGACGACATCACCATCGAGAACCTCGCCCTGGCGGCGCAGACAGCGCGCGCCATCGCGTCCGACACCGCCAAGAGCGGCGCCGTCGCCGTCGGTCAATCGCAGCATACGCCGCACGATCTCTACCCAGTGCAGACCTTTCCCACCGAGGTGCCGCTGCGAACCAAGATCGATCTCTTGCTGAAGATCGACCAGATCGCTCGCTCCTACGATCCCCGCATTACCAAGGTTTTCGCCTCACTGGCCAGCCAGCAGAAGATCGTGCTCATCGCCACGGCCGACGGCTTGGTGGTGGGGGATATCCTGCCATTGCTGCGTCTATCGGTGAGCTGCATCGCTGAGCATGGGACGAATCGGCAAACGGGCACGCATGGGGGCGGGGGTCGCTTCGAGTTCGACTTCTTATTGGACGAAGAGCGCTACGTCCGCTACGCCCGCGAGGCCGCTCGGCAGGCCATCGTCAACCTCGATGCCATCGACGCCCCGGCCGGCTATCTCGACGTCGTGCTGGGCCCAGGCTGGCCCGGCATTCTGCTGCACGAGGCCGTCGGCCACGGGCTCGAAGGCGATTTTAACCGGAAAAAAGTCTCGGCTTTCAGCGGTCGGATCGGTGAGCAAGTGGCCTCACCCCTGGTCACGGTAGTCGATGACGGCACGTTGCCGGGGCGGCGGGGTTCCCTGAACATCGACGACGAAGGCACGCCCACCGGCCGCACGACGCTGATCGAAAATGGCGTCCTGCGCGGCTACCTGCAAGATCGACTGAATGCCCGGCTGATGGGCCTGCCGCTCACCGGCAATGGGCGCCGCGAAAGCTACGCCCACATCCCCATGCCCCGGATGACTAATACCTTCATGCTGCCGGGCGAGTCCGACCCGGAGGACATCATTCGTTCGGTGCAACATGGTCTCTACGCCGTCAACTTCGGCGGCGGTCAGGTGGATATCACCAACGGCAAATTCGTGTTTTCCGCCAGCGAGGCGTATCTCATCGAAAACGGCAAGGTGACGCGACCGGTCAAAGGCGCCACCTTGATCGGCAATGGCCCCGACGTCCTCACTCGGGTCTCGATGGTGGGTAACGACCTCCGCCTCGATGAGGGCGTGGGCACCTGCGGCAAGGATGGCCAATCGGTCCCGGTCGGTGTCGGCCTACCGACGATTCGCGTCGATGGCATCACCGTTGGCGGCACTCAGCGTTGAGGAGCAGGCCATGAGCATCGAACGCGATATGGCGCGTGACCTTCTGGCCAAGGTCCGCCAGCGTGGAGCGACGGAGGCGGACCTGTTGATCGTGGAGACCGATTCCTCCACCGCACAGGTGCGGTTGCAGGAGATCGAAGCGCTCAAAAGCGCCCAAGAACGGCGGCTGCACTTGCGTGTCCTATTCGGCAAACGCTCGGCGGCCACCTCGACATCGGATTTTTCGTTGCGGGCCCTCGACCGCCTGATCGACGAGACCTGTGCCATGGCGCAGGCGACGGCCCCCGACGAGTATGTGGGTCTGCCCGAAGCGGAGGCCATGCTCACCGCCGTACCCGATCTCGACCTGTACGATGAGGCCGCGCCGGACCTCTCCATCGAGGAGAAGATCGCCCTCATCAAACGCGCCGAAGGCGCGGCTCTCGCCTATGATTCACGCCTGACGAACTCCGAAGGGGCTGGGTTCGATACCCATGTATCGCAGATCCTCTACGCCAATACGCACGGCTTCGCCGGGACCTATCGCACGTCGTCGTTCTCCCTGGTGGTCTCTCCCATCGCTGGCGACGGCACCGGCATGCAACGTGATGCATGGTACTCCGTGAGCCGCAAGTTCCGGCAACTGGAACCGCCAGAATCCATCGGCGTGAAGGCGGCGCAGCGTGCGCTGCGCCGCTTAGGGGCCCGCAAAGTGCCGACGCAGGAGGCACCGGTGATCTTCGATCCCGACATGGCCGCAAGCTTGATCCGCACGCTGGCGGGGGCGGTGGCAGGCACGTCGATCTATCGTGGCACGTCGTTTTTGGTCAACCGTCTTGGGGACCATGTGGCCGCCGACACGGTGACGGTGATCGACGATGGTACCATTCCAGCTGGCCTGGGCTCGCGCCCGTTCGACGGCGAGGGGGTGGCGACGCGGCGGACGATGGTGCTCGAACACGGTGTCTTGCGCAGCTATCTCCTCGATACCTATTGCGCACGCCGCCTCGCCATGACCTCGACGGGCAATGCCGCCCGCGACGCCGCTGGTATCAGCGTGGGCACGACCAATCTGTACCTCGTCCCTGGCACGTATACACCTGAAGAGATCATTGGCTCCGTCAAGTCTGGTCTGTATGTCACTGAGCTGATCGGCTTCGGCGTCAACTTGGTCACCGGCGACTACTCGCGTGGCGCTGTGGGCTTGTGGATCGAAAACGGCACCTTGACTTATCCAGTTGAGGAGATCACTATCGCCGGCAACCTCAACGATATGTTGCGCCAGATCGAGATGATCGGTAACGACCTGGCCTTCCGTGGGCGGACGGCCGCGCCCACGCTGAAAATCGCCCGGATGACCATCGCCGGCAACTGATGAAAGCCACAGAAAGGACCGCGAGCTATGCCCATAACCCCAGCTGAGCAGCAGTTCTTTTGGCAGTTGCGCTGGTCCCTGCGAGATGTGGTGGCATTGGTGGTGGTTTCTATCGTGCTGGGTCTGGTCTTCTACCTCTGGGATTGGGCCTATCAACTCCTTCACCGCTTCCTAGGCGATGTCATTTCAGGGTTGTTCTATGGCGTCTGGTACTGGGCGGGGCTGATCCTGGCCTATGCCATCCGCAAGCCAGGAGCGGCCTTGCTGGGTGAGTTCGGGGCGGCGTTGGTGGAATACGCGATCGGCGCCCCTTTGGGGCTATTGGTCTTGGTGTTGGGGTTCGTCCAAGGCTTGGCGTTGGAGGTGGTGTTCGCTTGGGCTCGCTACAACCACTGGGGTCTGGTGACCATGGCGGTGGCGGGGGCGATGGCGGGGTTGGCGGATTTTGCGGTGAGCCTCGTCGCCCCACCGTTGCTGTTCGAGCAGCTCTCCCGCCTGGGCGAGGTGGAAGGTGCCTTCCAGGTGAATTTCGTCGCCCCCCCCTTCCTGTTGGCCCAACGATCGGGAGGGGTGATCGTCGCGACCCTCTGTACCATCGTGCTCAGTGGAGCGGTGCTCGGTGGTGTGGTGAGCAAGATCTTGGGAGACCGCCTGTTGGCGATTCCCGCAGCGCGTAATTTCCTGGGGACGCAACTGTCACAGGGAGGATAACATGGCCGATTTGACGCGCTTCGGGGTGTCCATCCAAACCCGGTTGCTCGAACAATTCGACCAGTTGATCGCGCGGAAAGGCTACATGAACCGCTCCGAGGCGATTCGTGATCTCATTCGCAACCAGCTCGTGGAAGTGGCCGCCGAACGCGAAGAGGGCGAGATGGTGGGCACCGTGACATTTGTCTATAATCATCATGTCCGCCAGCTCAGCGATATCCTCACCGAATTTCAACACCAAAACTATGGCGCCGTCGTCGCTACGCTGCACGTCCATCTGGACCCCGAGAATTGCCTCGAGGTCCTGGTGGTGCGCGGTAAGAGCGGCGACATCCGTCGTATCGCGGACAAGCTCATCGGCACCAAAGGGGTCAAGCACGGCAAACTCACCCTCACCACCACCGGCAGAGACTTAGTGTAAGCGACAAGTCTCGGTTGTGCGTGGGGTAAGACTGCGGCGCGCTCATGACCGAAAGAGCATAGGCGTGGAGGTGCCGGCCAATGAACGGCGACGATGGATGGTGCGTGAGCTGGTGCCACGAATTTTTGGGAAGTATTGCATTGGTGTGATCATTCTCTAATCTGTAATCCTGCGCGAGGACCTTTTGCACTCACGAGGGAAGAGAGCGTTCCGCATGAATAGCCGTCTGTTGCAACGTCAAGCCGCAGCTGTCCACATGGACCTTCAGGAAGAGTCCGAAGCAACGATCGCGCCGTCAGACATCGACAGGCCTGGGAGAAGCGTCACAACCGCTGAAATCGTGGCCGCGCTGGAAGGAGTCACCTGTGGCTATCGTGGCAAGGCCGTTTTTCGGGATGTGCATCTCACCCTACATGCCGGTCAGTTGGCTGGCGTGGTCGGGCCCACCGGTTCGGGCAAAACCACCTTGCTCAAGGCACTCCTCGGCCTCGTGCGACCGTGGCGGGGGCGGGTTCGGGTGTTCGGCGCCCCGGTGACGCGCACCACACGCGCCCGCATCGGCTACGTGCCGCAATTGGAGACACTCGATTGGCAGTTCCCGGTCACTGCCGAGCAGGTGGTGCTGATGGGAGCCTACCGCGGCATGAGCTGGCTGCCATGGTGCCGCGCCACAGAACGCCGCGCGGCCCTCGATCTGATGCATCGCCTCGGCATCGCCGACTGCGCATCGCGACAGATTCGCGAGCTATCGGGAGGGCAACAGCAGCGCGTCTTTCTCGCCCGCGCGTTGTTGGGACGGCCGCAGTTGCTGTTGTTGGATGAACCGACGGTGGGCGTCGATGTCGCCACCCAACACGATATCCTGCACCTCCTGGAAGATCTCAGCGCTCAGGGCATCGCCATCCTGCTGACGACGCACGATCTCAACGCCGTGGCGGCACACCTTCCGTGGTTGATCTGCTTTAATCATGGCATCATCGCCCAAGGACCGCCAGAAGCCGTGTTTACGCCGGACATTCTGCGTGCCACCTATGCTTCTGACATGGTAGTGCTGCGCCAACACGGCTACATGCTCGTGGCCAATAGCCCGCTGGCCTTTCGGGGCCGTCACAGCGGTCAACCGGACTGAGTGTCGCATGGCCTTCCTCATCGAACCTTTAACCTATGTCTTCTTCCGTCGCGCCCTGCTGGCTTCGTTGCTGATCGGCGCCTTGTGCGGCTTCATCGGCGTGTACATCGTCCTCCGCCGCATGAGCTACATCGGCCACGGTCTTTCCCATGCCGTCTTTGGGGGGGCGGTGCTCAGCTATCTGATGCAGCTCAATTTCTATCTGGGTGCCGGGCTGTGGGGAGTGGTCTCAGCGCTGCTCATCAACGAGGTAGCGCAACGTCGCAAGGTTGGGGCGGACGCGGCCATCGGCATCGTCACCACCGCCAGCTTCGCCATCGGCGTGGCCGGCATTAGCTGGCACCGGCGCTTCACTCGCAACTTCGAGGCCGCCCTGTTTGGCAACGTGTTGGGCATCACGCCGGCCGACCTCTGGATGATCGGCGGGGTCGCCGCGGCCTCCGCCGTCGGCATCTTCGTTCTCTACAAGCCCCTGCTGTTCAGCACCTTCGATGAAGAGGTCGCCGAAGTGTATGGCGTGCCGACGCGCTGGGTCAACACGGCCTTCGCGTTGATCCTGGCCGCTGTGATCATCGTATCGATGCAGATCATGGGGGTGACCCTCATCGCCGCCGCGCTGGTTATCCCGGCCAGTGCCTCCAGGCTGCTCACCCACCGCTTTGGGTCGCTCCTCTGGCTGGCGAGCGGGCTGGGGGCCGTCATGGGAGCGGTGGGGATGTACACCAGCTATCTCCTCGATCTGGCGTCAGGAGCCACCATCGTCTTGGTGGGCACCGGCATGTTCGTCATCGCCTGGGGCCTCAGCGCCGCGAGGATGAGATGCGCAGAAAGGTCAGAAAAGACTTGAGATCTTTTGTTCTATGGGTTAAGGTGAGCTAACCCCCCCGGCCCCAGCGGGTATCGCCCCCTAACGCGAGATGAGGACGACGGTATGCCGGGCCAGGAGCCGGTTGACCTCTTTGTCTACGGCACTCTGATGGACCCGCAGCGTGTTGAAGCCCTGACGGGGAAGCAATTCGCGCGGGTTGAAGCGACTCTGGTCGGGTTCGCCCGTTATCAGTCCGGCTGTGGGTATCCCTACATCCTGCCAGAGCCTGGCGCCGTCGTGCACGGCGTGCTCCTCACCCAGATCGATCCGCACAGCCTGCGTCTTCTCGATGCCTATGAAACGGAGGGCGAGCTCTATCGGCGCCAGCTCGTCGAAGTCCTGGTCGCCGGTAGGTCCGTCCCCGCCATGACCTATGTCGGTCACGCCATCGGCGCCAGGGCCCAGGACGCTGCCAGATCCCAGCACGCCGCCATGCCAACGGATCGCGATCGATCTGAGGCATCTCTGAAAGAGCGCTGACGGCTCATAGCCTTGTCGCGCCAGGCTGTTGCTATGTTCTGAGTCTTCGGTGCGGTAGAGGCCAGTGAGGTCATTGCATGGACAAGCGGGAGATCGCGCATATCCTCGAGGAAATCGGCACGCTTCTGGAGTTGCAGGGGGAAAGCCCGTTTAAATCGCGCGCCTACTACGCCGGCGCCCGCGTCGTCATCGGCCTCGACGATGCCCAGCTGCAAGACCTCGCCCACAGCGGCAAGCTCAAGAGCCTCAAAGGCATCGGCACAGCGCTCGCCGAGAAAATCCACGAGCTGGTCACCACCGGACGCCTGCGGTATTACGAGGACTTGAAGCAGCAGGTTCCGGCTGGGCTCATGGAGATGCTGGCAATCCCCGGCATGGGGCCGAAAAAGGTCAAGGCGATCCATGATCAGCTGGGGATCGCGACGGTGGGCGAGCTAGAGTACGCCTGCCATGAGAATCGGCTGGTGGATCTGCCGGGCTTTGGCCGGAAGACCCAAGACAACATCCTCAAAGCTCTCGAGCGCTTGAAACAACAGCGCGGTCGGTTCCTTTGCCATGAAGCGATGCGCGCCGCGGGGCCATTGCTTGAGGCCCTCAGCCAAGCCAACATCACAGCCCGCGTCGCCCTGGCCGGAGACTTGCGGCGCCGACAGGAGATCATCGACCGCCTCGATGTCGTCGTCGGCACCGATCAGGCAGATCATCTCCAACAAGCGATAAGGCGGTTTCCCTTCATCACTGAAGTCGACGATCGCGATCGCACGCGGATCCATGTCGGTTTGCAGGGAGGGCTCACGGCTGACCTTCACCTCACAGCCGCTGACCAGTTCGCCGTGACCCTATTCCATCTGACCGGTAATCAGGCGCATATCACGGCCGTGCGCGAGCTCGCCAGGCAGCGCGGCTATACGCTTAATGAACAGGGCCTATGGCGCGGCAGCGAGCCTGTACCCTGCCGGGAAGAAGCCGAGATCTTCGCCGCGTTGGGCCTCGGCTACATCCCTGCGGAACTGCGCGAAGGCCGGGGAGAGGTCGACGCCGCCGAGCGCGGTGAGCTGCCGATGCTCATCGAGGCAGAGGATATCCAGGGGGTGTTTCACGTGCACTCCACCTGGAGCGACGGCGTGGCGGAGATCGAGGACATGGTCCGAGCGGCACAGCGCCTGGGCTATCGCTATGTGGGCCTGTCTGATCACAGCCAATCGGCGCGCTACGCCCACGGCCTTGAGCCTGAACGTCTTCGCCAACAGCATATGGTCATCGACCAACTCAATGCCAAACTGGACGGCATCACCATTCTGAAGGGGAGCGAAGTCGATATCCTCGCCGACGGGTCTTTGGATTATCCCGACGATCTCCTCCGCCAACTCGACTTCGTAGTGGCCTCGGTGCACTCGCGCTTCAACATGCCCCGGGAAGAGATGACCGCCCGCATCGTCAGGGCCATGCACAACCCCTACGTCACCATGGTCGGGCACCTCACCGGCCGGTTGCTGCTGGCCCGCGATGGCTATGCGCTGGATATCGACACCGTCATCGACGAAGCTATTCGTCTCGGGGTGATCATCGAACTGAACGCCAATCCACACCGTCTCGACCTCGATTGGCGCTATTTGCGCCAGGCATGTGGACACGGCCTCACCATCAGCATCAATCCGGATGCCCACAGCCCCGACGGCCTAAGCGATGTGGCCTATGGCATCGGCGTCGCCCGTAAGGGCTGGGTGAGCGCGCCCTCTGTGCTGAACACACGAGACCTACAGGAAGTCCAGACTTGGCTCAGGCGGCGGCGCCAGGGCGTATGGTGCTGAGCCCTCGACAAATCTTCGTTTGTGTGTGTATCAATGCGGCTTTCGTGGTGGTTTTCTGAGAGAGCCTATGAGTGCGTGCACGATCGACGCATGCCGTCGACGTGAGGTTGTCACGCTATGGAGGAAAACGGCACGTCGCATACTGCCGCGCGTAGAGCGCGCTGCTGACAATTGAATAGCCAAGAGCAGTGGCACCCCCCGGCCACTCGCGGCCAGCGAATGTGCATCGACGAGTTGCACCGTGGTATGAGCGCAAGGCTGTGAGCTCTCTTAGCAGATGGTAGATCACCTGTCAGGCAACGATGCTGTCACCGTAGGATGAAACGTGGACGCTTGTGGTTGAAATCCGGAAGCGATGCTGGGCGGACTTCCCTGAAGCTTGAGGATGTTGGTACGGGGGTGGCATATGAGACGAAGACGGCTGCTGTTCGCTGTAGTGGCTGCGTGTAAGGTGTTGATGCTGACGCATATGCATGCCGAGGCCAACCGCTGGGGCTCAAGCCATGACCAAGTTGGATGGGCCTCCTGGTACGGCAAGCGCTTTCATGGCCGTGAAACCGCCAGCGGTGAGCGGTTCTCAGTGATGCAGTTGACGGCGGCCCACCGCGATTTGCCGCTGGGGACCAAAGTCATCGTCATGAACATCGCCACGAACGAGGCCGTGGAGGTCAGAATCAACGATCGCGGCCCCTTTGCCGAGACCAAACGGCGCATCATCGACCTCTCACGCGCTGCGGCCGATACCATCAGTTTACTGGATCGTGGGGTTGGGCCAGTGCGTGTGTTGGTCTCCGAGGAAGCTCCTGAGCTGAGAGATGCCAGCGATGGAGTGTTGTACGAGATACAGGTCGGAGCCTTCGTCGAGATCGAACAGGCCAATGAGTTTCTCAGCCAACTCCAGGGCCTGTATCCGAGCGTCTATATCACCACACGGGACGGTCCATTGGGCCGTTACCATCGGGTTCGCATTGGGCCGTATGAGATGCGACATGAGGCCCAAGAAGTGCTCAATGGTCTGATGCAAGAGGGCTATTACGCCTTCCTCGACGAGGTGCCAGCGAGTTCCTTCTTGGAACGCCTCCAGATGGCTGATGAAACCGCACGGGAGGAACTCGCTCCATCTCAGTCCGAGCCGGATGGCTTGCATGTACGTGAGGGGATAGCGTTCCGCTTCGACGCGCACAAGGAGGCCACGGTTTCCAGGATCTTCGCGCCAGCGCAGCCCTGACGCAGCCTATCTCGACAGGTCGGAAGCCGCGGTCGGAACCTCTACTGCCGTCAGTCGGGAGACTTCACGCCCCACCAAGTCCGGGTCAAGGGCGACCGTGAGATTGCCTTCAGCATCGGTGCCGAAGGTGACCTGCTCGTGCAATGCCTCAGCGAGCGCGGGGAGGACGCGCTCAAGCTCTAGGGCATTTAGACTTGTAGGCCACTCCACGGGTGAAGTGCCGTCGGTGCTCTGCCGAAGTTCGCGCAGCTTTTCGAGCAGGAAGCTGCGTTCGATGCCTTTCTGGTACAGGCCTTGAATGGCCTGTAGATGGCGCCCCAGGTAACACTGGCCGAAGTAGAGCACCTCGCAGGAGATGCCGTGGCGCTCTTCCTTGGCCCGGTAGCGGGGCTCGAGCTGGTGCTCATCGAGGTACGCTCGAATCCAGGCATCTTCCGGATCGGGGTCTCCGTCGCGGAAGACCAGTTCCACCCGCATCATGAACCAATCCTTCGGGGTGAATTCCATCCACATCGCGACTCCTCCCCGGCTATGGGTTGACGCCTACTCCACCTCGAAAATCATCTCGATTTCCACCGCAATGCCGAAAGGCAAGGCTTGCATCCCCACGGCGGAGCGAGCATGGCGGCCTGTCTCCCCGAACAATTGCACCAGGAGATCGGACGCGCCATTGATCACCTTGGGCTGGTCGCCGAAATCCTCCGTGCAGTTCACCATTCCCAGGAGTTTGACGACGCGCTTGATGCGATCCAGATCTCCTAACGCCGCCTTGGCTGAAGCCAAACAATTCAGGGCGACGAGACGCGCCGCGGCATATCCCTGCTCGATGCTGAGGTCCTTGCCAACCTTGCCGGTGTAGGCGATTTCCCCATCCTTTGTCGGCCCGTGTCCTGAAATGAACAGGAGATTGCCGGTCAGCACCGCCCCCACATAGTTAGCCGCCGGCCTCGGCGTCGGTGGGAGCTCCAGTCCCAGCTCTTTCAGCTTCGCCTCTATGCGCATGGAACTTCCCTTCAAGCCGTGCTGAGTCCCGAGTCCTGGATACCGAGCAAACACCTGATGCGATCCTCAGCAAGCAGCACTCAGGACTCGGCACTGTCGTCTACATGAACGTTTTCACCAAAGCGAGACCTTGCTCAGCGGTCAATCCCAGTGATTGCTTGACCGGCGATCCATGTTTGTAGCTCGAATCCAGCTCATGATAGCTGGGAGCTTCGGTGCGGTAGAATACGCCAAGTGGGATCTTGTCCCCCCATTCATAGGACTTCTGCATGGCTTGCTGCCAATCGCTCGTATCGTGGTCGGTGCCTTCAAGCGTGTACACGCGGGGCTTGAAGAATTGATACATATTCATATAGGTGACGCAGGGACTGAATACGTCCACCAGCGCGAAGCCCTTGTGCTGGATTGCTTGGGCGATGAGATCGGTGAGGTGGTTGATCTCCCCCGAAAAGCCGCGGGCGACGAATGTAGCCCCTGATACCAGCGCTAGGGCTAGGGGATTAATCGGCGCCTCGAGGTTCCCCTCGGGCGTGGATTTGGTGGATGTCGTCTTCGGCGTCGTCGGCGAGGCCTGGCCCGTAGTCAAGCCGTAGGTCATGTTATTCATCACGACGTAGGTGAGGTCCATGTTGCGGCGCATGGCATGGATGAAATGGCCGATGCCGATGCCATAGCCGTCGCCATCCCCGCCGGTCACCACCACGTGTAGGTCGGGATTGCCTAATTTCATTCCCGTCGCCAGCGCCACCGCTCGACCGTGTAAGCCGTGGAAGCCATAGGCATGGATATAGCCCGGCAAGTTCGAGGAACAGCCGATGCCGGAGACCACCAGCAGGTCTTTCGGCTGAATCCCGAGCTTCCCAGCCGCGCGTTGGAGCCCGCGTAGCACTCCGAAGTCCCCGCAGCCGGGGCACCAATCGGGGTCTACCGGGCCTTTGTAGGCGGTGACGGGCAGTTCAACGACTGTAGGCATGCAGCACCTCCTTCACGCGCTCGACGATGTGATGGGGTTCCAGCGGCTCCCCATCGTATTTGAGCACCTTGTCATCCATCTTGATCCCGGTCTCGGCTCGGATATGGCGAGCGAGCTGGGCGGTGAAATTCTGTTCCACGGCGATCTTGAATCTGCAGTTGTGCAGGATGGCCTCCACCTCTGCGGCATGGAAGGGCACCAGATACTTAATTTGCAGATTATTGGCAGAGATACCCTCCTCGGCCAGCAGGGCGATGGCTTCCCGGATGACACCCTTGGTCGACCCCCAGCCCACCAGCGTCACATCGGCATCCGCCGGGCCATAAAGCTCGGGGGGTGGCAGCTCGCGCAGGATACCGTCCATCTTGCGCATACGCTTCTCCATCATGGCTTTGCGGATTGGCGGGTTGGTAAACTCGTCGCTGATCAAGATGCCCTTTTCGTCGTGCTCGTCGCTGGGGGCGACATACATCGTGCCTTCATGACCCGGCAGCGCTCGCGGCGACACCCCCGATTCCGTAAAGCGGTAGCGCTTGTAGTCCGCCGGCGCGCCATCGGTCAGCAGTTCCCCACGGTCGATCGGTACGTCGAATCGGAAGGCGTCGGGATCGGCGGTTTCGCGATGCTCGGACAGATAGAGGTCAGACGCAATGAGCACGGGACACTGGAATTTTTCGGCGATGTTGAAGGCCTCGACGACGCTGTAGAAGCAGTCGACGACATCCGTCGGCGCGATGATGGCACGGGGATACTCGCCTTGCGAGGCGCCGTACAGCTGGTTCAAATCCGCCTGCTCGGTCTTGGTCGGCAACCCCGTCGAGGGCCCACCCCGCTGGGCCGAGATGATCACCACGGGGGTTTCCGTCATCCCTGCCAGGCCCACCGCCTCGGTCATCAGCGAGAAGCCGCCGCCGGAGGTACCGCACATGGCCCGCACGCCCACGTGTCCAGCCCCAATCGCCATGTTCACCACGGCGATCTCGTCTTCCGCCTGTTTGACGACCATGCCGTGCCGCGGCCCATAGCGCACCAACCAGTGCAGAATCGAGGACGCCGGCGTCATCGGGTACGCCGAATAAAATTTACATCCGGCCGCCAGGGCCCCCATGCCGAAAAGTTCGTTGCCCGACACCACCATCTGCCGTTTGCCGCCGACGTGCCAGCGATAGTCGCGCTTGGCGTAGTGCTCGCGGGCGAAGTTGTAGCCAGCTCGTGCCACGCCGACGTTGGCCTCGACGATCTTCTCCCCCTTGCGCCGGAAGGTCTCGCGCAACATGCCTTCGAGCATGTCGAAATCCAAATCGATCAACCACAAGAGGCCGCCCAAGAGCACCGTGTTCTGCATCACCGGGTTGCGGCCATACTGCTCGCTCAGGTCTTTGACCGGGAACGGATAGAGCACGACTCCGGGCTGCAGGTCATCCTGGGCCACCTGCACTTTGTCGCTGTTGTAGAGGATGCCACCATTGGCGTTGACTTCGGCGGTATGCTGATCGAGGGTGTCTTGGTTGAGCGCCATCAGCAAGGTGAGGTGATCGCCGTGGCAATCCACTTTCTGATCGGCGATGCGCATGCGCAACCAAACGTGTCCGCCACGGATGATCGATTGATAGCTATTGTACACAAAGACGTGGAGCCCCAGACGGGCACACACTTTGGCGAGGGTATCGCCGGTCGCGGCGTTGCCGTCACCGGCGGCGCCGCCGATGCCTACGGTTACTTCCAGTCCATTCATGCCCATTCCCCTCACTGCGCCACGCAGACGCGGCTTTTCCATCATCTGGAAGGGAGCAGTACCATCTCCCAAAGCTCGGGGCAAGCGTGCTCGCTCCGCAAGATCCTAGAGGAAGTGGTCGGAAAGAGCGCGGCGTTGCCCGTTAGACCTGAAACGCGGGTTGGACGATCATCGCTGTTACTCTACACGACTTTCGATCGCTTGTAAACGTTCAAGTTCCAATCAAAGAACGTACTGGAAAGGGTTGCAAACCATGCTCCCAGAGAGGGCGCTCGCGCTCATTGCATCGTGCTGGGTAACAGTAAAGCCATCTCAGGCCAGAGTGTCAACAGCACGAGCAGTGCGATCTGCGCCACGAGGAACGGCATGATGCCGCGATAAATGGTGGCCAACGGTACATCCCGCGCCATGCCACCGATAACGAAGACGTTCAGCCCCACCGGCGGTGCGATGAGGCCGATTTGCACCACCACCACGATGATGACCCCAAACCAGATGGGGTCATAGCCCACCGCCGTCACCACGGGGAAGAAGATCGGCACCGTCAACAGAATCATGGCCAGCTCATCCATCAGCGCACCGAGCACAATGTAGGTGGCGATGATGGCCCATAGGACGATGACCGGCGCCACGTGCAGCCCCGAGAGCCAGGCCGCCAATCGCATCGGCATCTGCGACAGGGCCATGAAATAGCCGAACAGATCGGCGCCGATGACGATGAAGAAGATCATCGCCGTCGTGCGTATGGTTTCGTCCAGGGCGGCGATCAGACCCTGCCAGGTGAGGGTGCGCTTGAAGAGGCCGAAGAGCAGCGCGCCGACGGCGCCAAAGGCGGCCGATTCGACGGGCGTGGCCAGCCCGGCGTAGAGGCCGCCGATGACGAGAGCGAACAGTACGAGCACTTCCCAGACATCTTTGAGCACCAAGAGGCGCTCCCGCCAGCTCGAGGGCTGACCGGCGGCGCCAAGCGCCGGGTTCAGGGCAGTGACGATGGCAATCGCCAGGAAGAACAGCAACGTGAGGGCTAGGCCGGGGATGATCCCCGCCAGCAGGAGTTTGCCGATGGACTGCTCGGTCATGATGCCATAGAGGACGAAGATCACACTAGGTGGAATGAGGATCCCCAGCGTGCCGCCGGCCGCGATCGAACCGGTGGACAAGCTGTCAGCGTAGCGATAGCGCCGCATTTCCGGCAAGGCGACGGAGCACATCGTCGCCCCGGTCGCCACCGATGAGCCGCAGATGGCTGCGAAGCCCGCACAGGCCCCCACCGTGGCCATGGCCATGCCGCCGCGTCGGTGGCCAAGCCAGACGTTGGCCGCATGGAACAGCTTTTGACTGAGACCGGCCCGCGCCGCCAGAAAGCCCATCAGCACGAACAGGGGAACGACGACTAGGGTATACGAACTGGCGCGCTCGAAGGGCCCTTGCTTCAAGGTGGCGAGCGCTACGGGCCACCCTGCCACCCATGTCGTGCCGGCGACGCCGACGATGGCCATCGCCGCAGCGATCGGTAGGCGGACGAGGATGAGGGCGAGCAGCGCAACAAACCCAAGAGCGGCGATCAGCAATTCGTTCATCGAGGCGGTTACCGCTGTGGTCTAGGTAGAGGAGGCAACCCGCTTCGCCAGGCGCGCAGCGCGGCGCCGACAGCTTGAGCGAGAAATCCCAGGGCTGTTAGGCTCGCCGCAACGATCACGAGCGCGAGGCAGGGAAAGATTGGGATCCGCATGGTGATGGTTGTGCGGCTCGTGGCGAGGAACTCCGCCGCTAGAGACGTCATCTGTAGTGTGATGACGCCGATGAGTCCGGCACAGATCACCGCATTGACGGCGATGATCGCCTGCTGTATGCGTTGGCTGAACCGACCGGTCAGGAAGTCCACCGACACATGACCATCGGTGAGGCTCGTATACGGCAGCCCAAAGAAGATGATGGCCGCCAGCACGAGTTCAGTGGCTTCGAACGTTCCCGACAATGGACGGCCAAGGAAATCACGCAGCAAGGCGTCGATGGCGGTGACGATGGCCACCGCCAGTAACAACCACCCGCCAAGCAGGGCGAGGCGGCGCGTCCAATGCGTAGCGAGGCGCTCGAGCGCCAGAAAGGTCAATCTGCTTCTCCATACTGCGCCGATAACGCTCGCGCCTCCCGCACGAGCGCTTTGCCGGGCAAGCCCTTCGCCTCAAGTTCGGCGGCCCACTTGTCGTCGAGCCCCTGCACCGCCTCACGCCAGCGCCGCCGTTCCTCAGCCGGCAGCGTATAGATCTGATTCCGCTGCGCCACGACCTGACGGGCGCTAACTTCCGCCCTGTCCCACGACTCTCCTACCTGCTTCCAATACCACAGGCGCGACGTGGTTTCGTCCAGCACCTGCCGCACCTCCGCCGGCAACGATTCATACTTGGCTTTGTTCATGTACATAGCGAAGGCGGCGCTGCCGGAGATCCAGACCTCTGTGTGATACTTCGACACCTCATGCAGGCGGAAGGGAGGCAAGGCCTCAAACGGCATACTGAAGCCATCCAGCACCTTGCTGGCCATGTTCTGATAGATGTCGTTGGCCGGCATGCCTATCGGTGTGGCCCCCAGCGTCTCCAGAAGGTTGCCCATGACGGCCGTGGGGATGCGGATTTTCATGCCCTTGAAATCGTCCATGACGCGGATCGGCTTGCTGTGCGTGTTGATGTGAACCGCCGGAGGGGTATGCAGGTAGAGGACGTGCACGTCGTCGTATTCCCGCTGCAAATAGGGCTCCCAGAGATCGGCGAGGATCTGGGCGCTCACCGCCGCGGTGCGGACCAGAAACGGCAGCTCGATCACCGAGGTCATCGGAAAACGTCCAGGGGTCCATCCCGTCACGCCCCACGCCAGGTCGGCGATGCCCGACTTGGCGCAATCGTACTGCTGGGTCGGCTTGCACAGCGAAGCCCCCGGGAACACCGTGATCTCTACCCGACCGTTGGTGCGCTTCTTGACCTCCTCCACCCAGGGCACGATGACGTTGGCGTGGTGGTTGTGGGCCGTAGGCGCAAAATGGGAGAGCTTGAGCTTGATGGTCTGGGCGGCGGCACTGCGCCACATGCCGAGGGCCGCTATGATGAACACAACGACTGCAAAGCCAAGCAGGCGCCGGAGGGTTCGGGTCATAGTCGGGTCTCCTTCTGCCAAAGCCCGAGGCGCTCGACGAATCCGCCCCTCGATAGCAAGCGATCAGGGTCCCAGAGTAGCCGGGATGCGGTACGGAGTCAAGGAGGGTTTCATGGTGACGATGGCCTCGGCCGATCGACAGGGCTGTGGCCTGTAGGACCCTGCTCAGAGGCTGCGCGATGCAACGGCATCAAGCCGCCGGGCTCGCCGGCGAGGATCCAATCCAGCAGCATACGGTATCGCTCTTCCGGCACCGCCCCCACCAGCGACACCTTCTCGTTGAAGATCACCGTCGGCAGAGCCGACACACCGAACCAAGCCGCGCCCTCGGCATAGTCCCGCAGCACGGCTTGATATGCCTCGCCGCTGTTATAATCCTGCTGAAAGCGCGGCAGGTTCAGGCCGCAATCGCGCGCCACAGCCCACAATACATCCGGGCGAGCGATGTCCAAGTTGTCGCGGAAGTGCGCCGCAAACAGCGCGTCATGAAACACGGCAAAGGCAGTTTCCCCCTGCCGTTCGGCGCACTTCGCCGCGGTGAGGGCTGGGATGCTAGAGGCTGGCAGCTCGCGGTCGAGCGGCGGTGGGGCGAAGAGGGCGCGTGGTTCCTCGGCTGCGGCGCGCTGTCGCCCCTCTTGGGTTTGCGGCGTGCAACGCCGTCCCGGCTGCTGGTCGGGGATGAGCGGGAACGCGCGCCAGTGCAGGCGTATCCGGTCGCCGTAGGCACGCTGAATGTTGAACAGCCGCACCGCGGCGGTATAACACCACGGTCAAAGATAATCCGAAAACACGTCCAGCCGGATCGGCTCGCTCATGGTGGCCCTCACTCAGCTCGATGCGGCGGCGTTGGCTCGTCGGCGCCGAACACCGTCGGCTGGGTGACTTCAGTCTGCAGCGCCTGCAAGGCCTTCTCGACGATGCGGCGTCGCAGGGCTTTCTCCTCTTCCGGTGAGAGCTCGGCGTTGCCGAGGGGGTGGATGATGCCGGCGGCGGGGACGATGCGGTTGGCTCCCACCATCACCGCCACCGGGGTCATGGTCGATACCTGCACCGTCGGCAGACCGGCGCGCTCCAATTCTTTGGCGATCGCTGCCCCGCAGCGCGTGCTCGTGCCTCAGGTCGAGGTGAGAATCACCCCCTCCACGCCAGCGGCGCGCAGCTGCGCAGCGATCTCGCGCCCCATGCGCTGGCTATTCGCCAAGGTGGTGGCCACGCCGGTGGTGGAATAGATCGTCTCGTGCAATTTGCCGATGGCCCCTTCCTTCTCCAACTCGCGCACCACATCGACTGGTACCAAGCGGTGTGGGTCCTGTTTGACATACGTCGTGTCATAGCCACGATGGACGTTGTCGTACTGCACCGGGTCAAGGCATTGCCGGCCGTGAATGCTGTAGGCGCCATAGCGCGTGGCCGCCAGGGCTTCGATGCCATCGGGGTTGCCGTGCGGGACTAAGCCGCCATCGGTAACCAAGGCGACAGTAGCGCGCTGGACTTCTCGGACCGGTGGCGGTGGCGGCACTTGGGAGAACTGGGGTAATGGGACTTCGCTCGCGAAGGTGCGCCCGGCCAGCTTGTCCAGGAGCATGGCGGTGGCCCGCTGGGCGGCGTTGCGGTCGGCCACGGTGTTGTGGGTGAGGCCACGCGGGAAGTAGCCTTCGACAGCTGGGGAGTCCAGCGTTTCCTGGCGCGCCAGCTTGAGTGCCAAGGCGACGAGGCGTCGTACCTCCTCGAGCATATGGCTGGCCTCGGCGTCGGTTTGCACGATGTAGACTTGGCGACGATACAGCTCGACGCCAGGGTTTTCCGCATGCATTCCGGTGATCGCCGGCACTCCAAGCTTCTCCTGGACCGCCGCACAGATGGCACCGCACGCCACTCCATACCGCCCCGCCAGAAAGGCCGGACCCGCTATCACCAGGGCCGGCTGCTGCGCGGCGATGTGGTTGAGGAGCTCTGCCACCGCTGTGTCTGCATGCTCAGCCACGTAGTTATCGCCGCAAACCACCGTTGCCACCACCGTGCCATCGGTACCCAACACCTGTTGGACGGCGCGCGCCGCGCCCACAGCCCCAACGAAAACCTGCGGCCCTATGCCGGCTTTGTCCTCACCGCCGAGCTGGCCAAAGAATTGATTCAGGTAGCAGACCACGCGCAGCGTTTCCATTGCTCACTCCCCTCTCCGTACAGGCGCTAGTGGATTTGCGCCATCACTTTGGAGGCACCCACTTGTTCGATGGCTCCACAAATCGAGCCATAGCTCGTTTGCCACGGGCCTTGCAGCGTGGCCGCCAGGTCATCGGCCCCGAGGACCCGCTCCATGGCGGGAAGCATCACCCTTTCCTGGGCGCTACCGACGTTGACCAGGGCATCCAGGCCGGGGAAATTGAACAAGAGCATACCCTCCTGGCTGCCATCGGTGGACATATCCTCCACGATCAGCGTCGTTTTCACCCCCAACGCCTCGCACTGCGCCGCCGCCTGCGCCATATCCACATGCGGCGCCCCGCCGCCGATCTTGGTGAATACGGCGCCATCGGCGCCCAGCACATACGCCACGATGCCGGCCGCCAGACAGGCCGAGCGCACGCGCTCCGGCTCCGTGGCCTGAGCCACCGTCAGTACCACACCGGTGAACCACAGGGTGTGCCCATGTTGGGCGTAGAGGGCGCGAATCACGGCGTGGTTCTGGATAGCATAGGTCGTGGCGTTGCGCCCCATAAAGCCGCGGACCACGGCTCCGTCGAGGATCTCGTTCGGGTGCACGACGGTGGGCAGCATCTGACGCACCGGATCGCCGTAGAGGATGCCTTCTTCCAGGCCGGTCGGGCGTTGATGCGAGTGGATTTGGAAGACGTAAGCCAGGCGCGGTAAATGCTGCATGGCGGTGGGGATACGCATCGAGGCCGGCAGATCGAAGACTTCAACGGCATCGGGCGCAGTCCCACGTGCCGTCCGCGCCAGGTAGACGGCGGTTTTGAGGCCAGCCAAGCGGATGGCGCTGAGATAATCTTGCCGCCCCACCTGGGCCGTTGGCCAGGCCGACAGCACCACGTTATGCGTGCGGGCGTACTCCGTCAGTTCGGCGGCCGGCCCAGACATGTCGATGAGCGCCAGTGGACCAGCGTTTGGGGCCTGTTGGTCGGTGACCACCACCGCCACATGCGCTAACCCCAGCGTCTGGCCGCTACCCACACGCCCCAGCTTTCCCAACACGCCGGGAAAATCCTCCCCTCCGTGCAGTTTGGCCCGTGGCGCCATGACGTCGAACACCCGCCCGATACGGCACGCCTCGCCTGGATGTGCCAGGTCGATGCGCACACGCTGCAAGCGCGCGTCGGCTTCCAACCAGGCGCGCAGCTCGTCCAGGTTGACTTCCAGGGTGCTCTGGTGCAGACGCGTGGTGGCTCCGTGGCGCAGGGCTTGCACCTCAGACCAGTGGAGTTCGAGTCGCATAGCCATTCCCTCGGTTGCACACGCCACCACTCCGCCCTCTCCCGACGAGCATAGGGGCTAAGTCCAGCGTCCATTCGCACAAGGACAGAGTGGATGCGCCTTCCTCTGGAGCCCGCTGATCCTGACCCTATGCTCCAGCCGGGCGAGACAGCTTCAGCCTGACCGGCCTCCTCGCTAATCCAGCAAGGCAATGGCTTCAATCTCTACATCCAGGTCAGGTTCCGCCAGGGCGCGAATCTCGACCAGCGTATTGGTTGGAAACTCCCCCCTAAAATATTCCGTGAACAGGGCTTGCTGCTCGTCGACGTGGGCGCGCCACTCGGCGATGCTGGTGACATAGGTAGTGATCTTGACGATGTCGCCCGGCTTGCCCCCTTCGGCGGCGACGATGCGAGTCACCCGGTCGAGGGTCACCCGCAGCTGCTCCATCAACGGCTTGCCCTGGGCCGGTGTGCCCCGCGCCGTACAGCCGGAGATGAACAACCATTGACCGCTGCGGATGGCACGGTTATAGGTCGGACCGGCCGGGGCGATGTCGGGATAATTGCGGCGGATCTTTTCCATAGGGTCGCCTCTCTTCTTACGACGCTGAGCTATACGCGATGCATGGCCGGGACGGCAATCATCGTCCCTGTGCCCGACTTCCTCAGCCGTCTGCCCATCTGCCCAGCGGCCTGCTCTTGCTTGCGGACGATAGGGCTGGCGATGAACCCGCATTGCTGTTGGTGCTATTCTAACACACTGCAGGCATATAGCAGTCAGCTGAGCGCTCCTGGCCTCCAGCCCCATTCCTTCAACGGTCGCCGCTGTACTCAACACACTTCCTTATCTCATGGGCGGCTTCGACAGCCGCACGGGTACTAACCTGGCCATTTTCGAAAGTCTTCAATCGGTTGCATTGGCAGCGCCCTGTGAAAGGCATTTGTCATCAAAAACCAGTGCCAAAATTATCGACGTCAGGGCACGTCGCCATTCAGGTCTGATCCGATCCGTGACACAGCCAGAGCGCAAGCATCTCAGGAGCCAACGCGAGAGAAGATCGACGGGCTCAATGCTGTCCTCGCTCAAATAGCCGGGCCAGCGCCCGCGCTGCCGCCTCAACATCCGCAGCCCCGAAGACCCCTGAAACCACGGCGATGCCGTCGGCGCCGGCGTCGATCACCTGCTGGGCGTTGTCGAGGGTGATGCCGCCGATGGCGAACACCGGCACCTTCACCTGTTGCTTGGCTTGGCGAAAGATCTCCAGGGAGATATCCGTACGCTTGGTTTTGGTGGGGGAGGGGAACGGCGTGCCAAAGGCCACATAATCGGCGCCGTCGTGCTCGGCGGCCACGGCGCGCGCCACATCGCCATAACAAGAGGCTCCGATGATGGCTTGCGGGCCAAGGAGCGCCCGCGCCTCGGCCACCGGTGGGTCCTCGCGGCCCACATGCGCGCCATCGGCGCCGACCTCTTGCGCCACACTGGGGTGGTCGTTGATGATCAACAGCGCCCCATAGCGTCGGGTCACAGCGAGCAGCTCTCGCCCTAACCGAACGACCTCGTCACGCGGCGTGTCCTTCTCCCGCAGTTGCACCATGGTGGCGCCGCCGCGTACAGCCGCCTCGACGGTGTCAATAAAGCGGTGGCGCGGGATCAGCTTCGTATCGGTGATGACATAGAGTCCACGCAGTTTGTCTATCGCTCTCACCCTGGTTTCCTCCACACCTGTCGCCGCCGCGGACGAATGAACAGAGCCGGAACCATGGCCAGTAAAAATACAATGGCGGTGAGCAGGAAGCAATCTTGAAAGGCGGCCACGGAGGCCTCCCGCGCCAGATGCTGAGTGAGGACCTCCTGTGCCTGAACGCCCAGGCTCTCAGACATACCGCCAGCACGCTGCAGGATGTTCTGGACCTCGTTCAAGGCGTACAGCCGCTCGATGGGATGGCGATAGGTATCCTGTCCCGCCTCGATGGCGTGCACCGCTTGACGGTAGTCCAACAACGCCACGGTCAAGGCGTTGCCCACCGAGCCGCCAACACCCCACATCAGGCCCAGAAGGCCCGATCCCATGCGCACCCATTCTGCCGGCAAGAGGCGCAGGCTGGCGTTATTCAGCGGCGAGAACACCCCCTCCGCGCCGACCCGCAGCAGCACCACCAGCGTCATCACCCAGACGACCGGCGTCCAGCTGTTCACCGAGGAGAAGAGATAGACCCCTACCGTCATCATCAGCAAGCCAAGGAGGAAGATGATGCGCGGATCGATGCGATCGGAGAGCCGCCCCATTGTCAGGCCGGCCGGCCCTACCGCTAGCGCCGCGGGCAACACGGCAAGGCCGGCCTGCAGCGGGGTATAGTCGAGGGTGTGTTGCAAGAACAGCGCGACCAATAGGCTATGGGCATTGAAGCCGATATGGTTGAGGAAGCGCACGGTGCAGGCCATGGCGAAGGGGAATATCGTCAACAGACGGAGGTTCACCAGCGGCACGGCCCGGCGCATTTCAACGAGGACGAACGCCACGCCTGACACCGCGGCGACGGCGAAGCTCAGACGGATGACCGGATCATCCCAGCCATAGTAACGTCCTTGGCTGAGCCCGAACAGCAACGGCACCAACAGCAGGCCCATGGTGGTGAATCCCCAGTAGTCGAGACCGCCCGCAGTGGCGCTCGCCCGGCAGGGCAGCGCCACCCAGGCCAGCACCAGGCTGATCACCCCTAATGGCAGCCCCACCAGGAAGATGATGCGCCAACTGACGGTTTCGATCAGGTAGCCACCCAATGGCAGGGCGATGAGGGCGCCGACCGCCCAGTAGGCCGTGTTGAACCCCAATGCCAGGCCGCGTTTATCCGGGGGAAACGCATCGAACATGATGGCCATCGACAACGGCGACAGCGGACCAGCCCCTGCGCCCTGGAGCATACGGAAGAAGACTAACGACTCCGTGCTCCAGGCCAGGCCGCTGAACGTCGAGCCGGCGGTGGTCAAGAGCAGGCACAGCGCAAACAAACGGCGGCTGCCGAGGCGACTCCCCAGCCAGCCGACCGTCGGCATCATGACGGTCTGGGCCATGGCATAGGCCGTTAGTACCCATTGGATCTCTTCGAGGTTGGCGCTCATGCTGACCATCATCTGTGGGAGCGCCACATAGGAGGTGTAAAACGGGAAGGCGAGGGCCAGAGTGGCGAAGAAATTCAGGATGAGGATCGCCCAAGGGACGGGCGGAGATAACGGCGGATCTTCATCACCTTTGTCGTATGTTTCCATGGTGTATCGACGCGCTCCTTACGCGATGAATTGTTCGATCAGACTCATTTGTGATCCTCACCCATCTGCATCAGCAGGAAGTGTGCCATAACGACGTTCGTTATCGGCGGTGGCGGGCGGAGGCCGTGAAGGCGACACTGCCGCCCGAGCAAGGACAGCGGCGCAAAGGCTTCGAATGCGCGCCGACATGGGGCGTTTGGGTGACTGTGGATTGAAGGGATAGGATGAGAGCCGGCGGGCATAGGCCCGTTTCATCTAGGCAGAAAGGGCACAGTGTCACCCATGCCGGGTGGGTCGGACCGAAATGGACTTGACTATCTCCCCTCCAAGCGCCGCAGAAAAACCTGCATCTCTTTCAGGGTCTGCAGATCGCCGTTGCGCTCAGCGATGGGGATCCCCTGCCGATACACCTGCATGGCTTCGTCGTATGCCCCCACCTTTTCCAACGCCTTCCCCAGATCGCGGATCGCCGCAGAGTAGTCGGGCTTTAGCCGTATCGCCTCGCGATACTCCCGCACGGCCTCTGGGTAATGGCCGGCCTCGAACAAGGCGCCCGCATAGCCAAAGTGCGAAAAATAGTCATCTGGGTCCATCTCGACGATCTGGCGAAATTGCTCCAGTCGCGAGGGTTCGCGCTCTTCATCGGCCACTGGGACTCTCCTTCATGAGGTGATCTGTCGCAGGGACATACGGCAATATTATTCCCCTCGCCGATCACGCTGTCAATAAAGCCCCGTCTCCCCCGCCCAGAAGCCTGTGCTGTTCCCATATGCCTCATCTCCCTTACTCCCCCTCCCCCCCTCCGGCAAGGGCTGAGAAGGATGGGAGGCAGGCATAATACTGACGCTGGTGCCTTTCCCCCTCGCCCACTGGGAGAGGGCCGGGGTGAGGGATAGGAGGACGGAAAACCGACGCCAGCAAGCCCATCAGCCGGGACGGAAGCTAGGAACGCGCGCACCGGTCAAAAACCCTATCCGCCAAGATAGGGCTTATTGATAGAGCATAGAACAGAGGAAAATGGCACAGGATCGTCAGGCCTCTTTCATGTGCCTTGCAGCGGGTGCAGGTGCTGACGCCGGGCATAGGTGAGCGGCGGCCGTAACAGGGCAACCTTGGGACTATAGCTGGCGCTATCGTCGATGAAGCAAATGTGCGTACAATCGCAGCGATCTCGCCGCATCTGCGCCACCTCGCTGGCGCGGATCTGTGCATTCCATAAGCGCCCAAAATCGCAATCGTAGTCACGCAGGTTGCCGATGGGCTGACGCAGCTCACAGATGCGTACATCGCCGTCGTAATCGATCACCGCCGCTGTATCGCCAGCCGTGCAGGGCATAGGCCAACGCGCCCCGCGCGTGTAATTGGCGTATTGGATATCGTTATAGATCGCCAGGCGTCCGAGGTAGAAAGCCCGCCACACCGACGCCGCCATCGATCCGCGACCACGCCGCGCATGACCGCGTTCGACATAGATCGCCTGCACGCGCTCGTATTCCCGGTAGAGCCGCGCCAGGGCAGCGTGCGGCACTTGGCGCTGCGTCGGATTCATGGGATCGCCGCGAATGATGTTGAAGTAATGGGTATCGAGATCCACCTCACGCAGCAAGTAGGCGGCCAGGGCTGGCAGCTCGGCATAATTCTCGTGCAGAATGACGCTGTTCACGAACACCGTCAGGTTCGGGAAGCGCTCGCGCAGCGCCGTCACCGCTTTGATGCTGGCGATGGCCTTGCGAAAGCACCCTGGCACGCCGCGCACCCGGTCGTGAGTGTCGGCAAGCCCATCGAGCGAGAAGCCGACGTTCACCGTCAGTCCAGGGTTATCGGTCAGGATCGCCGCCGTCTTGTCCACGATCGCCGGCTGAAGCAGGCCATTGGTCGGGAGATTGATCGTCGCCACGCCGTTCTGTCGATGGAAGAGGCCAACGATCTCGGCCAATTCTTTGCGCATGAACGTCTCGCCCCCCGAGATAAGGAGGCGATGGAACGGCGGCATCGTCGCCGAGATCTTGCGAAGTTCCTCGACGGTCAAATCGCCGGGATGATTGAGGTGATCCCAGTAGAAGCAAAAGTCGCATTTGGCGTTGCAGCGGGAGGTCACAAACAAGATCAGGAGGTTGAAACGGCGGCCGGCGAGAGTGGACGTCACATAGCGCAGGTACTCCAGGCCGTGTGTCACGGTAGCTCCCTCCCTACGACGGCGGCACGGACGTCGCCGATCGGCACACCCCACGATGGACTACGACATGTTGCGGTGCCAGCATGGTGTAGGAGATCCCGCGCCAGGTGATCGTGCGCGTCGTCAGCGACGTCGCCAGATTCACCAACGCCAGCGCTGCGACGCATGGTCCCCACAGGGCCTGTGGCCAAGCACGCTGCCTGACGGCGAAGCCGTAGGCCGCCAGCCGCCGCCGCGCCGCCCGGCAGACGGCCGCGTTGCCGATACCCCCCATCACCCAGTAGCTCAGCAGCAAACCACTTGCCAGCCAGTGGCCGGTGATCGTGGCGGCCAGTGCAAGCGCCCCCAGGATGGAACTCATGCCATGCACCAGCAGGCTGATGGCCCATGACTGCGGCACATAGACGCGTCCGATGGTCACCTGTCGGTTGGTCCATTCGACCAGCTGGCGCCAGGTGCAGGGCTCGAAGGTCGGCACCAGACAGGCGGGCACAAATTGGATAGGGAAGCCGGCTTCCCGCAGTGCACGGGTCAGGAGCAGATCATCGCTCAAGCCATGCCCCCAGAGGTCGCGGATGCAGAGTTTTTCGAAGAGATCCCGCCGGATGGCGCTCGAGCCGCCCCAGATAAACCCAAAGCGACGGTGTGCCATCAGGCCAAGCGTCGCCGCGTTCCAGGCCGAGCGCAGGCTGCCGGCCAGGCTATCGCCACACGGCACATACCAACGATATCCCGACGTGGCCCCGAGATGGCGATCTTCGAGGGGACGCACCAACGCCTTCAGCCATCGGGGATGGACCTGCACATCGGAATCGACAAAGGCCAGGACAGCGGTCTGGGGATCGACATGCTCGAGGCCGACGAGCAGGTTATGCACCTTTTGGCTGCAACGCTTGGCCACGCCCGTAACCACAAGCCTGGACCGCGCGCCCGGGTTCTCAGCCAGGATGCGCTCGAGAATCCCCCAGGCCGGGTCTGCCGGCGATTCCACGAGGAACAGCGCCTCATAGCATGGATACGTCTGGGTTAACAGCGCTCGCGCGTAGGCGTCGAAGTGGGCATCGACACCGCGACAGGGAGCGAGCACGCTGACCGGCGGCCAGGGGACATCAGCCTCTACGTCGTCGGGTGCCAGGTTCCCCAGCAGTCGGGCGATTCCACGGCTCCGTGCCAGGCCTGACAGGCCAAGCAGCAGGGCGACTACCCCACCGATGAGCATCACCGCTTGGAAGCCATCCACCGCGCTGCCCTCTCGTGCCCTCTGCCATGCTCAACCTAGAGCGGTTTGCCTATCAGCCTGTGACAGCATCGGTCCCATCAGGATGCTCACCGACCCTCGCCCGCCGGCTCCCACAGGAGAGAGGAGAATAGAGGCAGGCTCAGCCGTGGGACATTGCCGTCCAATGGGCTCATTGAGGCTCATCGGCGCCTGAGGGGTCGCCAGGTCGGTGACGTTGTCGCAGGAATTGCTGAATCTCCTCGACGATCTCATCCCCATGCTGTACGTCGGGATCGTTAAGGCTTTGGTCGTAGGCGCTTTCCAGTTGCCGGATAAAAGCTTGCAGTTCGTCGTTCTTCGCGACCTGTTGCTGGAGCGTGCGCTCGAATTCCTGCACCCAAGCCTGCAGGGCACTGGTGTCAAGCCGCAAGCCAATGAGCTTACTGAGGACCGACAGCATGCGCACAACACCCCGCGGATAGCTACCCTGCAGGTACGGCGGCACTCCGGCCCAGAGGCTCATGCCCTCGACTTGGCGTTGCTGGCAGGTGTAAAGCAGGAAGGTCTGAATGCTCGTCGGCCCTTCGTAGCGTGTGAAATCGACGTGATGCGGCCGTAGCTCGGCTTTGAGCTGCGGATCGCTGACCACGGCATTGACGCGGGGAGGGCGCGTGTGCGGCAGCTGGTCGTAGTAGCTGCCGATGGTATAGACACGACGCACGGCGAAACGGGTGATCAAGCTCCAGAGCGCTTCGACGAAGTCATGCCAGTGAAGATCAGGCTCCACGCCCTGGATCAGCAGCAGGTCGGGCTGTTGACCGTGGCCGTGGAGCGCGTGTATTTCCGTCTCCGGGAAGCGCATGTCCTCGACGAGGCCACCGCGAACGGTGGTGATCGGCCGATTCGCCAGCGAGGGGTTCGTGATGACATAACATTCGGGAGCATCGAGGGTGCCGATCGCATCGGTAGCCAGCAATGACTGCAGCTGTGCGACCACCTCGATGGATAATCCTGCAGCATTCGCCCACCCAGCGAAGCCGATCACCAGGCTGGGCGCTTGTAAGGGGAGTTCATCACGGAGTACGAGACGCGCCATAACGATCCTTCCACGGCTCGCGAGGCGAGCCTCAACGGCCTGGCTGTGGCGTGCTGCGGCATCCACTAGCCGAGGCGAGATTTACGGCTGAACACTTCACACGGCAAGCGCTCTTCCCTGTCCCGCAGCTGACGAGGACAGACACACAGCCCTTCCCCCTCGATGGGCATTGACATCAGGTTCTGGCCCCCTCTCCCTCCGGGAGAGGGCTGGGGTGAGGGAGGCCAACACAGTGTGAGAGGCCTTTGAAACTGCCCTCACCCTGACCCTCTCCCAAAGGGAGAGGGGACCATTGGTGCCTCCCCCAGCATATCCTGGCGCCATTGCCCTCGATGGCGAAGGCCTCGGGTCGGGCTGAAAGCATCGCTGAGGGCAAGGGAACTTGCCGTCGTCTGTTCCCCAGGCCGCCAGCCGAGCGTTCACCGCACCGCCGGGATCGCAACCCCAGAAGCCTCGGCCAGCGCGGTTAGCTGACGCCAGGTTTCGTCTTCGATGGGAATCCCCTCGCGCCGTCGCCGTTGCTCGGTGCGATATTCGATTTCGCCCGGATAGAGCACCTCGGTGAAACCCTCGGCCGGCGGGGTCTCTTTGAGGTAGGCCACGAAGTCGGCGATGTCGCGCTTGAACTCCTCCAAAGGCCGGAAGGCTTCCACCGCGAACGCCGCCATGAACACCCCATCGTTGTGCGGCCCCTTGGGATCGATGCCAAACCCCAAGCCCGTCAAGATCCCCGATAGGACCTCCACCATGAACGACAACCCATAGCCTTTGTGCGCCTGGTCGCCGCCAACCGGCAGAATCGCCCCGCCAGCATAATAGGCATTGGGATCAGTGGTCGGTCTGCCATCTTTATCGATGATCCATCCGAGCGGGATCGCTTGCTTGCGATTGCGGGCGACGCCGATTTTGCCTGCTGCCACGGCGCTGGTCGCCATATCGATGAACACCGGCCCCGGCAGATCGCTGGGCAGCGCGATACAGATCGGGTTGGTGCCCAGGCGGGCGACCCGGCCGCCGAACGGCGCCACCGCCTTGGAGGTCTTGCCGGAATCGGCTGTCATCAAGCCGATCATGCCGGCACGCGCCGCCATGAGCGGGTAATCCGCCACCCGACCCACATGGCTTTGATGGAAGACGGTGACCGCCGCTACCTGATAGGCCTTCGCTTTGTCGATCGCCATCTGCATGGCGCGCTCGGACACCACTTGGCCAAAGCCCCAGTTGCCGTTGATGCGCGCGGTCGTGGGGCCTTCACGGACGATCTCAAACTTCGCCCCCGGGACGATATGCCCCTTCTTGATGCGATCCATATAGGTGGGGAGGAGGATCACCCCGTGGGAATCGTGTCCTACCAGGTTGGCGCCGATCATGTGCCGCCGAACGATGTGGATTTCCTCTTCGCTGACGGCCGCGGCGCGTAAGATGCCTTCCACCATCTGACCGAGGGGTTCGTGGTCTACCGTAGGCATTGTGGCTCTCCTTGACGTACAGGGGGGCTGCTCGCGGTGCTGGGGTGTAGACGCTCATCAACGCTGCCGATAGCCCCATTGTAGACTGCTTCGGCACAGCCTTCAAGAGCCCTGACCTCAAAGAGGCACACCCTCTCCTCGAAAACCATGTGAGAAGATGCCAAGGCAATTATTGCGTTTCCGTGAATTCTTGCGGGTATACTCTGGACACGGCGGAGGCTTTAGGCTGCCAGTTCATGCCTCCCAGAGAAGGTACCCCAGGGCAAAGGCTCTAGGGAGTGGCTCACCAAGCGGTGTGATAAGGGAAATTTTACACTCCATCTGCCCAATATCCTGGTCGCCTCCGGAGATGCATGACTGCGATCACAATAATTTCGTGCGGATCGAGACGATATAAAACACCGAAGGGAAACCGGCGCACAAGCCTGCGCCGGATCTCACCCCGTACAACCGTGCCAGCCTGTGGATTTTCCGCTATGTGGTCCACAGTCCGCCGAACTTCAGCGAGAAATGCCTGACCGAGGCCCTGAGCTGGCTCTCGTAGTATCTCGCTGCCTCCAGCATTTCCTCTTCTGCGGGAGCAAGAAAGATGGCCCTCATGGCCGTAATCGCTTCATGGCCTCGTCAAAGACCTGATTCGCCGGCTTGCTCGCTACCCGTCCGGCGCGATATTCTTGATACCTCCTCTCCGCTTCCTCTAGCCAGAGTTCCTCGGCGTTAATGTCTTCACCTGGATCGAGTGTGGCGAGAAGACGCTCGACTAATAACGCTCGATCTTGTACAGACAGTTCCATCGCATAGCCCTCGACTTCACCTAACGTTCTTTCCATAGCTGTGCTCCATAGAATGTGTATAAGGGAGGAGGAGAAAGACATTCTTCGATGTCTTCTGTGGATCGACCTCGCCGTCGGCCATCAAACCTTGGTTAATTCATGGATAAAGCGGGAGAGTTTCGCCACCTCTCGATCGGGACTGCCAAACCAGTCAGTGGACCAAATACGGTAAAGTTGCCACCCTTTTTGCTCAAGGATCTCTTGGCGTAGCCGGTCGCGGGCGCGGGCTGATTTGGCTGAATGGTAGCTTGCGCCGTCACACTCTATCCCCAGGAGATATCTTTGAGGGTCGCGCGGATCCTTAACAGCAAGATCGATAAAATAACCGGCAACCCCGACTTGTGGAACGACTTCGAAGCCCTCGCGACCTAAGCGATCAGCGACAAACATCTCAAAGTCTGAATCGGGCTCGCGTCCGGTGTCTGTGCCGAAATCGAGGCGACGTGAACTGGCGTAATCCAAGTAGTGTTTGAGGATCGCAACTCCTGGCCGGCTCGTCTCAGTTGGGATCACGTCACTTACTTGCATCGATGAAAAAACCACCACTTTCTCCTTGGCGCGGGTGAAGAGGACGTTGAGCCGTCGATGGCCTGCCACGCTGTTGATTGGGCCGAAGCGTTGGGCCACACGGCCACCAGGCTGCTCGGGACCATACACTGTGGAGATGAAGATGACGTCGCGCTCATCACCTTGCACGTTCTCAAGATTTTTCACAAAAACAGGCTCAAGGGTCTCTTCCCACCGCCTACGATAGGCCTCGGCGCTCCGATCGCGGGCGAAGAGTCGGTCCATCTCTTCGGTCACGATCTCCCGCTGAGCCTGGTTGATGGTGACGACGCCGAGTGAGCGGTTGGGGTATTCAGCCATGAATGCCACCGCCGCCTCGGCCACGGCTTGGGCCTCTGGAAGATTGACACCCGCTTTCGGCGTGTACTGACCTTCTACCTTGCGGTATTCGACTCCGTAGTCATCATGGTTCGGAGCCGGTGAGGGAAATACGACCAATTTCCCATCATAGAAATGCTTGTTCGAGAAAGCCATCAGGCTTTCATGGCGCGACCGGTAATGCCATCGGAGCTCGCGGGCCGGATGAAAGACGGAGAGCGCCACATCGAGAATGGATTCATTATCGACGTACTCATCGGCATCCTCGTCTGCATCAAAGGCGTCAATGCGTTCAAAGAAGGCGGTCGGCGGCAATTGTTGAGGATCGCCGACCACGACCAGCTACCGGCCTCGGCCGATCGCGCCCAATGCCTCTTCCGGCCTCATCTGTGATGCTTCATCGATCACCACTAGGTCAAACTCGATGCCATCCGGACGGATGAACTGGGCAATGGAAGCGGGCGACATCATCCAACAAGGCTTCATCTGCTGAATCACCGTGCCCGCGCGTCGGAGCAAGTCGCGCACCGGGAAATGTTGTTTTTTCTTGCCGCGTTCATGATGAATCAGATAAAGCTCGGTCCATTCACGCCGAGGGCCCCAATTGCGGCCCTTGGTGAGGGGTACACATGCCAACGCCGCTGCCAAGTGACGGCGCTTCGCCTCGATGATTGCGCGATCCAGCTCTTGGAAGCGGCGACGCGCTGTTTCTAGACTTGTACCAGCCAACCGTCTCACCTCCGGGTATCGCTTGTACGCCTGGTCGAGGATCGTACGGTGGAAGACGTATGCCAAGGCCGCAACGAGGTGCATACATGGAGCATTGGCCGCCTCGTAGACCTTGAGAATGCTGCTTAACCCCATCTCCTCGACTTCAGCCCGCGCTTGCAAATACTCGAGCCAAACTGGGAGTTCATCGCCGGCGGTCAATGCGCGGTCGATGCGCGTGACAAGAGTTGCGAGCGGTGTCTCCTCCAGAGAATCGGCCCCGAAAAACATCTGGCAATCGAGCCCACTCGTTTCCATAGCCTTCGCACGAGCCATCTGCTCACCTTCCGTCCCAGCCCTTAATAATGCGGTCAACTCCGTGAGCCGTCCCAGTATCTGTCCGAGGTCTGCGCGGAGCAAGCTGTCGAGAACACGTTGAGGCAGCTTGGCTGCCCGGAGATCACAGACCAACTGGATCCTGCGCTTAAGGGAGCTCAAATCAGTATCAATCCCCCGAAAACGGGGCCCCAGAAGCTCTTTGATCGCTGCGTTATCCTCGCAGTCCTCCTTCAGCTTGGCTAGGCGCTCGATCTCATCTGCAAGGGTTGAAAGGCGTTTGGTGGGAAACTCATCCTTAAGGCCAAGCTCTTTCAGGGTATGGTACAGGTGTTCCGCGGTCTCGGCTACCTGGAGGTAGGCTCGGTGCATCGCGTCGAACTCGATCTCAGGAGGAGCGTCTGCGTTTTCCCCTGTGAGAGCTGAGAGCAACATTCTGAAGTCGGTGATGGTAGGTTCATCAGCCTTTGCTAGTGTCGCATCGAGTATAGCCAGATCGCCCTCCAGGAGAAAACGCCGCGCTTCGCGGTGAGCTGATGTACTCTCGGGAAACGTGCGTGACACTTGGCGGGCGAAAGCGTTTACCATGAGCAGACCTTCGAAGTCGGTAGCCAAGCCCTGAAACATTTCGCCGCAGAGTTCCTGCAGCTGGCAACCGTTCTGAAAACTCTGGCCGGCCTCGAGATAATCGGCCAGCTCTTCAAATCTTTGCGCCATCTCCTGTCGCCTTAGCATGGCCCGGGCCTTAGACCCGCCCAACCACATGCGCCAGGCGTCGGTAAACTCTTTATCGGCAAGCCATCGCAAGACCGGCGTTTTGACGGCGAGGCGCTGGAGCCGCCCAGCCCGGCGTAACGCTGCCGCCCAGCGCCGATACTTCGGAATGCTATAGTCCGGCGCAAAGGTGAAGTACTCAACCAACCGCCGCTGCTGTTCGGTGAGAACCCGCGCTCGCTCAGCCGCCTGTTCGAGGACCGGCCGCATAGCCTCGTCGATGATTGCTGCAGAGCGTATCAGCAGACATTTTCGGGGCGTCGAGCGCAACAGATGGATCGCATCCATCATTGTTGCCAGGTTGTACGCGGTGAGTGTGATGCACCACCCAGCGGTTTGGAACAGGCGACTGGCACTTGTGATCTTTGCCTCCGTCAATTGCGCAATTTCCCGATAACGCTTCGCCAACGGCGGAAGCTCTCTCACCTGGCCAGCGAAGACCGCACCGCCGACGGTGAGTTTGCAGCGTATCGTCTCCAGATCACGCAGCACAACTGCCCGAGGCAGGCTCTCTCCGCCCCCCTCGAAATTGGCACGGAGTGAGCTCAGCAACTGTTGAACTCTCCGGACCATATGCACGAACTTGTCGAGGGTATTGAGCGTGTCCTCACTCTTCAGCTTAGGGAGGAGATCAAGGATGATCTCACCGCTGTCCTCTGGGAGCAACGCGGCGGCTTCCATTACAGAACGAGCGGCATCAAAGGTGTCGAGCTCTGGGATGGCCAATACCTCCGCGGCCTGCATCACCACCTTCTCGAGCCCTAACATTGTCTGGCGCCAGGTTTCCAATGCCCGGAGGAGGGCCTCTTGCTCGAACGGCGACAGCTCCATCCTGTGGATACCAGCCCATGGATGGTGATGAGGCCCACCGTAAGTCTGGACTAGTGAGGCGCGCAATTGTTCGAGGACTTCGAGCGCTGTGCGCCGGCGGTCGAGGTCGATAGGCGTGAGGGTAAGAGCATCTACAAGCCCAATGTCAGCAGGGCCGGTCGGCAATCCCAGTTCTTGCACGCGAGCGGTGGCCTGTATGCCTCCCCAGAAGAGCTGCTGAAGACTCTTGCCACTCTGCCCAAAGGGATGGTTCAGGAGGTCGACGTAACGGCTGAGGTGGCGACGATGCCGTTCATATTCCTCAATGGACCTCTCCAGGGCGGCGGGTGCCAGCGAGGGGCGATGTTCGAGGCGCGTACGCAGAGATTCCAGCACATCCTTTTTATTGGCTTTGGTCGAGTGAAGCTCCAGGCAGAATTCGCCCAAGCCGACCTCGTCAAGGCGTTTCTTCACCACCTCAAGAGCGGCCATCTTCTCACCGACGAACAGGACCTTTCTCCCCGTAGCGAGGGCTGCCCCAATGATATTCGTAATAGTCTGGCTCTCGCCGGTCCCAGGCGGTCCCTTGATGGCTAGATTTTTCCATCCATCACATCGGCGATGGCGGAAAACTGTGACGCATCCACGTCAGTGATGAGGAGCGGCACTTTGGCCGCGATCTCGGGTTGATCGACTTCGTAGTCGTCGGCATAGAACGCCTCGCCGCGTTCGGAGCCACCCAGTAGTTCGACCACGACAGGATGAAGGTGTAACGCCTTATGCTCTGGCCAGCGATCGGGATCGAGGTCATGATACATCACGAGACGGCTGAAGGGGAACAAACCAACCGTGACGAATCGGCGCACGTGCCAGCGCTTCATCTCCTTGATGGCAGACTCGACTTTGATGAAGTACCCCTCTGGTGTGTCTTTCTCTTCCAGATCGGGTAACACAAGGCGGAAATCGCGGCGTAAGCGTTCTTTCAGTGTAAGGTTAACCTCACTATCGTCGTCAATTGAGGTCGCAGCGTAGCGGTAAGTCTGGCGGACGAGCGTGCGCTCCAGCGCTAAAGGATGGAGCAAGAGTGGCGCGAAGAGTTTCAGGTCGCTCGTCTCTGATTCGTACCACTCTAGGTAGCCAAAGGCTGCGTAGAGGATGTTCACCCCCATTTCGGACAGTGCGATACGGGCGCCGTCGCGGATGCCTGAAAGCTTTCGCTCCATCTGATCGGGAAAGAGCAGTGTTTGAACGAAGTCATCGAGATGGTCAGGCTTTGCTTGCCCTTTGCCCTTGGGATGAAGGAGGTCATAGGAAGGATCGATGCCTTTGGCCCGGGCGTACTCAGACGGAGTCATTGTCTCGCGGGTCGGACGTGGGGGCAGGCCGAGTTGCTGGCGCACTCGATCCTTCAGAGCCCGCTCGATCCTCTGGCCTTTGGCTGAGGCTTCGTCCTCTTCTTCAAGTTCCTCTAAGACCCGCAGGTACTCTTCATCGCTCCTCCGTGCCGCCTCAAGTGCCAAGAAAAACGTGTCAGACCTTTCATCCTCCGGCTCATCCTCAGGGTCGGGCAGTGATCGGAAAGTGAGCTTTCTACCATCGGTGAGTTTTTGGTAGAGAACATCTGGAAGCTCATCGATAATGCGAACATAGGAACGCGCGCGGTCGGAAAACCTCAAGTTCAAGAGTTTGTGCTGTTACGCAGGTCGAGGAGGCGTCTCCTCAAGTCTGCGATCAACCTGGCTGCTGTCTCGCACCGCACCTTCAGGTTTATGTCAGATCCCGTCTCAGCCATATCCGTAACCTATTTCCATACTGGAACAAGAAACGCCTGCCTAACGTGGCCTAATGAGTTTTCCCTCAGGGTTTTACTTTTAGCCAACAATACTATCACCTATACCTAACTTTTTTCATGAGAATTTTTTATGAGACTGTAGAGGACTATCCGGCAGGGATGCGCACAGTTGCTGTTGAAGATCACCTCAACAGTAGGCCGGTCAGTTTCAAGGGGTAAGAGTTCAATGATTAAGGGAAAGAAGGATGGGATGAGCTGCCCTACGGGCTTAATCAAGACTATCGGGTTTCGGCTCGTTTCATGGTGGGATTGGCTGGATGCTACTTTACAGAGGGTGACGGTACTTCGTCAAGGGGACTTCGGCACAGGGAAGAGGCTCTGGGGTGCAGGAGCCTCTTCAAGGTCGCCGGAAAGTTTCCTGATAAGCGCCAATGGCAGCGATGACAGAATCCGACACGCTTACTTCAGCTCATCATCAAAGGAAAAACGGTAGCATCCAAGGGCCAGCCTTACAACATCGTCCCATGCATGGTGATGGACCACGATGGTCCACCCTGAGCCGCGACGTGATCGAAGGCGGAGTCATAGCGCATGGGTCGGAACTTCTCACGTTGACTGTCCCAGCTCCCATAGAAAGCGCTGGGGCTTACCTGTTCAGCGGCGGAAGCTCGCCCAGAAAACCACTGCCGCAGACGCTGCAACCAACCGCCATGCTGCATTCGACGACCAACGTGCGAACTCCATGTCATTGTCTGTCCATGAGCGGCCATGACTGCTCCTCCTCTTGCCTCTTCCCGCGATGACTTCGCTGGCTTGGGTCTCTCTTCCAAGCGTTTGTTAGAAAATATAGGCCCCCAGAATCCAAAAATCGAACGAATTATCATCATAGAAAGAATGAATGAAATTTATTATGAATGCGGCGGGGACACAACGTCGCAGGGCCAGTCAGGCGGGAGAAGGGTAGGGGAGAGGCGAGACGCAAGTGGAGATGGACGCTGGTGGCTTAGACGTCCTCTGCCGCCACCAGCTGACCGAGCACAGCATCGGCGACAAGACGCCCACGGGCGCTCAGGCACAGGCGGCCACCCATCAATTGCACATAGCCACCCTGCGCCAGCTCGGCGATGGGCTTGGCGTAAGCGGTTTCGAGTGCCACGCCATAGGTCGCGGCGAAGGTCGCGAGGTCGATCCCTTCGCGCAGCCGCAGGCCGAGCATGAGCCCTTCGTGCACGCGGCGCACTGGATCGATGGCCTCCAGGCTACCCACCGCCTCTCCGCGCTCGGCGATGGCTCGCATATAGCGCGGCGGCAGCCGTTCATTCTCCCAACGCCGGCCCTGAAAATAGGCGTGAGCCCCAGCGCCGAAGCCGAGATAGTCGCCGTGGCGCCAGTAGTGCTGATTGTGGCGGGAGCGCCAGCCCGGCAGGGCGTAGTTGGAGATCTCGTAATGCACGTAGCCGGCGGCAGTCAGGAGCTGCTCGGCGCGCTCGAACATCGCCGCCTGCACCTCGTCATCCGGCACGATGAGCTGGCCACGCTGCTGCCGTCGGTAAAATGGCGTGCGCGGCTCGATGCTGAGCCCGTAAACGGAGACATGAGCCGGGGCAAAGGCGATGGCCTCAGACAAGCTCGCGTCCCAGGCTGCCAGGGTCTGCCCCGGCAAGCCAAACATCAGATCCAGGTTCACATCCATAAAACCAGCTCGACGCGCCCAAGCCAGCACACGACGGGCCTCGGCCGCCGTATGCCGCCGGTCGAGCCGTTGCAACAGCGTATCATCGAAGGCCTGGACGCCGACGCTGAGGCGATTAACGCCCCCAGCGCGCAGAGCTTCGAGCCCGGCGAGCTCGATCGTCCCGGGATCAACTTCGACGGTGATCTCCGCCTCGGCTTGCACCGGAAAGCCATCACGCAGCAGCTGCAGCAGGCCGATGAGGTCGGCCGGCGCCAGCGTCGAGGGCGTCCCACCGCCAAAGTAGACGGAAGGCACTCCATATCCCGCCCACGAACGCTCGGCGGCACGGACGATCTCCTGCCGCAGAGCGCTGACGTAAGCGCGGGCGGCAGCTTCGCGGTAAAGATAGGCATTGAAATCGCAATAGCCGCATTTCTGGATGCAGAACGGGATGTGGACATAAATCGCCAAGGGCCGTGGTACCTGGCGGTTGGGATCTAATGAGGTAACCATCTCAAGCGCTCTGCCCCGCCGTCTGCCGCGTCCGATAGTAATAGTCGATATTTTGGACATGGCCCTCTTTCGTCAGCACGTAACAGAAATACACCCCGCGCACGGCCATACATTCGGTATCCCGTACCAACAGATCGCCACTTTTCAGCTCATCGAGCAATTCCAAATCCGACGATTCCAACACTGCGCGTTGTTTCTCCGTCATCGCTCCATCCTCCCTCAAAAAGTGCTGAGTGCTGAGGCCTGAGTACAAGCCTTACTCAGCATCCGGCCTCATTTCGATATATGAGCAATTGTTGTAAGAGGCATACCGCAGCATGGTCTGGCGTTCTCAGCACGACATTATAATGAATGTGTAGGTATAAGTTCAGGGTATGAGTACATTTCCCACTCAGCACTCAGTCCTCAGCACTCAGCACTGTTTTGCCGTCCCCAGCAAAACGGTCGAAAGCCGCAGCGCGCCAGCTCGCACCGGTCGCGGGCGATAGGCGGCCAGGCCTCAGCGTCCACCGCATGCCGCCGCTCGACATAGGCCCGCGCCAGGTGGAGCAGCCGCTCTTCCACCCGATCGGCCGCGCTGATGGTGCGCGTCTCCGTAGGATATACCCGACTGCGCAGAAAACTCAACTGGACGGCCGCCTGTGGACTGTCCAGGGCGCGCATAACGGCCAACGCATAGATCACCATGGGGATCTCATAGCCGGCCTCTTTGTGGCGATCGAAATGTGCATACTTGTGGTCGATGACCATCGGTACGTCATCGCGCACGACCACGGCATCCAAGCGGCCACGGATGAAGAGTTCCAGGCCCTCTCCGGCAAGGCAGAGGCTGAACGGCACCTCGCGCCGCAAGGTCGGATTGTGGCGCAGGCCCTGCCAGATCGAGCTTTGCACATAGCGTTCGAGGTCCTGCGCCATGGCCTCGAATTCTTCGGGATTGAGCAGGAAGGCCCCGGCCTCGCGGCGGATCAACTCTCGGATACGCGTCGCTGCGGCTTCCGGCGGCAGATCGATGTCGACGCGTTCGAGCACGCCGTGGACGATGCGCCCCTTATCGACAGCGGGCAGACCCCCTTCCTGCCCAGGAGGCTGCTCGTCCAGGCCAGCCACCTCGTGCAGGAAAAAATAACGCCGACACTTGGCGAGCATGGCCAGGGCCGTGGGGGACAGCTCGACCGTCTGGGGCGGGGGAGGCTCCCACCCCCAGACGCGCCGTCGGAGGTCTTCCACCACCTCCGAGCTGACTGTCGGGGGAGCCGCGGCCGAATCGATGCGCCTCACCGGGCGCTGGGCGAGCGCTGCGGCGTGGCGCAACTCCACCGTCACGGCCTCAAGCCGGACCGCAGCCGACGGCAGCACTCCCGAGCGTACCTGCGCCACCGTGCAAGCGGCTTCGGGCTCCGCCGTCAGTGCACTCATGATCCAGCGGTGCCAGGGACCGGGCCGCTTGCTCGACCCCGCTCCCAACACCAGAATGTGCTTGGGCCGCGTCAGCGCCACGTACAACAACCGCTTCTGTTCTTCAACCTCTTTGTCGCGCTCTAGCAGTTCGGCTTCCAACATGAGGGGGTGCAACAATCGGGCGCGGTCGATGCCGTACGACGCCGCGCACATCAGGCCCCAACGCTCATCGAAGATGACCCGACTACCGCGGTCGCCTTTGCCCTCATGCGCGAGGTCGGGGATGAACACCACGGGGAACTCCAAACCCTTGGCCTGGTGGATCGTCATGATGCGCACCACGTCTTCCTCTTCGCTCATGATCTGGGCATCGGGAACGCGCGAGGACTCCTCCCCGGCGCGCGCGCGCAGGTACGCGGCAAAGTCATGCACACCGGCGAGCCCCTTGCGGCTGAAGCTGCGGGCGAGGTCGATCAGCTTTGCCACGTTCGCCAGCTGCTGTTCTCCTTCCGGCTGGGCCATCAGCACAGCGTCATAGCCGGTGGCACGGATGGCCCATTCGAGGATCTCCGCCGGGTCCAGCCGATCGCGCAGCGATAACAGCCGAGCGGCCCATTGGGCGAAGGGCTGGAGGCGTTCCTGCAGCGGAGGAGGCAAGAGGGCAAATCGTTCGGGTTCCAGCCAACGCGCTAAGGGAGTCGCCGTGTCCCGCCTGTCGCATAGATGGTAGAGGTCGGCGAAATCGAGCCCGGCCAACGGTGAGGTCAGCACCGCGGCTAGCGCCAGGTCGTCGGCGGGATCGGCGATAAACGACACGAAAGCGGTGAGATCGCCGATTTCCTGACGTTGGAAGAACCGGCCGCCCTTCACCCGGTAATACGGGATGCCCCGCTCCTGCAGGGCATCCTCATATAACTGCCCGAAGGTATGAGCTTTCACCAGCACGGCGACATCGCGGTAGCTGGTCAGCGCCCCTGCCGCGTGCAGCTCGTCGATGAGGGCGGCGAAGGCCCTGGCCTCCACCGCGCGGCCGGTATCCGCCGCCTGGCCTTCGTCGCCGAGCACCAGGATCACGCGCCCGGAGTCATCGAATTCCCGACCGGGCTGCAGATGATCGCGTTCGTCGTAGCGAATGCGGTGCCGCGTATCGACATGGGGCGGCAGCGCGTGGGCGCCATTGCCATCCATGACGCGACAGAACAGCGCATTAGCAAAGGTGAGGATGGTCGAGGTGGAGCGATAATTCTCCACCAAGGCGACGCCGTTACCCCCATCCCCCACGATCTTTTCGGCCATCGCCACGAAGACACTGACATCGGCGCGGCGAAAGCGATAGATCGACTGCTTGGGATCGCCGACGATGAACAGGCGTCGGGGGTCGAGGACGATCTGCTCCAGTAACGTGCGGTAGCGATCGAAGGGGTGAAACTCCCGCTCCTGGCCACGCTCTTCTGCCAGCAGGCAGATGATTTCCCCCTGCAATTCGTCGGTGTCCTGGAATTCGTCGACGAGGATCGCCTTGAAGCGGGCTTTATAGCGGCGCCGCACCGCTGGATGGAATTTCAGGAGATTGCGCGCCTGCGTCAACAGATCGTCGAAGTCGAGGCTGCGCGCCAACGTTTTGCGACGGGTATATTCGGCCTGAATCTGGCTCACGAGCGCGATCAAGTGCGACGTCAGGGTCGAACTCTTCGGAGCCGCAAAGCAGGCCTTCAGGCCGCCCTCGATGGCGCGCTCGCCAAGCCAGCGCTGGAGCGTCGCGAGGCCGGCGCGGATCGGTGCATCGACCGGATTCTTGCCCAAATTGCCGGCCTTCAGGTAAGCCGCCAGCGCGTCGAAGTCACGGGCCATCTCGGGCGAAGCGTCGAAATCCAGACGCGTGAGTCTGGCGTCGATGCTGGCGATATCGTCTTTGACGCGTTGCAAGAATTTCTGGGCGTTCTTGCCCTGGGCCTGATCGATGGCGGCCAGGGCGCGAAAGGCCTGTCGCACTTCCACACAACCTTGCTCAAAGCGACCCCGCAGCTCTGCGAGCTTGGCCTGCTGGGCAGCAAACCGGTCCTCAAGCCAATTCCGCCCTTGCGCATCGCGCCGATGCAGATCGATGCCGAGGCCATTGAGCCAACGCAGCGCCTCTTCCACCACCTCGGTGAGATGTTTTGGCGCGTGCCGAGCGGTCTGCTGCAGCTGGAGGTCACGCAAAAGCGCCTGCACCCCCGCATGGCCGTTGCAGATGTGCGACTGGATCAGGGTCAGGATCACCTCGCGGCGTACGGCGGTGCTCTCATCCGCGTCCCAGATGGTGAACTGCGGGTCGACTCCCGCCTCCAGCGGATTTTCCTTGAGGACTCCGGCGCAGAAGGCGTGAATGGTGGAGATCGGGGCGTTGGAAAGGGTGGTGAGCACCCGCCGCCAATCGGCCGCCGAGACGTCCTCGGCTGGGCGTGTGGCCCGCGCCAGAACCTCGCGCTTGAGGCGATCGCGCATCTCCGCGGCGGCTTTGTCGGTGAAGGTGATGGCCAGGATTTGCCCGGGCAGCAGGCCCAGCTCGAGCTGCCTTAGATAGGCGCCCACGAGGGTCGCGGTCTTGCCGGTGCCAGCGCTGGCGTTGACCACCGTATTGCGCTCGAACCGCACTGCCTCTTGCTGTCTGGAGTTATAGTTGAGCACCGCCCCTCCGTACCGCCGGATTCACGCGGCTCACGCGCTGAGGATCCTACCCTCATGTCGTCCTACGCTTCATCCTCAGCATCCGTTCCTCCGTCGCCCGCCGTCTCCCGGAGACGCCATGTCTCCGCCCCGGCCCCGCTACTCCAAAAGCGGCACAGCGCCGTGTAGGCGCAATGGGCGCAGGTCTGCTTGGGATCCAGAGGACGTGGAGCAAAGTGGCCGGCCAAAGCCCGCTCAGTCAGCTGCCGGATACCCTGGAACAGATTCCACGTTTGACCCGGATCGAAAAAACCCTGGATTATCGAGGCGTCTAGCGTCTTTCTCCCGGCGTCCTTCAGCAACAAGTATTGAAGGCGCAGTTCGGCATTTGGGGCGAGTTGGTGACCGTCGTGCGCCAACTGCTGCAAGGTGAGATACAGATAGACCGGCAGCTGGAACGACCAGTTTCCGAGGGCATCAGCCTGGAGCTGTTCACGATAGCGCGCCGCGCTGGCGCTATATTTAAAATCCTGCACCAGCACCCCAGTGATGCCGCCCGGCCCTTGACGCACGGCCACCCGATCGACCCGTCCCGTCAGACACACGGCCCAGGCGGCGCACGGGGCGACCCCCGTCATGGTGTGCTCGTGATAGCAGGTTCGATATCCATCGGGCGGTTGCGTCGCCAAGTACGTCGCCAGGTCATCGAGGATGGCCAACAGCTCGGTTTTACGCACCTGCCAGAAGCCCGGATGGCCAAACCCTGGGCCATACTCCCATGTGGCCAACACCTGCTGGGCGATGGCCCGCATGCGCTGCACGGCCGCGGGCGGGTCGCGAGGTGGCTCAATTTGAAAATACCGGGCCAGGATGGCATGGGCTAAGTTGCCCAGGACGGCGGGACTGACATCGTAGTCGGGCTCGCTACGGGGGCCAAGGCGCAGGACATGGGCGGCGAAGAAGGCAAATGGGCAGGCGGCCAGATCCTCTAGCATCGAGGGCGACCACGGCCGTTGGGGATCGAGGAGCCGCGGACGCAGGTCGAGGAGTCGGGCGACATGGCCGAACGCCGCCGCATCGAGGTCGTCCACCGCGTTGGCGTCGACGAGATAGCGCTTGCGCATGCGTTCGACCCGTGCCGATTGCCGTAAACGCTCGACCTCGATGCCGTGAGCGCGCCATACCGCATCGAGCGCGCTCGGCCCTGTGGGAGCGTCCGTGCCGGATGCCCACCAGGCACGCGCGAGCTGCCGCAGCGCTTCTCCTGGCTCCAAGCATTGGGCGAGGGGTGGCACCGAGGGCAGGGCCGGCAATCGTTGCACGACTGCGGCCGCGGGCTCGTCCTCGCGAAAATGCCGCCGCACTTCATCGACGAAGATCGATGCGAAAATCGCCTCGCCGTCTGGCGTGCGGGTCGGATAAGACAAGATGCACTCGTGATTCGCCGCTTCCAACGCCATGAAGAAGAGCAACGGCTCTTCACGGGCCCGGTCCATCGTCGTCAGTAGGACGCGGCCGAGGAGGCGACGGTCAAGCACCCCGGCGAATTTTTCCGCCAACAAGGTGCGTGCCGGTGGGTTTAAGGCCAGGCGTGCGGCATCGTCGAGCACCGGATCGTCCGAGTAATGTTGGGGAAACTCCGTATCGGCCAGGCCAGGCACGAAGACGTAGTCGAAGTCGAGGCCTAATACATCGCGCGCGCCCAGAACCGGCACAGCTCCCGCCACCGGCAGCGCCTGATCGAGAGTCACCTCACGTAAGAGGTCGATGGCCAGGAGGCGGAATGCCGCGAAATCGAGCTGGGCATCGCCCAGCAGTCGCAGCGCCTCGGCCCCCGTCCACAGGGTGTCGCACAGCAGACGCAGGGCTTCGCGGTCGCGCTGTACCACATGCAGCGGGATGTCGGGGGACATGCCCATGGCGCGCACAACGCCCAACTGCAGGAGGAGCGCCTTGAGGTCTTCGAGGTGGGCCAGGAACGGGCGGGGCCGCTCGAGAAAGCGGTCCAGCGACGTCTGGAGCTGTTCCACCCACGTGGCCAGCGTGTTGACTCTGACGGCTTCGTCTTTCCCGAGTTGTCGGCGCCGGATGTATGCTCGCAAGAGTTTAGGCAACGGGGCATGCGTGCGATCAAGGTATCCGGCGGCGTTGACCAGCCCTACCACATCGTCGGGCCATTCGCCGTCGCTGCGCAGATAGGCACTGGTCAGCACTTTGAGGAGCGCTTGGCGGGAGTAGGTGCTGTCCGCCAGTTCGAGGAGGCTGAACACCGTCTTGGTCAGCGGCACGTGGAAGAGGGGTAGGCCGCGTCGGAACCAGAGAGGCACGCGATAGCGCCTGGCGGTGGCTTCGAGAAGATCGCCATAGAGCTCCAGATGGCGGACGATGATGGCGATGCGTTCGGGCGAGACGCCGCCTTCCAGGAGCTCACGCACCCGCCGCACGAGGCTTTCGACCTCGCGGGCGCGCCCTGGTACGGCGACGATCCTGACCGTCCCATCGGGTTTCAACGGCTCTTGCTTCGGGCCGACGCTGAACAGGCGTTCGCTCAACGCCTCCAGATTGCCGCCGCGCCGGCGGGGCCTGGCGAATTCCGGCAGCACAAGGGCCGCCAGGCTTTCATCGGCAACGAACCGCTGCCAGGTGAACTCAGCGAACCGCATGGCGTCGACGTTCGCCCCAGCCGAGAAGTGCTGAAGCACACCGCCATCGTCGGCGAGTTGGATGAGCAGCGACACGACGGCATAGTGCACCAGGGAGAGATGATAAATGTCGTGTACGACGATGCGCCGGATGTACCGCAACCACGCCGGCTTCGTTCCCGCATGCCGCAGGCGCTGGAGCTGCGCCAGAACCGCCAAATCGCGATCGCCTTGATCGACCAGCCCCGCCTGGTCCAGGCAGGCTTGATAGCGCTGAAATACCTCCACCAGGCGCTGTATGGCCTGGCGCGTGTTGGATGGCAATTCGGCTGCGCTCAGTTCGAGGGCACGCGCGGCGTCCCCTGCTGCCAGCCCTGCGCCCTTCAGCTCATCAATGACGGCGCGATAGGCCGCCACCAGGCCAGGAGATGGGTCCTCATCCATCGCTGCCGTCAGGCTGTGGCGGATGAACACCGTCTGGATGGGGAGCTCGATCAATCGTCCCGGCAGGCCTTCAGCCCGGTAGAGCCGCTCGCACAACTCGGCATACGTCATGTGGCGGTGGTCGAACAACGTGCCCTGGGTGCGTGCGGCCTCCCTGACGGCATGATCGCGGCTGAGAGCGGTTGGATACAGATGTAAATCCATGGCGCACCAGCTTATCACGGTTTCGACAGTTTCATTTGAAGGGAACGTCTGGCCGCTAGCTTACACTAAACTTTATCGCAGAGCAAAGGGAACCACGACATACCAGCCGAGCTGTATCGTATCTCCTTGGCCACCCATGATAAATGCACATCGTGCAGACCTGGCCATACTCCGCCAGGGCAGAGGCACCAGATGAGCTTTTATCGGGTGGCCCCTCTCCGTGCGGGAGCAAAAACACCAGGTTAGACGGCCTACGCCCCGGCTCGGGGAGGCATAAAGTGCCCTCTCCCTTTGGGAGAGGGTCAGGGTGAGGGCGCTTCGAGCTTGTCCAGCGCATGGACTTTCCTCACCCCCGCCCTCTTCCTGAGGGAGAGGCCGCATCTACCTGGCGCCTATGCCCTACGGGAGAGGACCAGCTCTTACCCCGCCAACGCCTCCATGGGCCAGTATAAGACTCGGTAATGGCTCGGCATATCGACCGCCCGCCCCCGGCGTGGCAAGACCGGTGCGATGGCGTTACTGCGGCTCCAATACTCAACGCTCATACGGTATAATCGCTGCAACATCGACTACGGGCTAGCTGACCGCGAGCTGTTTACGACGTCACCCGATCGAACGGCACACCTCGCCGGGGTGAAGCCATCGGTCGCATTGGGAGTCCGTTATGGCAAATCTGGGTTTCATCGGCCTCGGTGTCATGGGAAGCCGGATGGTGAGGCGGCTGCTCACCGCTGGCCATACGGTCACTGGGTATAACCGCACGCGGTCGAAAGCACTGCCGTTACTGGATGTCGGCATGCGCTGGGGCGACACACCGGCCGCGGTGGCGCGGGCCGCCGATGTGGTTTTTAGCATGGTGGCCAACACCGCGGCTTTGCAAGCCGTCGCCGGTGGCCCGGATGGAGTTTTGGCGGGACTGCGCCCAGGAGCCATCTTCGTCGACATGAGCACGGTCAGCCCAGCCGTCAGCCGCACCTTAGCCGCGCAGGTGGCGGCGAAAGGGGCCTACATGCTCGACGCGCCGGTGTCCGGCAGCGCCATCACCTTAGAGGAGGGCCGGTTGTCCTTCATGGTCGCCGGCGACCGTGGCGCCTATGAGCGGGTCCGGCCAATCCTGCTGGACATCGGCCCGAAAGTCACCTACGTCGGCGCCAACGGTTTGGCGGCCAGCATGAAAATCGCCACCAATCTCAGCCTGGCCGTGCAAATGCTGGCCTTCAGCGAGGGCGTCCTATTGGCCGAGAAAAGCGGCATCGCGCGCGCCACCGCCGTCGAGGTTTTGCTCAATAGCGTCATCGCCTCGCCGATGGTGAAGTACCGCGGGCCGTTCGTGCTGGGGATGCCGGTGGAGGCGCTGTTCGACGTCAATATGATGCAGAAAGATCTCCTGCTAGCGCTGGAGATGGGGCGGGAGCTGGATGTCCCGCTCCCCACCACGGCGGTGACCAACGAATTCCTCACCGCCGCCCGCGGCATGGGCCTGGCGAACAAAGACTTCGCCGTAATGTTCGAGGTCCTGGCACGGATGTCCGGCTTGTGACGTTCGGAGGTGTAAGGGTGATCTACGCCTTTGGCGACTTCGAGCTTGATGAAGAGCGCTTTGAGCTGCGGCGCACTGGCAGGCCCATCAGGCTCGAGCCCAAAGCCTTCCGCGTCCTGGCCTACCTTATCCAGCACCGCGATCGCGCGGTGCCGAGGGATGAGCTGCTCAAGCGATTCTGGTCTGGGGAGTTCGTGACCGACTCCGCCCTCGCCCACTGCATCGCAAAGGCGCGCCAGGCGATGGATGACGGCGGCGCGGTGCAGCGGATCATCAAGACCGTGCATGGTCATGGCTATCGCTTCATCGCGGCCGTTCTGACGCGACAGCCTGATGCAGATATCACCATTGTTGCTCAGACGCCACGGCCCCCCATTTCTGACGAGGCGCTGCCAAGCTCCGACACGCCAGAACCCTTTGCCCCTCCAATCCAGACCGGCCAGCGTATTCCTGAAGGCGAACGTAAGCGGGTGACGGTCCTATCAGTGGGCGTGAAGGGCATCCCGACCCTGGCGCAGGTGCTCGATCCGGAGGTGCTTCCGACGGTGCTCCATCGGCTCTTCGACCTAATGCGGAGGGAGGTCCAGCGGGTCGAGGGCCGCGTCAGTCTCGTTACCGGTGACGGGCTCCGGGCGGTCTTCGGGGTCCCCATCGCCCACGAAGATCACGCTGTACGCGCGCTGCATGCCGCGCTGGGGCTCCAACGGGCGTTTGCCGCCTTCGCCGACGACCTACGGCGCACACAGGCAGTCGCCCTGACGTTGCACGTGGGGCTCCATGCTGGCGCCGTGGTCGTCGGCGCCGTCGACAGTGAAGGACACCCGGACGACGCCGCCCATGGCCTCACGAACTATCTCGCCGACGGCCTGCAGCGGCTCGCCAGCGAGGGCGGCATCTATGTGAGCGAGACGGTCCAGCGACACGCCGAGGGATTCTTCCGGTTCGAGGATCTCGGTTCATGTGCGCTTCGGGATATCGCTCAGGCGGTGCACGTCTACGCCTGCACGGGCGTGAACCCTGTGAGCACGCGCCTGGAGGCGTTCCTCCGTCGGCATCGCTCGGCCTTCGTCGGGCGCGAGCGGGAGATCGACACGCTGAATGCCTTATGGACGAAAGCGCGTGGCGGCCAGGGGCAGGTCGTCTGTCTCTTCGGCTCGGCTGGGATCGGCAAGTCACGGCTGGCCTACGAGTTTCAGCGGACGCTGGCGGAAGCGTGTACACTGCAAGCCCAGGCGCTCTCATACGAGGAGGCGATGCCGTATCATGCCTTCATCCCCTTGCTGCGGGCCCTGCTCCAGGTGAGCGACGACGACCCCCTATACGGCCAGCGCCAGCAAATTCGTACTGCACTCCACGCCATACATCCGAGGTTAGTCGAAGACGCGCCACTGCTATTGCACCTGTTTGGGATCCCCGTGGCGGGGGAGCCGCTCCCCAATTTGTCGCCCGAGGCCTGGAAACAGCAGCTGCAGCACGTTTGTCAGCAGGTGATCCTGCAACAAGCTGCCGCGCGGCCTCTGTGCCTGCTCATCGAAGACGGACACTGGCTGGACGGCAGTTCGCGGGAACTGCTGGACCTGCTGGTCATGTCCCTGGCCAGCCGGCCCATCCTCCTGCTCGTGACTGCCCGCCCCGGCTTCCGCCACACCTGGGACGATCTCACCTACTTCCATCGGCTGACCGTAGAACCGCTCACGGCGGCCCCCACGGATGCGCTCATCCGCCATTACTTCCAGCCGCACGACGCCGCGCCCGCCCTCAAGGCGCTGATCCACGACCGCACTGGGGGCAACCCCTTGTTCATGGAGGAGCTCTTGCGCGCCTTAGAGGACCAGAAACTGCTCAGATTGCGGGACGATGGGCGGGCGTTGAAAGCCGGCGCACCCATCGACGTCCCTTCCTCCGTGCACGGGGTGCTCGCCGCCCGCCTCGACCGTCTGCCACCCGCGGCGAAACGCCTACTTCAGATAGCTGCCGTCATCGGCATGCAGGTGCCGCTCTCGCTCCTGGAAGCTATCGCCGGAGAGCCCGAGGAGGCGCTCCATCGCGGCCTGATACACCTGCAGGCGGCGGAGTTCCTCTACGCGGCCGGTCATCTTCCCGAGCGCATATTGGCCTTCAAGCACGCGCTGACCCATGAGGTGGCCTACGGCAGTCTGTTGCGCGAGCGGCGGCGGGCTCTCCACGCACAGGTTCTGGCAACCCTGGAGGCATCTGCTCCAGACCGCTTGGATGAGCGGATCGAGATCCTGGCCCATCACGCCGTCGGCGGCGAGGTATGGGAAAAAGCTTTCATCTATCTCGGCAAGGCTGGCGATAAAGCCCGCCAGGCCTACGCCAGCCAGGAAGCCCTCGACTTCTACACCCGCGCCGTTGCGGTGAGCGAGCACATCACGCCGACTCTGGATGCGGCGCAACTCCTCCCGGTGTACGAGGGCCGGGGGCTCGTCTGGATGCTGCACACCAACTATGAGGCGGCCATCGCTGATTTTCAGCGCATGCGCCAGCTGGCTCGCGACTCCGGCAACCCGCAAAAAGAGGGGGAAAGTCTGGGGCAGCTGGCGTATGTGCACTGGTTGACCTTCTCCGAAGCGCATACCCCCCTCGTCGAACAGCATGGCCAGGAGGCGCTCCAGCTGGCCCGTCAAACCGGGGACCAAAAAACCATGGCGAAGAGCCTCATCAGCCTAGGATCGGTGGATCAGGTACACGGGCATCTGCGGGAGGCGGACCGGAAATTCGCCGAGGCCTTGCAGATCTGTCGGCAACATGGATACCAAGACTCCCTGGCCCATGCGCTGGTGTTTCTCTGCATGCAGGCATACCTGCAGGGGAAGTTTCAGCCAGCGATGCAACTCGGTCAGGAGGGTGTGGCTATCTCCCGCGTCATCTATGATGGTTTCACGGAACTGCGGACACTCGCCTTCCTGTGTCAAGCCACTTGGAGTGCTGGGCAGTACGCCCAGGCACTCACCATGCTGCACGAGGCCACGGCCAAGGCGAAGGAGCGGCAGAATACGTTTATTGTCGGTCGTCTCACCAACACCCTCGCATGGTTTTGCCGGGAATTTGGCGCGGTCTCGCGGGCGATCGAACTCGATCACGAGAGCCTGGAGCTCGGGCGTGCGTCAAGCATTTCCAATGTGGAGATCAGCGCCTTGATTAACCTCGGTGTCGACTCTCTGGCGCTTGAGCAGTATGAACGCGCCTTGGCATCGCTCAAGCCGACTCTTGACCGTGTCCACCGCGAGGCGTTCGGGATCCACAAATGGCGGTGGCAAATGAAGCTCCTCATCGCGCTGGCCGAGGTGTACTATGCCATGGGGGCTTACGAGGATGCCTTACACGTTGTTGAAAAGGGCCTCAAACAGGCACGCTCGACGGGGTCGCAAAAGTATGTGGCGAAAGCATGGGCCTGGCAAGGCAAGATTCTGATCGCCCTGAAACAGCGAGAAACCGGCGGTCGAGCCTTACAGCAGGCCATCAGGCTGGTGGAACGATTGCATAGCCCGTCGTTGACCTACCCGATTGCCTACGATCTGGGGCAGTGGTTCGACATGGCCGGCAACGAGCAGCAGGCCATAGAGCTCTACAGCAAGGCGAAAGCCGCGATCGAGTACATGCTAGCCACAGTTGAGGATCCGGCATTGCAAGCCTCCTTCCGCCAGCATAGACCCGTGCAGACGATTTTGGCCTGTGCGGCGCGTGTGGGCGCATAGCCCCCGACTCCCCCAGACTCCCTTTCTGGGGTAGGGTTCGTCCTCTCTCCCCTCACGCCTGTCCTCTTCCTCTTCATCAAATCGGGCACATCCGTCATCAAATGGTCACACAATCGGCATGCGTGCTATGGCCATGCGGCCTACATTTGATTGCTACGGCGTGCGGTCAGGCCTGAACGTCTCGCATCGCCGGGTGCGGATCTGCATGTCCAGCCCGATTCCGCTTCACGCCGTCTATCCGGCACAGGAGGTGGAACCCTCGTCAGCAAGGAGGTGTGCCCATGAAGCAGCAGCTCATCGGTGTGGTCGTGGTCTTAGCCTTGGGGTTATGCCTATGGCCATCGACGGCGACGGCTCAGAAGTTTGCCATCAAGGCGCTGACAGAGAAGAAACTCCAGAAATTGCCAGAGGAGCCGCTGTACTGGCGGATCGAGACCTTTCCGACGCTCTCGGACGCCGCGGCGGCGGCAGGCCCGACCGGACTGGCCGCTGCGGCGGCAGGCAAAGTTTGGCTGTTCACACTGGGCCCCAAGGGCGGCTCGACTCCAGGCGGCAGCAAGATGGTCGAGATCGGCCCTGTGCCCCCGGTCGCTGCGCCCGAGTATTTGCTGCGCATCAATCAGGCCGGCGGCCCACCTGGGGCCAAGACGCCCGTGCATACGCATCCTGGCTCCGAGGCGTTCTACGTGTTGGCCGGCAGGCTAAGCCAGAAGACCCCGCACGGCGTGATGCATCTCGAGGCCGGCCAGTCCATGCCGGGATACGGTCCGGACACGCCAATGGAAGTCTCGAGCAGCGGGACGACCGATTTGGATCAGTTTGTGATGTTCCTGGTGGACGCCACCAGGCCATTCACGTCACTGGCGGAGTTTCCGTCAGCCCAGCGATGATGCCGCCCGCGGCGGGGGTACGCCGTTAGAGCGATTTTCACATCAGCATAGGGCGAGGTCGGACTGGCAAGCGTTCTCCCCTCCGCCTTTTCGCCCTCACCCTGCCCTCTCCCGGAGGGAGAGGGGGAATAGTGGCACAGCGCCAGCCGCGGCAGTGCCCCGTATGGGCAACCCGACCCGTGCCGGTGCAGGGGTGTGATGACAGAAGAGAGCCCTCTCGAATCCTGGACGGCTGGTGAGCCGTATGAGCGGTATATGGGGCGTTGGAGCCAAAAGGTGGCGTCGCCGTTTCTCACCTGGCTCGGGGTGGGTGCGGCGGCGCGTTGGAGCGATGTCGGATGCGGGACAGGCGCCTTGAGCGAGACCATCCTGCGGCGGCATGACCCCGCCTCGGTGGGTGGTCTCGATCGGTCGGCTGGCTATGTGGCCTATGCGCGCGCCCGCCTCCAGGAACCCCGGGTCAGGCTGGCCATCGGCGACGCGGCGGCTCTGCCATGGAAGGCTTATGTGTTCGACGCGACGGTGTGCGGATTGCTGCTCAACTTTCTCCCGGATGCGGACCTGGCCGTCCGGGAGATGGCCCGGGTGACCACACCTGGGGGCATGGTGGCGGCCTATGTGTGGGACTACAGCAGGGGCATGGAGATGATGCGCCACTTTTGGGATGCCGCCGTCGCCCTGTGGGCGGAGACGGCAGCGCTAGACCAAGGGGAGCGCTTCCCCCTGTGTCAGCCCGAACCGCTCAAAGCGCTTATGACGCAGGCTGGGCTGCAGTCCGTCGAGGTCTGTGCCATCGATATCGAGACGCGATTTCGCGATGTTGACGACTACTGGAGGCCGTTCCTCGGCGGACAAGGGGCCGCGCCCAGCTACGTCTTGGCGTTGGACGAACACGCCCGGCAACGGCTGCGGGAGGCCGTGCGCGAGCGCCTCCCAGTGGCGCCAGATGGCTCGATATGTCTCCAGGCCCGCGCCTGGGCGGTGAAAGGCATATCTCCGAGGTCATGACGCCGGTGGCACGTCGCTCTAGGGGCCTTACCCTTGCGAACGCCCTGTTGACCCGGGCGCCAGAGACGCTCCCGCACCCGAGAGGGACCCGACGGCTGCCAAGCCCTTGTCGGGGGTATCCCACCACAAGGATTAGATCTTGCCGCGGGCCTCCTCGGCATAGATTTCCATAAAGCGGAAAAAATCGTCCTCCGGGCACACCAGATCGACGGCGCGCACGTGGTAGATTTCCGGCCGCAGCGCCTCGGTGGGTTCGATGCCATCTTGTAGGTCGCGGGCCATCTTGAGAAGGCGTCGCCGCGCGGCGATGACCGCCACATCCGTCGTGCCCAAGTGCTCTTGGCTGCGATCGACGATGCCACCCATGCTCTCCGTCATCGCGGTGTCCTGCGAGCGAATCACCGGGATGCCGGTGAAGTTCTGGGTGCGCTGCATGTCGCGGTCGATGAGATAATCGTTGTCGGCGTTGCGCACGTCCCGGCAGATGTCGATGATATAGCCGTCAGGCAAGCGGTACCGTACCGGCGCGGTCTGCGGGCTGCTCTTGCTGCGCTGGATCTCGGAGTCGGTCAGTGGGCGCTCAGGGTGATAGCTGTACTGGATGACGGAGATATGCGTGTCATCGATGGGGATCCAGCAACGGCCGCCACGGGGGAAGCCTTGGGCCGGGATGAGGCTATAGGTGGGGAGCAGCCAGTGGGTAACGCGCCAGTAGTACTCGCCGCCGTCGGCGTCCCGGCGGGCGCCGTAGCAGAAGCCGTAGTCCGTCGGCTTGACGGTGAGTTTCGGCGCCCCATCCCTGAGGATGGCCTCGTGAAAGCGGCCGCGGAATGGACTATTCTCCACCTGCAGCGGGGCATGCAGCCAGGAGACGTGGGCGGAGTCGATCTCGCCCTCGAGGGCCTGCATGTAGTTGCATTCCTGGATCCAGCGCGACACCACGCGTTGGGAACCCGGTACGCGGGCCCACTCCAGGTGCGGCAGGGCGGGTTGCATGTCGGGGGGGCCCATGTAGATCCAGACGCATCCGCCGTATTCCACCGTGGGATAGGCCTTGATCTTCACCTTGTCCTTGAAAGTGGAGTCGCGGGGCTCGGTGGGCATATCGACGCAGTCGCCGTGCACGTCGAACTTCCAGCCATGATAAACACAGCGCAGGCCACATTCTTCATTGCGACCGAAGAACATCCCCGCTCGGCGGTGAGGACAGTATGCGTCGACGATGCCGACCTGACCTTTGCTATCGCGGAAGGCCACGAGGTCTTCACCGAGCACCCGCAGACGCACCGGCGTGCCATCCGGCTCCGGCAGCTCCTCGCTCAGCAGCACCGGGTGCCAGAAGCGGCGAAATAGCGCGCCCATCGGTGTTTCCGGACCGGTCCGAGCCAACAGTTCGTTGTCGCTAACGTTGAGCATGCCACACCTCCGCTGGTACGAATCCTCTCCCATGACGCAACTTAGAGCAGTCTTCAGCCCAATGCATGGCAGGATCGTCCCTGCATGTGCTCTCCTGAGTTTTCTTTGACCGTTATCTCGTCCTCTCATCGCCGCCGGGTTCAGGCTCCCTCTCCCCCCTCACCCTAACCCTCTCCCGGCGGGAGAGGGGAAAGAGCCTGATGCGTCGTGTGTTACCGCCCCACGCCAGCCCTGTTGCTTGGCGCTTCGATCATATCGCCGCGTTTGGGGCGCTGACGTAGCTGCGTGCACCATAGCCGGAAGCGGTCGAGATAGAGGTAGACCACCGGCGTGGTGTACAGCGTGATCAACTGGCTCAACAACAGGCCGCCGACGATGGTCACTCCCAGCGGGCGACGTAGCTCCGATCCGATCCCCGTGCCAAGCGCCAGCGGCAGCGCCCCCAACATCGCGGCCATCGTGGTCATGGTGATGGGTCGGAAACGCAGCAGACACGCCTGGAAAATGGCCTCCACCGGGCGCCGCCCTTCGGTGCGCTCGGCCTCGAGGGCGAAGTCGATCATCATGATGGCGTTCTTCTTGACGATACCGATGAGCAAGATGATGCCGATCAGGGCGATGATGTTCAGGTCGGTGATGCCAGTCGACGGCCACCAGCTGCAGATCAACAGCGCCAGCAGGGCGCCGACGCCGGCCGACGGCAGCGTCGACAGGATGGTGAGCGGATGGATGACGCTTTCGTACAGGATGCCCAGCACGATGTACACCGCCACCAGGGCCGCGGCGATCAGAAAGGGTTGATTCGCCAGGGAGTCCTGAAACGCCTGGGCGATCCCCTGAAAGCTATAGCGGATGCTGCTCGGCACCCCCATGTCGCGGATGGCGCGCTCGACCTTCGCCACCGCATCCCCCAGCGCCACCCCTGGGGCCAGATTGAATGACATGGTGACGGCGGGAAACTGCCCCTGGTGGTTGACGGTGAGCGCTGTATTGGAAGGCGCGTAGTGGGTAAACGCGCTGAGCGGCACCAGCGCACCGTTGGCCCCCTTGACATAGATGTACTTGAGGCCATCGGGATCCTGCCAAAAGCGCGGCTCTACTTCGAGGACCACGCGATACTGATTGAGCTGCCGATACATGGTGGAGACCTGGCGCTGGCCGAACGCACTGTACAACGTCTCGTCGAGCATCGCCGGGCTGATCCCCAACCGCGATGCCGTGTCGCGGTCGATGACCAGCCTCGCTTCGAGCCCTTTATCTTGCTGGTCGCTGTTCAGGTCGGTCAATTCCGGCAGCCGGCGCAAGCGCTCCAGAACCTGCGGCCCCCATTCATTGAGCTCGCGCACGTCGTCGCCCTGCAAGGTGAACTGGTATTGGGCGCTGCTCAGGCGTCCCCCCATACGCAGGTCTTGCGGAACCTGCATGACGAGTCGGGCGCCGGACACGCGGCCGACCTTGGGGCGCAAGCGCGCAATGACTTGGTCGGCGGAGATCTGGCGCTCTGCCAACGGTGTGAGCATGACGAACATGCGGCCGGTATTGGTGGCGCCCGCGAACCCGCCGGTGAAGGCCATGACGCTGGCCACCGCCGGATCCTCGCCGACGATCTGGACGTACTGCTCGAGGCGCTCCCGCATGGCCTGGAACGAGCTGGACTGGTCGGCGGTAATCGAGCCGAATAAGGTCCCCGTATCTTGTTGCGGGAAGAACCCCTTGGGGATGACCACATAGAGGTAGATGCTGAGACCGATCGTCGCCAGGGTCACCAGGAGCATGAGCGGCTGATGCCGCAGCACCCAGCGCAGCGTGATCTCATAGCGGCGCAGGAACCACAGGAACAGCCCCTCACTGATGCGATAGAACAGTCCGTGCCGTTCGTCGGCTTGGGGGCGGAGCAGCTTGGCGCACATCATCGGCGTGGTGGTGAGAGAGACCACCAACGAGACCGCTACCGCCACGGCAAGGGAGACGGCGAATTCCCGGAAGACCCGACCGAAGAGCCCACCCATCATCAGGATAGGAATGAACACCGCCAGCAGGGAAACGGTGATCGACACCACGGTGAAGCCGATCTCTTTGGCGCCACGCAGCGCCGCCTCGAGCGGCCGCATGCCGCGCTCCAGATAGCGCATGATGTTTTCGATGACGACGATAGCGTCGTCGACCACGAAGCCGGTGGCGATGGTCAGCGCCATCAGCGTCAGGTTGTTCAGGCTGTACCCTAGCAGGTACATGACGGCGAAGGTGCTGATCAGCGACACCGGCACCGCTACGCTCGGGATGATGGCGGTGCGCACGTTGCGGAGAAAGAACAACACCACCAGGATCACCAGCGCGATCGACAGCACCAACGTGAACTGAACCTCGTGTACCGAGGCGCGGATGGTGGTGGTGCGGTCAAGGGCTACCGTCAGGTCGATGGTCGGCGGGATCTCGGCGCGCAACTGCGGCAACAAGGTGCGCACGCGATCGACGGTGTCGATGATATTGGCCCCCGGTTGGCGGAAGACGAACAGCAGGATGGCGGGCTTGCCATTCACTAAGCCCAGGTTGCGAATGTCCTGGACCGACCGGCTGACGATGGCCACATCGGCGAGGCGCACCGCCCGGCCGTCCCTGTAGGAAATGATGAGCGGCCGGTATTCCTCAGGCTGCAGCAGTTGGTCGGTGGCACTCAGCGACCAGGTACGGCTGCCCTCGGCGATCTCCCCTTTCGGGCGGTTGGCGTTGGCGCTGTTGAGCACTTCCCGCACGTCATCGAGGCTCAGGCCATCGCTCTGCAAGACGGTAGGGTTAACCTGCACTCGCACCGCCGGCAGTGCGCCCCCTCCGACGAAGACCCGTCCCACCCCCTCGACCTGCGACAGTTTCTGCGCCAGGATGGAGTCTGCTACGTCATACATCTGGCCGCGATCGAGGACATCGGAGGTCAGCGCCAGCGCGATGATCGATACGTCCGCCGGGTTGGTCTTGCGGAACCGGGGGGCGTTCGGCAGCGTCGGCGGCAGTTGCCCGCTGGCGGCGTTGATCGCCGCCTGCACGTCGCGCGCCGCGGCGTCGATGTTCTTGCTGAGGTCGAACTGCAAGGTGATGCGCGTCTGGCCGAGGGTGCTGACGGAGGTCATTTCGTTCAGCCCGGCGATGCGCCCGAGGTGGCGCTCCAGTGGGGTGGTCACAGCAGAGGCCATGGTTTCCGGGCTGGCGCCGGGCAGCGCGGCGGTGACTTCGATGGTGGGGAAATCTACCTGGGGCAGCGGCGACACCGGCAGCAGGTGGTAGGCGACGGCGCCCGCCAGCGCCAGCGCCACGGTCAGGAGTGTAGTCCCGACCGGCCGATGGATGAATAGGGCGGAGATATTCATACGACCTCCACAGACGCTGCCTGCGGCACAGGCCGGCTGTGGCGGCGCTTGCCCACGCGTCGCGCCAGGCGATCGAAGGCGAGGTAGATCACCGGTGTCGTATAGAGCGTGAGCAGCTGACTAACCATGAGGCCGCCGATCATGGTGATGCCCAGCGGGCGGCGCAGCTCGGCGCCGATGCCGCTCCCCAAAGCCAGGGGTACGCCGGCCAACATGGCGGCCATCGTAGTCATGAGGATGGGGCGGAAGCGCAGCAGACAGGCCTGGAAGATGGCGTCCTGCGGCGCCTTGCCCTCGCGGCGCTCGGCGTCCAGGGCGAAATCGACGATCATGATGCCGTTCTTTTCCACGATGCCGATGAGCAAGATGATGCCGATGAGGCCGATGACGTTGAGGTCGATGCCGACGATCAAGAGCGCCAGGAGCGCGCCCAGTCCGGCCGAGGGCAGGGTGGACAGAATGGTGGCGGGATGGATGTAGCTTTCATACAGCACACCCAGCACGATGTAGACCGTCACCAGGGCCGCCAAAATAAGCAGGGGCTGGTTCGCCAGCGCGGCCTGGAAGGCCTTCGCCGTGCCCTGAAAGCCGGCCACGATGCTGGGGGGCATGTCCAGCTCCCGCTTGGCCGCCTCGATGGCCTGCACCGCCTCCCCCAGGGAGGTGCCGGGGGCCAGATTGAATGAGATGGTGACCGTCGGGAACTGCCCCTGATGATTGATGGCCAGCGGTGCTGTAGACGTCTCGACACGGGTCACAGCGCTGAGCGGCACCCGTCCGCGTGAGGCGGAGCGCAGGTAAATATGCTGTAAGTCTTGTAAATCGTCCTGGAATTGCGGCTTGACCTCCAGCACCACGCGATATTGATTCGATTGCGTGAACATGGTAGAGATCTGGCGCTGGCCAAAGGCATCGTAGAGCGCATTGCCGATCATCAACGGGGTGATGCCGAAACGGGAGGCGGTGTCGCGGTCGATGACCAGTTGCGCCTGCAGTCCCAGGCTCTGGTCATCGCTGGCGACATCGCGCAGCTGCGGTAGCGCCTGCAGCTTGCTCAGCAGCTGCGCCGCCCAATCGCTCAGTTCGTGCGCCTCAGGGGCTTCGAGGCTGTATTGATATTGCGTGCGGCTGACGCGGTCCTCAACGGTCAAGTCCTGCACCGGCTGCATATAGAGCCGAATGCCGTCGACATCGGCCAATGCCGATTGCAGGCGGCGAATGATCTCGACGGCATGGACCTGCCGCTCTGCGAGCGGCTTCAAGTTGATCTGGATGCGGCCGCTGTTCATCGTGGTGTTGGTGCCATCGATGCCGATGAAGGAGGACAGGCTCTCGACGGCGGGGTCTTGCAGAATCACGTGTGCCAGGGCTTGCTGGCGTTCGGCCATGGCGGCGAAGGATACCGTCTGCGGCGCCTCGGAAATGCCCAGGATGACCCCGGTATCCTGCACCGGGAAGAAGCCTTTGGGGACCATCAGATACAGCCAGATAGTGACCCCGAGCGTGCCAAGGGCGACCAAGAGCGTTGCCGTCTGATGGCGGAGCACCCAGCGCAGTGTCTGGCCATAGAAATCGACGATCGACCTGAAGCCACGCTCGGAGGTCCGGTAGAACCACCCCTGCTCCGCATCGGGCTTGTGCCGCAACATGCGCGCGCACATCATCGGTGTCAAGGTGAGCGAGACGACGGCGGAGACCAAGATAGTGACGCTGAGGGTTACGGCAAATTCCCGGAAGAGACGACCGACGATATCGCCCATGAAGAGCAGCGGAATCAGCACGGCGATGAGCGAAATGGTCAACGACATGATGGTGAAGCCAATCTGTTCGGCGCCTTTCAGCGCCGCCTGCAGCGGCGGTTCGCCCTCCTCGACGTAGCGCGCGATGTTCTCGATCATGACGATGGCGTCATCGACCACGAAGCCAGTGGCGATGGTCAGCGCCATGAGCGTCAGGTTGTTCAAGCTAAATCCCAACATATACATGGCGCCGAACGTGCCGACGAGCGACAGCGGCACGGCCACGCTGGGAATGACGGTGGCCGACAGGGTGCGCACGAAGAGGAACATCACCATCACCACCAGCGCGATGGCGAGCATCAGCTCGAACTGCACGTGGTGCACTGAGGCACGAATGGTGGCGGTGCGGTCGGTCAGGATGGTCAACTCCACCGCGGCCGGCAGCGAGGCTTTGAGCGTGGGCAACAGCACTTTGATGCGATCCACGACTTTGATGATGTTGGCACCGGGCTGCCGCTGAATATTGAGAATGACTGCCGGCACCGTGTTCATCCACGCCGCCTGCCGAACGTTCTCGGCATCGTCGATGACGTCGGCCACGTCGGAGAGCCGGACGGGCGCGCCGTTTCGGGTGGCGATGATGAGGGCGCGGTACTCGTTGCTGGACAGCAGCTGGTCGTTGGCTCCGATAGCATAAGCCTGGCGACTGCCGTCGAAGCTGCCCTTGGCCTGATTCACATTGGCCTGCGCCACGGCGATACGCAGCTCCTCCAACGTCAGTCCGTACGAGGAGAGCGCCGCCGGGTTGGCCTGAATGCGCACCGCCGGCTTCTGTCCGCCGCTGATGCTCACCCGACCCACGCCGGGCACCTGCGACAGCTTTTGGGCCAGGCGCGTGTCGGCCAGATCCTGCACTTTCGTCAGGGGCAGCGTCTTCGAGGTCAGGGCGAGGATGAGGATCGGCGCGTCGGCGGGATTGATCTTGCTATAGATCGGCGGATTGGGAAGGTCGCGCGGCAGAAAGGGCAACGCCGCGTTGATGGCCGCCTGGACATCCTGTTGCGCCACATCGATGTTGACGGCCAGCGCGAATTGCAGGGTGATGACGGAGCAGCCGGCGGAGCTGCTGGACGTCATCTGGTTCAAGCCGGGAATCTGACCGAATTGCCGCTCGAGCGGCGCGGTGATCGACGACGCCATCACCTCCGGGCTCGCTCCTGGGTAGAACGTCAGCACCTGAATCGTCGGGTAGTCCACTTGTGGCAGCGCCGAGACCGGAAGCTGGTAATAGGCGACAGCCCCCGCGAGTAGGATGGCCACCATCAACAGCGAGGTCGCGACCGGTCGCAGGATGAAGGGCTGAGAGGGACTCATTCCTTGCTCCTGGCCTGTCTGGTGCCAGTCACGCGGGCCACAACCTTGGCGCCATGTTGCAATCGGTCCACGCCTTCGGTCACGACCACCTCCCCCGGGGCAAGACCGCCCTCGATCGCGACGTCGTCGCCCTCGCTGGGGCCGACCAGGACATTGCGACTTTCCACGGTGCCGCCGTCATTGACCACATACACAAAGGTCGCTTGCGGGCTGCGTTGGATCGCCGCCGCCGGCACGATGACGGTACCCTGCTTGGTGTCCACCAGCAGTCGTGCATTGACGAATTGATTGGGGAATAGTGTGTTATCGTCGTTGGAAAAGATCGCTTTGCAGCGCACCGTGCCAGTGTTCGGATCGATTTGGTTATCGATGGTGAGCAATGTCCCAGTGGCCAACTTTTGTTTCAGATCGCGGTTATAGGCTTCAACGACGAGCTTCTGCCGGGCTTGCATCTTTTTGAACACGGGCAGGAGATCGTCTTGTGGAATACTGAACAGGACCGCGATGGGCTGCAGCTGCGTAATCACCGCCAGACCGTTTGGGTCGTTGGCCTGCACCATATTGCCTTCGTCGACTAAACGCAAGCCGATGCGGCCAGAGATGGGGGCAGTGATGCGACTATAGGTCAATTGCAGCTTGGCGTTGTCGATCTGGGCTTGATCGCTCTTCATGGCGCCCTCGTGCTGATCAACCGTGGCGAGCTGAGCGTCAAATTCCTGTTTGGAGATCAGATCTCGGCTGAGCAGCACTTTGAAGCGTTCGAGATCGCGCTGGGCGTTCCTGAGCAGGGCTTGATTACGCGCCAATTGGCCCTCCGCCTGGGCTAACTGCACTTGAAACGGGCGCGGATCGATCTCGGCCAACAAGTCGCCTTTGCGGACGAACTGCCCTTCCTGGAAAGCAACTCTGACTAGATGTCCACTGACCCGTGGGCGGACCGTCACGGTGTTGAAGGCCGTGACGGAGCCCAGCCCGGTCAGGTAGATGTTCAGATCGCCCTCTTTGGCAGCCGTTGCTACCACGGGTACGGCACGCACGACCGGTGTCTCCGGGGGCTTGGCGTTCTGCGCTGGACCCTGCCCCCGGCGCGGGAGTAGATCATATGCCGCGGCCGCCACACGGTTAAGACGCAGCCTCCAGCCTTCGGACAGCGCCCTCTGGCCGCCGGTGGAGAACAGCCCGTAGGCCATCCCCCCAGTCAGGCCAAGCACCAAGAGCCAGAGCCACCCACGACGCCAAGCTCGGCGCTGGCCGGTGGCTGGCACAGGAGCAACTGGCACGTCGAACGCAGGGGACTGTTGCGGTGAGCCGTCGGCGGGTTCTGATGGGGCAGGTATTGATTCTGCTGGCGGGGATTGCTCTGGATCAGGTTTTCCTGGATTCATATCGAGCACCCGAACATAAGCCATGCACTTTCTCATGACGTGCCCGCTACGCCTCCGCTCCATCATACAGAGCGGAGGCAGTGCCCAATTCCATGGGTGGGCGTAAGTTTCCGCTGGATATAGAGGAAAGTCAAGCGGATTTCTTGAGGCCGCACGACCGATGCCCGACCGCAACCTGTCTCTTCTTTACGCCGCAGTCGCTGCGGGCATAGGCGCCAGGGTACGCGGTGGAATGCATCGATGATCCCCTCTACCTGTGGGCTAAACATCACCCACATCTCTTCCCCTTGGTGGCTCTTTGGGGGGGAGAGGGGACGCTTCACCCTATTTATCAATCGTCGGGAACTGCGTCACGAGCTGCGCCGGAGCAGGAGATCGGCTTCCAGCCGAATGTTGTCCTCAACGCTTAGCACCGAGGCCACGCGGGGGATGCTCAGACCGAAATCAGCGACGCGGCACGCTGTCCTCGCCTGCACAGTAACCTCCTGACCGTCGGCGGAGGATATGGTATAAGTATAAGTGGCATAAAAACATGCGAAGAGTGACGTGGAAAGGTCGAGTTAGGGGGAGCGACCCGATGCAACTTGGCTTTGTCGGAACAGGCACCATGGGGAATCCGATGGCCCGCTGCCTCCTCGAGGCCGGCCACACGCTGAGCGTCTACGATCTCAGGCGAGAGGCTACAGCCAATCTTTGTGCCCTGGGTGCAGGTTGGGCCGACCATCCGCGTGCTGTCGCCGAGCGGAGCGACGTCGTCTTCACATCCCTGCCCGGGCCGGTGGAGGTCGAACGCGCTGTGCTCGATCCCGCCACAGGGATCCTCGCTGGGATACGACCAGGAGGGGCGTATATCGATATGACCACCAACGCGCCTGACGTCTTCCGCAGGATCGCCGTGGCCTGCCAGGCTCGTGGCGTAGCGGTGCTGGATGCGCCGGTGAGCGGCCGCCCTCCGGGGATGACCATCATGGTCGGTGGCGATGTGGCTACCTACACCAAGTACCGGCCGCTCCTGGCATGCTTGGGGCGAAACATCTTTCATGTGGGGGAGACGGGGGCTGGTTGCATCGCCAAACTGGTGACGCAATATCTGGGCTATACGAACTTCATCACCGCGATTGAGGGGCTGCTCATCGCCGCCAAGGCAGGCATCGACCCCCGCATCCTGGCGCAGATCGTGCCGGTGAGCGCCGGGGCTAGCCGCACCTTCGATAATATCCCGCGGGCGGTGTTCAGCGGCCAGTTTACCTCTGGTGGCACGCTGGATATCGTCGCTAAGGACGTGCACCTCGCCTGTGAGTTGGCCCGCCAGGTCGGGGCCCCGGCGCATCTCGGACTGATCGCGGATGATGTGCTGAAGCGGGCCCAGGCGCAGGGCTGGGGGCAACAAGGTTTTCCCATCGCAGCGCGGATATTGGAAGCGATGGTGGGGGTGGAGCTACGCGCACCCGAGGCCAAGTACGACAAGGGGTATCAGGATGAAGACCCCAGGCGAGGGTAACACCTTCCATCCCCGCTCTGGATGCAACAAGCGGATCCCTCCATGGCCCCCCTGCTCGATGGGTATAGGCGCTAGGTTGTGTTGCTTAGCCTCGGCTAGGGGAGGCACGAGGTCCCTTCTTCCAGAGGGAGAGGGCGCCTGAACCCGGCGCCTATGCCCTCGATGCGGGATGGTCCGGGTCGGGGTGGAAGCAGCACTGCGAGGAAGCAACCCGAAGCTCGCAGAGGAGGCCAAAGGGCATGACGGATAGGAGCGATGAAATCGCGCGTCTGCTCCTGAAACAGCAGATCGAAGAGTTCCTCTACCACGAGGCAGAGCTGCTGGATGAGCGGCGCTACGAAGCATGGCTGGAGCTGCTGGCCGACGATGTGCGTTATTGGATGCCGTTGCGGCGCAACGTCAAGTTTGGCGAGTTGGAACGGGAGTTCACCCGTGAAGGCCAGGATATCAATTGGTTTGACGAGGGCAAGGACACGCTGACGCGGCGGGTACAGCAGATCCTGACCGGCGTGCACTGGGCCGAGGAGCCGCTGTCGCGCCTATGCCATATGATCTCTAATGTTCAGCTCCTGGATGTGCAGCCCTCGGTGATAGAGCCCTCAGAGGTGACGGCCAAATGCCGCTTCCTGGTGTACCGCAACCGCGTGGAAACGGAGACCGACCTCCTGGTGGGCAAACGCCAGGACGTTCTGCGGCGCATCAACGCGCAGTGGAAAATCGCCCAACGGAAAATCATCCTGGACCAGAACGTCCTGCTGGCCAAGAACCTGACCTTTTTCTTCTAGAGAGGAGGTCGCCATGGCAAGAGCGGGGGTACAAGGATATCGATCCGGCCTCGTGGATATGACCACCGGCCAAATCAGCCGCGAGATTTTCGTCAACGAAGCCATCTATCAGCAGGAGTTAGAGCAGGTCTTCAGCCGCGCCTGGCTGTTCATCGGTCATGAGAGCCAGATCCCCAAGCCCGGAGATTACTTTGTGTCGTGTATGGGTGAGGAATCAGTGATCATGTGCCGCGACCGGGAGGAGCAGATCCACGTCTTTCTGAACTCCTGCCGGCATCGAGGCATGAAGGTATGCCGCTACGACGAGGGCAACACGCCCGTCTTTACCTGCCCCTACCATGGTTGGAGTTATGCTAACGATGGGAAACTAGTGGGGGTACCCTTTTTCCGAGAAGCCTATCACGGCAAGCTGGACAAGTCGCAGTGGGGACTGGTCGAGGTGGCCCAATTGTGTCGCTACAAAGGGACCATCTGGGCCACCTGGGATGCGTCGGCCCCGCCGTTTCTGGAATACCTCGGGGATTTCACGCGCTACCTGGATCTGTCGCTGGACGCCTGGGATGGACGCGAGGGAGGTACCGAGGTGCTGGGTGGCATCCAGAAGTGGCTCATCCCCTGCAATTGGAAGTTCCCGGCGGAGAACTTCAGCGGCGACAGCTATCATAACATCAGCCATCGCTCCGTGGACCTGGTGGGCATTGGACCCAGCGGCAGTGGACGCCGCGACACCCAGGAGCGGCTGATGGCGCGTCGGTTACAGATCTGTTTCCCTGAGCGCGGGCACCAGACGGGCGTCTACGTGTTACCGAAGGATCGACCGACGCCGCCAGCATACCAGCACTCGCCCGTGGTGTCCGAGTACTTCAGGCAGTGCGAAGAGGAGCGGCGCCGGCGCCGGGGCGAATGGGGGCGGGTGACCGGCAGCCCCGGGGAGATTTTCCCCAACACCGCCCTGCATCCACGACAGCCGCGTACTATCGCCGTCTGGCATCCACGGGGCCCGCATCAAACCGAAGTGTGGCGTTGGTATTTGGTCGACCAAGCGGCCCCCCCGGAGGTCAAGGACTTCCTACGCCAATACTATATTCGCTATTCTGGGCCGGGCGGGCTGACGGAACAGGATGATATGGAGAACTGGAACTATGCCCATGCCGCCAGCCGGGGGACGATCGCCCGGCGCTACCCCTACAGCTACGAGCAGGGAATAGGGTTTGAGGTTGAGCATTTCGAATGGGAGGGACTGCAGCTCCCCGGCGTGGTGATGGATATCACCGAGGCGAAATCCAGCGAGCATAATCTCCGTAACTTTTACAAGCGCTGGGCGGCGTTCATGGAGGCCGAGAACTGGGAGGAGCTCGCCACCTGGCGTCGTCCTGCACATGCCGAAAGTGCGAATGGCCCGCGGGATGGAGGCTGAAAAGGAGGAGGGGCCTGTGCCATGAACGAGATGGTCAATCTCAGGCTGCTGGAACCCGGCACCACGATCAGGCTAGCCAATGGGTCGACCGCCGAGGTGGTGTCAAATCCTAAGGATGGGGTCTGGGTGTTCGCGCGATATCTGGCATCACCGAGCGATGCCTCCCTGGTCGGCACGGAAGAGATGATCTTTGCGCAAGATGTCGTCGCGGTCTTGGAAACGCCGTAAAGCGTTCTTCACATCGGCAGCCTCTCACCCCGCCTTCTCCAGGTAGGAGAGCTGACAGGGGGAGGGATCCGCTCTTGGCAGCCTTCCCCCCCCTTGTTGAGGAAGGTGCCGATGGGCGGAGCGTGGGAGTCGAGGAATGATCATTCGTCGACCCAAGGAGGGAGATGGCCGTGCCACCCACGCCGGAGGAATTGCGGCAAGCCTTTCAAGCCGGATTTCAGTCGATCGATGAGGGGGAAACGTTCTATACAGGCTTTGAGGCGTTTTTGGAGGCCCTGGGCTACCGCAAACAGGCAGAGGCCCGCTGCACGTGCCAGGATGGTGGGGCGCATGGCCACCTGCCGGAGTGTCGCTGGGTGAAGGTTTGAGGCATTTTCGTCCCGACATCGCGGTGCGCAACTACCGTGAGCACCTCGACGCCTGGGTCCTGATGGAGGAACTGGGCTTTGATGGCATTGGCTTCAATGAGCATCATACCTCACCCTATGGCTTGATGACCTCGCCCAATCTCATGGCCGCCGCGGCGTCCCAGCGCACGCACCGCATGAAGCTGCTGATTTACGGCAATCTCCTGCCCATCCATAACCCGCTCCGCCTGGCCGAGGAGTTGGCCATGCTGGACTGCCTCAGCGACGGGCGCCTGATCTCGGGCTTTGCGCGCGGCATTCCTCGCGAATATGTGGCCTATGGCGTCGATCTGGCGGAGTCACGCGCGCGCTTTGAGGAAGCCTGGGAGATCATCAAGCTGGCCTGGACCGAGGAGGTCTTCTCCTACCAGGGCCGGTTTCGGTCGTATAAGGATGTCGCCATCTGGCCGCGTCCCATGCAGCAGCCGCATCCGCCGGTATGGGTCCCGGTCACCGTGAGCAAGGAGACGATCGCGTGGGCGGCGCGGGAAAACGTGCCGATCACCCCCGGTGCCAACGCCACCCTGGCCGCCAGACGTGATATGGTGCGGTACTACGCTCAGTGTCTCGCCAAGCATGGGCATACGATTACACCGGGCCACATCGTGATGGGCGCCAGTGTCTATGTGGCCGATAGCCGTCAGCAAGCCTTGCAAGAGGCTGGACCCTCTATGCTCTATTTCCTCCACACCCTGTTCAGCCACGGCAACATCTCCAGCGTCGAGCGACAGATGCAGGCGGGCTACCGCAAGGAAGAGGACTACGACTACATCAGACCTGAGAATCGCGAGGGCTTTCTGCGCAGCCTGCAGGGATTCCGCCGGACGACCCTGGCGGATTGGGAGCGCTACGAACGCATGGCCTGGGGCTCACCTGAGCAGGTCCGCGATACCCTCAGCGAGTTGGCCGAGTCGCTGGGCGCGGGAACGTTGATGCTCAACTTCAATCAGGGAGCCATGCCGCACAAGATGTTTGTCCGAAACCTGGAGCGCTTCGGCAGGGAGGTGCTGCCGGCGCTTCAGGCGCACGCCGTGACCGCCGTACGCCTCGCCTGAACCAGAATGCTGAGGACAGGGCGCTGAGTGAGCGGCTGAGTTCTCAGGACCTAGCCCTCAGCACCGTCCTTCTAGTTACAAGGTTTTTCTTGCTTACACGCCTTGATGAGCCAGGTATGGCCGAGGTCACCGCCGTCCCAGCCGGGGAAGGGCCAGTCGTCCACGATCCTTGGGTCGACGACGACCTCGATGTACACATTGAACAGCGGAATGATCTCGAATTGCTCGAACTTATAGTTGCCGATCTTGCGCAGTTGGGCATCGCGCGCCGCCGGGTCGGAGAGCTGCAGCAATTCCTCCCACATCTTGTAGATTTCATCGCTCTCAAACATGTGCGGCGTGCCCTTGCCGGCGTTGAAGAGGGCGATCTGCGGCTCCACCGCTTTCTTTGAGGGCGGACCGGCTCTGAGGTACCAATTGGCCTTCCTATCTCGCGTCTTGGGCAAGACGACCGCCACCACATCGGCCTCCTCCAACTCCAGCTCGATGCCGACTTCGCGCAACTGGAGGGCCACCGCCTCCATCAGGGGGATGAGTTCGGGGGCCCCGGCAAACGGGTACAACCACGCCTTGGCTTTGAAGCCGTTTGGATAGCCGGCTTCGGCCAACAAGCGTTTCGCCGCCTTCAGATCATAGCCGTACATCTCGGGGAAGCGCTGCTCCCAAGTGGGATCCCAGCCGGGCAGGTCGTGGTAGAAACCCGCCACATACATATAGTCGGCTCGTCCCTTATACAGCACCTTGAGCAGCTCCTCGCGGTTGATGGCCTTGTTCATGGCCTGCCGCACCCTGATGTCCGTCCACGGCACCTTCAGATCCAGCTTGCCGGTCGTGCCGCCGTGTTCGGTATAGCGCTTGGTAACCGGATCCTCGGTGCCGAAGTAGAGCCCGCCGAAAAAGATCTCCACCTGTTGGGCCACGCCGCGGCTGCGGATGAGCTTATACCCCTTGGCGACCAATTCATCGGTGAGGTCTTTATTGAGTTCGGTGAGATGGGTTTCCCCGGCCAGGATCTGCGCGAAGCGCGTCGGTTCTTCGAGGGTCCAGGTCATCTGGAGTTCTTTCCAGTCCACCACGCCATGCTTCCAGTGCGGCGTGGGAGCACGCTCGTAGAGGACATACCGGCCTAATTGTCGTTCCTTGAAGATATACGGGCCGGTGCCCGCTGGCCGCGTTTCGTACCCCATCTCCCCCTCTTTGTCCCACTGGGCCTTGCTGAACATCATGACGTTCGAGGCGCTGGAGTAATAAAAATCGAGGTCGGCGCACACCACCTTACAGCGCATGACAACCTCGTAGTCGTTAACGACTTCGACGCGCTCGACTTGGCAAATGCCCGCCCGATAGCCACTCGATGGGATGTCTTTACGGCCGGGATAGTTGTCGTCGCACCACAGGGCGTGATTGTGCACCACGTCTTTGGCGGTGAACTCTCCGTAGCCGTGGTGGAACTGGACGCCCTTCTGCAGTTTGATGCGCCACGACCGTCCATCCGGGGCCATCTGCCAGCTCTCGGCCAGCCAGGGCCTGTATTGGCCCGTCTCAGCGTCGACCTCAAAGAGCCACTCGAAGGCGGGGTCGTGTTGGATGTTGTGGTCGGGCGTCCCGACGATCCAGGGCCGCATATAATCCCGGTAGGGCAAGATCAGGCCCATCACTAAGCGGTCCACCTTGGCCTGTCCCGCTGCAGGTGCGGCGGTCAGGGCTGGGGCTGCAGCGAATAAAAGGATCAGCACGACGAGGATGAAGCACCATGCCATGGGCGAGAAGCACCGTTCACGCGCCATCATCGCACCTCCAATTCTCTGCCGGAGTGGTCGATTCGCTGAGTGTTAAAGCTGGGGGCCGTGAATTGCTCGCCAAGGGATGCGATCCGAGATCACGGCCGTAAGTACTCCCTCAGCGGGGGAGCACCCGGTTCATACCCCTGAATAGTGCCTCAAGGGTGTGGTCGCCGAACCATACATCACGCCTCGAACGGCTGAGAAGGGCTTAGGAGCGGGTGAGCAATTGCGGCCTCGCGACAAAGCGGCTGACACGGTATGGATGGCTCATGGGCATGCTCTCACTTGGGGGAGGCTGTGGACCGGAAACCCGCCACGTTGGCTCCGTCCGTACCATAGGGTGCGTCTGTTGTCAAGGGCTTTTCTCGTGTCGGGGAGGAATCCGCTTGACACAGGGTGACGACATGACCCATCCTCACGATACCGTCATGGTACGATGCTAATCGAGCGTATTACGGCCATCGCAGGAGGGGGCGACCCATGATCCACACCCAGGAACGCGGCACCGAGCTATGGTGGACGGAAACCGGCGCGGAGGAGTGGGCGGACGCCATCGTCGCCGCCATGAAGTTAGGGGGCGTCGATCACCTCTTCTTCGTCTCGGGTTCGGAGCTCAGCTTTTTTCAAGAGGCCATCGCCAAGGCCCACGCCAAGGGCCGGCCAGCGCCGCGCCTGGTGACCATGACCCACGAACACGTGGCCCTCAATGCCGCGCTGGGCAGTGCTATGGCACGCAACCAGCCGGCGGCGACCGCGGTACACGTCGACGTCGGCACCTTGCATTACGGCGCCGCCGTCCATACCGCCTGGCGCGGCGGCTATCCCGTGCTCATGATGGCCGGCACCGGCCCACGTGCCTTTCCGGGCTCGATGCGGGGTGCCCGCGGCAGCAGCGTGCAGTGGGTCCAAGAGCCGCGCGACCAAGGCGAGATCGTGCGCCAGTACACCAAACTGGACCATCGGCTGGAGCACCAGGACAACCCAGGTTTGATGATCAGTCGACTGCTGCAGGTGGCGATGAGCGAACCCAGAGGCCCGGTCTACCTCAGCGTTCCGCAAGAGACCGCCATGCTGCCCATGCCGGGCACGACCCGCTTTCCCACCCGCGACCAGCTCGGCTTGGCTCGACCCGTCTGGCCCGATCCTATGGACGCACGTACCATCGTCCAATGGCTCGTGGGCGCTGACAATCCCGTGATCTATACGACCAGAGCCGGCCGCGATCCCGACGCCGTGACGGCGCTGGTGCGCTTGGCGGAACTGCTGGCCATCCCGGTCATGGAGTCCACCAGCGCCGACCGCCTGAACTTCCCGATGACGCACTGGGCGTACGGCACCGGGCCGGCGGCCAAAGACGCCGACGTGGTGCTGGTCATGGAAGACGTGGTGCCGTTCATGCCCGGTCGCGGCGCCCCCGGCCCCGAGGCCAAGATCGCCTGGGTGGCCATCGACCCCGTGCTCTCCCGCTATAAGACCATGGAGTTCCGGGCCGACCTGTGGATTCCGGCCTCGGTTGGCGCGGTGGCTCGCGCCGTCTACGAGGCCGCGGCCGGCATGCTCACCCAGAGCGATCTGAGCCGCATCGCCGACCGGCGCGCGCGGTTGGAACAGCGCAAACGGGAGATGGTCGCACATGAAGAAAAGCTGGCCCAGGAAGACATCGAACGCGGCCACCTCACCGGCCGGGTGGTGGGCTATGAGCTGGGCAAGCTGCTGGAGCCCGATGCCATCGTGCTGAACGACGGCTTGAGCAATGGCGGCTTCGTACAAAGCTACGCCCGCCGTACCCAGCCCGGCACGTACTTCCGCAGCGGCAGCAGCTCTGGCGGCTGGGGCAGCGGTGCGGCCTTCGGCCTCAAGCTGGTGCGGCCCGAGCAAGACGTCATCCTGGCCTCGGGCGACGGCTATTTCATGTTCGGCACCCCCTTGCCAGCCCTGTGGGCTGCCAGCCACTATCGGGCCGCCTATATGGCGGTGGTGTTCGTCAACGGCTCCTACAGCACCGGCACCACGGGCCTGCGCCAGGCCTACCCCGAGGGCTACGGCATCTCAGCGGCGAACTACGAGGGCGGCACCTTCGAGCCCCCACCGAACTTCGCCAAGCTGGCGGAGGCGGTCAACGGCTATGGCGAACAGGTCACCGAGCTGTCGCAGCTGGCGCTTGCCCTCAAGCGCGGCCTAGAGCATACCCGCAATGGCATTCCGGCCGTCATCGCCGTGCGGGTCCCCGGCCCCACGCAGGGGGCTTAGGGCGGAAACCGGTGAGACCTTGCTGCAAGCCGTCCCTATCGGGCAAGAAAGGGGTGGTGCGCGAGAGGATGCCAGCATATGCAAAGCCTCATTATGGTCAAAGGCCGTTTGATAAATCCAAGGACGGTAGAACTCGACGAGCCGGTTTCTGAGTTAACGGGAGATGTTGAAGTCATCTTGCATGCTATTGCAGAGGATCACGCCGCCAAGGGCGAGACTGTGTTTGAGTGCCTTCGTCGGCTCCCGGCCTGAGCTAGAACTAAAGAAGATAAATGAGGCTTTCCCTATGATGGGGGCTTGGGAAGCAGTAGCAGCCCCCACCAGGTGTTCTGCTTGTTGAGCAACCGAAGGAGAACCCACGTGGTCCAATTTTCCTTTCGTCCGCCTAACGCAAACTATCTCGGCTTTGAGGCCACCCCGGAGGGCATCATCACCACGGCGTGCAAGGCGGAGGCTCTGGGGTTCGACGCCGTGTTGGTGAACGACCACATCATCGTCGACGGCTCGCCGCGCTCCGCCGTATGGGCCAATACCTACGACCCCTTGATCGCGCTGTCGTTTATCGCGGCGCACACCACGCACATTCGCTTGGGGACGTCGGTGCTCATCATGCCGTATCGAAATCCAATCGCCACGGCCAAGATGCTGGCCACGCTAGACCGGATGTCGGGAGGTCGCCTCATCGCCGGCGTGGGGGTCGGCTGGAATGAGGCCGAGTTTCAGGCGCTGGGGGTGCCATTCCAGGAGCGCGGCGCGCGCACTACGGAATACCTGCGCCTCTGGCAGGCGTGTTGGGCACCGGGTGCGGTGTCGTTCGAGGGCCGATTCTTCTCGTTCGCCAACATGCATATCAATCCGAAGCCGCTGCAACAGCCACATCCTCCCATCTGGATCGGGGGCTCCAGTCCAGCAGCCTTGCGACGGGCGGCGGCGTTCGCCCAGGTGTGGCAACCCACCCCCACGCCGCTGGCGGAGTTGATCGAGCGCCAGGCATATCTGCGCCAGGCCTGTAAGAAGATCGGGCGGCAGGATGTGCCGGAAACGCGCATGAGCTTTCGGGTGAACTTCAGCGCCATCACGGGTGCGACGACTCCGGTGGGGGCGGAACGGCCGACGGGACAGGGCACCCCCAGGCAAGTGGCAGAGGACATCCGGCGCTACCGGCACGAGGCTGGACTGGAGGCGTTTCAGATCAATTTCAATGGCTGTCATAACCTGGATCAGCTCATGGCCTCGATGGATTGCTTCATGCAGGAGGTCAAACCCCTGGTGGAACCATAACGCATAGGACAAAGATGGCATCGGCAGAGCTGCGACGCGTTTGAGTGCCAGCAGCAGTGGCTTGGGGCATGTGAATCGCGGATGGACACTGCGGGAAAAATGGGGTAAAAATCCATGGTGAAAGCCGACAGCATCGCGGCTGAGCTACAAGGCCCCAATTGCGAGCGTGGAGGCCAAATCTATGATGAAAACCTTGGTCATCGAGCCGGTGAGCGCCTTCAATGGCATGGACGTGCTGGTGGCGTGCGACGAAGGCCTCTTTGCGGCGGAGGGTCTGGATCTGCGGATTGCTAGCCGTCAGCCCGGCGACCTACGCTCCGCCGCCGAGGGCACGCTCGAACACCCGGTGACGAATCAGGGCCGTCTGCTCGAACGCGGCGAAGCCCACATGTTCCAGGGCTGAGCCTGCGGCAATAACCGCCGGGTGGCGGAAAGCCGCAATGGCGCACGGCAAGTCGGACGACGGGCGATGGTGGTGTGCGGTGCCCTGGTCGTGCCGCCCTTTTCGTCGGTGTACACCCCGCAGGACCTGGCCGATCGGCTGGTGGCATTGGATTACGGCAACGGCACGGCATACGCCGGCCTGCAGATGCTCGAGGGGGCTGTGCCGCGCCAGTCCATCAAGACGTGCAGCTTTGACGCCAGTCCCGCCAAACGCTATGCGGCCCTCATGGCGGGCGAGTTCGACGCCACCGTGTTACAGGAGCCGTGGATCACGGTGGCCGAGAAGGCTGGTTGCCGCTTGATCTCGACGACGTTCTTCTATGGCACCTGGGTGGCCGACGCCGCCATCGATTGGGAGGCCTATGCGGCATTCGTCCGTGCCTGCACCGCAGCGGTGCGTCGCATCAACGCCGACAAGCGCCGCTACGTGCGCTACTACAAACGCGACTATGAGGACTATCCCGAAGTCGATGCGCTCACCCCGGACGATTTCAACCTGGGACGCATCCAGCTGAAAGCCCCCGAACCCATCCCCGAAGCGGACGCGCGCTGGGACTGGGAGTGGATGGCGAGCTGGGGTGTGCTGCACGGGGCGTTCGATGCCACAGCGCAGATCAACGCCTCGGTGCAGCAGGCGGCGCACGCCGGGCGCTGAGTTCTGTTCGACGCTGTTCTTGGCCTTGGCGTGATTCTGCTGTATCTTACAAGAGAGTTCGTGCCTCAGACCGTAGTACAAGGTGCAACGCGAGACAAGGAGGCTCCTATGACACAACATGCCGATATCCCGATGACCCCCCGTCAAGCCGTGGCCCCGGTGGGGATCAATCACCTGGTGTTGAACGTCCGCAACCTGGAGGAATCGCACGCCTTCTGGACGGAGATCATGGGTTTTAAACAGGTGGGCGAACTACGACCGCGCCCCGACCGGCCCAATCCCCCGAAAATGCGCTTCTACAGCGGTGACCATAGCGGCCAGCTCAGCCACCACGATCTCGCCTTGGTGGAGATGCCGAACCTGCCGCCCCCGCCACCGACCTATGACATGTTCAATAGCCCGCTGGCCATCAACCATATTGCGATCGCGTTGCCGAATCGCGACGCCTGGCTGCAGCAGTTGGCCTTTCTGCAGAGCAAGGGGGTCCAGTTCCACCGCCGCGTCAACCACGGCATGACCCACAGCGTCTACATCACCGACCCGAACGGCTATGGCATCGAGGTGCTGTACGAATTACCGCGAGAAGTGTGGGAGGGCGATATCGACGCCGCCCTCAACTATGCCGAGCGCCTGCCGACTGAGGGCACGGAAGCCCTGGTGGACAAGACCGAGGACATCCCGGTGTTCGGCAAGGCATAGACACCTGGCTTGACACCGCTGGGTGCTGCGGGGTTGGTCACCCGGCAGGCGTGTCATGAACGGGAGGTCTCGATGCTGGAAATCACTTACAGCGCTGCCCCTGTCACGGTGCGCAACGACTTTGCAGCGGCCCACACGCGCTTCTGGGCGCGCCTGGCGTCTCCGGGGGCGTGGTGGACCGGCGCCGAGCGCGTCTCCATCGCTGCCGAAGTGCGGCAGGCCTGGCACTGTAGGCTCTGTCAGGCGCGCAAGCAAGCCCTCACCCCGGCAGCGGTGGAGGGCCAACATGACCACCTCCGGGCGCTGCCCAACGCCGCTGTAGAAGCGATTCATCGCGTCGTCACTGATCCTGGACGGTTGTCGCGCAAGTGGTTCCAGGCTCTCCTGGCCGACGGCCTCACCGCCGAGCAGTACGTCGAGATCATCGGTACGCTGGTGGCCCTGGTCAGCATCGACAGCTTCTGTCGCGGCATCGGTGTGTCACTCCACCCCCTGCCGGAGCCACAGCCCGGTCTCCCCTCACGTTCCCGTCCGTCCGGTGCCATCCAAGAAGACGCCTGGGTGCCGATGATCCCCGCCGACCGCATTACGGATGCGGAAGCCGACCTCTACGGCGGGAGGGCGGTGGGCAACGTCATTCGCGCCATGAGCCTGGTTCCCGACGAAGTTCGGACGCTCAACGATTTGAGTGCTGCCCACTACCTGCCTATGGGCCAGGTGCGCGACCCGAGTGTCTCAAGGGGGGTGCTGAGCCGCACGCAAATGGAGCTGATCGCCGGCCGTGTTTCGGCGTTGCGCCAGTGTTTTTATTGAACCAGTGTGCACTCCTACCTGCTCCGTGCGAGCAGCGAACATCACGGCAGCGAGGTGAACCTAGCAGCCTTGACCGACCACGACGCCGCAGCCATGAGCGGCGTTGCGCACGGTGCCATCCTGCTCGCCTTTGCCGAGGCTATGGTGGGGGAGGACGACGCAGCCTTAGGACAGGCCAGGCAGGCGGTGATCGAGACCATGGGGGCTGAAGCGATGGTCGATGCGGCCGGGGTAGCCTCGAACTTCGAGCGCATGGTGCGCATCGCCGACGCGACCGGCATCCCGTTAGATGAACGCCTGGAGATCCTGTCGAAGGAGGTGCGTGAGGAGCTCCACCTGGAACGGTTCACGGCGGATAAGGAGATGGCATAAGGGCGCTCTCGCCTGCGCTGGAGGCCAGGTCGATCCCACCCAGAGCGATGCCCAGGCGAGACCCCTCGTCAGCTCGCCGCTTGACGCATCACCATTGCAATCGCTCCGTGCTGGAGCGGTTTGCGATCGGTCATGGCTCCGGGTTGGGTTTCCACATGTCGCCCTGTGAAGGGTTCGAGAGTCTCGTGCTGTAAGGCATCGGGGTCGGCTTCCGACGCAACTCACTCTGCCTCACGATCGCTCTTTAGCTGGTCGCGGCTGGCCTCTCCCCGTCGTTCGGGCCGCTTCCGCCATATAGCGCTTAGCGTCGGACGGAGCTGGCCGCGCTCGTCATACGCGGCGCTCACTTCCACTATATAGCCCGCCTGTTGCAGATTTCGCACGTGTTCGCGGTCGGTTTTGGCCTTGAAGCCAGGCGGGGCGGCGCCCGCTTTGAAAGCATTGGTCACAAATTCAAACCCCTGATCCAGGAGGGCGCGGATCTGCGGGTCGCGTTCAGCGAGTAATGCCAGATAAGCGGCTTTCTCTTGCCCTGCCATGCTGACCTCCTTTCGCCAGCCCTAGAGCGGTTTTCAGATCAACGTATGGCCGGTGAGGACCGCCAATACCTGTCCCTGGCGCTATCGCGCCCTCACCCCGCCCTCTCCCGCAGGGAGAGGGGAAATCGGCCTTCACCCGCGTCGTTCTCGCATCTTGCTGATTTGGCGCGTATGCACGCTGAATACTTATCATACCGTGCCGGCTTGACTGGTTCTCACCAAAAAGCGAGATGCCTTATCTAGCAGCGCACAACCATGGGGGCTGCGGCTGGCAGCGCAGACCTGCCTGCATGATGCCGCCCACAGCGAATGCTGATCTGGCAGAGGTCGGCTGGGCAAGATCTGCGACGCGATCCACCGCGATTTTGCACGCTGATTCCTGAGCGTAGGGCGTACGGGCTCACACTGTAGGCACACGACGGCACTGCCCAGCGCTCCGCATGGCAGATACCGTCAGCTCTTGCACATCGGCTATGATTTTCGGGGTAGTCCCCAGCAGGGCTCAGCCCTCTCGATACCGCAGCCAAGATCCGGTACGTTATCCAGACACCAGGTGTGGTGCGCAACGTGAGGTGTCATGTTGAGGTGTCGCCTCGACGCCCTATCGCCATGTGGAGGATGGCTATGCAACGGAGAGGCCGAAACGCACTGGTGGCGGCCATGAGCGTTATCTGGCTTAGCGGCCTGGGACTGGCCGCCAGTACAGGGCCGACGGCGTTTATCCAACAAACCACCGACCAGATCCTGCAGGTATTCACAGATCCCCACCTGCAGGGGGAGGCGCATCGCGAGGAGCGGTTGGCACGCCTCCGGCACATCGCCAATACCGCGTTCGATTGGGAAGAGATCGCTCGGCGGGCGCTGGCCATCCATTGGCGCGAGCGCACGCCGAGCGAGCGCCAGGAGTTCATTGAGCTTTTCCGCGAGGCCGTGCAGGGGATGTATCTGGAGCGTTTGGAGGGTGCTGCCCAACAACGACTCCAAGAGCAACCGGTCATCCGCTATCAGGGCGAGCAGGTCGACGGCCAGCGAGCGGTGGTGAGGACGACCGCTGGGACCAGACGGTATCGGGAGATTCCCATGGATTACCGTTTACGCCACGCAGATGGGCAGTGGCGGATCTATGATGTGGTGATCGCCGGGGTGAGCCTGGTGAGCAACTACCGGGCCCAATTCCATCGCATCATCACCCAGTCGTCCTACCAAGAGCTTGTCCGGCAACTACAGGCGCGGCAGGTAGAAGCCATCGCCGAACCGCCGCCATCACCCCGTGGGGGGCAAACTGGGCCCGGAACTGATTCCATGCACACACCCCGTCAACGGTGAGACGGCTGGTGCATGGCCGAGCACCGCTCGGCATCTCCGCCACGATGCTCGCAACGCCAGGGGAGAACGCCAGGTGGATACACGCTGGGGGGGCGCCCCCCCGGCTCCATGGCCTTCGCCGGTCATGTCCGACAGATGGTCGACGGCAGGGTCACCCGCGGTCTACTCCTCGCTGCACATGCGAGGTGCACATCCCGGCCGTTCTGCAGCCACACGACCGCTGTCGCCGATTAGTCCGCCAGCACCGCTTCGTCCACTGGCGCCTTGAAAGCCGGCATGACCTCAGTGGCAAAACGTTCGAGTTGTTCCAACACTACCGTTTTCGGCACACCGACGGAGAGGCTCACCATGACCCGCTCCAGGCCGGGATAACGCTCTTCCAGCCGTTTGAGGTGCTCGATGATATCGTCCGGCGAGCCACACAGCACGCCGCCCTTATTGATGGCATCCTCGATGGTGGGCAGCCCAGCATACGGGGCCTTGCGAGGATCCGCCATGTCCTCGATCTGCTGATCCGTCAGCGCCCGTACCAGGCGCAGCGGCCCGAACATTTTCAGGTTCTCTTCGTAGTACTTGCCCGCCTCACGGATGCCCTGCTCGCGGTTGTTGGCGATGTAGAAGTGGAATCCGAAACACAGGTCTTCACCCAATGCCAAGTGTCGACCGACGCGCGCCTGCGCCGCTTGCCAATCGAGCACCACCTTGTGCATCGCTCCGCCTTCGGCCGAGCCGCCGCCGACCACGCCCTTGATGCCGTACTTGGCCATGAAATCCAGCGCCCGCTGAGACCCCCCCTGAATGGGCTGCCAGCACTCCACAGGGCGCCTGAGGGGTCGGGGCACCAGGGTCAATTCCCGCAGCTCATAGCCACGGTATGGCACCTTGGGGGGCAGCGTGTAATATTTGCCCTGGTGTGAGAAGGACTCCTCGTTGAAGGCCTTGAAAATGATCGCGACCTGTTCCTCAAACAGCTCGCGGTTGGCCGGTTGATCGCGTAATGGCGAGCCGAAGGTCTCGACTTCGCGGGTGTGATAGCCACGGCCGACGCCGAAGGTGACCCGCCCGCCGGTGAGGGTATCGGCCATGGCAAAGTCTTCAGCTAGGCGCAGTGGATGCCACATCGGGGTGATGTTGAAGCCGCATCCAAAGCGCAGGCGTTCGGTCACATGCGCCAGATGCACGGCGAGCATCAGGACGTTGGGGATGCACTCGTAGCCTTCGTGCTGGAAGTGATGCTCGGCCGTCCAGAAAGTGTCGTAGCCCAGGCGATCCATGAGTTGAGCCATGGCTTGGGCCTTGTCGAAGACCGTGACCAGATGCTCGTTGGGAAAGCGGCGATCGTTGACGGGCGTGCCGGCATAGCCGACGTTGTCCATATCGATGTGGCCGGCGAACAGACTATCGAATTTGGTGATCATGCCAGACCTCCTCAGCAGGGTTATGGATGGAAACCAGCGCATTGTACCGCGAAACAATCGTTTGTCAAAAGCTTTCGGCAGAGGACTATGCCGCTGTTTGCCGCCCTGGCTCGATTGCACATCCACGCCAAGAGGCTTCCCTTGCCACCGGGTGTGGGTTGCCGTGTTGCCCCACCGGCTCTGCGCCGCCGCCCTCGCCCGCTGGGAGAGTATGAGGGCGGCCGGGTGTGTTCCAGAGGGGTGGGCTCCTCTCACCCCGGCCCTCTCCCTCTGGGAGAGGGTGTGAGACCTGAGCCCTAGCACCACCCCACAACACGCTGACGTACACCCCCGGCCCCGGGATTCCTGACATGCGGCACTTGACGGTAGTTCGCTTGGATGGCCATCAGGCAAGGGTCATGACTTAGGAGGAAGGGGGTGAACACATGGTTCCCGTACAGCCTGGCCTCTGGCTTCAAGGGCAGCGCTGGCATCTCGGCGATGCCGCGCTTGAGCATGTCCTCCGATGGGTAGGCCATTGGGGTTTGCGGAAAATGTGGAGGCTAGCTTTGCCTGTGAAAATAGCGTATACCTGTCTTGCGCTGGCGTCAGCGGGTCCAAGTCGAACTCGCTTAAGCCGGAACAGACCACGCTTGAAAATGTGACGCCAGTCTGTGCATGGATACGTGGCAGCAGCCAATGAGTACCTTGTGGAGGTCAAACATGCGACCCAATAAGTTGCGCGAATTGCTCAAGGCGGGCAAACCGACCCTGGCCACCCATATCCATACCACCTGGCCGTCCGTCGTCGAAGCCATCGGCTGTACCGGCTTGTACGACTATGTCGAATTCGTCGGCGAATACGGCCCCTACGACCTGCACGACCTCGACAACCTCTGCCGCGCGGCGGAACTTTACAACATGTCGATGATGATCAAAGTCGACCAAGAGCCCCGCAGCTTCCTCGCCCAACGCGCCATCGGTTCCGGCTTTCACAGCGTGCTCTTTGCCGACTGCCGCTCCGTTGGCGACGTGCAGGAGTGTGTGCGCATCGTCCGTCCGGAGACCCCGCAGGATGGGGGTACCTATGGCGTGGCAACCCGCCGCTTCACCTATATGGGCTATGGCGGCACGCCGGACTACGTGCAGGCCCTGCGCGACATCGTAGTGGTGATCATGATCGAGAAGCCAGGGACGGTAGACCATTTGGAAGAGGTGCTGGCGGTCCCAGGCGTCGATATGGTGCAATGGGGCGGCTCGGATTACTCCATGGGCATCGGCAAGGCGGGGGAACGGCGGTCGCCGGAGCTTAAAGCGATCGAGCGCAGGGTGTTTGAGACCGCGCTGCGCTTGGGGGTGCCGCCCCGCGCTGAGATCAATAGTGCCGATGAGGCGAAAGAATACCTCGACATGGGAGTGCGCCACTTCTGCATCGGCACGGACATCAACATTTTGTATAACTGGTGCCGGCAGCATGGCGATGCGCTGCGGAAGGCGCTGTCTGGGGCGTAGTCGACCCAACGGCGGGGGATGTGTGGATAAGACGATGCCAGCGATGCCCCTTGCACGATCCCCCGCTGTCCCCCAAAGAACGCCACCATGCTTGGTTCCGGCCCCCTTCTTGGCTTCTGAAGCGTTATGCCCCAGCCCCCTCTATCATGCGTGAGCGTGGCCGCCACTGCGTGCCAGCAAGGTGAGGCCGTTCATCAGGAGGTTTATTCGAGAGACCGAACTCGCTCAGGAGAGATATACCAGAGCACAATATGGTAGTGAGGCTCGGGTACTCCAGCATGCCCATTGTTATAGTACATATCCACGTGGTCGACCGTCGTCTTCGCCACAGCTAGGCTGTTGAAGGGCTTGCCAGCCCTGAGATCCCTGAGAGGGATCATATACACCGAGCTCACCAGATTGCCCTGTCGGTCGTAGGCCAGGAACGGCCCTGCCGGCAGCGTTGTGGGGTCGACATAGAGCATGCCGAGACCGGGAAGATAATCCGGCAGCTGGGCGAGCGAGCTCAGCTTTCGATACTCACCGCCGGGTGGGGCTTTCAACCATGCTTCCTGGCCGGCTTCATCGCCTATTGGCGGGCGATCGGTCCCCAGCAAAGCCTGTTGGGTGGGCTCATCCAGCAGACCGGTCGTGGGTAACCCCTGGCTTGCCTGGTAGCGGCGCAGCGCCTCCCTCGTTCGTGGCCCCAGCACTCCATCGATAAAGCCGGGGTCGAATCCGGCCGCCTTTAACCGCTCTTGCGCTTGCCCGACCCGCCAGTCGCCATGCGCAGCGCTCATTACCGGCCACAGCATGAGACATAGCATGCCCGTCAGAAGCCCATAGAGCTTGGCAGTCCTCATCGTCTATCTCCTTCCATCGTCCTTCACTGGCGGATCGCTTCATATGCTTCGAGGATGACAACTCGCATAGCCTAGCATGAGCACACGACGTTTGATCGATGCCCCACCGGACGCCCGCATGCGTCGATTTCTTCTATGGATCGGTGCCCCCCAGGCGCTGGAAGACTACCGGTGAGAGCAGCGTGATTGCCCACGCCTTGGTCACGGCAGGTTATTCGCCCGCTAACGCTCGGAGCCTGCTGATGCGATCGCGGGGAGTTCTCCAGTTAACGCCTGGAGGAAGGCCAGCAGGTCCTGCCGTTCCTGGGTGGTTAACCCCAAGGGTTGCAGGAGTGGGGATTTCCCAGGGGCAGTTCCCCCGCCGCGATCGTAAAAGTCGATGACCTCCTCCAGGGAGTGGAACGCCCCGTTGTGCATATAGGGATCTCTCTGGGCCACATTGCGGAGGGTCGGCGTTTTGAAGGCCCCTTTGTCCTTTTCGTCCTTGGTCACGAGATAGCGGCCCAAATCCTCCCTCACCCGCTCGTACCCTTCTACCTTCATGCGTTTGGCATCGAAACGGATCGACGCCTGGACGAGGGGGTGAGCGAGCAATGGGACGTCTGGGACACCCAGGTTGTGGAATTGGTTGTCGGTGAAGTTCGGGCCGTTATGGCAGAGGATGCAGCGCGCTTTCCCCTTGAATAGCTCCATCCCCCGCACGGCGCTCTGCGGCATGGCTTGCACCTCGCCTTCCATGTAGCGATCGAAGGCTGCGTTGCGGGTGACCAGGGTGCGCTCGAACGCCGCTAAGGCTTTGCCCAGGGCCTCCGGGGTCACCGCCGTGCCGAACACCCGCTGGAAACGCTCCGCATAATCAGGGATGGCTTTCAGCTTTTCGATGAGCAGATCCAGGTTCTGGTTCATATGGAGGGGATTCTGGATCGGTCCCAGCGCCTGCTTTTCAAGTGAGCCCGCTCGCCCGTCCCAGAGAAGAACCTTATTGTAGGCGACATTGATGAGCGTTGGGGAGATCCGCCGCTCCATGTTCGTCGGATAGGCAGGGGATAGCGGGGTATGGGTCGCCCAACCCTGGTCGGGCAGGTGGCAACTCACACAGGCAAGGCTTCCGTCTGCTGATAGGCGCGCATCAAAAAAGAGCCGCCTGCCCAATTCCACCTTCTCCGGCGTGAGAGGGTTATCCTCAGGAACCGGCACCGGAGGGAGCGGACCGATCTCTGCTGGGGCTCCAGCGCTAGCCCAGTCCTGACCCAGCAGCATCAGCATACCCGCCAACGCCACAGCCCAGAGCGCTATCTCTCGTCTCACTGTTGCCATATCGCCGTGCCCTCTGTTGGAAATGGCCGAAGCGGGTCGCTGCAATCCCCCGCTTCTCTGCATGGACGTCTTGCTGAAACCGCGACGGTCTAGCCCCATATGGCTCCGAGACGCTAGGTGCGAGAAAGGGCGTCATGAGCATTACCACGTCCAATGGCCGGGAAGCTGCGGTGTCGGGACAATCCGCGCCGGTTGTCCTTGGATCGCCAACAAGACATGCAATCGGCTCTCACTGCCTTGCTCGGTATGCGCGCGAACGATGAGCCGATAGGTCTGGTCTTCGGTCGTGGCCGGGGCTGTTCCATAGATCTGGAGTCGTTCACGATCGAGTTGGACCCAGCTGGGCTGATCACCCGAGGCCTCGAGCGTGATTTCAACGGGTATTGCATCGGGCACGCGTTCCAAGGTAGGCAGAGGGAACGCAAACGGCTCTCCCGCTTGGGAGTGATATGATACCAAGGATGACTGCCACTGTATGCGGTTGGAGGGCGGTCGCCGCGCCGACTGTGCGGGCCATATGATCGGGAAATCCCTCAACCACTTATCAGCTGGCAAGAGGGCAAGGGCACTCAAAAGTGCCGCAACACCTACGAAGATTAGCAGCACCACTTTCAGCCTGCGATACCGTGATGGAGGTGGTGCAAAGATCGATGCCATCACGGCATATTCGGAAACGCTCGCGCATCGGGCGAAATGCACCTCGACCGCCTCGCTGGCAAACGCCATCAGTATTTCTTCCGTGACCTTTTCCTTTGCTCGTGCTTGACTGGTCCGGACGACATCGATGGGCGGAAAGCTCTTCCGTGCTTCTTTCCCATGCCTATACACACAGGACTGATAGCGCCAGGCTCGACGAGTGGTGACAAGCGTCGTCCGCACCTCCCATTCCCCTTGAATTCCGCAGGTATGGCTAAGGCTTTTGTTCTGCAGAAGGTCGGCGACTGCTCGGGCTATCTCCCCTGGATCGTGTGCCGCCGTATTGGCAGATGCCTGCCCGCTTTGCTGCAGCTTACTGGCCGATGATTCAGGATCGAAGGCCGCGAGTTCCATACGCATAACCCCTTGCCCTTTATGCCACATTCTACGCAGTCAGGGCTGTAAAGCGGAGATCAAACTCCAGAACAAGCGCTCTCGCAATCCGAATCCATCCGTCAAGATCCAGCAGCTGGACGCCATGAAGGCGCAAACTGGATGGTAGTAGGTCGATCGTTCCAGCGCTTTCACATTCGACCATCCTAACATCATGCTGGCACTCTGTAGAGCGGGCTGCGGCCAACCTGATCAAGGCAGGAATGACTCGCGCAGGCCTGAACATGCGATGGCTGGTAGGGCGGCACTTGGGCCGTCGGATGCGCCCTTGGAGGGCTCCGTGCTCTGCGACCCTTGCAGAACGATAGGATAACACGAGTGCCCTGAAGAATGTATGTCGCGGCCCCACAGCTGTAGAGACAGGTTCAGCAGGGGCGGCATAGGTGCCGCCCCTGCATAGCGGTCGTATCAGTGGCCAGCTTGGATACTGACCTTCTTGTTAGGAACCAAGGGATCGGTGGTCACTTACCAGTGCAGTGCGTGCGGTTTTTGCCTGCGCCACCCATCATCCGACGGGAACACGGTCGTCATGGCGATGCGCTGCGGCTCGCCGTCGAACCAGCCCTGGACGGTGTCGCGCCACTTAATGTAATGTGGGGCATTGCGGTGGGCAGTGAGGTGTGCCTCTTGATTCTCATACACCTCGTACAGATAGAAGGTATTGGGGTCGGAGAGACTCTGGTGCATATCGAACCGCAGGCAGCCGGGTTCATCCCGGATGGAGCCTTGAGCGTCGCCGAGACTGGCAGCCTTAAACTGGTCAGCGAATCCGGGCTTAACCTTGATGGTGACGAAAATGGCGTACATGTGGTCTCCCTCCTTCGAGTAGGCTTTGAACGGTCGCGTCAGCAGCGGCTGTATGGACCGGGCATAACGCCGTGACAAGCCATACGGTCCAGCCAAGGCATAGCGCCTTCCCCAGCGCTCTAGCCTTGTCGGACCAACTTCTGCAAGGAGCGCAGTTCCCGCGGCGGGTTGAGTCTGCTGCCGGTGTGCGTCCAGGAGACTTCGCCCACGTAGATGTCGCCTCTGGAATCGATGCACACGCCGTGAGGGGCGATGAATTGGCCGGCGGCCTCCCCTTCCGGCTGATCCCCCAGCCGCGCCAGCAGCTGGCCTTGCGTGTTGTAGATGCTGACGCGCGGGCCGAGTTTGCGCGCCTGTGCATTCGGGCCGATGGCGGCGCCAAGCTCACCGATATAGGTTAATCCTGACCCTTGATCGATAAACAGGCCACAGGGGCGTGCCATGTTGACCCATTGCGTCTCAAATTTGCCGTTGGGGTCGAAGACCTGGATGCGGTGATTCTCGCGGTCGGCGACGTAAACCCAACCGTCCTTGTCGGTGGCGATGTTATGGACGATGTTGAACTCGCCCGGATCAGTGCCGGACTCACCCCAGGAAAACAGCAGCTTGCCATTGGGAGTGTACTTGTGCACGCGGGCATTGCCATAGCCATCGGACACGTAAAAATCTCCGTTACGGGGATCGATGGCAACATGGGTGCAGCGGTTGAAGGGATCGCCGCTCATAAAGGGGGCTGGCCGGCCGCTCGTCCCGAGCGTGAACAGCACCTTGCCATCGAGCGTGCACTTGCGCACCGTGTGATCGCCATCGTCGGTGAGGAACATCGTCTCATCGGGTCCCATGGTGATGCCGTGCGCACGCGGGAAGAGGCCTTCTCCCCAGGACCGCAAGAAGTTCCCGTCACGATCGAAGACCATCAAGGGGTGGGCGCCCCGGTTGAACACGTAGACGTTGTCGTGCGCGTCGACGCCGACCCCGCCCACTTCCTTGAATGACCAGCCGTCGGGCAACTTCGCCCAGTTTTCGACGACGCGATAGGTAAATGTTCCCGTCCCTAATGCCACCATACGTCACCTCGCTGTTCGAAGTCGATGTCGTCGCTGCTATGTGCATGGATCCGTAGATGTCTACCTGCCGACTGAGGTCAGGCACAGACCACGTGTCGAATCACATCCCTTGCACTTTCCTGGTAACTCCGCTGGCGCGCCTCGACATGCGGCGCACCCGACCAATCCTCCCTCCCTCGGCAGCCCACGAGGGGACATCCAAGACCCCTCGCCATTGCTGGACATAGACGCCAGTTAAGCTCCCTGCGCCGCGGCTACGGGAAACACGGAGTCCCCTCTCCCCCCGGGAGAGGGTGAGGGTGCTCCGAGCCTGTGCAGCGCTTTGACTTCCCTCACCCAGCCCTCTCCCAGAGGGAGAGGGGGCCTGAACCCGGGGCCAATGCCATTGAGGGAGGAGGGGTCGGGTGGGGGCTGAATGCTCGCCGGTCCGATCCTGCCATAGGCCGATGTGCACATCGCTCTCATACCCCTGATATCTGCATCGCGCTGCGCAGGAGAGTACCAAGACTGGCTCGCGATGTCCATCGCGAAATGCTGCGTGAAGGCGCTTACGGCCAGGGACGCCCTCGTCCGATCAGCCGCTATGAATTCCGCCCCTGACCAGGGATCGCCATCGAGCGCAAGGGTGCAGCCTTCATCGAGGTGCTCAGCTCTCTCCGAATGGCCCATAGCGCAGACCAGGTATGGGTGGAGGTCCATCGTCGGGATGCCAAGGCGGACGATGCCGCGGCGCGTCAGCGATTTTGGCTTGACATGTCGGGCTATCTGACGTATTGACACATCACCCTTTGCGCCGACCTCGGGAAGGGAAGGCTCGGGCCGGGCGCATGTCCCGGGCTCCGGCGGCCCCATGGTCGTGCCAGCCTGGAGCATTGGCGCAGTGGTGAACACAAGGGTGTGACATATTGGCGGGAGGGAGAAGGCGATGCCACAGATTACGCGTTTGGGCCACGTCGGACTGTTCTGCAATGACTTGCCGAAGATGCGGCGGTTTTATGCGCAGGTGATGGGTCTCACCATCACCGACGAGAACCTTGACCGAGGAATCGTCTTTCTCAGTGCTGATCCCGAAGCCGAACACCATGAGCTAGCGCTTGTGCAGGCCAAAGACCCGACACAGAAGACGCAGAATGTGCAGCAAATTTCTTTCAAGGTGAACAGCCTGGACGATGTGCGGGCCTTCTATCATCGGCTGCAGGCAGAAGGACTGCGGATCGACCGCACGGTCACCCACGGCATCGCCTGCAGCGTCTACTTCTACGATCCGGAGGACAACCGTATCGAGCTGTACTATACCACGCCCTACAAGGTCCGACAGCCGTTGGGAGAGCCCATCGACCTGGACAAGCCCAACGAGGAGCTGCTGGCGTTGGCGCAGTCCTTCGAAGCGACGCTGGGGCCTTCGCGGGGAGCCCAGCAGCCAGTGGTGTAAGGAAAGAAACCCTCTACGACGGGTCTGTACCAAAGAGATGAATGTATAGGGGGAGGGATGTGGCCATGCAGCGTTATCGGCGCCTGACGCTATTTACCTTGCTGACCGCGCTCCTAATGGCGTGGGGGCCTGAGGTCGGAGCTCAAACCAAGCCCGCTGGGGAGCTACACTGGGCCTGGCATGTGACCATCGCCCCGGCCTGGTTCGATCCGGCGAAGGCTCCGGCGCAGATCTCGCCATACCTCCTCCTGTATGCCATCCACGATGGATTGGTCCGAGCCTTGCCCGGCGAACGCCAGGGGAACAGTCTGGCGGAGTCGTGGACGGAAAGCCCCGATGGCTTAGTGTATGAATTCAAGCTGCGTCGGGGATTGCGGTTTCACAACGGTGATGCCTTCACGGCCGACGACGTGAAGTTCAGCTTCGAGCGCTACAAAGGCACCGGGGCCAAGGAACTGCACGCCAAGGTCACCTCCGTGGAGGTGGTCGATCCCCATACCGTGCGCTTCCACCTCAAGGAGCCTTGGCCGGATTTTATGACCTTCTATGGGAGCAGTGCGACGGCCGCTGGGCTCATCGTGCCCAAGAACTACTTAGAACGGGTCGGAGACGATGGGTTTCTGGAGCATCCTATTGGACTGGGCCCGTATAAGTTTGTGAGCCATTCGCCGGGCGTTGAGGTCGTGTTGGAGGCGTATGAGGATTACTGGCGGAAAGTGCCCAACGTCAAGCGCATCATCGTGCGCGGGGTGCCGGATGTTTCCACCCGTCTGGCCATGCTGAAGAAACAGGAGGCCGACTTCGTTTCCGCCCTGCAAGGTGCGGTAGCGGAAGAAGCCATGCGTGATCCTAATTTGAAGGTAGTGGACACGCGGCATCCGTCCATCTTCTGGATCGAGTTCGCCGACCAGTGGGACCCCAAATCGCCATGGGCTGACAAGCGCTTGCGGCAGGCGGTGAATCATGCCCTCGACCGCCAGGCCATCAGCGAGGCGGCATGTTTGGGGTTTTGCCCGCCGGCTGGGGTGATCATCCCGCGGCTGATGGACTTTGCCTTACAGGTTGAACCGCCATCCTATGATCCCAAAAAGGCCAAGCAATTGCTCGCCGAGGCCGGCTATCCAAACGGCATCGATGCCGGGGAATTCGTGCCCATTCCTCCCTTCTACGACGTGGCCGAGGGCGTGGTGAATTACCTCAACGCTGTCGGCATCCGCGTGCGCATCCGGAACATGGAGCGCGCCGCATTCCTCGCAGCCTGGCGCGAGAAGAAGCTGCGCGGGCTGTTCATGACGGCGGTCGGTGCGTCGGGCAACGCCGCCACGCGCGTGGAAGCGTTTATCTACTCGAAAGGCCAATATGCCTATGGGGGTTATCCGGACATCGATGAGCTCGTCCAGCAGCAGGCGCGGGAACGCGACCGCGCCAAGCGGGAGGCGCTCTTGCATCGTATCCAACAGCTCACGGTCGAACGCGCCATGTTCGCCCCCATCATGGACTTGCGAGGCCTTGTGGGGGTAGGGCCGCGGGTGGCTGAGCACACCATTAACTCGATCCCGCTCCATCCCTACCCGGCCTTGGAGGATATCACTCTAAAGGGACAATAGCGCTTGATGCCCTGGTGGGTTGCCGAGGAGCGGGATCGGCTCGCGATACGCTGATGGCCAATGGCGGTGGGGGGAGAACACGTATGAGAGGTCGATGGCTCAAGATAGCGGGGGGCGTTTTAGCGGCGATGGCGTGGTGGTGGACTGGTCTAGGCCTCGACCTCGCGGCGGCGGCATCCTCCTACAAACCGGAAGGCGAGATGCGTTGGGCGTTATATGTCACCCTCTCGCCGTCGTGGTTCGACCCAGGCGAAGTGGTGGGCTTGATCACGCCCTTCTGGGTGCTCTATGCCCTCCACGATGCCGTCGTCAAGCCCATGCCTGGGAATCTCATGACTCCCAGCTTGGCGGAATCCTGGACGGTGAGCGCCGATCAGCGGGTGTACGACTTTCAGCTGCGGCAGGGCGTCACGTTTCATAACGGCGATCCCTTCACCGCCGAGGACGTGAAGTTCAGCTTCCATCGCGCCAAGGGGGCGCAACTCCTGCATGAGAAGGTTCGTGAGGTGGAGATCGTCGATGCGTACCGGGTACGGTTCCATCTCGCGGAACCGTGGCCGGATTTCATGACCTTCTACGGCACACTGGTGACCGGGGCGGGCTGGATCGTCCCTAAAAAATACGTTGAGCAAGTCGGGGACGATGGCTTTAAGAAGCAGCCGATCGGCCTGGGTCCCTACAAGTTCGTCAGCCATACCCCAGGGGTCGAGTTGATCATGGAGGCGTTTGAGGGTTACTGGCGGAAAATGCCGCATGTGAAACGATTGGTGTTCAAAAGCGTGCCGGAGGCGACGACGCGGCTCGCCATGCTGAAGCGCGGCGAGGTCGACATCGCCTATTTGCTCGATGCCCCATTGGCCGAGGAAGTGAAACGCGACCCCACGCTGACATTGGCCTTCTCCGGCGGCATCGGCATCTTCTTCCTCGATTTCTTCGACCAGTGGAATTCCAAATCCCCGTGGCATGACAAGCGCGTGCGCTTGGCCGCCAACTATGCCATCGATCGCCAGGCACTGAGCGAATCGGAGACGCTGGGGGCCTCCAAGCCCACGGGGAACATCATCCCTCCCACCTTCGAGTTTGCCCTGCCGATCGAGCCCTACCCCTATGACCCCACCAAAGCCAAGCAGTTATTGGCCGAGGCCGGCTATCCCAATGGCTTCGACGCCGGCGAGCTGCATCAGGTCCCGCCCTATTTCTCCATGGGCGAGGCCATTGCGGGGTATCTGGGGGCCGTAGGGATCAAGGTCAAAATGCGGCCGATGGAGCGGGCCGCCTTCTTCTCCGCCTGGGCGACGAAGAAGCTGCAGGGTGTCTGCGTGTGCGCCGTCGCCCTCTACGGCAATGCCGCCTCGCGCATGTCGGAAATCGTGCCGAGCACGGGCCGATACGCTTATGGAGGCTATGCCGATATCGATGCGCTGTACAAGCAGCAGGCGGCCGAGACCGACCGCTCGAAACGCCAGGCCATGTTGCACCAGATTCAGCGGCTGCTCCACGAGCGGGTACGGTTCGGGCCCATCTGGGAATACAACTGGCCGAGCGGGATCGGGCCGCGCGTGGAGGAGCCGGCGCTGATGAAGATCGATCCCTATCCTTGGTCAGCGCCCCTGGAAGAGGTGCGGCTCAAGAAGCATTAACAGGAGGACACCGATGCAGGCAGACCACCCGTCCACGGTCACCATGTCCTTCCCTCCAGGACGCCCGCATACCGCAAGCTGTTTCCTCGTCAGACCCCAACTTTTGACCCGCATTTAACGCCCTCCGAGCCGGAGGGCTTCCTCCCACAGCAGCCTTCTCTTGGGCAACAATCCTGCTGACCCCGTGTCTCGGTCAGCCGTCGACGCGCCAGCGTAGCCGCATGAGACGCAACACTCTTGCCTCTCTCCCTGCGAAAGGCGGGGTGAAGACCAGGCAGAGCCAGAGGAAAGCGCTGACGGTTCTCAACGGCCAGACACTGACGCCTAAAGCGCTAGAGGAACAACCATGGGAAGGAGGGAACAAATGCCGGCGAACACCCGCATCCATGTACGTTGGCACATTGTGCTGGCCGTCTTGGGGTTGATAGGCGCTGTGATGCTGGGAGATCTCGGCGCGGCAGCATCCACCCACAAGCCCGAAGGGGAGATCAGCTACGCCGTCTATGTCACCATATCCCCCGCATGGTTCGATCCGGCCGAGGTGGGGATGGTGGGCCTCACTCCTTTCTGGTTCTGCTATGCCCTGCATGACGCCCTCGTCCGACCGATGCCCGACAACCCGATGGTTCCCAGCCTGGCGGAGTCGTGGACGCAGAGCGCCGATCACTTGACCTACGAATTTAAGCTCCGTGAGGGCCTGCGCTTCCACAATGGCGACCCCTTTACCGCCGAGGATGTGAAATTCAGCTTCTCACGCTACAAATCCAAGATCCTCCACGAAAGGGTGCGTGAGGTGGAGATCGTCGATCCCCACCGGGTGCGCTTCCATTTGCATCGGCCCTGGCCAGATTTCATGACCTTTTACGGCACCATGGCCACGGCAGCGGGTTGGATCGTCCCAAAGAAGTACATCGAAGAGGTGGGGGACGACGGCTTCAGAAAGCACCCGATCGGCCTGGGACCCTATAAGTTCGTGAGCCATACACCGGGGGTTGGGCTGATCGTGGAGGCTTACGAGGGATACTGGCGCAAACTGCCCCATGTGAAGCGCATCGTCTTCAAGAGTGTCGTAGATGCCAGCACGCGCATGGCGATGCTCAAAAAGGGCGAAGTCGATGTGGCGTACTACCTGGATGCCGCCCATGCCGAGGAGGTGAAACGCGATCCGAAGCTGCGCTTGGCCTTCTCTGGGGGCATCGGCATCCCGGCCGCGAATTTCCTCGAGGGCCAGTGGGATCGTAAGTCCCCCTGGCATGACCGACGGGTACGGTTGGCGGCCAACTACGCCATCGACCGTCAGGCTATCAGCGAGGCCGAGACCTTGGGAGCTTCCATCCCTACAGGAAGCATCATCCCGCGCGAATTCGAGTTCGCGCTGCCGATCGAGCCGTACCCCTACGATCCGGTCAAGGCTAAACAACTGTTGGCCGAGGCGGGCTACCCCAACGGTTTCGACGCCGGGGATCTGACCCCTGGTCCGCCCTTTTTCGCCCGCGGCGAGATGGTAGCCAATTATCTGGCGGCGGTGGGCATTCGGACTAGGCTGCGCATGATGGAGCGCGCGGCGTTTCAGGCGGCGCAGAACGCCAAACAACTGCGAGGCTTGGCGATCCTCGGCAGCGGCCGCTACGGCAACGCCGCCACGCGCATCGAGGAAGCGGTGGTGAGCACTGGCACCTTCGCTTGGGGTGGCTATCCCGACCTCGACGAGCTGTTCAGACAGCAGGATGTCGAGACCGACCGCAGCAAGCGTGAGGCCATCCTGCACAAGATCCAGCAACTCATGCACGAGCGCGTCATGTTCGCGCCGCTCTTCGTCTTCGTGTGGCCCAGCGGCATCGGCCCACGTGTGGAGGAATCTGGGCTGTGGTTGATCAAACCCTACCCCTGGGCCGCGCCCTATGAAGAGGTCCGACTCAAGCAGCCGTAATGGAAAAGACGATAAGGATATCAGCCGTAGACCCTCCTGGAGGACTTGCGCCATGAACCGGCACCAGATCGTGTCACTGCTTGTCGTGGCTGCGTGGCCACTGGCCTGGGCCGGGAGCATGAGTGCCCAGCGGCAACCGGCGAGGGAGATCGTCTATGCCATGCCTGTCACGATCGCTTCCGCCTGGTTCGACCCTGCCGAGAACGGCGGCCTCATCACCCCGTTTCTGGTGCTGTATGCGCTCCACGATGGTGTGGTGCGGCCGATGCCGGGAGAGAAGATCGGCAACAGCCTGGTGGAATCAAGGTCGATTCCTGCACAGAATTCGACCGATGCTTCCACCACTCCTAACTCTACTTGAACGCCGGCATGACCTCATGGGTGAGAATGTGCAAACTCCGCTGAACCTGTTCCACGGACAGCCGCCCGCCGGCGTTCAACTCCGCCACCACGCCGTCCAATCCGAGTTCCTCCCGCAGTTGCGACAGACGATCGATCAGCCCGGCGGCCGTGCCGAAGGCTACTTTGGTGTGCAGAATCTCCTCATAGGTCAGGGAGGATAACCGTTCGGCGCGCGCCTGACGACGCTCTGCCGGCCCAGCGCCGGCACGTCCCACGGCTGAGCGTGTCAGGTCCGCCTGGCGGGAGAAATAGTACATAATGCTGTCCTTAGGCTCTTCTACCGCCCCCTGCTCGGTCGTCGAGGCGTAAACGGGGATGCGCACGAAGACGTTGCCGTTCCCGGCATGCCCCGCTTCCTGCCAGGCTTTGCGGTAGGCCTGCAAGTTGCCCCGCAGCTCGGGGATGTCCATGCCGCGCAGCCCCACGAAAATGGGCAAGCCCAGCTCGCCGACCCGCGGAAAGGTCTCTTCGGTGGTGGCGGCCATGCGGATGGGCGGATGGGGTTGTTGGTACGGCTGCGGTGAGACGATGGCGTTCTCGAAATGATAATATTCGCCGTGGTAGCTGAAGCGTTCCCCCTTCCAGGCTTGCAGGATGATCTCCAGGGCCTCGCGGAAACGCGCTTGACTCTCGGCGTAATTGACGCCGTAGAGATCGTAGGCGCGGGGATTGCCGCTGCGCCCGATGCCGAAATCGAAGCGCCCCTGGCTGATGTGATCCACCGTGGCGGCCTCCTCCGCGATGCGCAACGGGTTGTTCAGCGGCAGCACCTGCACGGCCATGCCCACCCGCAGCCGTTTGGTTCGAGTGGCGATGGAGCTGGCCACGACGATCGGCGCCCCTAGAACCGAGCGGGCCGGATTGAAGTGCATCTCCCCCAGCCAGACACCATCCAAGCCCCACTGATCGGCCGCTTCGACCAGATCAAACCCCTGGCGGAAGGCTTCCGCCTGGCTGTGCCCTTGCCGCGTCTCAAATTCCATGAAGATCCCGAAATGCATAGCCGTCCTCCCTTTGTCGCTGTCCGAGAACTATTGTCACTGTCGGGATGCCTGCAGTCATACCTTGCTTCCGCGCATTCGCCGTGCTTTCCCCTCCCTTCCGTACCGAGGCAGGTTATTCGTCCCCTCGCGCCTCACCCCATAAACCCCAGGTTAAGACTCCCTCTCCCTCTGAGCGAGGGCCGAGGGAAGCCGACCCCGTGAGCGGCGTCTGCAACCGCCCTCACCCTGCCCCTCTCCCGCGGGGAGAAGGGACGATGGGTGCCTCCTACGGCTTCACCTGGCGCCTGTGCCCCTCTCGCCCCGCCCTTTCCAGCGACACCGGAAGAACGGCGCCGGGCGCCACAGGCGTCCCCCGGCCTTATGTCGGCATATCGCTGGGCGCACGACTGAAGCGCCGGGCCTGCAGTTCTTCGTTGCTGATCACCGGCTCCTGTAGCAAGGCCTCGGGCAAATCGGCGGGCGGCTGCACATGGCGCAGCGCCGGGATGACCTCCTCGCCCATGAGGCGGATCGAGCGCATCAGCTTCTCGTGCTCGATGCCGCCGAACATCATCCAGTTGCTGATATGAGTCACACCAACGCTGGCGGCGCGTTCGAATTTCGCGATGACGGTCTCGGGGCTGCCGACGAACAACCGGTCCAGCAAGGCCTCGTCGCTGAGCTCGCCAGGGTATGCGCTGGCATCGACCCGGCCGTGCTTCACCTCCTGCCGGTTCAGGCCGCGTTGGGCACGCGTCTGCCAGCGGACGTAGGGCAGGGCAGTATAGGCCTCCTCATCGGTGGGGGCGACGTGCGTCATGCACTGCAGGCCCAAGCGCAAGTTATTGAACGGTTTGCCGAGGGCGGCATGGGCGTGGGCCAAGGCACCGAATTGCGCCCGCACGCCGTCCATCCCCATCATGGCGGAGGAGAACGGCAGCATGTCCCAACGGGCCGCCACCTGCATGGATTCCACGCTGGTGCCCATCAGCAAAAACGGCGGATGAGGCTTTTGCAACGGTTTGGGGAAAACCGTCACCGGCTGGGCGATGTGCACGAATTCGCCTTCGTAGGTGAAGGATTCCTCCTGCGTCCAGGCCTTGAGCAAGACCTCCAGCGTCTCCTGGAATTTCTGCCGAGACTCCGCCACGCTCCCCCCGAAACCGGCCATCTCATAGGGTTGATAGCCGCGCCCGATGCCGCAGAGGAAGCGGCCATCGATGAGGTTATCGAGGACGGCGATCTCTTCGGCCAGGCGCAGGGGCTGCCAAACCGGCAAGATGACCGCCGCCGTGCCGATTTTGAGGTGTCTCGTGCGCTGGCCGATGTAGAGGGCCTGCAGGAGTGGCGCGGGGGAATTACCGTAGTTGGTGAAATGATGCTCGGCGATCAGGCAATAATCAAAGCCCACGGCTTCGGAATACTGGATCTGCTCCACCCCTTCTTCGAACAAAATCTTCCACGGCCGTAACGTCGGATTCGGCCACTCGTAAAATAATCCGAATTGCATCGTCGCCTCCCATGATGCCTTCAGGGCGGGTTGGTATGGCGATCTCAGGTCGATCGGTCAAGCCACATTTGACCATGTACGATCGCCGCACCTCCGGTGTCACTTCGCACCCAGCGCTCGATCGCGATGGCCGCCTGCTTCGCAGCGCTTCGCACGGCAGGAACGCAGCTCTTGCCTACGACATGTGCCTATAACGTCTGGTGCGATGCGGCAGCGACGCGCGCTCCGGCGCGGCGTGGGCGAATCACGGCCTGGGCGAACAGTTCCAGCGAACGGCACACCTGCTCGTGGGACAGGTTGCCGAAGCTGCACACCAGCAACAGCGTATCGACCCCAATGGCTTCCAGGCCTTCGACTTTCTCCGCCACCTGCTCCGGCGAGCCGATCAGCATGCCGCCGATGGCGTCCAGTTCGTCGTAGGTGCGCCCACCCCAAGTGCGGCTCGTCAGCGCCTTGAAGCGCTCCTCCGAGAACTCGCTGGGGGGCGGCGGCGCCGCCAGCGACGACAGGTGCCAGAAACCTTGCAGGGCCACTGCTCCTTCGGCCCGTGCTCGTTCGGGGGTTTCCGCCACATAGGTCTCGCGGCAGAGAACCACGCGCGGTCGATACGGTCCTTGGCCCGGCGGCTCGGTGCGTTTGGCCACCGCCTCGTGGTAATCCCGCACGCACTGGGCCACCACCTCTGTCGGCGTGAAATGCATGGCCACCGGCCATCCCCGCGAACCGACGCGGACCACCGAGGCCGGCCGACTGGCCACCTCGTGCAGCGGTGGATGCGGCTGCTGATAGACGCGCGGCCGCAGACTGAATTCGGGAAAGCGCCAGAAGTGGCCTTGATGCGTAGCCGTTTCCTGCGTCCAAGCCTTGAGCAGTACCTCGATGGCTTCCTGCGTCATGGCCACGGCATCGTCGTAGTTGAGGCCGAGTTTGGCGAACTCGACCGCTCGCACGCCCCGACCGATGCCGAAGTCGAAGCGTCCACGCGCGAGGTTATCCAGCATGGCGGCCTCGGCGGCCAGGCGCAGCGGATGATGAAACGCCAGGGCATTGACGTAATTGCCGAAGCGCATACGATGGGTGCGCTGAATGGCCGAGGCGATCATCAGATTGGGGCTGGGCAGGAGAGAATAATCGGTGAAGTGGTGCTCCGCAAACCAGCACTCCCCAAACCCCAGCGCTTCGGCCAAGACGATCTGGTCCAACATCTCGGCGTACGCCTGATCATGGGGCACGCCCCGCCCCTGACAGTAGTAGAACAAGCCAAAGTCCATGCAGATCTCCTGAGCACGATGCGAATGCTACGCCGATGCCACTTCACCGCCGCGGACCGCGGCGCCGGATAGCCTTCGGCCTAGCTGATGGGCAGATGGCTCGCCTGCTGCAAGCTGTCGCGCAATCGCGCCACATGCCGACGCATGGCTCGCTCGGCACCCCTCGTATCGCGTCGCTCCAAAGCGGTCAAGATCTCGCGATGTTCCGCCAGCGACTCTTCTTTGCGACCGGGGACGAGGATGATGCGGAATTGATGGCGCACGAGCGGCGCCCGCAGCATGCCGAGAAACTGATCGATGAACTCATTGCCGGCGGCCTCGACGATGCCCTGATGAAAACGGCCGACGAGCGGTAAATGGCCGAGGAGATCATCGGCCGCCAATGTCTTCTCCATGGCGGTGACGATGCGTTGCAGCTCCGACAGTTGCGCCGGCGTCGCTTTCTCAGCGGCAAGCGCCGCCGCCAGCCCCTCGAGCACTTCGCGCACCTGCAGGATACGGGTCGCCTCTTCCAGGCTGAAGGAGCGTACCTGCGCACCACGGTTAGGCTGGATCTCGACGAAGCCTTCGTGCTGGAGCCGGATCAGCACCGCGCGCAGCGTGGCCCGGCTCACACCCAGGGCTTGCGCGACCTCGGCCTCCACCAGCCGCTGACGGGGTGTGTACACGCCGTCGATGATGTCTTGTTTCAAGCGCTGGTACGCCGCCTCGAGTCGACTGCAGGTCCGACTCACTGTCTGAGGGCGCGGAGATCGGGTTGACACCTTGACGGCACTCCACCTTTTCGGCCCAACGGCTTCCTCCGAGCTAGACGCTTGGGGAGATGAGACTCTCTGGGAAGCCGTCGATGTCTCTCTCGACGGATGAGCATATTGTCAGACAATTTTGCAGGACAAAGTTGGCGGCAGAATAACTGCTACTGACTGGGGTGTCAAGCGGAAATTTTCGCGGACCGGTTATGTCCCGTTCTCGCGGCGAGCAGCCCTGGTCCGGGAGGACGTGGCTGGCTGGCGGCTCATACAGGCTCTCGGCGCTCCCCAATTCGCGCTGACCAAAGTCCGTTCGCCCACGTGAGGCACCGCCGGGATACCCTGCCCCCCGGCGGACCGCGGTCTACCGTTTCAGCTTCGCCAGATGCTCTTTGCGGAACTTGGCGACCTTGGGGGCGATGACGAATTGGCAATACGGCTGCTCGGGGTTCCGCTGATAGAACTCCTGGTGATAGCCTTCGGCGCGATAAAATTCAGTGAATGGCGTGACCTCAGTGACGATCGGCCTCTTCCAGAGGCCCGCCGCATTCAGCTCCGCGATGACCTGCTGCGCCACCTCCCGTTGTTCCGGGCTGTGGTAAAAGATCGCCGAGCGATACTGCGTGCCGATGTCGGCGCCCTGGCGGTTCAGCGTCGTCGGGTCGTGAATGGTAAAGAACACCTCCAGGATCTCCTTGAAGGAGATGACTTGCGGATCGAAGGTGACCTGGACCACTTCCGCATGACCGGTGATCCCGGCACAAACTTGCTCATAGGTCGGGTACGCAACGGTGCCACCCGCGTAGCCGGATTCCACCCGTCCTACCCCCTTGAGCTCGACGAACACCGCCTCCAGGCACCAAAAGCAGCCGCCGCCGAGCGTCGCTACCTCTAGGCCTGGAGACCCATCGCGCTGTTGCATGTGTTCTCGGTTCATCTGCCTGTCTTCCTCTGATCGCTTTCCATCGTTCCCAGGTCAACGCCAGCCAATCTCCAGACACAGAACCTCGCTCTGCATGCCTCGCCGCCGTCGATCGATCGCTCATACAGAGGCCGTCAACGAGCGGACGTGCCGGAGACTGCACTGGCCGGTGCGGATGCCCCTCTCTCCTTGGCTCGGAAGTGCGGGATGACGTACTTGCCGAACAGGCGCAGGGAATTCATCACCTCAGCATGCGTGGCCGGGCCAGCTTGGAAGATGGGCATGATCTCGGTGGCGCCCATGGCCTCATAGCGCTCAATGGTGGCGATACAATCGTCCGGCGTGCCGACGCAGAAGCGGGCCGTCTTCAGCACCTCTTCGGGGGTCACGCCCTTGCGCATTTGCGGGTCCCATTCGAAGCGGCGCACGTGGTACTTATAATCCTGCGGCACCGAGGTAAGATCCACGCCCTGCCAGCCGCGTTCGTAGTTTTTCAAGCGAATGTTGACGTTCCAGGCAGCGATCTCGGCGCCACGCTCCAGGGCATGCTGCTTGTTCTCATCGCAGAAGCCAATGCTAGAGACCACCACTTGGTTGTTGATGAACTTGCCGACTGGCCTGGCCTTGGCCAGGGCGTCCTTATAGATCTGCAGGCGCTTCTCGACGGTTTCATAACTGCCGAGGACGTTGCACAGACAGCCGATGCCGAGCTCGCCAGCGCGCTGAAAGGTATCGTCCTGACTACAGGCTGAGAACAGGGGAGGATGCGGCTGTTGTAGGGGCTTCGGGATGACCTCGCGGGGTGGAATCTGATAGTATTTCCCTTCATAGGCAAAGACCTGTTCCGTCCACATGCGCGGCAGAATGGACAGGGCTTCCTCCCAACGGTCACGCGTCTCGTCCAGCTTCACACCGAAGGGGGTGAGTTGGTACGGGTTGCCCGAGCGGCCGACGCCGACGTCGACACGCCCGCCGCTCATCACGTCCAAGGTGGCGACCTTGGCCGCCACATGAAGCGGATGATGCACCGGCAGCAGGACCACCCCAAAGCCCAGGCGCATGGTCGACGTGTGTTGGCTCACCACCGCGAGCATGACTTCTGGGGCGCTGCAATGCGCCCATTCCGTCAAGAAGTGGTGCTCGACAAACCACACCCGATCGAAGCCCATTTCCTCGGCGTACCGCACTTGTTCCACCACTTCGCGCAGGCGCTCGGCTTCAGGCACAGGTGACACCGGCCGCGGCACTTGGATTTCATAGAACAGACCAAATCGCATCAGCTCTCTCCTTTCGGGCCTCTCAGGGTTTGCCAGGTAGCGCTGAGATGCTGCCGCCCCCTCACCCTGACCCTCTCCCAGAAGGAGAGGGGGCAAAAACATCTCCTCGTCAGACGGTTTAGTTGGGCGTTTCGAAGGCGAGGGTGGCGTAGCGCATGAAGATGCCACCGCGTGGCTCGGCCAACGGTCCATTTGCCACCAGACAGGCGATCACATACCTGGACCCCGGCACGGCATTGGCACTCACCTCCACCCGCTGCGAGGCGTTGATGCCGACGATGACGCCCGTGCTGCGATCGATCTGGCCGTTGATCCAGATCTCCCCATAGTTATCGGTGTTGGTTTCGAACCAGACCCGCGAGCCCGCCACGTCGACGCCGTTGACGCTCGACGGCAACTCGACAGCGATGCGGTACCAGGCGAAGGTAAAGCCAACAGAGCGGCTTTGGCGGATGTTGTGGCACACCTCCCAGCGGGAGTCGTCGTAGTCCGGCAGGCGCGCCGGGCTGGCCAGCAACTGAGCGGTCAGACCTTCGTTGGGCTCACCTGGCACTAGCCCTTGACCGACGCGCCACTCCCCCTTTACTAGCTGGCGATCTTCAGCCTTATTCAAATCCAGGGCAATTCTTGGCATGTGGGGTTCCTCCTGGCAGCTATGGCGCTCGTCGCGTATGATCGATGCAGCCTTCTTCCACCTGACCGGCGTAGGATGCGGCCGGGTGCGCGGGCTCGGGCGCCTTTGGAAGCCCGCGCCCCTCATGTGGACGCTTACACGGGCTCATAAGCCAGGCGCTTCACCTTCTCCAGGTTGCGGCCCTCGATACGAATCAGGCGGGTGGGCCCGTCGCGCCGTGGCGAGTGCAATTGACCTTCATGGTAGGCGTAGGCCATACCGGGCTTCAGCGAGTACGTCTTCACCTTGCGCACCTTACCGGGTTTTTCGGGCGTCGCGGGCTCGACGACCTCCCAGTCGGTCATTTCCGTTTCCCCACGGGCCTGGCCATAGATCGCCCAATACGGACCGTGGTCATGGGGGGCGCTCCCTCTGGCGCCATGATGCACATGGGCGAGGATGCAGAAGCCCAGTTCGGGATCCTCATAGAGAATCTTGCGTTCGGGGACGTTGTCGCCGAGATGGGTGGCGATGAAGTCGTCGTCCTTGAGCACTTCCTGCAGGAGTGTGCAGACCTTTTGCCGGCCGGCGGGGCCAGGCTCAGCCTTGAGGAGGTCGTGACAGGCAGCCGCGAACTGATCGAGTGTGTAGCCCATGAACGTGTCTCCTTTCCGGGTAAGTCGTTGCGAAACGCCACGGTCGCGATGGTGGCACGATGCGCGCCGTTGACTCCCTCGTCCGACTCTACTCCCACTGGGCTTATATTGCAAGACTTGGCTGTCCGGATCACACCAGGGACGGCGGTGGCCACACCGGCGTGCCACTGGGGACGCCGCGACGATGGGCACCTCCGGAGCGGCCAAGGCCTCTAGGGGTGCTGGTCCTTAGTCGGCCTTGACTTTTCACCGTTTGTCTGTAAAATCGCGGCGATCAGCGGGCGGCGTTCACCAGCTTGTCTGTGGGATCCCAAAAATGATTGCACGTCTCCGTCCGCTCACCAGGGGTTAACATCCACAAACAGACAAGGAGATATGGCCCGATGCCGACCAGCGCCACCGTCAAACGCGTCTTCTGGTTCGATGACCACAAGACGCCGAATGTCGCCGACCACCTCGACAAGGTCGAAGAAATCGTCGTCCACCGTCTCGCCTTTGACGCGCCAGAGGAGCAGAACTGGGCGGTGATGGAAACCTGCCACGCCTATTGTATGACCTCGGCACGGGACGAAGTGCCGGATCAGTATAAAGGCACGCCAGCTTTGCTCAAACGCTGCAGGGAACTGGTGGTGATTTCCACCTCCGGGGCGGGGTACGATCCGGTGGATGTGGCGGCGTGCACGGCAGCCGGCGTGCTGGTGGTCAATCAGGCGGGAGCCAATGCCGAGGCGGTGGCTGAACATGTCATCGCCATGATGCTGGCGCTCGGCAAGAAGATCCCGCAGACGGATCGCTCGCTGCGCACTGAGCGCGGCGTTGACCGCGAGAGATTCAAGGGCCAAAACGCTCAGGGTCGGACCGTTGGCATCATCGGGCTGGGCGAGGTCGGTCGCCGGGTGGCGCGCATCTGTGGTAAGGGACTGGAGATGCGGGTCTTGGCCTACGATCCTTACATCGCGGCGGACGATTTCCGTGAGCGCGGGGCGATTCCCGTCGGCCTCGACGAACTTCTGACGCAGTCTGATTACGTCACGATTCACTGTCCATATAACGCCGAGACCAAGGGCATGATCGGCCGACGCGAGCTCGAGCTGATGCGCTCGAGCGCCTACCTCATCACCACCGCCCGTGGCGGCATCGTCGATGAAGATGCCCTGGCGGATGCCTTGGCAGCCGGCCGCATCGCTGGCGCCGGCGTCGATGTCTGGAATGTCGAGCCGCCGCCGCTGGATCACCGGCTCCTGCGGTTCGACAACGTCATCGCCACCTATCACACCGCCGGCGTCACCGTGGACTCCCGCCACGCCATGGCGCAGTGGAACGCCGAGCAATTGGTGCAGATCTTCCGGGGCGAACGCCCGCCGCGCCTGGTCAATCCTGCGGCCTGGCCGAAGTTCTGCCAGCGCTTCGAGCGCGCCTTCGGCTTCCGGCCGGCCTCCGCTCCCTCGATAGCTCTCCTCCCTTGAGGACGGCAGCGCTTCCCCAACACCCTTGGCTCTACTGGGCAATATCGGTGCTGCCTTCCTCCTGCCGGAATGTCGCTCCGGGGCAACATCCCTCGGGACGTCGCATGTGGGCGTGTTGTCCCGTAGCACGATAGATACCAAATCACCCATCGCACCCGCGGCATCGGCTCAGGACGCGCGAGGTCGTGCCGAGGTGGGCTACCTTGGACGAACCGCAGCGCTCGGGTTTTGGGATCTCTTGTCGACAGGCTGTGCGCTCAACCGCACGCCAGCCACCAGTTGTGTTTCTAGCCACAGCGGGGCCGGCGAAGTCAGAGGCGAAGAGGACGGCCGCTAGAGCAGGCCGAATTGCTTCATGCGATGGCGTAGAACGTGACGGGTGATGCCCAAGAGACGGGCGGCTTCGACCTGATTATATCGGGACAACTCCAGCGCTTTGCGGACCAGGCGTTCCTCCACACCGCGATAGGCCATGCCGGACTGCGTTAGCAGCACCTCTTCCAGGCCTTCGTCGAGAGGGTCTCGCCGGGGGGCCAGCGCTTGACCAGCGGGCGGCGGCTCTTCCAGACGCAAGTCCTCAGCCGTGATCAGATAACCGCGGCAGGCCATGAGCGCTTGTTTGATGACGTTTTCCAGCTCGCGGACATTGCCCGGCCATCGATGCGCCCGCAAGCGCTCCAGCGCCTCCGCGGTGAAACCGCCAACCGGCTGCTCCAGCTCGCGACTGTCACGCGTCAGAAAATATTGCGCCAGCAGCGCGATATCCTCCTGTCGCGCGCGCAAAGGTGGGACGTGGAGGTGAATGACGTTCAGGCGATAGTAGAGGTCTTCGCGCAGCTCGCCCTTCGCCACCGCCGCCTCCAGATTCTTGTTCGTGGCCGCGACGATGCGCACGTCGACGGCGATCGGCTCGCGGCCGCCCAGGCGACGGATTTCCTTTTCCTGCAGGGCCCGAAGCAGCTTCGCCTGGACTGCCAGCGGTAGCTCCCCCACTTCGTCCAGCAACAGGGTGCCCCCCGCAGCTTGCTCAAAGCACCCCGGCTTGCGCTCGATAGCGCCAGTGAACGCACCCTTTTCGTGCCCGAAGAGCTCACTTTCCAGCAGGGCCTCCGGAATGGCGGCGCAATTCAGGGCCACCCACGGCCCGATGGCGCGCAAGCTATGCTGATGGATGGCCCGGGCGACTAATTCTTTGCCCGTGCCGCTCTCGCCGGAGAGCAGCACCGTCATATCCGTGGGCGCGACCCGACCGATCATTTTATACAAATCCTGCATGGCCGGGCTGCGGCCTAGCAAGGATGGCTGTTCCGACGTGTCCGGCAGCGGGCCGATGTCGACTTGATGCGTCAGAGCCCGTAACTGCAGGGCCTTGATCATGAGCGCCCGTAGGGCGCTGATCTCGACCGGCTTGAGCAGGTAATCATAGGCCCCGAGTTTCATCGCTGTAATGGCGGTCTCCGTCGTCCCATAGGCGGTGAGCAAGACCACCGGCACGTCACGATCCATACCCTTGATGCGCTCCAGAGTTTCCAAACCGCCGATGCCCGGCAGCTTGACATCCAGCAGGATGAGATAGGGTTTCTCGGCCGCCACCTTCTGCAAAGCCTCCTCGCCGGAAAAGGCGCTGATGATCCGGAACGCCCCCCCAAGCGCCCGCTGAAGCGAGTAGTGCACATTGCGCTCATCATCGACGACCAAGATCTTTTTCATGCGTCGTTTCGGCCCTCAGGGGCAATTCGATGCGCACCATCGTCCCCTCCCCTGGCTGCGACGTCACGCGGATGCGCCCGCGGTGCCCCTCGATGATGCGGCGGGCGATCGACAGCCCCAGGCCAATCCCTTTGGGCTTGGTGGTGAAAAAGGGCGTAAAGAGCTGGGCCTGCACCTCGGGAGAGATGCCCGCTCCCTGGTCCCGGACAATCGTCGTGATCGTCGTCTCATCGGCATGGATGCTCACGTCGACCACGCCGCCGGAACCCATAGCCTGGAGAGCATTCAGGAGCACATTCAGCAACACCTGCTTCATTTGCGGCCCATCCACCCATACCACAGGCAACTGGCGAGCCCAGTGCTTCCGCAGCGAAATCCCGCGATGCTTGGCCTCCGCGCTCACCAGTAGGAGCGTTTCCTCCAAGATCTCCTGCAGCTTCTGGGGCTTGACCTCAGGCACTTGGGGCCGGGCCACGTCCAAACATTGCTCGACTAAGAGGGCCAGCCGCGACACCTCGTTCTGGATCACCTCCAGATCCCGCGACAGGGGGCTGGGAGGGGGGTGATCCTTCCACATGGCATAGACCAGAAGCTGCATGGTCTGGAGGGGGTTGCGCACCTCATGCGCTAATCCGGCGGCCATGCTCCCCAGCGACGCGAGTCGTTCCGACTGTCGCAGCTGCTCCTGCGTGTCGAGCATGGCCTGGTAGAGACGAGCGTTCTCGATCGCCGTCGCTGACAGGGCGGCCAGCGCCGAAAGGAATTCCACTTCCTCTGGCCTGAAGCGCCGGCGCTCCGCCGTATAGACACAGAGCACGCCGATGACCCGGGTCAGGGTTTTCAAGGGCACCGCTAAGAGCGAGCAGAGCCCCTCGGCGCGGGCTAGCTCCACGAGTTGATCGTGCGGGGCTTCACGAACATCTACCACGGCGATGGGCCTGCCGGTGCGCGCCACCTCGCCGATGAGGCTCGCCTGGATGTCCAGGGGAGGCCGCTGCGTATACGTCCGGCTGGCGCCATAGGTGGCTCTGAGGCGCAGGCTGTGCTCGACTTCGTCGATGAGCATCACTGAGCAGATCTTCGCCCGCATGAGACGGGCGGCCTGGCGTGTGACGCGCCGCAGCACTTCATCCGGCTCGAGGCTCGCGGCGATCTCTTGGCCTACCTCGATGAGGGTGCGGAGGACTTGTTTCTGTCGGTCAAGGTCGCGTGCGCATGCGGCGTGGTGCAGGGCATGTGCCCCGATGTCGGCCAACGTCTCCAGAAAGGCTCGCTTGGGCGGCTGCATCCACTCATCTGCCAAGCCCCGCAACGCCAGGACGCCGAGCACGTCCCCCCGAGCGAACAATGGCAGCAGCAGGGCGGTCATGGCATCCAACGGTGCATGCACCACCCTCCCTTCCCGTATCGCATCGACCCATGGCAGATCGTCAGCCGAGATCTCTGCCCCTTCCACTGCCGATATCTTCTGACCTGCACCGACGCAGAAGCGGAGCGCCCTGCGGTCGCGCTCCAAGAGCAGGATCTGTCCGCCGCAGCCTCCCGTCACCGCCAGCGCCTCATAGAGGAGGGTGCGGAGGAGAGAGGAGTAGTCTGCACCGCCCGCCAGCAGACGATTGAGGCGGTACACAACATCGAGCTCACGTCCCCCCTGATCCACTGTTCTCTCCCCCTTCTCCCCTGTATCAGCTGGCCGGATGGCTGGAATCCAGAGGGCAGCCCTCCACCCGGTGGAGTCTATGGACTGGGGGAGCAAAGCCTGTGCCACAACGGTCGCCGCGTTGGCATCGCACCCGATACATGGTCCGAATGGCACATATAGTAGGGTGCGCAGGCGTTGTGATGGCGGTGTCTACAATGGCAGATGGGACGGAGGGGGTCGAAAAGCAGGATTGTCACGCCGCATTCGAGCGAAATTTGCCTAAGTTTTGGGCACGCTGGGATCGGGATCCGCCCACGTCTGCATCCACGGGATGCCTCGAGCGCGTGCGATGAGCCAGCGATAACCGGCGATGGCTCGATAGGTTGGCATGCCCGACGGTCCTATCGGCATGCCATGAAAGATTTCGAGTTTTGACGCGGCAAAGGCGTCGCACCCGCTCTTCGCCGCCGGAGAGGTCGCGGCAAACATGGCGAATCGCTTCAATGTGCGCGGTGAGGGTCGTACACCATTGATGGGGGGGTAATGACGCGCCGCAACCACTTCCAATTCCGTTCTTGGGGATTCAGCTCCGGCGATGAGGCCGGCTGAGGCTCCAGTAGCAGTCGGCCGCCCGCCTCTAAGGCCTGACCTATCAATTGCGCCACCGCTGGTCATGGCGTCGGCACCAACAAGTTGACAATGCCCTGAATCAGCTCATCGCGGCGGTCTACGGGGTGGATTTGCGGGGGTAGTACCGCACCAGCTTCTCGAGCACAGCTGGTAGGCAGTCGCAAGGCACATCCTCCATGATCTTCTCGGCCAGGCGGGCGCGTTTGCCCGTTTTGCCCCCCACGAAAATGGTGACGGCCTCCACCACCCTGCCGTCGACTCGGGTTTTGGTTCCCAGGAGGCCGATGTCGGCCACAAGATGGTTGCCGCAGCCGGCCGGACAGCCGGACCACGCCAGAGTGATGGGCTTGACCGACCCGAGCTTGCGCTCGAGCGCGCGAGCGATGTGCAGGGCCCGTTGCTTGGTCTCGATGACGGCGAGATTGCAAAACTCGATTCCGGTGCAGCTCACCAGACCACGCATGATGGCTGAAGGGTCGTAACGCAACTCCTGGAGCAGCGGCTCGGCAGTGAGCTCGCCGATGGTCCTGTCGGGCACGTGGGGCACGATAAGGTTCTGGCCCGGGGTCAGCCGGACCTCCCCGCTTCCATACCGTTCGGCCAGCCGACAGACCTCATACAGGTGCTCCGCGCTGAGGCGGCCCACCGGCACCGAGAGCCCGACGTAATTGAGCCCATGCCCTTTCTGTCGAAAGATGCCGACGTGATCGGTGCTGTGGTCGCTGCGCCTGTCGCTGCCGGCGGTCGGGAGCGACCGCCCCAGCGTCCGTTCGACTTCCGAGCGAAACTTGCCCATCCCCCATTGCTCCAGCAAAAACGCCAGCCGCGCCTTATTGCGGGCCTCACGCGGTCCGTGATCGCGGAAGGTGAGGACGATCGCCCGACACAGCTCGGCCGCTTCGTCGGGACGGACAAAAACATCCAGAGGGGAGGCAATGCGGTAGCCGCCCGAGCCCAATTTGCCGCCCACCAGCACGTTGAATCCCCGCACCTCCTCTCCCGCGCAGACCTTCGTGGCCGGCACCAGGGCCAGATCCTGGGTTTCGGTATGGGTGCAGTTCTCGCGGCAGCCGGTGATGGTGACGTTGAATTTGCGCGGCAAGTTGGTGAAGGCTTTGTCCCCCACGAACATGGCGGTGAATTGCCGGGCCACGGGGGAAGCATCGAACAGCTCCGTGGGCGTCAGCCCGGCGACCGGGCAGCCCACCACGTTGCGGATGTTGTCCATCCCGGTCTGGAGGCCGGTGAGGCCCACCTCCGTCAGCCGGCTCAAGATGGTGGGGATGTCCTCGATGCGCAACCAGCGCAGCTGCACTTGCTGGCGCGTCGTGATATCCAGGCGCCCGCGCCCGAATTCGGTCGCGATGTCGGCCAGGGCGCGGAGTTGGCACACATCGGCGATGCCGTTGGTGATACGCACCCGCAACATGAAAAATCCAGGGCTGTGCTTGCGGAAAAAGAGGCCGCTCCACTTCAGCCGCTCCAGGTCCGCCTCGGAGATGGCCTCCCAGCCCCGCTGCGCGAAGTCGGGGATCTCCTTGACGATGTCCAGGCCGTCCTTTTCGGCCTTGAGCTGCTCGATCTTGTTCATCACCTGTTCTCCTGCAGCGGCTTGCGCTAGCCACCGCTTATGGCCCGTGGACCTCCGTCCCCTCCGTCAGGCTGACAAGGGGAGGTACATGGCCCCTCCCCCTTGATGGAGGAGGGTTCAGGTGGGGGTGGTACTGGCGCTCCTTTCCCCCATCCCCACCTTCCCCCACGCCGGGGGGAAGGAGATTTGCAGTCGCCATACCTCCCCCAATCAGCCTCCGTCAGGGGGAGAGGGAGCCTGAAGCGGGGGTCTATGGCCGTCAAGCGGCAGGGGGCCGGAATCGAGCGGAGCGTGAGGTACCAGCTCGACCAGCCGTTTCACCCGGACAGCGCAGGCCTTCAGTTCGGGCTCTTTGGAGATGGGGTCGAAGGCGCCCAGGGTGAGGTTGTTGATGCACTTGTAAAAACCCCTGCTGCGTCCCCAGTGAAAGGGCACAAAACAGGTGCCGGGGGTGATCTCAGCCGTGACCCGCGCCTGTGCCACCAGCTTGCCCCGGCGCGAGGTGAGCTCCACAAAGTCTCCATCCTGGACTCCATAGCGCCGGGCGTCCTGAGGGTGGAGTTCCACGAACGGCTCGCGACAGCGCTTCAGGAGGTTTTCCACCTTGCCGGTTCGGGTCATGGTGTGCCACTGGTGCTTCACCCGGCCGGTGGTCAGGAGGAGAGGGTAGTCGCGGGAAGGACGCTCCACCGGGTCGGCGTGCTCGACGGAGAGGAAGCGGGCGCGGCCGTCGGGGGTGGGAAAGCGCCGGTCGGTGTAGAGTCGAGGCGTCCCTGGGTGGTCCGGCGCCGGGCACGGCCACTGCACCGGCCCCCGTCTGAGCCGGGCGTACGTGACGCCGGTGATGTCCATGGGTCTTCCCTGCGTGAGCCGTTTGAACTCTTCGAAGACCTCCTCGGCGCACTCGAAGGGGAAGGCCGCTTTGAACCCCAGCTCGCGGGCGAAGAGCGTCAGGATCTGCCAGTCGGGCAGGGCCTCGCCCGGGGGATCGACGAGGCGAGGCAGATAGGTGAGGGCGCGCTCGGAGTTCGTCATCACCCCCTCCTTCTCCGGCCACTGGGCGGCCGGCAGCAGCACATCCGCAAAGCGCGTGGTATCGGTGGGGTGGTAGGCGTCCTGCGCCACCACCAGCTCCGCCTGCCGCAGCCCCTTTTCCACCAGGTCGAGGTCGGGCATCGACACGGCGGGGTTGGTACACAGGATCCAGACGGCTTTGACCTTCCCTGCCGCCAGCGCATGGAACAGCTCCACCGCCGAATAGCCGGGCCTGGGGGAGAGATGCTCCGGCGGCACCCCCCAGAGGGTGGCCACCTCGGCCCGATGCTGGGGATCCAGAACCGATCGATAGCCTGGCAGCAGGTGGGCGAGGCCTCCCACTTCGCGGCCACCCATGGCGTTGGGTTGACCCGTGAGGGAGAACGGCCCGGCCCCCGGCCTCCCGATCTGCCCCGTGGCTAGGTGGAGGTTGATGAGGGCGTTGTTCTTGTGCACGCCCACCGTGCTCTGGTTCAGGCCCATGCTCCAGAGGCTGATGGCGGCGCGGGCGCGCCCGAACAGGCGTGCCGCTTCCCGCATGCGCGACGCGTTCAGCCCGCAGACCTCTTGCACAACCTCGGGCGTGTAGCGCGCGAGCGTCTCGCGCAGCTCCTCCCATCCCCGCGTATGCGCGCGGATGAAGGCTTGGTCCAGCAGCTGCTCTTCGACCAGCACCGCCAGCATGGCATTCAGCAGGGCGATATCGGCGCCGGGACGGACCGGCAAGTGGAGGTCCGCGATATCCGCGGTCTCCGTCCGTCGGGGGTCCACGACGATGATCTTGACCTCGTCTGGTGCCTGCTCCTTGCGGCGTTTGATGCGGCGAAAGGTGATGGGATGACACGCCGCAGTGTTGCTGCCGATGATGAACAAGCAGTCGGCCAGCTCGATATCGGCGTAGGCCGTGGGCGGACCGTCCGAACCCAGGGACGTGTTGTAGCCGGCCACGGCGCTGGCCATGCACAGGCGGGAGTTCGCGTCGAAGTTGTTGGTACCGAGAAACCCTTTAGCCAGCTTGTTGGCCACATAGTAATCTTCGGTGAGCAATTGGCCAGACCCATAGAACGCGACGGTGTCCGGACCGTACTCGGCGATAAGGGCCCGGAACGCCCGCGCGATGGTCTTGAGCGCCCACGGCCAGGGCGCGCGCGTCAGCGGCTGGTCGCGCCGGAAGCGCAGCTGTGGGTAGAGGAGGCGGTCGGGGGTCGTGAGGGCACGGGGCAACATGATCGCTTTCGCACAGACATCCCCGAAGTTGGCGGGATGCTCGGGGTCCCCCTTCACCCGTACGGCCTGGCCGTCCTGGATTTGCACTAGCAAGCCACAGCCCACGCCGCAATACGGGCATTGGGTCCGGCCCCAGCGCTCCCCCGTGCAGACCTTGGAATTCGGCATGCGCATCACTCCCTGGTTGTGCTTCAATCCGCCTGTGCCCGGGCATCCGCCGGCTCCAGGCTTCGCAGCCAACGCGCGCGCCAGCCGGTTTGCAGGATGCGCAGCACCAGCAGGCAATAGCAGGCTATGCCGGCGAAGAGGAAAAATCCCGGGCCATAGCTCCCTGTCATCTCCTTGAGGATGCCCAGGAAAGTCGGGAGCAAAAAGCCGCCCAGCCCGCCCGCCGCCCCGACGATCCCCGTCACCACCCCGATTTCATCCCGGAACCGTTGCGGCACCAGTTGAAACACGGCGCCATTGCCCATCCCCAGGCCCGACATGGCCAAGAAGAGGAGGACGGTGACGAGGGCCAGCGGCGGCAGCCAGCCGACCCCGAGCAGCAGGCCCCCGACGGCGCCGAAGAGGGCTTTCAGCATGCGGACCCCCCCGAAGCGATCGGCCAGGGCGCCGCCCAGGGGTCGGAACAGGCTGCCGGCGAAGACGCACAGGGCGGTGAAGTTGCCGGCCATCACTTTCGAGAGCCCGTACTGATCGTGGAAGAAGATGCCTAAAAAGCTCGCCAGGCCCACGAAGCCGCCGAAGGTCACGCTGTACAGCCCGCTGAACCACCACGTATCCGCCTCTCGCAACACACCCAAATAGGCGCGCCATGGCTGGGGGGACGGTTGCAACGGGCTCTCTCGGGCCAGAGCCAGATACACCCCCAACGTCAGCAGCACCGGGATCAGGGCGAGCCCAAACACGCCATGCCACCCCACGGCCTCGGCCAGCCGGGGCGCGAACAGGGATGCCAGCACGGTCCCGCTATTGCCGGCTGCGGCGATCCCCATCGCCAGCCCCTGATGCTCTGGGGGGTACCAGCGGCTGGCCAACGGGAGCGCGACGGCGAAACTCCCCCCGGCAACGCCCAGCAGCAGTCCCAGCGCCATCAGTTGCGGTAGGTCGTGGCCGAGGCGCCAGCCCCAGAGGAGCGGGAGCACGACGATGCATTGTGCGATGGCCCCCGTCTTCTTGGGACCGATACGATCGGTGAGCACGCCCATCGGGATGCGGACGAGCGCCCCGCCCAACAGGGGGATGGCCACGAGCAAACCTTTCTGGCCGGCCGTCAAGCCAAAATCCCGGGCGATGTAGACGCCTAGTGCGCCGATGAGCACCCAGACCATGAAGCTGATGTCGAAGTACAAAAAGGCGCTCAACAGCGTGGGCGGGTGTCCTGCACGCAAGAAATGGCGCAGATGCATGGGCTCAAGGCCTCCGTGCACGGATGGCATGGGTATATCTTCGCCTCCTGGATCGAACGCGGTGGACCTGAGAGGGAAGGACGGGCGGATGAGCGATGAGCGGCAGGCCAGATGCCTCGATCAGGCGCTCGTAGAGGGCCTTTCGGCCCGCTGGGGTGATCTCCCGGCGGCGAAGCGCCGTCCGTAGTCGGCCGAGGAGGCCCGCCAACTCGCCATACTCGGGCCCGATCAGCACTTCGAGCCCCTGACGCAGGCGCTTGGCCAGGGTGGGGCTCCTCCCTCCGGTCGAGATGGCGATCTGGACGTCGCCGCGGCGGAGCACGGACGGAGCGATGAAATCGCACAGCTCAGGCGTATCCACAATGTTTACCGGGATGCCGCGCTGACGGGCGGCCATCGCGATGCGCCCGTTTACCTCTGCGTCATCTGTCGCCCCGATGACGAGCGCGCATCCCGCTACATCCTCATGGTGAAAGCTGCGTCGGACGTGAGCAATGACCCCCTTGTCGACCAAACCGTACAGGGTGGCTGTCAGCGTTGGGCTCACGACTATGACGGAGGCCCTGGCCTCGAGGAGTCCCTGCACTTTACGCTCGGCCACCATCCCGCCGCCCACCACCAGGCAGGCTTTCGCGTTGAGGTTCAGGAAGAGCGGATAGTAAGCTGACACGTTCTCCTCCTCAGCAGGCCTCCGTTGCACGCAGCGACCCTCCCGCGATGCTCTCGGCTATGTATGACAGCGATGGCTCGCGTCCTTGCGAGCGTAGCGAAGCGATCTCACACGATGGTATGCAACATGATTACGGCGCATGGGTCGATGTCGCTGGGTGGGCAGAGGTGCAAGCCTGGTGCCAGAGGGTTTAGCGGGGGATGGCAGATGGCTAAATCACGGCGGGGTCGAAAAGATCAAGGACTGTTGGCGGTAGAGCAGCGGTTTGGGAAAGGATCGTCCCGTACCTGTCCTGTTGCTTCAGCCACAATTCGGTAACAGATTGCGCATCTGGCAACACTCGGGGTCTTCGCCATTGGCGAGGGATGTATGGCGAATGGTCAGCGGAGGTAGTGTGCGGTCTGTGACCCCGTATGAGACGTGGCGAGTTATACCGCAGACATGGCGTCGACGTGGTCGCTCAGTGCCTTAGAGTGTGTGCGACAACGCATGGGAGCTGATCCAGCCTGGGGTGCCGACAGCCACACCAGGGGGCCGGCCCGAGACGGACCCCCAGCGGAAGATCCTACATGGCATCTGCTATAGCGTGCGCGGCGGCTGTGCGTGGCGCCTGATGCCCCATGACTTGCCGCCGTGGCCGATCGTCTCCCAGGACTTTTGGCGTGGGCAGCAAGATGGCCCCCGGCCGTAGATGCAGGATCGGCTGCGCGGCGAGGGGCGCGTGGCCGCTGGGAAGCGACGCCAACCCAGGGCTGGGATCATGGTTGCTAGCCCGAGGTCTCACATGTCGGCGCCAGTGCAATCCATATAAGCTGGAGGCACGAGGACGATCCTGCGAGCGAATGATGCTGGGCCTGATAAGGGCCATCCGGCCAGATTGGCATGCTCCATTCGCCATACCGTTTGTCCCATCAGGCTTCGAGCAGTCGAGCGCCAGGATGTACGCCTTCAAGGGATCTTCGCCAGTCAGGCTAGAGAGGGTCAGCAGATCAGTGTCGCTGTTAAGCCATGTGCCACAGGCCAGGCTTGCCCACACGCTGAGAAGTCTCTATAATCCCGCCCGGTTCATCACTCCTGACACTTCCTACAGCATGGAGCAGCTATGAACACCAAGCCGTTCACAGTCTATGTCATTCAAGGGCGCAATCCGCGGGATTATAGCGATTGTCAAGCCGCCTTGGCGGCGGTGCCAGCCCGTCTGGAGACGGTGCCATTCCTCAAAGACGAAGCCGACATCATTACGCGGACGCAGGACGCCGACGCCTTGATCGTGTCGTCATCGCCCATCACGCGTCGCGTCATGAGCGCCTTGAGGCAGCTCAAGGTGGTCGTTCGCACCGGAGTCGGCTACGACGTTATCGACGTCCCCGCCGCGACGGAGCTCGGCATCGTCGTGGTCAATATCCCCGATCTGTGGGTGCGTGAGGTGGCCAACCACGCCCTCGCCCTCCTGTTAGCCTGGAACCGCAAGATCATCACGCTGAATCAAGAAGTGAAATCGGGGGTCTGGCAGTCGCGGGTGCCCGGCCCCAGCACCGGATCGCTGCACGGCGAGACAGTGGGCATCGTCGGCTTCGGCAACATCGGTCGCGCTTTTGCGCGGCGGGTGTCGGCCCTGGAGACACAGGTCATCGCCTACGATCCCTATGTCGAAGACGCCCAATTCGCGGCGTTGGGGGTGGAGCGGGTACGATCCCTCGGAGAACTGGCAGCACGCGCCGATTATGTGTCGGTTCACACGCTGTTGAACGCCGAAACCCGCCATCTCATCGATGAGGTCTTCCTGCGACAGATGAAGCCTACAGCTTGCCTCATCAACACCTCTCGTGGTCCGGTCGTCGACGAGCAGGCGTTGATTCGGGCGTTACAGGAGGGTTGGATCGCTGGGGCGGCGCTCGACGTCCGGGAACCGGAGCCACCAGCCCCCGATAGCCCCCTATGCCAGATGGACAACGTCATCCTCACCCCCCATGCGGCTTATTATTCGACCCCGGCGGTGGCGCAAGTGCCGCGGCGCTGCGGCGAAGAGGTGGCGCGGGCGTTGACCGGCCAACGCCCGCTGCACGTGGTCAACCCCGAAGTTTACGCCGCCGTGCGTCAGCCGATACCCCATTGAGGCCATGAGGGGAGCGCCCGATAGCGTATCAGAGTCGTCGTCCCCCATGTCGTAGTAGGGCGGGTTCATGAAGGGTGTGCGTTACTTTTTGCTACCCTTGCGCTGAGCCGATGCCCGCTGCCTGCAGGGAAGAGTGAGGGCGGCCGGGCTTGTTCAGGTGGGCGGGCTGCCCTCACCCCAGCCCTCTCCCGTAGGGGGGAGCGGGCGAGGCGCGAGCCCTGGCACGATGACGTAACGTGCCGACACCCAGCCGCAGACGGGGGCGTCCTTGACACCATCGTCGCTAGGTGATAAAGTCAGTAAGTCTTTACTTACTTTGCCCACGGCGGGAGATATCATGAGCGCACGGCTGACAGGAGAAGAGAGACGTCGCGTCATCATCGACGCCGCCCTCACCCTCTTTGCGCAGAAGGGCTACCGCGGCACGACGACCAAGGAGATCGCCCAGGCCGCTGGCTGTAGCGAAGCGACGATCTTCAAGCATTTTATGACCAAGGATGAGCTCTATTCGGCCATTCTCGAGTCCAAAGCCAGCATCGAGGAAACCGTAGCCAGGGCCGCCCAAGCGGCCGCTAAGAAAGATGACGCCGGGGTGTTTTGCGCCGTGGGGCGGGAAGCCTTGCTTCGCACCGAGGAAGATCCTTCGCTGATGCGTCTCTTGCTGTTCAGCGCCCTGGAGGGTCACGAGCTGTCGCACCTATTTTACGAGTCGAAGGTCAGACGACTGCACGAATTCTTGAGCGACTATATCGCGCAGCGCATCGCCGATGGGGCTTTTCGATCGATGAATCCGTTAATAGCCGCCCGCGGATTCGTGGGGATGATCGTGCATTATCTCCTGATCCACGAGATCTTTGGGGTCAAGCGAGAGGCTGGCGTTTTACCGGAACAGGTCGTCCAGATGTTCGTGACGTTGTTCTTGGACGGCATCAGGCGGTGAAGTCAGCGCATGGCTTGGGTGGTCAAGGTCATCGGGAAAGACGGCGACCACCAACCAGCGGTCATGACGACCGGTCTGCCCCTCATGCGATGGACAGAGAAGGGAAGTCGTAACGTGCAATCGCTGCGCCCGGAAGGCAAGCGTTCGATGGTCAGGAGTCTCCTAGTCCTGGCCATGGTGGTCTTGCTGCTCACCAGCTGCGAAAGCGACTATCCCGCGACGGGAGCGGCCCAGCAGAACGAGCAAGGCGGCACTCCACCGCGGCCAGTCCGCCTCGTCGCCGCGGTGGCGGACACGGTGCCACGCGGCACGGTCGTCACCGGCACCCTCGCAGCCGAGGATCAAGTCGTCCTGAGCTTTAAAGTGGCCGGACGTCTGAGCGGCATCAGCGTCGACCTCGGGAGCCGCGTCCGCAAAGGGCAGCGGCTCGCCCACCTCGACCCGACCGATTTTCGACTGCGCGTGCAGCAGGCGGAGGCCGCCCTCCAGCAAGCACGGGCGCGTCTCGGACTTCCCCTGAATGGCACGGATGATCGCGTCGAACCCGAGCGCACCCCGCTGGTGCGCCAAGCGCGTGCCATGTTCGATGAGGCCAAGCGGACCCACGACCGCATGGACACGCTCTGGGAGCGGCAGCTCATCTCACGGGCTGAATTGGATGCCGCGGCAGCCAACCTGCAAGTGGCCGAGGGGCGCTATCAAGATGCCATCGAAGAGGTGCGGATTCGCCAGGCCGTCCTTGCTGAGCGCCGGTCTGAACTCAAAATCGCTCGCCAGCAGCTCATCGATAGCGAACTGTTGGCGCCATCGGACGGGGCGGTCCGTCAACGCCATGCCTCCGTCGGCGAATATCTGGCGGCGGGGACGCCGATCATCACGATGGTGCGCATCCATCCCCTCCGGCTGCGCCTAGCGGTGCCGGAGCGCGTCGCCCCCAGTATCCGCATCGGCCAACCAGTCAACGTCAAGGTTGAGGGCGACCACAACATCTATCGCGGACAGGTGGCGCGGCTAAGCCCAGCCATCAACGAAGAGGATCGCACCTTATTGATCGAGGCCGAGGTGTCGAACGAAGATGGCCGCCTGCGGCCAGGCGCCTTCGCCGAAGCGGAAATCGTCATCGACCCTGGGGAGCCTGCCGTCTTGGTGCCCGCCTCAGCGATCGTGACGTTCGCCGGCCTCGAAAAGGTGCTCACCGTTCAAGACGGCATGAGCGTGGAAAAGCGGGTGCAAACCGGTCGCCGCTTCGGGGATCGGGTGGAAATCGTCAGCGGCCTTGAGCCCGACGAACAGGTAGTGGCAGAGCCAGGCAATCTGGTCGCCGGCCAGCCAGTCACGGTCATGCCTTGACCATCATTCCGAGCATGCGTAAGAGATGTCCTCAAGGTTCAGGCAATCCTCGGCGCTCATCATTGCACGCTGGCCCAGGGGGATCTGATGCAAAAGCTCGCTGAAGTGTGTATCCGCCGCCCCGTGTTCGCTGCGATGATCATCTTAGCGCTAGTTGTGGCCGGCGCGGCCAGCTATTTCCGGCTGGGCGTCGACCGCTTTCCGTCGGTCGATCTTCCGACGCTGTCCGTCCGCACGCTGTTGCCAGGCGCATCGCCAGAGGAGGTCGAGGCCGAGGTCGCCCAGCGCCTTGAGGAAGCCATCAATGCGGTTGAAGGCATCGAAGAGATGCGTTCCATCACCGGCCAGGGCAGCTCGATCATCATCGTGACGTTTAACCTCGACCGCGACATCGACGTGGCAGCGCAGGACGTGCGCGATCGCGTCGCCAGCGTCCTGCGCGATCTTCCCGCAGGGACCGAAGCGCCGATCATCCGGAAGTCCGACAACGACGCCTCGCCGGTGCTGACCGTCGCCCTGTCAGGCAACCGGCCCATCCGCGAGTTGACCGAACTGGCCGATAAAGTCGCGAAAGTACGGCTGGAGCGTGCCTCAGGCGTGGGCGAGGTGACCATCGTCGGCGGCCTGGAGCGCGCCATCAATGTGTGGGTCGACGCCAACCGTTTGGCGGCGTATCGGCTGCCGATCACCGCCGTGCGTGACGCCATTGCCAGCCAGAACGTCAACGTACCGGGGGGCAACGTCACGGCAGGCATTCACGAGCAGATGCTGCGCACCGTCGGCCGCATCGCCGATCCCAAGGCGTTCAATGATTTGGTGATCGCCAAGGTGAACGGCACGCCGATTCGCGTGCGCGACATCGGCTGGGCCGAGGACGGCACCAAGGAGCAGCGCTCGGTGTCGCGGTTGAACGACGTGCCAACGGTGTTGCTGGAGGTCCGGCGCCAGTCAGGGACCAGCACGGTGGCCGTCATCGAAGCGGCGAAAAAGAGTTTGCAGCAAGTCGCCGCCCAACTGCCCCAGGACGTCAGGCTGGAGGTCATTCAAGACCAATCCCGTTACATCTATGCGGCGCTGCACGAGATCGACGTCCACCTGATCCTCGGCAGCATCCTCGCCTGCCTGGTGGTCTTGGCCTTCATGCGCAGCTGGCGTTCGACCGTGATCGCGGCCGTAGCCATCCCGGCCTCGGTGATCTCGAGCTTCGCCATGATGTGGGCGTTGGGCTTCACCCTGAACAGCGTCACCATGCTGGCGCTGGTGTTGATGATCGGCATCATCATCGACGACGCCATCGTCGTGCTGGAGAACATCTTCCGCTTCGTCGAGGAAAAGCAGATGCGGCCGTTCGAGGCGGCGCGCGAGGCGACGGCCGACATCGGCTTGGCGGTGATGGCGACGACCCTCAGCCTGGTGGTGGTCTTCGTCCCGGTCTCCTTTATGTCCAGCGTCTCAGGCCGTTTTCTCTATCAATTCGGCCTCACCGCCGGTGTCTCGGTGATGGTTAGCCTGCTGGTGTCGTTCACCCTCACCCCGATGATGAGTGCCAGGTTACTGCGGGTGGAGGATGTCGCCGCTGGCAGTGGTCACGGCGGCCTTGGGTCGCGGCGGGGATTCTACGCCTGGATCGATCGCGGTTATACCTGGCTGCTGGCGCTGGCCATGCGGCACCGCGTCGCCGTAGTCATCCTGGCACTCGGCACCATCCTGTCAGCCATTCCGCTGTATAGCGTGGTGCGGCAAGATTACATCCCCACCGATGTGGACGAGGCCGAGTTCGAGGTCCGCGTTACGGCGCCGCAGCACACCAGCCTGGCGGCCATGGACGAAGTCATGCGCACACTGGCGTCCGAAATGCTCAACACGCCGGGGGTGCGACTGGTCTTGGCTTCGGCCGGTGGGAGCTTCCTCGGCAGCGTCAACGAGGGGCGGGCTTACGTGCGCATCGCCCCGCATGAGGAGCGCACGTTTTCGTTGGCTCGCCTATGGCATGGACTGCTCGAAGGCGATCCACTGCAGGCCTGGCGCGGCAACTATACGCAACGCGACGTCATGCAGGAAGTCCGGCGCCGATTCAAAAAATACCCGGAGCTGCGCACGTCGGTGCGCAACATCCCATCGTTTAACACGGGGGGAGGCAGCTTCGAAATCGACTTCGTGATCCGCGGCCCCGACCTGGTGGCCTTATCCGACTATGCCGAGCGACTGCGGGCGCGCGCCGGCGAGCTCGGCATCGTGGATGCCGATACCACCCTGAAGTTGAACAAGCCTGAGCTACGTGTGGAGATCGATCGCGCTCGCGCCGCCGATCTAGGTGTGTCGATGCGGGATATCGGTACCGCCTTGCGCGTGATGGTCGGCGGCGATGAAGAGGTGTCGCGCTTCCTGGACCCAGCGGTCAACGATGAATACGATGTACAACTCCGCCTGACCGACGGCGATCGCAACGACCCGAACACGATCTCACACCTGTTTGTCCCACGGCAAGGGGGTGGATTGGCTCGGTTGGATAATCTGGTGCAGATTACTCCAGCGCTGACCGCCTCGCGCATCGACCGCTCGGACCGCCAGCGTGAGTCGCGGCTGCGGGCAGCCGTCGCCCCGGGCTATGGTCTGGCGGACCGACTGCAAGCCTTGCACGCTGCGGCCGCCGAGCTGAACATGCCGGCGGCCTATACGACGGCAGTCTCAGGGCGCGGGCGGGAGATGGAACGGACCCTGAAAGAGTTTGTGTGGGCGTTCCTGCTCTCCGTCATCTTCATGTATATGATCCTCGCCTCGCAGTTCGAGAGTTTGATCCACCCGATCACCATCCTGATTTCGCTGCCGCTCTCCGTGCCGTTTGCCTTATTGTCACTCTGGCTCACTGGGAACTCACTCAACCTGTACTCGATTCTCGGGGTCTTGGTGCTCTTCGGCGTGGTGAAGAAGAATTCCATCCTGCAGATTGATCATATGATCAACCTGCGCGCCGCCGGGATGGAGCCGATGGCGGCGGTGATGCAGGGTAACCGCGACCGTCTGCGCCCTATCCTCATGACCACTCTGGCGCTGGTGGCCGGCATGCTGCCGCTGGCCCTGGGCTCTGGACCGGGGGCGGAGGAGCGCCGGGCCATCGCCGTCGTCGTCATCGGGGGACAGAGCCTCTGCCTGCTCTTGACGTTGCTGGCCACGCCCGTGGTGTATTCGCTGCTGGATGACCTCCAGCACCGCCGCAGCGCCGACAAGGAGCGAACGCCGTTGGAGCGGCTGCGCTGGCTGCTGACCTGGGGCTTCCGGCGTGGTCACGCAGACTGACCCTATAGCGGTGTTCAGAACAGCGTCCGACAGGTGACCACGGTTAACGCTCTTCATGTCGCTGTCCGGCCCTCATATCGCCTTCTTCCGCTCTCAGAGTTAGGCTTGTCGTCCCCGCTCCCACTGGGGGAGGGAGAGGGTGAGGGGAGTCAAGCCGCTCGACCATGCCCAACCGCCCTCACCCCGGCCCTCTCCCGAGGGGAGAGGGGGAATAGTGTAGGTCACGGATTAAGCTCAGGCTTCGTATATCTCAGAGGGGGTGCTCATGAACCGCCTGCGGAACATCGGCTGCCTCCTTGGCGTGCTCTGGCTTAGCCTCGGCGTCGGCCAGCTGTGGGGCCAGGCAGATCCCACCCAGGAAACGCTGCGAGAACACATCGAACGGCTCAGAACCCTGCACACCTTGACGGTCGGCCAAGCTCGTATCGCTTCGGTCATCGTCTTGCCAGCCCTGTACGAGCGCCGCAACTTCCGCTTGCTGTGGACCGACCCCGACACGGTCGAACAACTCCTGAACGCCATTCGTGACAGCGACCAAGAGGGGCTTGACCGGCGTGATTATCACTGGTCAGCCTTGCAGCAGTTACGGACACAGCTCGGCATGGGTGCGGCATCGGGCCCTGAGGCCGTGGTGCATTTCGATCTGTTGCTGACGGATAGCCTGATCCGGCTGGGTTATCATCTTCTGTTCGGCAAAGTCGATCCCGAAGCGCTGGATGCCAACTGGAACCTCGCCCGCGACATCGGCGATCTGGACCCTGTCGCGGCTATTCAGGAGGCCGTCGAAGCCAAGGCGGTGACCGGCTTACTCGCCGATGTCACACCTAAGCATGTGTTTTACCAGCGACTGAAGGCGGCCCTCGCGCAGTATCGGGCGCTTCAAGCGGCTGGCGGCTGGCAGCCGGTGCCAGCGGGGCCGACGCTGAAACAGGGGATGGTGGATCCGCGGGTGACTGCTCTGCGCCAACGGCTGAGGGTGACTGGTGACCTGCAGGAAGAGCTCGCCGCCGCGCCGATGGTCTTCGACGCCGACCTCGAAGAGGCGGTCAAGCGTTTTCAACGTCGGCATGGTCTCGAGGCCGACGGAGCAGTAGGTCGTGCCACCCTGGAGGCGCTCAACGTGCCGGTCGACGCCCGCATCGACCAGATCCGCGTCAATCTCGAGCGCTCACGCTGGGTCTTGCATCAGATTCATGGAAACTTCGTGGTCGTTGACATCGCCGGGTTCCAAGTTTTCTACGTGCAGGATGATCACGTGATATGGAAGGCACGGGCCGTAGTGGGGCTACCCTATCGCAAGACACCGATCTTCAAATCGACGCTGACGTATATCGTGCTGAACCCGACTTGGACCGTACCGCCGAGCATTCTGGCGCACGATATCCTGCCAGCGGTGAGGCGCGACCGCAGCTATCTGCAGAAGCGCAACCTCAAGGTGATCGATCGCAGCGGCAAGGTCGTCGACCCGCGCACCGTGAACTGGGTGAGGTATCAGGCCCAAAATTTCCCCTACCAACTGCGCCAGGAGCCCGGACCGAATAATGCTCTGGGCCGCATCAAGTTTATGTTTCCCAACCCACACTTGGTCTATCTCCATGATACGCCAAGCCGAGAGTTGTTCGACCGACCCGAGCGAGCCTTCAGCTCGGGATGCATCCGGGTGGAAAATCCCTTTGAACTGGCGGAGCTCCTGCTCAACGACCCCATCAACTGGAGTCGGGATGCCCTCTTGGAGGCAGCGGCATCAAACGTCACCCAGACGGTGTTTCTGCCGGTCCCGGTCCCGGTGCTGCTGCTGTATTGGACCGTTGACGTCAGCCAAGAGGGCATCGTCACGTTTAAGCCCGACGTGTACGAGCGCGACAAGGCCGTACTGGCGGGTTTGCGCGGGGAATTCACGTTCCGTAAGCGGCCGATTTTACGCGATCGCCTCCCGGGCGTGGAGCGGCCATGAGGCTCATGATCTCGATGTCGTCTGATTTCCCTTGACACGGCGCTGTCCATAGCCTATTCACAAACCACTTGGCGTAGACCCTTCCCTGGACGACTGCTGCTCACAGGAGGATCGCATATGGAACGTCGCGTGCCCACCAAAGATGAAGTCCTGGCATACTTGACAGAAGACCGCAATTGGGGTCGCTGGGGAAAAGACGATGAGAAGGGGGCGGTCAACCTGGTTACCGACCAGAAACGGCTGGCCGCCGCCCGGCTGGTGCGCAAAGGCCGAGCGGTGTCGTTGAGCCGAGAGTTTCCGAAGAACCCGGCACCTAACAACCCGAATCCCGCTCAACACTGGATGAAACGCATCGTACGCGGCGAAACCGGCGGTGGCGCCACCGACTACTACGGCATCGCCTACCACGGCCAGGCCTCGACCCACCTCGATGCGCTTTGCCATGTCTGGGATAGCAACGGTATGTGGAACGGCCGCAACCCCGACGAGGTGATCACCTTCGATGGCGCGATCTGGGGTTCGGTGGAACATTGGAAAGAGGGCATCATCACCCGCGGCGTCCTGCTCGACGTGCCGAAACATCGCGGCGAGCCCTTCGTCACCATGGACAAACCGGTGCACGGCTGGGAGCTAGAGGACATCGCCAAGGCCGAAGGCGTGACCATGGAGCCCGGCGACGCGCTGATCGTCTACAGCGGCCGCGACAACTGGGATAAAGTCAACCCGACGTGGGGCAGCGATCCGCGGGGGCGACCTGGTTTGCACGCTTCCTGTCTGAAGTTCATCCGCGAATCGGACTGTTGCCTCCTGGTGTGGGACATGATGGACTTCATGCCCAACGGCTACGATATCCCCTGGTCGGTGCACGGTGCCATCTTCGCCTATGGCATTGGCTTATTGGATAACGCCCTCTTGCAGCCCCTGGCCGAGGCCTGCGCCGAGGAAGGCCGTTATGAGTTCATGCTCATCGTCGCCCCATTACGTGTGGTGGGTGGCACCGGCTCGCCGGTCAATCCCATCGCCCTTTTCTGAGATACAATCGCGGAGTTTTCGCACCAGCCTCTGGTGCGATCGGCCTCGCCACCCCTCCCTCTACCGCTACTGGGCAGCCTCTCGAACTCCCTCTCCCCTTGGGAGAGGGTTGGGGTGAGGGGGGAGGGGTATAGGCGCCGGGTTAAGCTGTGGGAGGTACCTGTTATCCCCTCTCCTGGCGGGAGAAGGTGAGGGTGGTCCCAAACGCCTCTTACGAGCTTGGCCGCCCTCACCCCGGCCCTCTCCCACAGGGAGAGGGGGTAGAAACCTGATGAGTATGGGGGTGAGAGGAAAAGGCATACCTGCAGAGGGCTTAACTGGGTGCCTATGGCTGGAGGACAGGGAGAATAAGGAGGACAGTAGTATGGCCACGGCTTTCACGCTGGACCGCTCCAGCACGGCGGTCCTCTGTATGGACTATCAGCGAGACATCGTCGGCAGCTATCCGGAGGACCGGCAACGCGACCTACTGCGGCGCACGGGCACGGTGTTGACCGCGGCGCGGAACGCGGAGTTGCCGGTGATCTACGTCGTGGTACGCTTCCGCGAGGGATACCCCGAGGTGAGCGCACGCAATAAGCTGTTTCAGGGGATCAAAAGCGCCGGACGTTTGCGCGAGGGAACACCGGGGGCGGACATCCACCCGGATGTCGCCCCACGGCCGGGCGAGGTCATCGTCACCAAGCGCCGGGTCGGCGCCTTCTCGACCACCGACCTGGAAACCGTGCTGAAGGCCAAGAGCGTCACACACCTGGTGCTGATGGGCATCGCCACCAGCGGCGTGGTGCTCTCCACCGTGCGCTGGGCCGCCGATGCGGATTACGAGATCACCGTGCTGGCAGATTGCTGCGCCGACGCCGACGACGAAGTGCATCGGGTGCTGACGCAGAAGGTCTTCCCCCGACAGGCCACGGTGCTGAGCGCGGAGGAGTTTGTTCGGGGACTCGGCCAGGCCTAGAGCGGTTTGCCATGGTATGTACGACTCCCTGGATTCCCGCTTGCGCAGGAATGACCTCGTGATTGTCATGCGCGCATGGGCTGGCATCCAGTGTCTTGATCCTTTACCGCACACTAAAATGAATTCTGCTCCAGCCGGTTGGGACCATGAGTACGCTCGCCGGCAACGCTGACGGTTGGACCAGTACACCGAAGAGATTGCCGCTGCGGGCACCATGCAGTTCTGTGGCAGCAGCGGCCTCAGCCACCTCGACGGCTAACACCACAATCGGCGCCTCTTCGGCGGGGGAAATTCTGTCGCAGATCATCTCATGAGTGAGGAAACATTATGGCGACTCATCAAACCCTGAGCGGCGTGTCAGACGAAGAATTTGTCCAACGCATCGCCTCGACGCATCCGGAGCGCTTTGGTGCCAACTTCTGGGCGGTCTTTGAGGCCCATATCGCCCCCGCCTTACCGTCCGACCCTGTCATCATCGACCTCGGCTGCGGCCCTGGCCTCTTGTTGCGCGATCTCGGCATACGCTATCCACAGGCCAGACTCTACGGCTACGACGTCACGCCAGCCATGATCGCCTATGCCCAGGAACTTCCCATCAGCGGGAACAAGCCAGCGCTGGCCGTCCTTGATGTGGCGACCGCTCCGCTGCCGCATGAACCTGGCACGGTCGATCTCGTCACCATGAATTCGGTCCTGCATGTTCTCGATGAGCCATTGCCGGTGTTAGCCGAGATTCGACGCGTGCTGGCTCCTCAGGGGATTTTCCTCCTCCACGATTGGATTCGCATGCCGCTCCAGGCCTACCTGGCGTGGCGCCTCGAGCGCCAGGGGGAAGGGCCCGAGGTGTGTCGTCAGCGTGGCTTTCGCCTGTTCCCGGTGCATTGCAAGTATACCGCCGAGGACTGGCAATGGCTGCTCAACGAAGCAGGCTTTGCTATCCGCTCTCAAGCCGCGCTCCGGCCCACGCACCGGGTATTCGTCGCCACCCCGACCCCCTCTTACGCCGGGAGAGGGTGGGCGTGAGAGGGGGCTGGTTCCGCTATACGGCCACGCCGTGTACCGCTTCTTTGAACTGCCGAACGGCGTTGATGTGCTCCTGCGGCGAGCGCAACCCCGCCCCCATGGTGTTCACCGACAGATGCGTCGCGCCCAACTTCTTCCAGGCCTCGGCCTCCTGGGCCCAGTCCTCGGGGGGGCGCCCAGCGATGCTGACGCGCCCCTCGATGCCGATCGACGCAGGGTCGCGGCCGGCGTCGCGGGCATATTGATGCAGCCGTGCCATGGTCTCCTCGCCGGTGCGATCAGGGCGAAATTGCGGGAACCAGCCATCGGCGAGGCGCGCCACGCGCTGAATCACCGGCTCCGCCCGGCCTCCTAGCCAGATGGGGATCGGACGTTGCACCGGCAGCGGGTTGAGGCCGGCATGGGTGATCCGGTGCCAGCGCCCCTGGAAGTTCACGACTTCCTGCGTCCACAGCGCCCGCAGCACGGCGATCTGCTCCTCGCTGCGGCGGCCGCGGTTGTGGAAATTCTCCCCCAGCGCTTCATACTCCACGGCGTTCCAGCCGATGCCCACCCCCAGGCGCAAGCGCCCCTCACTCAATACATCGACCTCAGCCGCCTGCTTGGCTACCAAGGCCGTCTGGCGTTGCCCCAGGATGATCACGCCGCTGACGAATTGCAGCCGCCGGGTAAGCGCCGCCAGATAGCCGAAGAGCACGAACGGCTCATGGAACATATCCTTGTGGTTGTAGGGGCCATTCCAGCCGGGATGATGCTGGATGTCGGCTCCCAAGACGTGGTCATAGGCCAGCAAATGTGCATAGCCGAGCTCTTCCACCGCCTGGGCATAATCGCGGATGGCGGCCGGATCACTGCCGATTTCGAGCTGGGGAAAGACGACGCCGACTTGCATCGTTCACCTCCGTCTCTGATACGTCCATCTTACGCGGGTACCTGTTGTAGCCGCTGATACCGACACAGTTCGCCTTGGGGGGCTGATCGCCGCTAGCACCACACTGAGCCCTAGGGCTTGGCTGTCGTCGCTTGGTAGATCATCCATTCCAGCAGATTATCATCGGGGTCGCGGGCGTAGAAGCTGAGTGAGGGCACCGTGCCCCGGCCGCGACCGCCCTCGCGCGGCACCGGCCCGCTGATGATATTGACGCCGGCCTCTTCAAGCATTTTGCGGCATTCGTCTACCGTGCCCTCGAACACAAAGCAGATGTCGGTGCAGCCGGGGACGGCGGTGGGGCCACGCAGCGAGGCCGTATAGCCCTCGGGATGCACGTTGATCTTGGATTCTCCCACCTGGATGGAGAAAGTGGCCCGCTTGCCGGCGCGCCATTCCTCCTCATGGTTGATGGGGAAGCCCAAACGTTTGTAGAACGCGATCAGGCGTTCGGCGTTCGCCGTCGGCATGGCGATGTGATCGATTCCCACGGTTGGCATGCTTCTCCTCCCTTCCGAATGAGCTGATAGTGTCGCGGTGCGGCGACGAATTCTTGTCCATGCATAGGGTGGCTCCGCTGTGTGCTATCCCTAACACAGCCCCGCCCCAGATGCAAGACAGCGATTCCGGTGATACCATCCACGGTTCGGCTTCCCTCACGCTGAACCTCTTGCGGCGGTATAGTGGCCAGGGTCAGGCTCCCTCTCCCAGAGGGAGAGGGGACTTCGTGTCTCGCGCGGCCGGGCCTCAGGAGCCGAACCAGGCGTCTATGTTCCCTGAGGGAGAGCGTAACCCTTGATCCTGACGCAAGGGTGTTTTAGACTCGGGGGGCAGTTGGGCTCAAAACGCCTTGGTGAAACGGACGAAGACTCGCGATCGTGTCGTCCGGATCACGTGTATATACCACATCACGTGCCAGTCGCGCAGGAGGATGCCATGCACGTCGGCTATGGACCACTCTTTCAAAACCCCGGCAACGCCCTCCCCGACGGCGAGGTCTACCGCCAAGAGTTGCGGCTGGCGGAGATGGCCGAGCCGCTCGGATTCGATTCCATTTGGTCCGTTGAGCACCATTTCACCGACTATACGATGGTCCCCGACGTACTGCAGTTCCTGTCTTATATGGCGGCGAAGACCCAGCGCGCCAGGCTGGGCACCATGGTGGTGGTGCTGCCGTGGCACGACCCGGTACGCATCGCCGAGCAGATCTCGCTGCTCGATCACCTCTCCGGCGGCCGCCTCATCCTCGGCCTCGGCCGCGGGCTAGCGCGCGTCGAGTACGAGGGCTTTCGCGTCGATCAAAACCAAGGGCGGCAGCGTTTTTTAGAATATGCCGAGTTGGTGCTGAACGCCCTGGAGCATGGCTACATCGAGGGAGGCCACACGGTCAAACAACCACGCCGCGATATTCGGCCTTACCCGCTGCGGTCATTCCGCGGGCGCACCTACGCCGCGGCGGTGTCACCGGAGTCCATGCCGATCATGGCCAGACTTGGCTTCGGTTTGTTGATCATCCCCCAGAAGCCGTGGGATGTCGTCCAGCAAGATCTAGCGCTCTACCGCCAGGTTTACCGCGACGTGAACGGCACTGAGGCGCCGCCACCGCTGTGCGTTGGCTTCTGCGTCGTGGACGAAAACGCTGACCGCGCCGAGGAGATGGCCTACCGCTACATCGGCGGCTACTATCACACGGTCATGAAGCACTATGAGATGACCGCCGAGCACTTCGGCACGCACCAGGGCTACGAGTTCTATCGCAAGGTCACCCAGTACATCGGGCGCCACGGCAAGGAGGGGGCGGCGCGCGACTTCGCTCGCCTGATGCCCTGGGGCACGCCGGCGCAGGTGCTGGAGAAACTGGCGGCCATCCGCGAGGTGGTCGGCATGAGCGCGCTGATCTGCCATTTCAGCTTCGCCGGCATGCCATACGACGAGGCCGAGCGCAGCCTGCGCTGCTTCGTCCGACACGTCTTACCGGAGCTCCAGCGTTGGGAAGCCCCACCGTTGGTCGAGCCGACACCGTTGTCCACGCCCGTCCCAGTCCCGTGATACGATAGCCACCGTCAACCCGTCGGCTGCCGCGCCTCTCCAGTGGGCGGCGAGGGCTTGAATCAGCGCCATAGCCTGTGGCATGTAAGCCATCCCCGGGGGATCAGCCTAGTGTTGGAGGCATACCGCGGCACGCATCGATCTTCTGAATCGAGTCGATAGAGGAGGGGAATGCCGCACGCTGTGGGTAGCCATCCGCGTCCGGCAGTCTGAAACGCTATGGCGGTCATGGCCCCCCATGCCGCGGTCAGTACCAGTGCCCACACAAGGGACCTTCTTGGCCATGCGGTCATGTCCCCCCATCGGGAGAGGGTCAGGGTGCGGGGGGAGAGGGACGAATGACGTGATGGGTCTTATCAAAGGTATCATCCCGGTCTTTATCGGCGTTGCGATCGGCCAGGCGACGGTTCGGATCAGGGCCTTTTCCTCGCCCCAGGCGACATTCTCCGCCAGGCGCGCGAGATGACCGATGAGAAGCTTTATGCTGTCCTCAGCGGCCCCCAACTGCAGGCCTTTCGCCACTGGCAGGAGACACACTTTGGAGTGCCGGGGATGGTCTCTCGATAGGATGAGGCGGCGGTGACGCTGGACACCCTCAAGAGTGGTCATTCTGCTTAGTGAACTAGGGTAAGCTCAACCATCAACGACTGAACACGTTCGCATATGCCTACTTTCGAGACTAGATCACGGCCAAGTCGGTTGCAGTAAGAGATGGTAGACTAGGAACCGACCTGCAGCCGATGGTTGTGCAGGAGTTGCAAAGCAAACTGAAGCTCGTCCCCGACGGCAAGCCGCCCTACGACATGTTCGTGCACTGGAAGCCCATCCACAAGCAGCCTCTTGGCTGGAATCGAGACTTCAACGATGGCGTCCGAGTCAACATCCGTCCATTCGTCATGGCCAATGGGCTGCGGAAGCCGCCGAACATCAAGTGGACGAAGGATCGCGGCAAAGAGCCTGAGCGCGCCCAAGACCAGTTCCCATGGTTCTGGGAGAATGGCACATTCAAGGGCGATCGCATCAACGATGTCCACTGACCAACGCCCAGAAACGTGCAACCCGCGAGAGGTTAGCCCACGAATAAGCTGGGCTCGATGCTTATGAGAGCTGGGGGACACTGGGGCACACAGGGACCATAGAGGTTATATTACTGGATGCGAGCCATAGCCCTGTGGGGGCGATCGATGACTATCAGGTGGCAGGCTCACATCGAGGAAAGTAAAGAGGTGATGATAGGGCAGGTGAGAGGAGAAATTCATGGCCAAGTTGGCTGAAATGCATTAGGATTGACCCAGACCAGCGTGGGGTGTCCAAGCATTCATGACATGCGCATCCGCGTGACCGATGTGCTCGACCTCCTTGCCAACGGCCTAACTGCCGCGCAGGTGCTGGAATAGTTGCCCGATCTCGAACCAGAGGACATTCTTGCCTGTCTCCGGTTTGCAGGCCAGCGGCTGAACCATCCGGTGGTGGTGGCGTGATGCGACCGTAAAGCTTATATGGCTCCCTTTCGAGCCGTGGCACTGTGGAGGCTCATCGATAACCATCACGTAGCAAGATTACATCGAGAGGCGCAAAGAAGTGATGATGGGCAAGCCAGTGTTCAGGGGTACACGGTTGCCCGTTGAACAGGTACTGAATGAGGGCATACGAAGCGCAGTTCAATAACAATCTCCAGGCTATTTACCATGCACTGAAAGCGCGGGAGCGCCAACGTGGATAGAGGACGTTGTCCTTACTACGGCCTGGAGCCGATGCGGTGAGCTGCGCGGTTCCGTCGTGATGTTAGGCGCCAATTCATGTGAAGCCTACGTGATAAAATTGTTTGAAAGACGTCTGACAGCTGATCTATATGACTGAGACAGTCGTCTCCAAAAACGGCGTTCTTATTCGACTTACAGATCTCACCAGAAGAATACAATCGATTCGTCGGAGGCAGATATTATGGCCCAATTAGCTATTGAAGACTATATACGCCTTCTTCCCGCTGTCAAACAGGCAACGCGCGGATATCTGTGGACGTCGTATGATGCCGAGGCGGATGTGTTATATGTGAATTTCAAAAACCGAGCCATGCTACCGACAGTGAACTCACAGATGATGATGTTATCGTACGCTATGAGGGAGAGGAGATTATTGGCCTGACTATTCTGCACGCCAGCAAGCGGTAGAGATTCAACCGTCTGCTCTGACCTGCAGGCAGAGAACACCTCCGGCATCATACGCTGCGTTGAATTGTCTCACGCCCCAAGAGAGTGGAAATGGGCATGACACGTACGAGGTCATTCGCGCGCAAGCGGGAAGCCAGGCCCGTACCTGCCAATGCAAACCGCGCTCGACGCGGTGTCCTTACAAACCGAACGTGGGAGATTGGAGTTGAATATCGCTATGGACCGGGCTACCACCAATCCAGCGAAGGAATCGGAAATGCTGGCGCAGTTTCTCCGGGGGCATATCGGGGTTTTGCACAGCCGTGAACACGCCCCTGGTGGAGCGTGGATGTCGGAAGCCAGCGGGAAAAAGTTCACAGCTGGGCTGGTGGCACAGCGCCGGCAGCCACGGCAATGACCCTCACCGATACTGCCCCCTTGGTGGCGCTGTTAGATGCCGATGACCCGCATCATGCCGCCTGTGTCGCTGCCAACCCGGCACTTGCCCTCCGGCCCGTTGCCGACGACCTGGGCGTGTTTCACCGGAGCCATGTATCTGCTCGGTGCTGTTGGTGGGTATCGGTATCAAGCATCCCTCTGGCACCTCCGGTCAGCAGGGCGCCTTGTTCTGCACGACTTGACCGCAGGAGAAGCGGACCGTATGGTCGTGTTGATGGAGAGGTATCAGGACATCCCGATGATCTGGCGGATGCTTCCCTAGTGGTGGCGGCCGAAAGTCGCGCTCTGCACCGCGTGTTTACAACCGACTCTGATTTCCACATTTACCGCCTTGCTGACGATTCGACGCTGGAAGTTGTCCCGTGATGGGACTAGAACAACGGGCAAGGATGCACGTTCGCGGAAGGTCTCAAATACGCCGAGCAAAACTTTTACCTTCGGTAGTATGTCCGTAACGATTAGGTATCTGGATGATCTCCATTCACTCGTTGTCCAGTCGGTTTCGCCATGGTCACGTCGAGCTCCGACCTGAAGCCCGCTAAATCACCCTCCCGAAGCTTGGTGAAGAACTTCCCGTAGTCGCGTGGCGTCAGCATGTGCAACTGGTAGTGCACCGAGATGCCGTCCCTCTGCAGCCACTCGTTCAATCGCTGGAAATGGGCAACGGCAAACTCGTATTTCTTCACATTCTCCGGAGCAGGATCGCTGATCGCTTCGTCCCCTTTAATCTCGACAACGAAGATGCGGTCGCCTTGCTTGATGAAGAAGTCGGGCTGAACTCCCCACGCTTTGGGTGTTCGCCCTTTTTCCAAGCATATTCGATGGCATAAAAACCGACTGGCGTATTCTTCAACCACGCATCAACGACCTTTGCGTTGTCCCGCTCGCAAAGTGTGCGCACGAACCTACGTTCGGGCATGCCATCCGCAATGACCAAGTTTGCCGGCGTCCTGAAGTCAGTGTTATTGGCGATCTGCCGCCGGCCCGCCACAAAATCTCCGTCCGGGTCTTCGACTTCTCGGAAGAATTCCCGCTGCTCATCCACCAGGGTGGGTTCGCAGCCCGGCGCATAGAACACCGTCTTGCTGCCACGTCGCAGTTCAGCCGCGCTACAGCTTTCGGCCTGGCGTTCACGCGTATTCAAGCTGACGAGTGCCTTGGGCGAGAGTTTGTAAACCACCCGCTTGGCCGACCTGCGCCGTAGCGTGCCCAAAGCTTGCAGGAATTTCTGCCGGTTTTCGTCTGTGATGCGCCCCGTCGTGATTTTGGCGCGCTTGAGTGACTCCCGAACGATCGCCTCGCACATCTCTAGGGGAACTTCTTTGCGTAGCTCGTTCGATCCTCTGGATCCTCCGCCTCCCTTGACTCCTCATCAATCGACTTGAGCCGCTGGAACATTTGTTCCGCCACTTCCTCGACGCTCCAGGTCTTATATTGAATCCGCGTCCTGAATTTGCTGTGCTCACCAGTGACCGCTCGTTCGAACTCCACTGTCACATCTTCCGCCTCGATCTGGGTCGGCAAATCCACGAAGCCCTGTTCGAGCAGCCGATATTCGCCTTTCTTCGCATATTCGCTGGTATCTTCATTGCGCGTGTAATCGAGATGGTATAGGTCGAAGTTATAAGGCGATGCCGGGTCCACCGTCGAGGTCAACCGCCGCTCGATTTCCAAGATTTCGTTGACGAGATGTTTGATCCGACCCGACCAGGCATCGTGGTTGAACACCGTGACCATTGGGTCTTCACCTTGCCAGCCATCGGGCCGACGCAAGCCGCGCCCCAGCACCTGCGCGATGAGCAGTTTACTGTTGAAAGCCCGCTCTTCGTGTGGGACGATCTGAAACACGTTCTTTACGTCCCAGCCCTCGCTAAGCATGGAGACCGACGCGATCCACTCCACCTTGCTCGCCGGCTTGTCTACCAGCTTGAGCCTGGCGACGTTGACCTGGTGCCTGCTTGATGAACTCACCGGCAATACCTTGTCATCAGCCTGCTCAGGCGAAAGTTTCTCCCATTCCGTAAGAAAATCCTTCAACTCCTTGGCTACCTGCTCACAGCCGCGAATATCGCGCGTGACGATGATGGTCAGCGGCCGAATGCCGCGCCGTTTGAGCACCTTTTTCCACACCTGGTGCCGGTTATAAATCAGCTGCCATTTCTCCCGTGGGCTGTTCGTCTGCGGCATCTCCGCCACGTACTCGACTCGCTTGACGAACCGCTCCTCGATTGCCTGACGCAATGAATACCGGTGGATGACGTCAGCGAAGTAGTCATCGCCCACATAGCAGGTGCCTGAGACACCCACAACGATGCGGAAGCCGTACTCTGAGTTGAGGAGGAACTCCTTCCACTTCTTCGCCTCTGTACCGCTGGCGTTGGCCACGTGATGCGCCTCGTCGTTGAGCACCGCCACCCGCTCGCCTTTGCCCTGTAGGCTATCCCGGATGGATGACTTCACCGTCTCCAGAATCGCGTGATAATTCTCCACGCAGATCGATCCATCTACAATAGTTTCCGAGGCATTAATGATCTTGGACGCCTTGACCTTCGCATCGGGGGGCAGCAAGTCGCGCAAATCACCGTTCGATGCTAACTCGCGGAACTTCGCCAGCAACCCCGCCTCGATGGTGTTCGACGGGCACAGCACCAGCACACGATCCACTGTGCCTTCGGCCAGGAGAATCGCTGCCAGTCCGTAGAGGACGTAGCTCTTGCCTGTGCCCGTGGCCTGGTCAATCGAGCACGATAGTTGGTCGGGGAGCTGGAGATGCTTCTGCATCCCATTCCACGAGCCATAGCGTTGCTGAAGCTCCTCGTTGGCGTCGAAGTTTTCCCTAGCGAGATCGCGCAGGTTGGCATATTTGCCGCCCAGCAAATACCGCAGCGTCGTCCGGATAGCCTCTTTCTGATATTCACGCAAGCCGCACAACTCGTCCAGGAAAGCCTCATAACGCGACTCGTCCCAGATCTTGGGGTCAATGTTCGTGGTGACCTTGAGGACTAGATCTTCATTGCGGAATGCACGCCGATCACCTCGCGTGCTCATCGCCTTCCACTTCCCTTGAGCCTCTTACCACGTTTGGACGCATTCTTGTCGGTCGTGCCACCCCTGCCCAGCCGCTCCCCAGGGATGACCTCCCGCGCCTCGTTGCCATAGATGTCGATGAACACCGCCATTAGCTGCTCGCCAACCGACTCCACCGGAAACCGGATCTCCCAGCCTACCTTTTCAATCGCATCGGCGAAGAATGCCGCATCCAGGTCGAAGACATCGCCGTTGTAATCGTAGTCCAGCATCACCATGGATAGGGTCTCGCGGTTGCCTTTCTTCCGCAGCGGCTCGCGCACCACCGCTTCGCTGTTGAACGTCTTGATGCGAATGAACGCCTCAAGCAATAACTCGCCGTCGCGCTGCGTCACGCCGCACTCGTATTCCAGCTCTGGCGTGCGGATGAAGTCGAACCCCACCGCCTCCACCGTGTCGTTCACCGCCAGTTCGTCAGCCGGCTGCTTGAGCGCGGTGAATTCCCGCTGGTGCAGCTCGTGGATGATGGAGTAGGGAATACGCAGGGCGTAGTAACGCACGTCGTCGAAGTCAATGTAGTCCTGCTGAAAATCGAAGATGAGCGCCGGGGCGATGATGAACATCCGACTCCCCACCCGTGAGCCAAGCGCCTCGTGCAAGCTGCGGATGGTCTCCTCGTCGACCCGCACGCCCGGCTGCTTCTGATGATTGAACACCAGCACGCTGGCGCCTTTGAGGTAACCATCCAAGGCGATGCCGCCGATTTTGTGTGGCTCATCGCGGCATTGGAATAGTTGCAAGGCAAAGAACCGCCATGACTCCCACGGCAGCTCGCGTAGCTTCGAAAAATCGTAGAGGCCAGCGTTAAAGAGGGTGAATGGCCCGGGCTTTAGTGCCGGGCCTTTGTTCCCGATGTCCCGCCGCAGGTTCAGCATTCTCTTCTGGATGGTATAAATGGCGAGCTTCCCGCAATCGATGCCAATCCAACGCCGGCCCAGCTTCTCAGCGACGGCGCAGGTCGTGCCGGAGCCGGCGAAGGCGTCCAAGACAATGTCGCCGGGGTTAGAGGAAGAAAGCACAATCGGGAGCAGTAATGCTTCGCCTTTCTGAGTTGGATAGCCTGTGCGTTCGCTAGCTCCTGAACCCATGGTCACCGAGGTCCAAAGGTCTTGGAGGAGTCGACCGGGCATCTCGTCTTTGTAGCGTTTGTATTGAGGCATACCTTCCCGTGTATGGGTGAGGCGCTTTTGTCTGGCGAACTCGGCCATATTTGCCTTTGAGTATGCCCAGAACTTCCACGGTAAGGAGTAACGCCCTTGTATTCCCAACCGGGTTTTGGGTGGCGGAACTCTTCATCAAGGTCTGGAAGCCAAGCGCTGTCCACACCCTTACGCTTTACTCGCCACTCATAGAGCGTGTCTCCTCCCGGCTTGGCAGCAGTCAAGTCGCTCAGGCGATATTCACGTCCATTCGGGTCTTTATGGCGGTAGAAGGTCTCCAGGTATTAGGAGTCGTATTCTTCATACTGGGGATTCCATATGAACTTCGGGCCACGAGAATAGAATAGTGTCGTGAAGTCTTCCATAGTGTGCCGAACCTTGCTTCGTGTCACTGTGTGCCGACTGACGTTTCCAGATTATTTCATTAATAAAGTTCGACTCGCCGAAGACCTCATCGAGAAGCACCTTCACGTAGTGGACCTTCTTCGTGTCCAAGTGGACGTAAACGCTCCCGTCTTCCGCGAGGAGTTCGCGGATCAACACCAGCCGTTTGCGAAGAAATTCCAAGAACTCGGCACCGGCAATCTTATCTTGATACGCCTCCTGGTCTTGGGTCCCGCGGAACTCCTGCTTCGTGGCAAACGGCGGATCGATATAGACAAGGCGGGCGCCGGACGTGCCGTCGGCGTTGCAAAGCTGACCGGCCTTCTTCAGCTCGAGCAAGCTTTTCATCACCTGCAGGTTGTCGCCGAAGATCAGCATGTTGTGCCAGCCCTCGTCATTCTTGCCAAAGGTGCGCACCGGCTGGAGCGGCACAGCCAACGTGTTGGCCAGGATGTCCTCCTCGCGTTCCTTACCATGATACACCAGCTCGTACTCGCGCTTCTCCGGCGGGAACAGGATGCGCGCCCACTCCGGTGCGATGTCCTCACCCTGCTGCAGCAAGCGGATGAGTTCTTGTCGTTGTTCTTCCGTCATATCACTCGGTCCCCCGTGAAAGCATTGGCTGTCGTCGGGAATTACCGGGCGCCAGACAAAGTAATTCCAATTCATCCAGTAAGCCGCTGTCGGCAAAGCTAAAGGTCGTCTCTCCGCCAACAACCACATGATCTAGCACTTTCAATCCCAATGGACGTGTGGCAGCGATCATGTCCAGGGTCAGCAGACGGTCAGACTCGCTTGCCTCGGCAACACCTGACGGATGATTATGAGCGGCGATCAGCGCCGATGCATTGGCTTGCAGTGCCCTCATCACAATCGTCCGTAGCGCTGGCCGCACGGACTCGACGGAGCCTTGGGCGATCAGCACGTCCTCAAGGAGCGCGTGGCGACGATTCAGGTACAGCACGCGAAACTGCTCTTCTGACAGCCCACACATTCGCTCGCGCAGATACTCCGCCGCCTCTGTGGTGCTCTTGATCACCAACTCGCGACGCTGTGCGGGTACTATGACGCGACGGGCAATCTCCATAGCCGCAAGCAGCTGGGCGGCTTTCGCTCCCTTTAATCCCTTGACTTCCAGCAGGGCGATGACGGGCGCCTCGACCATGGCACGCAGCGACCCAAACTGTTGCAGCAATTGCCGACCCAGCTCGACCGCGCTGGTCCCCTTGAGGCCAACGCGGAGGAGGATGGCCACCAGCTCAGCATCCGTGAGGGCCTGTGCACCCCGTGACAACAGCCGCTCACGCGGTCGCTCTTCCTGCGGCCACGACGCGATGCCTTTCGACTTGTTCACCCTCGCTGCCATCCGCTCAGTTCCAGCTCAATGTGCCACCTCGATCCATCAGCATCTCTCGGCGTCTAAGCAGGATCTTAAACGCCGCGTGCTTGCTGTCCACGGTAGTCAGACTCGCACTCCGTCAGCACGACCAAGCAAGGTCAGCATACGGTGTTTTCGAGAGTAATCTGCCGGGCGTGAGGCCCCGAGTGGCCAAACTCCACTTACAGAGGCAGATACACCACCAAGCCAGCCCCTTCCCCCTGCTCACTACAGGCGTCCATCAGCAACAACTCATCGATTGCCTGCCGGATTGACATGCGATCATTCACAACAAAAACCCCTGGCATTGGCTGCCCGGCGACGACACGGGCGTAGGCGAAATCCGGCATGGTGGCGCGGTCATGCGTTAGCAGAATGCGGTTGTTGGCAGCAGCCCACATTAAAATCGTGGGATCATCCGCCTCCGCTAACCCGACATCTTGCACGCGGCTGAGGTCGAGAGTGGGGAGACGGAGCATCAATCCACGCACAATATCGCGATTGAAGTTCTCCTCGCTCAGCAGACGCAGCACGTGTCATTCACCGCCACTTCGCTGGCGTGCGAGCAGGCGGTCCCGGAGGTCTGCGAGATTCCCCTGATGGTCCTCAATGCGTCGGCGAACTTCCTGGGCTCGCTGCTCGCGTTCGGTGAGATACGCTTCTATCTCCTGCCTATGCCGCAAATAATAGGCGATTACGGCATAGATATCTGCCAACGTCGCAGCGGGATAGCGTTGTGCAATCGCCTCTGGCGTCGCACCATCTTGGAACGCACGAACCACCAGTTCTAGCAAAACGCGAGAGCGACCGACACGGAGCGCTCCCAAGGCATCCTGACGCAAGGGCGGTGTTTCGGACTGTAAAATGATAGGCATGGTTGTTCCCTGTCGAGATTTCTATAGCCTCCTGCTAAAGCATTAAATGCTGGGGACCACCTCCCTCTCTTTGTTGTCCGCACAGTGATGCGGTAGTGGCACTCCTACCCAGGCGATATGTCACGCTCGCCTCCGGGATAGAGATGAGGCTCAACTATACCGCATTCCCGGTATCGCGCACGCCTCCGTGCTAACTTGAGGGCAATGGGTGCCACCACTCATCAGCCAGAAGAACGGATCTATATCGAGGAGAATCCTCTTGCCGCTTTAGCCGCTCTAGAGGAAGCCATCCATCTCCGCAGTGCCAAAATCCTATCATCGCTGCTCATTTGTCTCAACCGTACGCTTTTACATAGTGGAGCGTCAGGCTACACTGACAGCGGCGGCAGCCGCAGGCCAGGGGGCGGTTGCAGCGCCGAGAGCAGCGGCGATACGGTGCCCAGCAGGCTGCGATCGAGGCTCTGAATCGTCGGGCGGCCGCACATGCCCATGGCGATGTCGAGCTCGTCCCGCAGCATCTCCAGCACCGCACGCAGGCCGTCCGCACCGTTCACGGCCAAGCCCCAGAACAACGGACGACCGATGAGCACGGCCCGGGCGCCCAGTGCCAAGGCTTTGAGCACGTCGGTGCCCCGCCGGATGCCGCCATCCAGATACACCTCGGCTCGACCGTCCACCGCCTCCACCACCTCGGGCAAGACCTCCACGCTGGCGAAGGTGGTGTCCAGTTGCCGCGCCCCATGGTTGGAGACGATCACCCCCCTCACGCCGTGCTCGATGCATAACCGACCGTCTTCCCCCGTCATGATGCCCTTGACCACCAGAGGCAAGGGCGTGTTATCAGCCAGCCAGTCCAGATACGGCCAAGTGGCCGAGCGATCGATCAGCTCATTGGCGCCGCGCGGCGCATCGGAACTGAGGCTCCAGGACATCTCCCGCACCTCCAACCCAGCATAGTTAGGCGAAGGCGGGTTGGAATAGCGGTTACGGATATTGCGTTCGCGCTTGGCCCGTACGGTGGAGTCCAAGGTTAGGCAGAGGGCACTATAGCCCGCCGCTTGCGCCCGCTCCGCCATGTGCTTGGTCAGCCCTCGATCTTTATACAGATATTGTTGGAACCAGATAGGGCCGGTGGCTGCTTTAGCCACCTCTTCCAGCGTCCGGCTCGACCCCGAGCTGAGGATCATCACCGTGCCCATCGCCCCCGCCGCTTTGGCGGTGGCCAGTTCCGCATCGGGATGCGCCCTGCCGTGATGGCCGGCTGGATCCAGCATAATGGGAAAGGCGATGCGCTGCCCCAGTACCGTAGTGGAGAGATCGCGCTGGCTGATATCGACCAGCATGCGGGGTCGTAGCATGATGGCGTCAAAGACCGCACGCGTCCGCTTCAGGGTGATTTCATCCGTCGCCCCGCCGGCGATGAAGTCATACTCCGCCTGGGGGAGACGTTCCTTGGCAAGCGCTTCGTACTCGAAGATATTGACTGGATCTGCGCTCATCGCTGTTCTCCTTCGGTCTACCGCTGCAGTGCATGTGGAGCAGGCAGTCCTGCGCTGTCGAGTGCTGATCGGTGATGGGCCGCAGAGTACCAGGGAAGCCGACAGCAGTCCACTGAAATTCCTCAAGATGGGTGAAATCCAGGGGCTGAGGGAGAAGCGGCGATGCCCTCACGGCAGCGGGCTGCGAAGCGATGACCCCTGGATGGGGAGGCGCTGCGTCAATCCTTTTTTCGCCTCCGCCGTCAATCCGCTGTTGTTGACCGCTGCCGCGAAGTTGTCGACTCGGGCGTACAAGGCTTGCATCAGCGCTCTGAACTCTTGGCCTTGTGGACCGTCAAGCCCCCCCACGAGGTCGGCGCGAACCTCGATGTTGTTGGCCGTCAGCAGCACCACCCGTCGCGTTGACAAATAGTATTCCTCAAGGTGTGAGGCGGCTCGGCTCGCGCCGGCAAAACCCTGCTCGATTTCCTCATCAGCGCGGAGCATCTGCGCCATCCACTCCCTGGCCAACTGCCGCCTCTCTGCCCCCGGCTTTTGCGCATAGGCGTGATCGCGCACCACCTGAATGGTGGCGGCTTCATAGCGAGCGATCCCGGGAATCAGCATGAGCAAAAACAGGTCTCGGGGGCCAAGCTGAGCCCTCACCTGGTCATCGTTGGCCAGGGCGGCAGCTCGTTGGGCGATCTCCGTGAGCGCCACAGGAGGCTGTGAGGTCTCCCCCGACACCGCTCGTGCCTCGATCGCGTTTAACATATGGCGGCAATAGGCCGTGCGCCAGGCGGCGAACAAGTGTAAGGCTCGGGCGATGCCAAGCAGATTGTCCTGCTGTAGCTCCCTGGCCTTGTCGGTGAGCAGGGTGTCGAGGCTGGTTTTGACGTACCCATACTCCTGGCAAACCGCCTCCAGCGTCTCGACGTTTGACACCGGCATCAATCGATTCCTGCCATCCCATTGCTCGACCTGCTTGAGGATGTCATGCTGGCCGGGAAAGAGAAATCGTTTGACGTCTTGATTCTCCTGAATGGCCGCCGCAGAAAACCGCTCCTGTTCGGCGCGTAGGAGCGCCACATGCTCGATACTGGCGCAAGATGCGGTGAGCCAGAGAAGACCTATCACTAGCAGCTTCGGCAACAGCCTGTGCACGGCGGCTTTCACGGACCTGTCTCCTTTTGTGAAAGAAATGGGAAGGGAGCCCGGCGAGCGGTTCATACCGTCATAGAGAGCCTGTCGATCATGGCTGGGACCGGGATAAAATCGCCATGCCGGAGACGAGCCGTTAACTCCACGATGGCCGTAATCAGCGCCTCCACCTTCGCCTGATCATCTGCCAGCAAGCGATCGAGCACGCCCTCGGCCGCGACGGCGCTCAGCAAATCGGCGAGCGCCCCATCGCTGAGCAGGCGGCCGAGCCCATGCACGCCCTGGGCGCGTACCGCAGTGATCGTTTGACCTAATGCTATCGCCAGGCGATCGCTCACGGCCACGGAGAGCTTGTCTTGCAGCCCGCTGCTCAGGAGCGCCATCAAGACTACTGGCAATTGGCCGCTCCGCAGCAGTTGCTTCAAGAGGCCCTGGTCGGCCTTGCCGATGACGGCTACGCCAAGGGCCAAGAGCGCCGCGATCTTCTGTTGCTTGTCGGGGTCCTGGTCCAGCCACTCCGCGCATTCTCCCAGCGCCGATAGAGCTGAGGCGAACAGGGACTGCGCTTGGCTGGGCCGGAGGTGAAAGCGCCAGCGTATTGTGCCGTCCTGGCTGAACGCAATCTGCTCGAAGAGGGCCCGTGCGACCATTACCGTGAATGCCCCCTGTTCCCCCTGAACGTTCAGCAACATGGGCAAGTTGTTGAGGCCATGCTCGATAGCCAGACAGGCGATGTCGGGCAGGAGATCGAGGTCGAAGAGCGCAGAGTCGTCTGCCCGGCCCTGGTAGAGATCGCGCAGAATGCGCGCCAGCCACATCTCGACCGGCTGATTTCCTAGGCCGCTGAACACCTCTGGATGCTCACTCACGCCGCGTAGCGCCGCCAGCGCCAGGCGACTGAATCCCTCCTGGCTAAGGGTGCGGCGTAACGCCGGGGCAAAGGCGTGGGCGCCATTCGGGCTTGTTTCGTCAAACACCAACTTCAACAGGGCAGCGCCGAGATGTTCCACAAGGGCACGTTGTCCCTCATGCGTGATGTCGAGCACATCGGGATTGGTGAGCAGCTCCACGCTCGTCTGCCGCAAGGCACTTTGCAGGACGATGCGGCCGTAGCGCAGGAGGTCGTGTTCCTGCTCGAAATTTCCCTCGCCGAAGCGGGAGCGGATGGCCTGCAGCTGCGTGCGCGATTCCTTCGCCACGCCGGTGAGGATGGAACCGATGATCTGCTGGCGTTGCAGGTTATCGGTGAACAGCTCGGGATGGTCGCTCGCCGTTTGCACGGCGGTTTTGAAGAGGTCGACCAGCAATGCATCGGGGTCAGCTTCTTGAAAGTCGGCGTCATCGAGAGCTTGCAGGAACGTCAGCACCGTCTTGCCATACTTCGTGTCGGTCTCGAGCGCCCCTGGCACGTTGATGAAGTAGTCGATGGCGATTTCCACCAGCGCGCCCCCGACACGCTGCAGCGGGTGGGGATAGATCTCGTCCCCTTCTTGCCATTGCCGCACGGCATACAGTCCGGCGCGTAATTGGCTATGGCCATCGAAGCCCTCCACTTTGCCGTCGGCGAGATCCTTGAGAAACAGATCCAGGAGTGTACCTGCCCCGCGTCGTCGCGTCTGCTCATCCGCGCTGCGTGATTGCGTGTCAGCTTCCTTGAAGAGCGCGTCGTAACGGGGTCGATCGACGTTTCGGACGGCACGCGCATGCTGCTGTGCGTGGATCAGGGGATCATCGAGACCTTGAGGCAGGGGAATGACCAGGCCGCGCATGGCGGTATCCTGCACATATGCCCGTCGTGCGGCCTGAGCGAGGCGGATGGCAGCCTGAATACCGAAGAGCACCAATTGCGCGGTCCCGACCATAAGGAGCCCTCCTAGAACGCACGTTTCTCGCCCGATGCAAATTCTGATTGATTTTTCTCATGGGTCATCATAGCATGTCTCTGCTCATCGAGCTCCTTCTCAGCGTGATGACCTTGATCCGCTAGCCAGATCCACCCTGACTGTGCTGAGCTTGAGCCAATCTGCCAAGCATGAACGCCCGACAGATTTCCAAGTCAGCGAGACATGCTCAAGATCCCCGCCGCTTTTCCGTATTCCCTCGTCCTGGGTCTCATCGATCGCCCATGAATCATCTCTCTTCCAAGGGCATAGGGAGCATATCACACAACAGAAGGGAGCTGGGAGACATGACCTCGATCAGACGCGCGGCATGCATGCTGGCACTATTTGTGGGGGTTGTTTTCTTAGGCGTGGGCGTCGGTGGGACAGGTCGTGATGGGCAGGCAATCGCCGCCGCAGCGCAAGCCTCGACGGACGATCTCACCGGCCGCTGGGAAGGCACTTGGGACAGCAGTAAATTCGACGAGGGAACGCTGACAGCGCTGCTGGCGCAATCGGCCTCGTCGCTCAGCGGTGAAGTGACGATCACCGACACCGCTTGTTTCAGCGTTGGGGCGGTATCGGGGACCGTCAGCGGCGACGCTGTGGTGTTCGGGGCGGTCTTTGAGGGAGATGTTCGGGCGGACTTTGAGGGGACGGTGCGCGATGACGGTGCGATGATGGAGGGCAGTTATAAAGTGAGCGGTGGGGCGTGCGCCGGGGATACCGGCACGTGGCACATCGCGAAAATCGCCAGGCCTTGCGATGCCAACGGCGATGGCATGATCAATGGCCGGGATGCTCTTAGCCTGTTCAGGTTCCTCCGCCGGGGAGGAAATCCTTTGTCGGGATATCCCGATTGCAACAGGGATGGATTAGTAAATTTCCGGGACGTCATCGCGATCTTCAAGACGATCGCCAGATGAGTTGGCAGTTACGGGCCTGCCGAACGCCACTGCCCCTGACCTTCCCCGACAAGCCCACGCACGCCGTCCAAGCCGAGCCCTAGAGGGTGACTTATAGCATTCTCCATGGTCAGCTCTCGGCCGATCCCGGATCGGGGCAGCTCGCAGTGCACAGGTAAAAAATATAATCATGACAGAATTTCCGGGCCGGCATTCGTCTTGACTTTCTTGGATGGTTTGTTATATTTAGCGACCGCAGGAACGATACCGCTTGTAGTGGCTGCTGCGAAGGACGAGGAGACTGCCGATGAAAATGCCTACAAGTCTCTCCCCTGTAATCGAACGTCCCGCCTTACCCTTCCCCCCCGCTCGATCTCGCTCGTTAGTTAGGCCCAACTGCTGACCTGGGTCGCCTTACCCACAGGGAAGGTCGGTTTTCCCCCCATTGTGTCACCCGCTGGAATACGCCCCTGGAGGCATCTGCCCGCCGGACGAGGCGTGACAGACGCGTTCAGCCAACCATCGCCGCGATTGGAGGACATCCTCCATGCTAGCGCGAACTCTCATCGACTTGCGTCAGGGGTTCTACAGCGAAGATCCTGGACTGAAGAGATCCAGGAGGCGAGCCTGCGTGCTCGCCGGCTCGAGGCGGGTGTGCCATACCTATTTAATCGCATCACGCATGACTGCTAGAGGATGAAAAACGGTCGGGCGCGGGGCTTGCCCCAAGCAATGCTCCCCACACCCGACCCCCGAGGGAGGACCGGTGGAACGCGCCCTCCTCAGGCCAGCCGACCTCTAACACCTGACCTCATGGGTGGCCGCCCGTGAGTCCTGGGGCCCTTCTGCAACGACCGGCAGAAGGAAGGCCGGCTCTTTCTATTGTTAGGGACCTCTCCGGCCATGTCAATAGGAAGCCTGAGGCTGGCGCGCTTCACCCCCGTACAGAAAGGGGTAGCCGCTATGTCGCAAGGACGCCATCTACACTTGGCCGTCGTCATTTCCAGCACTCCCTCCAGCCTGACCACCCTGACACCACTCTCCATGCAGGCGGGAGCCCTCCATCAGGCGGCGATGATCCGTCTGTTGCTCCCCCGCCTGGCTCACCCCATCCCTCATTAACGCCGCCCGAAGCAGAAGCCAACCTTTACGTGCACACCGGATAGAGTGGCTGCTCTCGCTTCCCCCCGGCATGCAGCAGGCTGCGCCAGAGCCGCACCCGTGAACGAAGGCGCCGCTTCCTGTTCCTACGGCTCACCTTGGGGGAGGGATCTGGGTGAACGCGGAAAGATGGTACCGCTTGATCATCGTCTTGCTGAGCTCTGCAAGTATACCGTTGTGGGTCATGAGCGTGGGTCCCCTGGCGCTGTCGTCAAGCGCCTTTGCAGCACAGATCACGCTGGCATGGGATAGCACTCACGATCCTGCCGTAGCCGGCTACATCCTTTATTACCGCTCGGCCAACGGGCAGGATGAGGGCGCGATCGATGTGGGCCTGCAGGACACCTATACGCTCACAGAACTCAAGGATGGCGAATCGTACTATTTCGCCGTCACAGCTTACGACGTGGATGGGAATGAAAGCGAGGCCTCCGAAGAAATCGTGCATGATCCTGCGATGGGCAATGCCGAAGCCGACCCAGAGGAGCATAGCCTCTTCGATGGCGAGGAGGGCAATACCGAGGCGAGTGATGGTCCCTATGAGGAGGTGACACAGAGCTGGGATGCCGGCGGGGAAGATCAGGCTCCGTCCGACCAGGTTGAGAGCAATCAGGAAGCGCCGCCTGAGGCAGGCTTGGCTGACGATGTGCTGCCATACTCACAGCTGAGCATCGTCTACGTTGACAGTGAACCCCTCGCGGGCGAAGGAGCCGCAGAAGACGCCATCGATGGCCGCCCGGAGACGTTCTGGCGCACGGATATGGGCACACAAGCCTCCGGGCACCCGCATGAACTGGTGATCGCCCTGGGGGGGAGCTACAACATCAGGGGGATTCGCTATCTTCCCCGCCAAGACGGCAGCCTAGATGGCACCATCGAACGCTTCAGGCTCTATGTCAGTGAGGATGCAGCAGAGTGGGGCACGGCGGTCGCCGCCGGGAGCTTTTCGCGGGATGCCACAGAGAAGGAGGTGATCTTTCCGGAACGAATGGGGAACTTCGTACGCTTAGTGGCACACTCAGAGGTCAACGGTATGCCCTGGACCAGCATCGCAGAAATCAGCATCCTGGTGACTCCGTAACGGTGTTGGTATGCACCGGGCTAGCAGAGCGGGACAGGATAGCGATGCGATATTCAACTGGGTTTCCATGGCCCCTGACTCCGGTGGTGTCAGAGAGATGCTCTGGCGAGCATAGAGGAGAGGGCATTTGGCTGGCTTATGTCTGCGACACAATGAATATTGCGTTTGGCAGAGGGACCTTTGGCAGAAATTGTGTGCAACCTTTCCATATGGTAAGATCACAATCGTTAACGATTAAGGAGGCTTCGACTCATGAACATCAGACAACATGTGCGGCATATTGGTTCTGTGATGTGTGGTATGATCCTGACAATTGGCACTTTGGGCGTCACAGTCACCGATGCGACGACGTACTATACAGCCACCACTGGCAACGATGCCAACCCCGGTACTCAAGCTAGTCCATTCCGCACCATTAATAGAGGGGTCAAAGCGCTTAAGCCCGGCGATACCCTGCGCGTGAAAGGCGGGACCTATCCCGAAACGCTCCAAAACCCACTGCCTTCAGGCCTGAGCGCCAGCCAACCGACCACCATTGAGGGAGATCCGGCGCCAAACCGTCCGATCATCAAACCCTCGGGCGGGAGCGCGAACATTGTGCTGTTGAGCCAAGACCGCTCCCACATCAAGTTCAAATACCTCGTCATCGATGGCAGCGCCCATTCGGGCAGCGGCGTCGTTCCCTTCAATATCGATAACTCTCGGAAGATCACCGGCCTAGTCATCGAGGATTCCGAATTCATTGGACATGCCAAGGGTGGGGTCGTGTTGAAGATAGGCGCGGGCACGGTTGCCACGGTTCGGCGCTCCACGTTCAAGCGCCCCATCAATTGTATGGGCGGCAATCCGAGCTGCTCCGGCAAAGTCGGCGTCTACTGGCAGGGGAGCAATGGCCTCTTTGAGCACAATGAGATCTTTTGGATGGGCCATTACGGCGTTCAAATTTACAGCACCAAGGGTGGTACGAACTCTAATATCGTCAGGCACAATTATATTCATCATAATCAGGGAGCCCTATATATTGGAACTGGTAGCAACAATGAGGCATATAGGAATGTGGTAGTGAACAATGGAGGTGGCCTTGGAGTAGTCGGTAGCAGCACAAAGATCTACAATAACACGATCTATAACAACAACGGTGCTGGAGGAGCGCGAGGAGGAATCAGGCTTATTGGTGGCAGTAATCATTACATTCGTAATAACATTACGTACCAACATTCTGGGGGAAACATCGTCAGAATCAATGGCTCTGGAACGCTCTCCCACAATCTCTGCACCGGCCATAGCAGTTGTGCTGTCACTTCTGATCCTCAGTTCGTCGATGCGGCTGGCGGCAACTTCACCCTGCGAGCGACGTCTCCAGCGATCAATGCCGGTACCTCGAGCGTGGCGCCGGGGATCACCGTCACAGGCAATGGCAGCCCCGACATCGGCGCGTATGAATATGGCGCCACCGGTGTCGCGGTGTCGGCGCCCAAGAGCATACGCATAATTCCCGCCGACTGAGGGGCTGGCGGCCTCTGCCGCGTTAAGGCCGAAGCGATGGCGAGAGGGGGCGCCGTTTGGCAACGCGCCCGCTCTCCCATTGCATCCCGTTCCCCACATCCTTCCCCTCCGCTTTACAGGATATTGACGATACGTTCCCGCCATTCCGGCTCGTTTCCATATCATCCATCAGGAAAATAGCTTGCATAGCGTCTTGAAGACGAGCGCGATGTCAAAACCGAGCGAGGATCGTCTGACGTACGCTTTGGCCAGTTTGATCTTCTCGGGGAGGATATGGCTGACATATGCCGCCTCTGGATTTTCGAAGCGCCCGAGCGTCTCCGCTTCATGGCGGAATTGTACTGAAGCCAGATCGGTAATTCCCGGGACCACCTGGAGGATCTCCTGGTAATCCTCGCGAAAGAGCTCGACATACGGCCGGACCTCAGGCCGCGGACCGACGAAACTCATCTCGCCGTGGAGGACATTGATCAGCTGTGGGAGCTCGTCGATCTTGGTCTTGCGTAGCACTCGCCCCAGTCGGGTGATCCGAGGATCGCCGTCGAACGTGATAGGGCCGCCTTTGCTGGGTGCATCATGCACCATGGTGCGAAACTTGTAGATGCGAAACGGGCGAAACCCCCTGCCGATGCGCTCCTGCCGGAAGAGGGCAGGACCCGGAGACTCCAGTTTGATGAGCAGGGCCACCAGCAGGAGCAGCGGTGACAGGAGGGCGAGCCCCAGAAGGGCGGCGATGAAGTCGAAGGCGCGCTTGCTCACCGGCGGTGCTGTTTGACGAGAGCCCTGACCGTGTCGATGACGCGCTGCACATCGGCGGCGGTCAGCTTGGGGTAGATCGGCAGCGAGATGATGCGTTCGAAAACGGCACTGGCGGTGGGGAAATCAGCCGGGCGGTAACCGAAGGCGTCGCGGTAGTAGGGATGCAGATGCAACGGGATAAAGTGCACGCTCGTCCCGATGTTCTCTTGTCTGAGCAACTCGAAGAATCGGTTCCGGTTGATGCGTAACCGTTCCAAGTTCAACTGAATGACATAGAGGTGCCAAGCGTGCTGTACACCCGGCGCCACGTAGGGCACATCGACCTCTGGAACGTCGTTGAAGCCCGCGTTGTACCAAGCTGCGCAGCGCTGCCTCTGCTCCCAAAACCGGTCACACTTCTTGAGCTGTTGGATGCCCAAGGCGGCGGCCACATCCGTCAGGTTGTATTTGTAGCCTGGATACAAGATCTCATAATACCAAGAGCCCTCGGCGGTGTAACGCTTCCAGGCGTCCCGACTGATCCCATGCAGGCTCATGATGCGCATCCGTTCGGCCCATTCAGGATGCTCGGTAGTGGCCATGCCGCCTTCGCCGGTGGTGATCGTCTTGGTGGCATAGAAGGAGAAGCAGGTGATATCGCCGATGGTTCCCACCATGCTCCCCCGATAGCAGGCCGGTAGGGCGTGAGCGGCATCTTCGATGACCTTCAGGTGGTAGACTCTGGCGATCTCCAGGATGCGATCCATGTCACAAGGTTGGCCGCCGATATGGACGGGCATAATGGCCTTGGTCTTGTCGGTAATGGCCTTTTCGATCTGGTCGGGGTCGATGTTCATAGTATCCCCCCGACAGTCCACCAGCACGGGCTTTGCCTTGAAGTACAGCACCACCTCCGCGCTGGCCGCGAAGGTCATGGTGGGGACGAGCACTTCATCGCCTTCTCGCACTCCCACAGCATCCAGAGCCAAATGCAAGGCGGCGGTGCCGGAATTGACCGCGACGGCGTGCTGACACCCCACATAGCTGGCGAAGTCCGCTTCGAACTGCCCCACCTTCGCGCCCGTCGTCAACCAGCCAGAGCGGAGGATTTCCACTGCGGCTTGGATCTCATCCTCGTCGATATCAGGCACGTGGAACGGTAGAAATGATGTCGCCACTGCTCCCTCCTTTGCGAATCACGCCTAGATAGTGCGTGCGCAACCACGGAATTTTGCCCAGGAGATGACAAATCAACCACGAATATGGGGCAAGCATACAGGCGATGGGATAGACCAGCGTTACCCGCTGAAGCTCTACTTGACAATCAGGGAACAATCGATAGATCTCTTGCTTTTTTACGCCTTGAACGTCTGCGTTCCAGGGGTTATTGACGTGAAAATCGTACCAGAGGATCAGTCCATCATCCTTCAGCACGCGTACCATCTCGGCGGCCATCTGATGCCTCACAGCAGGGTCTAAGATTGAGGTGAACACCATCGACTGGAGAATCAGATCAAAGGTCGCATCCGGAAAGAAAAGGTTCGCCGCATTGCCACACCAGATGCTAAGCGCCTCAGGGGACAACTGCCTCGCTGTCGCGATACGATCGGGTAGTAAATCGACACCGGTAATGTTGTCTGGACGGGCTCCCCATTTAATGAACTCCCGGAGCCAATAGCCCGTCCCACAGCCAATCTCCAAAATCTTCACGGTACTCAAGCGCACTACACCATGTTGTGCTAGCAAGGCTAATACGGCACGTTCTCGCTCCTGAACCATGAAGAGATGGCCAGGGCTGAACCATGAATAACGGACGTCGTCTTGTCGCCTCGCATAGGCTGCCTGGATTCGAGTTTCCTCGATCTCCATCGATGTCTTCTGGCCTAACCCAGCAGGCGATAAGCGCGCAGAACCAGGAACCGGGGCAGCCCCCGATTTCCAGAATCTTGTTTGCAGTCGATTCAGCAGAACCATATTCTTTCCACAAGTCTACTGAAAGCTGCCTTTGCTCTTGCCGGGAGCCCTAGAGAATCTGGCCTATACAGGTTAATCAAAACCTCCGTGACTTCCGTCAGCAGCATCACCACAAGGAATAGTTGGCAGAAGGGCTCATGCCAGGTCGCTATCAGCGAGGCTCATATCCCAGTGGGATGGATTGAGCAGCTCTGCGGCATGAGGTTCTTCAGGGCGCACGCTCGCACATACAGGGTAAGCGCGTGGCGTGAGAGCACGAGGCAGACGCAAAAATCCTGCGGCGCGGGCCTGATGCCACGGCGCACTGCCACGCAAAAAATAGCCCATCGCCGCACAAGCCCCTTGCTCTGTCAGCCAGCGAATGACCGACCCCAGCAAGAGAGGAGCGCCTCCCCCGTCGGGGACGGTCAGGCAGTCGAGCAGCATGCCGATCTTGAGGCCCGCCCGCGTGAGCACCCGAGCGGCGGCATATCCGACCGGGCTTCGCGCATCGCACGCAGAGAAGAGTTGATACACGGAACCGAAGCGCCATTGCACGAAGGCCTGATCGCGCACCACCATGATAGCGGGGCGCGCGGCGGCACACGCCCATAGCTCATCGGCATCGTCGCCGGGGGACCAGGGCGTCTTCACGACATATCTCGACGGTGGGGGCAAGGCCGCCCTCGTCCGCCAATTGTTCCACAGCAAAGACGCGCCAGCGAAGGCTACGCGGGCCACAGCGGGGGTCAGACCGCCACCCATCACCCGCTCACCGGCGCCGAGCGGTAGCAGTAGGCAATCGAGTGTGCAGAGGTGGACCCACTGCGACATGGTCATGAACCCCTGGAAGGCCCTGGGGTTGGGGGTAGTCATGATGATCGTAGATCCACGCGCGAAGGCCGCCTCACTTGCCGCGGCGACGACCCGCCGGAAGAGCCCCCGGCGCTGATGAGCTGGATGGGTCGCGACGTCCAGGAACAGCGTCGCCCGCGACCTGCCCCATGGTGTGTGCAGGGGGAAGTCACAGTAGGGCTGGGCGGAAACGACTCTGTCAGCATGCACGGCCACAGCCGCCCCAGCTTCATTCAGGGGGTGATCGATGGTCCACGCCAGGCTGGTCCGCTGGCGCCAGACCTCCCCGTAAATGGCGCAGTAGAGGTCTTCAAGCGAATCCCGGTCTCGGGGCACGAAGAGCCTGATTTGGTAAGGCGACGTCATCGAACCGCGCCTCGTTGGGCCAGGATCCGCCGCACGCGCAGATAGCCATCCAGACCCAGGGTCTTGCGGGCCAGATCCCGGATCAATTGCCGCAGTCGGAGCCGGTGGATCATACCGCGATCGAATCGAAGTAGGGCCTCAAACTGGTCTTGGGTCATCGCCCGTTTCACCGCCACTCGCTTCAGCGAGAACGGATCCCCATGGTCGGCCGCCAGGCCGATCTGGCCACAGCACAGGGCGTGATAGCCGACCTCCCGAGCGATGCTGCACATGCGGGGGTTGAAGAATCCCGTCGGAGAGGATATCGAAGTCACCGGTGCACCGAGACCATCTTCCAGAATGCGCCGGCTCTCGAGCAATTCATAACGGAGTTGATCGTCGTCCAGCGTCGCGGGGGGCCGATGCGTCAGCGTATGAGAGCCGATCTCCATGCCGGCGTCGTGGAGGGCACGGAGCTGCTGCCAAGCCATCGTCTCGCCGGTGCCGATGCGCCCCACGGTGATGAAGAACGTCGCCCTGAGTTGATGCTCGATGAGCATAGGCAGCGCGGCGTCATGGTTGCTGACATGCCCGTCGTCAAAGGTGAGCACAAGGGCGCGGGGTGGGCGTGACGCCGAGCACCACTGGGCCACTGTGAGGGTGGGCAGCCGGGTGACCGTCATCGATTGGACTTGGCGGCGAAAGGTCGCGGTGTCCAGGACATATGGCCGATGCCCGGCTGGCACCTGGTCAGGGGCGTCGGAGAGGTCATGATACATCAGGATCAAGGCCGGCATCGATGGCTCACCCCCCTCCGTACCCGAGGAAGACCATGCCAATGCTCAGTGTCAGACACATGAGCGGAGCTGATCGCCCTGCGGAAGACCTCAGCTGACCGTGGATGAGCAGCCGAGCCAGCTTCATTTGGAACAGACGATGGCGTAAGACATCCAAGCGCCGTGGCCCGAGGAGCCTCAACAGTGCCTGTTGCAGAACACTGATCAGGCGCAGGTAGCAGGTCGCCGCCGGGTGTAACACGGCGTGAAAATCCGCCAGAGTGAAGTCCCGCGCGATGACCATGCGCCGGAGCGCGTAGCGGTCGCTGCGCGCGTGATTGCTCCCCTTCATCATGCCGAATACGGCCTTATAGCCGACCTCTTTCGCCAGCCGCCGCACGGTTCGGTTGTAGGCGCCGCTCGGGATGCACAGAAACTGCACCGGTTTGCCCACGATCCGTTCAAGCACCCTTTTGGATTCCTCCAGCTCCCAGCGGGCGAGCTCGGGGGGCATCTCCGTGAGGTAGCGATGGGTCATCCCATGAGACTCGATGGCAATGCCGTAGTCGCTCATCTCTCGCATCTGTTCGGGCGTCAGGGGCGCATCCACGTCGGCGTGCTTCGCAAAGTTCTCGGAGGCGGGGTCGGGCGTGGCGAAGACCGTGGCTTTCATCCCATACTGTTTTAAGACCGGGAACGCATAACGATAGATGCTCATAAAGCCATCGTCAAAGGTCAGGATGATCGGCTTCAGCGGTAGGGAGGCCCGGCCGTCCTGGAAGGCCACAAACTCACCTAGGGAGATCGTCGTATAGCCCTCGCGATCCAGGTACGCCATCTGCTCGGCGAAGGCGGTGTCATAGCCGACAAAGGTCGGCTCGTGGTTGATGATTTCGCCTGTGTCGACCTTGGCTTTGGGGAGGAAACGGTGGTACACCACAGCGGGGACGCGGTCGCGGCGGTATTCCTGGAGGATGGTGTACACGCCATAGCCGATGAGGAAGGCCATCCCACCGAGAACGGCAGCGGTGAACATTGCCATGAGATAGAGCAGCATCGTCCTTGCCTATCCTCCTCCTCATTCTCTAACGTGCTGTTCGTGTGCCGGCAGGTAAAGATCGGCCACTTTTACGCATCGACCGAGAACCGTATGCTTGATCGCCAGGCGGAGGACTTCCACGACCTCGCGCCAGCGCCGCAGGCGCGCCGAGAGCGCGCGCGGCGTCAGATTTTTCCACAGCGGAAAGATATCGTTCTCATAGTAGTCGAGGCAGGTGAGGAAGTATTGAATCTGTTTCAAATAGGTCTCATGGCCGAGCCGTACTGTGCCCCGTTTCGATGCACCCCACACTCTGAACATCCCCGTGGTGCAATCGTTCATGACCTTTGCCGGTATCTCGATCATGACCTCAAACGGGCTGTCTGCTTCGACGGGCTTGACGAGGCCGTTGCCAAAGTCGACCAGCCAATGATGGCTGCCGTGGTTATCCTGCACCTTGAAGGTAATGCTGAATGGCTTCAAACGAGCCAATATCCATGGGAAAGCGCCGATGAATTTCTCGAAATAGGCGCGGAATGCCTCGGCATCGAAGACGGCCTGCTCTTCCAACTCGTACTGACGCTGGAGCTTTTTCGCGTATTTGCGCTTCATGTGTTCAATGTAGCGCTCCGGGTTGTCGTAATCGAAATCCCGCAGCGTAAAGCCATTTTCGGCACTCCAACTGCTGCCCGCCGGCATGATGACAAGCCGGCTATCGATGCCGCTTTGGCGGGCACGACGCTGGTAATATTCCGCGATAGCCGGAGGCCTGACCATGGTGCTGTTGAAGCGCTCTGTATCCCGATGCAGAAAGCAATGATTACTGGCAAAGGGTATGGCGTAACGGGTGTGTAAGCTCAGACAGAAGTTCGTGAATTCTTCGATATAGTCTTGGTTCGTCCGGAAGTGCGGTAAATACTTGTCGTGGTCTTCCAAGCAGTAAGGCAGCACACGCGCGTTCGAGTGACTGCGCAGCACGAAGTCGAACGTCCGAAACCGCTTCCGGAGCTGCTGGAGTGGCAGGCCGAAGATCTTACAATCATTGGCATTGAGAAGGGTGATTACGCCATCGGTCAGCACCACAGCCGAGTCATGGTCGACGCCGAATTGGAAGGAATGCAGCGAAAACCCTGGGGCGAGTTCCATGCGGGCCGCATGCGGCATCTCCCGAATATTGTGGAACCCCAAGGAGTTGAGGTCCATAGGCATGTGCCGCGATGGGAACTTCGGGATCAGGATGGGGGTATCTTTGGGGAAGAGTTTGAGCGAGGCGCCGTGGAAATGGTCCCAGTGGATGTGGGTCAGATAAATATAATCCGGCTTTAGGCTCCGAACCAACTCGCGACTGGGCTCCGGATAATTCCACCACCCGCGCCAATGGCACGAGCCGATCAGCCAAGGGTCACAGAGGACTGATGTGCCGGCGTGTTCAACCAGCAGCCCAGCGTGGCTGAGCGTCGTAAACTTCATGGATCTCCCCTCTCCCAGATCGTTTGGTGTCGTATGCCATACGGGCCAGATAGGGGCCTCAGCACCCCGCCCGCGATCTTCGTCGAGCGAGTTCGATCAGATCAGGCAAGGCGGCGTTTTCATCTCGATCCTTTCCTGCTCAAACATGCCAGAACGGGTTTTGGGAACATCTTACCGCCGCTCAAGAGATAACTCGCTTGGATGAACCTATACCCAGTCTTTCGTAGCAAATTTTTCGTCCATTTCCGATGCCGAGTCGGTTCTTCTAAAATCCAGGTTAAAAAATCAAATTGAGCGTTTGTTATTAAACGATAGAAGGATGTCTGACTAAAATAGTTGAGATGGTAGGGAGGCTCAAAATGATGATTTCGACGATATAGCAATCGGCACCGAAAACCATATTCAAATTCCACATTGGGGACTTTCGTATAGAGATATCCTCCCGGTTTCAGGATCCTCATGATCTCTTCAAGTTCGATATTCGGGTTAAATAAATGTTCGAGGATATTGCGTATAACGACGATGTCGAATGAACAATCGGTGAATTTGGCATCTCTCAGCGTGCCATCGTAGAACGTTGTATCATCTATCACTGGCTTACAGCCGCCGAAGATATCGCAGCCTGTCACAGAAAATCCATGCAGTTGTGCAACTCTCAAAAAATCCCCGCGTCCACAGCCGATTTCCAGCAGCTTTCCGACGGGAAGATGGCTCTGAATCTTCCGCAGGATTTTTACTAAAACAGGCCACTCATATTCAAAGGCTTCAAAATGGCCTTTGAGGAACGGATTGGTCTGTTGACGTGAATATAACCGCAACAGAGCCTCTTCAGTGGGTCGAGGATTGACGAAGATGAAGTTGCAATCTAGGCAGCGAGCAATCCTATAGCCTCTATAAATCAGCAGGGTCGCGTCGGATGCTGAACCGCACAGCAGACATCGGATCAAAGCTGTATCAGCACCTAGATACTCCATTGTAGGGCCTCGTCACGTTTTATAGCGCTTTTCATAACAACAGGGAGCGAGCTAGAACCGTCAACGCCCTTGCGTGGCTCCGCATAGCCCTCACCCCGCCCTCTCCCGGAGGGAGAGGGAGAATAGGTCACATCTCGGCTGTCGAGGGCATGCCGCCTCCCTCAGCCTGAACCGTCTTTCGACAGTCGTGGGCCGTACGCCACTGGCGGTTTGCCGAGATCTAACGCCACGGGCAAGTGGTCGCCCTGTAAGACCTGACATGCCTCCGCCATAGGCCTGAAACGGAACTCCGTCAAGAGCCTCCGCAGCTTAGACCGCACTGATCGACGATTCGAGCCCTGGCTGAGCCGCAAGAGGATCGGTACCCGATAGGGAATTTCTGCCATCTCGGTCATGTCGAGCTCATACGGATGGATGTAACACGTCGCTGGGCACCCTTCCCGCTGCGATGTCCGTAGCGCTAGGCGTGTCCACCCATAGGGAAAGAGCCTCAAATATCCTCCTCCGGCCGCGGGGAGCACCATGCCGCCGAGATGGACCGTGGACAGCGGAAATTCGATCAGCAGACGGCCTGAGGTACATCGGACGCGGTGCGGCCCCCTCCAGGCGCCGGGCACGCCGTAGCGTGGATGTCGCACCGGGAAGATGCTGGAGTCGTACGTCAGTCCCTCGGCATCGAGGTGGTCAAGGAGGTGCAAGGACCTCTCTGAGATCGAGAAGTCCGCCGCCCGATGTCCCAGCACCGGTTGTCCAGTTTGCTGTCTGAGCGTCTCCACGGACCGATGGAGTTCCTCCCTGAACCTCGCCACCGGTATCGCCTCCACGGACTCGTGGCTGTAGCCATGCGTTCCGACCTCGTGGCCCGCCGTAGCGATCTCTCGCGCAAGGTCCGGATGGGCCTCCGCAACCTTCCCCAGGACGAAAAAGGTGCTGTGCACCCCCACCTCAGCGAGCAGTTCGAGCAGGACATGGGTGTTGGCGACAACGCGATCGCTGATCGGTAGGGCATGATCCAACGTCGATTGCGGCCAATCTTCGACGTCGACGCTGAGGAGATGGAAGGGCTCGGTCATGCCGTGCCGCCCGGTTGCCAGGTTATCGCTGTCTTGCGACGTAGCACATTGGCCAGGCCGCGCAGCGACGCTAGGTTCGAAAGGCTGAAATATAAAGGGAAGGAGAGCCAGCGGCTGCGGCTTCTCCCCTGCCCGAGGTATCCAGCCAGGCTCAATGCATAGAACGCTAGCTGCAGTCCGCAGCTGACCTGGAACAGCGGCCGATGCAGGAGAAATAGATTGCTGATCAGGAGGACGACGAGGAGTGGTGCTCCCAGCCACCGCAGCAGCTTATGCGACCACAGCGACCAAGCCACGCCGGGATACCGCCAGGGATTGAGGAGCACGGGCCGAGCTAAGGTCGCTTCCAGATCACGCGTCACCATACGTACGCGCCGTCGCATCAGACCGGCGCTGCTCTCCGCAGCCACCTCATAGGCAGTAATCTCAGGGTCATATACGACCCGAGAGCCTTGCTCGATGACGTTGAGCGGAGAATTACAATCGTCGGCGAAGCGGGACTGCACAGTCCGCCACAACGTCCGCCGTATCGAGTAATTTGCCCCTGCCACGTAGGCCAAGATGCCCAAGTCCGATTCGCACCGCCGTAGATGGCTCTCGTAGCCCCAATATGCCCCATGTGCTCCGCTCACTGGCGAATGGGCCGCATTCACGAAGACCAAGTCGCCCCCGACGCAGCCGACCGTTGGATCGGCGTAATGGCTGACGTGCCGCTGCACAGCGTCAGGCGGAAAGAGCGTCGAGGCATCACTGAAGAGTACAATCTCTCCCCTGCTTATCGGCAGCAGGCGATTAAGTAAGGTCGTCTTCCCCACGCGTTCGGAGCTCAGGGTCAAGCGCACCCGTGGGTCTTCGGCCCAGGCCTGTAACAGGGCATTCGTCCCATCGGTAGAACCATCGCTACCTACACAGAATTCCAGCAACTCCTTTGGGTAACTCAGAGCCTTGCAGTTGGCGATTTTCTCAGGCAAGACAGCGTCTTCGTTATGGGCGCAGAACACCAGTGTCACCCGCAGGGAGTCTGAATCCTGGAGATTGCGTGCCCGCGGCCTTGCTAAGACTGTCATGAGGAGGGGATACAAAAGATAGACATAGGCCAGGAGAAACGCACTGACTGTGAAGGCTATCAGCGCAGTCAAGCGGGGCGTCCCTTATACTCCATACCCTTATGGTCACATAGGCATGGATGGCAGGATCCTAGAGTGGTTTGCCATTGTCTGTATGGCACAGCGTCCCCTCTCCCGAGGGGAGAGGACAGGGGTAAGGCTTATGCCGGGCGAGGGAGAGGGCTTGCGGTGCCTCGGGTGCCACACACCGAGCTGAACAGGACTCTGAACGCTGTAACAATGAGTGCGGCGCTCAGACTGTATGGAAATCTACCATCATTTCAGGGAATTAATACTGAGTGTGTTCATGGACTGATAGATTGTTTTCGAAAGCAACAAGAGGTTTTTTAGGAATCAGCGTAGAATCAGATCAGTTGTGTATATTTTGAGGAAAGTTTCAGGGTATATGCGCCTGTTATGGGATCGCTCTCGATTTAAGAACGAATGCTCAAGTGATTTTCTATCCCAAATATCGGATTTAAGATCCTGTAATAAACAGTGAAGCGCCGGGCTATGGCGGAGAAACTCGAAGTTCGTCCAACCAGTGCGAAAGGGCCCGATCCGCCCATTGGTCGCAAAGTAGAGTTTCCAAAAGCCCTTGTCTAATAACCGACGACAAATACGAGAGGCTTCCTGTAAAAATATGGGCATTGCAGCAGGAACCAACGTCGCTGCTGTGTGAAAACGCAACAGATCGGGGGCATGAGACAGCAGAATTTTGCGGTTGAGTGAGTTGTGGATTTTTCTTGTCAGGGGAATCCGACTTGCGATGAACAAGAGGTCGCGATCTGCGAACGGTATGGCGATATCCAGGTTTCCTCGGCAGCTCCGTATTTGAGCGCTGATGTATTGTGAGCCGCGATGTTCGGCAATGAAGGCTTCGATCAATTGATCAGCCGTGACAATGCCACGCTTCACAAACCGCTGCAAAGTCAAGTTGATATCGGCGTTCAGTGCCTCGGTAGAATGAGGGAGATTTTCCCAAAAGGTCTGGCACAGATAGCCAGGCTTGTTCACGTCTCGGTAACGCAAAAACCCATAGACTTGCTTGCAGGGCTCTTTGGAGTCTGTTGCGACGCGGCTAGGTCGGCCCAACAGAGTGGTTGCGATGGCAGTCATTTTCTCCCGGCCCTGCAAGAGCATTGGAATACCATAATGGCCACCCAAGATCTCTCCATACACGCCAGCAGAAACACATTTCACCCCGGTCTTTGCGAGATATACCCCGGCGCGATGCCAGTGAGGGAAAAAAACGTTCTCCACACGATTGAAGCCCTGCTGGAGCGCATCTAGTGCATAGATAGTCTCATTCAACGGCTCACGATGCCACTCAACCCCCAAGGATCTACCGATCGCCTCGGCAATGCGAAGCTCACGACTGCCTGGATCGCCATACGAATAGGTATGCACATGATGCGCATCGAGACAATGAAGCATTGCGAGGAGGAGTCGCGAGTCCCACCCTGCCGACATCATGAGTGCATGCTGTTCCTCCCCCTGTAAGCATTGTTGGGCAGCCTTCTTGAGAGTGTCCCAGGCCATTCCACTGTCAGACCAGAGATGCCTCGGATCGTCGCTTGCGATATCGGTCCACAGACGGCTAGTTTCGTGCACCTTCAAGCTGCGGTCAAATGAATTATAGCTAACGACCTGCCCCGGCATTAGGCGATAGATTCCCTGGTAATGAGTGCGACCTGCTAACGTATAACCTCTAAGCAAGAACTGAAGCACTCCGATAGGATCATGAGGGGCGCCAAAGGCCCGAGCCAGAGGACGAAGACGGCTGCTGAAAGCGAAGATATTATCTCTATGGAAATAATACAGTGGGAAGGTTCCTGCCCATTCGCTGGCCAGGTGCCATGAGCCTGACGCCATATCAACCAGGGCCACATTACCCTTACACGCCCCGGTGAGTTCTAACCTTCCGGACGACATGCGGAAAAGTTTAGATATTTCGGCCGGTGTTACTGCTTGAGCCATGCGGTAAAGGGATGCCTCACCATCAATCGCGAAGTGGCAGCCATTACTCAACGTATACAGGGCGCAGCGTGAGCCAAAGGCGTGCCCACTGAGAATTCCGCCAGGAAGGCAGACCGACTCACAATCGGTCCATGCCTCCGCGAATTCGTGCCTCAGCGCCTCACATTGCTGTGGGGAAAGGCCGACACCACCGTAAATGCCCGGCATCGATCGTTTGGTCCTTAGCGTCGCTCAGCTTTAACAGGGATGGCGCGCGTTTGACTCATCAAGATGTTCCAGTGGGGGCTCCCTGCGGAGTTACGATGCCTCATAGCGGTTTCATGAGGGCGACACGTCATGAGCGTGCAAGCAACATGCAAGAAAGCCCAGTCCATGGTGTGCTGACTGGTCACCAATTCACCAAGAAGCGTGGACAGACGGGCCAGCTCAGCGTTGCAAGAGCAGTCCAGCTGGCTCTTTCCCTATCGACAGGACTGTCCTGCATTCGGCGGCAGATCGCAGATCACGGCGCGGAATTTTCCATTCCCAAGTCGAGGTATGCTATCTACGCGTTCAAGAATCACCTCGACCCTGCCCATCCGCGCTTGCAAGCGTTGCCTAATTATACGATCTACTTCAGCCCTCGGATGCCGCGCAGGCACATAGCGCACGCGCAAGCAGTCCAGCTTTTCCTGAGTGATTTGGGCCTCGAGGATCGGGAGGCCATAAAAGACCGGGTTGAGCCAGTACACCAGTCGACCATCGCGCGTTACCAAAAGATCATTGTGCCTACCCTCGATGCCCTCCAAAGCTGGGAGCGTGCGCCCACACATACACCTCTTGCCCTCCGCCGCCACTCTGCCCCGGTCGCCCACGGCATAACGGATGAGCGGCATATCGTCATTCAGCAACGACGTGCAAACCAGACGCCCAGCGGTTCCGCGCGGCACTGGCGCATCGTCCATGTCACCCAGGACTTCCAACCACCCGACCTCGGGCCACAGATGCAATGTGCCAGCGGCGCATTCAGTGGCTGCCGCAACGATTTCCCCCATGCCGTATGACTCTATGACCTCGCTCTGCAGCCCCGCCCGTATCGTCTCCCGCTGCCATGGGAAGAGAGGTTCACTAATGGTGACGATGACCTTAAGCCCTGACGGGAGTCCATCGAGATCGAGAGCCTCGCGCGCTAATGCTGAGACAGACGATGAATACGCGAGCATGTGGGTGATGTCATAGCGGTTCAGCGCTGAGAGATAGACTGGGGCATTCCGCCGGCTGACGTGATTGGCGGATAGGTATAGCTGGTGCAACGCAGCGTTCCAGACCCAGAACGGTGGACGTTGCGTGTGGGCCGGGACGATTGCTTGCCCCCCCAGCGTGGCCCAGTTGTCGTGACGGCTCAGCCCACGCCAACGGCGGGCGCGAGCCTCAAACAGCGCATGCCAGCCGCGCACCGTCGTTCTGCTGAACCATAAGTCCAACGGTGTTCCCGTGGTCCCGGCTGTATGGTCGTGATACATGCGCCGGATATCGCGGTCATCGGCCACAAAGGCCTTGGGATTGTCACGCAGAGCTTGCTTACCCAAGATCGGCCAGTTCTCCAGGTATTCCCAGGAAGCGCTATCGCCCCGACGACGACGTGCGCTCCATTGCTCCCGATAGTATGGCACCCGCGAGGCGGCACGATGCAGGATGTAAGCCAGACGTTCCTCCTGCCAGCGTTTCCAGCTCTGAGGGCTCCATCGCTCTCGTTCTAGTGCTTCTTCGACCAGTTGTTCGGTCTCGGGGCCATAGCGCCAATAGCGCAAATAGAGCCCCTGCAAACTCGCAGCCACCGAACGCAGCGGAACAGGCAAACAATGATAGAGCCGCAATGCAATGTCACGCATGCCATTTGGCCCTCAGGCGGGCGACCTCATGTGGTTGACCCGCGATGTCGAACGCAGAAGATCCAGCAGACGCTTTCCGTTGCGCCACATATCGAACTTTGTCTCGGCATACTCCCGGGCGGCATCGGCAAACCTACGCCTCATCGCCTCGTTGGCCAGCAACCTTTCCAACGCCGCTGCCAGCGCCTTGGCATCGCCGGGAGGCACGAGGACACCGTATCTGCCGTCGCCGAGTACCTCTGGAATACCTGCCACACTTGATGCGACCACTGGCGTCCCCACCGCCATCGCTTCTTTGATCACATTGGGCACTCCATCCCCTAAATCGGGGGATGGATGCACCAAAATAGTCGCTTGCCGCATTGCCTTCTGGACCTCATCAAAGGTCAGCCATCCCCGAAATCTCACCCGATCCATCATGCGCAATTCCTGCGTTAACGCTTTCAAGGCAGTGGCCTGTGGGCCATCACCGATGAATTCAAGCTCAATATCTAGACCTCGGTGTTTCAATGCCTCCGCTGCGTGTAATAAAAGATTGAAGCCTTTATACTTCTCAAGACGGCCTACGGCGATCACTCGCCGTGCTGGCCGACCATCAGGCTCATATAACAGTTCATGAATATCTAAGCCATGATGATGGATATAGATCTTGTTTTGTATCAAAGGAAAAACATCAGGGAAATGTTCACGGATAAAATGCCGATTGAATTCAGAACAAGTGATAATGTTATCTGCATACAGCAGTTTTTGTCGCAAATATAACGGGCTTCGATAAAGATCCATGCCAGCGTGAAGAAATATGGAAAAAGGGATCTGCGGGGCGGTAAGGCGATGGTAAACATAGGCACACGTCGCAGAGTAATTTCCCCAGTAGGCGAGGATATGGTCAGAGCCAGCAGGGTATTCCCGGGCCCAAGCCCACGCCTGGAGAAGCACATAGGCCGTCTTTGCCAGCGGCTTGAGGCCGAATTTCGCGGCGGCAGCGCTGATCGCGGTGGTGTTTTTCAGAAAGACACCGAACCTCGCCAAGGGCCAAGGCTTCGCATAGCGCAGGCTATGAGCCAGGTTAGTATGATGCACGTTCTCCCTCGGCAGGTATTTCTCACTGAGAATATCTGGGACATAGCGCCACAGCTCGGGCTCCAAAGGATGGAGGACAAAGACATCAACATCACTCCCAGCCTCTAACAAGCCCCGCATGTCACGGGCAAAAAACGTGCTCACGAAACCAGGGAAGCGGTTATTGAAGACAGCAAGCCGCACTTTTAAGCACCCTCTTCTGTAATGGTCGAGCGTTCGGTACGGCGCGTTCCAGCTTTGCCTGCACCTGAGCAGGTTCTCATCGATCCGATGCAGCTCCAGGCCCAGGCTGCCCCAACCCCGGCCAGCGTACACATCGCCAGTTCGGCGGGTAAGCGGTATCTGCCTGCTGGCAAGAACACCATGTGTACCGCCGTCAAAGCCAGCGGTATCACCAACAACAGGAGGACGGCATGTCGATTCAGCTGCCAACCTCTCCAGATCCCGATGGTAGCCAAGCCCAGCATCGGCAGGTAGATCACCAGAAAAGCGATTTCGGCACGTCCTTCCCCGTGGTACCCAAGGTGCCAAAAATATTGCAGGCGGCGAAGAGCGAGCCACGCAAACCGCAATGGGTCTTCCCGGATGAACTGAACCGCCAGCTGTTGATACGCCGCTCCTCTCTCTGCTTCAGGGAACGCTTCGACCTCCGGTATATGCAAAACGTTGCCGCCGGCGCCGCTTCCATCGGCCAGCGGGTTATTGGCGAGCCAGAGGCTTGAGCCGCCTTGACTGGTGAGAGGCACAAACTTCCCCACGACAAAATAGTTGCGGATGGTCCAAGGCGTGAGCGTAAGTACCATACAGCTGAAGATGATGAGAGCGGGAGACGATCGGCACCACCATCCCTTAGCCCGACGCCCGACAAGCGTCCACAGCACCATGACGACAGCAATCGCTAACGCCGTCTGCCGCGTCAAGGCGGCTAGCCCCAATACCACGCCCACGGGTGCAAACCATGTAGCGGATTTATTGCGCAGCAGCCAGACAAGCCACAGCGCTATGGCTAGTAGCAGAATACCCAGTGTCTCTGAGAGCAGCGTGCCTGTATAGAACAGCAGGAGAGGATAGAGAGACACACAGAGTGCTGACCAACGCGCGGGTACGATGCCGAAGCTGCGCCTCACCAAGTCATAGATCAACCAGACGGTGAATACCCCGAGCAAGACATTGGCGATCTGCACGGCGCGCACGGAGGGACCAAATACTGCGTAGATGCCGGCGATATAGAGCCCAGGCAGTGGTGTCCGATAAGCTTTGAGGTCTTCGTTGACGATCAATCCACGACCCTTGAGAAAGTTCTGCGCCGTGCTCTGGTATTGGGCGGCGTCGTATCGAGGGCGGTAATCCCCAAAGAAGACCAACACAACCAGCAAACGCGTCAGCGTCGCCAAAAGGAGAATCGCTACCAGCCAGTTTCTCCTGGCCGTGTCCGTCATTGCGCCTCTCACGCCTCCGGCTGTCTGGGCATCAGCGCCTGATGCTATCCCGGCCGATGGCGATGCGGGTAGGGGGCTGGCCCAGAGCCACTCCCAGCTGCAAAGCACAGCCTGAACCCACGATGTTGACGGTGAGCCAGCTCAAGCCATGGATTCCCAAAGCAAACGCGGTGGCCGGACCAATTAGCACGCCCAAAGAGGTCAAGATATTCACCACGACAAAGTGGTAGGTGCCCACGTATCCAGGTAATGATGGAATCATGGTGCTTAAGGATCCGGCCGCGACGACTAAGATGATGGAGGGGATCGTCAATGAAATGTCGAACGCACGCATGACCAGCCAAAACAACAGAATCTCTGTACTCCACACCATGATCGTCATAAACGAATAGATCAGCGCATCGCTTGAAGACCGGAATGATGTAAGTCCAACAAGAAAATTCTCCGCCAAAGACACTCCTCTGGAGCGCCATCGTTTGGGCAGCCGAGAAAGAAGCGCATACAACGCGTTGACGATGTGCTGGCGATTCCTCCGGGCGGTCATCAATACCAAAACGGAGGCGATAAAGACCGCGGCTCCCCCCAGTGCTATGTGAAGTACCCAGCCAGGCACGGGGAGAACCATGAGGAGACACGACAAGACCAAAAATAGGCTGAAGCCATCGGCGACTCGTTCAACGACGATGGTTGCCAAAATAGCTGACTTGCTGATCGCGTCCTGCCGATGCAGGACATAGGCCCGCACCAGATCCCCAGCACGCGCCGGTAGTAAGTTATTGGCTAGATAGCCTATAAGCGTTGATCTACAGGAGGCCCAGAAAGAGGGCTTGCCTAATGGCGACAGCAGGATGCGCCAGCGCATTGCTCTCAATAGTAGTCCGGCCAGGACGACGGGCACCCCGAGGGCGATGAGTCCGCTATCGGCCGACTGGAGAGATCGCCACACCTGGTCTAAGCTGGCTCGCCAGATGACCCACCCCAACAGGCCGAGGCTGAACACTGCCAAGCCCCAGCCCCAAGGGCGATAGTACACCTGACGCCAACTCAGGGCGCCTGTCCACTGGGCATCCTCAAACACACGTGGGCTCCAGGCTACGTTTCCGGAGGCCCCGCTCCGCTAGAATACGCCGATAGAATTGTTCCATTTGCGCGGCAATGCCGTCCCAGCTCAGATGTTCCAGCACAAACCGGCGTCCCATTGTCCCGATCCGCCGCCGCAACGCCTCATTCTTGAGCAACTGAACGATCGCGTCAGCGATAGATTGTGGATCACGTGAATCGACGAGTACGATGTTCTCCCCATGCCTAAGCTTCCCCTCGCCAAAGAGGTTTTCGGGGAGATCATTGATCACCGGCGTCTCGCAGAGCATGGCTTCCATCGGCGCCGTACCAAGCCCAGGATATGGTCCTGTTGCCCAACTGGCGAAAACATGCGAGGTTTTCATGAGATGAACAACCTCATCATGGGATGTCTCGCCCAGAAACCGTACTTGATCTTCGCGCAAACCTAATGCTTGGGCCACCTTGACCGGCTCTCGTAAATCGACCCGGCCTGCCAATACCAATCGCGCCTGTGGGACAGCTTGCAAAACCAAGGGCATGGCCCGCACCAGCTGAACCGGATTACGGAACGGATGGATATGGCCGACCATCAACACTTGCGGTCGGTCTGACCTGCATGGCGTGTGCGTTCCATAAAGCGACATGGACTCAAGCCGTACTCCAAAAGGGATGACCACCGATCGCTGCTGGGCCCTCGCGCCATAGAGCCTGCCCACATACGCATGTGCCGTGTAATCCAGGCTGACAATACCGTGCCAGCGTCGGACGCCAAATCGTCCGACGGTATTGCGGTCAGCCAGACTCATTAAGCGCTGGACCCAAGGATTCTGGTGCTGGATGGGGGTCGTGATAGAACCGACCAGCGGTACTCCAGTGGAGCGGGCAACGTTGGCCGAAAGAAAAGTGGTGTCGAAGATATGATTGACATGGTGGAGAATATGGGGACGATGTCGTGCAAGCAGTGCCTTGAGACGGCGGTGGTTTTCGAGTGTACAGCCAAACCCCATCGCCTCCAGGTTATAGAACAGCGATAGCTTTGGAATTTTGATGACCGGAAGACGATAAATCGGAAAGGGAAGATCGCTGGGTGGGGCATTGGCTGGCCCCCAGTCGAGGGTGACCGCCACGACCTCGATCCCGCGAGCAACCAGGGCCTGTGCCAAGCTACTGGTGTAGAATGACGACCCCGAGATTATGGGCGGGAACCAGTTGCTGAAGATCAATACGCGCATGTTGCCTGGCTCATCGACGGGAGGTGGGCGCGGCAATCATGGAGTGCTTCGAGGCTAAGGCATGCCTGAGCGCATTGACCACGGTGTCTTGCTCGCTTTCGGTCATGTGATGATACAAAGGTAAGATGAGGCTTGTATTCTGCGCCAGTTCGCTCTCGGTCAGCCTGGAGCATGTGCCGGACGGGCAGCCGCAGGCACCCGGCCCTCTGCCACAAGACCATGGCTCGCGGCTGTAAGCCTTCTCGCGATGCGCACACATAATGCCCCGCCGCGTTGCGACCCCTGCTTCGAGCATGGCTTGCATGACCTGCTGCTGATCGTAACGGACCGGTAGGCGCACACAAAAGCTCTGCCAGTTGCTGCGCGCCCAGGCGGGCTGCATGGGCAGCCCCAGGTCGGGGATATCTGCCAGGAGTGTCTGGTAGCGCTGGACTTGTTCGCGGCGTCGCGCGACGACCTCCGGCAAGCGTTTGAGCTGCTCCCGCCCCACCGCGGCCTGGATATCTGTCAGACGGTAGTTGTAGCCCAGCAGCGGATATGATTCGAAAATGACCTCCCTGGTCTCATGGCGCACCGTGTCGGGCACGCTCATCCCATGCTGTCGCCACAGACGACACTGCCTATCCCAATCGGGGTTGGAGGTGGTAATCATTCCTCCATCGCCGGTGATGAGGAGCTTCCGAGGGTGAAAGGAAAAGCAAGCGATATCCCCATGCGGCTTGCCGATCTTCTCCCAGCGGCCGCTCCAGAAAATCTCGCTGCCGATGGCACAGGCGGCATCTTCGATGACGTGCAGCGAGTGCTGGCGAGCTATAGCCGTGATCTCTGCGAGATTGCAGGGCATGCCGATTTGATGCACGCAGAGGATCGCCCGGGTGCGCGCGGTAATCGCCGCCTCGATCAGCGCCGGGTTGAGGTTGAACGTTCCCGGCTCGATATCGATAAAGACCGGGGTCGCACTGCAATATCGGATGCTATTTGCCGTCGCGATGAAGGAATGACTGACCGTGATCACCTCATCGCCGGGCCGCACGCCCACTGCCAGCAGGGCCAGGTGCAAGGCGGCTGTGCAATTCGAGGTGGCACACGCATACTCGGCCCCCACGTAGGCCGCAAATTCTCGTTCAAAAGCGGCGACTTCCGGCCCCTGAGTAACCCAACCAGAGCGGATCACACGCTGCACGGCATCGGCTTCGCACGCGCCCAAGACGGGCTTGATGATGGGAATCATGTTCATAAAATCATCCTCAATGCGGGAGATGTTGCGTGGGTACGCTGCCTATCGTGAGGACAACGAGGCAAGATGGCGCGGCGCCGGTTCTTGGCGATACGCATACGGTCAGCGTTCGAGACTGCCGACGCCGATGCTTCGCAAGCAAAGCGACGGCTTCGCGCCCAGCAGTCAACAATCTGCTGGCGACAGGGTAGCGGTCGATGATACACGGAATGAAGATCGTGGGCTGGAGATCAGAGCCGATCTGGCAATACAGGCGTTGGATGGACGATCTGGCATCGTCCGCATTAGCCAGCGTCCTCCGTCCGCCACCAATCCACCAGGCGCTGTAATCCATCCTCTAATGACACGTGCGCCCGAAAGCCCAGCATCTGCTCGGCTTTGCGGATGTCGGCCAGACGGCGTGGCACCGCATTCACTTTGCGCTCTGGTCCATATTCAGGCTGCAGCGGCGAGTGCATGACTCGCAATAGGGTAGAGGCTAGCTCGTTCAGGCTAGTCTCCACCCCGCTCGCCACGTTGAAGACGGCATCGGTGACGGCGCCTCGAGCCGCCAAGATGTTGGCTCTGGCGATATCTTCAGCATAGATGAAGTCCATGGTCTGTGTACCATCTCCGAAGATCAGCGGCGGCTGACCCGCAGCAATACGCTCCATCCAACGGATCAGTACTTCTGTATAGGCCCCGTGGGTATCCATGCGAGGGCCGTAGACGTTGAAGTAACGCAGGGCTACGTAATCGAGGCCGTACATCTCATGAAAGCTGCGCAGCAGTGCCTCGTTGAAGAGTTTCGCCGCACCATAAAGCGTCCGGTTGTTGTAGGGATGGTGATGTTCAGGCGTGGGAAATTCCTCGGCCGATCCATAGACCGAGGCCGATGACGCTGCCACGACCTTCCGCACGCGAGCCCTAACCGCCGCCTCCAACACATTGAACGTCCCATCCGCCAGCACCTCCAAAGCTAGGCGTGGCTCATCAGCACATTGGGTGATACGGATTGCGGCTTGATGAAAGACTACATCAACCCCCTGGATAACCTCGGCCACCAGCTTACGATCCCGAATGTCGCCCTCGATGATCGTCACTGGCCCATGAGCGAGTGCCCAGCGCAGATTGTCTCGACGCCCGCGGACAAAGCTATCGAGCACGACGACCTCGCCCATTTTGTGGCGCACGAGCACATCGGTGATATGCGATCCGATCAGGCCGGCACCGCCGGTCACGAGAAAACGCCTACCAGCTAGCTGCATTTGGTGCTCCCTTGCTTTCGCATGCGCTTGTATCGTGCGCTATACTGCTGAGAGCTGACTATTTCCACCTTGGCAGGAATCTTAAAGGAGGCCAGCCGACCTTTACAATGCTCATAGACACGTTTCTTGAGCTCAACAGGAGATTCTGGCTTCGCCAAATTGAGACATGCGACCACGATATTGCCGACGATGGGATTCTTTTCACCGTAGACAATGACATCTTTAATATTGTCCATCTGCAGCAGAACGCTCTCGACCTCCGCTGGAAATACCTTCTGTCCACCGACATTAATGATGTCTGACTGGCGCCCCAGAATACGGATGTACTCCCCATCCATTTCCACGAGATCGCCTGTGTTGAACCAGCCATCGCCGTCGAACGGCGATGGCGCGTTCAAATAGCCCAACATCGCCGATCGGGCTCGAATCCAGAGCGTATCATCGACGACTTTGGTCTCGTACCCTTCCCCGCCAACTTTGACCCACAGCGACTCAGAGCTTTTCGACTTCGACCGCAAGATCCCCAATTCGGACAACCCATAGGTTTGGAGGAACCTGGTATTGGGGAAGACCTCGAGGAGTCGCCGGAGGGTGCTCTCCGGCATGACTTCCGTGCCGTAGGTGATGAGCTCTAAGGAGGACAGGTCGCATTCTTTATATTGCTCTGAGAGCAAGAGGAGATTCAGGAATGTCGGGGTCGTCGGCAACAGTTGCACGCGGTGCTTTTCGATCGCACGACAGACATCTGCCGGGTGACGACTCGTCACCGAAACTACTGTGCCACCGTTGGCCAATGTGTAGAATAGGGTGTTGATGCCACCGATGTGATCGAGCAGCAAGAAACTCAACGTCGTATAGCAGTGTCTGCGTGTCTTGAACTTCTCCAGAAGCTCATTGAAATCATGGAGGGCGGCCTTGCTCTTCCCGGTTGAACCCGACGAGAAGAGGACCAAGCCAGGCGCACGACGCTGGATCAATCCCCGCATGAGAGGATGGCTCACGCCAGCGGGGCGCTTGTTGAGCTGCCAGCGTTCATCCTCATCGAAAGCGAAAACGGCCTCGACCTCAGCGATATCCAGGAATGCAGACTTCTGGGGACCGACAGCGGGAGTCAATGGCACGATGATATCCTTGTTTTCGATTAGGGCCAGCAACAGCGCGCAGACGCTGGGGGAGTAATCGGCATCGATGGCCACCACATGGCCGGCGTCGATCTGGTACTTCGCGAGCTGGTCTTGCCACCGGGAAACCGTGTCGAGAAGCCAGCCGTAGGTAAACGACTGGTCATGCCAAACCAAAGCCGCCTTGTTCGACTGTTCCTGCATGCGCTCGAGGAGCCAATGGACGCTCATTGAACGCCCCCTAAATAGATGACCTGCCCAGTGATGTAATCGCTCTCCTCACGAATGAAAAAATCGATCACATTCGAGATATCCGCAAATGTCCCTAAGCGTTTGATCGGCATGGCGTCCACGATGCGCTGGATCTTTTCCGGGGGCACTGACTTAATCAAATCCGTCTCGACAGGCGTCGGCCCTACCACGTTGCAGGTGATATTGAATGGCGCCAGCTCCCTCGCGAGAATCTGCGTGAAGGTGACGATCGCGCTCTTCGACGCCGCGTAAATCGATTCCCCTTCAATGCGCATCGGAACAGCGACAGTGCCGATGTTGACGATGCGGCCGTATCGACGCTTGCGCATCACACGGGCCGCCTCACGGCAGAGGAGGAAGGTGCCCACGACATTGGTCTCGAGGATCCTGCGAACGGTGTCGCGCGGAGTGAACAACACATGATTCATCGAGGCCGTGCCGGCGTTATTGATGAGGATATCCAGCCGCTGATACTGCCGTTCAACGGAGCGGACGAGCCGCCGCACCTGTTCTTCATCCGTAACATCAGCGAGGATGTGCTGATAATTGTGCAGCTGGAGATCGCAAGGGCGACGGCTACATCCTACGGTGCTCAGGCCCTTGCCCGCATAGTATCGAGCTAAGTAGTGACCGATCCCCTTGCTCGTCCCCGTGATGAGGATGACAGGGCCGTTATCCGGCATGTTCATCCTCGAGGAGCGCCACGACGTAATCCGTCAGGGCATTCACACTCCTGAACGGGCTGCGTTCCTGGGACATGGCGCGCTCATCCATCAGCGCAATAGGTGTCCTGAGTTCTTCACTGACACGCTCTTCCACGTCCAAGAGGACCTTCACCAGTTCCAGCGAATCTAATGCAGAGCTCTGACCGAGCAAGCGAGTGTCGGCTGAAATTGCGATATGGTTGTCTGGGCTCCGCCCAGCATTGAGGTCAGCTAACACCTCGAGAATGATCTGCAGAATGTGGTCTCGCACTCTCATCATCTCCTCACCCGCTGACTTGGGTGCCAGTGGGTGGATCATCAGCACCATGGTAGTAGCGACGGCGCCTCTCCAATGGCATGCGTAAGGCTGGCGGGACAGCCCCGATGATCCGACCGGGAGACCCTACGACCATCGCCAAGTTTGGAACATCCCGATTGACGACGGTGGATGGGCCAATCCACGCTTCATACCCAACAATCACACGCGGCAACACCACCGCATTGACCCCGATCTGGACGCCAAAGCGAATCGTGCAACCCTCCTCTGTACTTTCGATCTCTCGTGCATAGCCCATGGGATTGCCGTTGGCAAACACCGTAAACGGCGCCACAAAGACATAGTCTTCGATGGTCATACGCGCACACAGATGCACTTGGGAGTGGATGAGCACATGGCTCCCGATGGTGTTGTATCCCTCCGAATCGCTCATCGTGCCGATGCACGTATGGTGCCCTATGCGCGTATGCTCTCGCAGAACCACGTCGTGATTGATCCAGCAGCCTTCCCCAATGGTGACGCTTTGATAGATCACACAACCGGTACGCACCAGCGTTGTTGCACCGATGACCGTCGGCAAGATCTGCTTACGTTCCTCGAAAGGGCGAGAGAATCCCCCTGTCAGCGTTTCGTAGCCGATGATGCAGCCATCCTCGACGCGTACACCGTCCCCGAGCCGGCAATTGCGCAGCGTGACGCGGTTTCCGATCTGGACTTCCTCCCCGATCTCAACACCCTCGGCGATTATGACATCCCTGCCGAAGCGGACTCCGGAGCCAATTTTTGCATCGCGACTGATGCCATGGACGATGGGGCTCGGGAAACCAGCGCATGGCCTTAACCCATACTCAGTCTCGAGAATGGCACGCAGCTCATCACGGATGGTCATAGCTTTCCCTACCCTTGTGGCGTCCGCCACGCAGTGTTGAGGTCGGCCAAGGTCGCTGTGGGTATCTGTTGCGTTGCGAGGAAATCCAGCAATTCCAAGAACAGTGTGCGCACGCCTCGCCCTGGATGCCGCCTTTTGAGTAGTTGCTTATAGTCATGGTAAAAAGGCTTACTATCTAAATAGTGCACAGTCGTCGAGGCATTGATGAAGATGATGTTGGGGTGAAAGTCAAAGACCTTCAATCCAGGTTGGTTTAGGTGCAACCCTTCCAGACGGAAGTCGGTGGCCTGCTGAATCAAATCAAAATGATCCATATAATAGATGGGTATTTCGAGGATTTCGAACTCTTTCCAAACTGGGGTCAGATATGGAGTTATCGGCAAGAAGTACGAACTATCATATTTCAGTCCCACTTGATGGTAGACCGGAAGCACGTCCGAGTCATACAAAAGACTGTGCGCGCGAACCCCCACTGCTTCCGGGCAGAAGGTCTGAGTTGTGCGGATGACATAGCGATAGATTTCCGTATCAGTCCAGCTGTCGAGAACTGGGCCGACCCTCTGGCGCAGTTGTCGTAGTGTATCCCCATGGCGCCGAAAATTGGGGTGAAGTGCACGTTCATGACCCGGTACTTCGATGCCACCATGCGTGCAGAAGAACGTGGCGCGCACCTTTCTCTCATTGACGAGATTCACTAGATCGGCTAACACCTCAGGTGCCGCCCACTCGACATCGATGGTAAGACAGATCAGGTTAGCTGCAGCGCCATGCAGAGGTCGATTCATGGTCATTGCGCAACCTTGTTCACTGGATAATCCACTGGAACCGATTTTCCGCATCGCTTGCCAAGGGGGGACCTCCAGGGCCAACGCGAGCATCCCAGCGGCCATTGACGCATCTGACGTGCCAAGCTGCTTCAGATCTCCGACCTGTGTGCAGCTGCCGACCCTCGTGCCGTTGGGAACAGCTTTGCCGGATTACCGAGCACTGTAGCCTCAGGCGGCACGTCCCTCATGACCACAGAGCCGATGCCGACCAACGCCCCCCTTCCGACCGTGACTCGTGGTATGAGGATGCTCCCCGCACCAATATAAGCACCCAGACGCAAGCAAACGTATCCAGAGACGATGACACCCGAAGCGATGGTGACGAAGTCTTCCACGATGTCGTCATGCGCCATGCAGACCGCTTGCGAGATGAGGACATGATTGCCGATCACGGTATTGGTGGTGACCACCACATTCTGTAAGATCGCCGTCCCCGCACCGATGCTGGCATGCTTCGAGACAGAGGCTGAGGGATGGATCATCGTTGCAAACCGCTCCACCCCTAAGCCCATCCTGTCGACGATGCGCTTGCGTCCCAAGGGGTCGAGGGAATTTGCTACGCCCACGATGAATTGGCACGAGGCATAATGTTTGGCTGCGGCGATAGGGCCGAGCACGGGGAGGCCATCGATCAGTTGCCCCTGCTTCGTGGGCTCGTCGTCCAAGAATCCAAGCAGATTCCAGCGTCGACTGTCGCAGTTGATATCGCCCACGGCCCCCGCTATCTCACGGGAAGTGCCGCCCGCTCCCACGATGATTAAGTCCGCTACCATACCCGATCCTTCTTGCCATTCAGCGTTGACCGAGGATCTGTGACGTCACCTGCCTGATGTCCCCACAAGTCAGCTCGGGATACATCGGCAACGAGAGGACCGACCGCGAGCAGGCCTCCGATACCGGAAAATCTCCGCCAGCATAACCCAAATCGGCATAGCCCTGCTGCAGGTGGACTGGGACGGGGTAGTGAATGCCGGTGTGTATCCCCAGCTGACCTAGCGTGCGCTGGATGGCGTCTCGATGCGATGTGCGGATGGCGTAGATGTGGTAAACATGACGAGCGTAGGGCATCGCCTGCGGCGTCTGCACGGCGCTATCGGCCAGCAGCTTATTGTAGCAGAGCGCGCGCGTCCGTCGGGCTTCCGTCCACGCTTCCAAATGACGGAACTTCACGCGCAGGATGGCGGCCTGCATCTCCTCCATTCGGTAATTATAGCCTTTGAGTGCGTGGTGGTACTTCCGTTCCGTGCCCCAGTCGCGCAGCAGACGAACGGTGTGAGCGAAGGTGGGGTTATTGGTCACCACCATCCCGCCCTCGCCGTAGGTCCCGAGGTTCTTGCTGGGATAGAAGCTGAAACAGCCCAGGTCGCCGATGCTGCCAACCCGTCGGCCCTTATACTCGGCACCGTGGGCCTGCGCCGCATCCTCAATCACGGTCACACCATAACGCCGGGCAACCTGCACGATGGGGTCCATATCGGCGGGCTGGCCGTAGAGGTGTACGGGGAGAATGGCCTTGGTCTGCGGCGTAATGGCACCTTCGAGCTGATGCACATCCAGCGTGTACGATCGCGGCTCGACGTCGACGAAGACCGGTCGGGCGCCCGTATAGCAAATGGCCGCGACCGTCGCCACGAACGTAAAGGGCACCGTGATCACTTCATCACCCGGCCCGACGCCGGCGGCCACTAACGCGAGGTGCAGGGCGCTTGTCCCGGAATTCACTGCGACCCCATGGCGCGCCTCGCAATATGCCGCAAACTCCTCCTCAAAGGCCGCCACTTCCGGCCCCAACACAAACTGGCTGCTCTCCAACACACGGGCGATGGCGGCGTGTATTTCGGGTTTGATGCTGCGATATTGCGCCTTCAGATCCACCAATGGGATCATACCAATGCCCTTTCCCAGTACAGTTCCACCGGCCGGCCACGCTGGCCTAGCGAATGCGAGGCCGCCTCTAAGATACGGACCACCCGAATGCCTGCCTGACCATCAGTCAGCGGCTGGCGGCTGTGCTCAATGCACTCCAGGAAATGGAGTGCCTCGGTCCGCAAGGCCTCAGTGGTGTCCAATTGCGGGGCCCACATATCGCCGCTGCGGTAGCTCACCTGCAGTTGGTATTTCCCCTCTGGCCCGTTGCTGAGCGTGATCCCTTTGTTGTAAACCTTCACCTTCTCGCTGGGCTCCACGTCGTCATAGACGATCATTTGCCGGTCGCCGCCGATCAGCGTCCGGCGGATCTTGACCGGCGCGAGCCAGTTGACGTGAAAGTGAGCGATCAAGCTGCTGCTGAACAAGCACGTCAGGTAGGCCACATCCTTCGGTTGGCCGGGTATATGTGCGATGCCTGTGGCCGCCACCGCACAGGGCTGGGTCTCCAGCACATAGTCCATAATGGAAAGATCGTGCACGGCCAAGTCCCATAACACATTCACATCGTGCTGGAATAAGCCAAGGTTGACACGTACCGAGTCATAGTAATACAGCTGCCCCAATTGCCCGCTGTCCACCAGTTCCTTGATCTTGCGCACCGCCCCGGTATAGACGAACGTATGGTCCACCATCAGGACCCGCTGGCAACGTGCCGCCTCTTCCAGCAGCCGTTCTCCTTGTTCCACCGTCGCGGCCAACGGCTTTTCCACTAAAATGTGCTTGCCAGCGCGCAGGGCCCGCATGGCCAGATCGAAATGGGTGGAAACCGGCGTGGCGATCGCCACGGCATCGATCTTGGCGTCGGACAACAGCTCGCGATAATCGGTGGTTGTGTGAATCGCTGGGTAACGGCTTTGAGCCACAGCCAGTCGGTCTGAACGCAAGTCGCTCACCGCCACCACGCGAGAGCCGCGCGCCTCAGCGAAATTGCGCACGAGGTTGGGGCCCCAGTAGCCGTAGCCGATGACGCCGATACCGATCATACCGTCGCCTTCTCCTGGCCGACATCCCTCACCACCCTGGCCGGGATCCCGACCACAATCGTGTGGTCGGGGACATCGTGGGTGACGATGGCACCGGCACCTACTAGCGCGCCCTCGCCGATGGTCACACCACACATCACCACCGCTCCGCTGCCGATGGAGGCTCCACGCTTGACCAGGGTCGGAATGATTTGCCAATCCGCCTCCGTCTGCAAGTGTCCCCCGCCTGTCGCTCGGGGGTAACGGTCATTAATGAACATTACCCCATGGCCGACAAACACCTCATCTTCAATCGTGACGCCTTCGCAAATGAACGTATGCGACGATATCTTGCAGCGAGCCCCCACAACGGCATTCTTCTGGATCTCTACAAAAGTGCCGATCTTGGTCCCGTCGCCAATGGTGCACCCATAGAGGTTGACGAGCTCGGGATGGGGAATTATCACATTTTGACCGCACACGACATTGTCCGCCAACGGCATAGATCCTGTCCTCCCAAGGATGCATGGCATACCGGTGAGTATCTGGAGGCCTCCCCTATGCTGAAACCGTTGCAAGGGGTAATCATGGCGAGCCTGGCAGCGCGGCAATACTCAAGGCGCTGCGCACCAGAACAGGGGTGTCGGGTGGCCTCATGTGTCAAGCTGAGCCGCGGTCCTTCCACCCTACAGCTCGGTATGTTGTCAGTGTTTCCGTCACGAGGCGGTCTACTCCAAACTCGCGCTCTGCCTTGAGGCGAGCAGCCTCCCCCATTCGACGGCACAGCTGGCGATCAGCGATCAGAGTGGCCATGCGTTCGACGAGCGCGGCATCATCCCCACAAGGCACCACGAAACCGGTTTTCTGGTGATCGACCAGCGTTGGCGTATCGCCCACATCGGTGGCGACCACTGCTCGGCCGCAGGCCATCGCCTCCATGACCACGTTCGGACAGCCCTCGCTATCTGAGGTATGCGTCAGGAACGTCGCGTCGGCCAACAACCCTGGAATATCCTCGCGATGGCCCAGAAACTCGACGCAAGCCGCGATACCAAGAGCCTGAGCTTGTTGTTGCAATGACTCGCGCAACGGGCCGCTGCCAACGATGCGCGCCAGCACATCAAGTCCTCGCCGCTTCAGCGACAAAACCGCTCTTAAGAGGCGATCCCAGCGCTTCACCCGAAAGAGGGAGCCGACACCCAGGATATACGCTTGGCCTGCCGTCGAGAGCGGTACCGCGCGGAAACGCCGCAAATCTACGCCGTTGCGGATGACATAGAGCTGTCCGGGGGCGAACAGGCTCCTCGACCGCCGGACGATTTCTGCCGCTGCGAAACTATTGCAGATTTGGGCACGAGGCCAACGGGCGCACAGCCGACCCAACCACGGCCCGCTTTCCTGCATCGCTCGTGTGAACTCACCCCGTATCGCTCCCACGGCGACAGCGTTCCTACCCAGTGCAGCCCACCAGGCGGCGAAATTCGTATGAAAGCAATAGGAATGGATAACCTCGGGTTGCAGTCGTCCGACTAGGCGCCGAAATGCCCTGAGCCTCATAGGCTTCGAAATACCGCGGGGCAGGGGATGCAAAGGCACGCCGAGGGCGCGTAGATGGGAGACATACGTGTCCTCTTCATGGTAGTTCCACACCGCCACCGCCGGCCTGTAATGCCGTCGATCCATGGCCTGAAGCAGGGACCAAAGCTGTCGCTCCATTCCACCGGTACGAAGCTGACCAACGAGGTAGAGTAGGCGAGGGCGCATCAGGCGTGTTCGAAAGCAGGATGCCGCCGACCCTGCCCCCGCCGTGCTGATGGGATCAAGCCCTGCGGCCAGATCCAGCGGTGGCCGCCAACCAGCAGTCCCAGTCCCAGAGAAAATTCCTTGGCTGTGAGCACATGTGAGACCATCATCTGCAACACCAAAGAAACGGCGATGCCATAGAGACATAACACCAACACATCCTTGCCGCCTCCTCTGGGGAGACAGCGGTAGGACAGATAGACCACCACGATAAGCCCCAAAAGGGCCGCCAGCCCCCAAAATATCGCGAATTGAATAAAGACGTTATGCGCTCCAAGTACTGCCCCACGCCTGTGCCCTTCGCCACGGTGGGTCTTATAGTAGTCGCTTTGCATTCCCCAAGGACCCCAAAAATTGCCTGCCCCTACACCGGCTAAGGCATATTGGGGCAGATTCTCTAACGCTGCCTTGTAGATGCGCGTCCGGATCTCCGTTTTCCCCGCAGGAGTCTCCGGCGTGAGCGTGAAACGCGCAAACACCGCCTCGGGAACCCAGATGAGCGCCGCGACGGCAAGAACGGCAGTGATGAGGAGAACTCTCACATGGCGCACCCCATAGGCAAATATCACGGTCGCACAGGAGGCAATCGCGATGACCATCCCGCCCCGGGACATAGGCAGAAAAGCCCCGATCAGACAGAGCAGGGTTATCCCAAGGAACAGGTTCCGGCGCAGAGCGGACTTTGCCATAAGCCCGAACGCTAACGCCACTGCTGCACCGCGTGCAGGAGTAACCGCCAACCCAACCAGTGTTTCCCCGACATCTTCGAGCGCCTCGCGGCGAACTTTGGACGCCTCTCCGAAAGTGGTCGCCGTCGCCTGCTGTAGCGTGCCATAGGTCGTCAACACCAGCAGGATAGACACTAAGACCCCGGCGAGGAGAAATCCGTAGATGCCGGCACGCAGCGCTGGTCGATCTCGGCACAGTGACGCGACGAAGATGGCAGCTACGAACATCTGCCCGATGCGAAATATGTCAGTGTAGTCCGAGAGAGGATGTGCAGACTCGATCAAGATAGCTATCATGAGAAGGCAGAATGCCGCCAAGAAGACGGGATGGCTCCATGTCCTAGCTAGAGATCCAGGTCGGTTCAAAAGAATGTACCCAGTCAATACAGCAAACATGATATATGGACTCGTAAAACCAGCGACAGTAGGAAGAGAAGGCTCTAGCGGGATGAGGATAACTAGGATTAGAAGGAGCATTCGCTCAATGCCAGTCGTATGATATTGGTGCGGCCCTTGCTTGATCACCGAGAGCCCGTCGCTGGGCCCTCGACGTATGCTTCTGGCCGTTGTATGGTTAGCCATGGAAATCATTCACTACCCGCCTCAGGGAGCGGTAAGGGCTCCGCAAGTCGTGTCGGTCGTTCTAGCCCTGACCATTGTTTGACCGGCATCGCTCACCTTGCTAGCTCCCAGGACCTCTCATTAGCGGCTTTGATAGCAGCGTCCGCTGACGGCTACCTCACGCAACACGGCATCGAGGCGCGTGGCGAGGTGCGGCCACGCATAAGCGTCGCGATTTTTGGGCTCGATGACCTTGCCAGCGATGATCTCAGCAAGGAACGAGGCGATGCCTGCGATATCACTTCCGCGAAACCGACGCGCTAAACCCGTAGTGTTCGCGAGAATTTCGACGTCGCTGCCAGGAGGAGCGACCAAGAGAATCGGGGTCCCGAGTCCCAGAGGCTCAAACACTTTACCCGTCACGACCCCTCTGTCCGCCAATGTGGCCTCGTCTGCAACCGAGGTAATCACCACGGCGACACCGGCACCCTTTACAGCCGCGAGGGCTTCGACTCGCGGGACGTTCCCATGCGACACAACCACTTCCATGACACCAAACCGCTTAGCCTCTTCACGAACGTGGTCGATGTGGCTTCCATAGTAATGGAAATACCCCATAACACCTTTTTCATGCGTGGTTTCTTTGAGACGCTTCAAGGCAGCCATGACCGGTGAGATGACCCGCTTTGGCGGATAGAAGTTTCCGGTGTACACGATCGCGAAATGGCCGAAATTGTGGGGCTCGATGCCTATCAACTCTTCGGGGTCGTAACCATTGGGGACGACGTGCAGCTTCGGCGCAATTCCGAAACGGCGAACCATAGCTTCCCCCCAGGAGGGCGAGACAATCGTTACGGCCGCACAATCAGCCAAGAGCTCGGCTTCTTGCTGGATGACGACCCGGCGCGTTGGTTGCGCCGTATGGGGGTTCCCGGTCCAGGGGTCGCGATAGTCCAGAACATAGGGCCTATGCAGTCGATTCGCCACACGCTTGGCCAACTTGAAGGCGGCAAAGGGCAAACCGGTGGCAAAGATTACGTCCACCTCATTCGCGGTCAAAGTCGCGCAGGCACGCTCGGCCGCGTGCACCCAGCCCATCCCCTGTTCCATCCCAAGGCCACGAGCGATCACCCGACAGATGCCGCCGGCATACCGTCCGAAGCCTTGATCCCGCCACCTTAGACGGTCATAAAATAGACAGCGCCAGCGATGGTCGGTGCAGATGCGCTGAATCCCCTCGCGCTGCAGGCTAGCCTCTACCTCGTCCGGGTTGTCCACTTTCCGCCAGACATCGGGATGGGGTGTCACGACCACCACATCCCATCCCAACCTTGTGAGATATTTCGCTATGTTCCAGCTCCGAACAGACCCGCTTGTACGAGCGGGGGGGAAGGAGTGCGCCAGGAATAACAGCTTCAGACGCCTGTTGAGCCCCTCCGCCCTGCTGACAGGCCATGAGGTGCCCCGGTGGTCCCTCATCGATCGCTGCCCTTCCAGCCACCCAGCAGCCTACGGCAGGTATAGACTGTCGTCAAAGACCAGCTAAGCAGGCGGGAATAGAGAGGATGCCCCCGATAGGCTTCCACCTGCGCCGCAAACACGAAGCGGCCGACGTACTTATCTAGCACGGGGTGGTTGCGGGTGAGCGCAGCGCGGCCCCCTATCCGAGCGATGCGTCGGGGGTCGGCGCCCCAGGAATTCTTCACCGTTCCCTTGGTCGTGGCAAGATAGCCAGCCTTCTCGGCCAAACGCAACGTGGTCTGGTTGAAAGCGCCTCCGGGCCAGCATAAGAACTGAACGGTTTTACTGAGAGCCTTTTCGATGATCGCCTTGCTGAGGCGAAGTTCATGTTGCACGCGTTCTTCGTACTCACGTTGGCCTTCATATCTTGCATTTAGAGCATGACGGCCTCTATAGGCCTTCGCCACGCCAAAAAGTTCGTCCCGCCAATGGGGGTTTTGAAAGAAACTGCGCCCTCCATGCTTCTGCACATACTCCTGTAAGATCTGCGTCAGCGATGCATCAGGAAAGTATTGTGGTGCGGCGAGTGCCCTCCCATACCCGTAAACCGGCGCGCCGAATGCCACCAACTCCTCCTGGTTTTCATGCGCCCACCGATACTTATGATCTGGATATTGATTCCATACCAGCCATGGATAGGGATCCCCAGGGTGGTGAAAATCGATGATTTCACTCGTCTGAAAATGATAGGTATGACTCAACGAATGCGATTGAATATCGATCAGACCTGAACACTCCATTTCCATCATTTCATTCCATGAAAGAAATCCTGCATATGATAAATCTTTGACATGTGTCCTCTTTCGCCAGACATCGAGAAGCGTTGGACGGATGTCTTCCCGAGGATCTACAAAGTCCGGTGCCACAAAAATCGTGGCCTTCATACCATATCTTTGCAAGACTGGAAAAACATTAACCCAATTATCGAGATATCCATCATCAAATGTAAGGACGATAGGATTGGGCGGCAGTGGTTCTCCAACCCTGAGATAGTGATAGAGATCGCCTAACGTAATGGTATTAAAGTGATGTTTTTGTAAATAGGAGATGATACTTATAAATGTTCTGAGTGGTGTCGATAAATGACCATAGGGTACTCTTCTAGGATGATCTAAAACACTATGTAACATATAAACTGGTACTATAGGATAGTAATGATTATTCATGATCTCGACGAATTTCTGAGATGTTAGTAAGTATTAAGATTATTTCCTAAATGCGAAAATGAATTATTAAATGATTCCAAAATCAAATTTATCGTGAAAATTCTTAGAATAATCCTAGGCCGCGAGATAAATTCATATTGCTGTCTATCTTGAACCGGTAAATACATCTTGTACAGCGCTTGGTAGATTGAAGGCCATCGTCTCAAGAATTTCCCCGCTTTTTCGACAAATTTCCGACTACTTTCTCGGCGATGTGAATCTGAGAAATAGTTGTCATGGAAATCTTTTAGAGCACCCACATCGAAAAATTGACTGAGGGGACTTTCATTAGATAAGTTGACCTGAGAGAGCACGGTTTGCATATCGCCATTCCTTACCACAGCGTGGAGGTCTGGGACATTCGACTGGATAGCTATTTCTGAAAGCATTTGGGGAAACATTTTGACCAGTAAATCTCGATAGAAAAGCTTGCCAAAATGGTAGGGAGCTGGTAACTCACACAGAAAATCCAAAATATCATTGTCAAGGTAGGGTGTTCTTACTTCAACATCGAGTGACTTCATATAATTTAATGGATTGATATAATGTTTGAGCCGCTGGTCAAAATACACGAAGTTCTGGTAGAGGTTGATATCTTTTGCATTACATTTCGCTCTGATGTCGCAGATGGTTTGGCGAATGGCGTCCGAAAAAATCAACAGCCAGTCTGAGGACAAAATCTTTTGGTAAGATCGACTTCTTTCCAATGGTACAATGCTGAACTTTTCGAAGATGGTGCGCTCGTCACAGGCGGGTCGAGAAAAGCCAAAGGATTCATCGCCGCGGAGGATGACCTGTACACCGAGCTGCGTGCGGATATCGCTAAAGATCTTGAGCGATTCTGGGTAGTTATAGCAGGCGTCGCTTAGACCATCATGCAGGCGGATGAACTCCTGGACATGCTGCGCAAGTTCGGCCATGCGCAGCGGGAAGAAGGTATGAGGCAGCTGAAGTCTATGCGCTAGGCGCTGGGCGATCGCACAATCGCTGCGCGGAACGTCCTCTGCCACCCCCCAGGATATCGTGGTTACCGACTCCTTTGGGCGCTCATCCAGATAACAGCCCAAAATGCCCCGTGAATCATAGCCTCCACTCAGCAGAATCCCATAGTGATGCTGACTGCGGATACGGCGGCACACCGCTTGGCGAATGAGTTCGCTCATTGCCTGCTGATAATAAGCGATGCCGCGGTCTGTGGCTGCCTCATTGAAGGCATACTGCCAGTAGCGATGCGTCATCACCCCATCCGCACTCACGATCAGCACTGTCGCATTGTCGAGGGGGTGAAGATCTTCAAGCAGCGCTTGTCCATTGAGGTAGTGGCCACAGGCCAAAAAACTGGCCGTAGCCGAGAGATTGATGCGTCTGGGCAGGGTGGGAATTAACAGCAAGGCTTTTAATTCCGGCGCAAAGTATAAGGCTGCATCGTTCTGGTAATAGAAGACGGGTTTGGATGCCGTTCGGTCCGTGGCGATCAGGACCAGATCGGTGGCTGCGTCCATGAGGACTACGACAAACGAGCCGTTCAGTTGGGCAGCGAAGTCGAGGCCAAAGCGCTCGTATGCCTGGGCGATGAATCCAAGCTGGTTCATTTCGGTGGTCTCATCGTTGTAGATCTCGCCATGGAGAAACACCCGGAGTTGTCCATTCTCACTGATGTAGGGCTGCGGGGCTGGATTGATGATGTTGAGATGAAGCCGGGCGACGGCGACCTCAGGCGTAAGATATCTGTCGACCTGGTACCACGGGCGGTGCCGCAAGGCGGTTATCATGCGCTGGAACAAACCCCGATCCAACGAGCCGTTCGTCTGCTTCTGCACGATTCCCACCAGTCCAGGCATACGATCTCCTGATGGTATGAGTTTGCAGCTGGTCGATGATTAGGTGATCTTATTCTTGCATGTGTTGTGTTGCTGTTTCAGTGCATGAGCGTGGTTCAATCTGTCTAACATTTCATCACACAGCAATTCAATTTGTCTTGATAGCTTTATATCTTTCCCTTTTCCGGTCGAAGTTTTATAAACCTTCAACGGCATTCTATACGATGGGTAGACCTGTCCGACAAACTCATAGATCTGAGAAATAGTGCCTATTGGATCTTGAATCAACAGTTCATACTTACACAATTTGACACGATGATTCTTATCAAGATTGAGCTCAAAAAATAATCTATTACGAACGAGCCAAAATAATGCTGCTGCATCATAGGGATTCATATCCTCAGAGAAATGGCTTAGAACAATCTCTCTGGATTCTTCCGAAATATTTTCGGATCGCCAGTTTTGCGGCTGATCTTCAACAATCGGCCGCAAATTATTTATGCCGTTTTTAACGCCCCAATGGGTGAGGTTGGATGAGACGACATCCCTATAGTTTCTGTAGGTCCACAAGGCTTTAGAATTCTCGAAATAGTTCAATAATATCAGTGCATTTTGGCTTTCAACCAGCGGCTTTACGATGACCAGAGATGCCCTATTTTGATCGATTTCCTGTTTTACGATATGAAGTGGATTTAGTCGAATCTTATACATCCTGTCAAGAGACGATAATGGGCTGAATTCATGGTAAACCTTTGTATTATAAAAATCTCTTTCGAAGATTTCTGCCAGCAGAGTCGTGCCGGAACGTTGACAACCGAGAATGAACAAGACCGTTTTCTTTTCAGGGATATGCCTGATTTTATAATATTGGTAGACGTTTTTCCTGAGCCGTAGCCATCGGTCAGACACCCTCTTCAACTGATCATTCATGAATTTTCGTGTGCCATGCATTGGATATCTCCCCACGAGTTCCTGGGAAGGAATGTCCGTCGAAGAAAGCGCTCATCAGGATTGGGGAACTATTGGTTGCTGCAGCATAAGCCATGTTCAAGCAGATTAGCGTCGATAAAAAACTTCGTGGCCCAGTTTAGGTATTGATAACTGCCATATTGACCATAAACCGGGAATGAGCCTTTAATCGCGCCGCGAGTCTCGGAAGGTCCATCCACCTGCATCGTGCGCCGCACATATCGATTGGCGGCAAGGGCGGCCTTGCGATACCGGGCCTCGCCGGTCTGTTCAAAGAGCAGGAACCAGCAGCAGGCCATCTGTGCCGTACCCGTGAGACAGGCCCAGGCAACGTCGCCGCGCCAATTCGAACCAAGGCGGCCAGGCAGGAAGCCATCGGGATGGAGGGCCTCGAGCACCCCATCGGCGGCCCGCTGCGCCGCTTGTAAAAAGAGCTGATCACCGGTGAAGCGATAGCCCTCAATGATCCCCCGCAAGGCATAGCCCAGCGTGTGCGTCAGGGGCTGTACGGGATTATTTAGACAACACTTGTCGAACCAGCCGTTATCGTGCTGCCAGCGTAGCGCCCATCGCAGGTTGGCAATGGCCGCTGGCCCATACGGCATCTCAGGCGCAAGCTGGGCTGCCTCCAGGAGCCCCCAGGCGACGTGAGTTTCATAGGTTTTCTCGCCCGGTATGGCATGTGGGGTGAGGTGTGTACGCCAACAACCATCTGCGTCTTGGTTTTTTACCAGCCAGTCCGCGGCTCGACGCATGGCTTCATAGTAGAGCCCGAACTCACGTACCCCGCTTGCTAAACCGAGCAGAATCTGTCCCGTGTTGAAGGTGACGGGTACGACCAGTTTGGAGCCGATCGCGCCAGCCTGAAACCCCCCTTCCGGCAACTGGATGGAGACCAACCAGTCGAGCATCCGTTTGGCGCGTTGGCGCACTGACCCATCGGCTCGGAGCTTCGCATACGCGAGCATCGTGGGGATAATGTAGCCTGTGGTCTCGGGGTACGAGGGGCCCCACCCGGTGATCAGGCTATAATGACGCGCTACACCACCATCGGCCGAGGCCGAATGATCCTGGGCGCGGCCTAACCAGGCCACGCCCTCGTCAATGGCTCGCTCCACCCCGGGGTCTTCGGCCGGCACTCCCAGAGAGTCCTTGCGACGCGCGGCTTTGGCGGCTGGAGGAAGCCGAAGAGCAGCGGGCCACGCGCGGAATGACCGGACCACGCGGCGCATCATCACAAGCTGCCTTTCATGCCCATGACCGATCTACGCGATGTACGCTACCTTGAGGGGTTGTGTGTGACGGAGAGCCGGCGCCCTTCTGTGCCTTATGAAGACATGCTTGCAAGTGCTCGGCCATGACCCGGACATATGGCGCCTTGATGATGGAGCCGAATTTGCCGGGAACTTCATATATCTCCAACCCTCCAGCCGCCAGGCCGCGCCAGCCCATGTCGGGGTCGTGGTAACACCCTTCAGGCTGTTGGCTCGGTCGGAAGAGGACGATCTTCCCGGGATAGACCCTCGGTACATAAGGATCAACGGGGCGCCGATTGGTTGCTTGGACCTCTTGGAGGGCAGGAGGCAGAGGACGCCCAAGGCTTTGGTACACTTTGCGGGCGATCCCCTTGAGCCTCGTCTCAACCCTCTTCTTGCCGATTCTTCCTTTTTCCGCAATGTAGTGCAGCTGGTCCTTCGGCCGCAGTCGCCACAGGTTCCCGACGTGCACGTTGATTCTTTGTATGACTGCTCGTTGTACCCACGGCAATTTCCTGGGATACCCCGGGGCATAGGCATCGAGCATCGTTAACAGGGCAACCTCTTGCCCGTGCATATGAAGCTGTTGGGCCATCTCAAAGGCGACCTTGCCCCCGAAGCAATAACCTCCCAAAAAATATGGCCCTTCAGGTTGGATGGTCCTGATTTCTTTGAGATAGTGCGCCGCCATCTCCTCAACCCGGCGGTGGCGAGGTTGGTCATCATGTAGCCCCAGGGCTTGGAGCCCGTAAAATGGCTGATCCAGACCTAAATACTTCGCCAATCCCTTGAAGATGAGAACCTCGCCACCGTGCGCATGGACACAAAAGAACGGTGGTTTAGAAGCCCCCGCACGGATCGCCACAAGCGAAGACGTCGGTGGCGACCATCCATCCTGGCGTAACATCGTGGCCAGTTGCTCGACCGTCGGCGCTTGGAAGAGGGTCGCCAGGGGGAGCTTTTTGCCAAAGGTCCTCTCGATGTGTGCGAACAGCCGCACGGCCAGCAGGGAGTGCCCCCCCAGCTCGAAGAAGTTATCCGTCACGCCGAGCGACTGGATGCCCAGGACCTCTTCCCAAATCGTCGTCAGTTGGCCTTCCAATACGTCTCGGGGGGCTGCGAAGGTCTGTCGACGCTCAGGATGTGCCGGGTCGGCGATGGGGAGGGCGCGGCGGTCCACCTTGCCATTGGGCGTCAGCGGCAGGGCGTCCAGCGCCACGAAAGCAGCGGGTACCATGTAGTCGGGGAGCCGAGCCTGCAGGAAACTGCGGAGCGCGGCGATGGGAAGAGCCTGCTGTGAAACAGGGTTCGGGACGACGTAGGCGACCAGCCGCTTCTCCCCAGGCCTGTCTTCTCGGGCAACGACCACTGTCTGGCGCACAGCCGGATGCTGAGCGAGCACCGCCTCGATCTCTGCCAGCTCAATGCGGAAGCCGCGGACCTTCACTTGGTGATCCACGCGGCCGAGGAACTCAAGGGTGCCGTCCAGACGCCGGCGAACCAGATCCCCCGCCTTGTATAGCCGCGCGCCTCCCTCCTGGCTGAAAGGGTGCGGGACGAACTTGTCGGCCGTCAGCCCCGGTCGGTTGAGATAACCCCGAGCCAGGCCTACCCCACCGATGTACAGCTCGCCCGGCACGCCTACGGGCAGCGATTCCAGGCGGGGGTCGAGCACATAGAACTGAGTGTTGGCGATGGGGCGACCGATCGGCACCGGTTCATCGACGCCTTCAACCTGGCAGGCCGCCGACCAGATGGTGGTCTCTGTGGGTCCGTACAGGTTCCAGAGGCAACCTCCTCTCTCAAGCAACTGATTCGCCAGCGGTCTGGGTAATGCTTCCCCGCCGCAGAGGATCTTCAGCCAGTGGCTCCCCGGCCACCCGGTTTCGATCAGTAGTCGCCAGGTGGCAGGCGTGGCTTGCATGACCGTGGCCCCGGTACGCCTCAACTGCGCCGACAACCCGTCGCCATCCGCCGCCTCATCCCGGCTGATCACGATCACACGGCCACCGACACTCAAGGGCAGGAATAGCTCGAAAGCCGAGATGTCGAAGGCGAGCGTGGTGACCGCCAGCAGACTATCCTGCGCCGTAAGCCCCGGCTGCTGGCACATGGTGCGTAAAAAATTCGCTACGGCACCGTGGGTAATTTGCACTCCCTTGGGCTGACCCGTGGAGCCGGAGGTGTAGATCACATAGGCCAAGTGCTCGGTGCACATTGGACATAGTGGGTTTTCCTCGCGCTCCTGAGCGATGGCGGGCCAATCTTGATCTAAGCAGACCACCCGCGCCCCATGCGCGGGCAGGCTCGGGACTAGGTGCCGTTGGGTGACGAGGACGAGCAGCTGCGCGTCCGCCACCATGAAGGCTAAACGATCCCTCGGAAAGGCGGGGTCAAGGGGGACATAGGCCCCCCCGGCCTTGAGGATGCCAAGCACACCCACCACTAATTCCAGCGAGCGCTCCACGCAGATCCCCACCAGCCCTTCCGGCTTCAGGCCCAGCCCCCGCAGGTGGTGGGCCAGCTGATTGGCGCGGCGATTAAGCTCGCCATAGGTCAGCTGCTGGTCCTCATACATCAACGCCACGGCTTCAGGCGTCCGCGCCACCTGTGCTTCGAAGAGCTCATGCAGACCTTGATCCCTGGGGTAGTCGGCCTCGGTGGCGTTCCACACCATCAGCACCTGCTGCTGCTCGGCTGGCGTCAACAGGGGCAAGCTCGAGAGCCGCTGCTCAGGCTGGGCCACGACGCCTTCGAGCAAAGTCTGGAAATGGCCCGCCAGCCGGCCGATCGTGGCCACCTCGAACAGCTCCGTGTTGTACTCCCATACCGCTTGCAGCCCGTCGGCGCGCTCAGTGAGGGCGAGCGTCAGGTCGAACTTGGCTGTGCCGCTGTCTACCTCCACCGGCGTTACTACCAGCCCGGCCAGGTCTAGCGCGACCCTCGGGGCGTTCTGCAGGATGAACATCACCTGGAACAGCGGCGAGTGGCTCAGGCTCCGCTCCGGCTGCAGATCCTCCACTAAGCGCTCGAAGGGCAGCTCTTGGTGCGCATAGGCCCCCAGCGCCGCCGCGCGCACCCGCTCTAACACCTCGCGAAACGGGGGGGCGTCTGCGAGGTTGGTGCGCATCACCAGGGTGTTGACGAGTACCCCGACGAGTGTCTCGGTCTCAACCCGATTGCGGCCGGCGATGGGCGTGCCCACGAGAATATCCGCTTGCCCGGTGTAGCGGTGGAGCCACGTCTGGAAAGCGGCCAGTAGCGTCATGAACAGCGTGACCCCTTCCCGTCGGCTGAGGGCGTTGAGCGCCTCCAGGAGTGCCGGGGGCAGCAGCCGCACGTGCTTGGCCCCCGCAAAGGTCTGCACGGCCGGGCGCGGTCGGTCGGTCGGCAGCTCTAATACTGAGCGGCTGCCGCGCAGTTGCTCACGCCAGTAGGCCAATTGGCTGTCCAGCACCTCGCCCTGCAGCCAGGCGCGCTGCCACAGTGCATAATCAGCATATTGGATGGGCAGCTCAGGCAAGGGTGAAGCCGCCCCACGGGAGCAAGCTTCATAGAGCGCTGCCAGCTCCCGCATGAGGATGCCCGCCGACCACCCGTCCGAGGCGATATGGTGCGTGGTCAGGAGGAGCATGTGGTCCGCCGTGTCCAGCCGCACTAAAGTCGCTCGCAAAGGCCAATCGCGGGACAGATCGAACGGCCGCCGGGTCTCTTGCGTCAGCCGGCGGTGTGCCTCAGCCTCGCGTTCAGCCTCCGGCCACTCACGCAAATCGATCACCGTCAGCTCCATTGGCCGAGGCTCCTCCACCACTTGCGCTGGATTGCCGTCGATGGAGGCAAAGGTGGTGCGCAACACTTCGTGGCGGGCCACAATGCCATCCAGCGCTTGTTGCAAGGCTCCGACGTTGAGGGCGCCGCTCAGGCGCACAGCCTTGGGCATGTTGTAGACGGGGCTGTCAGGTTCGAACTGATGCAGGAACCACAACCGCTGTTGGGCGAAGGACAGCGGGCAAGGGCCTGACATCATCCTTCGCGGGATCTCCGGGGTATTATTGACCGCACGCCCTCTCTTCATGAGCCGTAGTTCGAGAAGCGCGCGCTTTTCCGGCGACAGGTCAGCGATGCGTCGGCTCAGATCAATCATGGTTCGTCCTTTTGTCGGCGGTGATCGTTTGGCCGGCGTGGTCGGCTGGCTATACATGGTCCCGGCGATTTGGTGGGATATCTATAGACTAGCCAACCAAGGCCTTTGCAACAGATGAGAGGGATTTCAAGAAGGCCCCAGGTGCATACGGAAACTTCGAACTGCCTATCCGTCGCGATGTCAGTATAAATGGGCCCTGGGCGAAACATTTGGTGTACTTACGACCTTGGTACACGTGTTCCACCATTAGTGGTAGCCGTCGCCATGACCGTATCGGCTGAAGTGCTGGCGATGATGCTTCACCTCGGCGTGAAGGGGGACGCCGGCTGAGCAAGCAGCTCTGAGGGTTGGGGCTGGCTGTTCACGCTCAGCAGTCGTGTGAGGGCAACGCTGGCGCAGATGCTGAAGAGCACCTCTGGAAAGAATCGATACCGGGGTGATCCCCAAAAGACAACGGCATAAAGCAGCCAATTGAAGAAGATAAAAGAGCCGATGACAAACCTACTCCGAGCGGGCCAGCTGCGAATGGTCCATAGGGAAAGAAGCGTTAAGAACAGTAGGAAGCTGTATCCCCCGATGTTCAACATTTTGGCTGCTGGGAGGAACGCCAAAGGCTTCCTCGCCCCCGATTGGCCCGGCTCTCCTGGGAGTCGAGAGCTCCAGCCGGCAGCCGTGGAGGATGGTCGGTACAATCCGTAAGTGCCAAGCAGCGTCGACCGCCGTAAAGATGCCGGGTGGGATTTCAGGTACTCAAGCGCCAGGCGATATCCCGCTTTCGAGCTGTCGACTTCCCCCAAACCGCTCAAACGCGTTGTTTTGCGCCAGCCATAGTGGTCTGGATTATGGCCTTCGTAGAAGACCACGCCACCATTGGTCCCGAGGCCCACACCTGGGCCCATGACGGTGAGATTGCGCATGTACCACGGCAATACCACCAACGCCGCGACGACAACGACTAGGCCCGTGCCAACCACTGTGGTGCCCGCATATCGATAGCCGAAGTGCCGCGGCGCCCACAGAAAGCATCCGCCTATGACAGGCACATAGAAGATCGCCTCTGGTCGTGTCAGAATGGCCGCCCCTAACAGCATGCCGCAGAGGGCGGCACGCCGGTAAAGCGCCTCCGGCCCTGTCAGCCCCAGAATGGTTGTGCCTAACATCAGTGGGGCGAAGAGGTGCTCAGAGGCAAGGATCGGGCTGTAGAAGACAAACGAGGGGTTCAGGGCGGCAACGAGGGCAGCCCCAAGCGCCACACGTTTATCAAATAAGCGGTAGGCCAAAACGAAGGCCAAGGCGCAGATCGCCGTGGACAGGATCACATTGACCATGCTCAGCCAGGCGACAGATCGTGACACCAACATCATGGTGGCGAGGAAGAAGGGATAGCCCGGCGGCCGGAAGGCAGTGGGTTGCGGATAGCCGTACTGATGATGGTCGAGCAACCCCTCAGCCAGAAATCTGTAATGCTCGGCATCTGAGGTCGGCGTGGGTGCAGCATACAGCAGCCAACCGAGCCGCAGGACCATAGCCAAGGCCAGAATGGCCATTAAGGCTCGGCTTTCTCCTCTCCCTGACCAGAGAGCGATTTTCACATCGCGCATGACGATTCCCCTCACCGCAGCGTACCCCGCACAGAAGCGTCAGCCCTGAGGTTCCGCATCTTGCTGTGCTGCAGCATGGTAGGATGCATAGTAGTGACGGTAGTCAGCATAGTAGGGATCCCGAAGATTGATGCCGTTGAGCACAGCCCCTACGATCGGGGCACCCACGGCCTGCAGGCGATCCACCACGTGGCGTACCGCGTCTGTGGTGGTGTTCTGGTTACGGACCACGAGTAACACGCCGTCACACCAGGCGGAGAGGACCATGGCATCGCTGATCGCAATTGCGGGCGGAGTATCGATCATTACGAAGTCGAAGCGTTGACGCAGGGCCGTCAATAGCTCCCGCATCTCGTTTGAGCCCAAGATTTCGGTCGGATTGCTGGGGGCCACGCCTCGGGGCAGGAGAGAGAATCCGGTCACAGCGGTGCTCTGTACACATACATCCAAGGGCAAGCCGTCCGTGAGTATATGGGTAAGCCCGCGGCGGTTGGGTATGGCCAGGTGGGAGTGGCAATTGCCTTTGCGCAGGTCGGCGTCCACTACCACGACTGAGCGCCCGCTCTGCGCCAGGGCGATCCCGAGGTTCAGGGTGATGGTGGTCTTCCCTTCGCCTGGGTGGGCGCTGGTGATGAGGACCACCCGCGGCGATCGATCTCCCTGGCCGAGCAAGAGGATCGTCCGGATACTGCGATAGGACTCCGCCAGGAACGACAGCGGAGGGTGTGCCAGCATCAGCGAGGGAGAGAAGGATTGACCCTCCGCTGCCCAGCGATGGGCCAGACGCCGCAAGGGCGGGCTTTTGGAGAGAGAGCTTAAGCCGTACTCGCGGCGGGCCAATGATCGCAACTGTGGGACCACGCCTAAGGTGGGAAGCGCCGTAGCGCGCCAGAGATCCTCAGGGGTACGCATGGACGAATCGAAGTGTTCAGCCAAAAAGGCCAGGCCTATCGCCAAGAACAGGCCAACGGTCGTTGCCAGCATCATATTGAGCGTTACATTTGGAGAGGAAGGACCGAGCGGCATTTCGGCCGGCTCCACGATGTGAATGTTGGTGATCGGGCTATCGCTCGCCAGACTCGTTTCGTTTAGACGTCTGGCAACGCTTTCATAGATCGTGCGGTTGGCGTCGAACTCACTTTGCAGCAGCGTAAATTGGACGCCTAGCTCTTTGAGATCGAGGGCGGCTTGCTGCTGACGTTCAGCTTCAGCCTGCAGGGCGGCTTCCTGGGCGCGAGCGCTGGCAAAATCCGTCTCGATGCCACGGACGACATTGCTGATCTCCAGCCGCAGGCGCCGCCGGCCCTCGGTGATCTGCTGCCGTAGTTCTTGGAGGCGTGGGTGGTTCCCCTTATAAATCGTGGCCAGCCGCGCTTGCTCGGCTTCCAAGTCTTCGATGCGCCCCTTCAGCTGCAGGATGAGGGTGTTGCCAATGACTTGGGAGAGGTATTCAACGTTCCTATCCTTGACGATTTGCCTCAATGACTCGAGCTCGATCCGCCTCGCCCTGGCCTCGGTCAGGCGCTTGTTGAGATCGACCATCCGATCGACGACGATGTTCTGAGTGCCCTCCAGCGAGACGACCCCATGACGCTGCCGGAAGCGCTGCAGGGCTGCCTCTGATTTCTCGACTTTGACCTTGAGCTCGGCGACCTTCTTCTCCAGGAACTCCCGAGCCTCTTCGGTCAGCTCGAAGCGGGTCTCCAGGTTCATGCGGATGAAGGCCGTGGCGTGTGCTGCCGCCAGCTGTTGGGACAGCTGTGGGTCGATGGTGGTGAACCGAACCGTGGCCAAGCTGGTATTACGTACCGGCTCCACGGCAAGCAGCCGCAAATAGCGACTGATGTATCGTGGATGCACGCCCAGTTCGAACTCATCGCTCGCTGCTGGTCTTGCCGCAGGCACAGGAGCAGCCACTCGGAGGGGGGCCATCACGTCAGAGACATGTCTGACCACGCCATGCACCAGCCCCCACACTTGCGAGCGCACGTGTTCAATGGGATCTTGCACGACGACGAAGTTCGGGTTCGACGCTAGCCCGAGCTCGTTGATGACCTTGGCCGCAAGAGCACGGCTTTTCAGGAGGGCAAGTTGCGTCTGGTAATAATCGTCGCTGCGCACCCCCCCCTCCCAAGTCCCGGCGACCGAGGGCAGGTTTGCATCGATCTGCAGCGTGACACTGGTGGTATACAGACGCGGACTCAAAGCCGTGACCAGGATGCCAATGCTCACCGTCGCCGCCACCACCACCATCACCAACCGGCGGCGTTTGGCGAGCATCTTCCAGTAATCACGCAGTTGGGGTTCGCCGCTGATGGGGGGATAGCCCAGCTCTGCCTCGGTATCTGAGGGCACGGGGAGGAACTGCTGGCGTTGGGGTGGGATTGCTCGCACGCGATGCTCCTTTCATCCTAAAATGCGCTATACGCCGGAGCGCCTCCCAGACCTATGGTCCCGAAGAAGCGCCGAACGATGTATTTAGCCGTGCTGATCGGCACAACGATGACATCATCGGCCTCAATGCGGGGGTCGCTCGCCTTGCCCTCCCATATCGCACTCAGATCGACAGGGATCGCCTCCGACTCTCCGCCATTGCGGTGGCGATAAATCGTCACCCCGCTGTAATCGGCCAGCTCTCTGTTCACCCCACCAGCGGATGCGAGCGCTTGCGTGAGGGTGTAGGGACGATTCAAGGCGTAGGAACCGCTCCTCGCCACGGCGCCATCCACAAAGAACATGCCGGCCTGTTGCACATTGATGACATCTCCGGCTTCGACGGGCATGTTGACCGCCGCAGGGTTACTCGCCAGCATGACGAGGTCGATGATATAGCTCTGCCGCCCTTCTGGCCCTTGGCGATAGACATGTACCTGGCTTCCGGCGCGCTCACTGATCCCGCCAGCCAACGACAGCAGGTCGATCAGGGTTTTGGGACTGGTCAATTGATACACGCCCGGATTTCGCACCGCGCCCATCACTGTCACGGGTTGGCCGCGATATTCCTGCACCAGGACGCCGACCTGCGGGTCGTGGAGGTACTGATCGTATCGCCCCCGCAGCAACTGTTCCAGGCCAGCCGTGGTGAGCCCTGCCACCTCGATGTCTCCCAGCAACGGCAGCGAGATCTTCCCCTCCTGGCTGACCCGAACCACGGTCCGGCGCGGTGTGACCCCCGCTTCGCCCTCGGGAACGTTGTAGAGAGTGATCTGGAGCAGGTCTTCGGGGCCCAGGCGGTAATCAGCCGACGCTGGGGCAGTGTGCAGGGCCGCCGCGGTGAGAGCATTATTGACCTCCGTCACCAGTGGAGAGCCGCCAGCGCTACCAGGGGGGCTGACCAGGCGTTGCGGGGCCGTCCCACAGCCGGCCGCCCCCAGGGTCCATACCGTCAGCGCTAGCCAGCACGTCATCCAAGAGCTAAGATCGCTGAGGGATTTGCTCATCAGCGCTGCCTTCATCGTGTCTCGCTCCTTTGCAATGACGGCGAAGCTGGTCTCGCCGACAGGGCTATCCGAGCCTCACCGGCCGCCACCGACTTTCGCCGCGTACATGGATGGAAGGTGGGCACGATCTCGCACAGAAGGTCGAGGAGCGCTTCAGACTTGCCTGCGATCGCCAGCCATTCCAGCTCCGAGAGCTTTTTCCCCAGATAAGCCGGTCCGGGATGGCGCTGCGACCGCACCTGCAGAATCTTCTCCACCCCGGAAGGCTGCAGCGCCTCGTCCTCGCCCGCTAATTCCTCTTGGAGCTTTTCTCCTGGCCGTAGCCCGATAAAGGTAATGGGGATCTCCTTGTCGGGCACAAAGCCCGCAAGCTGGATGAGGTGGCGCGCGAGGTCGAGCAATTTCACCTGCTCACCCATATCCAAGACGAAGATCTCGCCCCCCTTCGCCAACGTCGCGGCGCGGAGGACCAACTGGACCGCCTCGGGAATGGTCATGAAGTAGCGAGTGATCTCTGGGTGGGTCACGGTAACCGGCCCACCCCGTTCGATCTGTTGGGTGAATAGCGGCAACACACTGCCGCTGCTGCCCAGGACGTTACCGAACCGGACGGCGCAACAGACACTCTGCCCATGCGCACCGTTTTGCGCGATTTCCTGAATGTACAGCTCTCCCAGGCGCTTCGTGGCGCCCATCACATTGTGAGGATTGACAGCCTTATCGGTGGAGATCATGACGAAGGTCTCCACGCCATGCTCCAGCGCCACATCGATGAGCCGCCGGGTGCCCACGACATTATTGAGCACCGCCTCCTCTGGGTGGGACTCCATCATCGGCACATGTTTGTAAGCCGCGGCATGGAAGATCATCTGTGGGCGATGCTCGCAGAAGATCTCACGCAGCGGGGTGACGTGCTTGACGTCGGCCAAGACCGTCACCCGTGTCATGGCCGGAAATTTCTGCGCGACTTCGATGTCGATGCTGTACAGAGCTGCCTCGCTCTTATCCACTAAGACCAGTACAGTAGGCTCAAACGCGGCGATTTGACGGCTGAGCTCCGAGCCGATCGAGCCCCCCGCGCCGGTGATCAGGATGCGCTTACCCCGGACCAGTTGTCGCACCGGCTCCAGGTCCAACCCCACAGGCGCCCGGTCCAGTAGGTCCTCCACCGCCAGGTCGCGAACCTGGCTCAATGCCACCTGGCCGCCTGGGCTATCGAACAACCTCGGCAGCGTTTTGATCGGCACTTTGAATGGTTCCAAGGTCTTGACGATCTCACGGATGGCGCCTGCCTGCATGTGGGGCATCGCCAGCAGCACCGCATGCGGTTTCCCCCGCGTGAAGATCTGCGGCAGGTCGGCGCGCGTCCCCAGCACACGCACGCCATGGATGCGTTGACCGGTCTTGGATGGATCGTCATCGACGAAACCGACCGGCTCGTAGTCGTAGAAGGCACCGTTGTTTTTCATATCCCGCACGACCATTTCGCCAGCGTCCCCGGCGCCATAGATCAGCACCCGTTTCTCCCGCTTGACTCGTCCGAGCCGACGGTAGATACGCCGTGTCAGGCGTACACCACCCATGAAAAAGATCAGTAAGATGCTGTCGATGATGAACACCGAGCGCGGGTAATCGGACAGGCCAAAACCCCAGTGGAGCAAGATGTAGAAGATAAAGGTGCTGCTGAGGACCGCGACCGCGATGTCACGGAGATCCCACAGGCCGGTATAACGCCAGATGCCGTGATAGAGTCGAAACGGGAGGAACGTCAAGCCACGGAGGCTCACTAACCATGGCAGCATCCGCATCATGAGGGCGCTTTCCTCAGGAGGGATCGTCCCGTCAAATCTGAGCCAGAAGGCAAGGTAATGGGCGAGCACCGTCAGGAAGCCATGCAGGCCGACAATGAGTGGGCGCCGGTATTTGAGGATGTAGCGAGTGGCCAGCGGCCTCAGAAGTCTGAGCCGCTGGCCCTCAATTTCCTGTCCTCGCAGGGGAATAGTCGGTGGCAGAGGAGCACTCATCGCGGCACTTGCCGATGTGCGTTCATCACGTCACAAAATGTGGCTGAGTGTAGAGGGGCACGTTGTTGCTCAGGTAGAGGAATCAGGTGGAGATATCAAGAAGTCCGGTTGGCTTGGATGGGCTACCCAGTCTGCGATGGCCTGCAGATCCGAGGCGTTATACCACTCCTCTTTGGTACGTATGTTGATCTGGGCCTTACTGGAATACCTGTTTTGGCTCTTGTGATACTCCAGGGTCACCGCGGTCAGAGGCAGGGGGCGTAGCACGAAGAGGCCGTAGGCAAAGCGCTCGGCTAGCTCGCGCTGTGCCGCAGACAGGCGCGGGATTTCTTGAATGCGGGCGATTCTTTCGAGGTAGTGCTCGCGGGACTCCGAGTCGATCGTGAAGTCTTTATGATCGTATCGCCCCGTGCCGGCGGTCAGAACCGGGATTCCTAACCGTGCCGCCTCGATGCCGACTGTACCGCGGACGGTCACGCAGTAGTCCATCATCCCAAACAGCGAGTATGTACTGATATCGCTTTCAGCTGGAATGATGTGAATATGAGGCGGTAGCGCACCGATATACTGGCGCAGGGCGGTCATTTCGGCAGGCTCCCCTCGGAAGCCTTCCCGCATCCCCTTGCCGACGTGGGCCGGGTGGATTTTGATCACCCAGTTGACCGCTTTGTTTACGCAGGCCGCCCGCACGGTTTCGATGAACCAGGCCTCATAATTCTCGAAAAGCGATTCTCCCCAGAACAAGGTCGCATCCCACGAGATGTGCGGAAAGATGAAGACGGTTTTCTTCATCGGATCGACGCCAAGGCGCTTACGAACGTCATTGGCGTTGACCAGCTCCTTATCGATTTGGGTCCCGGCAACGCTGTACCAATCGCCATTGGCGTAGTTGCTATAGAGTTCCTGCTCGAGTCGTTCACGGTGAGCATCCGTCCACTCCATGCTCTGGACGATTCGCCACGACTCCGAGGAGAGAGAGCTGAGGTGCTCATCGCGAGTTTGGCGATGATAGCGCTTGATCATCAGTGTGCTGTGTTTATGCGCGAGACCCCATTCGATCGCATCGACGCCGTGCATTAAACAGGTGTCGAATAATTCTCCTTTGGGCATATAGCCTCTATCCACGAAGACCGCTAACGCCGGGCGGAATTGCCGCACGATTCTTTGGGCTGCTTTGACATTGGCCAGGCCAGCGGCCACATACTTCACGAGAATGCGACGATCCTCAGCCGACTGCAACCCTAGCGAGCCTCGCCTGAGGTGGCGAAGTGCTGTTGAGACGGCAAAATTTCCGACCCGGGCGCCTTCGTATTCGAACGTCAGCAGCTCCTGAAGAGACTGCAACCGGTCGATTACCGCTTCGGCAGCGGGTAAATCGAGTGGATCGGCGAATTCACGCCAGAGGTGGACCTCTTTGACAGCTGCCAAGCGGTAATACGCCGGAAGGTGCGATCCCGGGTGTGGGAGTACCACAACAGGGACAAAGCCAGCGAGCTCTAACGCCTTGATGAGGCCAAGCTCTAACACCACCTCAGGGAAAGGAACCCCGGTGATGAGGGCGATCTTGTCGGGGGGATGAGCACTGTTCAAGCGCTGTTGCAGGACGTTTCCATACCGTCGTTTGAACTGCAAGAACCATTGGCGACTTACACGCTGCGCTCGCAACCGATAGAGCACACGCCATAAACCGATGGCCTTTAGGAGGGCGCTCAAAATCGCCCGCGCTCTCAGCCGATGTGTATTCATCGCAGACTCCAGGCTGGCTCTTGAAGACACTGCGTTGTGGTCATGATGCCTTCTTGGCTGTAAAGATCAGGTCGCAAACGTCTCGGACCGCTCCATAGCCCCCACGCGACGGACAGACATAACGGGCGACGGATTTGACTTCTGGACGCGCGTCTGCCACCGCGCAAGGGATGCCCCCCGCTCTGGCGAGCGCACACATGGGCGGCACGTCTCCGGCGTCATCGCCGACGTAGGCCACGTCGCGTAGGCTTATCCCCAGGTGTGTACAGAGCTCTCTTAACAGGGTCAGCTTATCCTGGACACCGATGTAGACGTGTGAGACGCCCAATTTGTGCGCGCGCGCCGGGGCGATGGCGGTCTTTTCTGAGGTCACGATGGCCACCTGCACGCCCCGTTGCTGTACCAGGCTGATGCCGTGGCCATCATGCGTGTGAAACCGCTTGAGCGCCTCTCCATCGGGGCCATAGTACATCGTGCCCGGTGTCAGGGTGCCGTCCACGTCGAGGACGAGTAACTGTATGCGTCCCCAGTCGAGTGCTGACCTCGGACGGATGCAGTCGAGACCCTCCATCAGCACTTCTGCTATACGTAGCTCCAACTCGTGGTCGATATCGATCGCATACCGACCGTCGGTGCGGAGGGGAAGTACGCGGTGGCCCGTCATTGAGCCGGTGAGGATGACCTGCGACCGGATCACATCGATGGCACCATTATGCCACCACACGGGCGGTAATTCCTGGCGTGGACGGTTATAGGGTTCGGATATGCCGGGCACATCCAGCAGGGGGATCATAAACGGGGCAGAACGTTCAGAGTCGTCGGGAAGCCGCCACATTTTGTATGGATTGCACGGTGCAGGGCAAACGCTGCGAACGGCGGTTGCCTTTGGCTGAGCCAGGAGGGCCTCAATCGCCGCATCGACTTCGCCGGGAAAGCGTATGGGTGCCGTGGGTCGCAGATGCACGACGATCGCTGGCTGCCACCCCTCCCGCTCGGCAAACCAGTGCAAGGCATGTTCGAAGACAGGCAGATCCGGAGTGAGATCCTGGGCCAAGTGTGCCGGGCGCATGAAGGGCACTTCAGCGCCATACTGCAGGGCGATCGCGGCGATCGCGGCATCATCTGTGCTGCACACCGTGCGCGTGACGTGCTGCGCCTGTAGGCCCGCAGCGATGGCATACGCCACCAGAGGGTGCCCCTGAACCAGACGGAGGTTTTTGCGTGGCAGCCCCTTTGAGCCGCCGCGCGCGGGGATCAAGGCGAGGACATCGGCCATGGCCATGCATCCTGTTAGTGGGGACGATACTTCAGCTTCGCCCGCTGGGGAAGCTCGATGGAGAGGAGCTCCTCGGGCTTAAATGACCAGGCTGCCGCTAGGTGTTTGACGTCGCGGGTCATGCGTGAGAACCCGCTGGGCTCAAGGGAGGCGGCGTGATCCGATCCTTTCCAGGCGCGGTCGAGCGTGAAGTGACGCTCGATGATCGCTGCCCCGAGCAGCGCCGCCATTGCGTCTAACGCGATGCCGTTCTGGTGTCCAGAGAAGCCGACCGCCTTAACCCGCCCAGTCTCTTGGTACTTCTGAATCAGGCGGAGAATCTCCAATAAGCAGACATCTTGAAAATCGACCGGGTAACCCGATGTACACGCATACAGTATGACTCGCTCAGGGCATGAGGAGAACACCTCGACGGCCCTCTCGATCTCCTCCTCCGTCGACATGCCAACGGAGATGTGTATGTCGCCCTCGTAGTCGTCGCGTAAGAACTCAAGCATCGAGATGTGATTGTTGCAGGCCGAAGGGATCTTGATGTACTTCGGTCCGAGGCTGGCGATTTCGTATGCGCTGGTCAAATCCCACACCGACGTGGCGTACTCGATCATGTGCGCTTCGGCGTAAGTCTTGAGCATCTGATGCGTTTCGAGATCGAATTCCAGAAACTCTCGGTGCTCACCGTACGTCCGACCATAGCTGTTGGGATTGTCATAGGGCATGTTGTACTGCTCGGGCGTGAGCAACTCTCGGGGGTTGCGCTTCTGAAATTTGGCTACATTGGCCCCACAGGTCTTGGCAACCACGATTAACTGTTTGGCGATTTCCACTTGCCCGCAATGGTTACACCCGATCTCCGCGACGAAGCGCGGGACGGGAAACCGCTGAGGCAGGCGGAAACTCTCGAGAGCCTCGGTTGTCAAGGGGTCCTGGCGCGTGGCGTATCCCATGGATTCCCTCCAATCCTTCTAGGGCACGGTAACCGAATTAGACGAGTAAGTCTGCGGACTATTGCAAAACCGGGGGGCACGTCTTGTGAAGGATATGGACCATCGAGCTGATGACCTCTGCCCTGTCGGCGTCAATTGCCTGGGAATTGGCGGATGGTGCGCGTGATGAGCCTGAGCGATCGTTTACATACCTTTGAGACAAGCTTGAGGATGCGTAAGGCACACCGTATATGAAGTGGGCTGAGCGCATAAGCGCCTGCATCCCATATGATCAGGCGGTCCAGAGGCTTCTGCGCGGTCGAAAGAAACTGTGCGACGTGTTGCCAACCGTAGCCTTCGGCAAGATGTAGAGGGCGTGTGTCCTCCGAGACCCCCATCTCACACGGGAAAGCCGCGAAAGCCCGCACCTCCGACACCGACGGTTTTCGCCAGAAAGCTTGGAGCACTTCTGCTATGGCCTCGCGCAGGTCTGCCTCAAAATTGACGCGATTGCCATTAACCAATACATGATCAGCAACACAATAGATGGTTTCCCGTAGCAGTGGGAGCCCACACTCCAGGACTTGATGGTTACGGTCTCCATTGAGCACCGGGCAGACCGCGTTACCCCTCTCCTCGTAGCCAACTACTTGGCCATGATCCGCGGAGCAGAACGCCTCCATCAAAGCGATCAAGCCCTGGCGAGGGAGAAGGTTGATGAACCCGACACCGAGAACCTCATCGAAAAAATAGACCTCGTGCCGGACAACGTGCCGGTTGTGCGATGGCCCCTTACGCATGCCAAAGCAGAAACTGGCGGGAGGGGTTCCACCCTCAGCCGTCAGAAGCCGGCCAACGGCGTTTTGTGGTCGTCCCTTCCAACCGATGTCCACCATTCCCCATGGAATCGGGTCCAGCAAGCCTTCTTGTTTCAGATAGCGCAGCAGCAATGGGCGTTTTGCGGCCGCCTTCTCGAGGATCAGCTTATGGAGCCTCTTATCTCCTCTGAGTCTTGTACAGAGAAGTTGATGCTCGCTCGGGTTCAGATTTCGAGACCAACTATTTTCGGGAAACCCAATGGAGGATAGGCTTTCGCTGATTTCTTCCGGCGCGATATCGAGGCGAGCCAACGCATGCCGCACGGTGGGCGAGACACTGAGGTCCTGCAGTAGGGATAATTGCTCGTCATCGATGTTCGTAATGGCTGGCAGAAGCCAGGCTCGTCGGCTTCCATAGAGATAGCGCAGCTCATAAGCGATGTTGAGCTGGCCGACTAACCTATGCGCAATTTCAAGCAAGATCTGGCCGTCTCTCGCTATGAAGTAGAGCCGCCTCAATCCCAACTGCTCGGCGCGGCGCAGCACCCACAGCACATACCCCACGAGTGTAGGGGCCGCGACACTGGCGGCGATGTCGCGGAGCGCCTGTTCCTTTGCGGAGGGAGCCGCAACTGTCAATCGCGCCAATCTGGACGCCCCCGCCACGGCAGAGGATAATCCCCCGGTGGCCCCGGCATGTGAGGCGAGAATCCGCTCATATCGATTGAGTTCAGCATCGGAAAATGGCACGACTTGCACTCCATAGCGCCCTGCAGCTTGGAGGTTTCCACGCGGGTGGTCACCACACTGCAAGACGTTCGTAGACGCCATTGCCTCACGTCGTCGCATGGCTTCGAACCGTTTGGGCTCGGGCGAAAGCCTGCAGAGTCCATGGGATGAGCGCCATATTGTCGCGGCGTTCGCCTAACAGGATGAAGACCGCATGTGGTGAACCGACTGCGCGAGTCAGAACAGCATCAAAGACATCGAAAGAGGCCATGTTCGTCATTGTGTCTTGCCGCTCATAAGCCTGGATGTATTTCATAGCTTGTAGACCCTGTCTGAGCTTCCCACTACGCCGTTCGCGTTATCTTTGGTTCCTTGAAGCGGATTGCCCCCCAGCCGGGATTCCACTCCGCCATCACCCCATCTATCCCTTCTGGGGCCATTACCTCGAAATACAGGACATCGCTAATGTGGTCGAATTCAGACCGACCTCTCAAGTGATTCCCTTTACCCACAGCCAATGAACAGTAATACACACCCGGTGCAAGGCCAAGATCCTTTAATTGCATCACATAAGTGGCAATCTCACCTTTCTTGATCGAATGGATCTCCGAACCGAAAAAATTTCCAACCGGCGTCCCATTGACTCGGAAGATCGTCATGCTGAATCGAAATCGATCTACCGATTCATTGGCTCGCACTTTCATCTGCATCCCTATTTCTGCATCAGCAGGGATGAGCTTTGTTGGATGGCTTTCCAACTCTACGGTGAGGAATTCGACTTGGCGTCGGAGATTTGGGAACTTTCTCGGAAGTTTTTCAACCTCATAAATGGTCGCATGATCCTCTACGACAACATTGAGGTAATCCCTAATGATATTCTCGGTTGATCCTTTAGAGATCAACCTTCCTCCGTGCAGTAAGAGACTCGTTCGCGTGAGTTGTTGCACGGCCGCCATATTATGGCTGACAAACAACACGGTCCGCCCTTGGCTCGCCACATCGCCCATTTTCCCAAGGCACTTGCGCTGGAAAGCGGCATCTCCCACCGATAACACCTCGTCCACGAGCAAGATCTCGGGCTCCAGGTGAGCTGCAACCGCGAAGGCCAGGCGGACATACATTCCGCTGGAATAGCGTTTGACAGGGGTATCGATGAACTTCTCAACCTCGGCGAAGGCGATGATCTCGTCGAACTTCTGGTCAATCTCTACTTTCTTCATCCCTAAAATGGCGCCATTGAGGTAGATGTTCTCCCGCCCGGTGAGTTCGGGATGGAAACCGGTCCCGACCTCGAGGAGGCTCCCTACGCGGCCGTAGATCTCGGCCCGGCCCTCGGTTGGGTCGGTGATGCGGGTGAGCAGCTTGAGGAGCGTGCTTTTTCCTGCGCCATTACGGCCGATGATCCCGATGACCTCGCCCTGCTCGACCTCGAAAGACACATCCTTGAGCGCCCAGATGGTATTGTTGGCTGCAGAAAGACGCCCATGGTTGTGATACAACCGTTTCAAGCCCTCGGCCAATCGGTCGCGCAACATCCCGTAACGTTTCTGTATCGCGCCGATGTGATATTGTTTGGAGAGATGTTCCACTCGAATGGCGATGTTGCCCATGATGTCCTACCCACAAGCATTTGCTTTGTATGGTTAACGCGAACGATCTTGACTGCGTGTAAGCCGATGGCCACAGCCATGATCCGAACAAGACGAGAAAGACCGGCTGGGATACACTGAGCCTCAGGCCGTTGGGTCACCATCCAGGGCGAATGTCAGCGCCCTATCAGCGTAGATGGGAATCGGTGGTTTGCGCTCAAAATACTCAGGGTACGGGCTTACCTGGGAGGTGAACATGCAGGTGTAGAGGATGCGGTCGCGGTCTCGAGCCAGGCCACCTTTGTGATAGCCCCGTGTATCAGCAATGACTACCGTACCTTTGGGACCACTGGCTGTGATCCACCTGTCCTGCGGCACCACGATACTCATTTGGTCGTCAGTGCTGCGGGCTGCACCCGTGCCTGGTTCCCTGGAAAATCGCGGCCGCGACGTCATGCCCCCCAGACCATGCGTGCCAGGGGCATACGTGAGCGGCCCTGCTCCTTCAGTGACATCGCTCAGATACACGAACACTTTCATGATGTAACGATCCTCTGGATCGCGATGCCAAAGCTGGGAATTTCTGGGCGGCGAATGTGTCGAGAAATTGTGCCACACATTGAAGGCCCTCAGGCGCACATACATGCCGAAATAACTGTTCACCACATTCAGGATCGCGGGCTGCAGGCCAAAACGCACGAAAATATCCGTTGGATCGAGGGTCGGCCGCGGGCTAAGCAATTCCACAAGATAGGTCTTGAAGCCGGAGGCTTCTGCCTGCTGGCGAGCGTGGGTGATTGTACTGGACATGGTGGCCGCAAGGGTAGAAACCGCCGCGTCCAACTCGTGAAAAGCCTCTTGTGCCCCAAGATCCTCCACGGTTGTGATGGCGATCCCATGGCGTCGCAGGCTGTCCAAGATACCTCGTTGTCTATGCGTTAGCGTTGGCCGAAACAGGCGATACATAAGCCATGGTTTGAAATTCGCTACATACCGCCAGTAGCGTTCGTCCTGATAGATCCTGGTGCGCAAGCGCACGCTGCGGCGCAAGTGGGTCGCCCGTAACCATAGCGCCGTTATCGTCGTGCCGATACCCTTCACATCGCTCATTCATGCTTCTCCTTACCCACTACACCACGTCCGCAAACGTTCGCTCCATGCGCTTGAAGTACACGATCCCGCCGAAGAGCAACGCCACTATCACCGCCGTACTCACCGCCATAATGCCGAAGTCCGGGCTCTCTTTGCCGAGCAGAGCCCAGCGGAAGCCTTCGATCACGCCGACCAAGGGGTTGAGACTGTAGAACAAGCGCCAGTTCTCCGGCACCAGACTGACCGAGTAGGCGACGGGCGAGGCATACATCCATAATTGAACCAAGAAAGGAATGGTATGGCCGACATCGCGATATTTGACGTGGAGTGCCGAGAGGAAGAGGCTTACCGACAGAGCGGTCATGAAAGCCAAGAGCAGGAACAGAGGCAAAGCCATAATGCCCCAGGTGGGCGTGGCGCCAAACCAGACCATCATACCCAGCAGGACCGTGAAGGCGATGGAAAAATCCACCAGGGGGGCAAGGGCGGCTGAGATCGGCACGATCAGCCTGGGGAAGTACACTTTACGGATCAGGTTGGCGCTCCTCACCAAACTCTCGCCGCTGCGCCCGATAGCCTGGGCGAAGTACATCCAGGGCAGGAGTGCCGTGTAGGCGAAGATGGGGTAGGGAAACCCATCTGAGGGCATTTTGGCCAACTTGCCGAAGATCACCGTGAAGATCACCATAGTCATCAGCGGCTGCAGGATGGCCCATGTGGCACCGATTAGCGTCTGCTTGTAGCGCACTTTCACGTCGCGCCAGATGAGAAAATAGAGCAGCTCCCGGTACTGCCAGACGGCTCCTAGGTCGAGGTGGAAGAGGCTTTTATGCGGTTGGACCACGACCATGGGGATTGGGGTTGCGCTCCCGGATGCCCCCTCGCCAATTCGCCGAGACGCGGTCGTTTCAAGGTTCATGAATGATGGAACCTCCCATGCTTGCTTGGTCGTTCAGCGCCGCCCTATCCCTCTGGGATGCAGCACCTCGTCCTGACCCGTGCTGGCGGGCTCGAGCCTTCATTGCAACTTGTCGTAGAGATCGCTCAGGCGGGCCGCACACTGGCGGACATCGAAGGCGCAACGGACCCTGTCACGCAGCGCTGTACCATCGGTTACCAGGGTGTCGGGGTCGTCCACGTAGCGTTGCAAACGGTCAGCGATGGCGACAGCATCGCGCTCGGGGACTAACAAATGCGCATGTTCGCCGAAAACATACGGGATATCAGAATGAGCCGTGGCGATCGCAGGCATTCCTGTCGCCATCATTTGCTGGAGCACAAAAGGTGTGCCCTCAGCATCGCCGTCCGCGGCGGCGACGCTCGGAGCCACGAATACATGGCAGCGAAGGGCGAGGGCGATCAGCTCTTGGAAGCGGAGGAATGGTCGGTGCGTAACCACAGCTTCGAGCTCGAGGCGCTGTATTAACCCAAAGACGGCTTCTTTGGTCTCGCGGTCGCTGGCCTTTCCCCCTGTATTCCCCACAAGCTGCAACTCAAACCGTATGCCAGCCCGCTGTGCGTGAGCTGCGGCTTCGATGACATAGCGGATGCCCTTCTTCTCGCGGAAGGTTCCCGCAAATAAGATCCGGAGGGGTTCATCCGGCTTGAGCTCTCGTGGCTCGTAGGGCAGATGCTCGACATCGACCCCTAGCGGATGGATCGTGACCTTGTCCTCCGGGCATCCGAGCTGGGCCAGGCGTGCCTTCATCACTGGACCGAGCGCGAGCACCTGCGCGGCTTGGTCGAAGATCCGAGGGTACATCACCTTGGCCTGCGCAGTGGGCGAATAGGCATCAGCTCCGTAAAAACCCACAATCCACGGGACGTCGAGGGAGCGTTGCAGGGCATAGTCCAGGACGGCGATACCGCCGAAGTGAGAGTGCAGGACACACGGGGCGAGCCGGCGCAGGCGCCGTAGCTCCCATGGATAGAGGCGCCCTCCCGAGAGCTGGCGCCAGATTCGACGCAGCATACCGTGATCGGGGCACCAGGCCTCTAGCTCGGGAAATTCGTCGCGATTTCGCAGGGATTCACAGAGCACGAGGGGCGTGTACCGTGGAATGACCCGAAGATGATCGTACAGCCAGTTCGTCGTCCGTCCCACAAATTGGCTACAATGCTGCAGTGCGACAGGGCCGGCTGTGGCAGCACTCACGGCCGTATCCTCTGCTACACGCCGTCTTGTGGGCGAACTGGTCGCTGAAGCGATGACGCTGCAGACCTACCGTTAGACTTTGCGCCGGAACGCATCGCCTGATGTCGCCGCTCGGGCGACCGAAAGATCTGGGACATAGCGATCAGCACATCTGAGTTCAACCCGTGACGGCGTTCCACCATCCATTTCGCCATATGCCAAACACAGTGGATCCGCTCAGGCCAACCTATCGGGCTACGCCCGATGGCGCGGATATACTCGATGAACATCCGCCACGTTGGAAACGTCAGCTGGCCTTCCAGGCTAGGATCGAGCCAGCTCATGGTGGTATGCCGTGTGTACGCATATACCGACCGCTGCGGATGCTCTCTATGGAGGAAGAGTTCCTCCGGCACCTCATGAAATCGGCCGTGCAGAATGAGCTCGGCGAGCAATACCTGGTCTGAGCCATAATAACGCGCCAAAAGCGGTGTCTGGCGGAGAATATCCGCCCGTATGACCCCAAAAACCGGTGGGGAACCACGATTGCGTGCGATGATCTGCCGGAAGCGCTCATGTGGTTGTGCTGAGTTTCCATTGAGATGATACGGTTTCTTTCTGACAAACTTCCCTTCTGCATCTATATAGATTTCTCTGGTATAGCACAAGACAACAGAAGGGTCGTTATCAAGTATTTCCACACAGCGTGATAGAAAATCTTGAGCACAGATATCATCATGTGTGGCCCACTTGAAGTACGCACTGCTTGACAACGCAAAAACATGATTAAAATTCCACGAGGCCCCAAGGTTCCGTGCATTACGATAGTAGAGGATGCGGCTGTCCTTCGCTGCATAGGTCCGACAAATCTCCTCGGTTCCATCAGTTGATGCATTATCCGAGATGATGAGCTCAAAATCACCGAATGTTTGCTCCAGAAGAGAATTCAAAGCGTCCGCAAGATATCTCTCACCATTATACACAGGCAGACCGATACTGACGCGAGGGCTACGGTTCGTCATGTCTTCTCCAAGCGATGGCAGGGTGCGGGCTTTTGATCAGACGGAAATCACGTCAGCCGACACCTTGAGGTGGCCGAGCCATTCGCCGATCTCGTCCTTGTAGGCTGGGTTCATCACGAGGACTGTGTCAGGTTGATACCCACGCAAAAAATCCGGCGGCACGATCTGTTGACCGGTCCCCACCACGTACTTTCCCTGTTTGTGCGGGTTGATGTCGACCACGTAGCTGATCTCATGCGCGGCTTTGACAGTGTTCACGAAGGAGATGCCTTTGGACCCAGCACCCCAGACGACGATGCGGCTTCCCTTCTCACACAAGCGGTTGAGTTCCGTATTCCAGAGGTCGAACTTCTGCCGGTAGCATTCCTCAAAGATCGCCACCTGCCTCGCCAACGCCTGCAGCCCCTCGGTGGCTTCCATACTTGGCGGCGATGCGGCTCTGGCCGGCCGCGCCTCTAGGCAGAGGACCTGCTCATGAAAAGCTGGGTACAGGGCGAGAATCTCGAACCCGGTCTCCTGAAACAATCTGGCAAGTGAGGGGGTGCTGAAGTATGAACAGTGCTCGTAGAAGATGTCGCCACTGCTTGTGGTGTCAAGGATCCATGTCATATTCGGCACCTCGAAGAAGGCCACGGTGCTGTCGCGATCCCCGATCGTCCGGCGCAGCATGCACAAGAAATCACGCGGATCATGGAAGTGTTCCAGGATGTGCCGACAGATGACGAGGTCTCCCATGTTCTCCGCATAGGCCTCGGAATAGTAGTCGCGGATGAACGTGATGGGGGCGCTCACCTCCCAGCTTTCGGTTCCAGCGGCGGCGTACGGATCGAATGCCACTCCCCGGTTGCGCGCCCCCTCGCAGAGCAGGGCGAGGAGGCCTCCCGGGCCACAGCCGATGTCCAAAATATCCTTTCCATAGAGGTGGTATCGTTCGACCAATTGTGCGGCGAGCTCACGGGCGTAGGCTTGAAAGTGGGGCGAAAAGAATTGAGAGTTCTCATAACCCTCTGTCTGGGGCATCAGACTGGGGTCATAGGCATAGTTATAGATCATCCCGCATGCCCGGCAAAACCCCAGTCGGATTTCGCCTCGCGGCACACTCACGGCCGCTTCACGGCTGGAGCACAGCAGATGATAATAAACCGGCATACCATGGAGCTCGAAGAAAATCCGGAGATCCCTTTCCAAACAGACAGGACAGCACAGCTGCGCCGTCATGGCGTCGTCGACCATAGTGTTTACACCTCGATGGGTTCAGCTACCACGCCCATCCGCTCGAGATCCTGTCGAATCTCGTCGGTATAGATGGGGTTCATGACAATAACCACGTCCGGACGATAGCCTTTGAGAAACGCCGGGGGAACGATCTCATGGCCCGTCCCGGCCAAGTACATGCCGTGCTTATAAGGGTTGATGTCGACCACATATTCGATCTCGCTGCCGATGCCCAGTGTCGTCAGATAAGCGACCGCCTTGGAGCCGGATCCCCAGATGACCGCACGCTGCCCCCGCGCCTTGATCTCCCGCAGCTGTCGTTTCCACCATTCCCGCTTGCTTGGCAAGCTCTCGGCAAAGCGTTGCACATCCTTGGCCAATTCCCCAAGGTCGTCCTCGCCCGCGAACATACGCCCAGCAGCGTCGGGGCCCGGGCGGGCTTCAATGAGCAAATACTGGTCGCCGAAGGCCTTGGCGAGGTCTAGAATTTCAAACCCGCAGGCTCGAAACAGGCGCGCGAGAGATCCCAAACTGAAGTAAGAACAATGCTCATAGTAGATGTCCCAAAAGGCTTGCTCCTTCAGCACTCTTGCGACGTCGGGAACTTCGAAAAAGACGATCGTGTCCGAGCGGTCGCCAATGGCGTTCCTGACCATCTGCACGAACTGCCGAGTGGGTTGGATGTGCTCGAGCGTGTGGCGGCAACACACGAAATCGGCGCTGAGGTGGGCGTAGCGCTCCGAATAAAAGTCCTGGATGAAGTCGATTCTGGAAGCCGTCTTGCTTCGCGTCCGCTCCGGGATGTAAGCGGGATCGATGCCGATGCCGCGGTTCTGGCCCATCTCGCACAGCAGGACCAAGAACTCCCCCTTGCCGCAACCGATCTCCAGGATATCCTTACCCCGCAGATCGTAGCGTTGAATCAGACGTCCGGCGAGATCGTGGGCGAATCGCTTGAAGCGCGGCGAAAAGGCCTGGGTTTCCTCGTACCGCCAGGAGTATTCGTGCACCCGCGCATCAAACAGCGTGTTCTGGATAAAGCCGCAGGAGCGGCAGAAACTCAGGCGCAGGTCTCTCTTCGGATATTGTAAGGCGTCCTCGCGTGAGGGCATGAGCAGGCAGCTATGCACGGGGATGTTGTCGACTTGATAGAACACTGCCATTTCGTTGGCACCACAACTATGACACCGGACATCGCCAGACATCATTATTGCACCCTTTATACGATCTCGGGAAATGGAATGGGGATGATGAACTTGCCACCGCGACGCCGATACTCGGCCTGTTGGGCCAGGATCTCCTCCTTGAAGTTCCAGGGCAACAGCAGCACATAGTCTGGCATGTCGCGCAGGAGTCTGGCGGGTCCATAAATGGGCAGATGCACGCCGGGCATGTATCGGCCCTGCTTATGGACGTTGCGATCGACCACGAAGTCGATGAGGTGGCGGCCAAGGCCCACATAGTTGAGCAGGATGCTGCCCTTGGCTGCCGCTCCATAGGCCGCTAAGCGTTTCCCCTGCGCCTTTAGACCCATGACCATGGCGTACAGTGCCGCCTTGATGGCACCCACGCGCGACGCGAAGTCGGCGTAGTAGCTCAGCTGCGTCAGCCGATGCAGCGATTCGTCTTGGAGATAGGCGCCCACCGAGGCATCTACATCTTCTGTGAGGCTGACATAGAGCCGCAGTGACCCACCGTGAATCGGATAGTGTTCGACGCGGTTCAGCGACAGCCCATGACGCTGGAACAGCGCTACCAGGGCGGTCACCGAGAAGTAGCACAGGTGCTCATGATAGATCGTGTCGAATTCGCCATGATCGATGAGATCCTTGAGGTACGGGACCTCGATGACGACCACCCCATCCTCCTTCAGCAGCAGGCCGATCCCGGCTACGAACCCATTCAGGTCTGGCACATGGGCGAGGACGTTGTTGGCCAGAATGACATCGGCGCGTTTTCCCTCTTGGCGAAGCTGCGCGGCGAGCTCTTTGCCGAAAAACTGGAGGAGGGTCGGAATGCCCTTCGCGATCGCGGCCTGCGCTGGCCCTGGCGAAGGGTCGATGCCCAGAACAGGGATGCTCTGGGCGGCGAAATATTGCAGCAGATAACCGTCATTGCTGGCTAATTCCACGACCAAGCTGCGGGCGTCAAGTCGCTGACGGGCGATAAGGCGATGCGCATTCTGTTGTGCGTGCTGCAACAGAGTGTCGGAAAACGAAGAATAGTAGTGATAGTTCTGGCAAAACAGGACTTCCGGTGGGACGGTGTCGAGGATCTGTACCAGGGTGCAGTCGGCGCAGAAAGCCACGTCGAGGGGATAGCGACCCTCGCGCTTATGCAGATCTTCGGCCGTCAGGAGGGCATCTTCGAGGGGGAGATTCCCCAGCGATAAGAAGGTCGTCAGAGCGGTCGATCCACACGAACGACAGCGGAGATTGTCATGTCCCATCTTCGTTGGTTTATCCTTCTCTAAAGGGGTGCAGGAGAAGCCTGTAATGCCGCCGTCCGAGAGGACCAGCGTAGCTGCGCGTCCAGGCGTCCCTGCGATTGCAGCGCCCGCACATGTTTGATGCGCAAGTAACGACAACTCAGAAACTCATCGCGGGTCAGGCCGTAGCGCTGATAGGCGTCATACAACTCCTCGATTCCCTCACGAACCGTCCACTGGGGTTGGAACTTGGGTAAGACCTGCCGGATCTTGCTACAGTCCACCCGGTAATTTCGCAGGTCGGGGCTGGCGCCCTCAGCGTATCTGACGACGCTGCCAGGCACGATCTCTTGTACCAGGTCGGCCAACTCTCGAACCCGGTAGTTCTCCGTCGTCCGCCCGACATTGAAGGCTTGGTTGTGGATGACCTCTCGCGGCGCCTGCAGGACGGCGAGAAAGGCGCGGGAGATATCTTCGATGTGGACCAGAGGCCGCCAGGGGGTGCCGTCGCTTTTGATGAGCACCTCACCGGTGGTAAAGGCGTAGCCGACGAGGTTATTGACCACCAAGTCGGCACGCAACTTCGGTGAGACGCCGTAAGCCGTGGCGTTCCGCAGGAAAGTCGGGCTAAAGCTCGCGTCCGCTAGCGGTGCGATATCGCTCTCCGCGCGCACCTTGGACACCCCGTATGGTGTCACCGGGTGGAACTCAGCCGCCTCGGTGAGGAGATCCTCTCCGGCGGCGCCGTACAAACTACACGATGACGAATAGAGGAAACGTGGAACCCCTGCCTGCTTGGCGAGTTTGGCGAGACGCACGGATGCAAGGTGGTTGATCTCGTAGGTGCAGGCTGGGCTCAAATCCCCCAAGGGATCGTTCGATAAGGCGGCCAGGTGAATGATGGCGTCGAAGCCTTCCAAAAGATGCGCTTCCACGTCCCGGATATCCCGTCGGAGCGACGGGATATCCGGCGTGTCCACCCCGAAGGTACAGTCTTGGAATAGATAGCTATCGAGGCCCACCACTGTGTGACCAGCAGCCTGCAGCATGGGGACCATGACCGAGCCGATATAACCGTTGTGACCCGTCACCAAGACTTTCATGGTGTCATTCCCACACTTTCCAGGGAGGATTGCCTCGCTCCCAGATCTCGTTGAGCAGTTTTTTGTCGCGCAGGGTATCCATGCACTGCCAGAATCCCTCATGACGGTAGGCCATGAGCTGGCCGTCTCGCGCCAGGCGCTCCAAGGGCTCCCGCTCCCACTGAGTGTCATCGCCCTCGATATAATCGTAGATCCCCGGCTCCAGGACGAAAAACGCCCCATTGATCCATCCTTCTCCGAGTTGCGGCTTCTCGGAGAATTCGATCACTTGATTCCCGATCATCTCGAGTCTGCCGAAACGCGCTGGAGGACGCACAGCGGTGACAGTTGCCAATTTGCCGTGCGAACGATGAAAGGCGAGCAACTTGTGGAGGTCGACGTTGGCGACACCGTCGCCCCAGGTAAGCATGAAAGTGCTCTTACCGATGTAGGGGGCTAAACGCTTGATCCGCCCTCCTGTCAGGGTCGCTTGTCCTGTATCGATGAGGTGAACGATCCAGTCCTGGATCTGACCGGCACCATTATGTAGGTTGATCTGACCATTGCCGAGGTTGACCGTTAGATTACTGTTGAGAGAACAATACTCCACCATATACTTCTTGATGTATTCACCCTTATAGCCAAGGGCGATGACGAACTCTTTAAACCCGTAATAAGCATAATGCATCATGATATGCCATAGGATCGGTTTCCCTCCGATCTCTACCATCGGTTTCGGTTTGATCTCTGTTTCTTCCGCTAATCGTGTACCAACACCGCCAGCGAGAATAGCTACCTTCATAAGACTTCTCCTCGCCCTTTTGGTCTCTCTTTGCGGCAATCAGGGATAGGAGATGACGCACAGTAGAATCTCTACCAACCCACGGTCTTTTGAACGGGCGAGCTGAGCCATCGCTGCCTGTAGGGCAACGCCCGACGGGGGCCGGCAGCTCCCGGCCGAGCTTGCGCTCGTTTCTCCTCGCTTCGCAATCTCCATGTGTACCGTGCAGGCCTTGGCATTACACACGTACAACCCGATATCTCGCGGTTGTTCGCGCTTCAAGGTCTTCCCTGGCGTGGTGAGAGCCATCAAGAGCCACAGCCTAGGAGGGATAACCGGTGAAGGGACAGAGGACACATGCCTGACCTGGGGAAACGCACGATCGAGGCGCCTACGCGGCCACCACCAGTGAACAGTCGACCTCTACGGCGATACTGCGCTGCAGCAGCTCCACCGACAGCACCAAAATTCCCTTGGTGGGTTTACTATGGACGAAAATCCCCTCCACGCCCGCCAGTGCCCCGCGCGTAATCCGTACGCGTTGCCCTTTATGCAGGTACGGATGGGGCAGAATCGGCAGGCGGGCGCGCAAGACATTTTGAATGGCCTCGATCTCTGCATCGGCGACCACACCTAGCCGATCCCACCGCTCCCCCAAAATGCGCACCAGCCCGCGCACTTTGCGCACCTCGAGGTAACTCAGTTTGTCCATAGCATGACGTAGGAAGAGATACCCTGGGAACATCGGAACAGGGACGCGGCGTTGCTGATCTCTGCGCCGAGCCCACGTCTCGATCTTCGGCAGAAACACATGGAAGCCCTTGGCGGCGAGCTGGTTGTACACTAATTGCTCGCAATGGCTACGTGTGTAGAGCGCATGCCAACGTTGAAGAGGTGGTACTTCAGGTGCTCTCTGGACCTCGGTGTGATAATGCGATCCCTCACCCTCACTCCTCGTGATCTCCGACAAGGCTTCGCCCCCCTGGAGGCATGCTCCATATATCCGCTCGAAAACTCCGTATATCGGCAAGGCTTCGCCCGTTTAGGGGCCAGCCCCTGCCCTACAGTGCAACATCTTCGCATCGAGGCCGTTGAGCTGCATGCTCAAAAGCTCAGGGCCTGTACAATGGCGCACAGCTCCGCTCTCCTCAAAGCCTTTGCTGTGCCTGAGAAGCCATCTCTCTGCCGCGCCTGCATCAAGGCAAAAATCCTCGTGCTCCATCACTGTCGCCGTCTGGAACTTCTCGCTTGCCAGTCCGGCTGTTGACACTGCCGTTGCCGCCCGGAGGTGGCCGCGTCACATGGCGTCGAACGAACATCTTCAGCCTCCGATTGAAGCGCACAGGATCCTCCAACAACGGGAAATGCCCCGTGGCATGCCAGACTTCCAACTCCACTTTGGTGAGCCCTTTCGCCACCTCCTGTGCGAGGTAAGGGGGCGTGAGTAAATCATTCAGACCGGCGATCACGAGACTCGGCGATCCGATTTCCCCGGCCTCATCGGCCGCATCGGCGGCCAGACACGCCGCCCAGGCGTAGCTCACAGCTCTGCTATCTTGGTGCAAGGCGATGACCCGCAGTCGTTCGACCTCTGGCATCCGTCTCTCCAGACAGGCTGGCGGAAATGCATAGCGGAAAAATAAATCAGTATGGGCCGCCATATTCCCAGCCTCTGCCAGCCGGAACAACCGTTCGAGCAGGCTCTTTGTATACCCTCCGATACGCCGCCAGGGGCTGACGAGTATGAGCCCTCGAACTGAGGAGGGAGCGAGCAGGGCGAGCTGCATGGCGACGGCGGCCCCCATGGACACACCGATAAGAAAAGCCCCCTCGGTCAGCAGTTGTTTTAAGAGCCGCTGGACGTAAACAGCCGCCCGCCTGATCGAGACCGCTTCCAGAGGCCATCTCAGTTCCCCATGTCCTAACACATCGACCGTAATCATGAGGTATTGCCCGGCAAGCAAAGCGCGCTGCTCCCGCCAGAGCCGACGGTCCGTCCCCACTTGATGGATGAACACCAATGGGATGCCCTGACCTGCCATGTCATACGCTAACGTCAGCCCAGCCAATCGGAGCCTTGCCACGGCATCACCGGAATATCTGAGATTTGATGGTAGATCGAGAGGCGCGCTTTTCAGCGCGCCTGCGAGACTCAAGCCACCCGCTTCTGCCGCCATGAGACGGCCATAGGACCATCGAGTCAGTCGTCGGCTCCTGTGACCAATGCCTGAGTCGCGCTCCTTTGTGCAGCGATATGCCATATCATCCATGCCTGGGTTGGACAGGCTTGAAAACACAACGGGGCCGGAGACGGCTGCCCGTCTTCCGCAGGCACCTGCCCGCTTGCAAAAGCTGGGAAGCCGGAAGCGCCCTTAGGCGGGCCATTCCCCAAATGACCCCCGTCAAAGGGTGTGGACCTCCGACTCCGTTGCACCCGATGTGCTGTTTCCTATCCGGTGTTGTTCATGGCCACGCTACCAGCCCGTCCACAGCTTCCCCCTACACACAACGCCTACCGCCTTGTAGCGCTTGCCCCGTTAGACCGGCCCTTACGAGCCCCTGCCCTCCCGCCATCGCCCATGAGAAGCCTTAGCGTAATCAATGACTTGACATCCGCGAATGGATCAGTTAGGCTTAAAAACACAACGGGGCCGGAGAAGGCTACCTGTCTTCCAACAGGCGCCTGCCAGATTGCAAAATCTGGGAAGCCGGAAGCGCCCTTAGGCGGGCCATTCCCCAAATGACCCCCGTCAAAGGGTGTGGACCTCCGACTCCGTTGCCTTCTATATGCTACCTTTTGTCCCTCACGTTTCTACGGGCAACCCCCCTCTCCAGGCTCACTATTTCGGGCTGGGCATGAATTCCCCGCCGACGCTGCAGGTGCGTCTCATCGCCACGGCTTCGGTGTCTATCATGAATCAGAGCAACTTCCTGCATAATATAGTTTGTCCACGCCCTGCGTAACATCGACCAAAGTCTGCAAGGCAACCGCCGGCTTGCCTCGATGGTTCCGTGTGAGGAGTCCTCCTGGCCTGCATGGCCGCTTGCGGTGCAAGCGCCAGCATTCGATTCTCTGACCCGCCTATCACCAGGCGCTTGAACTCTTCCAAGGCAGGGCTTGAGACGGCCGAGTCAAGCTGGCGGGCGTCAAAGGAGTCCCCGCGGCAGCGCCTGGAGGAGGTCTGGTGCCACAGGGAGTCTGATCTCGCTTTGCTTATAAAACCCCGGCTCTTGATAGTGACGTTTGACATGCGTTGCGTAAAACCGCCGTCAGCTTGGGAAGGCACAATCGCGGGGGAATCGCCCGTGTTGCGATTCTTTGAGAGGACACACCCACTAAATCCGACGGGGAAGACTGCAGGAGATGAAATGATCGGCTCTGTTCCGGAATCGCTTTCTCCGACCGTTGTTGAAGGAGCCGCCTGCAACGGCCTGAAAAGTATTGGTGATGCTTTCATGTTTGCCGACCCGGCGGTCGGGCATCAGCCTGCGAAGGGCGCTTATGGTTTGTTAAAGTTTACAAGAGGTTCTAGATCTAGGGGGATAGCAAGCAAAATCACACCAGTGACAATAGTCACGGCCACGTCCGCTTGGAATGTTCTTAGACATGCCTACGACATGTCTCCCTTTCCACTGAAGCCGAGACCGCTTTCCCGAGTTGTCGAACGAGGCATCTCCCGTAGCGTGTTTAGCGCGACAGACTCTTTCAGATTTTATACCAAATATTCTGACCGAATGGCCCATTATACATCGAACAAGTGAAAACTGGTTAGTTAGATACTCATTTACCAGAGCTGTCATGTCTTGTCAAGAAGAAAAAAGTCTGTTGCGGGGTCGAAAGCTGGAACGCACGATTTTCTCTAAACTATTGACATTATATAAAAAAATTAAACACCCGCGGCGTCGCTTTATGAGATTTTACCGATTATTCAATACCTTCGGTGATAATCTGGGCTTTTCCACCATAGATGTCTTGATTCATGAATTTTTGATAAGATAAGGTATATAAAATGCTATATTTATCGAATACAAGGCAGCGGTGGCGGGATCGGCAACCACCCGGATCTGTCAGTGCCATCGATGCCTCCACAGGTTCTAGGCGTTTTGGACAAATGGCAGGTCGGCCTGGCACCCGAAGCAGTGGGCGAAAGCGCGCTCGATACCCCGCAGGCCATACACCGGGCCGCAGCCCGATCGGTGCTCGGGGTAATTATGGCCAATCCAGAAGACCTCCCATGCGCCGTCGAGGCTCAGCTCCTCCACCACCTCGGCGCGCTCGTGCTCGTCGAGGCCACACCAGGGACAGAACATCTCCGCGCTGCTGTGGATCGCATGCGTACACAGACACTGATCGCTTTCGGTGATGTATTCATGGCACTGCTCGCAGACGCCCTTCATATTGCACCCTCCCAAGCAAACCGCGGCCCCCTTCCCTCCACGAGCCACTTCGGGTAGAATTCGTGTATGATCTTAACAGAGGTTCAGCAAGACATCGAGCGTCGCATCTGCGGGGAGGTGATCCGTCCCTGCTACGCCTCATACTGCCTGTCACGACTCCCCTCAGCGATCCTTGGACTGCTGGGGGTCCCCCAACCGGAACACCCTTTAGGGAACATTCTGCGGCAAGCAGCAGCCAACCAGCGCTCTCCACGTAAAGTGGTGTTGTTGGTGATCGACGGCTTTGGCTGGCGGCAGTGGCTGCGCGTTGCCGAGCACTACGCGTTTTTTGGACGTTTAACCGAACGGGGCATGGTCGCGCCCATCACCACCATCTTCCCTTCCACTACGGCCGCCGCGCTCACTACCATTCACAGCGGCCTCACCCCCCAAGAGCACGGCCTGCCGGAGTGGTGGGTTTATTTTGCCGAACTCGACACTATCGCTGCCACGCTCCCCTTCACCCCCATGGGGGCCACGGGGAGGGACCGCTTGCTGTCAGCAGGGGTCAAGCCTACTATCCTCTACGATGGCCAAACCATCTACCAAAGGCTGGCGAAAGCCCAGGTGCCGTCCTTCACCTTCATCCGCGCGGCCTATGCGCGCAGCGCCTATTCCAGCGTGGTCCATAAGGGTAGCCGGACAATCGCGTACATCAACGCCTCCGACTTACTGGTCAACCTCCGCCACAAACTATTGGAAGTACCCGGTTCAGCCTATTTCCACGTCTATTGGGACGCGGTGGACGCCATCGCCCACACCTATGGCCCCCATACCGAGCAATACCATGCCGAGCTGACGGGGTTTTCCTACTTGTTGGTCAAAGAATTGCTCGAAAAGGTCGATGCGCGCGTGGCCGAAGAGGTCATGCTCATCGTCACGGCCGATCACGGCCACATCAACGTGGCGCCCAAGGCCGCCCTCTATCTGCAGCGTTACCCCACCTTGGTGCGGAGCCTGCAGCGTAGCTCGGCGGGCAAACCCATCTTGCCCTGGGGCAGCCCGCGCGATATGTTTCTCGCCGTGCAGGAAGAGCGTCTGGCGGCGACAGCGACTTGGTTGCGAAGACGCCTCCGCGATCACGCCACGGTGTTGACCAGCGATGATGCCTTACAGCAGGGACTATTCGGCCTCGGCAAGCCCCACAAACGCTTCAAGAGCCGCATTGGCAATTTGCTCATCTTGCCGCATCGCGACCACTTGGTCTGGTACGAGCATATCAAGGGCAAAAAGTTTGACCTCCTCGGCATGCACGGTGGGCTGACGGTCGATGAGATGCTCATCCCGCTGGCTATAGCCCCGCTGGCGACGTTGCGCTAGGCCGGCGGCAATCAGTCCCTTACCCTGCCCCTCCCGATGGCAGAGGAGAATTCACCGGGCAAGCGACATGATGCTATCCTTCACATCAGACGACTTGCGGGCAGCCGTGCCGTCGCTGACCGGTACCTTGCGCTTGAGGGGGCTCGAACGCCCTGTCGAGATCTACCGCGATGCGCTCGGCATCCCGCATATCCATGCCTCTACCGTGCACGATGCTTTCTTCGCCCAGGGAGTGGTCCATGCCCAGGATCGCCTGTGGCAGATGGACTACGATCGTCACCGTGCCTATGGCCGCCTGGCGGAATGGCTTGGAAATCGCGCCCTGCCGCAGGATCGGCTGCTACGTCGCCTGCGACTGGAGGTCAGCGCTCGCGCCGATTACGCCGCCGTGCATGCGGAGACGCGCGCGATGCTCGAGGCCTATGCCGACGGCGTCAATGCCGTTCTCCACGCCATGCCGCTGCGGCCGATCGAGTATCAATTGCTTGACGCCACCCCTGAGCCCTGGCGCCCATGGGACGCCCTCGCCATCTTCAAGGTGCGGCATGTGTTCACCGGCGGCATCTGGCAGGCCAAGCTGTGGCGCGCACGTCTGCTGCGCCACCTGGGACCTGAGCTGACCGCCAGGCTCTATGGCGGCGATCCACCGGGCCAGCCGCTGATCATCCCGCCGGATGGCGAGGACAGTGGGAGGACGTGGGCGAGCCTCGAAGAGCTTCGGGCCGGAGCGAACACGGCGGCCCTGCTGCCCGACTTGGAGGGGGGCAGCAACAACTGGGTCATCGCCGGCAGCCGAACAGCGAGTGGGGCACCGCTGCTGGCCTGCGATCCCCACCGAGCGCTGGAAGTCCCCAACGTCTATTATCAAAATCACCTGGCCTGTCCGGCGTTCGATGCGGTAGGGCTGTCGTTCCCTGGCGTCCCCGGTTTGCCGCTCTTCGGCCACAACAGGGCCGTGGCCTGGGGCGTCACCACTGCCATGGCCGATTTTCAGGATCTGTACCTTGAGCACTTCCATTCCACTGACTCGCTGCTTTATGAATTCCAAGGTCAGTGGCGCCAGGCGGAGCGCCAGCGCGAAGTCATACACGTCCGTGGCGGCCAGCTAGCGGAGATCGACGCCTACGCCACCCACCACGGCCCCATCGTCTTCGGTGATCCCGCCCAAGGCTACGCCGTGGCCCTGCGCTATACCGCCACGGCTGCGCCCAATGTCACGTTTGATGCTTTCATTCCGATGTTGCAGGCTGCTTCGGTGGAGGAGTTCGAGGCGGCCATGCGCCCATGGGTCGATCCCTGTAATAACCTCCTCGTGGCCGACACCCACGGCCACATCGCCTATCGCCTACGCGGCCAGGTGCCGATACGCTCCAGAGCCAATGCCTGGCTGCCGGTGCCCGGCTGGACGGGTACGCACGAGTGGCAGGGCGTCGTCCCCTTCGAAGCGATGCCACAGCAACGCAATCCCGCGGCCGGTTTCATCGTCACCGCTAACAACCGCATCGCCGATGATACCTATCCGTATTACCTCACCCTGCGCTACGAACCGGGCTTTCGTGCCCATCGTATCCGCCAGCGCCTGCAGTCGCTGCAGATGGCCGGCACGGAAGATATGGTCGCGCTCCAAGCTGACCGTGTCTCCATCCCGGCGCAGGCCTTTGTCAGCCTGTTGGCCGGAGTGAGACCCGCCGATGCCGCAGGCGCCGCTGCGCAGGCGTATCTACGCGCGTGGAATGGCGCCATGGAGCCCGACAGCGTGGCGGCGACGCTCTACGCTGTGTGTCGTGAGCAGGTGGTGCGCACCGTCATGGAGCCTTTGCTCGGATCGTTAGCGCGACCGGCCCTCGGCGGCGGACCCCACGGCGTGCTCATGCCCATGAGCCAACTGCGGGCGCGGCTGCTAACCCTGATGCAGGCGGATGATCGCAGCCTGCTCCCAGACGGCGTCAATTGGCCGATGGTGCTGTCGGATGCCCTCGCTCAAACAGTGACCTGGCTGCAGGAGCGGTTGGGGCATGACATGGCGCGATGGCACTGGGGGCGCCTGCATCGCACTGCAGCCCATCACCCTCTCGCCGCGGTGTTTCCCGCATGGGCAGCACGTCTCAACCCGCCGTCGGTGCCGATGGGTGGCGATGGCGATACGGTGCAGGCGGCGTCGCTGACGACAAGCTACAGCGTGGGCAGCACGGCGGTGGCGCGCTTGGTGTTCGATTTGGGCGATTGGCGGCGGAGTGCCTGGGCGGTGCCGCTGGGCGCCTCCGGGCATCCGGGCAGCCCCCATTACACCGACCAGATGGCGCTGTGGAGCGCGGGGCGGCTTGCCCCCATGCTGTATGACTGGCAGGAAATCCGCGCCAGCGCGACGACGCACCAACGGTTAGAGCCGGGTCATGACGGGGGCGATGAGACGTTTCGGCTGCGGCTCAGCATGCGAGGGTAGCCGTCGTAGCTTGGCATGTGTTCTGGTGGTGGGGCTCGATTGTAACCTCGATCAGAGGACGCTATGGACAAGGTCAGACTCGCCATCGTCGGCTGTGGCAACATCTCGCAACTCAACGCGCCTGGCTATCTGCAACACCCGCGCTGCGAGGTGTACGCGCTGTGCGACCCCGTCCCCGGTCGGGCCGAGGCACGGGCTCGCCAGTGGGGCATCACGCCCAAGCTCTACACCGATTATGCGCAGGTCTTGAACGATCCCCACATCGACGCCGTCGAGTTGCTGACGCCGACGTATCTCCATGCCGAGCAGATCATCGCTGCCCTGGCGGCTGGCAAGCACGTTTCCTGTCAGAAGCCGATGTGCACCACGGTGGCCGAGGCTGATCAGATCATCGCGGCGGCGGCCAGAGCCACGACCATTTTCCGCATCACCGAGAACTTCCTCTATTATCCTCCCATCCTCAAAGCCAAGGCGTTGCTCGACAGCGGCGCCATCGGCGAGCCGTCGATGTTTCGCTGTCACAATACGCGGGTGGAAACCATCACGCATGCCACCATCGAGGTCGACCCCCAAGCCTATGTCTGGCGCCGCGATCCCCAGCGCAATCCCGGCGGTGTGCTGTACGACGACGGTGTGCACAAATACGCCGTGGCGCTGAAGTGGATCGGCGACATCGAGCAGGTCTTCGCCCTCATCGGCCACACCGACGACTTCATCATGGAAGCCCCCAGCGCCGTGATGTGGAAGTTCAAAGGTCGGAATTGTTTGGGCTTGCTGGACTACACCTACGCCCCCGGCATGGTCATGCGCGGCAAATACGTCAAGGTCGACGAGTTCTTCGAGATCCACGGCTCGCACGGCATCATCTGGGTGACACGCTGCTCGGGGGAGATGCTGGACTTGCCGCCGGTCGTGCTGATCAAGGGGACGGAGACCGTCGGCTATCAGGTGCCGATGGATTGGCGCGACAGCTTCGACGGCGCCGCTTGTGACTTCATCGACAGCCTCGTGCAGGGCCGGCAGCCCGAGATCGATGCGCCTACCTCGAAAAAGCTCCTGCAAATCGCCCTGGCCATCTATCAGGCCGCCCGTACCAATAGGCCGGTGCAACCGGAGGCGGTGGAGTGACCTCTTCTCCCAATGCATCCGAGACCGACCGAATGCAAAGCAAGGATAGAACAAGCATGCCACGAGTCATGAGACACCCTTTGTGGGTGCCAGAGTTTTTCATGTGGCGTACGCGCGGTTACAGCCCAGCTTCTGACGGGAGTTGATCTCGAGTAGACCCAGATCATCGTGCGCGTAGGCACAGGGCACAAGGATCGGGCGGCAATGTTGCCGGCCTCGCCCAAAGACCGATCGGCGCTGATTGAGAGGGCGTTTGCCGACGGCCCTCAGTTGACCGAGGGCAGCTTTCACATCACCGTAGGGTGGATTGGCCGCGCCGGGACATTCCTAGCTCTCTTTGCCTCTCACCCTATCCACCCAATGCTGTTTGGCACTCGATTTGCGGGCGGGGCATTTGGCACCTTCCCCCCTGGCGGGGGAAGGTGGGGATGGGGGGAGGGGCCATGGACCTCCCTGAGTGAGCCCGTCCAGGGGGAGGAGAACGCCGGGATGCATCTGATGCCGCGGTACGACTCCGACGCTCACCCACCGGCAGTCTCATGCTTGCCCATAACTATGCAAGGATGCTAAAATGCAGAGAAATTCTAAATGATCGAGGAATTCACGGGGCGGTATGAGGCGGCAGCCAGCTGCAGCCGTTACCCGGCGGATCCAGCAGTCCGTTGCTTGTTCGACAGGTGTATATCCAGCGGACACAGGTAAGAAAGACGGTACCGATCGCCGCAGCGAAGGAGCGGGATTCACGGGTTGAATGCCAACGACGGCTACAGTCAACTTGCCTCGGACACGAGCGCCATGCTAAGGGTCGGTATAGCACTTCACATCGGCACTGCTGCGCCGGTGGCCAACGATAATGCGCCTGCGCCGGCATCGATTGCAACCGCTCGGATCAAGCTCAATCCTGTGGCGAACGTTGCCTCTCATTTTGAAAAGCTCGCCGTAAGAAGCACTCTGCCAACAAGGGAGCGATCTGGTAAGAGGACTAGAGCGAAACTGTTCCCATGTGTCGATGGAGCCGACTCTTCACACGTGTTGAAGGGGATCTGTTCACGGGCGTTGTCATTTTTTCAGTGCGTTCTGGCCCTGTTACATAACGATGCTCGAACATGTGGTTGTCCTTCTGACGCGAACAAAAGCTCTCTACCGGCGACTCCCTGCCGCATCGCCGCTCCCTGGTAAACTCTCATGATACGGCTGGCATGAGCTTTGCTGGATAAGCTTTTGCCGCGAGGACTGCGTCTAAACTATCGCCATCGTGGTCACCCGCCGATCATCCTTTCCACGCCAAGCCACGATGCAGGAAGGGCAGATGAAGCGACTCTTCATTACAGACTACCGCGGCGTATCGCCGACGCGTGCTGGGAAGACCGCCCATCGTATGGTCTTTGCCAGCTCTTGGGCCGACGTCGGCGAAGCGTGTTGAAACGCATCCGAGTGTTTACAGAGGAAGGAAAACTTCTATGAGTACTCTGCAATGTCCAGCGTGTGGCAGCAGCGAATGGGTTCCGGTGGTCCAGTTGTTCCTCGATGTTGGGCTTGGTCGACCGCCTTGTCCCCTGTCCCTGGAACAAGAGCCCGAAGCCGTGTGGTATCAGTGCGTTAACGGCTGCGTCGGCGTCACCGGCCAGGGAGAAATCATCGGCCTGGGGGTACGACGGCATACAAGCAAGGCCTCTATACGGGGGAATGGGGTGACCTCACCCCAAGTATAATGCCCTTTTGTTGACACCAGGGGATGCCGAGTCAACACCAGGGGTTTTCTCTCGACTCCCTGGAATCCCTTTCATGCGCGCTTCCCCTGGTCTCTCCCCCTTCAAGGTTTGATTTCCCCTCCTCACCCCATAGTCTGCCGCCTGCACCGGTGCAGCCTACCCAAGGACGAGCCATGCCGGCAGTAGACCTCGATGAACAATATCAAGAACATACCTCCCTCTCCCATCTGATCCCCGGTTGGTCCGAACAGCAGCGTGACCGATCGGGGTGTTAGGGAGAGCAAGCTCGCTTCGGCGGTGTTTCATGCCTTGCAGTCTCAACAGCACCAGCTTCGACCGTCTTTCATCAAGTGAGCGGCAATCGTCCATGTGCCTTAGGGTGGCAGCGGACCATTGACGCTGCGACACCCGATATTAAGTTTGTGATAAGAGATTCAACCTGGGATGCTCTGGCCTCGCCTGTTTCTCACCGTCTGCAGGAGGTACCCCGTTTGTGCCCGTCGTCGCTTCCAAGCGTTAAGCGGCGCTGCTCTTTTCCCATCCTCGTTGTCGGTGTAACCGTACGGTCACTCCCCATCGCATCCCTCTCGCGTTGAGAGTGAGATTTTCAGTTCTATATTCCCACGGCTGTTTCAGTATCAGAAGTCATGCTCCCGCGAAGGAGGCGCGGTCGTCTAGTCTGTCTCTTGTAGAGCTTCCGTCACGTGATCGGAAGTGTTCGCCTACCAGCTCCGATACCTGACAAGGCCCCAGGACATTGCCCTGGGGATCTCTCAGGATGGCCGTTACCGCAACGTCCTGTGGGCGCTCGAGGCCGCCAACGATCTGAGCCTGCTCACTGTGGCACTGACCGGTGGTGCGGGCTCGCCGTTGGCTACCAGCGCCGCTGTTGAGCATCGTTTGATTGTGCAGACAGATGATCCACAGGTCGTCGAGGAAGTCCAGGTCACTATCTACCACCTCTTGAGGGAGCTGGTGCACGTCTTTTTCGAGCAACCTGGAGTGCTCGATCGGGAGGAAACGTTAGGCACGACGCAGTCCCATCCGTTCCGAAAGTGACGCTGGAGGCGTCTGACTGTGAAGCCGAGGTGTGCATCACTTGCGGCGATCGCGCCGTGCCGGTTCGCGTGGTGGAGCTCCTCGACGGCTGCATGGGCCGTTATCCCGGCCCGCGCCCTGCGCCGTTCCTACCAAGTCGAGATCGAGTGCGCCGATGCCCTGGCGATCTGCCCGCGGTGCGAGGGGATAGACCTCGAGCTCACAGCGGGGGACGAACTCATCCTGGAATCCCTTGAGTATATCGCCCCTAGAGTGGACAGTAAGGCGAAGGAGTAGCCTATGTGCTTGGCGATTCCAGGGCAGGTCGTGGAGATCATACCGGGGGCGGGGGACCTCGCGCTGGTCGATTTCAGCGGCGTGCGGCGTAACGTCAACATCGCACTCCTGGAAGGCGAGGGGGTAGGGCCCGGCGACTGGGTGTTGATGCATGTCGGCTTCGCTATGGCGAAGATCGATGAGACAGAGGCCAAGGCCACGCTGGCCCTCCTGGAAGAACTTGGACAGGCCTATGCCGAATCGCCGAGCAGCCAAATGTGCTCATGACATCGTTCGGAGATATGATGCGGGTGCCTGGCGGGGAGGGGTCATTCCTCGACGCCAACGCCAGAGGGGCGGACATCCGCATGGTGTATTCACCCCTCGACGCCCTCAAGTTGGCGCGGCAGAATCCGCATAAAGAGGTGGTCTTCATGGCCAGAGGGAGCCTGTGCGGCTTATTACAACTACGGGCGGTTCACGCGCGACCGCGTCAAGCAGGCGGCCGGGACATGACAGACGATCAGGGACGGAGTGAGGCCTGGCAGGGACCCCAATCGAAAGGGCGGGAGGACGCGGGGGGCAGCGCTCATGCCCAACGGGTCACTGATGCTGCACGGGCAGAGCGGGGGAGTCCTGACACGGCCCAAGGCGTCGATTTGGGCAGACTCGGCCTCGAGCCGGATGCTCTGACGAATGAGCAGCAGGTCCTACAGCGCATCGAGCGCGCCCCCCGTCGCAAGGCCACCATCAAAGAAGATCGTATCGCGATGGCCCATGGTGCCGGTGGCAAGGCTACGCAGACGCTCGTCGACGCCCTCTTCCTCGAGGCCTCCCACAACCCGTGGCTCGAACCCCGTGAGGATCAGGGCGTGGACACCCTGAACGGCGCCCGCCTGGCTTTTACCACCGATTCCTTCGCGGTTTCCCGGCTGGTTTTCCCCGGTGGCTGCATCGGCGATTTGGCGGTGAACGGCACGGTGAACGCCTTAGTGGTCTCCGGCACGCGCCCGCTGCATTTGTCGGCTGGCTTCATCCTGGAGGAAGGCTTTCCGGTGGCCGATTTAAGGTGGATCTTGCAGGCCATAGCCGCCGCGGTAGCAGCTGGAGTGATGATCGTCACCGGCGACACCAAGGTCGTGCAACGGGGCAAGGGGGATGGCTGTTCCATCAACACCGCTGGTGTGGGGGTCATCGAGCGCCCTGTGAGCCTGGGGGCGTCCCATGTGAAGCCGGGGGATGTCGTGCTGGTGTCGGGGCCGATCGGCGACCACGGGGTGGCGATCATGCTGGCGCGCGGAGAGCGAGAGATCGTCGCCGATATCACCTCGGATAGTGCGCCGCTCACTGGTTTGGTCGATCGCCTACTGACGGCGACCGAGGCGGTGTGGGGCCTGCGGGATGCCACCCGCGGCGGCATTGCCACCATCCTCAACGAAGTGGCCAGGGCCGCCAACGTGGCGGTGGTGCTCGACGAGCGTGCCATTCCGGTGCGCCCTGAGGTCAGGGCGGCCTGCGAGCTTCTCGGTATCGATCCCCTTTACGTCGCCTGCGAGGGGCGCCTGGTGGCCATCGTCGATGAGGCGTCGGCAGATACGGCCCTGCTGGCCATGCGCGCTCATCCTCTGGGAGCCGGCGCGGCGCTCATCGGCACCGTCAGAGACGACCCTCCCGGACTCGTGCTGCTCAAGACGCAGTTCGGCGGCACCCACATCGTCGATGTCCTGGTCGGGGATCCCCTGCCCCGCATCTGCTGAGCTTACGGGACTGCTCCGCCTTCCCTGACGTGCCCGTCAGGACAGGGTGTGGTGCTTTGCTCCCTCTCCCACCGGGAGAGGGCTGGGGTGAGGGGAAACACCTACGGTCGAGACCTCTTAGTGGGAGAAAATTGGGAGGGCGCATTCCTGGGGCTTCTGCCAGCCTGAGCGATCATATGGGTTAGGATGAGCCCACCGGGACAGCAAATCTGTTCAAATGGCTTGCCACAACGGCCTGGCCTAGGCTGATGCCGCCGTCGTTGGGCGGCACCTGCCGGTGACGCAGGACACGAAAGCCGTCCGCCTCCAACAGGTCAACGGCCCGACCGAGGAGCAGCATATTTTGGAAGACTCCACCCGATAAGGCCACCATCGTCAGCCCTGAGCGCTCACGCATGGCCTGGCAGCCACACAGGATCATCGCCGCCACCCCATTGTGGAAACGTGCGGCGATAACCGCAGGGGTTACCCCCGCTAGGACATCCGCTACGACGGCATGAACGAGAGCCGCCCCATCGACCTCGAAACCATCCTGCCGCTCCACCAACGCCACGCTGTAAGTGGCGGTTTCCATGGCATCGGCGAGCTGCTCCTGCTCGATGGCCGCTTGGCCCTCCTACGAGACCTGATCGCGCACCCCGAGGAGCGCTGTAACGACGTCGAACAGCCTGCCGACGCTGGAGGTCAGAGGCGAGTGAAGACCCGAGGGTGCCATCTGTAGCACCGCCCCCCAGCGCTCTTGGTGGAGGTGTATAATGGCCAGGGGCGGTACGTCACGGCCGAAGACCGCTTCCAGGTAGACCACTGCCATGCGCCAAGGTTCCCTGACAACGGTCGCGCCGCCGGGCATCGCGAGCCTACAAAGATGGCCGACGCGCTCGAAGCACGTCAGGCCTGCCACGAGAAACTCCCCGCCCCACATGGTCCCATCAGTCCCATACCCCAAATCGTCGAAGGCAACGCCGATCGCGGGCCCCTCTTCGCCGTTGTCCACAAGGCACGACGCCACATGAGCGTGGTGGTGCTGGATGCCCATGAGATGCACCCCTTCCTGCTCGAGCGCCCATTTAGTCGACAGATACTTAGGGTGCAGATCATAGGCCACGATCTCGGGCTGGATGTCGAACAGCCGCCGGCGGTGGGGCCTCGCGCCGTAGAGCGGCGAGGAAGCACGATAGCCCCGCTTCATCCCCTTCAACTTCGATCGTCACGCCACGGCTGTCGTTCGATACAGAGCCGGCCAGGCCAAACCGGGTGGCGAGCGCATAGACAAAGGGACGAAACCCGACGCTCTAGACCATGCCCTTGACCCGAATCTCGAGCCTGATCATGCCCTCTCCTGTAGTGTACGCCTAGCGTGCAGAGATACCGCAAACTGGCGGGGAAACGGCAGCCAAGGCAGAGTCCCATCCACGTTAACAGTCTACCTGCATGGCCCAACGTGGGAGTATTCGCCAGGGTGCCGCCAAGTGGCCAGCGTGTGCACCGAAGGGGCGCACATGGGGGACCATGAAAAGTGTAGCGCCGTCATGGCGGTGGAACAAGTCCTCTCATCATCCCCCTCGGTGTGTTAAATTGGTAGAGGGAATGCTGAGGGCTATGTTGCGCCTGACTTGGAAGCGTTGCGCTGTGTGCCCGGCACCGCCACGAGAGGTCCATAGGGATACCTCATCCCCAGAACGCGGAAGGCGGCCGTTGACCGACCGGATGATGCAACCAGATCCTACCTAAGCGCAACAGGTGTGGCTCGGACGCTCTGCATCGTGCAAGGCGGACGCGCATACAATGATGAAAGAGCCAGGGAATCCAGACATCACCTGCGACACGCTGGCCGGGCATTGGCGGATCTTCCAGCTCCGTGATGGGCATCGTTTCTCCGCCGATGACTTGCTGACAGCGTGGGCGGCGGTGCAGGCCAAGCCCCAGGCGCGTCGGGTGCTGGACCTCGGCGCCGGCATCGGCTCCGTCGGCTTGCTGGCCCTGTGGAGGTTGCCTACCGACGCCCATCTGACCATGATCGAGGTGCAAGTGATCAGCCATGCACTGGCCAGCCGGACGGTGTGCTACAACGCTTTGGCGGAGCGCGTGACCCTGCACCTGCAAGACCTGCGAGCCTGGGCTGGCGGTGAATTCGACTTGGTGACGGCCTCTCCACCTTACTTGCCTCCAGCCAGGGGGATCCGTCCCCAACATGCGCAAAGGGCGGCGGCGCGTTTTGAACTGCATGGAGATGTCTTCGACTATTGCAGGACGGCAGCGCGCTCGCTTGACCAGTCGGGCGTGTTCTGCTTCTGCCACGCCGCCGATGACCCGCGCCCCGAGCAGGCCATCGTCAGAGCCGGCCTGACGATCGTGCAGCGGCAGCTTGTCTACTTTCGGGCCATGCTCCCGCCGCGCATTGCGCTGTTCACCTGTGCCTGGCAGGGAGAACGCCTCGAGGCGCCGCCGGTAATCATTAGGGATAGCCAAGGCCGCTGGACGGCTGAGTATTTAGCCATTCGCGAGGAGATGGGAGCCTCAACTGCCTTCTTGCAGTGGGCGAGAAGCTCCCGATAACGTGTCGCACTCATACATAGGGGGATTCGCGCCCAAGGTATGGCGTGGAGCCTGAAAGGAGACTTACCCGATGATGCCAGAGCTGTCAGCCACGTTGCAAGAGTTCTGCGAGCACGCGGAAATCCTGCGCCTCGCCTATCTCGATCGCCAGGGCTACCCGCGCGTGGTACCGGTGTGGTTCGTGAGCCTCGATGGTGCCTATTACATCGGCATCGGCACGACCAGCGCCAAGTGGAAAGCGATGCAGCGCGACGGCCGCATCGGCTGGGTCATCGATGGGGGCACCCGGAGCCACTACAAGGGCGCTTCGATGCGCGGTCGCGCCGAGGAAGTTCGCGATGCCACCTGGCGCGCCCGCGTCTACGAAGCTTTGGGGAAAAAGTATTTCGGCGCCGCCGACGATCCAGAGTTCGTCAAGGTCTTCGGTCCCGTCGATGAGCCCGACACGGTTTACGTGCGCCTCATCCCCGAGGATGGCTTGACGTGGGAATATTGATGGCCGGTCTCCTGGGCTGAGACCACATGCCGAGAGCTCCTAGCCCAGTTCCACAGCTACCGGACAATGATCCGAGCCACACATCTCCGAGAGAATGGCGGCCGAGCGTAGACGGGGCAGCAATGAGGCGGATATGAGGATGTAATCGATCCGCCAGCCGATGTTGCGGGCGCGGGCTCCCCCAAACTGGCGCCACCACGTGTAGTGATGGGCGGCGTTGGGATGCAGATAGCGAAAGGTGTCGATGAAACCAGCGTCTATCAGGTGCTGAAAGCCGGCCCGCTCCTCCGGCGTAAACCCATGATGGCCTTCGTTTTCCTTAGGGCGTGCCAGATCGATGGCCGTGTGCGCCACATTGAAATCCCCACAACATACCACGGGCTTCTGCCGCTCCAAGGCTTGTAAATAGGCGAGGAAACAACGATCCCAATGCTGGCGCTCCGCCAAGCGGCTCAGATCGCGTTTGGCGTTGGGCACGTAGACGGAGACCACAAAGCATTCCGCGAACTCAGCGGCGGTCACCCGACCCTCGCCGTCGTGGCGTGCCACCCCTATGTCCATCTTGACGGTCAAGGGTGAGGTTTTGGCGATCACCGCCGTGCCGGCATAGCCTTTCTTTGTGGCACCGTTCCAGTAATGATAGGGATGCGATGGCAGGTCGAGGCGCACCTGGCCCGGCTGCGCCTTGGTTTCCTGGAGGCAGACGATATCGGGATCGTAAGTGGCCATGAGCGGGGCCAGCAGATTACGGTTCAGCACGGCGCGAATCCCGTTAACGTTCCAAGAGACGATCTTCATCGGCACGCCCTCAACAGCGATGCAGGTTGGTATCCACTAGGCCATTCCTGTTTCATCAGGCGGTGCGCGGTATGGTAACCGTGACCCGGCACGGTGTCAAACGTCTGCCTGGAGTTTGCGTGTCCATCGCAGTTTTGCGCCGGCCTTGATGCTCTCCCGTCCCCTGTTGCCTCGCTCCCCTTGTTCTGCGGGTGTGCGCCAGCGTGTTGCGCGGTGGTGCCAGGACTCGGATCTCGTCCCCTCTTCTCCTGCTGACTGTGCGAGGCGTGGCGGGTGCCCATCTCCTTCGAGGTCCATCATCGGCAGACACCGCCGACGTTCACGATCGGCGGCTTCAAGGTGGTGGGCGAGGGACGCGTCATCGTCTCCCGGTTTATCATGACCGTCTCCCTTATGCCTTAGGAGGCAGCGACCGGCTGGAACGCCGGCATCACCTGCGTGGCAAACCAGCGAATCGAGTTAAGGACCTGTTCGTGGGTCAGGTAGCCCCGGAACTGGGGCACGTTCACGATGTCCGTGCCGGCGAACTCGTGCGGCTGGTAGCCACGCCCGAAGCCCAGCTCCAACCGTCCATGCGACAGGCAGTCCACCATGGCGGCCTGCTCGGCAACGCGGATGGGGTGATGCTGGAAGGGCAGCACGACGACGCCGGCGCCCAGGCGGATTCTCCGGGTCTCGCGCGCTGCTGCGGCGGCCATCAGCAGGCAGTCCGGCATGAGCGCATAGCCGGCGAAGTGGTGTTCGGCAAACCAGCAGCACCAATAGCCCAATTCCTCCAGCAGCCGCACCTCCTCTAACTGCTGCTCGTAGCGCGCCTGGCTCGACAGCCCCTCACGTCGGTCACACAACATCAAATGTGAAAAGTACATGAAATGTGAAAAGTATATGCGTCACCCTTTTTCTTGGTGGATATGTTGGACGATGCCGGCTTGGCTTCCGGCGCCTGCCATCAGTGGGAAGAGACGATCAGATGCGTGCGCGTCATTGGTGTCGTGGAGGTGCATTGTAAACGCACCTTTCGCCGCAAGCTAGTGGGACTCCCTGTGGGAACTTCGCAGCATGACTGGGGCAGGATGATGATTCTGGATGACATCAGATGTCTCCTTTGATAGCATTGATGGCGCGAGAGCTGATCCATTGTTAGAGGTATCCTGCCACCTATAGACTCAAGAATACCCATTGTCGAGAAGAGGAAAGACCTGGAAAGGGCGTTCAGGAAATCGCAGCGGTCTCTCGTGGAAGGTGTGGCAACCCTGGAGGAGCGCAACACGTGGCCGTAAGCGCTCAACGAGGACGCAAGATCGCCACCGACCCTGCACCATGTTCCTACAACTCGCGTCTTCAGAAGGGTGGAGCCCTTTTTGAAGATATGCGCCTCCTCGTCCGCAACTGGCAAGAGAGCGGCGTGAATGGACGGTATGACAAGTGGTCGCAGAAAATTTGCTCGGCAAGCACACACGTGCGCGTGCAGCTGACGTGCTACGCTATATCTTTCTTCCCCGCTTCGTGCATGGCCGGCCTCTTCACGCATGGAGGATTGTGCGCGAACTTGAGGATCGCACTCTTCCGGTGGAAATAGCCCGACCCATCTATTATTGGATCACCGCGCGAACTGAACGGCTGCTCTATGACTTCGTGTGCGCCGAACTGCTGAACCGCAGCAAGAGCTATGTACAGCGTATCACGACCGCCGACGTCGGTCGCTGGATCGCTTCCCAACTGGCGACGTGTGGCAAAAATTGGTCTCCTTCAGTGACCTCAAGGGTGGCACGAGGCGTGCTGGCTGCCTTGCGCGATTTTGGCCTCCTCGAAGGGGCCAGCAAGAAGCGTATCGCACCGGTCTACCTGCCTGTCGAGTCCTTTGCCTATATCGCCTTTGCCTTGCATCGCGAAGGCGTCAGCGGGCCACAGCTGGTCCAGCATGGCGACTGGCAATTGTTCTTATTGTCTCCACCCGTGGTTGAGCAGATGTTCCTGGAAGCTGACCGCAGTGGTCTCCTCCGCTTTCAGGCTGCCGGGAACATCGTGCGCGTCGACTTTCCCGCGGCGAGCTTCGGGGAGATGGCCGATGTCGTCGCTGCAAGAGCGCATTGACATACTGGAAAGAGACCTGCTGGCAAATCCGCCTCGGATCAGCGCCTACCACGATCTCCCGTTTGCCATCTGCCGCTACGATCCAAGCGCGGAATTCGAGGCCCGTAAGCAGATCAGCCTATTCGCCACACGCCTCCAGAATGCCGGCAAACGGGTGCATATCGTCTCGGTGGCCCGCATGCTGTGGACCGCTATACGCGACACGGAAGGGATCGAGGCGATCGCCGACGAGGAACAGCAGTTCGGGTTTGCCCGCGCCCAAGAAACGGTTTCGACCTTGTTGTCCGACGACGCGTTCTTGCCGCTTCCCGATGTCATTTCGCGCCGCATGGAGGGCATGGACCCGGCGGTAGATGTCGTCTTCCTCGTCCGCGTAGCCGCGCTCGCGCCCGCCATCTACCGCTCGGCCAAGCTCCTCGATGCTATGCACGGCCGGACGTTGGTGCCGATCATCTTGTTCTATCCTGGTACCCTCGATGGCGAAAACAGTCTGCGCTTTATGGGCTTGTCGGAGCGCGAGCAAACCGGAGCCTACAACTACCGAGTGAAAATCTATTGAGGTGGCCAATGAACAGCATTCGGGACCTCTTCTCAAAACGCATCGATCGACGCATCGAGGAAGTGATCAAGGTCGACCAGGCGGATGAGGAGACGATCCTGGATGAATTGCAAGAATATGTGCTCACCGAATCCATCGGTGAGCATTTCACGACCCTGTACAAGGCCATCGCCGATGCCTCCAGTGAGCCGCACGAGGGCATCGGCATTTGGGTCTCCGGCTTCTTGGGCTCGGGCAAGTCGTCCTTCGCCAAAATCATCGGCTACACCGTCGCCGGTCGCCTGGTGTGCGGCCAGTCGGCCAGCGACATTGTGAAGGACAAGGCCCAGCGGGAGTTGCCCAAGTCGCAAGCCGACACACTTGCGGCCTATCTCGATGTGATCAACACGCACATCCCGACCCAGGCCATTATCTTCGATGTCTCCATGGATCGGGGCGTGCGTACGGCGAACGAACGCATCACGGAAATCATGTATAAAGCCCTGTTACGCGCCCTCGATTACGCCGAGGATTTCGACCTGGCCGCCTTGGAAATCAGCCTGGAAGCCGACGGACTGCTCGACAGGTTTCGCGAAGAGTTTGAAACCTTGCACGGCAACCGCTGGGAGGTCCGGCGCAAGCTCGGACGGGGTATCAACGAAGCCAGTGCCGTGCTCCACAAGCTCGATCGGGGCACCTATCCCAGCGCCGATTCCTGGGCCAAATCCCTGGGCCAAGGGCGCGCCGACATCACCCCGAACCTGCTGGCGGAACGGGCTTTCGAGCTCACGCAGCGGCGACACCCAGGCCATGCGCTGATCTTCATCATCGATGAAGTTGGCCAGTACGTCTCCCGCAGCGTTGACAAAATGCTCGATCTCCAGGCGGTGGTGCAAGCCTTTGGACGCGAAGGCAAGAATAGGGTGACCCACAAGCAGGCGACGGCTCCGTGTTGGCTTGTGGTGACGTCGCAGGAAAAGCTGAACGAGGTCGTGGACGCGCTCGATTCCAGGAAGATCGAGCTGGCGCGCCTCCAGGATCGCTTCCCGTATCCCATCGACCTCAAACGGTCTGACATCTCGGAAGTCACCAGCAAGCGCGTGCTGCAGAAAAACCCCGAGGGGGCCCGTATACTTGACCAGAGATTTGACGAGCACGAGGGGCGTCTCAAGCAGCTGTGCACCTTGGAGCGCACCGGTCGCAATGTGGAGATCACCCGCGACGCCTTCATCAATCTCTACCCCTATCTGCCCTACCGAATCGACCTCTGCATCGACATCGTGTCGGGTCTGCGGCTGCGCCGCGGCGCTCAGCGACACATCGGCGGCAGCAACCGCACCATCATCAAACAGGCGCAGCAGATGCTGGTGCACCCGCAGACCAACCTGGCGGCCCAACCCATCGGCAGCCTGGTCACCTTGGATCTGGTCTATGAGCTGCTCTATGCCGGTAATCTCCTCCCCACCGAGGTGACGCGGGAGGTCGACGATGTGCCGTCGCGCCTCCCCAACAATGCCATGGCATAGAAGGTTGCCAAGGCGGTGGCGTTGTTGGAAGCGGTGACCGACCTGCCGCGCACGCCGCGCAATCTGGCTGCGGTGCTGCATCCACGCATCGATGCGGAGTCGCAGCTCTCGGAGGTAGAGGCGGCGCTGAAACAGCTGGAAGCCGCGCAGATCGTCCGCGAGTCGGAGGAAGGATTCAAACTCCTCACCATCCAGGAAAAGCATTGGGATACCACACGGCGTGGCCTTGATCCCAAGCCTGCCGATCGCCATCGGATCATCCGCGAGCTCGTGCAGGAGGTCTTCGCCGATCCATCGATGCGCAGCTACCGGTACCAGAACCGCAAAGCCTTTCCACTGGCGCTCGCGGTCGATGGCACCGTGGTTGAGGGGTCAGGGCAGATCCCACTCAATCTGATGATCGCCGAAGATCCCGACGATGTCGAAGCAGCCTGCGAGGATGGACGCCGCGCCAGCACTGACAAGCGTTATGAGCTCTTTTGGGTGTGTGCGTTGACCGACGAAGTGCACCGGCTCATCGAAGATCTGTATCGCTCTTGCGAAATGGTCTCCTTGCACGAACGCCTGGCAGCCCAGGGGAAGCTGACGCCAGCGGAAGCCGCCTGCCTGGCGGATGAGAAGGTGCGGCGCGACCGCCTCCAGCGCGCACTCCGCACCAAGTTGACAGAGAGGGTCACGGCGGGGACTGGTTTCTTTCAGGGCGTGCGTAAAGATGCCTCGGTCCTGGGGCAGACACTGGCAGAGATCTTCGCCAAACTGCGCGACGACGCCATCCCCACCCTCTATCCGAAGTTCGATATGGGCAATCGTCCCGTCACGGGAGACGAAGCGGAGAAGTTCCTCGCGGCCGCCAATCTCAATGGCTTGCCCTCGATTTTCTATGAGGAGCCAGACGGACTGAACCTGGTCATCCGCCAGGCCGGTAGGGCTGTGCCCAATCTCAATGCCGACATTTGCCGCGAGGTCTTGGAGTTTCTCAGGCGAGAGCATGCCTACGGCAATAAGGTCACCGGCAAGTCGCTTGACGCCCATTTCCAGGGCATCGGTTATGCGTGGGAGCGCGACGTCCTCCGCATCGTCCTGGCGGTGTTGCTCCGTGGTGGCGCTATCGAAGTCACGCATCAGGGCCGCAAGTATCGCCATCATAATGATCCGGCCTGCCACCAGCCATTTATCAACAACAATGCGTTCCGCGCCGCGTCCTTTGCGCCGCGCGAAGCGCTCGATTTACGAATGCTCACCGATGCGGCGCGGCAGTACGAAGCCATCACCGGCAGCGAGGTGGATATCGAGGAAGGCGCCCTGGCCCAGGCCTTCCGGCGGTTAGCGGCCGAAGATCGCAATATGCTACTGCCGTTGGCCGAAAAGATGAGGGCGGCCCAGCTCCCTGGGACCGATTATCTGGCGGAGTTCCAGGAAACGCTTGAGGGCATCCTGGAGATGCCCACCGATGATTGTGTGAAAACGCTCGCCGGTGAGGGCAACAGCTATCAGAAGGCCCGCGCCCGCGTGCAGCGGTTACACGACCTGCTCACCCCGCCGCATCTACAGTTACTGCGCACCGCACGCCGCCTCCTCGATGGGCAGTACCCGATTCTCAAGGCTCACGAGGCGTCTGAGGAAATCGCGCAGGCAGAAGCTGAACTGCGTGAGGCCCTGGAAAGCGAGCGGTTTTATGAGCATCTCGATGTCGTACGCCGTACCGCTGGGCTCCTGAACAACCGCTACCAGGCGTTGTATACACAGTTTCATCAGCAACGTCTGGGGGCGTACACGGCCGCGGTCGAGGACATCAAGGGGCTCCCAGAATGGGCGCAAGTCGCCAACTGGGTCGCGTCCGTAGATGAACCGCTGGTCCGGGAGGAACGACAGCGTCGTCTCGAAGGCGTCCTCAGTCGCTTGACGGGCAAGCTCTGTGACACCCCCGATCTTTCCGAGGGAAGCGATGTATGTCGCACATGCCGCGCGACGGTCGCCCAAATGGAATCCGAGATCGCCGCCGTCGAGGCCCTGAAGTCGCAGGCGATTCGCGAGCTACAGGAGCTGGCCTCCCCCGAGAAGAAAATCGTCCGGGTGCGCGTGGCCTCGATCTTGGGAAGTGTCATCGAGAAACCTGACAACCCTGACGACAGCGAGGAATTTGAACCGCGGCTCAGAGACAGAATCGATGAGCTCCGAGAACACCTGCTGAACCTGTTGGCCGAAGGCGCGCGCATCATTCTGGAGTAACCGGCTGTGGAAGCCCTCACGCTGTTTCACCAGCCGTGAGGGAGCAAGTCCGTACTCCTCGATCCTGAAACGGAGAAGTGATATGGCCCATCTACCGTTCGACACAGTGGTGGAGGAAGTGAAAACCCTGTCTCCAGCGGAGCAGCGACAATTGCGGTCCATACTGGACACGATCGTGGCAGGCGCTGCTCCGATGACAGAGAACGAATTTGCGCACAAGCTGGTAGAATTTGGCCTCCTTAGCGAGGTGAAACCACCGATCACCGACTTTACCCCGTACCAAAACCGCCAGCCCGTTAAAACCACAGGCAAGCCTCTCTCCGAGGTCATCCTGGAGGAGCGCCGCTAAGTGGCGGCCTATTTTTTCGACAGCAGCGCCTTGGTAAAGCGGTACGTGCAGGAGACGGGCGTCGAGGTCGTATCAGCCCTCACCCGGCAAACACGCAGCGGCGCGCTGTCCCCTACAGTGACGGCCATTGCGCTCGGGGAATTCCGTCACGACTTTGCCCACCAATACCACACCGTCGATATCACGCCTATGGTCGTCGACCGGGCGATGAACGTCGCGGAGACCCACGCGTTGCGAGGCTACGACGCCGTACAGTGCGCGGTGGCGTTGGTAGTCCACATGTACCGCCATGCACTTGGTATGCCGACCCTGACGTTCGTGTCGGCCGACGCCGCGCTTAATTCGGCGGCCGCAGCGGAGGGACTGCTCGTCGATGACCCCAACGCGCACCCATGAGGTACAGATAAAAGCCACATCGGTCCTTAAATTACCCGTTGAGATATGGGCGGAAGAATGGCTCAACAGAATGCAGATCCTCCCACTTTAGAGAGCTGCTCGCAACGGAGGATCTTCCCAAGCAGAATCTCTGGCGAGGCCAGGTAGGGACAGTCGTGGAACTCTTGGCGGCGGGGGGCAGCCTATGAGGTCGAGTTCTGTGATCGGAATGGTCGCCCCTATGCATCGCTCGGCTTACGCCCTGAGCAGTTGATGATCTTGCACTATGAACCGGTGTCATCGCACTTCTCCTAGCAGTCAGGGCCCTAAGGGTGAGCCTCTGTTTACGGAGCCGGTCCACGAGAGTATCACCCTAGCACCTGCCGAGAAGAGCTTTCGACAAGGATGGCAAGAAGCTCTGCGCGGCGAAACGCGGCCGGTGTCAGAACTCTGGGAAGACATCGATGCCGGATGACACGGCAAGCATCGTTCGGCCTGGCATGAAGCACTCTTATGCTAGCTGATTGACACAAGAGCGCCCAAGCAGTATCTTATGTCAGAAATTTTTGATTTTTTAAAATAAGATTGCCTCCTCGATCACATATTGCAGTTCGGTAAAACAGGAATGCAAATAGGCAGCTAAGCCATGCGTGCCGGATGATTCGTGAAACAACCCGAAGGCTATACGGCGTTTATCCCCGCCCCACTCCCGCCGGACCCTCCAATACAGATGGATAACGAGCTGACACGTCTGCTGTCCGAATTCGCTCAGAGCAGCCGGTGGGACAGGTGCGAGGTGAGCTGTGCCGCTCGCTCCTGTTGGCCGAACTCGCCCTGAAAGTCAGTGCGGCCGGAGGAGACACCTCAAAGCTCGCCGCGATTCCCATACCGGACGCGGCCAGGCTATGCGAGCAGCTTGTGGCCGTCTGCCAGCAGTGGCGCAATCGGCTTGATCTCCGAGAGTCTTACGTGGCATGGGCCAACACGATTGAGAAGGAAGCGCAGGTGCTGGGCTTGGGCCTGCAAGCGCCGACGCTGACGGATGTCGAGACCTTTGCCTGCGTGGAATCGTTGCTCCTCGAGTGGGCTGAAGCGCGCCTGCTGGATGGCGCGATGCGCGATGCCCTCGACCTGATCACGCGGCGCAAAGCTTCGTTCTGGTCACTGTACACCGGGGAGTATCAGCTGCGGTGGACGTTGTTGGAGTTGGCGGCGCAGCTCCTCTTGACGGCGGATCGCATTGCCACAGAGCTCACATCGGTGCGGAAGGACGCCAGGGCCATGGTCGAGGCCTACACCACAGGGATTCCTGGCGCCAGAGGTGAGCCGGCCCTGCCCTGGTGCATGCCCGCTCGCTATCATCGGCACCTGGAACACCGCTACGCACTGCTGGACCTGCATCTAGAGGGCCAACACGCGCACCTGGAAACTGCGATGGCCTCGGTGCGCCACCGGTATAGGGACGTCGTCGGCCAGTGTGCGGAACGGCTGGCGGAGGCACTGGTCACGTCGGCTTTCGACGTGGAAGGCCCGCTGCGCCAGGATGAGGTGTTTCGCAGGCAGGTTCGTCAGCGCATCACGGAAGGCAAGATGGCCTATCTGCTAGTGGACGCGTTGCGGTATGAGATGGGCCAGGAACTCCTTGAAGGGTTGAGCGATGGCTTCGACGTTGCGCTACGGCCGGCGGTCGGCCAGTTGCCGACCATTACCGAGGTGGGCATGGCGGCCCTGATGCGCGAGGCCGACGAGGGCATGGAGCTGGTGGACGTCGGAGGCGGGAGGGTCGGCATCGTAGTGGGTGACACTCTCCTCAAAGATCGGGCCTCACGGGTCAAGCACTTCCTGTCTCAGGTTCCAGGACGCACGGTGGTCTTGAAGCTCAATGACCTGATGAAACCGACCAAGAGGCGACAGCAGGAGATCATCGAGGCCGACATGGTGCTCGTGACATCCCAGGAAATCGATCGGTGCGGCGAGGAAACCGAGGACGAAGAAGAGGCCCGCCAGTTCATGGACAGCGTGCTGGAGAAGCTGCGCCGGGGGATCCGCCGTTTGGCAGCATTGGGAGTGCAGCAGATGGTGGTTGTCGCGGATCACAGGCACCTCTTCGTCGAAGAGCTCGACGAGGCGATGAAAATCGACCCGCCGGGTGGTCAGACGGTCGACCTGTATCCCCGCGTCTGGATCGGTCGCGGTGCCATGGCCGCACCTGGCTTCATCCGTCTGCCGGCCAGCCAACTCGGTCTTGCCGGCGACCTGGAGCTGGCCTTTCCTCTTGGTTTGGCGTGCTTTCGCACTCGCGGCAGCGGCCGTGGCCACTGCCATGGCGGCATCTCACTCCAGGAACTGGTGATCCCGGTGGCGAGCATCAGCGTCCGTGAGCCTCGGCCAACGAGCATGGGCACGGCGACGGTGCTGCTCAATCTGGCCAAACCCACCATCACCATGCGGTTTTTCTCCATCGAGGCGCGCTATGTCGTCGGCAGCCTCTTCGGGGATGACACCAAGCGGATCAAGGTGGTGGATCGGGCCCAACGCACCGAGGTCGGCGTGGCCGCCATGGCAGCCTATGGCTTCGAAGAGGGCACCCAGGAAATCATCCTTGAGAAGGACCGACCGAACGCCATTACAATGATGCTGACCGCGGAGGTTGAGGCGTCGACGGTCTCTGTCCATGTCCTGGATGCCACCCCGCACGTCGAGCTCGCCGCTCTCAGGAATATCCCTGTTGCAATCACGATGTAGCGAGGGTAGATGCCCATGTCGGACCTCGATCAGAAAATCAATGCCATCTTCGCCGGGAAGGTGGTGCGGAAGGATCTGGTACGTAAGGTGAAGGTCTGGGCCAATGTGCCCGTCTACGTCCTGGAGTATTTGCTCGGGAAGTATTGCGCCACGGACGATCCGCACGCCATCGACGCCGGCGTGCGGTTGGTCAACACCACACTGGCCAACAACTTCGTGCGTCCCGACGAAGCCAACAAGGCTCAATCGTATGTCAAGGAGAAGGGGCGCTACACGCTGATCGACAAAGTGAAGGTCCGATATTTATCAGACGACGATAAGTATTGGGCGGAGATCGTGAATTTCGGCCACCGATACATCCACGTACCGGACCACTATGTGCGCCAGTACGATTTGCTGCTGATGGGGGGCATCTGGGCGCAGATCAATATTCGGCATGAGTATGACGATGAGGCCAGCGGCAAACGCAGCCCCTTTTGGATCGACGACATCAAACCGATTCAGCTGGGGTCATTCGATTTCGAAGACTACTGCGCCTGCCGGCGAGCGTTCGATGCCGACGAGTGGGTCGATCTGCTGGTGCGGAGCATCGGCCTTGAACCTTCATACTTCGATCGCCGGCTGAAGCTGCTCCTGCTGATGCGACTCGTGCCGCTGTGCGAGCCGAACTACAACCTGGTGGAACTGGGGCCGCGCGGCACCGGGAAGTCGTATGCCTTTCAGGAGATCAGTCCCTATGCCATTTTGCTGACGGGACCGACCACCGTCGCCAATCTCTTCTACAACCTGGTGACCAATAAGATCGGGCTGGTCGGCCTCTGGGATGCGATCGCCTTCGACGAAGTGGCCGACCTGCAAAAGATGCCCAAAGAGGTGGTGACGACGCTCAAGACGTACTGCGAATCAGGTACATTTGCCCGAGGGAAAGATGCCCTGACCGGTCATGCCTCGGTGGCGCTGTTTGGCAACACCAATCAGCCGGTCGACGTTATGGTACGCTCCTCTCATCTGTTTGCGCCACTGCCAGACGTCATCCGGGAGGACTGGGCGTTCCTTGACCGCCTCCACTTCTACCTCCCAGGCTGGGAAATCCCCAAGATGCAGATCCAGTTTTTCACCGAGCATTACGGCTTCATCGTCGACTACCTGGCCGAGGCGCTGAGAGAGCTCCGCCGCCATAACTTCACCGAGGTCATCGACCGCTATTTTGTCCTGGGGTCCCACCTCAACGCCCGCGACGTGAAGGCCGTGCGAAAAACCGTATCGGGCTTGACCAAGCTACTGTACCCCCATGGCGAGGTCACTCAGGACGAACTGGCGGAGCTGATAGAACTGGCGCTGGAGGGGCGTCGGCGGGTGAAAGAACAGCTCAAGAAGATGGGCTCGTTCGAGTACTACCAGACCTCGTTTTCGTACATCGCGCCTGAGACCCGAGAAGAGCATTACGTAGGAGTTCCCGAGCAAGGCGGCCGCGACATGATCTCAGCTGACCCCCTCGCCCCCGGTTCAGTGTATACGGCGGCAGTTGATGATCAGGGCAAGGTCGGGCTGTACCGCATCGAGGTCGGCTGCGCGCCGGGAACGGGCAAGCTGCGCATCGCGGGCGGTGTCGAAGGGGAGATGAAGGAAGCGATTCAGCGTGCGTTCGCGTATATTCAGGGACATAAAGTGGCGATGGGCATCGCCCAGGCGGTTGACACCACGGATTTCCACGTTGAGGCCATCGACCTCCTCAGTAACCGCGTCTCCTGCGAACCCGGCATCGCCTTGGTGGTGGCGGTGTACTCGGCGCTCAAGAAACACTCGGCGCTCGCCGCTCTACTCATCCTGGGCGATTTGAGCATACAGGGCAACATCAAGCCCGTCCGGTCGCTGGCTGAACCGCTGCAGGTCGGGATGGACAACGGCGCCAGGCGTGCGTTGATTCCCCTCGAAAACAAACGGAACTTCTTGGACGTCTCCGCCGACATCATCGAACGTGTGGATCCCGTGTTCTACGGCGATCCGATGACCGCCGCACTCAAGGCGTTGGGCATGAACTGAGGCAATCTCGGTGCTGGGGCTCTCTGAGAGTAGGGGGAAGGTGCCGCCATTCTTGGAACGCTGGACCCAAAGCCGGCCATGCTCACCAAAACTCTAGCCCTGCCCCTGCAGATCGAGCGCCGCGAACAGCTCGCGCAGCCACACTGCGAACCCAGGTAACACTTCTCCATCTTCCGTTGTCCCCCAACGCGCACGCTTGGCCCTCGCAGGCAGAGATCGCCGTCATAGCCTCTTGACGTGCCCGTAAATTCCTGTACCATCGCAATCTATTCGGGTATCCATAGAGTATCTCGTGGCCGCAGACTGGGCGAGAAAGGAGGCTGTGCATGGACTTCGGGCTCTTTATCGAGTTTCCCTGCCGCGAAGGCATGACCGAGGCCGAGGCCTTTGCCGAGTGCTTTGCTTTGGTGGATGAAGCTGAGGCGCGCGGCGTGGACTCGGTGTGGCTGGCTGAGTACCATTTTTCGCCGATCAGCGTCCTGTCCTCCCCCATCACCATCGCCAGCGCCATCGCCGCGCGCACCCAGCGCATCCGTATCGGCCTCGCCGTAGTCTTGCTCCCCTTAGGCAATCCCATTCGCTTCGCCGAGGACATCGCCACACTGGACCACATCAGCCATGGGCGCGTGGAATTCGGGGTCGGGCGCGGCACGTTTCCCGACACGCACGATGGCTTCATGTCGCCCTATGCCGAGAGCCGCGAGCGCTTCGACGAGTATCTGGAGATCATTCTAAAGGCCTGGACCACGGAGCGGTTTTCCTTCAGCGGCAAGCATTATCATTGTGAAGATCTCTACGTCAGGCCCAAACCGGTGCAGAAGCCCCACCCGCCCATCCGCGTCGGCATTACCTCGGAAGTCACCTTTCCCCTCATTGGACGCCTGGGGTATCCCATCATCATTAATCCCTCCCGGGTGTTCGCGTTGAGCGAGTTGGCGCCGTATATCCAGCAATACCGCCAGGCCTGGCATGCCGCCGGCCATGCTGGAGAGCCACAAGTGGGGCTCAGGATACCCTTATACGTGGCCGAGACGGCCGAGCGTGCCTATGCTGAGCCCAAGGCAAGCACGATGATGGCGGTCCAAGGCCTCGGCAATCGCGTGGCACAAAGCGCCTCCCGCCTCGGTACCACCGGCGATTGGAATGTTCAGGCCGAGCATATTCGGCACATGAGCTATGAGGATTGGCTGCGTGACAAGGTGGTCTACGGCACTCCGGAGGTGGTAGTCGACCGCCTGCAGCAGTTGATCGATGAGCTGCGTCTGACGCAAATCATGTATGAGATCAATTATGGACGCCAGCTTCCCTACGAGTTGCAGTTGAACAATCTGCGGCTGATCAACGAGCAGGTGATTCCCCAGTTCCAATGATGCCGCCGTCCTTCCATGTACCCTGGCCCGATCGACACGCCCATGGTGCGCACGGCGCAGGCGAACCCGTCGCGTGTGAATGAGCGGGCGGCGCCGGTGCCGTCGGGCCGATTTGCCACTTCTGAAGAAATTGCGACGGTATCCTGCCACTAGCCTCAATCCAACAGCTGGCTGTATCTGGGAAGACATCGCCAGCTGGCCCACGCCCGAGGAGGACTCCTCTTCCGCTCGGCTACTCATCGATCTCCGTACAATATTCGACTTCTTTTCATGTCGTTTATTATCGATATTGACAACTTCACGTGGCTCTCCTACAATTGGCTACCGATGGCTTTCGGTGCTCCGAGAGAGGGGTCGCTCATGGCATTGGCGTCTTCCAGCTCTTGGCGATCTGCACTGGGGCTGGCGTGGCCAGGGCCGTGGTCAGGTCTCCACCGCCCGCCACGCCGCTCCTTCAGACGCTGTCCCTCACGTCGTGAAGGGGCAGCCCTCGTCGTTACCTGGCTTGCCCACGGCCCACCCTGATAACATGCCACGTTTCATCACTGCAGGCCAAATCCTATGTGTCAAGGAGATCCCCCCTATGGTATCGCTCGTCTGCGAACACGGCGCATCAGGTCAACCAAGAATGCAGCAGCAGGCGGTGGTGCCCGAAGTACCGCCAGAGGTCCAGCAGCCGGAGCTACAACCGCCATCAGAGGCGCAGGCGGACCGCGAGCGCCGCGAACGCGAGCGCCTGCGGTTCCTCATGCCGTACGCGAATGCGTTGACGATCGAATTGACAGCCCAGATTTTGGTGGCGCAAGGCTTGGATCAAGACGACGTGTAGGAATAGCCCGAGGCCGGCGAGCGGGCGGGGTCAGCAGGCCACGTTGCGCTAGGATGTCTGCAGTAATGGCCACGGTGGAGCGGTTGGCTCCCGGCATATCCTGCGCGAGGCGGAGGAGTCGTGCCTTATGTCGTGCCTGCCATGCCCACCACAGCATGTGCTGGACTTCCAAGCGCAGTTGCCGTGCGCAGGCACGCGTGGTGTAGACCTTGCCCCAGTTTATGATATGATCCTGCATGGCGCCTCCTTTCGCCCAAGCTGGTGATGGGGGTAGCCTATCCTTGGCTCCATAGATCCGCGCACCACAATTCTCAGTCCCTCCTCCAATATGTAGGGTAAACATCCCGCAAAAGCAAATATCAAAATGTATTGATATACAATATCTTACAAAAGTCTGGAAAGATGAAAATCATTGAATCCTTGCATGATTTCTCATGCTCGACTATCCGCCGCCGTGGCATGCCTACTGCGCTCTCAGGTCGGCTAACGCTCCATTCCCTCATAGGCGACACGTACCTACACGCACCTAATTGAGGTCATTAGAGGCACGATGGTCCTAGCAGAGTCGTATAAAACCGTCACAGCGGAGACCTTGTGATGAACTGCCGGCCGTGGTGGGTAAGGTATACTGGCTTGACAGGGGGTTGACGAAAGATACACTACCAGAAAGGCTCGGACCTATCGGCAGGCTGAAGAACAGAGGAGAGATGGTTATGCATACCGCCCTGAAGCCCGTGCGGGTCTCTGTGATGAATGCCGTTCATGACTTGGCGCTGCTCGTCGCCAGAGATGAGGGCTTGTTTCGCGACGAGGGCCTCGATGTGGAGATTGTCAATACACCAGGCACCGCCCAGGCCAACGCCGACCGTCAGGCGCTGCGCGAAGGCATCTTCGACCGCACCATGGAAGCGCTCTACAATACTGGCCATGTCGATCAGTATCGCATGTGCGAGTGGGGAGTCATGAAGCGCACCGTAGAGGCCATTCAGTGTGGCCAGCGTCCGGCGAAAATCGTCGCCTTGGGCGCGGCAATGTCCAAGATGGCCATCATCACCGCGCCGAACAGCCCCATCTACGAGCCGGAGCAGCTCAAAGACACACCGGTGGCCGTGAGTCCGTTCAATGGATCGCATTTCACCACCCTAAAGATGCTCGAGGGCTTCGTCAAAAAAGAGCACATCCGGGTGGTCAACGCTGGTACGATGCGAGAGCGACTGGAGGCGGTGCGACGTGGCGAGGTGGCGGCGGGCAATTTCATGGAGCCCTGGATCAGCGTAGCGCAAAAGCAGGGCTTCCGTATTCTCATAGAAAGCCACTCCACGCGCAGCGAGGCAGCCAGCGACGATGTCGATGGCCCCACTCTCGCCGCCATGTTCCGCGCGGAGGCTCGGGCGGCCGCAATGATCAACCAGACTCCTGGCAAATACGCGCATTATCTGCTGCAGGAAGCGCAGGGTCTGCTCGAGCCCCACGAGCTCCAGACCTGGCGCCTGCTCTATGCGCCCCCCATGCCCTATACGCGGGAACGCTTTGCGGCGACCTACGAGTGGATGCGCAGCTACCCCGACCTAGTCGCCCCTGGTGCCAGCTATGACACGGTAGTGGATAACCGCGCCTGGGAATAGACCGCCTGGAAGGCATGCCGGACGCCATGACAATAGCTGTGAACGATGACGGATTGAAACGATCAGCGTCGAAGAAGCTCGCCTTCTGAGGTTCGCAGTGGCAATGCCACCGGCGGGGGAAGACTACTCCAGTTGCGGCATCGACGACCCTGCAGAGACGATCAGCAAACCCAAAAAAGGCGCGCGGTTAGCGGTCCCTATGAGAGATCCCAGGCGTTTGTTAGCTGTAAAGAGGTTACCGCAGGCAAGCATCCTAGAGGGTGAAAGCTCTGCTGGTGCCGAAGAGAGGACTCGAACCTCCACCCGGTAAACCCGGACCAGACCCTGAATCTGGCGCGTCTACCAATTCCGCCACTTCGGCACGGGTTGGCTTGGTGAACCTGAATATACGAATATCCCTATCAAAAGTCAAGTGACGTCAAGCCAGAGTTCGCACAGAACATGCGAGCGCCTTGACGGCTCGATCGCGGCGCCATAGGCGTCCTCTCGCACTGGGGAGGATGGTCGGCATGCCTGCCCCACGCCCCAACTTGCGAGCATAGATCGGCTCAGCGAGCCGTTGACAAGCCCGGAAAGCGAGTGTTACATTGCGACACGAGGAGGCTTGCTGGCCTCACAGGTAGCATGCATGGAGGGAGACGAGGTATGGCAGACAAAGAGCGCCCCATCCGAGTGCTGGTCGCCAAACCGGGGCTCGACGGCCATGATCGCGGGGCCAAGGTGCTGGCGCTGGCGTTGCGCGATGCCGGCATGGAAGTGATCTATACCGGGCTGCGACAAACCCCTGAGAAGATCGCTCAGGCGGCGATTCAAGAGGATGTGGACGTTGTTGGCTTGAGCTGCTTGTCTGGCGCCCATATGCATCTTTTCCCGCGAGTCGTCGAGTTGTTGCGCGAGCAAGGAGCGGACGATATCCTCGTCCTCGGCGGTGGCATCATCCCGAAAGACGATATCCCCAAGCTCAAAGAGCAGGGGGTGGCGGAGGTGTTCGGCCCGGGAACTTCGACACAGGACATCATTAAATACATTCAGGAGGCCCTCGGCCGTGCGGTAAGCCCGGAAACCAAGGCGTAGCGCCGGGCCAGCCGTCCACAGGAGACGCTCATGCTGCAACGCATCGATCACATCGGCATCGCGGTCAAGAGCCTCGATGAGACCATCGCCTTCTACCGGGACGTCATGGGCCTCGAGGTCAGCGCCAGCGAGATCTTCAACGGCATGAAAATCGCCTTTCTCCGCGTCGGCGACAGCGAACTGGAGCTCCTCGAAGATATGACCCCCGATGGTGCCATCGCCCGTCACATCGCCAAGCGCGGCGAGGGCATGCAACACATCGCCTATCGCGTCGACAATATCGAGCAAGCCCTGGAGGCAATGCGCGCGAAGGGGATCGAACTCATCGATGAACAGCCACGTCCTGGTGCCCGCCAGACACGGGTGGCCTTCCTCGATCCCAAGAGCACGCGCGGCGTGCTGATCGAGTTCGTGGAATCGCGGCCGCGTGCCCATTGCTAGTGGCATCGACGGGATCAGGCCACCGTTGGCCTCCCGATGTCCATAAGAAGCTCTGGACACCTACAATCCTAACGGGTACGGATCCCAAGCATGGCACATCCCCACCCCGACCGTCGACGGTCAGATGCAGAACCCTGTATGCCCCCCCTTGGAGCCCCATCACGTGAGGTCCCACTGACGGCGCAGACCGATGCACTGGTGCAAGGACTCGTCGACAACATGCTGACCGGCGCACAGCGCCCACTGGCGCGGCTGATCTCCATGGTCGAACGCGAAGAGCCGGCGGTACCTGCTATCATGCAATCCTTGTCCCCACATCTGGGGAAGGCCTACTCCATCGGCATCACCGGGCCCCCTGGTGGTGGCAAGAGCACGCTGGTGGACCGTCTGACGGCCCTCCTGCGCAAACGCGGCCTCACCGTCGGCATCATCGCCGCCGACCCGACCAGTCCCTTCTCTGGCGGTGCACTCCTGGGGGACCGTATCCGCATGCAACAACATTACCTCGATCCAGGGGTGTTCATCCGCAGTATGGCTACCAAAGATAGCCACGGCGGACTGCCGCGCACGGCCAAAGACGTCATGAAGCTCATGGACGCCGCTGGCAAGGACATCATCCTCGTCGAGACCGTTGGCGTGGGCCAGACCGAGCTGGATGTCGTTGAAACCACCGATACAACGGTTGTGCTGCTCGTGCCCGAGGGCGGGGACGCGGTTCAAACATTGAAGGCAGGCTTGATGGAGATCGCCGATATCTTCGTGGTCAATAAAGCCGATCGCGAGGGCGCCGACCGTCTGATCACGGAACTGCGCATAATGCGTGAGATGAAGCGGGTGGCGGACGGCTGGGACGTGCCTATCGTGGCGACACAAGCGCATCGAGACATCGGCATCGACGAACTCTACGCTCAGATCGAGGCGCATCGCCGTGTTCTGGAGGCATCAGGGGAGTTGCAGCGGCGTCGCGCTCGGCATCGCCGCAACGAGCTGTGGGACCTCGTCGAACATCGCGTCCGGCGGCGCCTCACCCAGCGTGCGCGTGAAGACAGTGAGTTAGCCATGCTGATCGAGCGGGTGATGCAGGGCGATCTCGATCCCCACAGTGCGGCGGCCCGTATCCTGGACGATGAGGAGGCGCTGCAACGCTGGCTCGCACCTTAAATCAAGCGGACCAGACCAAACACCGCCGACGATGCCCCGAGATACGCCGGCCCGCCGTCTTGGTTCCGCCGTCCAGTCTTCGCAGGAGGAGACCTCACGCTTCACTCTCTGAGACCGGACGGCGGGGCCTGATAAGCTAGCCCAGGGTGGAGGCCAACGGCATACGGTGACCGACAGTGCCAACGCCGCTGGACAGCCACAGTTCAACATCAGAGGAGGGCAGGATGGGTCCACGGTAGCGACACGACTCTTGTGGAGGCTCCGACGCGGGTCGTGGCGCATCAGCACCTCTGTATCGTCTATGAGACCGCCGCTGAACGGTTTGCCGCCGTCGTCCCCTTCATCCGCCTCAGCCTAGCGTGCGGTGAGCGTTGACTCTCCATCACCGATGAGCACACAGCCCGCACCGTCATCGACGCCCTGCGCGTTAGAGCACGATGGCGCCACCACCTTTACCCTGGTCTTCCCGCTGCCGGATGTCGAGATGACGGGTACGGTACCCTGATCCCTCAGCGCTGCGCTGCCTCAACAGTATGGCGAGCGCTTGCCCGGTCGCGGCTATCGCTCTGCTGGGCTACCCCTTGGAAGTCCCCACGCAGCGCCTTGAGGGCATAGCGTTCGTAATCGATTTCGGTTTGCGTTCGCAGCCCCAGACGTCGGAAGAGCGGTATCGGCGGACACCAGCCTTGGACGGCGTGTTGGAGTAAGAAACCTCCCACCACCGCAGGCAAGAGAAACCACCGCCGGTCTACCCACGCCCCCAACGCTAACCCGAGCAACGTCACGCTCGCGGCGTTTGCCTCCAGGGCGCGCTCGATATCCCATTCATGGTCGAGTTCGGCTAGACGGAGCGCGATGGCTTCGGGCCCAGCGGCCGCGGTGTGGGCGACGTTCTCGTCGATTTGGCGACGAATCCGGGCATTGATGTGTGGGGCGGTGTGCATGGCCACACGGCTGGTTGTTGCTGGTATCATAATGCTCCTCCTGAGGTGGTTAACATCTCCATCGAGCCAAAGGCTTTCAGGAACGGCCGGGAGGCCGAACCAACGTCAAATCGGTGTTGGTGGCACGCCTTGATCGGACGCAACGAGGGACACGCAGCGCTGTCTCCCACTGCAGTTGGAACCACCTGACCCGGTAGGATTAATAGCGTAGGATCGCTGCGGCCTGGGTGCGGTCGGGCATCTGATGGGGCGGGACAGCATAGATCGTGCCTCGCCTCAACAGGGTATACATGGCCGCGACGCCCAACAGGTCCTCGTCACTGGGCATCGGCTGTTGATGGACTTCAACCGAACGCTGTTGTTCGCGGAAAATGCCCCACTGCTGCACACCGATAGCTACGAAGAGCGTATCGATGCAACCATCATACGCAGCGTAACGATACCCTCGAGGTCGCCAGCGGCGCGGCCCGTGCCGATCAATCGGCGGTATTCGGCCGCCGCCCTTTCCTGGGCCTGCAGAAAGTGGGGATGTACAACGGTCCACGCCCGTTCTTGCAGTTCCTCTGGTCGCCGCCCCTCGGGGTTTCCCGTGACCCCTCCATCCATGAGGTACGGGTAGGTGTTGGCCCGGCGGTAGATCGGTAGGAGGTATTCGACGCCCGCCAACACAAGCGGAGCGTGTTCGTCGCGCATGAAGGCCCCCAGGGCTGCATCGACCTGATGAAAATACCGCAGGATGGGGTCTCGTGGTTCGTGGGTGGCATCCTCAATCCCCACCCCATGCCCGGCCAGCGGAGAAACCCCGCCGGCCGGGCGGTCTTGAGAGCTAGGGAAATGGTGATCTTTCTTTTCGATATCTTCATAGCGGAGGGCGTCGGCAATGCCTTGCGGCATTCCCTGAATTGCGACCTCGTCGATCCTGTACGCTGTGCCGCGCAGTAACCTGACTGCCTTCTGACTCAGAGCCAGCACGAAGAAGTGGCCGTCGCCGCTCAACAGAGGCAACAGCGGTTTGACGTGGAAGCGGCGCGAAACCACCACCACTTCGTCCACCGTCAGCGGCAGGCGGTACGCACGCCATACCTCGGGCGCCAAGAAGAGGGCTAAGCCATGGCTTTGGCGTTGCCAGAAGACACGATTGGTCAAGAGTTGCTGCACCGGTCGCAGGAGATCTTGCGCCTCCTGTGGCCGCACGCCGTTGGCGAGCAAGCGCTCCTCCGCCTGGCACAGCGAGGTCTTGCAACGGATAGGGTTTTGCTGGGTTTCCGCTCCCCGCTGGATCATCGGCATATACAGCGACACATGCCATCCCGGCCGTTGTTGCAGCAGTCTTTCGACCTCGTTCCTGGACAGTAGATCCATGGCTGCTCTCCTCGTTGGCTGGGGGACGCCTGTAGTCTCAACTCGCGGATCCTGCTCCGGGTGCTGGCGTGGCTTGTTCCTGAAGATCTGGGCCGTTCCATGCCGCCTGAAAGCCGATGCGCGGGAATCGCACGCTTTCCTGCTTCAACCTAGCCGCCATCTCCTGATACTCCCGCTCCATGTCCGCCGTCACGGATGGGCGGGTCTCCTGCAAGGCCACCTCAAACAAGCGCATGGGGACGTCGGCGGCGTCCAGGTTCTCGCGCAGCGCGTGCAGGCCGGCGCGACGCACGAGGTTTTCCAGGTCGGCGCCCGTATAGCCTTGGGTCCGGCTCGCCAAGTCCTTGAGGTCGACGTCGGCGGCCAGCGGCATCGGCGCGGTATGGATCTGCAGGATGCGCAGCCGCGCCACCTCGTCGGGCACCGGCACATAGACCAGCTCGTCGAAGCGCCCCGGCCGGAGCAGGGCCGGATCAATGAGGGTAGGTCGGTTCGTGGCCTCGATGACCACTACCCCCTGTAACTCCTCCAGCCCATCCATCTCGGCTAATAGCGTGTTCACCACCCGCTCGGTGACGGCCGGTTCGCCCAGGCCGCCGCCGCGCTGCGGGGCCAACGATTCGATCTTATCATCGCCGGCGACCAAAGGCCGCTGATATAACGTGCGACGTAGCGCCTCCCCCGATCCGCTGAGGCGGAGGTTTTTTTGGGCTGGGGCTAGGACGATGCGTCGCGCCGGTCGTGCCTCCGCGCGACGGACCTCGACGTAATCGCCCATGCTTACGCCAGCATTGGCCCGCTGCAGACCGTCCAGCCGGATGACGTTGAGCCCTTCATCCACCGGATAAGGAGGCAGGGCAATCGCGGCGGTCGTGCGTTTCCCGACGATCTCGATGATTTCGCCTTCACGGATGCCCAACGTCTGCAGGGCATTCCGGTTCAATCGCGCCGTCGACTTCCCTACGTCTGAGGACTGGGCCCCAGCCACCTGCAGACGCACGCCTTGGGATGGTGATCGTTCCGCCATGGTTGGTACCTCCTGGATCTCCCACGGATATGATGGCGTATGAAGCGGCGCTGGGACGCGGCCTCGCCCTATATGCCAAGGCAGTCCCCGCAAGATCTGTAACCGCCGGTGCGGGCGCGGACGATGACCGACAGAGAAGATCACGCCAGAGCTTGCCCCCCATTTCCCCATGGGGCAACAGCTGTGCCTACCGGCAAAGCAGAGAGTTGCGCCAGTTCCATGAGTGCAAGCGATGGTGTCGGAGGGCCATACGCCAGAGGGCCAGTCCTCTCAATCTGAGAGGCAAGCCATGCTGCAGTTGTCAATCTGAAAATGAGCGCCCCGGACGGGTAGGCGCCGTTATTTGTCGTTGACAAGCACAGAGGGCCTTGTTACGGTGTGGAGCACTTTCCAGCCGTCCATCGGCTATTGATCATGCGAGCTATCTATGGGAGGGAAGGCGAGGAGCGTGGAGCAGAAAGCTTGGGGCGGTCGCTTCAGCCAGCCGACGCACGAACTCGTCGAACACTTCACGGCGTCGATCATGGTCGATCGTCGGCTCTATGCCTACGACATTCAGGGCAGCATCGCCCATTGTCGGATGCTGGCGAAGTGCGGCATCATCGCCGACGACGAGGCCGCTGCCATTATTCAAGGCTTGCAGGAAATTAAAGAGGAGATCGATCGCGGCGAGTTTGTCTTCGATGTGCGCTGGGAAGATATTCACATGCACATCGAACGGCGTCTCATCGAGAAGATCGGCGCCGTCGGCGGCAAGCTGCACACGGCCCGCAGTCGCAACGATCAAGTCGCCCTGGATGTCCGGCTCTACCTGCGCCATGAGATCCAGGCTATCCAGCAGGAGATTCGGCAGCTGCAGCGTACCCTGCTGGGGCTGGCCGAGCGCCATCTCGACGTCATCATGCCGGGCTATACCCATCTGCAGCGCGCCCAGCCGATCCGCTTCTCCCACCATCTCCTGGCCTATGACGAGATGCTGGAGCGCGACCATCAGCGTTTCACCGAGTGCCTGACGCGTGTCAACGTGTTGCCGCTGGGCGCTGGCGCCCTAGCGACGACGACGTATCCGATCGACCGTGAGTATGTGGCCCAACTCCTCGATTTCCCCGCCATCGCCGAGAACAGCCTGGATGCCGTCAGCGATCGCGACTTCATCATCGAATGTTGCGCCGCCTCGGCGCTCGTCATGATGCATCTGAGCCGCCTGAGCCAAGAGATTACCCTATGGTGTAGCGCCGAGTTCGGGTTCATCGAGCTGTCAGACGCCTTCGCCACCGGCAGCAGCATCATGCCGCAAAAGAAGAACCCCGACGTGGCCGAGTTGGTGCGGGGCAAGACCGGTCGGGTGTATGGCCATCTGCAGGGAGTGCTGACGGTGATGAAGGGGCTGCCACTGGCTTACAACAGCGATATGCAAGAGGACAAAGAGGCGCTGTTCGACGTCATCGATACGGTGAGGGCTTGTCTGCGCGTCATCGCCCCTATGCTCGACACCATAACCCTCCGCCCGGAACGGCTGCGATCTGCCGCCGCCGAAGGGTTTGGCACAGCGACGGATATGGCGGACTACCTGGTCACCAAGGGCCTGCCCTTCCGCCAAGCGCATGAGGTGGTGGGACGCATCGTGCGTTATTGCATCGACCAACGGCGGACTCTGGATGAACTCAGCCTCGACGCCCTCCGCACCTTCTCACCCCTTTTCGATGCCGATGTGTTCGAGGTCATCGCTCTCGATGCTTCGGTCGATCGCCGCCGCGTACGCGGCGGGCCGGCGCGCGCCGTGGTGGGGGAGCGCATCAAAGCCATCCGGCAGATCAGAGGCTGGTGAACCGATGCGGCGCTTTCTTGTGCCGAGCCTGCTTCTCCTGCCTGCCTTGTGCGTCGCGTTTGGCTGCGGCAAGAAGGGCCCCCCACAACCACCCCGTCAGGCCGCCGCGCTGGCCGGGGGGGACGCGCTAGAGTTCTGCGACCGCTTTGCGCCCCCAGTTCCCTGCCCTCGATGTAGGGGAAAATCAGGTTGGGGCGAGAGGGCGGCAGGGATGCGCCTGATACCGTTGCACGACTCCGAGGCCCACCTATGGCGCGGTTGCCATTGACACGTATCGAACGACTATGATACACCTGACGTGGACCCCGAAAAGAAGTGCTGGGTCCTGAGTGCTGAGGACGAGCATACTTTGGCATACGTTTCTCAGCCCTCCTCGCTCAGCACTGCACGTTTGGAGATTGCGGATGACCGCGTTTGCCTATCACGATGAGGTGTTCTATTGCGAGGAGGTGCCGATCGCCACGATCGCGCGTGAGGTCGGTACTCCATGCTATGTCTACAGTCATCGTCTGCTCGTCGACGGCTATCGGGCACTCGACCAGGCGTTCGCTGGCTTGCCCCACCTGATCTGCTACGCGATGAAGGCCAACGCCAACCTGGCGGTTTTGCGCACCTTCATCGACGAGGGGGGAGGTATCGACATCGTCTCCGGTGGCGAACTGTTCCGGGCTCTGCGTGCAGGGGCTGATCCGCAGCGGATCGTCTTTGCCGGCGTCGGCAAGGGTCAGGAAGAGATCGAGGCGGCGCTGCAGGCGGGAATCTTGCTCTTCAACGTCGAGTCCATGCCCGAACTCGAGGCCATCCAGGCCGTCGCGGCGCGGATCGGCAGGCACGCTCGCGTGGCCCTGCGGGTGAATCCCGACGTCGACCCGCAGACTCATCCCTATATCTCAACGGGTTTACGGCAGAGCAAGTTCGGCGTGCCAATCCAGGAGGCACCCACCCTGTACCAGCATATGCGGAAGCTGCCTAACCTCGATCCCGTCGGCGTGCACGCCCACATCGGCTCGCAAATCACCCAGGTCTCCCCCTTCTGCGAGTCCCTGTCGAAGCTGGTGCCGCTCGTCGAGAAACTGCGCCAAGATGGCTTCGATATCCGATACTTCGACATCGGCGGCGGGCTTGGCATCCGCTATAAAGATGAAGCGCCACCAGCGCCATCGGCATACGCCGAGGCCTTGAAGCCATTGCTCGGCGGGCTCGACTGCACCGTCCTGATGGAACCGGGTCGTCTCTTGGTCGGCAACGCTGGCGTGCTGATCACCAAGGTGCTGTACGTCAAGGCCAATCAAGACAAGAAGTTCTTGGTCGTGGATGGGGCCATGAACGACCTCATTCGGCCCAGCCTTTATAATGCCTACCATGCTATTGTCCCCGCCGTGCGCTCGGCCAACGGTCAGCCGGAGGTCACGCTCGATGTCGTAGGCCCCATCTGCGAGAGCGGCGATTTTCTGGGCAAAGAACGGCCGCTGCCGCCCTGTCAGCCCGGCGATTTCTTAGTGGTGATGAGCGCCGGGGCCTATGGCTTCGCCATGGCGTCGAACTACAATGCCAGGCCGCGCGCCGCCGAGGTCATGGTGCGGGGGGACAAATTTGCGGTGGTGCGTGCGCGCGAAACTTACGACGATCTGATCCGAGGCGAATGCATTCCGACCTGGTCTTAACTGTCACTGCAGGGGGGAGGTGAGGTACATGGCGGCCACGCCAGGCCAACGGTTTATCGACCGATGTCAGCACGACACAGGGTTGCATCAGATCCTGCACGGGCCTGATCGCGAGGCCGGCGCCAAGGCGCGCGGGTCGGCATCAACCTTACCAGCGAGTGCTCACGGCGCGGAGCAGGCCCTGACACACCTGTCACGCCGTATCGCGCACAGGCTTTTTCGGCAGAGGTTCTGCACAAACCCCTTGAGTCGGGAGGAATGAGGTATGTTCAAAGGATCTTTCGTCGCGATCGTTACGCCCTTCCGCGATGGCAAATTGGACGAAGCCGCCCTGCGCCAGTTGCTCGAGTTTCACCTCAGCAATGGCACGAACGGCATCGTACCATGCGGCACCACCGGAGAGTCGCCGACGCTGTCGCACGACGAGTACGAACGGGTCATCGAGATCACCATCGAAATGGTGCGCGGACGCTTGCCGGTGATCGCCGGCACCGGCTTCAATGCCACCGACAAGACCATCGAGGCCACCCGCTTTGCCAAAAAAGCCGGGGCCGATGGCGTCCTCATCGTGACGCCGTACTACAACCGGCCCACCCCTGAAGGGATCTATCAGCACTTCGCCGCGGTGGCGAAGGCGGTCGACATCCCCATCGTGGTCTATAACATCCCAGGCCGCACCGGCACTAATATTCTGCCGGACACCATGGCGCGCCTGGCCAGCATCGACACCGTCGTGGGCGTGAAGGAGAGCACCGGCTCGTTGCAACAGGTCCAGGAGATGATCAAACTCTGCGGCGACAAGCTTACGGTGCTGTCGGGTGACGATTGGGCGACACTGCCCCTGCTGTCCGTTGGCGGCAAGGGCGTGATCTCGGTCACCGCCAACATCGCACCGCGTCAGGTGGCCGACGTCATCGCCCTGTGGGAGAGCGGCAACGTCGCCGCCGCCCGCGAGCTGCATTACAAACTATGGCCGCTGCACAGCACGTTGTTCATCGAAACCAGCCCAACGCCGGTGAAGACGGCGCTGGGGATGATGGGGAAAATCAGCCCCGAAGTGCGTCTCCCTCTGGCGCCGATGTTGCCGCACAATCGCACCAAGCTGGAGATGGTGCTGAAGGACTTTGGCTTGCTGTAGCTCTCTCCGCGAAACGGACCTCCCCAGCCCGCTTCTTGTCCTCCCCCTTTAGGGCGTAGGCGCCAAGTGCTGCTGTGGGAGGCACCGATCGCCTCCTCTTCCTTCGGGAGAGGGTGAGGGCGGTCCCACCAGCCCCTCACAAGCTTGGTTTCCCTCACCCCAACCCTCTCCCGGAATGCGAGGGAGAAAGAGGCGGGCCAGGGTGTATGACGATGAAGGAGGAACGAACGTGCGTGTCGCGGTGGCAGGGGCAGCTGGAAAAATGGGGGGGCGGCTGGTCCACCTCCTGAAAGCGAGTGACGACTTTGAGATCGCCGGCGGTCTGGAACGGCAGGGCCACCCCGCGATCGGGCGAGACCTTGGGGAAGTCGTCGGCTTGGGCACGCTGGGCGTGCCACTCGTCGATGACCTCAAAGCCTTGGCGTCGAAGATCGATGTGCTCTTCGAGTTCACCACTCCGGAAGCATCCCTCGAACATCTGCGCGTCATGGCCGACCATGGGAAGCCGATGGTGATGGGCACCACTGGCTTTTCGCCGACGCAATTGGAAGACATACGCAGTCTGGCACAGCGCCTGCCGCTGTTCATGGCCCCGAACATGAGTTTGGCCGTTAATGTGATGTACAAGCTCATCGCCGATGCCGCCAGGATGCTGGGCCCCGAATTCGATGTCGAGATCGTCGAAGCGCACCACCGTTACAAGGTGGATGCGCCGAGCGGCACGGCGGTGCGCATGGCGGAAATCCTCGCCCGCACTCTCGGCCGCGAGCTCGACCACGTCGGCGTCTACGGCCGGAAGGGCATCGTCGGCCAGCGCAAAGACGAAGAAATCGCCGTGTTCAGCATCCGCGCCGGCGATCTCACCGGCGACCACACCGTCATGTTCGGCGGCATCGGCGAGCGATTAGAAATCATCCACCGCACCCAGAGCCGCGATGCCTTCGGCCGTGGGGCTCTCCGCGCCGCACGGTGGATCGTGCATCAGAAGCCCGGCTTATACGATATGCAGGATCTGCTCGGGCTGAAGTGAGAGGCAGCCAGAGAAGCGAGCTGGATCAAAAAAGCCCTAGCTTCGCCCTCAGACCTCAGCCCTCGGCGTGGTCTTTAGTCGCGCGTTGGCGTCAAGCTCGATCCAGCATCCGCAGTGCGCGCGTTGAGCGGCTCGGATGCTGGAATAGCCACCAACCCTTACGGCTGCGTCCAGGAGATGCGTCACACCCCCCAAGGCCGGTGGGAGTCACGCCGGCGGGTTCGAAGGTGATCGGGCTGCAGCCGAACGGCTGGGTGCCACCTTCGACGCTTACTTTTACCCACATTTCTGGAAGTCATTGAAAGATTGGGAGATTTAGGAGCCCCCAAGGGCCGCAAAAATCAGGATCTCTGAAATTCCAAAGACTTACAAAAGCTCCCGCAAAGATGTGGGTAAAGGTAACCCTTCGACGCGGGGGTGGCGATGCCCAGTGGCTTGACCTCATTGGAATGGGCAAGCCAGATGATTCCCGAAACCGGGATGGTGCCAACTCCGTGGGGTTGGCTGCGGCGTAAACGGCAAAGGGTTAATCCCTTCCATCTCTTACTTCTCTTACTGTTGATGATCAACACATTCAAGAGGCCATCAAGCGCCTGAAGAATCTGGGTTCGTAGACCTCACCTTCACGCACCGTCGCATCCCGCGGCCTGCTGCTGCGCCCAAAAGCGCAGTGACGACGGGCATACCAGCCGTTGACACTCCCGTGAAGCCTACGCTATTCTAACAAGCATTCCCCCCAATTCTGAGGCGTCCTGAATTGTGTCAGGAGAGCGTTTCCAGCGGATGAATCATCGGAGGTCAGAGACATGGCTCCCTGGCAGATAGGAGTGCGACGTCGAGTCGAGACGAATCCATGACTAGACCACTTGTCATGCTCTCCGTTACGGGGCTGATGCTGTGGCTGTGCTTAGGGCTCTTCCCAGCTCCGATAGCGGGACAGACGGCCGACGAGGCATCCCTCTATACCATCGCCGTGCGCGCCTATCAGGACGGACTTTTGGACCTGGCCCGTGATCAGCTCCAAGCCTACCTTGCCGCCTTTCCGCAGGGAAAACATCGCGCCGACGTGCATTATTTGCTCGGGGATTACTACTACCGTCAGGGTGATTTTGCGCAGGCGACGCGCCATTTACAAGAGGCCCTGCAACGCCAGCTGTCGCCAAGCCTCCGCGAGGATGCCCGCTATCTACTGGGGCGGGGTCTCATCGAGATCGAGCGTTACGCCGAGGCGGTTCAGGTTCTGCAGCCGGTGCTCGAGCAAGGTCGAGCCGGCCGTTGGTACGAGGCTGCCCTGTACTGGACCGGCGAGGCACAGCTTAGTTTGGGCGATGCTGCTGGGGCGGCTCGGCGGCTGGCGGAGCTGGTGGAGCGTTTTCCCACCGGTGCCTATGCCGAGAACGCCCTGTATTCGCTGGGCTACGCCTGGCAGAACATGGGGGAGCATGAACAGGCATTGCAGGTCTTCCAACGGCTGCTCCAAGCCTTCCCCCAAAGTCCACTGCGGCGCTCGGCGGAATATGGTGTGGCGCGTGCCTTGGTGGCTCTGCAGCGTTTTGCTGAAGCTGCACCGCAATGGGAGCGGCTACGACAGCAGGAGGAGTCCCCGCAGCGCGCCGAACAAGCAGCGTTTTGGTGGGCTACCAGCTGGGCGCGTGCTGGGCGATGCGATCAGGCCAAACCGGCGTTTCAAAGCTATCTCGCAGATTTTCCACAGGGGACACATCGGGCTGAGGCCTTGAGCACCTTGGGCGAATGCGCTTTGGCGGCCGGTGCCTTTGCCGAGGCGAGCCGGCATATCGCCGCCTTGCTGCACCACTTCCCCGCCGACCCGCGACGGGACTCTCTCCTGCTCCGCCTGGCCGATGCCTACTACCAGGCAGGCCAGACCGCGCAGGCCATCGAAGCTTATTCCCAATGGCTGGCGGCGTTCCCTCAGCATTCCCAACGGGTCGATGTCCTCCTCCGCCGTGGCCTGCTCTACCAGATGAACGCTGATTATGGTCGGGCAGTGCGGGATTTCTCCGAGGTCCTAGGCCCGAGGTCCCAGCCTCAACAACAAGCATTAGCGCATCGCATGCTTGCCGAGAGCTATTGGCAGCTCGATGACTGTGCCGCCGCGCTGCCGCACTTCACCGCCGTCATCGCCCACGGCTCAGATTCCGAGCGACGTCTAGCGCGCTGGCGCCGTGGTATGTGTGCCTATCGGAACCAGCAGCTGACCTCAGCTGTCGAAGATTTCAGCTTGATCGTCGATGATGCGGAATTCAGTGGTGATCGTCATGGCCTTCTGCTCCTCTTGGGGCAGAGCTTGGCCGCGCTCGATCGCGATGCAGAAGCGATTGCGCGTCTGCAGCAATTGTTGGCGTCTGAGCCGTCCGATGAGCTCCTGCCGCAAGCGCTGGCGACCCTGGGGGCGAGTTTGTTTAAGACCGGCCAGGCCGTGCAGGCTCTTCCCGTATACGAACAACTCCTGAGCCTCGCGCCAGACCTCCCCGGCAAAGAACAGCTGCACCTGCACCTGGCTCGACTCTACCGCGAACAGCAAGCGCCCGAGCGCGCCAGGCCCCACCTTGAGGCCGCTGCTCAGGGCCAGAATGCGTCCATCGCGGCCGAGGCGCGCTACCTTCTGGCCGATATCCGGGTCGAAGCTGGAGCCACGTCGGATGCGATGGCGCTCTTGCAGGAACTGATCCAGGGCGATGATCCACCAAAGCGCTGGGTGGGCATCGCGTATTACCGCTTGGCGCTGCTTTACGAGGAAGCCCAGCAGTGGCCTCAAGCGTGGCAGGCTTATCAGGCTGCAGCCTCGGCGGCCAGCGATCCCACGCTCGTAGAGGCAGCCCGTGCGCGGGCTCAGCATCTTGAGGAGACGGTTGATGTCCAAGCCCGTCGCGAATCAACGGCACTGGGTGACAAGCCGCGTCCGCCGTCAGACCACAACGCGGCACAGCCGTGACGCTTTGAGGAATCCCGGCCTCAAAGCCCTATGCGATTCGCATCACGTGAGAAGACAGGGGCCTCTTGCCGCCTTGCCCATTCTCATGCTCATCATTGCCTTGGGCTGGGCGGCCGCCGCCTGGAGTGGCGAGGGGGAGGACAAACAGCCGCTCAAGCTCCCAGAAGTGGTGATTCTCGGCCAGGACGTATCGATTCTCAAAGAAAGCAAGGAACGCCTCATCCCCGAGGATCTCACCCAAACCTTGAAGGCGGTGCCGGGGGAAGCCCGAGAAAGAATCGATCTGTCCAGCCTCGAAGCGGGGGGCACAACGTCGCCGCAGGTGACGAGCCCCGGCTGCCTCTTCGGCAACCCTGTAACCGGCTCCATCGCCCGCGCGTTCATTGGCGACGAGGCCCAGTACAAGGTCGGCCTGTACCGCTATCAGACGGGCGACTATCAAGGCGCTATCGAGGCCTTCGCCCGCTTACATCAAGAATATCCCCAAAGCATTTATCGTGGCTCAGCCTACTACTGGGAAGGCGAAAGCTATCAGCAATTGGCCCAACCCGAAAACGCGCTTGCGGCTTTCGAGCAAGTCATCCAGCGCTTCCCAGGCGACCGTTTGCGCGATTACGCGCTGTTGTCGGCGGCAGCTGTCCAGGTGCGCCAGCAACGTGCCAGCGAGGCCATTCCCCTGCTGCGTGAGCTGGTCACACATTACCCAGCGAGTCCGATCGCCATGCAGGCGCGGTTCTCGCTCGGAGAGGCCTTGTTTCGTGCCGGCCACTATGCCGATGCTGCCGAGGTCTACGGTCAGCTCGCGCAAGGACGGAACGGCGATGGCTATCGCGTGTCCGCCCGGTTCTGGCGCGCCGAGAGCCTGTTTCAACAAGGGGCCTTCGACGAAGCTGAACAAGGGTATCGAGAGTTTATCCAGGCCGCCCCTCGCGACCCCCGGCTAGAAGATGCTCTGTATGGTCTTGGATGGGCTGAGCTCAACGGGCAGAAGTACCGTTCCGCCCTGGAGACCTTTCAACGACTGGAGCAAGCCTTTCCCCGGACGCGTTTCCTGGAATCACTCCTGTATGCCCGCGTCAAGGCCCATCTGGCGCTGCGCCAACCGCAGGCGGCGCAGGAGGTGTATCGTCAGCTAGCGCAGCGGTTTCCCATGGGAAGATGGCAGGGAGCGGCCACTTTGGAATTTGCCCGCGTGGCCTACCAGATGGGCGATTATGCCACCGCCGCCAGACTCAGCAAGCCGCTCATCGACGCCGCATCGCGTCATCCCCTGGCACCCGTGGCGCGAGCCCTCCAGGGCGATATCCTGTATGCCGAGGGACGCTACGCCGAGGCCGTCGAGGCCTACCGTCAAGCGGAGCGCCATGGCCTGCCGAGCGACATCCTGGAAGCGACCCTGCTGAAGCGCGCCCTGGCTTCCTACCAACGCCGCGATTTCGCCAGCGCCGCCGTCGACCTTGAGCGCTTGTTGCAGCACTATCCGGCTTCACCCTATGTCGCCGAGGCCGCCTTCTGGTTGGGGGAGTCGCGTTTCTACAACCGGCAATATCGCCAGGCGCTGATGGCTTACCAGCGCGTCCCATTGGGGAGCGCACGCTATCCTGACGCCCTCTTCGGCAGAGGGTGGGTGTACTATCAGGGCAGTGACTGGTTGAAAGCGGCCGCAGAATTCGAGCAGGTCGTCGCCAAATATCCTGACGCCTCGATCCGACCCGAGGCGCTCTACCGCTTGGGAGAGGTCCAGTATAACCTCAGGAACTTCGAGAACGCGGTGGCGATCTATCGCCAGCTGCTGCGCGAATATCCTCAGGACAAGCTCGTGCCTAACGCCCGCTTTCGGATCGGCTGGGTGCGCTACAAGACCGGCGATTTCAGCCAAGCCAGCCGTGAGTTATCCGAGGTCGTCCGCGACTACCCCAACCACCCGGTCGCCGCTGAGGCCCGTTATTGGCTTGGGATGGCCTACTTAAGTGCGAAACAGTTCGACAGCGCTCAGGCGGCGTTCGACGCGGTGTTAGCCGCACGCCCCCCGGCAGATCTCGCAGCGCAGGCCGTCCTTCGTCTCGGCGACACCTTCTACAACCAGGGGAAATTCGAGCGTGCCATCGAGGCCTACCGGCGGCTTGCAGAACAACCCACCACGGATGTGCATACAGCCGACGCAGAGTATGGTATTATCCTGTCGCTCTATCAACTGCGTCGCTGGGAGGATTTTCAGGCGCGAGCGCGGGCCTTCATCGAGCGCTATCCGGCGCATCCGTTGAGCGTGACGGTGTTATACCAACTGGCCGAGATCTTCGAAGCCGAGAAACGACCCCAGCTCGCCCTCGAGACCTATCGTCAGGTGATCGAGCGGTTTCGGCAGAGCGAGCTGGCAGAGGCGGCGCATCTCCGCCGCGGCGAGATCTTGGCGGCGCAGGGCAACTGGGGGGCGGCCTTGCCGGAGTATCAACAGGCATTGGCAGCGGCCAAGAGCGACGTCGTGCGCATCGATGCCCTATACGGGGTGGCACGGGCCCACCATGAGTTAAGACACTACGATGCCGCGGTCGAGGCGTACCGGCAGGTGGCGTTGGAGTTCCCAAGTAACCGTTTTACCGTGGCGAGCCTGCGGGGTCTCGCGCAGGTCTATACGCAAATGGGGCGCACAACCGAGGCGAAACAGACCTGGCAAGCGGTGCTCAGCCGTGCCCCCAAAGATGCCGCTGCCGCGGAAGCGCACGTCGAGTTGGGCCTGTTGCTGCAGGGTGACGGCGAGCATCGACGTGCCCTGGACCACTTCCACCAAGCCCTATCGCAAGGGACACCGGAGCTCGCCGCGCGTGCGCAATACGAAATCGGCCGTACCTACACGGCGCAACAGAACTACCAGCAGGGCACCCTCGAGCTCTTGAAGGTGGCGTATTTGTATCCACAACAGCAGCGCTGGGTGCAGCGAGCCCTGTTCCAGGCGGCGGCCAATTACGAGCAGGAACAGAAGTGGCAGGAGGCTCTGGCGATTTACCAAAAGATCGTCAACGAGGTGCCCGGGACGGAGCCGCGCCAGCAGGCATCGCAGAAGATCGAACAGCTTAAGAAGAAGCTGAATTCTGGCGCCTGACGTCGGCAGGGGAAGGAGACGGAGGAGGTACAGATGCTCGATTTCATCATCAAGGGTGGGCCGGTCATGGCCCCCATCTTGCTCTGCTCCGTGATCTCGCTGGCGATCATCGTCGAGCGTGGCCTGAGCCTTCGACGTCAACGCATTCTGCGGTATGAAATTTTGCAGCGCATCGAAGAACTGCTGCGCGACCGGAAGATCCCCGAGGCCACCACGCTGTGCAAGCGCTATCCTTCCTCCATGACACGCATCCTGCTGGCGGCCATCCTCAACCACGATAAAACCCGTCCGGAGATCAAAGAGATCATCGAAGATGCCGGACGCCACGAGGTACCGGTGTTGGAGCGTTACCTGTCGGTGCTGGGGACGATCGCCAGCGTGGCCACGCTGCTCGGGCTTTTGGGAACGATCGCCGGTATGATCAAGACCTTCAACGTCATCGCCGCCCTAGGGTACGGCCATCCCGAGGCCCTAGCCGGGGGCATTTCCGAAGCGCTCATCACCACGGCGGCCGGCCTGGGCGTCGCTATTCCCACGCTGGTGGTGTATAACTATTTCACCAGCAAGGTCGATTCGCTGGTGATCGAGATGGAAAAAAACTCAGTGCGCATGCTGAACATTCTGAAGCGCGATTGACAAAGGCTGGTGTGGTGTCCTAATTCTTGAGTGCGGTGTATAGCAGGTTTGGACTCCGCACTTGGGGCTGTGGGCGCTAGACCTGTTACGGTGGGCCGCTCATGGAATTTCGTCGCATCCGTCGCAGCCGGCCAGGGTTGGATCTGACGCCGCTGGTCGATACGGTGCTCAATCTCCTGATTTTTTTCATGCTATCGAGTTCGTTTGCCTTCCAGCCAGGGATCCGCGTGCGTCTCCCAGAGGCCGCCTCCAAGGAGGAAGAACCCCAGCGCGATTTGGTGCTCGTCCTCACGCGCGATCAGCGGCTGTATCTCAACAACGACCCTATTCAGCTCACGGAGTTGGGGACTCGCTTGCAGGAGCATTTGCGCGCCCGCAACGACGCAGTGGTGATCATCAAGGCGGACCGCGACGTCATACATGGGCGCGTCGTCGAAGTGATGGATATCGCTAAAGAGGCGGGGGTCACGCGACTGGCGATCGCGACTGAACCGAAAACTCTTGATACGGGTAGAGAGCGGTGATGATTCGCGAGCGCACCTTCCTGAATCTAACCATCGGCTTGGTCGTGTCGCTGTTCCTGCATGCGGCTCTTCTGATTTGGGGTCCTCCGGTATCCTTGCCGGTCCCGGCCCTGCATCCGCCGACAGAGATCGAGGTCGACGTCCATGAATGGCCGGCCCCCCTAGCCGTATCGCCCCCTGAAGCACCGGCCGAGGGCGTCGCATCACCGCCGCCACCGCCCCGGCCTGCCCGCCCCGCAAGCCCTCCCAACACTGTGGTACTGCGGGAGGCTGTGCAAGCCGCGCTCATGCCTGTTCAACCGCAACCGGCGGAGGTGCGACTACCGGAGCCTCCACTCCCGCTCTCATCCCCAGGGCCGACTGCAGATCCCACGCGTTTCGCGCGGGGGCTGATGGAAGCGCTGCGTACCAACCCTCTCCCCGTAGAAGCGCCGGGAGCCGATCCGGCGCTGCCCGATCCAGCGCGGCGACGGGCCGAGCGCCGCGAACTGCCTCCTTTGCCCGTTCTCGAGCGCGCCCCCCGGCGAGATCTGGCTACCGCACGCCCGGCGACGATGACCTTACCGTCGGCCAATCCTGCTCTGCACATTAAGGGACCGGCCGCCGAACGTCAGGTGATCTTTCAGCCGCCGCCGCCGACCGTTACCGTCGAAAGCGAGACCGACATCGAACTACGATTCTGGATTCTCCCCAACGGTACCGTCAGCCGCGTCATACCAGTGAGCAAGGCGGACCCGCGATTGGAGGCGTTGGCCACCAATTATCTACGCCAGTGGCGATTTAACGCCCTGCCACTGGGCGGCGAGCAGGACGAGCAATGGGGGATTATTCCCTTCAAATTTCGCATTCGCTAGATGGAGCCGAGCGACGTTGAGCCATGGCGCGACGAGCGCGGGCAGCGAAGGCCGGTGATGACGGCCCAGCAGGCGGGGGTGACTCGAACAACTAGCCAGGGGTGGATGGGCATCTTAGGGAGAGGATAGCGGGGTGATGTCGAATCAATTGCTCCTATGGGTGGGTTTCAACATCTTCGTGATCGGCATGCTAGCGCTGGATCTGGGGGTCTTCCATCGCAAGGCGCATGAGGTTCGGATTCGCGAGGCCCTCCTGTGGAGTGCATTCTGGATCATCCTATCGCTGCTGTTCAATGTCGGCGTCTACTTTTGGCGCGGTTCAGTGGTGGCGCTCGAGTTTTTAACCGGGTATTTGTTGGAGAAATCGCTCAGCGTCGACAATATCTTCGTGTTCTTGATGATTTTCACCTACTTCCGGGTGCCGTACCTGCACCAGCATAAGGTCCTGTTCTGGGGCATCCTCGGCGCGCTGATCATGCGGGCGCTGTTCATCCTCATCGGGGTCACCCTCATCCAGAAGTTTCACTGGGTCATCTACATCATGGGCGGCTTTCTCATCGTGACCGGCATCAAGATGGCCACGCAAAGAGATGACGAGATTCATCCAGAGCGTAATCCGGTGCTCAGACTGTTCCGCCGCATCATGCCGGTGACGGAGAATTACGAGGGCGGCCGCTTCTTCGTACGACGTCGGGGAGCGCTCTATGCCACACCGTTGTTCGTCGTCGTCTTAGTAGTGGAAACCACCGACGTGATTTTCGCCGTCGACTCGATTCCGGCCATCCTGGCCATCACTCTCGATCCATTCATCGTGTATACCTCGAATGTCTTCGCCATCCTGGGTTTGCGCGCGTTGTACTTCGCCCTGGCTGGGATCATGCGCCTGTTCCATTACCTGCCCTACGGCCTGTCGCTCATCCTCGTCTTCGTGGGTATCAAAATGCTGCTGGTAGATATTTATAAAATCCCGATTGGCATCGCCCTCGGAACCGTGGCCACCATCCTTATCGTGTCGGTCCTCGCCTCGATGATCTGGCCGCCGAAAGAAGAAGAAGCCTCACCCACAAGCGCTGATCCCTCGGAGACCACCACCGGGCCAAATCCGCCGGCCCCAGCGGACCGTTAGGCCATTGGCGTCCAGGCGCGGACCTGTCAACCATACGCCTGGCGATGCGTGTGCAGGGGAGAGGTCTATGGACATCGGGAGTGTCGGGGAATTTGGCCTTATCGCCAGCATCCGTCGCCGTATGAAGGGCAAATACCCGCCCGAGGTGCGGCTGGGCATCGGCGATGATTGCGCTGTGTTGCGCCCGACAGGGGAGGTCGATTGGGTCGTCACCACCGACACTCAGGTGGAAGAGGTGCATTTCCGCCGCGACTGGTTAACCCCCTATCAGATCGGGTGGCGGGCCATCGCGGTCAACCTGAGCGATATCGCGGCCATGGCTGCACAGCCGTTTGGGGCTCTGGCGGCGTTCACCTTGCCAGCGGCCATCGAGGTGGCGTTTTTCGAGCAGATGCTGGATGGGGTCTGCGATCTTGGCTTTCGCTTCGATTGCCCTCTCATCGGCGGTAATTTGGCGCGCGATCCGTCTCGGCTCACCATGACCTTCACGGTCTTCGGCCGTGTGCCTCGCAGTCGGGCGGTGCTCCGAGGCGGGGCCAGACCTGGCGATGAAATCTGGGTGAGCGGGCGCGTGGGAGGCGCGACGGCCGGCCTCCGCACGTTTCTGCAGCCCATCTCCTTGCCGGCTCCCGTGCTGGAGACGCTGCGACGCCGCTATGCCCAGCCGATGCCGCGCGTCCGCGAGGCTATATTCCTGCGTACGGCCAATGGGTTAACGAGTCTCATCGACCTGAGCGATGGCCTGGCGGGCGATTTGGGGCACATCTGCGAGGAGAGCCACGTTGGGGCGAGGATCGTCGCTGAGGCACTGCCCGTGGAATGCGGCGTACATGAAGTGGCGGCAACCGTAGGCGAGGACCCATTGGACTATGCACTCCGCGGTGGCGAGGATTTCGAACTGTGCTGCACCGCGCGTCCGGGGGCGCTCGCTCCACTGGTCGACGAGTTCCGCGCGCAGTTTGGCATCGAGCTGACGCACCTCGGCACTGTGACGCAAGAGCCAGCTTTGCGTCTTGTCAAGGCGGATGGCTCGGAGATCGCTCTCTCCCCCCACGCCTTCGATCACTTCCAGGCATAATCCCTCTCCGCAGATGTGAACGTCATTTTCTGAGAAAGCCCCTTGCCAAACCTAGGGCCAAAGTTTAATATGAGAACGCATTTGATTGCGGCTCCTGCCCTATGCCGAGGGCCTCTTGAGCGATTCTCAGCGACCGGAATAGCCTGCCATGACCGATAGCTTTGCTTCAATGAATCTGCCTGCAGACGATTTTGGCCTGCCGTTTAGTTACGGTGGGTTGCCCTCGGAGGAGAGCACCTTTGCACGGGCCCGGGTGGTGATTTTACCCATCCCATACGAACAGACGACGACTTACGGCACAGGGACGAAGGCGGGTCCGCAGGCTTTGCTTGCCGCCTCACGGCACATGGAGCTGTACGACGAGGAACTGGACTATGAGGTGTATCAGGTCGGCATTCATACCTTGCGGGAACTGGAGCCCGAGGCGAGCGGCCCGGAGGCGATGGTCGAACGGATTGCCCGGGTGACGCGCGCCCTTTTGCGTCAGGGCAAATTCGTCGTCGGACTCGGCGGCGAACACACCGTCACCGTTGGGCTTGTGCGGGCCTTCGCCGAACAATTCCCCGGTCTGTCGGTGCTGCAATTCGATGCCCATGCTGACCTGCGCGAGGCATATCAAGGCACCCCGTTCAACCATGCCAGCATCATGCGCCGGGTCAGCGAGCTTGTGCCAACGGTGCAAGTGGGGATCCGCAGCATGAGCCGGGAGGAGGCGGATTGGGTCAAACAGCGTGGGCTACGCCTCTTCTATGCCGCTGAGGTGCTACGCACGCCCGATATCGCTACCGCCATCAGTGAGGCGCTGACGGATCAGGTCTATATCACCATCTGCCTCGATGGCCTCGACCCCTCCATTATGCCGGCAGTCGGCACGCCGGAGCCGGGGGGACTCGGCTGGTATGACGTGTTGCGCATCGTCCGACGGGTCGCTGAAACCCGGCACATCGTCGGCTTTGATGTGGTCGAACTGTTCCCTATCCCAGGGAATATCGCACCGGATTTCCTGGCTGCAAAGCTGGTCTACAAGGTTCTCGGCTACCGTTTTAAGTTGGGGCAACTCCATCCGGGCTAGAGGTTCCCGTCCGCTGTGCGGGACCTCTCCGCCACTGCGATCATCGTCATGCCTAGCGCGAGGGGCAAACCGCCATGGTCTTCGGTGGATTGTGGGGCTTTTTCTCGAATGATTTGGGTATCGATCTGGGCACTGCCAACACGTTAGTGTACGTCAAAGGACGTGGGATTGTCCTGCGCGAACCCTCTGTCGTTGCCGTGCACCGTGAGTTCAAGCAGATCCTCGCCGTCGGCGTCGAAGCGAAGAAGATGTTAGGCCGCACCCCGGGGAATATCTTGGCGATTCGCCCGTTGAAAGACGGGGTCATCGCCGATTTCGACGCGGCCGAAGCCATGTTGCGGTACTTCATTCAGAAAGTCCACAACCGGAAAAAATTCATTCGCCCCCGCATCGTGATCGGCGTGCCTTCGGGGATCACGCAGGTGGAAAAGCGCGCCGTGCGTGAATCGGCGGAATCCGCCGGCGTGCGCGAGGTGTACTTGATCGAGGAGCCGATGGCGGCGGCGATCGGCGCCGGGTTGCCCATCGAAGAGGCCTCTGGCAACATGATCGTGGATATCGGCGGCGGCACCACCGAGGTGGCGGTCATTTCGCTGTCTGGCATCGTCTATAGCCGCTCGGTGCGCATCGCCGGCGATACCATGGACATGGCTATTCTCAACTACATCAAGCGCAAATACAATCTGCTGATTGGCGAGCGCACCGGGGAGGACATCAAGATTCAACTCGGCTCAGCGTACCCCATGGAAGAGAAGATGACCCTCGAAATCAAGGGGAGAGACCTCGTCACCGGCATTCCCAAGACCATGATCATCACCGATGAGGAGGTCCGCGAGGCGATCTGGGAGCCGATCAGCACTATTGTGGAAACGGTGAAGATTGCCCTAGAACGCACGCCTCCCGAATTGGCCGCCGACATCGTCGATCGCGGCATCGTGCTCGCGGGTGGCGGCGCCCTCTTGCGGGGTCTCGACACGCTGTTGCGCGAGGAAACCGGCTTGCCGGTCTCCATCGCCGAGGATCCGCTGTCGGCGGTGGCGATCGGCACCGGGAGAGTGCTGGATCATATCGATTTGTTGCGTAAGGTATCGATTTAGCTTAGCCTTGCTCATGACGATAGATCGCCAAACCGAAGACACCCCACCCACAGGCTCGGTGGTTCGCTGCAACGACACAGGCTGGGGGAGACGATCGCTGGAGTCTAGCGGCAGTGCCTCTACGAGAACGGATGCAAAGCCAATACAATCGGCGCTTCGGCGTGATCCTCACTGCGCTGCAGAAGATGGTGCGCCGCAGGGGGACGAGCCATATCCGCAAGATCGTCTCCAAGCTTCACCCGGCGGACGTCGCCAAACTCTTGCGCCATTTCGACCCGGATGAACAGTGGCTGATTTTCAGCATCATCGACGATGCCGAATTCGCCGCCGAAATTCTCAGCGAGACTGACGCCGAGACCAGTGAACAACTGATCCGCCATGCCGAGCCCAGCCGCATCGCCCCGATCCTGCGGGCGATGTCCCCCGACGATCTGACCGACCTGCTCGACCAACTTCCCGACGACCTCCGGCAGTC